>ERZ842401.1-NODE-1-length-506546-cov-18.354956_pt1:5000-506546 | contig 506546 bp, 548 predicted proteins | sample MGYA00521270_ERZ842401 | MGnify/ENA primary metagenome ERZ842401 (study PRJEB31892, sample SAMEA3878208) | bioreactor metagenome | biome: Moose rumen | place: Sweden | collected 2011-10 | study: EMG produced TPA metagenomics assembly of the PRJEB12797... | reverse complement strand
GCATTCCTTTCATAGCTGCTTCCATTTCTTCTACTAATTTATAAATAATTGTATATAGTCTTATATCTACACCATATTCTTTAGCTATTTCTTTAGTAGAGTTAGATGGTGATACACAGAATCCTAAGATGATAGCGTTAGATGCTTGAGCAAGTACAACATCTGATTCTGTAATTGTACCAATTCCACTACGAATTACTTTAACTTTAACACCATCAACATCTATTTTTTCTAAAGCATTTTTAACTGCTTCTTCTGATCCTCTAACATCTGTTTTTAATACAACATTGATTTCTTTAGTATCAGAATCAATTGATGCAAATAGATTGTCTAATGATAATGTTTGTTTTTGGAATTTATTTTCACGAGCTGCAATAGCACGTTTTTCAGCAATTGATTTAGATTCACTTTCTGTTTCGAAAGCCATGAATTTATCTCCAGCTGATGGAGTTTCTGATAAACCTGTTATTTCTACTGGTGTAGAAGGACCAGCTTCTACAATAGAATTACCTAAATCATCTTTCATTGTTCTTACTTTACCATATGTAGTACCTACAACGATTGGATCTCCTAAACGAAGAGTACCATTTTGGATAAGTAATGAAGCAACTCCACCAATGTTTTTATCCATTTTAGATTCAATAACAGTACCCATTGCATAACGAGATGGATTAGCTTTTAATTCTTGCATTTCAGCAATTGCTAGTAATGTTTCAAGAAGTAAATCTATTCCTTCTCCGCTCTTAGCAGAAATATTAACAAATGGAACAGTTCCACCCCATTCTTCTGGAGTTATGTTATGTTCAGCCATTTCAGTTCTAATTCTTTCAGGATTAGCATCTGGTTTATCTATTTTGTTTACTGCTACTACAATTGGTACATTAGCAGCTAAAGCGTGGTCGATAGCTTCTTCTGTTTGTGGCATTACACCGTCATCAGCAGCTACAATAATAATTACGATATCAGTGATACTAGCTCCACGAGCACGCATTTCAGTAAATGCAGCATGGCCTGGAGTATCAATAAATGTAATTTTATGACCATCTTTATCTATTTGGTAAGCTCCAATAGCTTGAGTAATTCCTCCATATTCAGAATCAACAATTTTACTTTTTCTGATTGTATCAAGTAATGTTGTTTTACCATGGTCAACATGTCCCATAATAGTAACAACTGGAGGACGTTCTTTTAGATCCTCTGCTCTATCATTTGCTTCGAATTCTTCGAAGTTAGATACGTCTTGAGTTTCTTCTTTCTTTAATGTTTTATTATAATCTAGAGCTAATACAGATGCTGTTTCATAATCAACTGGATTATTTAAACTTAACATTAATCCTAATGTCATTATCTTCTTAATTATTTCTGTTCCACTAACACCTAAGGCATCAGCTAGTTGTTGAACAGACATACCTTCTTTGTATAACACAACATTTTCTTCTTCAGCATTGTTCATAAGTTTTTCTTTGTGTTTATACATTTCTTTTCTCTTAGACATATATTCTTCTTTAGAATTTTCTAGTTGACTCTTTTTCTTTAACTTTTGTTTTTTATTAGTATTTGCAAAGTTCTTATCTAAGTTGTTTGATTCTACTAAGTCTGCAACATCTTCATCAATAGCATCTTCTTCTTCGTAATCAGTTTCTGAATCAGTACTAATTAAGTTAATAGTATTATCTAGAATAATAATATCGTCTTCTGATAGTTCATCATTACCATCTTTAACATTAATACCTAGTTCACTACATTTTTTAAGTATTTCTGCTACTGAATGTCCTGTGTCAGTTGCATATTCTTTAACACTCATCATATATTACTCACACTCCTCTTTCTATTTTATTTTTTCTAGCATTTCATCATAAGTTGAATCTGGAATAGTTACTTCTAAGATGTGATCTAGAGCTTTACTCTTACGAGCACGTTCTATTACTTCAGCATCTTTTTTAAGATAAGCTCCTCTTCCGTTAGCTTTACCACTTAAGTCTACTACTATTTCTCCTTCTGGAGTTCTTACTACTCTAAGTAAATCTTTTTTTAGAGTTTTTTCTTTGGTGATAACGCATGTTCTTTCAGGCATTTTTTTCATTTAAATACCTTCTTTCTAATTATTACCTTCTTCATTAACTTGGTTTAATGTTTTTACTTCAATTCTATATTTTGTTAATTTAGAAGCTAATTTAATATTTGTTCCTTTTTTACCAATAGCTAGTGATAAGTTTTCATCATTAACTATAGCTAAGGCTTCTTTTTTCATAGGATCTGTAATAGTTACGATAGCGTCTTTAGCAGGACTTAGAGCATTTTTAATATACTCTTCTGGATTAGCGCTATAAAGTATTAAGTCTACTTTTTCACCATTTAGTTCTTTTAAGATTGAACCAATTCTTGATCCTCTTTCTCCAATACATGAACCAATTGCGTCGATTCTTTCATCTGTTGATTCAACAGCTACTTTACTTCTTACACCAGCTTCTCTAGCTACGGCATGTAAGATAATTGTTCCATCTGCAAGTTCAGGTATTTCTGTTTCAAATAATCTTTTTACAAAGCCATAATGTTTTCTTGATAATAGAATTAATGGTCCTTTAGTATTTGATTCTACTTTAGTAACATAAACTCTAATTGTTGATCCCATAGTAACAGTTTCTCCTGGAATCATTTCGCTCTTTGGTAAGATACCTCTTGTTCTACCTAATTCTACATAGTAATTACGAGCATCTTCCATAGCTAGTGTACCAACTAGCATTTCATCTTGTTTATCGGCAAATTCACCAATAATAGATTCTTTTTCAGCTTCTCTTATTTTTTGCATGATAACTTGTTTAGCTGTTCCTGCTGCTACACGACCAAAGTCTTTAGGAGTAACTTCTTTTTCAATAGTATCTCCTAATTTAGCATCTGGATCTATTTCTTTAGCTTCTTCAAGTAGTATTTGAGCATCAATATTGATTGCTGGTGGTACATCTACTTCGTTACCTTCTTCATCTATTGTAACGTCTCCTTCATCTATTTCAGGTACAACTACATAGTATGAATAAACTTTAATTTCTCCAGTAGTTCTGTTAATATCAACTCTTACGTTTGTTTTAGAACCAAAGTTCTTTTTGTAAGCAGTTGCTAAAGCTAATTCCATAGCTTCAAATACAGTATCTTCACTTATTTCTTTTTCGGCTGTAATATTTTTAACAGCTAAGATAAAAGCTTCTGGATCCATATGGCCAGTTTCTTCTACCATATCTTTTTTCTTTCTTGGCATATTAATTCTCTCCTTTTTCTTTACTTACGATATCTAAGATATATGAATCATCAATTAAATCTAATCTATCAATGATAGGATTTATAACATCAGTAGCTGCAACAATAGTATCTAAATCAATACCATTAACTTTGTCTAATTCGATTCTTAAGAAATTGTAATTTCCCTCTGTTTCATATTTTACAGAGTCAACAATGATGTTCATATCATTCATAGGTCCAGTAATTTCTTCTTTAATAGTTTCTAATACTTTGTTCATGATTCACCTCTAACTAATAATAAAAGTGGGATATTACGCCCACTTAAATCTGATAACTAGATTATAACATAATTTTATTAATTTGCAAGGTTTTTCTTGAGGAAAACGAGGATTTGTAGTAAGATTAAAGAAGATAGGATGAGGCATATGAAGAAATATACTTTAGCTACTGTTGCTCTACTTATGTGTTTATGTGTTACTCTTAGTTTATCTTTAGTTGCTATTAAGTTTTCTTCAGGAGATAAGCAACCTATTAAAGATGATAGCAGTATTACAGCAACGGATTTTGATAGTTTAAATTATCTAAGATCTTTTGATGTTGCTGATTTCAGTGATGGAAAAGTTAATACTATTGATATAGCATCTAAATCATATGTTAGCAATACAATAACTGTTACTGATAGTGATTTTATATTAAGTGAAGATTTAAGTAATAAAGTATATGCTACACTTAGAAATTATGGTGCTGGTACAGCTTTTTATATAGTTAGTTTAGATGATGGAATGACTATTGGTTATAATGTTGATAAAGGTTTTGAAACAGCATCATCTATTAAGGCTCCATATGCATTATATGTTTATGAAGAGATTGCTAAAGGTAATATTGATCCTGATCAAAAGATAGTATATGAACAAAGATTTTATAATAAAGGTACTGGAGTTGTTAAAAAAGCAGCGTTTGGTACAGAGTTTACTGTTAGAGATTTAGTATATTATTCATTACATGAATCTGACAATGTAGCTCATATTATGTTACATAAGACATTTGGTGTTAAAGGTTATAATCAAATGTTAAAGAATCTTGGTACTAAGCAACTATATTTAACATCAGCTAATCCATGGGGATTTACTTCTCCACGTAGTGCTGCCTTAGTATGGCAAGAGATTTATAATTTTTCTATTAAAGAACAAGAAGGCGTAACGTTTTTAAATATATTGGCTAATGGTAAATATAATTATTATAAAGAGATAATGCCTGATATACCTAGTGCTAGTAAAGCAGGATTTGCTAGTAAAGATGTTGTAGAAACTGGTATAGTCTTTGATAAGCATCCTTATATAGCAATAGCTGTTGCTAATAAAGGTGGTAGTATTGGAGCATATACTCAAGTATTAAAGTTAATTGGTAATATGAATGATATCATGCAAGAATATGATGATTATTTAGAAAGTAAATAAAAAGAGTAACAATTGTTACTCTTTTATTTTATAAATCCGTTATGTACTATTTTAGATTCATTTACAACCATAAAGGCATTTGGATCTATTTCTTGTATTACTTTCTTTAAATGGTCTAGATTACGACTATTTAAAGTAATAAATAATAAGTTATTATTTGAATCATCATATGATGATGTTGTATTTACAACTGATACTCCAAATCCTTCATCTCTTATTTTATTAATATTCTTTATTGTAGCTTTAGATGTTGTTACTTCTACACTAATTAGTGTATTAACAAATTTAGTAGATATTAATGTTCCAATAACATTACCTGCGGTACAACCACCAGCATATGCTATAGCTATCCATATACTTTCATAATCAGTATTTAAGGCTTCTCTAGCTACTAAGAACCATATAAGTATTTCTATAAAAGTTAAGCAACCTGCTTTAAGTGTTTTACCTCTAACTGAAAAGACTGTTTTTATTGTACCTAATGTAACATCAGCAATACGTGCAAAGAATATTTTTACACATAATAAGAATAATTCCATTTTATCATTTCCCTCTTGTCATAATTATAATTATAAAAATAATTATTATGGCTATAATTAGTAATATGTATTTACCTAATTTAGCATCACTATTTGTGTTTTGATTTGTTTTGTAATATGCAGTTTGTTGTGTTCTAAATTCATTCCATTTAGGATCTAGCATTTCTCTCATTTCTTTTTGTTGAGAAATAGGTATCATTTTACCACATTCTGGACATACGCCACCTCTGGTAGGTAATGCTGCTCCGCAATATTTACAATTCATAATATCACCTAATATAATTTTATCATAAAAAAGAATATTGGAATATTAATCTTCAAATTCCTCAATAAATTGATTGCCCTTATGTCCAGCATCTGCTGGTTCTTCTCTTAGTAAATCATTGTAATCTTGTTGGCGTAAAGCTTCGTAAACCATAATGGCAACTGTATTAGATAGGTTTAGTGCTCTTACTTTATCAGTCATTGGCATACGCATACAAGTATCTAGATGTGGTTTTAGAATATCTCTTGGTATACCAGTAGATTCTTTTCCAAAGACAAAGTATAAGTTTTCTTTAGAATTACTATAATCAAAACTAGTATGTGGTTTATGACCATATCTAGTTAGAAAATAAAACTTACCATTATCTTTATTTTTATTATAAAAGTCATCCCAATTTTCATAAACTGTATAATCACAATAACCTATGTAGTTTACTCCACTTCTTTTAATATATTTTTCATCAAGTGAGAAACCTAATGGTTTTATTAAGTGTAACTTTGTATTAGTTGCTACACATGTACGCATTATATTTCCAGTATTACCAGGTATTTCTGGTTCAAATAAAACAACATTTATCATAAATACTCTCCCAAATAAATAAGACCATATGGCCTTATTTTTCTATCTTGTTTATTTCTAATAATTTTTCAAAATCTCCAGCATTCATAAGGTGATCATCATCTCTAGTAATTACATCAACTACATTACCTTCTTTAACATAGATAATAGTTGGTATTTTAGTAATTTCTTTTCCTTCTAGACCTAAAGAATCATTAATTTTATCAATTACATCTTTATCATCTTTAATATCTGTTACATTTAAGTAATAGAATTTATCAGATAATTTGTAATCAACAATGATACTCTTTAATTCTTTTTCCATATTATAAACTTCTTCAGAACCAGTATAACTTATATAAATAAAATAGTTACTAAATGGTTCTGAAAAGACATCTTTTACTTCATTTAAATCATCTATCTCTTGAGAAATGATTTTTTGTTTTACTAGGTATGATTCAGATACTTTACTTTCTTTATATACATTGTACCAAGCGAATCCCCACCAAGTAATTAATACAATTACGATGACTAACACTACTGCAATGATATAGTTCTTTAATGGAATATATCTTTCATTTGTTTTTACACTTGCCATAGCATCATATCCTTTCTATACAAGTATTTTACCATATTTTGCTATATAATGCAAAAGCATTTTAGGCGATTTAATTAACCTTAATAATTATTAAAACATAGTTTATTTTAGGAGGAATATAAAATGTTTTTTGAAGATATTATTTTTGAAGATAGTAACGATTTATTTAGTATTGAAGATGGTTTAAATCATGGAAATATGTTTAAAGATGAATATATTGGTTATAAGAATTATAAGGTAGCTAAATTAGTATCTACTAATAATAAGGGTGAATTATTATTAAAAATATATCAATTAGATTTTGCTTTAAATGATTTGTCTTTATACTTAGATTTACATCCTGATAATAGAAGAATATATGAACTATTTAGAGAATATAGTACTAAAGAAAAGATGCTTGTTCAAGAGTATGAAGAAATGTATGGACCTATGGAATTAGATGATTCTAATTATGATAATTATCTGTGGTATATGGGACCATGGCCATGGACAAAGGAGGGTTCTAATGTATAAGTATTTTAAGAAATTAAACTATCCTATTAATATTAAGAAAAAAGATTTAAAGATGGCTAAAGATATAGTTGCTCAAATTGGTGGACCTAATGGAGAATTAAGTGCTGCCATTAGATATTTTTCGCAAAAGTTTTCTATGCCAGATGACATTGGTAAATCTTTATTAAATGATATTGCTTGTGAAGAATTAGGACATGTAGAAATGGTAGCTACTATGTTAGGTCAATTAACTAAAGGAGCTACTATTGAGGAAATAAAAGCTTGTGGACTAGATGCATATTATACAGATCATGGACTAGGTGTATATCCAGTCGATGCTAATGGTGTCCCATTTACAGCTGCATATTTCTATTCTAGTGATGATATCCTTGCTAATTTAAGTGAAGATATGGCAGCTGAGGAGAAAGCTCGTGCAACATATGAATATCTTATTAATTTAGCTGATGATCCTGATGTAATAGCTCCACTACTCTTTTTAAGGCAAAGAGAAATAGTACATTTTAATAGGTTCAAAGAATTATATGATTATTATAAAGGATTAATGAGTTAGATTAGACATAATATGTTATTTATGATAGGATATTTCTCGTTTTAAGGGGAATTTTTATGAGAAATATAAATAAAGATGACTTAGATATAGTTAATTTGAAACATATTTATACTAGTGAAGATGCTAAAACATATAGAGATGACGATACGGTATATAAATTGTTTGAGAAACCAGAAGATGCTATTGCTAAAGATCATGCTGTTAAAGCAAGAATTATGAATAAATATAGAAGATATTTAGATAAGCATATAATCTTACCTAAAGAAATGATTATATGTGGTAGATATGATGCTGGTTATACTAGTAAATATATAAAAAATAGTTCTCCTCTTTATGATTTCCAAATTGATTCTCCTGCTGCTTTAAAACAATTTTATTATTATTTATATGATATATGTAAGTTATTAAAGAATCTACATAATACAGGAATTGTTGTATCAGATTTTCATTTTCATAATGTATTGGTACAAAAAAATGATGTATTTATGGTAGATTTTGATAATGTAAGAGTTGAAGATTTATATGGATATACTCCATCTTATTTGTTATATTCGTTTGTTGATTTATATGAATTACCATTTAGTTATGGTTTAATAAATGAAGAAACAGATAGATTATCATTACTTCTTAGTACATTACAAATGTTTTGTAAAGAAGGTACTATATTCTTAACAGATGAGAGATATGGAAGTTTAAGTGAGAAATATTTATTAGTAAATAACATTTTAGCTGAATTAAGACGTATTATTAAGCAAAAAAAGATAAAGGATGTTCCTTTACCTTCTGATTTAATTCAATTAAAAAAAAGACCTTTTTAGGTCTTTTTTCTATATCTTATAAAGCTTGTTATTCTTCTTAGCAATAGCAACAGCACTAATGGCAATAAATGCAGCAGCAGCTAAGATAGTATATGAAGCGAAAGCACCAGTTTCAGTTGATCCACTAGCTTTAATATGGATTTCAACACATTTTTGTTCAGATGTTGTATGTTGAGCACAACCTTCTCCACCAGTTCCGCATGATGAAGCTTGTGAATAATAAACACCATCAGGTACTGTCCAAACTTTAACACAGATGTCACCACAACGGTTAGCTCCTTGTGGCATATTTGGATCTAAGCTAACTTCATAAACACCTAAGATAGCAAATTCATCTCTATTAGTAGAGTCTTTAAATGCATCAGTATGTTTTCCTGCTGTTTTTAATGTTCCAGCATCGAATACAGATATATTTCCACCTGAATAGTATAATGCACATGCAGAATCATTTTTATTATCTTCTGTAATAACTTGAGCATTAGATGCTCCTGCAGCATTTAATCTTGTTGTACTAATATCCATCCAAGATAAATTACATTGGAATCCAGCAGCTTTTCCTTCTTCTCCTAATACATATTTGTTTCCTGTAACTCCAGATTCAGAAGCTGTTTTACCAGGTTCAACTAGTTTAGCATATGCTACTTCACTAGCTTCAGCTCTTACTCCGTCAAGTCTTAGGTTATCATTTGTGTAAATAACAGATACGAAACCATTTAGTTTTAAGTTTCCTCCACTTATTTTAGCAAATAAATAACATGTTGATTTTCCACCTGCTTCAATACTGCTTGGTGTACAAATCATATCATAGTTATTAAATGTCAATGGTGCATCTGCAGCTCTTACTACTCCTACCATGCTTAGCATAGTAAAAATTGCCATTAGAATAAATAATTTGTACTTTTTCATAACTTTCTCTCCTACTTCTATTTTTCCTTATTCTAAATTAATTATAACATGAATTTGTCTAATGTGATATTTTTTTTTGATTAAATGTCAATTCTTGTGTTATGATAGTTATAGTAAAGAAGTATAAAATAGGATAAATTGTGGTGATGATATGAAAAAAGTGGCAATTATTATCGATGATAATTCCTTATCTTTTAAGTATCGTAATAATAAACCAACTAAGGATAATTTGTTAAATACAAATGTTATCTCTAATAATGAATTAATATTCAGCGATGAATATCTTGAAGAGAATAAAAAAATAGTTAGTTTATTTATTGGTGACTTAGTTAAAGAAAAAGGAATTAGTAATATTTCTGTTAGTTCATGTGAATTGGCAGAACTAATTTTTGGTTTATTAAAAGATATTAATAATATCGATTGCTTTACAATTACTAATAATGATAATTTATCCTATACATTATGTGAACAAATATCTAAATCTAAAAGTATTAAAAAGTTAAATTGTTATGGTATTCCAACTTTTATGATTGAAATGCTAGACAAATCTCATATAGAAGTTGAATCTAGAAATGAAGTTTTATTTACAAGTAATTTTACAGCAGAAAATAATTTATCTTCTTTCTCTAAACTTTACTATAAATCTACTGTTAAAATCAGTAATATCTTAGAAAAAGAAGATTTAGATGATTTTGATACTTTTTGTAATATTAATAAGTATTTAAAAGTTATATGTTTTGAAAAGTATACTTTTGAAAGTGTTGAAGCTGTTAGTGATTTACTAATAAAAAATAAAGAAAAAAATATCATTATTGAAATACATGAAGATTTAAATGATAGTGATGATATTGTTAAGTTAAAGAATCTTAATAAGAAGCTTAAGAAGTATAAAATTAGAGTTGTCTTGGTATACTCAAAGGATTACTTAGAGCAAAACTATCTACAACAAATAATTTTTACTACATTAAAGTTATGTTCAATATTAATATTTGTTATCATTTCAAGTGTATTTGGTTATATTTTCTATAATAATTTGTCTTCAGAAGCTAAGTATGATGATATGGTTGATGAGCTAGCTGTTTTAGTAGATGAAGAAACTCAATACATAGAAGAACCTATCGAAGAGGAAGAACAAGAAACAGATCCAGAAACTGGTGAAGTTAAACAAACTAGAACACGTGAAGTTTTAGTATCTAATTATGATAGATTATTAGAGATAAATCCTGATACAGTTGGATGGTTAAAAGTATTAGGTACTAAGATTAATTATCCAGTCGTTAGAGCTCAAGATAATAAATACTATCTTGAAAGAGATTTCTATGGTAATAAAGATTATAGTGGTTGGGTATTTATGGATTATAGAAATGGTATTGATACAATGGATGATAATACTATTATCTATGCTCATAATAGATATACTAGTGGTGTTATGTTTGGAACATTAACTAATGTAAGAAAGAAAAGTTGGTATACCAACGAAGATAATTTACTAATTACATTTAATACATTACATGGTCAATATAAATGGAAAGTCTTCTCTATTTATAGTATTGATGTAACAAGTGATTATTTACTTACTAATTTTGTTAATGATAATGATAGATTAAAGTTCTTTAATATGTTAAAGAATAGAAGTCAAGTTAAGTTAGATACAGAGATTAATGCTAATTCTAAAATTTTAACATTATCTACATGTTTAGATAATGATAAAAGATTAGTAGTTCATGCTGTTTTACAATAATAAAAAATAAGAGTTAATTTCATTTAAGTCTTATTTTTTTTATGGTATAATTTATACATAATAAGGAGGGGTCAACTATGGATATAAATGATTTTAAAAATACTTTAGAAAGTATTGTAAATTCATCTTTGTATGTAAACCCTGTTATAAGTAATGATTTGATGGATAAGTATGAAGCATTAAAGAAGTATATTCGTAATAGTAAAAATGCTTTTGATGATATTAGAACTCTTTTAATAGCTCGTAATAGTGAAAACTATAGTGCTTATGATGAATACTTAAAAGAGTTACTTTGTGCTTTATCTTTAGAAAATAGATTAGAAATATTAAATAATCAAAGTAATTATGAAGATATTATTAAGAATAATGATATTTATGTTTCTCTATGGGATTTTTTAAATATTAACGATAAAGTTAAATATTTAGAAAATAAAAGAAAATATACTACAGTAGATATATTATTAATAAATCATTCTGTTAAGGAATCAAGTTATTTTAAAAATAATAGAATATTAAAAGAGATATTAAATAATGAAGTTATTCATAATAGAATTGATCCTTTTACAATTGATTTAAATTATTCTATTAATTTATTGTCTTTAATAAATCTAAATGATTTTGATATGTGTAATATTTTAACAAAAAGTTCTTACACTACTCTTCTATTAAAGAAATGTAAAAGTTTTGATGACTTTTTAATGTTATATGAAGATAATAATAAAATATATAATTTAATTGCTACTAATAGTTTAATATTTGATAATAAAGATAATCAAAGAATATATGCTTTTATTAATGATAATCCTAATTTTATAGGTAAATTTAATATTAAGTATTTAGAATTATTTAATATTGTAGAGATTGAAAAGTTTAGTAAGATTAAGACTTTAGATAGTGATGCATATAGTTCTATTATTCAAAAATTATATAGATTTGATAATAAACAAGCTACTAAGTTATTTGGAGAAGCAAGTTTAAAGAAATGTACTAAACATAGTATTTCTTTATATCCATTTAATGATTTAGATGAAGAAACTAAAAAACATATATTTGATGTTTATACTCTATTTAATAAGTTTATAGATACAATAATGATTGAAGCTATTAATAATAATTTTAGTGAAGATGATATTGTTAATATACTTAGAAATGATACTTTTATAGCAGATACTAGTTCATATGCTATTGAATTATTAGTTAATAAAATAAGTTTTAAATCAGCTTTTAATATGTTACAAAGAAAAAGTATCTTAGATAAGATAAGTAACTTAAATGTTAAAGTTGATGAAAAAGATTCTGTATTTGTTAAAGGATTCTTAGATAGTCCTGTCTTGATAATGAAGTCTGATCATAATATGATTTATGAAATGTTATCTTTATTAAGTAAGGAAGATGTTTTGTATTATTTAGCACTTCCTTATATAGTTAATGAACTAAGTAATTATGAATTAATAAATATATGTATAGATAAAGGTATAACTATTGATACTATTATTAATTCTGAAATATTAAGTACTAAGTTAAATGTTACAGATTATGTTACTTATTTAGATTATTTCTTTAATAAAGATTTAGATTTAAATGTATTTAAAGATGCTAAATTATCTAGTAAGTTATTTAATTTAAATGAAGATGAAATTAAGAGTATTATTTTTGATGAAGTTAATTATTTGTTTGAAACAATAAGAATGAAATCAGTATTATCTAAACAAGATACACCTATTACATTATTAAGTTATAAGAGTGTGTTAATTGCTTATTTAGTATTTGGTCTAAATGAGACATTAGAATTAGTAAATAATGGTAATAATTCTATTAAATTAGATGATATTAAAGAGTTAGAAAAAGAGATAATTGATGAAAGATTATTAATATTTAGGGAGAATAATTCTTCAGTATTCCAAAATATGGCTAAGAAATTATTACATAATATTAATGAATTAGATAATAATTTAAGTGTTCAAGATTTTTCTCGTAAGTTAAAGAGATGTACATATATAGATAATATTATTTATTTAATGTTAGAAAATAATTATGATTCTTATAATAATATAGTAGATAAGTTATATAGTTATTATAAATATCATAGTTATGATAATTTTGCTGCTAAGAAAGAAATATATGATTATGCTAATAATTTTATAAATGTTTATATAGATAATAAAACTATAGAATATGAAAAAGATTTTGAAAATGTAATACTTGATAATTTTAAACCTAAAGAAAATATTATATATAATGAAAGAAAAAGAATTGGTAAAGATTATTTAAGTAAATTAAAATTTAGAATATTTGTTAGAGCTTTAACTGATCCTAATAAGGAATTATATGAAGCTTATTTTAAAGATGATTATGATCTTAACAATATTAAAAATGATTATAAAGAATTATTGGGTAATGAAGCAGATTTTGATTCAATATTAGAACATGTATTAGTTCCAATATCTAATGATAGATTTGATAAGTTTAATTGTCTTACTAAGTTAGGAATTAATAAACCTGAAAATACAGATAGTTATATTAATTACTTAGAAGATGTTAAAATAGTTACTAAGTTAAATAATAAAATTAAAAAATATAAGAAAAAATATGATAATGAGATAGTATTAAATATTATGAATTATCTATGTTATGGTAATGAAATAACTAATAACATTTTATTAAAAGAAAAGAATGAGTTAAAAAAATTATTACCAAGTATATCTAATTTAAATGGTGAATTATATGTAGATAAGAATTCTATGAAATTTATATATAAAGATACTATGGATATATATAATATTGAAGAGATTATTGAATATGATAATTATACTAAGATATTAGATGGTATTATAAGTAAAACAGAGGCTTTTGTTAATAATAATGTAGATAATGAAAAGGTAAAGAATTCATTTAGTAGAGATTATTTTAAAGCAATAGATACAAGTAGTAGTATCTTCCCTCTTAATAGTTATTATTATGAACCTAAGAAACGTGTATTTGCTTTAAAGGATATAGAGAAAATATTTAGTGGATATGATATTACTAAGCATAAGAAAATATCTAGTGATTTGAAGAAATTCTTATATAAAGATAAAAATATTATTATGTTAGCAGATGGTTATTATGATGATATTATTAATAATTTTGGTTACATTATGTCTTCATGGACTAAGATTAAAAGATATGTTGCTGAGTTAGGTAAGAATTTAAATGAGTTATCTTTAATAGGAATAGAAAACCTAATTACATTACTTGATTTTGAAAGTGATATGGTTGGTAAAGAATTAGATAAAGAAGTTATTAGAGGTATTACAGATGATGGTTTCTATGAAGTATTAGATTTAAAACAAAGAGTTAGGATGTTAATCGATTTATATAAATCATCATTTAAGAAAATATCTTCTACTGTTCCTTACTTATCTATGGTATATGATGAATTTAAAATATTTATAGCTGATTCATATAGACATGATACATTAAAAGTAATGAAGAATTCTTTATTTAGAATTGGATCTTTAGGTAATGATTTCTTCCACTACTCTATTTTAAATAAAAATGGATTACAAATAATTATTTATAAGAATGATGAACTAGTAAGTAAGATACTAGGTGTTAGAAATGGTAATACTATTTATTTAAATGGTTTAGAAGGAGAATATTATGATATATATCCTGAGTTATTAAAAGGATTTGCTAGAGAATTAATTAAATTAACAAGTAATTCTAAAGAACCAATTGAGTTTGTTACAATGGTTAATAATGATAAATTATCATTTGAAAATGGATGTCAAATTGATAGTACATTATGTCCTATTATTAATAATCCTATTAATACAATGTATGTAGATTATGATGACTTTGTTAAGAACGATAATTTAATAAATAAAGATGAAATTATATACACTAATTATGCTGATAATATAAGTACTCTACTAGCTAGTAGTCAAGTAGTAGATAAAAGTAATTTTAAATATTATGATGCTGATAATGAATACTTACGTAAGAGAAGAAATGTTCTTAAATTAAGTAATAATATTGGTGAAGACTATTTAAATAGAATTGATACTATTTTGTCTTTATGTAAAGAAGAAGATGAAAACATTAATTTAAATGATATTAGTTTAAGTACAATAGATACAATTTATTTAGCTGATGATTTTGTCTTATTTGTAACAGATAAGAAAAAGATTATGAAGTTTGTTCTACCTTATGATGAAAGAGCAAATGAAGAAATTGAAATAATTATTAAAAGTATAAAAGAAGAATTAGACAATTAATTCTTCTTTTTTTGTTAAGTTGGCAAATATATCGTAAAAAATCGATTATTTTATGATATAATCAATATAGTAAAGGATAGTAAACATGAAGGCAAAAAAGAAAAAAAGTACTATAAAAAGTAAGCATATTAAACTTTTGATTATTTGTTCTTTTGTAACAGCTGTATTTGCAGCTGGTTCTTGTTTTGTTGTTTCTAATACTTTACAAAATTTAGCTAATAATAAAAAAGAAAAGACAGCACTACTTAGTGATATAAATGATGGTGAAATTAAAAACATTCAAATAAATATAGCTCCAGAAGTAAAAGATGTAGTTATTGTTGAATCTGGAAGTACACTGCCTGATATTAATAGTTATTTTTCTAATGATTATAAAGCTAAAGAAGAAGATGAGATTAGTTATTATAGTAATGAAAATGAAGTAAAACTAGAAGATTTTACTACATCAAAAGATAATGTACTATATACTAAAGGTACTAGAGATATTGATGTTTTAATAGTTATAGATGAAGAACTATATCAAACTAAATTAGTAATTCAAGATACTACTGCTCCAAGTGTAACATTAAAAGATTTAACTATTACACAAGGTTCTAGTGTTAATGCTAAGAATTTTGTAGATTCTTATAATGATAATTCTGGTTCTACAGATTATACAGTTAAAATAAATAATACTGATAGTTATTCTAGTGTTGGTGTTCATGAGATGTCACTAACAATATGTGATAATAATAAGAATTGTTATAATGGTACTGCTAAGTTAACAGTTAAAGCTAAGAGTACTAGTAAACCTACTACTCCTAGTAAACCAAGTAATCCTAGTGGATCTGGTTCAGGTTCAGGAAGTGGTTCAGGAAGTGGTTCTGGATCTGGAGGATCTGGTTCTAGTTCTGGTTCTGGAAGTGGTAGTTCAACACAAACACCTGCTTATGGAGCTGTAACTAATCCTAATGTTAGATATGTTACTAAGAGTGAAGCAGTTCAAGCTTATGGTAGTTATGAAACATCTCGTAATAATGTATTAGAAAAAACTAATCAATATCGTAGTGAAGTTGGAGCTTCTCCATTAACTTTGGATTATGATTTAAGTATTATATCTACAATAAGAGCTATGGAGATGGCATATAATGATGTCTTCTCTCATACTAGACCAGATGGTACTAAGTGGTTTGCGGTTTATTATCAATATTTCAATATTAATAGAAATTCTGTTGTTATAGGTGAAAATTTAGCTAAAGGATATAAAACTGATGCTGATGCATGTCAAGGATGGAGAGATTCTGAAGGACATTATAAGAATATGATTAATACTTCTTATAAGAAAATGGGAGTCGGTAAATTCGTATATAAAGGTACTATTTATTGGGTACAAACTTTCTCAGGATAAAAGAATGCTATGCATTCTTTTTTTTCGACATTAAAAGACTAGTATATATTTTATATTATCTATGAAAGGAGATAATATGATTAAGAAATGTATATGTTTTTTTATTGGTTTATTTTTATTTAGTAATGTATATGCATTAAATAATAAAGTAATGTCGGAAGGTATTATAGAATATGTAAATGTTAATTATGAAGATGAAGTTATTAAAAGTATAGATTTTATATATGACATACCTAGTGATTATGATTATGATAGTATTGTTATAGTACCAAGTATATTTAAGGAATTATCTTTTATCAATAAAGATTTTTTTAACGATATAAAGATTAATGTTTATATTAATAATATGTCTAAATATGATTATTATTTTAATAGTGATGATATGATAATATCAGAATTAGAATATGATAATATTGAAGTTATTAGTAATACAAGTAATTTTAGTAATAAACCTATTATAGAAGATGTTGTACCATATAGATGTTTAAATAAAGCACTACTCTCTTTATATGGTAATGATAATATAGAGGAATATTTATTAAATGATAATATTTTATATAGTTTATTAAAGAAGAAAGGTTATAAAAAGTTAAGTGATTATTATTTAGATTATTATAATAAGGAATATGGTCTAAAAGAAGCTAATTTAAAGGATTTACCTATTTATGTTATAAATGATTTATTTAACGGTAAATGTTTAAATATAAAGGAATCTAGTGCTGAATTAATAACATTAGCTTATGAACATTGGTATAAAGATATTCTTTATATGATTATTAATAATGTTAAGAGAAGTATGTATGATTATATGAATAATAAAATAGATATTAATAACTTATTAATAAAGAGTAATAGTGTAAAAGAAATATTAAATGGTATTATTGGTCATAATAAAGAGTTATTAAAAGATTCATTAAAAAATTATGGATATGAAGTTTATATGGAGATTACATTAAAAAAGGAGGATAATCATCCTCCTAAAACAGGTATATAAAAAAAGAAATATTTAATATTTCTTTTTTATTTGAATAACATTGTTAATGATGGAACCATAACATTTACAGAACCATTAGCTGCTCTACTATTATCTTTATATGTAATAGTTAGAACTACTTTTTTACTGCTATCAGAATTAACTACATCATTTACAGAAACATCTTTACCGTCTTCATATTTAACAGTATATTCTAGGTTTCCACAAACTAATGTTGAATCAGCATTCTTTTCTTCATCAGATCTAGAATCTAATTCATCAGTTGCCTCTTTGCATGTTGGATTTCCTTTAGTAAATTCAACAAGTCTAGCATCTATATTACCACCATTTTTCATTTCGAAAGTGTATTTTACTGAATCACCAGGATTTTTAAATGTAACAACAAACTCAGTTAATCCTAAGTTATTAGCAGTTGGTTCATTAACTACTTTAGCTTCTCCGCTTAATTCAGCTTTACTTACATTAGCAATAGCAATATCCCATTTAGAATATCCTCTTGAATAAGAAACATTTTTTGCTGATTGAACAGAATCTGCAAGTTCAGCAAATGAAAGTGTTATTCCAAATGTTCCTAAGAATAATACAATTATTGATAATACTTTCTTTAAATTAAATTTCTTTTTTGGTTCTTCTTTTTTAGTTCTTGGCATATTAATACTCCTCTCATCCTTCTATTATATATTACCATTTTATTAAGTTTTTTTCAATGAGATTACTCATAATCTTCTTTAAATCCATTCTTTGTTAAATAGTCATCAATATCTTCTGGGAAACTATAGTTATTACCTACTGATGTTATTTCTTCTGTATAAGTTATTGTTTTATCAGCATCTTTAAATACATAGTTAGCTTCTCCATTGTATAGTTTTACTGCTTCTTTATATCTTTCTTCATCATTATATTGTTTAATTGTTATATGATTACCAGTTGATAGATTTAATGATGTTTGACCTTGATAGAAATATAATTCATATATTTCAATCATTTCATAACCGCTATTTAAATCAAATGATGTAGTTTTTACATATCTTTTAGCTTTGTCTTCTGATTCAATAACTACTGTTACTTTAGTTATTTCAGAATTTCCATATGAATCAGTAGCTACGACATACAATACATATGTTCCTTCATTTTTATAACTATCTACTTTATCAGCATCTTGGAAAGAATAATTACATCCTTCTTGTTCGATACATTCAATTATGAACATACTAGGTTCAAGTTTAGTTCCTTTTCTAACAATAACACGTTCTCTTACTTTTACAACTGGTTTTGTAGTATCTACAATGCTTATCTCACCATATTTTGTAATACCATTATGTGTTACTGAGTAAGTGTACTTTCCTACTTTATCTATTATTACTGCATCTTTATTAATTTCATAATCATAGTCAGGTGCTTCTTTACCAACTCCTGGAGTTACATATGAACTTGCTCTTATTGGTAAAGCTGTTCCAACTTCAATAGTTAAGTTTTTAACTACAAAGTCTTCATCTTTAGGTCCGAAGAAATACCTATATGCAGTAAATCCTATAATAGCTATTGCTATTATAGCAATAAGACTACCAATATTTTGTTGTTGGTGTTCTTTTTTCATACTCTTTTTCTTAGTATTTATTCTTTTACGACCTGTATTTTTTTGTTGTTCTTGTTTTCTTTGTTCTATATCTATTTGTTCTGGAAGTTTGGCTTCTGGAACAATTGTTGTTTCAATGTTTGAATCTATTGTAGCTAGTATTAAAGCTCCATCACCTTTTAATTCTTTATCTTTACTTGTTAAGGAAATGCCATCATTAGATGTTTGAGCAGTGACGTTTTGTGGAATTATAGCTGATAAGTCACGAGCTTTTTCTGCTTTTTCGTCACTTTCATCTATCATAGTAGGCATGATAGTTATTTCTTCTTGCACTTGATTAAATTCTTGGTTTTTTTGAGTTGATACTACGTCTTTAGTAGTTTCTTCTTTTTTATCTTTTACTTCTTCCATAATATCAACTCCTTTCTTATTCTTTTTGATAGTTTCCTACTATATTAAATATACTATTTTTTAGGTTATTTTTCAATATAAAAAGAAGTACTTATTGTACTCCTTTTTATCTTAATTTAATGTTTCCACCATCTTCAAGATAGTTACCATTTTCATCACGATATGAAGATTGGACTTTAATACCAACTTTTTCTGGATCAAAGTCTTCTGATATTAAATCTGCTGTACTACCATCACTTATGTCATGAGTAGTTCCTTTAATAGGATTTTTATACCAATCTCCATTTTTCTTCATCTTGATTAGAGAAACTTTTAGTTGTAGATCTTGAAGTTGTTCTTTTACTTCTTTATATAGTTCTACTCTAATTCCGTTTTTGTAAACCTCAACTTTTAGAACTGGTACTGCACGTTCAATTGCTCCAACTGTTCTATCAGCTTCTTGTGGTTTTAGTGGAGATAATCTTAAACGACCTAGTTCTATTTTACTACTTTCAATTGAAGGTCCTTCAAGTTTAGGTTCTTCTTTAGGTTCTTCTTTTTCAGGTTCTTCATCTTTCTTACGAGCTGCTATTATTTCATTAATCTTAGCATCTAATATTCCTTCAGTAGGACTTACTAATGTAATAAGCGTATAATTAGCTTTTATTTCTTCATCAGTTAAACCTTTTTCTCTCATTCTCTCAATGTTTTTACTTAATGTAGCACCAAATAAATCTGTTGCAGAGAATTTTTCATATATTTCTTCAGCTGTAAATAATGTTTTTAAAGCTGAAATATTATTTTTTAGTTGTGTCTTTGTTAGTTCAAGTCTGTAAGCAAAACTTAGTTTAAGAAGTTCTACTTCTGATACTTCTTTACATCTGTTAAGTTCTAAGTCTGTATCTTTTTTGATTATTTCAATCATCGCTTGAATTTCTTTATTATAGAATTCTTTGAATTCTTCGAATGACATATTTTTTGTTTCTTTTATTATAATAGGCAAATTGATTTTTACTGAACTATTTAAGTATTCCCATTTTTTATCGAAGTCTACACATGTTAGATATTCACAAATTGATTTAATTGTGTAATCTGTGTGTTTTAAATGAGTTTTAATGTATTCAGCATTTTTCTTAACTAAATCTTCATTAGCTTCTGCTAACATTTTTAGATCTGCTAATAAACAGTCTTTTAGTTTTGGAATACCTAATCCTTCAAATCTAGCAACAAGTTCTGCTTTTTCTTCTTCAGGTGTTTTAGGTTTTGGAGCTCTTGCAGAAATAATTTCAGAAATTTTTTCATCTGTCTTTTCATGTTTATTTTCAAATAGTATGTCTCTATTTATTTTTATTTCTTCATCTGTTATGCCTTTTCCTATAATATACTCATAATTGATTTTAATCACAGAATTTTCTAAGTATGTAAATAATAGACCTCTTTTATTTAGTTCACTTATTATTTCTTCTCCACTGAAGAATTTCTTTAATACTTCTAAGTTTTCTTTAATAACATCTATTTTCTTAATATTACCATAGTAAGTAATTATTTGTGCTTTTTCCATTTCTCCAGGTATATCTAATCCAAATTCATTCTTATAGAATTCAATTATCTTAGCAACATTATTGTCTATTGCTGTTTTGAATTCTTCAAATGGCATATTTAAATAGTCAAGTAAGAAGCTTGAATATACTGCATATCTCTCTGTAAATTTTGGACAAGCATAATTACATTTTTCTTCTAAATCAACACATGTTAATAATTCTGCTACTAGCACTGTTTTAGGGAACTTTTCAGCTACATAAGCATCATTTTTCCTTATAAGTTCTTCAGGTACATTAAGAAGTCTTTTTAATCTTTCAAATGGTGTTTTTTCTAACTCTGGATATGTTCTTAAGTCAGCAAACTTAGCTAAAATATCTTCTCTAGTTAGAGGTTCTGTCCTCTTAGCAGGTAATTCTGCTTTTAAAGCTTCTAATGAGATAGTATTATCTAGTAATTTATCTAACCAATTATTTACTATATCTTCTTTAGATATTCCAGCATCTACTAATGCTTGATATTTTTCTTTTAATGCTTTATTTAATAAAACTTGTTGATATTTTTTCTCATACATGTGAGATTCTAAACCTAGTTCTTTGAATATTTTAACATTATCTGTAATAACACTACTAATAGCTTCATTTCTAAGTGTTATAGCAACATTTAATATACGGCCTAAAGTCATATCTTCCATTTTTAGGACATCATATCCAGTTGCATCAAGAACCGGTTTCGTTTTTTCAACCATCTTAGTATTAATAAGATCTTTAACTTGTTCTAGTGTTAATGATGCATAATCATTATATTTATCAAATAATGGTAAGTCTAATGTAGATAATACTGATGGATTAAGTTCCTCATTTACTAAGTATGCATGAAGATCCTTAAACTTAGGATCAATTAGCATTTTATATGAATCTTTTTTTCCTATTAATGATTCTAATCCAGCACCTTTTATTAAAGCTATATTATTTATTAAAGTTGTTCTATTTGCTTCTAATTCGTCATAGATATTAGGAATACCTAATCCAGCTATTGCATCTTTAATACCAAGAGCAACTAATAATTCTTCGATAGTTGGTCCTGGAGGAGTAACTGGTGCAGGTTTTTTCTTAATTAATTTATCCTTAATCTCTGCTTTTATTTCTTCTATTTTAGTTTTTCTTTGTTCATTAATTTTTTCAACTGTTAAAGTTCTATCAGCTTGACAAGCTTCAACTACAGCTCTAGTAATGATAGATGTTTCAGATCTTATGTATCCTTCTACTCTAGTTTTTTCTTCTTCTAGTTTTGTTCTTTGTTCAGAAGGTAATGAAGGGTCTGCTAAATCTGCAGCTATTTCATTTAATCTATGTTCCATTACTAGTCTATTCTTATCATGTAATAATACAAATTCTATAACAGAAGATAGTTCATGAACTACTTTTGGTTTATTCATAGAAAGGCTTGCTACTTCTTCTACGCTAGTTATACTTCTTCCTGTTCCAGCAAGATAATCAGTTCTAGCAGCAATAATAGAAATTCCTAAAGAATCTAATTCTCTTCTTAGTTTTCTAGCTTCCGCTTCTTTAGCAACAATATCAACATATGAAGTATTGAATATTGTTGATGTTGTTAGTTCGTTATAAATATCTTCAACTGTTACAGCAGTTATTCCACCATATAATGTTTTAATAGCATTATTTACTTCGTTTAGTTTTTCTACTTTAGTATTATATTCTTCAATTTTTGTTTTGTATGTTCTAATTAAAGCTACTTTATCTTCTTCTGATAGTTTGATAACTTTAACATCATGTTTAAATCTATCTGTAAGGCTTGTTCTATCTCTTTTTTTGCCTTCTTTACCACGAGCAGGAATAATACCTTTAAATTTTTCTTTTATTCTTTGAAGCCATGGTTTTCTTTCACGTTTTTCAGTTTCTTCTGGTTCTTCTTCCTCAGGTTCAGGATGTTCATCATCACTATGAGTTGGTCCTTCTTTGCTGAATGCTACTTTTCCTAACATTTCATTAACTTTATTTGATAATGCTTCTCCTTCAAGTATCTTGCTCTTAAGTTCTGCATCAAGTGTTGGATCTAAAACCATAGAATCTGCTAGTGTTGAAAGTCTTTTTAATAGTTTATCTATTTGTACAGATACTTCTGGTAAGTTAGAAACACTTATATTAGCTTCCGCTAATTCTTCTGTCTTATCTGACAAGATCTTTTTGACAACATTTAAATGAACTTGTAGTTTAGCATATATTTTTAATACTGCTTCTCTAAATAAAACATTAGGGTCAGCTGCATAGTAATGACCTGTTTTTTCTTTATATTCTTCATTAAATTTATTAAAGTCAACGATATGGACAAATTTTTTTATAATTAAATAATGAATATCACTCAATCTACTTATTAAGTCGTCTCCACCATTTAATATTGCATTTAAAGAATCTTCTGTTACTTTGTATTCAGCAGCATCTTCTTTAGGAATATTTAATCTTTCAATATATTCATTAGCACGTTCTTCAAGATTTGATATAAGTGGACTATATATTCCAAGAATAGCATCCATTCTTCTTTCAACATCTCTAACTTCATTTAGATCTGCTTCTTTTTTATCGTCTTCTGCATGATTTCTTTTGTATTCGTAGCTTGCTACAATTCTATCTGCTTCTCTTTCTATTTCTTCTTCAGATTTTGATAATGCAGTTAGTCTACTACTATACAAAAGTGTAAGACTTGCAACTACTTCTTCTCTATACTCTTCTGGAGATAATCCTTCTTCTAAAGCTTGTTGCTCCATTTGTTCAATGCTAACTTTACGTTTATCAAGTGCTTTTAATCTACTTGTTATAGCTTTTGCTAGTCTTTTGTCCACGCCCTTAAGTATTGTTTTTGTCTCTCTTGAATCCATAAATAGACTCCTTTCTTACTATGCTACTAATCCTTTTATAAAATTAGATACTTTTTCTTTATCTAATGGGTTTGTAATGTCTTCTAATTTGTCGTATCCTTCTTCATCTACAACAACATAAGATGCTAGTATATCAACTGTTCCATCTTTGTTATCAATTGAGTAAACAGCATATCTTTTACCATCAATTTCAACAACTGATAGTAATTCAGCATCCATTATTTCTCCTGTTTCTACTTTAACTTGGAATTTTTGGTTTGTTTCTTCCATAAGTTCCCCTCCATTTTCTTCTCTATCATCTAATATTATAACATATTTGATATCTTTTAACTATTATCTTTATTAAATACAATCCTTATTTTAGATAAATGTTTGTATTTAATTATTTGTTCTTTTAAATCATCTTCACCAAATACTATTAATTCACTACATTCCCATATACTGAATGATGTAATAAATGATGCTATAAATGATATTAATTCTTGAAATGTTTTTAGTTCTCCTATTGTTGTTAATATAAATAAGATTAATCCTACAAAAGCAAATGATAGGAAGAAGTATATTTTTCTTCTTAATTTTTTAAGTTCCATATCTTTGTCTATTTTAGCTAATGTAAAATAATTCTTTATTAATTTTCTTACTAATATTTTTTCTGATGATGTAAATGTATTATTGTATATTTGTAATACTAATGGATAATCAAGAGGTATGTAATTTGTTCTAAGTAGAATTGCATCAATAAATTCTTGCTTAAGAACAATTCCATCAGTAAGGCAATAATCATCTTTTATATCGTCGAAACCTTCTATCTTCATTTCGATATAAGCTTCATTATCGTTAATTTTTAGTTCGTTAACCTTTTTATAATTTTCAAATTTAGCTTTTTGGTATCTTTTTAATTTATCAGGGGTTGCCATTTTCTACTTCCTTGTTTGTTCGTAGTATTTTCTCTCTGCTAGTTCATCAGCTAAATAATCTAATTCACTATATTCATCATCAAAAGTACCACGATTGGCTTCTTCTACTTTGTATATTAATTCTTCCATACTTTTGCAGTTTGCCAAATCAATATTATATCTTTCTAATGTAGAAACTTGTTTATCAGTTAGTAATAAGCCGTTCTTTCTAGCTTTAAGAAAGTTTTGGTCATTATCTGTTAATCCAACAAGTTCTTCTATTTCATCATTTGATAATTCATTTGCCATATTAAATCCTCCCTACCATACTAAGTTAAGTATATCATATTATGTGGTTTTCTAGCAATCATTTAGCGTTATTTTTTCAATAAAAATAGCTCTTTTCAGAGCTATTATTCTACACGAGTTACTGTATATGAATTATCATTTGAAAGAGATGGTATCATACCATTACTTTCATGCACTAAATGAGCTGCTCCAACAATGATTAGAACATTCTTGTTTTGAGCTAAATATGATTTGGCTGCATTAGTCATAGTATCATTTCTATCTAATATTAATTCTTTAATATATTTCTTTTCCTCTTCATTTGAGGAAGCAGAATATGTTTGACTCAGTAATGATGCAAGCTTTTCTTCATCACCCTTTAAATATATGTTATATAGTAATCTAGTCGATACTTTAGCAATTTCATAACTAGATAATGTTTGATTAATTTGTTTAGCATAAAATTCATCTGAAAAACCAACCAATGGTTTTAATTGATCTTCTAGTTTTTCAATAGATATAACTTCTTTACCTTCTTTTTCAGCTTTTTTAATAAAGTAGTTATCTGCTCCTTCAGTTGTAAAACCTAATTCTTGATAAAGCATGTTTTCTATTGCTGTAGAATTCATTCCTAAGTTGTAATATTTATAAACATCGTAAACATATGATTTATGTTTTTTGGAGAATTCTATTAATTTATTATTAAGTTCTTCAGAAATATGATCTTCAATTGTTGTATTATCTTTTAATAAAAAGTCTTTTACATCCATTTTATTCATTTCTTCAGTAGATAATTCTACGGCGATAGCTTCACTGTTATTATATATTTCTTCTACTTTAGGGTCGTATTTTGTAATTCTTTCATCTCCAACATGCATTGATCCTAATATATGGATACATGAGTCAGAATCACATACTTTATACATTATTGGAATATAAGAGAATTCTTCGGGTTCTTCTTCCTCTTCTTCTTTATCTTCATGTTCTTCGTCTTTTGGTTCTTCTTTTTCTACTTCTTCTGTTTTAGGTTCATTAAGTGATCTAATTACAAAAATTGATGTAACTCCTATTCCAGAAAGAAGTACTATTGCTATTAAAACTACTAATATAGTTATTTTTTTTTTATTATTCATACTAACGCCCTTCATTCTACTATTTCATTATATCATTTAATGCTTTCTTTTAATTAAAAAAAGATATGGTTTTACATATCTTTTTTAAGTTCTTCTATAGCTCTTGCTACTCCTAAGCGACCATATTCATAAGTAAGTCCACCTTGTTGATAAGCAATATATGGAGGACGAATTGGTCCATCACAACTTAGTTCAATACTTGATCCTTGAGTAAATGCTCCGGCAGCCATAATTACTTGGTCTTCATAACCTGGCATATCCCATGGCATTGGTACTGCATTAGAATCAATTGGAGAACCCATTTGAATACCTTGAACATATTTTATTAATTTATCTTTATCATTAAAGATAACATTTTCAACGATATCTGCTCTTGGTTCGTTATATTTAGGTTCAACATTATATCCTAAATCTTCTAAACATCTAGCTGTTAAAACAGCAGTTTTTAAAGATGATGCTACTACACTTGGAGCAAAGAAAATACCTTGTAAGAATTGTTTATTAATTCCTAAAGTTGGTCCTACTTCTCTTCCTTCTCCAGGACAAGTTAATCTTTCTCCTACTAAATCAATTAGTTCTTTTTTACCTGCTACATAAGCACCATTAGGAGCAAGTCCTCCACCTAAATTTTTTATTAAAGAACCTACCATAATATCAGCACCTACTCCTACTGGAGTTTTTTCTTCAACAAATTCACAGTAGCAATTATCTACCATAATAATTACATCTTTGTCTACTTCTCTTATAGCTTTTATTACTTTTTCTACTTTATCTATAGTTATACTTTTTCTGGTTGAATATCCTTTGCTTCTTTGGATTTCAATAAGTTTTACTTTATTCTTTTTTAGATACTCTGTTATTTTTTCATAATCGAAATCATTCTCTTTTAAGGCTATTTCATCATATTTAATACCATATGATTGTAAACTACTATTATTTGGAACAATACCTATTACTTCATGTAATGTATCATATGGTGTTCCACTTATTGATAGCATTAAGTCATTTGGTCTTAACATAGCAAATAGTGTTACTGTTAAGGCATGTGTTCCAGAAATAAATTGTCCTCTTACAATAGCATCTTCACTATCTAGAACATAAGCAAATATTTTTTCTATGTTTTCTCTTCCAAGGTCATTATATCCATATCCAGTTGTTTCATGGAAGTAACTTTCTGATACTTGATATTTTTGGAAAGCTGCTAATACTTTCATAGTATTTCTTTCACATGTTTCTTCAATTTTATTAAATTCTTCTTTTACTTTTTTTTCTTCTTCTTTAATAAAATCTAATGTTTCTTTTGTTATACCTAATTCTTCTAGCATAAATATCTACCTCCATCTACTTTTATAATAGAATCATTTAGGTAAGAAGATGTTGCAGTAAAATAAATTGTTTCTGCAATTTCTTCTGGTTCTGCAAATCTATTCAACATTATATGTTTGCACTCTTCTTTAATATAATCTTCATCTAACTCTTTATTCATTTCAGTATTAATCCAACCAGGAGCTACTGTATTAACTTTTACTATTGGAGCATACTCTATAGCAAAGTTATGAGTTAGTGATATAACTCCAGCTTTTGATGCATCATAATCCATACTATATGGATAGAATGAATCAATAGCTGTATTAGATGAAATATTTACAATTGATCCATATCCTTGTTCTTTCATATATGTACCAACATGTTTACAGCATAAGAATGTACCAATTAAATTAACATCTAGTATTCTTCTAAAGTTATCTACAGTTTTATCTTCTAATGTTGTATCAATAGCTATACCAGCATTGTTAACTAGTACATCTATTCTGCCCCATTTATTCTTAGTTTCATTAAGTAGTTTTAATACGTCTTCTTCTTTTGATATATCAGCTTTAATTAGTAATGTTTCTACTTTATAATTATCTTTTATTTCTTGTTCTAATTCTTTTGCTTTATCTTCACTAGATACATAGTTAATAACAACATTATAATTATTTTTGGCAAAGTACTTAGCTGTTGCTGCACCTAGTCCTTTACTACTTCCCGTAATAATTGCTACTTTATTCATCTTATACACCCTTTTTCCTGGGAGTATTATATCACGAACTAGAAGATTTACTAGTATTTAATGATTTCAACATATTCTCTATTATCTTTTATTTCTTTAGTAAATATAGATTCATGTTTATATGAAGAGATGATATAGGTATTATTTTTAGTTCTAGTTAATGCTACATAGAACAGTCTTCTTTCTTCTTCATATGGATAGTAATCTTTTGTATTATTTACATATTTAAGTATCTTTTCATCTTTTATTTTAGTAGGAAATCCTATAAAAGAATCTTCTATGTTAATAAGTATGACATTATCACATTCTAATCCTTTTGATCTATGAGCAGTTAGGTATTTAAATTTAATATCTTTATAGGAATAGTAATTATCTTCTAACTTAATAAAAGTATTATCAATATATTTGTTAATATCTTTGTTATTTCTTCCTAAGACCATTATTTCTTTATCTTTTAATTTCTTTATTAAGTATTTAAATGTATGTATTTTATTATCTGTATATACTATTTTAATTGGTTTATATAGATGTTTATTAGATACTAGGTTTTTCTTATATTGAGACTTATTTTTCATTATGAATTTACCTGCTACATTGATTAATTCTTGAGGATTACGATAGGTATTTATTATTTTTAAGATACAAGAATTATCAAAGTATTTAGTAAAGTTTAAAAATATTTTTAAATCACAACCAGTAAATCTATATATAGATTGAAAGTCATCTCCTACAGCTAGAAATTTAGCATTAGTTAATCTTATTATTTCTTTTATCATTTGAAATTTAACATATGACGTATCTTGATATTCATCAATGATTATATATTTCCATTTATCTTTTAAACCATGTTCTTTTAAATGAGTAATACTTTTATTAATCATGTCATTAAAATCAATAGCATTTTCTTCTTTTAAGTTATGTTGATAAAGAATGTATATGTTAAATATTAAGAGAATTAAATGTTTATTTTTTATATATTCAAATATGTTAAAAGTAAATCTTATTTTTTTAAGGATGGTTTTAAAATATGTTATATCATAGTTATTGCTTTTATATAGAGATATGAATGTATGAATTAATCTTTTTAGATTTAACAATTCTTTATCTGTATATTTTTTACCTAGTACTTTTTTTAATGATTTTTGATGGATTTCATTTAAGTTAGAAAAGAATTCTTCAATAGAATCATCTAAGTAATTATCAGGAGCAATTACATAGTTATTACCTAATATATGTAATGCTAATTTATGAAAGGTATATATATCTATTTTAAAATCATAATTCTTTTCAATATTCTTTTTTAAGTTAATGGTTGCATCATTAGTAAATGATATACATAGTATTTCTTCTGGTTTGATATTACAGCATTTAATAAGATAAACTATTTTACCTATTATAGTTAGGCTTTTACCAGAACCTGCTCCTGCTACTACTAAGATAGCATCTTTGTTAGATAAGACTACTTTTCTTTGATATTCATCTAATGAGTAACCATTTATATTATCAAGTATATTCATATAACTCCTTTGGAGTTCAACGTTCTTAAGTATTTAAACAAATAAAAAGAAAAATATCAAGATAATATTTTTCTTATTTCATCATATAAAAATGGTTTGTATTCTTTAATAGGAAGTGGTTTACCATAAACAATGGAACTATAAACAGTAGATGATGTTAATTCTATTATCATAAATAATGTTACTTCTGGATTTTCTATCTTAGAATTACATGATTCTATGTTCTTTTTAAATAGTTCTAATAAATCTGTTTCTGTCTCTTTTAATACAGAATTAACTTTATCATTAAAAATACCCATTGATAGATTTTTAGATATAAATTTTAATAGTAATTTATCTCTATTGAAACGATCAATTATGTAATCAATAAGAGCTATTATTCTTTCTTTATTATCTGTTATATTCTTTTTATTAACGTAGTTAATTGCACTATTGAATAATTCTCTAGATTTTTTACTTATTAATCTATTTTGAATTTCATATTTATCTTGAAAGTATAGGTAGAATGTTCCTTTTGCTACTCCAGCATTATCTACTATTTCTTGAATGGATGTTTCTTTAAATCCTTTTTCTGTAAATAGTTCAAAAGCTGATGCTAGTAAGCTTTTTTCTTTAACATCTTTCTTTTCTTCTATCTTTTTACTTGTACCTACTTTAACCATAATATCATCCCATTTTTGAATAATTGTTCCCTTTTTTCAATAGAATTATAACAGAAGTTATTTTGTTTGACAAGTAATGATTGACTTTTGGTCATTTTTGAGTTAGTATCGATATTGACCGAAAGTCATTTTTGAAAAGAGGCATTATATGAAAAAATTTGGAGATTTTATTGTAAAAAGTAAAACGATTATTTTAATCATAGCTCTTCTTTTATTAATCCCTTCTATAATTGGATATGTTAAAACAAGAGTTAATTATGATATATTGGTTTACTTACCTAGTGATATAGAAACATTAAAAGGAGAACATATTTTAACAGATGATTTCAATATGGGAGCCTTCTCTATTACAGTGGTTGAAAATATGGCTGATCAAGATTTAATTAAGTTAGAAGATAAATTTAGAGAATTAGATGGTGTTAGTAATGTTATTAGTATTAATGATATTACTGGTACTACTATTCCTATTGAAATGTTACCTAATGATGTAAGAGATAAGGTAGCTAAAGATAATACGAAGTTAGTACTGGTTACTTTTGAAGATTCTACATCTGCTGATAGAACACTTGCTGCTGTAGAAGAGATGCGTAATATTACGGATGACAGTGTTAAAATTGGTGGTATGAGTGCTATGGTACTCGATACTAAAGAATTATTTAATAGTCAGATGACCTTATATGTTGTTGTAGCTGTTATATGTTGTATTATCGTTTTAATGGTTTCTTTAGATTCTTACTTTGTACCATTCTTACTTATTGGTAATATTGGTTTAGCTATTTTGTATAACATGGGAAGTAATATTATGTTTGGAGAGATATGTTATATAACAAAAGCTATTGCAGCTGTATTACAGTTAGGTGTTACAACAGATTTCTCTATTTTCTTATATCATAAATATGAAAAAGCTAAAGAGAAATATAAGGATAAGAATAAAGCTATGAGTGAAGCAATTGGTGAGACTTTAGTTTCTGTACTTGGTAGTTCATTAACTACTATTGCGGGTTTCTTAGCCCTATGTACTATGCAACTAACTTTAGGAGTAGATATTGGTTTAGTTATGGCAAAAGGAGTTGTATTTGGACTACTTTGTGTTATTACAGTCTTCCCTGCTTTATTACTTGTATTTGATAAATTTATTCAAAAAACAAAACATAAAGTTATATTACCTAAGTTTAAACGTATTACTGATTTTACTTTGAAACATTATAAAGCAATATTTGTTATTTTCTTAATTCTATTAGTACCTGCTTATCTTGCTCAAACAAAAACTCCTGTTTATTATAAATTAGATACTTCTATACCAGATGATTATGGTTATAGTATTGCTACTAAAGAATTAAAAGAAAGATATAATATGGTTTCTCAGGAAATGATATTAGTATCTAGAGATGTTGAAGATTATAAGATTAATCAAATGGTTGATGAAATTGAAAAGTTAGATGGAATAGATGCAGTTATAAGTCCTAGTACGATGAGTAAACAAGGAATATCTGATTTAATTATTCCTAAGAAAATAAAAGATATATATCAAACAGATAAATATAAGATGGTTATTGTTAGTTCATCTTTTGATATAGCAACTGATGAATTAAATGATCAAATTGCTCAGTTAAATGATATTGTTGATCAATATGATGAAGATGCTATCGTAGCTGGTGAAGGTCCTTTAATGAAGGATTTGGTTACTACTACAGATACTGATTTTAAGAATGTTAATTATACATCTATTGCAGCAATATTCATTCTTATGATGTTTACATTAAAATCTATTTCATTACCAGTATTACTAGTTACTGCTATTGAGTTTGCAATATTCATCAACATGGGAGTTCCTTATTTTAGAAGTACCCCTATTCCATTTATTGCATCAGTAGTTATTGGAACAATTCAATTAGGAGCTACTATTGATTATGCTATTTTAATGACTACTAAATATTTAGAAGAACGAAAGAATGGAAAAGATAAGTTTGAAGCAGTTAGAAGTGCATTAGAAAACTCAGTAAGTTCTATTGTCGTTAGTGGTATGTGCTTCTTTGGAGCTACATTTGGTGTTGGTATTGTATCAACAATTGATATGATTGGTTCTTTATGTAGATTAATAGCAAGAGGAGCTATTATCAGTATGTTAGTAGTTATATTAATAGTACCTAGTATTTTGATAATATTTGATAAATTCATTTGTAAAACAACAATGGGATTTAAGAAAGGAAGTCTTAAAAATGAAAAATAAAATAATTAATAAAGTTATAGCATGGACATTAGTAGCTGCTATTACTTTTCAAGCTACTCCAGTATGGGCATTAACAAAGGATGAAACTATATATGCTAAATTAAATAGTGATGGTAGTGTTAGTACATATGTTGTTTCAGAACATATTAGTGGTGAAGGTAATGACAAATCTAGATTAGATAATATTAAAAATGTTAATGGTGATGAAAAGTATACTAATGAAAATGATGAATTAGTATGGGAGAACAATGGTAATGATATTTATTATCAAGGTACTAGTGATGAGGAATTACCTATCTCTACTTCTATTAAATATTATTTAGATAATAAAGAAATGAATGTAGAAGATATGATTGGTAAAGAAGGTAATGTTCGAATTGTTATTCATTATGAAAATAACTTAAAACATTATGAACTTGTTAATGGTAAAGCAGAAGAATTATATACACCATTTATCGTAGCAACTACTTCTATTATTTCTAATACAGATAATAAAAATATTAGTGTTACGAATGGTAAAGTTATTGACAATGGTGTTAGTAGTATTGTTGTTGGATTATCTAGTCCTGGTTTATATGAAAGTTTAGATATAGATGAATTAAAAGGATTTGATACAGTAGAAATCAGTTATGATACAGATAATTTTGAATTAAATTCTATCTACTCTGCTGCTTCTGCAAGACTTTATGATAATAGTGATTTAGATATATTTGGTAATGTAAGTAAAATATATGATGGTATAAATACTTTACAATCAAATATGAATACAATTGTAGATGGTGCTAATCAATTAAATGAAGGATCTCAAAAGTTAGCTAATGGTACTAAGCAATTAAATGATGGAGTTCATACATTAACTAATAAATATTATTCATATCGTAATATGGATAAAGAAGTATTAGAAAAACAAATTATGTCTTTAATAGAAAGTAATCTTGAACAATTAATTCCTATTTTAGAAAAAGATGTTGAAGAAGAAATAAGTAATGTTGTTAAAGAGCATAAAGATGAATTAGAACAAAGCGCTATTGAAGTTACTAAGAAAAATGTAAAATTGGTATTAGATAATGAAATAAATAATATTATTAATGAGTTTGATATGGATCAAATATTAGAAGATATTATTCATAGTGATTTACAAGATGTAATATTAAATGATGAAGGAATTCAAAATATTGTTAAAGTATTTGAAGAAGAATTAGCGAGTGAATTAAGTACTGAAGTAAATAAGACAACTAAAAATGTTGTAAAAGGTACTATTTCTACTATCTCAAGTAGTTTAAATCAAGATACGATGAGTGATGAAGAAAAAGTTCAATATATTCAAAATATTGCTGATAAATATGGCATTACTTTTGAACAAGCTGCTGGAATAGTATCAGAAGTTAAAGGTGATACTATTAAAGGTATTCAAGATAATTTAAATAAGCAAAGTGATACAATTAGTACACAAGTTGCTAGTCAAGTAACTAATCAAGTTATAAGTTCTTTAAATGATAAAGAATTTGTTAATAATGCTATGAATCATTATTTAGAAGAAGTTAATAAAAAGTTAGCTACTACATTAGATAATGTGGATATTGAAAGTTATGAAAATAATTTAAAAGAAACTTTAATTCAAGTAATTAAACAAGAATTAAGTAATAATGAAGCTATTCAAAAATATATGAATGTATCTGAATATACAAATACAGTAGTTAATACTATTATAGATAATACTGCTAAAGATTTAGCAAGTATGTATACTGAAGAATTTGCTAAACAAGTAACTACAAATGTTATTCAAAAGGAATTTAGTAAAGATAATTTAGAATCAGAGTTACAAAAAATACTTGCATCTTACGAAACTGAGATTGAAGAAAAATTAAATTCATTAGATGGCGCTGTTACTACTCTATCTACTTCTGTATCTATGTTAAATGATGGAGCTAATCAACTTGCAAATGGTATGAATACATTAAATGATGGTTTAAATAGATATAATACAGAAGGTATTCAAAAAATAAGTGGTTTTGTAAATGGTGATTTAAAATCATTAGAAGGTAAAATTGAAGCATTAGCTAAATTAAGTGAAGAATATAAAACATTTGATGATACTCCAGAAAATGCAAGTGGTTCTTCTAAAATTATTATGGTTGTAGATTCTATTAGAAATGAAGAAAAAACAACGACTACTAAAGTAGAAGTTATCGAAGAAGATAAAAGTTTATGGAGCAAAATAAAAGGACTATTTCAATAGTTCTTTTTATTTTGAAAAAATGCTTAATTTAAGCCAAAAAGTATTGTATTTATCGAACAAACGTATTATAATATACATTATCAGATAATTAATAGTTATTTGATATTGAATGTAGATAATGGGACGAATGTTTTTTGTAAATCGGAAATTTTCATGAATTTAAAAGGAAGGAATATTAAAATGAAAGAATTAATGAAAAATGAAGATTTAGAAAACATGATATATGAGATAAGAGGAGTTCAAGTAATGTTGGATTCTGATTTAGCCAAATTATATCAAGTCGAAACAAAAAGAATAAATGAAGCGGTTAAAAGAAATCCAGAGAAATTCCCTGAAAAATATTGTTGGATTTTGAGCGATACTGAAACGTTAAACTTGAGGTCGCAAAATGCGACCTCAAGTTTAGAGGCAGACTATGGTGGCAGAAGATATGCTATAAGAGTTTTTACAGAACAAGGCGTTGCGATGTTAGCTACTATATTAAGGTCAAAAATAGCTATAAAAACTTCTTTAGCAATAATAGATGCATTTGTTAATATGAGGCATTATATTAGATATAATAAGGACTTATTACCAAATAGAATCTTGCTTTTAGAAGATAAAGTTGATGATAATTCTAAGAAAATCAAAGAGTTATTTGATAGGTTTGATCCTAAGAGTATTGCTAAGAACTTTCTATTCTTTAAAAATGATTTTTATGATGCCTACTCTATTCTTATGGATATATTAAATATTGCTAAGGAAGAAATAATTATTATTGATAATTATGCTAACAAAGAATTATTAGATATGTTAAAAGAAATAAATCTTAAAGTAATAATTATATCTAGATATTTAAATGACAAAGCTAAAGAAAAATATGAGAAGCAGTATACTAATGTAACATTTATTCATAGTAATGAGTTTCATGATAGATTTATTTTTATAGATAAAGATAAATTATATTCTTGTGGAGCTTCATTAAAAGACTTAGGAAAAAGATGTTTTGCTATTAATGAAATGGAAGATAGTATTATTAAAAATGCTTTGTTGGAAAAAGTAAAAGGACTATTTAATTAGTCTTTTTTATTTGGTATAATATTGTAGTGAGAATAAAGGAGAATGGTTATGAATTATGATTCTAAAGAATACTTAGAAAAAGTAAATAAGTATTGGAATGCTGCTAATTATTTAAGTGCTGCCCAATTATATTTACTAGATAATCCTTTGTTAAAAAGAAGTTTAATAAAGGAAGATGTTAAGAAAAAGATTGTTGGACACTGGGGAACTGTTCCTGGTCAAACTTTTATTTATACTCATTTGAATCGTGTTATAAATAAGTATGACTTAAATATGATATGGATTAGTGGTCCAGGTCATGGTGGAAATGCTACTGTAAGTCACGTATATCTAGAAGGTACTTATAGTGAAATATATCCATCTATTAGTCAAGACGAAGAAGGAATGAAAAGATTATTTAAACAATTCTCATTCCCTGGAGGTATATCATCTCACGTAGCTCCAGAAACACCTGGTTCTATTAATGAAGGTGGAGAGTTAGGTTATTCACTTTCTCATGGATTTGGAGCTGTATTTGATAATCCAGATTTAATTGCTACTGTTGTAGTTGGTGATGGTGAGGCAGAAACGGCATCACTTGCAACATCATGGCAATCTAATAAATTCTTAAATCCTGCTAGAGATGGTGCAGTATTACCTATCTTACATTTAAATGGTTATAAAATTAGTAACCCTACTATCTTCTCTCGTATTAGTGAAGATGAGTTAGTAAGTTTCTTCCATGGTACTGGTTGGGATCCTATTATTGTTGAAGGTTCTGAACCAATGGATATGCATAGTAAGATGGCTAAAGCATTAGATAAATGTATTGAAAAGATTAAAAAGATACAAGAAGATGCTCGTAAGAATGGTAAAGTTAAAAGACCTATGTGGCCAATGATAATACTTAGAACTCCTAAAGGATGGACTGGTCCTAAAGTAGTTAATGGTAAAGAAATTGAAGGTACATTTAGAGCTCACCAAGTTCCTATTGATATGACTAAAGATGAACATTTAGGAATGTTAGAGGAATGGTTAAGAAGTTATCATCCTGAGGAATTATTTGATGGTATGGGTAGATTAATACCTGAACTTCAAAAATTAGCTCCTAAAGGATATAAACGTATGGGAAGTAATTTACATGCTAATGGTGGTAGATTACTTAAAGATTTAGTATTACCTGATTTTAGAAAGTATGGTCTAGAGATTGAATCTCCAGGTTGTAGAGAAGCTCAAGATATGATTGAGTTAGGTAATTATGTTAGAGATGTATTTAAATTAAATGAGAAACATAATAATTTTAGAATATTTGGTCCAGATGAGACTATGTCTAATCGTTTAAATCATGTATTTGAAGAAGAAAATCGTGTTTGGATGGGAGACATGAAAAAGAATGATGAATTCTTAAGTGTTGATGGACGTGTTATGGATGGTATGTTATCTGAAAACATGTGTGAAGGTTGGTTAGAAGGTTATCTTCTTACTGGTAGACATGGATTCTTCGCTAGTTATGAAGCCTTTGTTAGAGTAATTGATTCAATGACTAGTCAACACGCAAAATGGTTAAAGATTTGTTCTCACCTACCTTGGAGAGAAGATATAGCATCTTTAAACTATATTTTAACTAGTACAGTATGGCAACAAGACCATAATGGTTATACACATCAAGATCCAGGATTCTTAGATCATTTGGCTTCTAAGAAACCAGAAGTTGCTCGTATGTATCTTCCTCCTGATGCTAACTGTCTACTTTCTTGTGTAGACCATTGTTTAAGAAGTAAGAATTATATTAATGCCATAGTTGCTTCTAAACATCCAAGACCACAATGGTTAACAATGGAACAAGCTGTTAAACACTGTACTCAAGGTTTAGGTATTTGGGATTTTGCAAGTAATGATCAAGATAGTGAACCAGATATTATTATGGCTTGTGCAGGAGAAACTCCTACATTAGAAGCTTTAGCTGCAGTATCTATCTTACGTGAATATTTACCTAAGTTAAAAATTAGATTTATAAATGTTGTTGATTTATTTAAATTGCAAACTAATGCTAAACATCCACATGGATTAAGTGATGTTGAATATGATGCGTTATTTACTAAGAAAAAACCTATTCTATTTAACTTCCATGGTTATCCTTCATTAATACATGAGTTATTATACGAAAGAGAAAATCATAATATTGTAGTTAAAGGATATGTTGAAGAAGGTTCTATTACTACTCCATTTGATATGAGAGTTCAAAATGAAATAGATAGATATCATTTAGTATTAGAAGTATGTAATATGGTTCCTAATTTAGGAAGTAAAGGTGTTTATTTAAGTAAATTAATGAAAGAAAAATTAGTTGAACATAAAGAGTATATTCATGAATATGGTGTGGATATGCCTGAAGTTTCTAATTGGAAATGGGAACAAAAATAAAAAGCTATCATTGATAGCTTTTTTTATTGATTAAAATTATTGTTATTTGGATCATTAGGATTATTATAATATTGATTGTTATTTGGAACATTAGGATTGTTATAGAATTGATTATTTGGTTGAGGTTGTTGATCTGGCATCATGCTTGTTGCTCTTATTTGATCAATTACATCACCTTGTGGTTGGTATTGTACATCATTAACAGTAGCTGCTTGTTTATTCTTTTTAATTACACTTAAGACAATTATTAAAATAATTGAAATAACGGCAACTGCAATACAAATTAGTGATGTTTTTATGAACAATCCTTTAACTGGTTCTATTACAAATTTCATTGAATCATCATCAATTGGTATTGCTCCAAATGCTAAACTTAGAATACCATTAGTAATTCCATGTAAGAATCCTATGATTGATAAGTGAATAAGTAATGGTTTAATACTCTTAAACATTACAACTATTAGTAAGCCACATACTACAAATACAGCAGCACTACCTATTAATGTACCATTTGAATAAGCAGTATTAAATATGCTTTTTACTTCTGCTGGTGTTTCTGATTCACGGGCTTCTTTTTCTAATTCTTCAATAGCATTATCAATGCTATCATCTAATTCTTGTAAATCAACATCTTCACCAGTGCTTTTTTCATATTTTTTTGCTGCTTCTTTTAGTGTTTCTTTAAGACCAGTTCCATCTATGTGATTTATATTACCAGCTGCATATCTAATCATTTGGCTAGCTAAATCCCCTATTTCATCATACATTTCTTCTTTAGATACATATTCACTCATATCATCCATTATTCCATTGATTTCATCATTATCAAATTTCATTCCATCAAATAATGAGTCCATTTCGAAAGTATTGTTTTGCTCTACCATGCTTTTAGCAATATTTCCTAATGAAGGTCCTGATAGGAATACCCTAAATAATAAAGCTCCACTAAATACAATTAGTGATAATAGCATAAAGAATGCTAATATTATTGATACAAATACTTTTAATGCTTTCATTTCATCTACTCCTTTAATTATATTTTTATTATAATATAAATAAGGTGATATTACTATGGATAAAATTAAGGAATTACAAAAAATTATAGATGAATCAAATTCAATTGTTTTCTTTGGAGGAGCTGGTGTTAGTACTGAATCTGGTATTAAAGATTTTAGAAGTGTTGATGGTTTATATAATGAGAAATATGACTACCCTCCTGAGATAATGTTAAGTCATACATTTTTTATGGAACATACTGATAAGTTTTATGAATTTTATAAAGATAAATTAAATGCTTTAAATATTAAACCTAATATAACACATAAGTATTTAAAGAAGTTGGAAGATAAAGGAAAGTTAAAAGCAGTTATAACTCAGAATATAGATGGTTTACATGAAAAAGCTGGTAGTAAGAATGTCTTATTATTACATGGTACTACTTATAGTAATCATTGTATGGATTGTTGTAAGAGTTATGATGCAGAATATGTATTTAATAGTAAAGGAATTCCTAAATGTAATTGTGGTGGTATTATAAAACCTGATGTTGTTTTATATGAAGAGCCATTAGATGGTGATGTAGTTAGTGAATCTATAGAAGCAATAAGTACATGTGATACTTTAATAATTGGAGGTACATCTTTAGTAGTATATCCTGCTGCTAGTTATATTAATTATTTTAGAGGTAAGAACTTAGTAATTATTAATAATAGTATTACATCTTATGATAAGAATTGTACATTAGTTATTCATGATAAACTTGGTAATGTTTTTAGCAAATTAAAATGATAAGTATTAACTTATCATTTTTATTTTTTCTTTTCTATCTGTAATGATTAATAGCAATGTTGCTAGTAGTAATGCTCCCATTATAACTATGGCTGAAATAAATCCTCCACCTGTATCTGGGTTTTCAATAAATACAGCTTCTACTAAAACATTTGATGATGGCATTGTAAATTTATAATCTGTAACTTTAATTATGTTACCTGCTTCATCTGTTACTTTTACTTCAGAAAGTACATATCCTTTATCTGGTTTTACTTCAATTGTTACACCTTGTCCAGCTCCAGCTGTTGGAGTAATTGTAATAGTTCCATTACCAGTAACTTTCTTTTCAATTTCATATTCAATTTTTAGTTTAACAAATACTGCATCTAGTGTTGAACCATCAACTAAATATGTTGGTCTTATATTTGTTGTTCCATTAACATTACTTAATGGAGACATCTGGGTAATTATATTGGAACCCAAATCAAGGCTATTAATAAATGCTTCTCCACAATTAGAATATATTTCTTGTTGATTAGCTACAGGTTCATCTAAGAATAAGATATGGCCATTATTAGATTCAGTAGTATTTGAAACAGGATCTGGCCCTCCATTACTCATACATGAAACCATAAATACTGCAGCAGGATCATTATATAATTTAACAAGCATTCCACTATTAACCATATTAGTGAATTGAGCAGTATATTTCATTTGATTATTTGATGAAATCTTATTATTTTGTTTAATAATTGATGAAATATCTTGTGTATATAATTCTTTACCTGAAAGTGAATATTTAATAACTTTATAACTTATTTTATTATTAATATAATCACGTTCTGTTTTTAATACATTAATACTTGATGAACTTACTGTAGCAGTATAATATTCATCTATTGTTTTGTATTCTATTTTAACTAGTTCACCACCTGAACTATTATATATTGCAAAATAATATTTGTTATTTGTTGGATCAAATGTTGTTATAAAGCTGTAACCTTTTTCGTAATAACCGTAATGATAATTATTTGGTTCTGAGTTATGCTTTTTAATAATAAATGCATAAACACCTGCATATTTATCTATTGTTGCATCATCTGCTTCACTCAAATCTATCTCTGTACAATCACTTGTTGAGGTTATATCTTCTAAAGATCCAGGGCATGCTAATACTTTGTTTTCCATAATATTTAAAACATAAAATTCATTACTTTTTACTTGGACATAGTATCCATCTATTTTAGCCATTTCAAGAGCTAGTGTTGTATATAGTGATGAGTATTTTTCATTGTAATCTGTTCCTTCAAATTCTTTTATAAATTCACCATTACTCTTATTGTATTGTTTAATTTTATCAAAGCTTATTAATGTATAGCCGTCATTTGTTTCTTCAGCAAATATATAATCTTCTTCTTCGTTAAATGCCCATTCATATGAATAGGTTTCTTTAGCACTTACTATGAATGGAATTAATAGTAATAGTATTAATAAGATTTTCTTTTTCATTATAGTCACCTCTACTATATGTAAATTATATCATACAAGAAATAAATGTTAAACAATATTATTATGATATAATATCTTTGGTGATGAATTTATATGAATATTAAGGAAAAGCTACAAAATTATATAGATGATAATATAAATGCTACTTTCGTTTCTTTTAAGAAGGCAAGATATGCTGTTGAAAGAGAATGTTGTATAAGTAGTGCAAGATTAGAAGATGTTGAATATAATGATGCTAATTTAGATAATTACATAAATAATAATAAAGATGATAATAAGTTTCAGAAACTATTATTTAAATATATAGATGATAGAAATCTAAAAGATAGTGATGTATATAATAAAGTACATATTGATAGAAGATTATTTTCTAAAATAAGAAATGAAGATTATCATCCTAGTAAAGAAACTATTATATTACTTGGTTTAGCTTTAGAGTTAAGTGAAGATGAAATAGTAGATTTATTGGAAAGTGCATCTTATTCACTACCTAAAAATAATGTATATGATTTAATAATTAGGTTTTGTTTTGTAGAAGGTATATATAAAATTAATGAAGTTAATGAATTATTAGATTCTTATGATTGTAAAAATTTTTCATATTAAAAAAGGTATTTAATACCTTTTTTATTTTAGATTATATTTCTTTTTAAATAGTTCTATTTCTTTTATTAATTTGCTTCTTTCAAAATCAGATTTACTTTTTAAAGAACCTATTTTATTAATCATATTAGCTTTTTCTTCATAGTCTATATCTAATGAATATATTTGATTTTTTAATTCTTCATAATCATCTATAGGATTTAGAATATCTTCTTCTCCAGGAAATTTGAAAAAAGTATCTACTGCTGTTGAAAAAGTAAGATTATCTTCTCTTTTAACTTTTATTGCCATTTAAATCACCTTTTTTATTTTATCAAATTTTTATACATAATAAAAGATGAGTTAAACTCATCTTAATGTTATTGAATAATCATCTATTTCAAAGTTATTGTTTTCTATAAATTGTAGTAATTGTTCTAATGAGATAGATGCACGGAATACTGTCTTACCGATTGTATCGTTATGTAATTCAATAGTTAATCTATTTTTGTTATATGGATTTAGATATACTCTACCTTCTCTTACTGCTCTTTCTATTAAAGACATTATTCTATCATTATCAAAAGCAATTTCGCCAATTAGAGTATCGTTTTTATCTCTATTAGCAGTCATTAATCTATTTCTTTCAGATGATAGATTTTGAATAGTCATATCTGCAGCATTACGATCACTTAATAGATATGAATATTCTTGTTCTAATTCTGTTAGTTCTTTACCATGAACACTATCTAATCTTTCAAGAATGGCTTCTATAGAAATATCGACAACTTTTTTTCTTTCTGTTTCAGTATTTATTTCTTTTACTAGTTCATGTAATCTTGTTAGATTATCTTGGAATTCTTCATCCATATATGAATCTATTTTGAAAGAACTTAATGAAATACTTTGGAAATCTAAACTTAGTTTGTTTAGTAATATTATGTATAAGTTAAATAGACCTATTATAATATTATTTTTATTATTACGATCTTTTAGATATTCTAAATCATTTTTAACTTTAATTAATGGAAGAGCTCTTTGAGCTGCTTCTAGTGATCTTTCATTACTATTTATATAACCTAACATCCATTCGTTTAGAATGTCTTTTTGTTGATTTAGTGGTTTTGTATAGAAAGATCTATCATTTCTTTCTGCTAATGGTATTAACCATGTAGCATCAGATATTTTATATTTAGATACTGTTACTTTTACATCACTAGGAAAGCAAGATTTGTATATTTCAATTATTTCATCTACTTTTATTTCTTTTTTTCCTCTTAAAGCTCTTTCTGTTTCTCTTTGAGCTGTTGCAAATAAGCCATCATAGTCTATATTAGGATCAGGAGATTCTAATGTAACTATGAAGGTCTTAGTATGATGTAAATATGTTAGTAATGAATTTTGATCTACTATATCATTTTCAGTATTTTTATTAAATAAAAATAATCTTTGATATGTACTCTTTTTATAGAATTCACTTAAACAATATAACCATTCTCTTGGTATTAGAGTTTCTATTTTTTCGCTTGATACTAAGATATTATTTGAGTCATCAAATGTGTAGTTATCTGCTGCTAAGGCTTTAAACAATTCTTTATAGAAACCTCTATAATCGCCTTCAAAGCGATGATCATAGCTTGGTGTTAATACTTTAATATTTTTACTAGTGACAGTTCCATTATTTAGAAAGTCTTCTAATGAGAAATTAGGACTGTTATGTAAATTTCTTAATAGGGATTCAATAGTTAGGTAATTAAATAGATTACCTTTAATGTAAGTAAATGTTGATTCGCTTAGGTTTTCGGATTTTAATTCGTCTTCAAGATTAGATCCAGTTATCATGTGATGTAATAATACTTCTAAGCATTTTAGTTCATTTGATGGCATTCTATCACCTACTTCTCCTCTATTATTTCATTTAATATTATAGCATAGATAAAATAAAAAAAATAGATGCATTAAGCATCTAATCTATAAAATAATATGTTCCCGTACATGATGCAATATGTTTATCTTTATCATCGTAAATATTACATCTATATACAGAAACTGTCTTACCTACTTTTATTTTTTCAGCTATAGCTATTAGCTTACCTTTTAAACCTGGTCTTAGGTAATCAATTTGAGAATTTAGAGTACATACATTACGTCCATTAGTACATGCTGCTATACCCATTGCTGTATCGGCTAATCCAAATAATAATCCTCCATGAACTGTTCCGTTAGGATTCATACTTATATCTGTTATTTCTGCTTCTAATTTAGCATAGTTATCTTCTATTTCTAGAATATTAATATTATTATTTTTAGTAAAACCATCTCTATCAGCGAAAGCTTTTAATATTTGATCTTTTATTTTCTTTTCCATAGTATCACTTCCAAACGACATAACTATTTTATACTATTTTAGCTTTTTTTACTAGTTAATATTTGTTAAAATACTTGTGAGGTGATTTATATGTGGGATAAAATCAGAGTTTATGTTATATCTTTAATCATATTAATCGTTATGTTAGCAGGAGTTTTGGTTTGGAATAAGATTATTAATAAAGATAAGAAAGAAGAAGTTGAAACTGTTGATGTAAGTGATGTTAATAATGTTAAGATTGTAGATGGTAAATTAAGTAATGAAGATTATAGAATTACTCAATCATATTTAATGACATATACAGTTCATAAAGCTGGTACTTGGTATTATTCTAATGGTTATGTAAGTAAGATTAATTATAATGAAGATGACGCTATTATAACAATATCAGAAAGTAAGAATAGTAAAGATGTTATAACAGGAGTTATTAGTAAAGATAAGTGTAATGTTAAAGTTGGAGATACTATTTATTTTGTTGGTACTGTTAGTATTAAGAATAATAATATTAATTTAACTAAGATTGATACTAAGGAGATTAATTATAATAGTGTTACAAATATTGAATTTAAGGATTTAAAAACTAATTTAAGTTATTTAAAGAATACATATTTTGTAATAAGTGGTTATATGGTTACAGATGGAGAAAAGTATAAGTTATTTGATAGTAAAGATGCTTATAGTAAAAGTAATGAACCTGGTAATTATTTTTTAATAAATTGGAATGGTACATTTGATTATACTGGTAATCAAGATGTTAAGATAAGATGTCAGTTAGCTGATACATATAAATTAAAAGAATGTACTTTAGTAAAATAAAAACACATTAATATGTGTTTTTTTATTTTACTTTTAATGAATAAGATAAACCTGATGTAGATGTATCCTCTAATATACCAGTTACTTCTACTTCTTCATTATCAAGTATTTCATCAGTATTTAGTTCAATTTTATTTATTTCTGTTCCTTCTATTATTATAGGTTCATCTAATGTTAAGACATTTATCTTAAGATATTTACCATTATCTATTATTTCTTCGGTATTAATCATACCTTTTATTGTAATAGTATCGTTTGTTTTAAATGAATTATTTTCACAACCAAATAATAATAAAGAAGTTATTACTATTATCAAAACTTTCTTCATTATCTATACTCCCTACTATATAAAGTATAGCATAGAAAAAGCATTCATACTATTTTCCTTATGAATGCTTGATACTATTTTGATAAATCGTTTACATCTACTTTAGCATTGTTTAACACATTTTTATAGTTTTCTATATAGTTATTTACACTATCAATATGTTTCATACATATAGAATCATTGACTAGATCAGGATTTATACTATTTAATACTTCATTGTTAATAGTCGGATATGTGCATGAATATGCATCTTTAGTATCGATAATAACATTATTATCTACTATTAAAGTATATTCTTTGTTTTTAACAAAGTATTTACCTGTTTTAAAGTAGATTTCATATTTTTCGTTTTTAGTTTCTTTTACACATTTCTTTTTGTAACAAACATAATCGTTATTAGATAAGTATCTTTTTAGTTTATTAGATGGTTTGTTATAAATAAAAATTATGTATAAAGTAAATAGGACAATAGCAATAACTGCTAGTACTGTAAGTGCTATTATTATTTTTTTACCTCTATTACTTTTAGGTGTTGGTTCTATTCCAACACTAGGTAATTGTTTAATATTTTTTTTCATGTTTCACCTACTTTATTACTCCGTCATTTTCTTTTTTTATTTTTTTAATTTTAGCATATTCTTTCTTTTCTGAAATACTATCTTCATCTACTTTTTTCTTAAAGTAGATAGTATTTATAATACTTAGTATTAACATTATTCCATATTCTACTATCATTATTATGAAATTTTTTTCATAGATTAGTGCTATTAAGAATATTAATAAAGCATTTAATAATATATTAAATATGTTAAATACTAGAGATAGTTTATGATGATTATCAATCATTACTGATAAACCAGTAATCATTAAATTAATATATGGTATTATCCATCCTATAAATAAACTCATTATTATTATATAAATAATATTATCACTATAATCAAATAGAAATAGTAATGCGAATAATATTATAGGTAGAATAATATTAATTATACTTAATATTTTTTTCATAGTTACTCCTTAGATGCTAATTTAGGTAATTGAGCTTGATTCATTACACCATTTATGAAGCTTTGTTTACTTATTTTTAGTAATTCTCTAAATGATACTTCTAAATAGAATGAGTTATCTGTTTTTTCAAAGTCTTCAAAGATAATTATGTTATTAAATATAGAAGATATATTATTGGTTTTTAGGTAATAACTACATCCTATTATGGAATTACATATATGTTTAATAATAGCATAGTTATAGTTATATAAATCTACATTATGGTATTTTTCTTCTTTAACTTTTCTTATGGCTTCATATTCTCTTATTAGAGATGCTAAGTGAGAATTTAATCTACCAATAACAATACTGGTAGTATTAATATTACCTACACATCTTTCTAGTTCTTTTTGGTATTTATCAGGAGTTAGTGTTTCTCTATCTAATGCTTGTCTTTCTTCTTTGTATTTATCCATATCTTTTTTAGCATTATTTAGTTCTATTTCATAACTCTTTATAACATTTTTTAATTCTTGTTCTTCATCTGGACATATAGAATTCATGTATTTAGGTTTTATACCTGATAAATTAATTAAGCTATAGTCTACTTCTTGATTACTATTATAGTAAGTTAGTAAGAACTTAGATGTTACTAGAATAAGTAGTATTTGGATATCATTTATATCGTATTTACTTTTTAATTCTTCATATGTTAGTTTACTGTTTAGTCTTAGTAATGATAAGAAGTCAATTGAGTAATCTATAGAAGAATTAGTATGTTCTAGTAAGGTAATGTCATTACTTGATTGCCATACACAGTTTTCTACTATGTGTACTTGTTTACTTAGTTGATATGTATAGAATGAATCATCTATATATGAATATATTTTATCTAATAGTTTTTGATCTACATCTAGTAAAGATATTTCTTTTTCTTCTAAACTAAAGCCATCTTTATTACATTCATTTTTTAGAAGATTATAGAATATTCTATATGTTTCTGCTGTTTCTAAACCATGTTTATATTGTTTTAGATGTTTTAAGTAATTAATAGCGGCATTTTTAACTACTAAGATATTATTTTCTTTAACTGATTTAGTTTTATCTACATGTTTTACATTGATGTTATAGAAGGTAAATTCTGAAAGGAATGCTTCTATATCTAAGTCTTTCTTTAGTTTAAAGATATCTTTATTAGGAATGGTATAACAGATATTAATTTCTTTATCACATTCTTCTTTAGTATTATCTAGTAATAAGGATATAAATGTTATTAACCAATTGGAATCTATATATGTTAAGTCTTTGTATGTAATAGTATGTTTTTCAACATTTAATCTATATGATCCACTTAGTGTTCTATCTTTAACTATGTAAAGTAAATCTAGTTCATCTTTAGGATTTAGATTGGTTATTTTATTGAAATCAATAGATTTCTTTTCAGGATATTTTTCTTTATATATTTCATATTTTTCTTTTAAGTAGTCATTATCATTAATTAATAATTTAAAGATATAGATATATACAATGAATTCATTACGATAAGTAGTATGGTAAAAGTAGGCGTTATTATCTAAGGTAGTTCTAGGATATTTAATAATATCTACTAGGGAATCAAAGATTAATGATATATGTTCTTTAGTTGTTTTAGGACTACTCTTTTCCATATTATTCTCCTTATAATTTTTGTAAATTCTCTCCTATTATAGAATATAAGTATATATTTGTTTCTTTATTAGTTAAGTCTTCAATATATTCTTTATATCCATTTAATTGGTTTAAATAGTTTTCATCTGTTATATTATTTAATTTGTAATCAATGATATCGATATGATTATCATACTCTATCATTAAATCTATTATACCATGATATTCAGTAAAATCTTTAGTATAAATAAATTCATATTCTTTGTAGATATTAGAATCTTTTATATTTTTTAGAATATCATTATTTAGAAATTTAGTTATTTTTTCTTTGATGAAGTTGTCTTCTATTAAGTCTAGATTAGGATTTTTTAAATCTAGTAATTCTAGTATTTCATGTACTTTTAAACCAAATTGCATGTTGTTATATGTATTTTTATCTATTAAGTTATGAGTAGTTTTAGAGAAATGTTTAGATGTTATTTCTTCTAGATCTTCTACTTTTATTTCATTAACTTTAATAGTATCTTTACTATTATTTAGTAATTCTTTTTCTTTTTTGTTATTAAATAGATATTCATTAGTAATATTAAGTTCATTAATATTTATTTCTTTATAATAACTATTTATTTTAGATTTAATGGAATCTAGAATTTGAGTAAATGATCTATATTTTCTTCTAATAGTTGTATCTATAGTACCATTGGATTCTAGATTATAATCTTCTATTTCGTTTAATGGTTTAAGAGCAATCATTTTTTCTTTAGCTCTAGTTAATGCTACATAGAATAGTCTTATTCTTTCAGATATTTCTTCTTCTAAGTAGTTATATTTAACTAAGTATTTAATAATTGTTTCATTAATACCATTTTCAAAATATGGTGTTATGATTCCGTATTTGTTATCAAACATGAAACGATCATTTAAGTCTTGAATATTAAATCCTTTATATAAACCACTATAGTAACAGATATGATATTCTAGTCCTTTAGATTTATGAATAGTCATGATTCTAACTGAATCTGAGTTGTTATCTTCTACTGAGTATTTCATTTCGTACTCTTCATCTATTAAATCATTTAAGTATTCTCTGAATGTATAGATGTTAAAACCTAATTCACTTAAGTTATTAGCAATATCTATTAGTTTACTTATTCTAGTAATAGATGAATCTATATCATGGGTAGTAATAAGTTTTTCATACATATTAGTTTTAGTTATAATACTTTCTAAAATACTAGTAATACTCATATGAGTTATGTTATTAGATATTTCTATGAAGTCATTATATATGTCTGACTCTGTAATGTTATCATTTAAGAAATATTTAAATATTTTAGAATCATCATAGTTATATAGATAACTTCTTGCTATACTTATGAAATCATATTTAAAGTTAGTATCATATTCTTTTAAGTTTATTTTAACTATGAAATCAATTATGTTTTTAAGAATATAGATATCATCTGAATCACTTATTGTTTCATCTTTATATAGTGTAAGTGGTATACCTAGATATTCAAATATTTTTTTGTATAAATCAAATGATGATGTTCTATCTATTAGAATAACAAAATCACTATATGTTATATCTTTTAAGATTTTTTCATCTTTATCAAATACTTGGTATTTGTTATCTATTTTATTTTTTATATCTTTAGCTATAGCAAATATTTCTATTTCTTCTTTAGTATATGGTGTATCTTTATCATATGGATATTCTAGTATTTCTAGTTTATTATCTTGATTAGTTTTTCCTTCTTCGATATAAGATGTATTACCATAAACCATTTGATGAGATTCGTGGTACTCTGCCCCACCTATTTGGTTATCCATAATAAGATTAAAGATATCATTAACACCATCTAGTACTTCCATACGAGAACGGAAATTTTTAACTAAATCTATTTTTATACCACCATCATTTACAGAGTATTTATCATATTTATTTTTAAAGATATATGGATTAGCATTTCTAAAGCGATAGATAGATTGTTTAATATCACCTACCATATAAACATTGTTATTTTCAATCATAGAAATGAATGTCTCTTGAATATCATTTGTATCTTGATATTCATCTACCATTATTTCTTTAAATGTATCTCTTAGTTCATTTCTAACTTCTTCATGTTCTTTAAGTATTTTAATGGATAGTAAAGCAATATCTTGGAAGTCATATATTTCATTAGTACTTTTATAATTATGTAGTTCATCTAGATATTCTTTAACTAAGTTAAGTATTGGTTTAATGTATTCATATGATTTTTTAATATTGTCTTTAATAATATCTTCAGTTTTATATTTAAGAACTAATGATTTTAGTTCATCTAATGATTCTTTGTAATGTTCTTTAATTATTTTTACTTCATCATCTAGTTTTAATGATGGGAATCTTTCTGGTAATGAAATAATTCTTTGGTATAATTCATCATTAGTTTTAGATGAGTAAATGTTTTTACCATATTCTTCTACTTTAAGTAAATCTTTTTCATTAAGTGATGAACATAATTCTTCAAAGTAGATATCTAGTCTTTCTTTTAAATCAGTAATTATATTTTTATATTGAGTTACTAAATTATTTATACAATTATCACTTGTAAAGTTATCTAAGTAATTATTTATATATTCTTCACGATTTGGCATTCCATCTATTTTAGTAGCTATTTTTAGGATAGCATTTTTTATGTTTTTATCATCTTTAACACAGAAGTCTTTGATAAGTTTAGAGAACTCTGGTGTTCTTTTTAGATAGTTATTTTCAAATACTTGATCTAGTATTTCTTGTTGTTTCATTTCGATAATTGTACTTTCTGAAATAGAAATAGCATTAGATATATTTAGTAAGTAATGATATTTTTTTACTACAGATAGTGCAAATGAATCGAATGTTGTTATGTATGATTGATCTACTAATTCTAATTCTTTTTTCATGTTTGGGTCTTTAGAAATAGCTTTTCTTATTCTTTCTTTCATTTCAGCTGCAGCAGCTTTAGTAAATGTAAGAATTAGTAATTCATTAATATGAGTTCCTTCACTTAGAATACGAAGTGTACGAGCTGTTAAAACAGCTGTTTTACCTGATCCAGCTCCAGCAGATACAATAATATTATGACCTTTTTCATCAATAGCCATTTGTTGTTCTTTAGTCCATGCCATTATTCTTCACCTCCAAATATTTCTTCTTTGGTGTATTCTTTTAATTCAACAATATCATCATTAGTATGGAAACAAATATCTTTGAACTTACAGAATCTACATCCATAATTAGTATCCCCTATTTGTTTAGGAGCTATTTCAAATTCAGCATTACTTATTTTATTAGCAGCATTTTGAATATTAGTTTCTGCAATGTTAGATAGAATATTCATCTCATTACTTGATAATGTTTTAGCATAACGATAGAAGCTATTGTCTTTATTTAGTTTCATACTTCTAATCATGTTACTGTTATCAAAAGATTTATCAAATGTAGATAAGATATCTACAGAGTTATTAGAGTAACCTTGTAATTGTAATTCTTTTTTCTTTAACTCGGTATAGTCTTTACCTTCTTCTACACTAATTTCATTATTTAGAATATGTTGAAGATAGAAACCAGCTACTTCTATATTAGTAAGTTTATTAGTGTTTTTAGCTAGATATAAATATACTGGTAATTGCATACCTATTCCATGAGGAATAGTAGATAGATCTAAACTAGGAGTTCCTGTTTTATAATCTATTATTGCTACTATAGTTCTATTATCTTCTTTTTTGTATTTAATTTTATCTACAATACCTGAGAATGTTATTTTCATGTCTCCTGATAAACTTGTATATATTTTTTCTTCATGTAATTCATCGTGTAAATCAGTATAGTTTTCTTGTTCTTTTATTGTTTCGATAATAAATAGTAATTCATCTTTTAGTTTTTCTAGGAAGAATTCTTCTTGAATATTAAATGGTTGTAAGTTATTTATTTCTTCATTCCATAATTCATCATATGTTTTATTTTCATTCATTCTTTCTAAAACAGCATGAAATAAAGTTCCTATTTTTTGATAGAAAGTATCTTCATATATATTTAGATTTAAAATATAGTTTATGTAATATGAGAATGGACATTTATAGTAATTATCTACTTTGGTATATGATAATGATAATTTATTATCTAAGAATTTATGTAAATCATTAACATCTATTCCTTTAAAGGTATGATTATAGGTATTATATGGTATTTGTTTATATGTATTAGATAGTGTATAAAGTAATTCACTTTTAGTACCATATTTATTGTAATTATCTTTTAAAGAAGCTAATTTAATTTGATTATATAGATTAGAATATGAGTAATTGGTAATATCTTCTTTTATTACTTCATAACCTAGTTCTTCATTTATATTAGAAATGGTATATTTTTCTCCATTACTTAGTAATTTATAAGTGATAAATAGATTCTTAATGTTAGATAAGTTACTTATAACATTATTTCTTTCAATATTATTTTTATCTATAGTTAAAGATATATTTAATTCTAATCTATCTTTATCAGATAGATAATCTTCATCTTTATATATACTTGGTATTATTCCTTGGTTAAAAGACATAAGTATTACATAGTCTTCATCTGTATATGTATCATTAATTGATGATTCATGTACTGAGTTTACTATATCTTTTTTCTTTAATTTAGTATTTTTTAAATCATATTTGATTAATGGTAAGACATCTTCATAGTTGTCAATAAAGGCATAGTTATTAACAACGTCTAGTATTTGGTTATAGATATCTTCTGTTTCTTCAGAATCAACATAGTCTTTTAATTCAGTTAAGGTTTTATTCATATCACTATTATATAATTCTAAGAATTTATTAGATAGATATGTACCATAAATAAAGCCATTATCATTTAATGTATATGGTATGTTAAACATTGGGAATATTCTTCTAATAAGTTTATAGTATTCATCACTAAGATTTGTTAAGTAAATATTTTTTATATCTATACCTTTACTTAATAGATCACATATATAATTAGATACATATACTACTTCATCTTCAATAGTAGATAGTTCATGTACTTTATGATTAGTATATTTAATTTCTTTATCATTAATTATTTCTACATTTAATTCATTTATTAAGTAATCTAATTCTTTTGTATGTGGAAGATTATAGATATATATTTTTTTATCTTTTAAATATTCTTTAAATAGTTTGTTAATAATTAGTTTATGGTTATCTATTAAATCTTTTTTTAGATTAGATAACATATTTAATTTATTACTGTGATATTCTTTATCTTCTATGTATATTAAATTATTTAAGTATATTTTAGCTATTTCGTATATAACATTGTATTTATTCATAACATATAAAATAGTTTCATTATTATAATCATAATAATATAATTTATTAAAATCATTTAATGTATATATTTTTATGTTTTTAAGCTCTTTAGAATTAAATAGTAATTCTTTTTTATATGTATTAGTTGTAATAATAATTGAATCGTTTTTAAACATATATACCACCATATATATTTTATCATAAAAACTACTCGATTATATCGAGTAGTTATCATCTAGTTGAAAAGTTATTATTAAATAAGTATTCATGTAATTCATTAGGATTTATTGTATCTTGTAATTCTTTATTATTATAAATAAGTATTGTATTAGGTTTTATATTTTTATCTTTAATGTTTTTAATACTTATAGTATATAGTTTAATATCATAGTCTTTTACTATATTAGATAAATCTTCATATTTATCATATACATAAATAATTGTAATATCATTATTTATTATTTTATTAATGTTATTAGTTTTAATAATACTTTCTTCATAGTTAATGTAATTATCTATTTTATCACTTATAAAACAATTATCTTCTAAACATAGTTTATTTTTATTAAGAGTATATTCTTTATTATTAATAGTAAATTTATTATCTATAATATCTGTTTCTTTTTTATATGTTAATGCTGTATTATCATTATATGTAATTGTTCTATAGTACTCTACTTCTAGATCAGATATTATAAAGTATTCTTGAATTCTACTATATTTTTCTTTATTAATATAGTTAGTTGTTTCTAAGTTAAATATTAGTGTTTCATCTTCTATATTTGTTGGATATTTTATATATAAGATTATGGTTAATATTAATAATGCTGTTGTAAGTAGCATTAATATAAATATATATTTTGCTTTCATAATTACCTCTTAATAATTTGTATTTTTTATTATAACATTAATATTTTTGTAAATAAATAATTATATAAATATAAAGATTTTTTATAATAAAAATAAGTCCGAATTATTTACAATGTGTCTGTATTGTGTTAATAATAAGTACATAGGAGGGTTTTGTGTGTAGATATGAGCGTTGAAGATATAAAAATTGAAATAATTAACTTTTATAATTTAATAAATAAAAATACTAAAAAGTATACTTTTAGTGAGCTTAAAAAAGCTGTTTTTAATAATGAAATTAATAATGAAGATTTTGAGAATGCCTTATTAGAGTTAGAAACTGAAGGTATTCTTTTTCATGATAGAATTAATAATACATATAGATTATTCCCTCATGAATTAGGTTATGTACAAGGAGTATTAAAGATTAATAAGCATAATGAAGGTTTAGTAGAATATGGTAATAAAAAGTATATCGTTAAACCTGAAGAATTAAAAGGTGCTTTAGATGGAGATATTGTTGTATTAAGACCTAAACGTAATTCTTCTTGTTCTATTGAAAAGATAGTTAAAAGAGGAAATGGTTTTTTAGTAGTTGAAGTTGTTAAAGAAAATGATGAATTCAAACTTAAACCATATAGTACATTTTTTCCATATACATTAACTATGAGAGAAGACTTTAAGAAAATATATGTTGAAGGAGATCGTTTACTTGTTAAATTAGATGCTTTAGAGCCTCATAGAGGTGGATTTGATGTTGACTTAGTCAAACATGTTGGTCATAAAGATGATCCTGATTCTGAGTATACAATGATAGCTGTAGATAATAAAATACCAATAGAGTTTCCTGAAGATGTAATGGCTGAAACTGATTCTTTACCAACTACTGTTTTACCAGAAGAATATGTTGGAAGAAAAGATTATAGAGCAATTAAAACATTTAGTATTGATGGAGCTTCTACAAAAGATAGAGATGATGCTTTAACTGTTATTCAATTACCTAATGGTAATACTAAAGTTATTGTTCAAATATCTGATGTTAGTCATTATGTACATCCAGGAATGAAGTTATGGGATGAAGCTATGAAAAGAGGTACTAGTGTATACATGGTAGATACTGTAATACCTATGTTACCTCATAAGTTATCAAATGGTATTTGTTCTTTAAATGAAGGTGTAGATAGGCTTACATTAAGTTGTGAACTTGAATTAACTCCTGATGGTGATGTAGTAAGTTATGACTTTGTAGATGGTGTTATTAATTCTAATAAAGCTATGACATATGATGATGTTAATGAAATATTAGAAAATGGTAATGTTCCAGAAGGATACGAAGACTATGTTGAAGAGTTAACTATCTTAAACAATTTAGCTAAAAAATTAGAGAAAAAGAAAATAGATCGTGGTTATGTTAATTTTGGTACTAATGATTTAGAAATTGAAAAGGATGATAAAAAGAACCCTATTCATTTTCAACCTAGAGTCCAAAGAAGTGCTGAAAAGTTAATTGAGAATTTTATGTTGCTTGCTGGTATGGCAGCAGCTGATTATTTAGTAATACCTTCTCCATATCGAGTACATGAAGCTCCAGAACCTGATAAAGTAGAAAGTTCATTTAATCTTCTTAAAAAAAGTGGTATTAAAGTAAGAGAGATGCATGAAATAGTAAATGGTAAAGTTATTCAGCAAATATTGAATCAGATTAAAGATATGGATGATCGTGAAGTAGCTGCAGCTATAATATTGAGATCTATGAATAGAGCTTCCTACTCTGTTATTAATTATGGTCATTTTGGATTAGCATTGGCTAAGTATTTACAATTTACGAGCCCTATTAGACGTGCTCCTGATTTAAGGGTACATTACAATATTAAATTACAAAGAGATAAGTTATTTGATTATACTCATTATGATGAATATGAGGCAGAAATCGCAAGTTTCTCTTCTCATGCATCATTAGCTGAAAGAAGAGCTGATACAGCTCAAAGAGAAGCTAATAAAGTTGAGATGGTCAAATATATGGAAGATCATCTTGGTGAGAAATTTGAAGTTGTTGTAACATATGTAAGTAGTCAAGGTATATATGTTAGGACTACTGAAGGCATTGAAGGAAAGATAGATCCACATGATTTAGAAGGAGATACTTTTATATATGATGAGAGATCTGCTTCTTATAGAGGTAAAAAATCTAAACTAAAGATTAAAATTGGTAACAAGTTATTACTAACAGCAGTTGATATTAAAAGACAATGGAAAATTATTAATTTTGGTTTAGAAAGAGAAGATTTTAAAAGGTTAATAAAAACACGTGTATAACACGTGTTTTATTTATTAATTATTTTCATTAGAACGAATATAATTACAATTACTATAATCATTCCGAAAATAATTCCGGTTGCTCCTTCACCAAATATAGCAGCAATTTTATCATATGTTAATCCTTTAATCATTTCAAAGAATTCAACAAATGTATCCCACAAATCTTGTAGTTCATCTATTGCTTTTTCTTTGAATGTTTTTTTATCTAATAAATATGATGCATAAAAAAGTAAATTCATCTTGTCACTTCCTTATGTTTTAAGTATAATATATACTTGCAATTTCTTCAAATAAATGTTATTCTATGTTTACACATGGCGGTGTTGGTGAAGTGGTTAACACACTAGATTGTGGCTCTAGCACGCGTGGGTTCGATTCCCACATACCGCCCCATTAAAAAATAACTAGTCGAAAGACTAGTTTTTTTCTTTTTATCCACAACTATAGTGATAGCATTTATTATGATCTAAACCATGTCCAATTTGTTCACCATTTAGTTGAGCTCCTGGACATGATCCTGAACTTACATTTGAGCCAGAATATTTAGCAGTACAACACTCACCATTTTCTTTCCAACCATCACAACCATCACTAGATTGAGCTTTATCATAAGCGTCCTTTATTTCACTAGTTTCACAACCTGTTAATAGGAAAAAACTTATTATTATAAAAATAATTAAATGTATTTTTTTCATAGTATCACCATGTAAATTATATCATAAAAAAAGTAGGTTTCCCTACTCTTATCCAATTTTATTGTAAATATCGTTAACTGATTTTACGTCTGCTGCTTTATAACCAGTCATTGATTTACCAACTCTTTGTGAATAATCAGCACATGCTTTTTGAATATTCTCAATAGATTTTTGAAGGCTTAGTAAAAGTGGTACTACTTGTTCAGCAGCTGTACCAGCCCAAGCTTTTCCATCTGTTCCTAATTGAGTTTTAATTTCTTCTAAGAAAGCTGTTACAGGATCATCAAGTTTATCTGAATCGCTCATTAATGCATTTACTGCATCATCTAGACTTTGATATCTAACTAATTCTGCCATTCTGCTTCCTCCTTCATTGCAGCTGTATTTTCTTCTTCTTGAGTTTGGTATCTATCTCCAGTTCCAGAAAGAAGTGAACCTAATTCTTCAAATTTTTGTAAATTCATTTCAAATGCTTGACTAGCTCTATCAAAATTTTCTACTAAAGCTTCTGAATCTGCACTTTTCCAAGAATCATTTGCTGTTACAGCGTTTATTGTTGATTTCATGTGTTCATATAATGCTCTTGTATTACCAGAAATATCTTCAATTCTTTTACCTAAAGCTCTTAGTTCTTCTGGTGTTACACTTAATGTTTCGTCCATACGTATTCCTCCTATATACTAATTAAATTATATTATTTATTCTTTATTTATTCAAGTAAAGTGACAAGTTGTTGTCACTTTATGTAATTGAAGCTTTGAATTTTTCAGTTGGTCCATATGCAAGATATACACCATTTTGATTAAATAGATATCTTTCATGTCCACCTTCAGATCTTGCTTGACCTAGTGTTTGTATTTTACCATCTACACAATCAAGTACTAAGATGTTATCTGGTGTTAAATCAGCAGCACTTTTTACGTTGGATGCATAACCTACTACAGTTACTAAGTGTCTTGCTCCTTTGTAAGATAGTTTTTGAGATACTTGAAGTACTACTGGATTACCTTCGTTTACTTCTTTATATACATAATCTAAAACTGGTTGAGAGTTAGCATCTGTCATACCCTCATTCATTTTTACTGCTGGAGATCCACCATGTCCTTGCATTGTGCTTCTTGATGTATATTTACCACTTAACATATCTGATGCATAGTATTGAGATAGTAACATACATTGTCCACCTAATAATCCAGCATTTTGATATAATCCATTTTTTTGAATATATGCTTCATATTGTTGAATTGGTATCTTGGTATTAACTATATTGAAATCAGTACCTCTAAAGTTAAGACCAGTTAATGATCCATTGGAATCAGATATTGAGAATCCTTGTGGTTCATAACCTGTCTTTAATATTGGTATTACTTGTTTACTAAAGATATCTGTAAATTCTCCTTTAAAAGCTTTAACTGTTTCGTTATTTGATAATTTTTGACTTGCTAGTTTATTTTCTAAATCATTTATAGCTGTTATATATTTGTCTAACCAGTTATATGAGTTAGTATAAGCTTTATTTAGTCTTTGAGAAGAGTTCTTAATCTTGGTAATTAATGAACTTATTTCTGTTCCACTAACTGAATTAATATATCCCGATGATACCTCGTTAGTTATTTGGACTACATTAGTTTTTAAGGTATTTAATTCAATTTTTTTATTTTGGATTGTATCTATATTTATAATGTAATCCATAATATCACCTTTCTTTTATTCTTAATCTTGAACAACTACTTTAATTGCAACCATAGCTTTTTTACCACTATATTTTATTTGCTTTCCATTACTAGCTGTTCCATGGCTTTGAAATTCACAGGTTTGACTTGCTAAAAATGTTCCATTTCTATTAGCTGTAATAATCCAATCATATGTATTAAATTTTAAATTAATTCCTTTTGGTAAATGATATCTTCTTTCAGAATTATTTGGATCCCAACGAACCCATTCTACGTTATTTGGATCTGGGTCGATATCACTCTTATTTGAGATAACACCTGAATTGTCAGCTTGAGCAGTAGTTCTATATACGTAATCAATCTCTCCACAATAATCAGGTAATTTAACAGTTAATATTCTTGTTTCTCCTGGCTTTAATGTTATTACATCGTTATCTTTAAGTATTTCACCAGTTGTATTATCAAAACATGTCATATGAGCTAATTTGTTTTTATAATTTAAGTCTATGTAGAATTGACTTGAATCATTAACATCTCCCATAAAGGCTTTCTTTTTAGCTTCAAGATCACTTGTTTCTGTTGTTTCTTCTGTTTTAGTTTCTGTTTTTAACGTTGGTATTACTTGTTTACCAAATATATCTATAAATTCTTTATTAAAAGTTTTAACGCTTCCATTGTTAGTATTAGATAATTTATTCTCAACACTATTAATTTCTGTAACATATCTATTTAACCAACTATAAGAATTTTCGTATCCTTTTTTTAATCTTTCTGATGAATTCTTAATCTTAGTAATTAATGAACTTATTTCACTGCCACTTACAGAGTTTAAATAACCAGTTGTTATTTCAGTAGTAAGAGTACTAATAGTACTTTTTAAATTATTAAGTTCATTTTTTTTGCTTTGGATTGAATCTAAATTAATTAAGTAATCCATAAGTACCCTCCTTACATTAAGGCATTAATAGCTTGTTCACAACTTTCCATTGTTCTTTCTTCAGAGTTAAGACTACTACGCCATGAATCTATACTAGATTGGGGAGTATCTTCTGTTGCACTATCTAAATATGATTTATAAGTTAGTGCTTTGTCTCTTGCATTATTATATTTTTCAACATTTGATGCAACTGTATCTAGTTTTCCTAAGTTGTTTATTAAATCTGAATATACTTCAGAATCTATTTTATTACATGCTTCTTTTAGTGTACCTTTGGCAGTAGCTTTCCATATTGAATCATTTAATGATGAGTTAAATGTTTTTAGTTTACTTTGAGAAGTTGTTAGTTTTTGTTTTAATGATGATGCAGCACTTCTTAAGCTACCTGGATTAATATTTTTATATAAATTATAATTTGCCATAGTTTACCTCCTATACACTTACAGTTGATGTTGATGTACTATTTTCATTAGTACTTGCTAATGTAACGGTATTATCTGATAAAGTTGCTCCTATTATAGAGCCTTTATTAGTTATGCTTTTAACAGGGCTATCACTATTCCAATCTAAGCCCCATTTAGAAGTTGTAGGATTACCAGCTTCTTTGAATTTAGCTCTTTGAACTTCAAATTCAAGGACATTTATTTTTCCGCCACCTAATTGATGACCCCATTCAGAACCAGCATCACTACCTTTTGAATCTCCAATGATACATTTAACTACTTTACCATCTGCCATAGTAACATCTACACAGTCTCCAACTTTACCAAATTTAGTTGTTACAGCAATTAAGTATCTATCTTCACCATCAACTGTTATTACAGCGATACCATTTTTAAATCTAGATCCTTGTTTTTTCCATATTTCTGAAACTTTTTCTTGATTTGTTCCACTAGCCCAAGTCATTGGTTTTCCACTATTAATCCAATAATCGTAACCAGTAACTGTATATCCACCTTGATCTACACTTGATGGTATTTCTATTGTTTGACCAGCTAAAGCTGTTGTTACTAAACCTGTTACTGTACCAATTGTAGCAGCAGTATCTAAAACAGTAGAATAAACTGGTGAGCTCGTTGTAGACGTTGTAGATGTTGTGGTCGTTGTATAAGATGGTACAGATGTTGTATGAGTCGTAGTTGTTGTAGTAGTCGTAGTAGTTGTAGTTGACTCAGGAGTCTTGGTTGTTGTAGTTTCTGTTATTTTACTCATATCATAATAACTAAGTACATCTGTTAGTGAACTTGTATCCACTCCATCTATATATTGTTGTCCACCTATTAAATCTTTTATTTTATTAACGGCATCATTACCTAGGGCTTTATATCCATCAGATGAGTTAGCTAAGAATATTACAGACATAGCTAATTGTTTTTCAGCATCTGGTAGATTATCTAATAATTTATTAATATTTGTTCTAAAGTTAGATGCTGCTTTACCTTCCCATGCTGGTGTTTTTATTTTGCCAACTGAAGATTGAATAGTACTTATTGTTCCATCTAATGATGTTGCAAGACTTGTAAGATTACTACATGATCCAGATATGGAATTAAAATTTAACTTCTGTGTTGCCATACTACACCTCTATCTTTTCAGCTGCGAATTTATCGTCAACTTTTTTGTATTCTCCAAATACACTTGATAAAAAGTCGATATAACTTTGATATACATCGTTTAAATCTTTCATATTTGTTTTAAATTCATGTCTCATTATTTTGGTATATTTTGTAGCATCTGCACCTTCCCAAGCAGAGTTTATATCTCCTAATTCAGTGTCTAATTTAGACATAAAGGTATTAATATTATTCTTTTCTGCTTGTAAATCACTTATTATTTGATCTAGACTTGCTTTTGTTACTTCAATCTTAGCCATTACTAATCACCCTATTCTGTTAAAATTATAACATATATGTATAGAAAATTAAACTTAGTTTTTTTTAGTAAAAATGAGGGCAAAATTTGATAATTTTGGCTATTTATCATATAATTACATCATCAAAAGGGGTTTTGGTTATGAAGAAGATATTTGTATATTTTAAGACAGTAACAATGTTTATTTTTATAATGATTCTATTATCTGCTCTTCCAGTATCTTATAATAAGACATTTTCAACAGAAACTAAGGTTAGTAATTTCCTAGTAGAAAATGTTAAAGAGGATGTAAAGGAAGAAGAAGTTCTTGCTGTTGTTCAAGAAGAAGAGACAGTAAAAGAACCAGAAGTAACTGAAGTAAAAGAAGAAGTTAAAGTTGTTGAGAAAAAGGAAGAAAAGAAAGAAACTACTGTAAAATCTAATACTCAACCAGTTACTACTAATACAGTTGAAAAAGAAAAAACTGTTGAAAAAGAAGAGAATAAATTTAACTTAGGTACTATATCAATTAATAATAGTAATTTTAAAAAAGATATTATTAGAGATGATGGTTCATACTTTTATTTAAATCATGATTTAAATGGTAAATATAATGGTGTAGGTATGCCAATTATAGATGTTAGAACTGATTTTACAACAAGAAAAACTTTAATGTATGCACATAGTGCTAAAAATGGTAAATCACCATTTAACTATTTACAAAATTATCATAATAATGAAGAGTTCTATAAGAATCATAAATATATAACAATAACATATGATAATCATACTTATAAATACGAGATATTCTCAGTATATGTATCACTAGCAGATGATGAATTGTCTGAAGGATTAGAGTATTTTAGAAAAGTTAATTATAATAATTCTGAATGGGATGATATCATTAATTGGTATAAGAGAAATTCAGAATATGATACAGGTGTTAGTGTATCTGAAAATGATAAGATATTAATATTACAAACATGTTCTATGGATGATAAGTATTATCAAAAATATTATAGAGCTAATTTACTTGTAATGGCTAAGTTAATTGAAGGATAGTAATATCCTTTTTTTATTGAAAAAAGATGGTTATTCACCATCTTTTTCTTCTCCAAATACATACATTGGAACATCTTTCCATTTATCTTCTACTTGAATATCTTGTTTAAATATTTGATCTAATTTTTCTTTTATTTGTTCTCTAGAGAATGGTTTAGCTATGTAATCTACAAATCCATCAGCTAGATATCTTTCTTTAGAACCGGCTATTGCATCGGCTGTTAAAGCAATAGTTGGAGTTTTGAACCCTGGCATTTCTTTTAATTGCTTAAAGGCTTCTTCTCCATCCATGTTTGGCATCATGATATCCATAAGAATTAAATCATATTTATTACCAGATGTTACTAAGTCTAAACATTCTTCTCCATCATAAGCTTCATCTATTTCAAAATTAAATGATTCTAAGGCTTTTCTAGCTACTTTTATATTTAGTTTATTATCATCTACAATTAATACTTTTTTACCTTTTAATAAAGCTAAATCTATTGTTACAGTATCTTTTAATTCTTGTTCTATTGGTTTAGACATATGTTTAATCTTTTGAGGTAGATGAATAACAAAGATAGTTCCACTACCAAATTGAGATTGAACATTTATTTTTCCACCCATCATTTCTACTAAGGCTTTAGTAATAGCTAGACCTAAACCTGTCCCTTCAGTAGTAGTATTTTTTTCAACATCTAGTCTTTCAAATTTATTAAATAGTTTATTTATATTTTCAGCTTTAATACCTCTACCTGTATCTTGGCATGTAATTATTAATTCAGTCATTTTTTCTTCTAAATTATTAACACATTTAACAGATAGTTCTATTGAACCTGTTTCAGTATATTTAATAGAATTTGTAAGTAAGTTATTTATTATTTCTTTTACTTTGCCTTTATCTCCTATTAGAGTATATGGAATATCTTCCGCCATATCTAAATTAAATTTAATATTTTTTTCACCAATACGAGTACTAGTTACTTTACACATATTAGTTATTTCTTCTACAAAGTTATATGATTTTTCTATTAATTCCATACGATCTGATTCTATCTTGTTGATATCTAGGATGTTACCAACAATTTCCAGTAAGGTTTGAGAAGCGTTTTGAATATCCTCAGAATCTTCTAATACTTCTTTAGGTACTCTATCTGCATATGATTCTATATCTTCAGATAAACCTACTATAGCATTTAGAGGTGTTCTTATTTCATGAGACATACTAGATAAGAAATCACTCTTAGCACGGTTTGCTTTTTCAGCTTCTTCTTTAGCAAATTCTAATTCCGTTATCATTTTCATATCTGGATTTTCTATTGTAAAGTACATTACTAATAATATATAACTAAAAATAAATGATATTAGAACTATTTCTGGACGATATACTCTTATTATCATCATACATATACTTAGTATGATAAGAACAAAAAACGGAATTGTTTTTCGTCTATCAATTTGTTTTTTACTAATTCTATTAACGAAAAGGGATATAATCATTACGGTTAAATAATATCCTGCACTTATGTATAAAGCTATACTTGCTGGACCTGCCGTATCTATTACGTTATTCTCATATATTACTGTTAAAGGCAATCCAGAAGTTAAAAATATAGTTGTAAAGTATATTACTGTATTGATTTTAGATAGAATTGCGTCTTCATTAACATTTAAAACGTATAGCATATATTTTTGCATATAGTAGATAAATGTTGTTATTAGGATATAATCTAATTTATCTAAATAATATGCTATTTCTGTAGAGTTAGTTATTAAAAGTATAGAAATTATAATACATGCCAAGAACGATTCTGCAGCACCTATTATAATCATTTTTCCATATATTGTAGTTTCTTTATTTTCTATTCTTTTTTTGGAATAAAATAATATATTTAGTAATGCGCATATTAATGCCGCACATATTGGGAATGATAAATTAGCCATAACACCACTCTATTCTAATATAATTATTTTATCATAGATTAAGACATAAAAAAAGAAAATGCTTTTATTTCTTTCTTAGAAGAAATGCATTTTCTTTTTTAGGTTGTAGATGTTTTAAATGTTCGAACGCTTCATCAGGTGTTGTTACATTTCTATCTTTATATTCTTTAGATATAACTTCTTCATATGTAAACCCTGGCCATTCAGACATTCTACTTGTTATCATTTCATCAAAGTATTGATCTCTTGATTTAGTTCTATCTAACATAGGAACTGTTTCATATATTTCCCATTTTAAAGTAGCTAGTTCATCTCTTAATAAATCTTTTATTTGTTCCCTAGATAATCCTTCTTTATAGTAAGTATCTACATCAAAATTATGTCCAACATTACCTATGAATTGTTTATCATATTGTTCAATTGCAATAGGTACTATAATAGCATTTGATTCTCTAGCAATATCTATTATTCCAGGGAATAGTTGTAGAACAGGTAGATTTGGTGTTAAATTCCATGTTCCTTCAGGGAAGTACATTATATTTCCACCAGATTTTAATGTAGATATCATTGTTTCTCTTACTTTTTTACGATCTTCTTTATCATTTTCATTAACATATATTATTCCATTCACTTCTAGAAATAATCCATCCATTGTTCCATGAAGATTTTCGAAGTCCCCAGATAAAACATAGTAATGTTCTTTTAAGGCTTCACTTATCATTTCAATATCTAATTTTCCTAAATGAGTTATAGCATATATTTTAGGTCTATCAGTATGTTCAAAAGTATTATTAATCATTGATAATTTATTACCTAATAATTTATTTCTTAATTTAAGAATACGATATAGTAATGGATATAATCTTCTTCTTGTTTGTAATGACATTTTGTGGATGAAAGATTGTTCATATAATTGTCTTGTTTTCCAGTAGTATTCTTGGTATTGTTCAAAATTAGATAATTCTAATTTTTTTTCTTCTTTTTTTGATAATTTTTTCACCAATATCCCCCATCTCTCTGTAATTTAATTATACTATATATATTAATTTAGAACAAATTTTGGTATATAAAAATCCTAAATACTTGCTTTAGGATTTTTAGTTTCTTCTTTAATCCAATTAAGGTATTCATAGTAACCATCTTGAATCTCTATCATGACTATTTCTGGTACTTCATATGGATGGTTTTCTAGTATTTCTTTTTCTATTTCGTTATATAGAGACTCTTTTGTTTTCATAATAAGTAGATATTCTTTTTCATCTTCTATCCTATTATTCCACCAATAACAACTATTTATTTCTTGTATTTGACAACATGCTATTAGTCTTTTTTCTAATAGATCTTTCATTATTTTACGAGCGTCTTTCATGGTACTGACAGTTGTTGTAATTTGACAATATTTATTCATAGTTAATCTTTTCTCCTTTACGACAATAGTTTGTAAATTCTTCAAAACTTAATCCAGGATTTGGTTCGGAATATTTATATATTTCTATTTTATTAAGATCAAATTCATTTATTTTATACATTCTTGGAAATTGATTTACTACTGTGTGTAATATATCTACTACATTATCAAATTCAATATTTTTACCTTGGTCTTTCCAAGAGTTTTCTAAGTAATAGTATTTATTATTTAGATAAGCTACTGCAATAGAATGTCTAGCTATTTTAGTAGGATCATTATAGATAATAATATATGTTTCAATATCTAAGTTATTTTGTTTAGCATAATACCTAGTTAGTTCTACTTGTTCCCAACATGTACCTACTTTATATTTTAGTGTATCTTCTATAGTTTGTAATTTATAGTTCTCTAAGAAGAAATTTCTTTTGGAACTATGATGAACTATTTTATTAGAATCTACCCATCCATAGTCTATTTCTTTTATTTTATTTAGTATATCTTCTATCATAAATCACCTAAAGAAATAGAAACCAAATATGAAACCACATATAGCACCAATTAAATGTCCTAAATGAGATACATTATCTTTTTTAAATAGTCCTGCTATTATTTCATTAACAATATAGAAAATAAATACTAAAATAAGTGTTAATGGTATTTTACCAGCTTGGATATTAACAAATGATCCCATAATAATTAACATAAATACTATGCCACTAGCTCCTAGTAAAGCATTACGAGATATTATAGTATTTATTAAAGCTGTTATAACAGCAGTTATTAGAATCATAAATAATAAATTAGTACTACCATATTTTTCTTCTATCATAGGTCCAACTAGTAAAATGTATAAATAGTTATTCATGAAATGACTCCAGTTCATATGACCTAATATATGAGTAAATGCTCTTACATATGTTAATGGATCAAACATAGAACATCTATATGTAGAAAATAATACTTTATTAGCTCCACCTTTAGTAATAGTATTAAGTATAAAAGCTATTATGGATAGAATAAATAAACCTATTATAACTGGGGAATTAATTTGAATTTTTGATATTATATTATTCATTTTCTTCACCCTCTATTTTTAATTGGTTACTACCCATATATATAACATATGTTTTACTAACTGAGTTATAGCTAATACTGCAATTTTTAGTATGATATATTTCATCGTAAGGATTTTCTCCTAAAAATCTGATATTAACTGAATAATAGAATTTATAATCATATTCATTATTATGAAGATATTTATATACATCTACTATATCTTTTTTAAATTCTTCTAATTTATCTTTAGTATAGTAATTAGATATTTCTATATATATGTTATTTGAGTAATTATTTTCTAACAATTCTTCTATAGTTGGTTTATGACCCCAGAATTCATTTAAGTAATTAAATGTTATATAATCAGCATTTAATGATATTTTGTTATTGTATTTACTATCTATTAAATCTTTATTTAATTTTTTGACATATTCTTTTTCTAGAAAATTTTCAATTCCTTCATTACCTATTTCTTCTTTATAAAGAGTCTCTAAGAAATTATCTTTAGTAGTATAATCATAGAATTGTTTATAGTATTTTACTTCAAATGTATCATCAAAGTAATCAGTCTTTATTGTAGCAGTTTGTTCATATGAACAATAAGATGAAAATATAGATAATTCTTCACAGTAACCAGCATCTATATCTACTATCTTATAGTTACCATCTCCATATTTTCTTTCTAAATAATCGATTATATCTTTTTTATTTTGTTCTTCTCTTTGTTTATTTTTAGCATCATTAGTAATATTATTAACTGTCGTTAAAATAGTTAATATTAAAATAACAGATAACATTATTTGACCAAATTTTTTCATATTATCACCTATTTTGATTATATCATTTTTTATAAAAAAAAGATTCTTAATTGAATCTTTTATAAACTTATTTTATTAAATGTTATTTTTTTTATTATTCTATTTAAATTTTCTTTACCAAAGACTTTTTCTAATGTACCTGATTTAAATAGTATAGTTAGATATACTAAAGCACCTAGGAATGCTACTACTGCTATTTCTATGATACACATTAATTTATTGTCATAATTACTAAAGATGAAATGTGTAAATACTAGTTTAGTTAATATAACAACTATTATCATAGATATGGTTGGTATTATTAATTGTTTTATCATATTAATAGTAGATCTATATGATAAAGCATGTTCTTTCTTTAAATGATATAAAGCATATAAAGTACTTGTACCATATCCAATTAAACTAGCAGTTGATGCTCCTAAGTATGGTGGTATACCAATTTTATTATATAGTAACATCATTGGGACATCTAATAACATATTAGTTAATAATCCAAGTATTGAACTTTTATATACTAGTTTAAATTTATTTAGAGATTGTAATGTTGAACTAGTAATCATAAATAAGTTACCTAGTAATGATACAAAGACAGCTATAGATAGTATTCGATAACCAAATTTGTTTTCAATACCATAGAAGACGCTCCATACTGGTTTACTTAGTAGTGATAAACCTATAGCCATAGGTAGCGATATCATTATAATCATTTGTAATGCTTGGTTTAATTTATTATTAACTTCTTTATAATTTTTTAAGGTATATGCACTTACTATTGTAGGTATTAAACTAGTTGTCATACCCATAGCAACTGATGAAATAATAACACTTATCTTAGTTGCTTGAGTAGAAATATATGTTGAAATAGTTTGAGTTTCTGAACCAGTAAATCCTATATGTCCCATTGTTCTTAAAACTAAGAACATATCTACGAAAGCATATAAACTAAACATAGTATCAATTATGATAAATGGTATAGCATAACTAAATATCTTTTTTACTATTTCTTTATTAGTTATTTCTTTATCTCTTTCTTTAATAAGAGCTTGTTGTTCTTTTTTATGAGCACGTAATTTTAATAATATGTATCCTAAAGCAGATACTGCTCCAAAGAAGGCGCCTGTTACAGCAACGCATACAGCAATGGTTTTAGATAAATGTAAGAAATGAATTGTTATATAACTACCTGCTAGGATAATAAATATTCTTACTATTTGTTCTATTACTTGAGATACACTTGATACGCTTATTATATTATGTCCTTGTAAATAACCTTTAGTAACACTTAAGAATGGTACTACTAATAAACTTATTGATACACATCTTACACCTAGGGCTATGGTTGCAAATGAGTTACCAGATTCGTTGTTACCTACTAAGACATGAGCAATCTGTGGAGCAAATATAAATAATATTAAAAATACTACTATAGCAATAGTCATTATTATATTTCGACCTATATGGTATGCTCTTTCTTTAGCTTCTATTTTACCTAATGTATCATATTCTTTTATTATTTTACTTATAGCTATAGGCAAACCAGCACTAGATATATCTAAGAATATGGAATAAATAGAATATGATATTCCATATAATGATCTAGCATCTGTATCTAGCATACTATAGAAAGGAATTACATAAAGCATTCCCATTATCTTAACTAAAAAGATAGATAATGTTGCTATTATAGTTCCTTCTACAAAGGAGTTCTTTTTTAATGTTTTATCTTTTGACATGTGTACACCTTTTTTCTCTTGATAATTATATCATATTTCATTAAGAGGTAAAATGAGGTATACTATTTGTAGGTGATTTTATGGCATTTTATTCATATATATTTAGTGCAAACTATAAAGGTTTTAAAGAAAAACTAAAAGTAGTTGCTAAAGAAAATAATAAAAGTTATTTAGGTTTATTATTTGATACTTATTATAGTATTTTAAGATATGGAATTGGTTTAACTGATTATTTAAATTATGAATTTTATATTCGTAATAAAGATGAAAGAAAAGAATATGCAGGTATTAAAGCTCAAGACAAATTCTATGAAACAGTTAGTCCTTCTGCATATAAAAAGAGATATACTATTAAACCAGATTTTTTAGCTGATTTTAAGAAGTATACTAAAAGAGATTTTATAGTACCAGAAAAGTCTAGTTTAGAAGATGTAAAGAAGTTCATTAAAAAGCATGAATATTTTATGAGTAAACCATATGATGGTTTAGGTGGTCAAGAAGTTAAGAAAGTACATAATACAGATATTAAAGATATTGAAACTTATTATAATGAATGTAAAGAAAATAGAATATTCTTAGAAGAAGTAGTTAAACAATGTAAAGAATTAAATAAGATGTGTGATACATCATGTAATACAATTCGTATTATGACATTTAATAATAATGGTAAACCAGAGATATTATGGGCTGGACTTAGAGTTGGAAATGGTGTTAATGCTATAGATAATTTCCATGCTGGAGGAATGGCTTCGGAAATAGATTTAGAAACTGGTAAATTATTAAGACCTGCTTTAGATAAAGCTTTAAAAGCTTATGAAAAGCATCCTAAATCTGGAGTTAAGTTTGAAGGATTCCAAGTACCATATTGGGATGAAATTAAGAAAATGGTTAAGGAAGCATCACTTGAAAGTGATAAGATTTTAGTTGTCGGATGGGATGTTGCAGTTCAAGATGATGGCCCATTAATTATAGAAGGTAATCGTAGACCTGGTATGGATATAGTTCAAGTTGCTAGTCGTAGAGGTCGTATGGATATATTCCGTCATGTATTAAGTGAAATAGAAAAAAATAAGAACAATTAGTTCTTATTTTTTTATCATTTTAATTACTTCTTTATAAACATAAGCTACATCTTGTTTATACTTCTTTTCTAGTTTCTCAACAGATCCATGTTCTATAAATTCATCTGGATATGCTACATATTTAGCATTAACTATTAATTGATTATCAGAGATTAATTCTTTAATACTAGAACATAACCCTCCTATACTAGTTCCATCTTCCATTACGACAATATTTTTTGTTTTATTAATACTTTTTAAAATGTTTTTTTCATCTAATGGTTTTAAGAATCTAACATTTATAACATCTGAAGTAATATTGTCTTCTTTTAGTTTATTTGATAAATCTATGGCTTTAGATACTTCTTTACCAATAGCTATAATAGATAAATCATTACCTTCTTCGATTAATTCACTTTGACCTAATTTAATCTTTTTAGGTTCATAAGTTGTTTCTTCTCCACCACGTGGATATCTAATTACAACAGGTTTATTTAATGTAACTACTAGTTCCATCATTTGTTCTAAGTCTTTGAAGTTACTAGGAGCCATTATTGTTATATTTGGTACAAGTTTAAAGAATGATAAATCAAACATACCTTGATGAGTTTCACCATCTGCTCCTACTATACCTGCTCTATCTACACACATTATAACTGGTAATTCTTGAGCACATATATCATGTATAACTTGGTCATATCCTCTTTGATAGAATGATGAATAAATAGATATAAATGGTAATAAGCCTTGGCTGGCAAGTCCAGCTGCAAATGTTAGTGCATGTTGTTCTGCTATACCTACATCATAGAATCTTTTGGGAAAGTATGTAGAGAATTCTCTAAGACCTGTTCCATCTTTCATAGCAGCTGTGATAGCTACTATTTTTTTATTCTTTTTAGCCATTTCAGTTAATTTATGACCAAATACTTTAGAGTAATCATCTTTTTTTGTTCCTAACATTTCACCTGTAAAAACATCAAATTTACCTACTCCATGGAATTTATCTGGATTTTCTTCAGCAGGTTCATATCCTTTTCCTTTAGTAGTAATAACATGTATAAGAGTTGGTCCATCTAAATCTTTTGCTTTATTAAATAGATATTCCATATCTCCTATATTGTGTCCATCTACTGGACCTAGATATCTAAAACCTATCTCTTCAAAATACATACCAGGTAAGATCATTTGTTTAATTGTACTCTTTAGTTTTTTAACCATTTTAACTGTAATACTACCAATTATAGGTATACGAGATACAATTCTTTTTCCAGTTTTATTAGATTTAATATATTTCTTTTTAACACGTAGTTTAGTTAATAAGTTATTAATACCACCTATATTTTTAGAAATACTCATTTCATTATCATTTAGTATTACTAATACTTTCATATCAGAACTACCTATATGATTTAAAGCTTCCATAGCCATACCACCAGTTAATGCTCCATCACCTATTACGGCAATAACATTGTAGTTCTTTTTATTTAAATCTCTAGCTGCTGCCATACCAGCGGCAGCTGAAATAGATGTACTACTATGACCAGTATTAAAGGAATCAGTAATAGATTCATTAACTTTAGGGAATCCTGAAATACCATTAAATTGTCTTATTGTTTTTAATTCTTTTTTACGTCCATTTAGTATTTTATGAGTATAGCATTGATGTCCTACATCCCAAATAATACGATCTTTTTTAGGATCAAAAACACTTTCTAAAGCAATAGTTAATTCTACTACGCCTAGATTAGATGCAATATGTCCACCAGTTTTAGAAATTGTTTCTAGTAAGTATTCTCTAATTTCGTTAGCTAGTTCTTTTTTCTCTTTTAAATTTAATTTTTTTATATCATTTGTTTTATTAATCTTATCTAGTTGCATAGTATCACCCCTTTGAAGGTCAAGATATATTATAATTCATTTCTCAATAATTTCAATGGATGTGTCAAATAAAAAAGCACATAAGTGCTTTAAATTAATAATTTGAATAAAACTCTAAAACTTTATCTTCTGATGGGGTTACATCAAATATTATCTTTTGAGTTTTACTTGTAGTTTTCCCGGATTCATCAGTTACTGTATATTTAATCCAGTATTGATCAATATTTTCCGCTTGATTAACTTCATGATAAACTTGGTGAGTTACGCTTGCTACTCCTTTATCATCAGATATGGTTAGATGTTTATAGTCAATTGTATCAATTGAATAAGTATAGTATTCGTCTTTTTCAAATTTTAGAGTTGGTTTATAAATATCTTTTGGATTATTAACATCTATTAGATATTCATCTGTAGAATTCCTAGGATTAGCAATATATCCCTCGGCATAATTCTTTTTGTCTTTCTTAAATTCTATTTTATACCAAAAGAAATTCTCTCCTATTTCAAAATCTAACACTTTATATACTTCACCTTTATGTACTTTACCTAAAATTCTTGATTGAGCATTAGCTTTTTCTCTAACATTTAAATATTCATTGCTAATTTCAACATACCAACCTTCTTTAATTTCTGCAATTCTAGCTTCTTCGTTTTTTTTATCAATGTTTTTTTTAAGTATAATTCCACCAACAACAGAGCATACTACAAGTAATATTACCAAAAAAATAATTAACTCCTTTTTGTTCATACTTCCATTCCTTCCTATTGATGTAATTATATCACAAAACAGGACATTTGTGTTACCGGACTTTTAAGTATATATATTTCACAATAATTATTAGGAGGAATAAATATGACGACATTTAAAAGAGATTTCACATTTGATCAAAATTACATGAAAATTGTATCTGATAATATAAGGAAATATCGTAAACTAGCAAATATTACACAAGAACAATTAGCTGTTGATGTCGGTAGATCTTACGATTTTATTAGAAGATTAGAATTTAAGCATGGTGATATCGGTTGCTCTTTAGATACAATATATAAAATATCGGTTGTTTTAAATCAGCCTCTTCACCTATTTTTTATAGAAGATAAAAAATAAAAAAAGTTTGCATATGCAAACTTTTATTTTTTTGGTTGCCCAGATAGGATTCGAACCTATGGAATGGAAGATCCAGAGTCTTCTGCCTTACCGCTTGGCTACTGGGCAATGTATGTCATTATTATAACACTTATAATAATCACTTCAAATAACAAAAAATCTAATTATAAATATTTTATATATTAAAAATTAAGCTTTTCCTTGTTTTTATTTGAAAAAATATGTAAAATTGTTATAGGGAGGATTTAATATGGCAAAGAATAAAAAAGATCTATTTGAAGAAGATATAGAAAAAGAAGAAGATGTTGAAAGAAAGAAAGTTAGAAGAGTATTTGACGATGAGGATGAGGAAGAATACGAAGAACTAACTACTGAAGAAAGAATTGTAAACATCGAAAAGAAAGTTAATCAATTATTTGTAATTGGTATTATATGTGTTATAACTTCTGTACTAGCTTTAATAGTAATTCTTGTTAATAATGGAAGTGGTAATACTACTACTGAAGAAACTCAACAACAAGAATCTAGTGCTGCAGAAACTTCATATGATACTTCAATGTTTAAAGAGATTAAAGGAACAGATATTGCTACTGAGTCTAAGAATGAAACTATTGTTGTAATGGTTGGTAGACAAGGTTGTGGATACTGTGCTCAATTTGCACCTATTTTAGCACAAGTTGCTGAAGAATATGGTGTAACAGTAAGATATATTGATCTTGCTAAGATGATTCAAATTGGTACTGGTGAAGTTCTAGATCAAGATTCTATTAATGCATTTAGTAAAATAACTGGTGATGGTCAATGGGCATCATTTGCTACTGATTATTTTGGTAGAACACCACAAACAATGTTTATTAAGAATAATAAAGTAGTTTATGGATTAGCAGGTGCTGCTGATGCAAGTACTACTAGATCAGTATTTGAAACTGTCGGATTTAAGAAGAAATAATTCTTAAATCTTTTTTTATGTTATAATTCTACTAGGTGATGCACATGACAATTATGAACGGAAAAGAATTAAGAGATAAAACATTAAAAGAATTAAAGAAAAAAGTTGAGAAATTGGATACTACTTTAGGTCTAGCTGTTATACAAGTTGGTACTGATGAAGCAAGTACTGTTTATGTTAATCAAAAAAGAAAAATGGCTCATGAAATGGGATATAAGTTTGTTTATAAACTATTTACTAAAAATATTTCTGAGAAGAATTTAGTAAGAGAAATAGATATATTAAATAAAGATGATAGTATTGATGGAATATTAGTACAAATGCCTCTACCAGAACACATAAATCCAAAAGTTATTCAAAATAGTATCGATGTAAATAAAGATGTAGATGGTTTAACATTAACTAGTATCGGAAGATTAATAAATGATGAAGAAGGATTAGTACCTTGTACACCAAAAGGTATTATTGCCCTACTCGATTATTATAAGGTTCCTATTAAAGGAAAAAATGTTGTAGTAATAGGTAGAAGTATGCTTGTTGGAAAACCTGTTGCTAATCTTTTAATAAACAGGGATGCTACTGTAACTTTATGTCATTCTAAAACTAAGGATATTAAATCATATACTAAGAATGCTGATATAGTAATCGTTGCTGTAGGCAAAGCTGGATTCTTAAAAAGAGATATGATTAAAAAAGATGCAGTTGTTATTGATGTAGGTATCAATCGTATAGATGGTAAATTATGCGGTGATGTAGATTATGATAATGTAAGTAAAAAAGCTAGTTTGATTACTCCTGTACCTGGAGGAGTTGGTCCGATGACTATTGCTGAATTAGCATGCAATGTATATGAAGCACATAATTTAAGAAATAAGATTTAATAATCTTATTTTTTTTGATATACTAGATATAGAAAGATGAGGTACATATGAAAAAGAATTTATTGTTTGGATTATTAATTGTAATGTGTTTATTACTAGTTGGATGTGGAGATAATAGTAGTAATTCTTCTAGTTCGAAAAGTGAAGAAAAAGAGACTAAGAAGAATATTGTATTTAATTGTTCTGGAACAGATGATGATAGCGAATGGGACTTAAAATATGATTCAAAACTTGTTTTAAAGAAGAAAACTAATGAAATATTATCAGCTGATATAAAAATAACATTAGTTGCTGGTGAAGAATATACTGATGAACAACATAATGTATTTAGTGAAGCACTTAAAACAAACTTCTGTAGCGAAGAAAAAGGAATATTCCCTGCTAAAGAATGTAATGTTTCTAGAGATGGTACAAACTATTCTATTGATGTAACATTTGATCCAGACGGTTTAGCAAAGGAAATATTTGATAAAGAAAACACTGAATTAGAAGATGAAGACTTAGACCAAATTGAAACATATTATAGTACACTTGCTGATAATACTAGTTGTAAACAATCAAAAGAATAAACTATTTTAATAGTTTATTTTTTTATGTTATAATCTACGACGAGGTGATATCTATGAATATAAAGAATCTAAGTATGTCTTTTGGTTTACAAGAGGTTTTTTTAGATGTCACTTTAAATATTAAAGATAAAGAAAAAGTTGGTATTATTGGTGTTAATGGTGCTGGTAAAAGTACTTTCTTTAAAATTATTATGGGTAAGTTAGAACCTGATTCTGGTAAGGTTATTATTAAACCTGGTACAAGGATTGGTTTCTTACCTCAAGTAATTAGTGATGAAATACCAAGTATGGATATAAGTGTATTTGATTATTTAATGGATGGAAGACCTATTAAAAAGTTAGAAAAAGAATTAAGTGATTATTATACACAAGCTAGTGTAGAAACTGATGAGCAAAGATTAAAATATATAATGAAACAAATTGGTAAGACACAGGAAAAGTTAGAGTACTATGAAGTATACAAAGCTGAAAATATACTACTTCGTATTATTACTGGTATGAATATAGATAGTGATTTACTTGATATGAGGTTATGTAATTTATCTGGTGGTCAAAAGAGTAAAATTGCTTTTGCTCGTCTACTCTATTCTAATCCGGAAATATTATTATTAGATGAACCTACTAACCATTTAGATATTGATACTAAGGATTATATAATTGACTATTTAAAAAATTATAATGGAATGATTTTAGTTATATCTCATGATATAGAATTTCTAGATGCTGTTACTACTCAAACATTATATGTAGATAAGATGAATCATACTATGGAGTTATTTCCAGGTAATTATGAGAAATATATGAAAATACGTAATGAAAGATTAAAAACATTAGAACGTATTGCTGATAAACAAGAAAAAGAAGAAGAAAAGTTAAAGAGAATTATTGCTAAGTATATTGGTGGTAATGAAAAGAAAGCTAGAATTGCTAAAGATAGACAAAAGAAATTAGCTAGATTAGAAGAAAATAAAGTTGTCTTAGAAAAGAAAGAAAAAACAACTAATTTTAGAATGAGAATAAATCATCCTAGTGGCGTTGTTCCTATTAAGTGTGATAATGTTACATTTGGTTATAGTCCAGAACATATTTTGATAAATGATTTAACTTTTGATTTAGGACGTGGTGAGAAGTTCTTAATTGTTGGAGAAAATGGTATTGGTAAATCTACCCTCCTAAAGCTAATTGTTGGTATATTAAAACCTTTATCTGGAGAAATAAGTATAAATGAAAAGACAGAAATTGGGTATTATGCTCAAGAACATGAATTGTTGGATAATGATAAAATAATATTAGAAAACTTTAGTGATAGTGGATTAAGTACTAAAGAATTAAGAGCTTTCTTAGGTAATTTCTTATTTCATGGTGATGATGTTTATAAAAAAGTAAGTGTATTATCTCCTGGAGAAAGAAGTAGAATTGCTTTAGCTAAGTTAGCATTAACAGGAGCAAATCTTTTAATATTAGATGAACCTACTAACCATTTAGATCCTGAAACACAAAGGATTATTGCAGAGTCATTTAGAAATTATGAAGGAACTATGTTAGTTGTTTCTCATAATGTAGAGTTTGTAGATAATCTTGGAGTTGAAAGAATGTTAATGTTACCAAGTGGGGAAATAAGATATTATGATAAAGAAACTGTCATGTATTATCAAGAATTAAATAATCAAAGTAAATATAAAAAGAAGAATTGATATTCTTCTTTTATTTTTTTCTTCCTAAAGTTTGTTCTTTTAATATTTCTTGAAGTCTATGATAGTGTTCTTTGTATTTTTTTATGAATAAATCACGATCTTTTATTCTAACTTCATATTCTTTTTCTACATAGTCAAATAAACTAATAATATATTCTGGGGTTAACATTCCTAATAATACTTTGAAAGTTGCTATTGAATGATAACTATAGTTTTCTAAAAAATATTTAATGTCTGAATAAGCATCTTCAGAAAAACTTACATCTTCAAAATATTTTCTAATATAATATGGTTCTTTTCTTTTTGATGATAGTGATATGGCTGGCAATGAAAATGATAATTCATTATCTAGTATACATATTCTAGGAATATTATTTGTTGTTATTATTCCCCAATTTTCGTTATTTCTATCTGGATTCATTAATATTATATCCATTATATATACCTTAGTTAAATCGTGAGATAGTGAGTTAAAATATTCTGGATATTTTTTATTAAATAAATCAAAAGCTTCAGGGAGGCACTCTCCTTCTAATCCTAGTTTTTCAGCTGTTATAAACTCCCCTTTTAAATTTAAATCTTCACTGAAGTAATAAGGTACTCCCATTATATTATGAGAAGTATAATTAGCTGTTTTAATATTCAATCTTTTAGCTATTATTTCAATAACTAATTCTATGTTATGACGATTTGGTTTGTAATAATACTTTCGCCCATTATAATACATAATTGATTTATCAGCCTTTAGTACTTCAGCTTGTCTGTGATTATCAAAACTAAAATCCATAATACCACCTGAAATTCGTTTTTTATTATACTTAATAAGAAGTAAAATGCAACTTTTATTCGTATATAAACCTTTTTATAAAGTATTAAAAATGATATAATGGCATTATAAAGGAGGAATTATGGAAAAAGTAAAAAAGACTCCTTGGCTATCTGAATTATTAAGATATTTTTTAATTATTGTTGGAGCAGCTATTGCTGCTTATGCAGTAGAAAATATCTTAGTACCTAATTCTATTTTAGATGGTGGAGTTACAGGTGTTAGTATTATATTAAACTTATTATTTAAATGGAGATTAAGTATATGTATTGTAATTATTAATATACCATTTTTATATGTAGGTTTTAAAAATTTAGGATGGAAGTTTTTGATTAAAACAATATTTAGTATTGTTGCATTTTCTATATTCTTAGAAGTATTCCATCAATATGATGCGCTAACAGATAATATTTATTTAGCTACTATATATGGTAGTGTAATATTAGGTGTTGGTGTTGGTATAGTAATTAGATTTGGTGGATGTTTAGATGGTACTGAATCTGTCGGTATTGTTATAAGTAAACATACATCTTTATCTGTAGGTCAATTTGTATTATTCTGTAATGCAATTATATTTACAGTAGCTGGTATCTTCTTTGGTGTAGATCGTGCATTATTCTCTTTACTTGCTTATTTTATTACTTCTAAAATAGTTGATGAAATAAGTGAAGGATTAGAAAAAGGTAAAGCTGCTATGATTATTACTGAAGATGGTAAGAAAATGGCTAAGCATATATATAAGAAGATTGGAAGAACTGTTACAATTATAAAAGGTAATGGTCTAATAAGTGGTGAAAAAGCCGTATTGTATTGTGTTATTACAAGAATTGAAGTACCAGAATTAAAAAGAATTGTTGAAGAAGAAGATGGTACAGCATTTGTTACTATTACTGACGTTTCAGAAATAATTGGACAACATATAAAATCAAATAAAGCTTTGAAAAGGAGAAATAAAAATGAAAGTATTTAATAAATTAGTAAGAGATAAAATACCTGATATTATTTTAGCTGATAATCAATTACCAGTTACAAGAGTATTAAATGATGAAGAATATGTAGAAGAATTAAATAAAAAATTACTAGAAGAAGTTAATGAATACTTAGATGGTAATAATACTATGGAAATAGTAGATATTTTAGAAGTTTTAAGAGCTATTGTTGAACAACAAGGTTTAACTATGGAAGAAATTGAAGAAAAAAGAGTTAAAAAAGCTTCTAAAAGAGGTGCATTTAAAGATAAGATTTTCTTAGAAAAGATTATGGAAAATGGAGACTAAGACACTAAAAGTGTCTTTTTGTTTGTAAAATAGTTAAATTTAATTTAAAATAATAATATATGATATGGGGTGGTATTATGTATACAAAGATTGAAGAAGCAATGTTATTTGCTTTTAAAGCAAATAAAGGTAAAAAAGTAAAAATTAATAATGTAGATAAAACTTTTGATAATATTGCTGTATATTCTTTAATGAAAGATATTTGTGATGCAGAAGATGTTTTAGTAGCTGCTCTACTCCATGATGTTATTAATGATACAGAATACGGCTATGAAGAGATTGAAGAATTATTTGGTACATTGGTTGCTGATATGGTTTCTGATTTATCAGAAGATATGTCTATTGCTAAATGGATGGATAGAAAAAAAGATTTTGTTAAAAGAATGAAAAGTAATTATGATATCAATGTTATTAATATTATGGTTGCTGTTAAATTATATGATTTATTATCTTACTATGATTACTTCTTACAAAATGGAGATAAATTATGGAAGTTAAGTAGCGGTGATAAAAACGAGAACTGTTGGTTATATAGAGAGATATACAACATAGGTAAAAAGAAGAATGCAGATAGTAATTTATTAAATAGATATAAAGAATTGTTAATAGTATATTTTGGTGAATTTGATGAAGAAGTTTAGACAACATTGGAAACCAATAATATTTACTATTTGTATTTTAATATTTATTGCTATGGTTGCTCTACTTCTTGGAGATAAAATACCAGCATTTGATTCTTTTATCTATAATATTATTTCTAAAGTTAAATGTGGTCCAGTTACATTTATAGCTAAATTGTTATCATTCTTTTGTAGTGTATGGTTTATATTAGTATTCACTGTATTATGTATGATATTTATGCATAATAAAAAGCTAGCTTTTTATATAGCTTTAAATGTTATATTATGTGTTATATTAAATCAAAGTTTAAAATATTTATTTTTAAGACCTAGACCAGTTAATATAAATTTAATTATTGAAAATGGTTATAGTTTTCCATCTGGTCATTCTATGGTTAGTTTAGCATTTTATGGTTTCTTTATTTATATTATTTATCATATGAGAATAAAGAAGAATAAGAAGTATCTATATTGTTCTTTACTTGCCCTACTTACTTTGTTAATAGGTTTAAGTAGAATATATTTAGGTGTTCATTATGCTAGTGATGTTATCGCAGGATTTGCTTTATCAATGGCATATTTAATAATTTATATTAAAGTATTTTATAAGAAGATTGGTATTTATTAATACCTTTCTTTTTATTTATAAATAAGGTATAATTTTAATATATAATAAAGGTGATTATTATGGAAAAAGATGAAAAGGAAAAGGTTGAAGTTCAAGAAGCACCACCAGTAGAAGAAACTACTGAAGAAAAAGTTTCATATAGAGATCAAGCTAATAAGTTATATCAAGAAAAAAATGGTATTGAAGCACGTAAAGAAGTAATAACTGATGAAATGTTAAAAGGCCAAGATTTGAATATGCTTATTCTTATTGCTACTGGAATTATTGTTGTTTTATTTATTATCTATTTATTATTTGGTAAAACTAATATAGTTAAGAATATTTTTAATAAAGAAACACCTGTTGAAGAAGAACAAAAAGAGTTAATTGATAATAATATAGAGCATGGTGTAGGAATAAATAAAAAGCTAGAAGCTTATTCTACTCCTAAGATAGTAGAAGATTCATGTAAAACTGCAGAAAAAGATGCTATTACATGGCATTATTGTTTAGATGAAGAAGATAATGCAATTGATGTATATGCTATGAATGATTTAGATGGTGATGTCGAAGTACCTTCTTCATTTGATGGACATAAAGTAATCAGTGTTGGTATGTATAATAGTAATAGACAAAGAGGAATATGTATTGCTAAAGTATCTTGTAATCGAATATCATCTGTAGTAGTACCGGATGGAGTCTTATATATAGAAAAATATTTTTTAGCAAATATATCAGGTTTACAAAAAGTAACACTTCCTAATTCAATTAAATATATTGGAGATTATGCTTTTTATGATTCTCCAAATATTATGAGTATTAATAGTGACGAAACTGGTACATTTAATATGCCAGAGGATTTAGAGTACTATGGTACTAATCTATTTGTTTATAATAAGTATGTAACTAATTTTACATTTCCTGATAGAATAGATTATATTAATAGTTATACTTTTGATAATTGTAATACATTTAGAAAATTAGTAATTACTGATCAATATAAATATATTTTACCTGGTGCATTTTCTAATAATGATAGATTATCTTCTGTTACATTTGAAGATGGTGTATATGTTATTGCAGGATTTGCTAATGATACTTCTTTAAAGGAAGTAGATATTGCTGATTCAGTTAAATATATTCATACTAAAACATTTGCTAATGATGGTAATATAACTAGTTTCAAATATGATGGCAAATTATTTTACTTAGGTACAAATATATTTGGTTATTCCGAGTTAGATATCAATGATTTCATAACTTTAAAGAATTTGGACCTTATTACGATGGACGAAGATGAAAAAGCTGAAGTAGAAAGAAAGAAACAAGAAGAAATTGATAAGGAACGTAGAGAACGAGAAGAACTTGATAGAAAAGCTCGTGAAGAACTAGATAGAGCTCAAAATGGTGAATAAAAAAAAGATCTTTAAAAGATCTTTTTTTATGAACCTGTACTTAAATATTTTTTAGAACCTTTATTAAATATTAGAACACATGGTATTAAATAAAATATTACTAATAAAGGCATAAAAGCATATAAAATATTATCTACTTTACCAAGTATATATAGTAAAGGATAATAATTAATTAAAGAATAAGGAAAAATATATGTAAAGATAAATCGGAATGGTTTATTGTAAATACTGATTGGATATTGAGCAGCATTTTTACCACCATCAGTAATTACATTTCTAACTTCTAAACCTTGAGTTGTTATAAAGCAATAGGATGCAGCTATAAGGAATATTCCTAAGAATATTACTACACTACTTATTAGCATAAATATAATAGTTATTAGTTTTAATATATTCCATTCTATATTTAATTTAACTATAGCTATTACTAAAACTATAATACTTTGAATTAATCTTGATAATTTGGAATACTGCATTTCAGATGATAATACTTGGAGAAGAATATTTTGAGGTCTTAATAGTAATCTATCAAAATCTCCATTTATTATTAAAGTATCGAATTGGTCTACTCCTCTAGCAAACGTTTCACAAAATGAAAAACCAAAATTAATAATTCCAAATGTTAATAATACTTCGTATATTGTATATCCCTGAAGATTTTTAAATTTAGCAAATAAAGCTAAGATAGTAAAGTAATATCCCATAAATACAAATATTTGTGAGACAAAACTCATTATAAAGGACCATTTATATTCTAGTTCTGATTTAAGGTGTAGTTTTAATGATTGAAAGTATATTCTCATTATCCACCTTGTACACTTACTTTTTTTATTATTTTATTAGATAGGAATAATCCTATTGCTACAATAGCAACTAACCAGAATAATTCTATAGATAGTCCTTTTAAGATACTTAATCCTCTTATATTTCCTGAATAAACTCTAAAAGCAAAATCACTAACATAGGCGAAAGGAAGTAATTCTGCTATTACTTTTAAGAATGGTGGAAATAAAGGGATTGGTACTGTTTGACCTGATAGAATATCACCTATTCCACAGAAGAAACTCATTGTTCCTTTGGTATCGATTGTATAAAAACAGAAGATATACATTAAAGTAGTTAATGCAGATATGAGAAATGCTGATATTAAAAGAATAATTATAAATAGAAAGAAATATGGTATGGAGAAAGGTAAACTTAAATTATATGGTTCTGGTAAGAATAAAGCTAATATTATTATTGGTAAACATCTTAGTGTAACTGATGATAATTTAGAAGATAGTATTCTTATAAACCACATAAAGTATAAGTTTTGAGGACGACATAATTCATAAGATATGTCTCCTTTTTTTATCATGTTAATTATTTCATTATCTTTATGGTAGATAAAGATTAACGCTAGGAAAGCTTGATTTAACCATAAATATGTTGTTAATTCTGAAAGTGTCATACCAACATTTCCTATTCCGCTTTCGTAGAAAGCTGTATAGATTAAAACAAAGATTAATCCAAAGAATACTTGTGTAGATAGACCTGCTAAAGCAGCAGCTCTATATTGCAATCCTATTGAAAATTTTAGTTTAAAGAAGGAAAGGTATTGTTTCATCTAGATTTACTATAGATATTAATGATAACATTATCTAATGTTTCATTATCTATTTCTAAATCTTTAATATCAGCTTTATCTGATAAGTAGTTTAGAAAGTCAGAAATTTGTAATTTAGTAGAATCTATTTTAAATTTGTATCCATCTGATACTTTGGTTTGTTCTACTATTCCTTTTTTCCTCAATTTCTTTAATTTTGAATTTGTTGTAATTGAAATATACTTATGAGTGTCATACCTCTTTTTTAGACTTTGAAGAGGTCCATCATAAATGATTTCACCATGACCTATCATTATAATTCTTTTAGCCAAGGCTTCAATATCACTCATATCGTGAGTGGTTAGAATAACTGTCACTTTTTGTTCTTTATTAATCTTTTTGATGAAATCTCTAACTATCTTTTTAGATAAAGCATCTAATCCAATAGTTGGCTCATCTAAGAATAATATTTCAGGTTCATGCATAAGTGAAGCAGCTATTTCACAGCGCATTCTTTGTCCCAAGCTTAATTGTCTTACTGGAACGTGAATGATGTCTTCAATGTTGAGTAATTTTACGAGATAGTCTTTCCTTTTTTGATATTTATCATTGTCTAGATTATAAATATCTCTTAAGAAGTCGAAAGTATCTGCTGCTGGAATATCCCACCATAGTTGAGAACGAGATCCAAATACTACACCTATTTTAGATACATATTCTTTACGATTCTTCCATGGTACTAATCCACCAATTTCTACTTTGCCTTCATCAGGAATAAGAATACCAGATAAAATTTTGATAGTAGTTGATTTACCCGCACCATTTTCGCCTATATAACCAACTATACTACCTTTTTCAATTTCAAAAGATATATCTTTAATAGCATCAATATAGATATATTCTCTTTTGAAAAAGTTTTTTAAAGCAGCCTTTAAGCCGGGTTCTTTTTTAGCCACTTTAAAAGTTTTTCTAATGTGCTTAACATTGATGAAAGACATTTAGCACTCCTTTCTAACCTTTTTACAACGCAAAAAACCAGATATAAAATATCTAGTACCCATCATGTAAAAATAAAATTGTCATTTGCAAAAAAGTCAAATTAATTATATACACAAATAAATAAAAAATGCAATAGTTAAATTGCATTTTTTTATTTTATATAATTATCTAGTGGTTCTAAACGATATGTTGGTTCTCCTAGTTCACTAGTTGAAACAAAACCCGGTCGAGCATTTATTACATCTGGAATTCTATTAACTATATCAGCACATGTTAATTCTACTGTAGCTGGTTGTTTAATAGTAATAGTTGTTTCAGGTTCACCAATTACTGTCCATTCGTTAGTATCTACTTCTTCTTCGTTATATACTTTTCCAATACATTTAGCTTCTAGAATAATTCCTTCTTCTGTTTCAGCTGTTGCAATTGCTTCCATACCAGTAGCATCTCCAGCTTTTATTTTCATACCTAATGTTTTTGATTCTAAATCTGTTTCATTAGTAGTAGGAATACATTCTTGATTCATACTGATAATATGTAAATGAAGTTTATCTGCAAGCCATCCTACTGTGTTCCACATAAATGATGGAGCAAAGTTTCCTGATTCAATTATTTTATTTCTTTCTTCTGGTGATATTCTATCAGCGGCAGCTACTTGTTTATCAAATTCTTCTAGTGTTAATCCAGCTCCATGTGCTTCTGCTAGAGCAATACCATAGTCTTCTACATTATAAGAAGATGATCCTTGAATTTTAGATATTTTATGAGTAGTTCCTGCAAGTGTAGATATTAAATTACCCCAGAATACATCTTGGTATCCACAGCCTGTTATTGTACATTTATTAGCTTTAGCAAGTACATCTAGTTCTTTCCATATTGTAGGATTAGAGTTTGATGCAAAGAAAGCTTCTTCACATGTTGTTATTACATTAACTCCTAATGATACACATGTTCTAACAACTTCTTTGATATCGTTTAATAAGCTCATAGTTTCTACAATAGCAATATCTGGTTTAGTCTCAATAAGGTATTTTTCTAATTCTTTTACTGATTTAACAGTTACACCTTTTTGTTCTCCATCCATTATGTTACCAATATCTTTACCAAATAGATTAGGATTAACATCAACTGCTCCAACTATTTTAGCACCATGTTCATAAACATATCTCATTGTATAAACACTCATCTTGCCACAACCGATTTGAAATACTTTTATCTTTTCCATATCATCACCTATTATATATTATATCAAAATATTTAATATAAAAACAGATACTATTCAGTATCTGTTAAATCTACGTTTTCTTCTCTAATTAAGTCAGAGAAATCTTCTTTAAATTTTTCAATTGCTTTTTTCTTAGCATCTTCATATATATTACGAGCATTGCATATTGCTTTGTAAATATGTTTAATACGACATACATTTTCATTATCGAATAAAGCATATGTAAAGGCATTTGATACTATTGTTAAACATATATCTGGGTATCTACTTGATATTTCATATACTCTTTTATATTCATCTGTCATATCTACTATAAATTTCATTATTCTTTCAATAACGAAATCAGTATATTCAAAATGAACTCCTGTTTTCTTCTCTATCTTAGGATATGTACCCATAAGTATCTTAACACATGTTTCTTGATCAGCTTCAGCTACATCTATTTTTTGGAAACGTCTTAAGAAAGCTCTATCTCTTAGAATATATTGTTCATATTCTTCATCAGTTGTAGCACCAATCATTTTTATTTCACCACGGTCTAGTCCTGCTTTAAACATGTTGGCGAAGTCAATACCTTGTTCTCCTCCACCTTCTTTATTAACTAATACGTGTGTTTCATCTAAGAATAGAATAGTTTTAGGTCTTTTACCTAATTCTTTAACAAGTAAATCTACTCTACTTTCTATTTGGCCATTTGATTCTGTTTTACCTAGTAATGATGTTACATTAAGTTTATAAATCTTATAGCCCTCTAGAGCATTAGGTACCATATGTTTTTGAATACGATAAGCTACTCCTTCAACAATAGATGTTTTACCTACACCAGCTTTACCTACTAAAAGAGCACTTTTTTCTGGTGTTAAAAGAGTCATTATAACTTGTTTAATTTCTTCATCACGACCAATTGATGGGTCAGTAATATATTCTCTTTCGGTTAGTTCTTGACCATATCGATCAAGAATACTAACAAAGCCATCATATATACCTTTGCCTTCTGGTTCTTGAGTTTGGACTGGTGTTGGAGTTGGACTTGGTGTAGAATTAGGTCTTGCTCCTACTGAATAACTCATTGGTTTGATATTTGTTTCATCTAATGTCTCATACATTTTAATCACCATACACATTATATCATAGTTTTTCAAATTTTATATGGTATAATTAATGTGGTGATAATATGAAGAAAATAATGTATAGTTTATTAATTTTATTAGTTTTATTATGTGTTGGATGTGGAAGTGAAGAGAAAGAAATGATTAAGTCTGGTAAAGTAACATGTGATCAAATGAAAGAGATTATGAAATATGATGGTAATCCCCGATTAATCGATGTTAGAACTAAGGAAGAATATGATAGTGGTCATTTAGATGGTGCTATAAATATTCCATATGAAACAGTTGTTGAAACTATTCAAGATATGCGTTCTGTTGCTCATGATACACCTATCATAGTTTACTGTAGAAGTGGTAATCGTAGTGGTCAGGCATTTACTAGTTTAAAGAATGCTGGTTATACAAATGTATATGATTTAGGAGCTATGGATAGTTGCAAATAAAAAGATATATTCTATTTTGAATATATCTTTTTTAAATCACATGAATATGGTATAGGACCTGGTTCTTTTTTATCAAAACCTCTATATAATGAACCACCAAATTCTTCTATTGTTTTCATAGATGGTATATTTCTATTATTTGTTGCAGTTATTACAATACTGGTAATACCACTATCTAATAGTTCGTGTCCTATTATTCTTAAAGCTCTTAATGCATAATGATGTCCTTGATAATCTGCATATATTTCATATGAAATATTACCTGGTATTATGTTTTTTGTATCTATATACTCTATAACTCCAATAGGTTCTTTTTTATCATGTTCACATATTGTGAAATGGTATTTTTTGTCTGTATATAAATCTATAGTACCATCAGTAAATGTTGGATCTTGTAATTCATACATTCTTACTCTTAATCTATACATTAAGTTTTCTAAATAAGTACTTTTTTCTTTTATTTCTTTTGTTAATATTACTCCACCAAAAAGAAGATCATCATTTAAGACATCTAATTCTATACCAGCCATACGATAGTATTTTCTTACATCAGAAATAGTATCTATTTCTTCTACTTTAAGTTTATATATATCCATGATAATCCCCTCCTTTAAGAATGTATGCTATTCTATCAAAAAAGAGAATTTTTAGCAAAAATAAAAGAACTTTTCAGTTCTTTATTTTAAATTAATATACTTAGTTAACCAGTTTTTAAATTCATCTGCTGATTGATAATATTTCATATCATCATTAGATTCAGAATCTAAGTATGATACTAGTTCACCATCTTTATAAATAACAAATGATGGTGCATATTTAATTTTTTCTTTTAATGTATCGTTTTGTTGAGCATACTTGATTTGTAATGAGTATATTGTTAATTTGTTATCTTTTTGGAATTCATTTAATGTTTCTCTAAATTCAGCACATGATGAACATCCTGGTAGATAAATAAAGGCTACAAAAGATTCTTTATCACTTAGTAGTTTTTCAAAATCCTCGTATTCTAAATCTTCTATTTTGCTTTCTTCATAATATTCATCTTTTAAATCAAATGGTTCAACTTTTTTGTTACATGCTACACATGTAATAACTAGTGTTAATACTAGTAATAGTCTTAATACTTTTTTCATTATTTAACCTCATGTAATGTTTTGAAGTCGATATCATGGTAAGCAACTTTCCAGAAGTCATATGAAATATCTCCATCTACTTCTTTTTTAACTTCTACTTTGTTTTCACCATTGTAATACCAATATCCACCAGTATTATAAATTTTATCTGCATCCCAACCTTGTGATACTAATAAGGCTTTAGTCATACCAGCGTAACCTCCACCACCACACATTAGGAAGATAGTTTTATCTTTTGGGAATAGGTATTCTAAGATATCCATTGATTCTTTATAGTTAGCAGTATATGTTCCATCTTCATTTTGAGTGAATAATGTTTTACCTTGATATGTTTTACCAACTTCTTCTGGTAATCCATTAACATTTACTAGATATGGTAGTGGAATTACTTCAAATCCTTTTATAAATCCAGATAGATAAGCATCTCCACCTTCTTTTTCCATAGCTCCATAGTTAGCTGGATCAATTAGCATACGCATGTCACGATATACAGCATCTTCTCTACCTAGATATTTATCTATTGTAGATTCGTTGATATTCTTATCAATACCTAGTTCTCCTCTTATTCCTTCTGATACTTCTGGTTTAGGAAGTGTATATTTTGTTTCTTCTTCTACTTTTTTATTACCACAACCTACTAATAATAGTATTGCTAGTAATACTAATAATAATTTACTTATTTTTTTCATATTTTTTCCTCCTGTATTCATTATTACATATATTATATAACATTTGAATAACTTAGGGGTTGAAAAAACTCAACTATAGGTTGAATTTTATTTTTGACATAAAAAAAACACTCTCATGAGTGTTATTTTTTAAATGGCGCCTGATGTAGGTGATTATTATTACATTAAATATATATTTTTATTGATATTTCTTATTATTATTTCCGTATATTTTATATTTTTTTATGTATTCCACGGTAAAATGGCGGTAATTTTTGCGTAACAATTATGAAGAAAAAAAGTAGTAAATTAGCTAAGTTAGAAAGAAACAGATTTTCGGTGTTTACAGACAATTTAAAGAAGTGTTATTTTTGTCCTAAACCTGCAATAGAAAAACATGAAATATTAGCAGGATCTAATAGACAAAATTCTATGAGATATGGTTATGTTCTACCTGTATGTAGATTCCATCATGACAAGATACAATATGATCAAGAATGGAAAAAGAAGTGTCAAAGACACTTCGAACAAACTCATACTAGAGAAGAATGGATTTCCATCTTCCATAGAAGTTATTTAGACGAAAAGAAGTAATTTCCTATTTCTTCTTTTTTTATGTTTAAAATATTGGCCATTCTCATAATTTCATCACTTTGAAAACATGTTTTGTTTTCAAGAGCTTTTTTAAATCTATATATTTTTACTTCAGAATCTCTACAGAAAGAAGTTATTTTGTTTTCTAACTTTTCTCCAGGATAATTACTACTAATACTACTCAATAACATTTCATAGTTAAATATCATATTAACCATCCCCCTAATAAAATAGTATCACTTATAATCATTTTTATCAAATTTTGGCCATAAAAAAAGAAGCCAGGAATTAATCCTGGTTTCTAATTATTTTAAGTATGATTTATAGCACCATGCATTAACATCAGGGCTTACTTTGGCCCATCCGTTTTTAGTCTTGTAAATTTGTACTGGAGTCCCTTTTTTCAGAACACTTACAATACCTGAATTTGTAGAGTATGATTTTCTGACATTTAATGATGTAGTCGTATAATATAGCTTTGGCTTAGTGGCTTTTAAATAAGCACTATAAGTCCAACCATAGTCTGTCCTGCTCCATGTTCCTGATGCTTCATATACTTTGACTTCAGTCCCTACAGGAACAACTTTTGTAACTTTTCCTTTAGGAACATCATAAAAGCATAATCCTTCATAATCAACATTGTTGATATAAGCTATCTTATATGATGCTTTCCCTTTTTCTGATTCAGAATAAGAAGGTCGACCATATCCATCGATATACTTATAATTCAATTTGTACGACTTTTGGCATACTGCTCCTCCGTTAGAAATAACACTTGATCCAGAACTAGTATTTCCCTCTATTGTATAGACTTTAGTAGAATTTACTTTACATACTAATCCTATATGCTGCATTCCTCCAGAAGCATTTCTGAAGAAAATACAATCTCCTACTTGAGGATAAGAGTAATACTGTTTTTTATTAACATAATATTTTTTAGCATACCCTACTCCTGCTCCTAAACTCTTTGAAGGATAATTTAAAAGTTCTTTTGCACGTGCAACTCCGAAAGTTTTAACAAAACACCAGGCTACGAATACAGAACACCAACTATAGCCATTTTTCTTCCCATTATAGAAGTTAGATATATTATCTAAGTCCCTAGCATATTTAGTGTAATTATTATAGCCTGAATTCTTCGTTTTTTCATCTAAGTAAGCATTTGTCTTCTTTTCTAAATATCCTACTTCGTTTTTAGCAAGGCTTATTAAATCGTTAATAGTCGCCATTATTCATCTTCCTTTAATTCTGGTAAACCTGCTAAGCTTGTCAATAAGCTTAATATAGCAGCTACTATACTAACTGATGCTATAGTCTTCCAATCTACTTCTGTTAATGTAGATCCAACTGTAATCATTGAAATTGCAGTTTGACAAAATGTCTTTAAAGCTCTTATTCCTGCACATTTAATCCATTTTTTTATTTTTTCTTTCATATTCTCACCTCTAATCTACAACCTCAAATGTTTGAATCTTTTTATCTATTGTATGTATGAATCCGTCCCCTTTAAATTTATAATATAAATCTCTAGAGAACATAAAACTTTCAAGTTGATATTTTGAAATTTGCTTTTTATCTTTGCACATGTCCCATATCATGAGCATGTCATTTCTTAATGAACATTTCGTTGCTTCGACAAATGCTTTCACTATTGCAAGCATACTGAAGAAGAAGATAATCTGTGTCCAATATTCTTTAATAAACTTTAATATTTCCATTTTTTATTCCTTTCTATTAGAATCCTAAAACATATCTTAAAACATAAGCTCCGTTATTATATGTAATTCCGTTAGCCGTACCTGATTGAGAATTATCATTATGACCTGATATTTTATTATTGCTTATATAAACATACTTTGCACACGGAGAAGAAAAACTTCCTCCAAACATAGGACATGTTACACCATTACCCCCACCATTGTGATTTACCCAATATTTGGGAATAACATTGAAATTCCACCACCAGTTTTGTGCTTGACCATTTGAATAAGCTGACCATACTAGAATAATTCCGTTCGTTTGGTTAGTTATGTTTTCACTTAAATTCACGGATTGAGAGCCATTCATTACCCAGCCATCAGGATTAGCTAACAGCTTCATGTTTTCGATATTAGATATATCTAAATTGATATTATTTAAAACCTCACTTAGCAATGTTTTATCGTGTACAACACCTGTACTATCTAAATAAGTATTATTTGTATATTTTATTGATTTTGCCATAAATTGGCTTATGCAGTTCTTACAAATACATAGACACCGAAATAATATGGATAATATGCTTGTCCACCACCCCTGTTTTCTGTAGTCCTACTTGTAGAATACGTATTTTTTGCATAACCGTTCCAAACAATTCCTTCATAGTTACTACCATTTGAATCATAAGTTCTATATTGATGATTATGCGCAGGAATACTAGAAATAGGTATTTTATGATCACTAGATGTACCTCCAAATTGATCAGCATTTGATGTGACTATTTTTAAATATGCATCACCTGTAATTTGTTTCCAAGTTCCACCGAAATATGTAGACGGATTAACATTTGAAACACTTATATATACAAAACCAATTGGTAAATATGGACGTGGATAAACATTTCCATCGGCATCTTTTAATTGTATTCCTTTACTCATATTTTGAGTGATTTAAGATTATTTTTATTCCCTAGATTCTAATCTATTACCTCTACTGTAAAAGTTGTGTAATTACTTCCTGCAATTTTTAAAGAGCCTGTCGCTCCTGCTCCATATGACATATAAATCATATCTCCCTCTGTAACAGAAATTATTTGATTCGGTAAAGTTATAGTTCCATAATAAGTTGAATTAGATGGCCTATAATAACTCTCTGCAAGAACAGATGAATTGTGTTTTAATGCTATATACATATCTCCGTTAGCAATCCCGTTTAACATAGCACTTCCAGTTACTCTAACATGGTTAACACCTTTGCCAATTTTGATACCATTATTACTTAAACTTAATTTTGTACCAAAATTTCTTATTGTCTTATTAAATGTTACATTTGCATAAGACCATGCGCTTGTAATATTGAACGTTGTATTAGCACTTAATCCAACAGTAATGGCATTTAATTCTAAAAGCTCTTTTAAAGTTGTTTTATTATGAACAATTCCTGATGAATCTAGGTATAAATCATTGTTTAGCTTAATTGACTTACTCAATTAAACCACCTCTACTTAAACCAATACCTCCATTTCTAGAGGTAATAAAAGGAGAAGAACTAAATAAGCTCTCCTCCTTCCTGTTGATAAATAGAATTTTTTTGCTTAAGCCTACAAGATTTAAGAAAATCTTGTCAAGTATTTTCTTCATATTTTCCTCACTTTCTACCAGGTATCTACTACTGTATAATCAAGTATTTGATTATCAGATTCTAAGTATGCTGGTTCTAGAAATTTAAACCTTTGATCGTTCGCAAAAAACATCGGTTCTCCTTTTGGAACAGTTTGCAATACATAATCTGAATCAATTTTATCAGAATATGTCATTTTAAACTCCCAAGCTTTTTTATAATCGAAGGTTTGACTTAATTGTACTTCTTGAGAATATGTATTCCCGCTCTTTGTTGGTGTTAAAGACGTTCCTGCACTCGGTAACCAATTTTCTGTCCCAACTTCTCTATAGAAATACTTAATGGTCAATGCATTAGCAGTATTTCCTGCTATTGTTCCATTATAGTAATCACCTTGATATTTAACCTTTACTTTCCCAGATGTTGCATTTACTCTAGTAAATTTAGGTGAACAAGACACATTAACGTAATCAAATAAGTTAATATTTAAGGTCAATGGTGCAGAAGGAAACCCTCTTGAATCTACGCACTTAAGAACATAAGATGATTTTGATGGATTAGAGTCAATGAAAGAAGTTAAACTATCAATTTGAACATCATCTATTAGAACTTTTGTTATTGATGCCTGATTTTTTGCACTAGTAGTAATAGCCATTTGAAGAATTGATCTGTTCTTCAATATTTTTTGATTAGAACCTGTAATAGCAACTACTGCCGAATCAGTATCTTTATAAGTTGCTGAGATTGTAGGCCTACAAGTCGCTTCTAAACATTTAATTGAAAATGTTGCTGTTTTTGTACCAATTAAATTAGCATTACTTTGTGTACTTCCATTATATGTATATAAAGTTGCTGTTACATCTTTGTAAGCTCCTGTTACATCTTTATAAAGGTTAGCATTTGTAAGAGCCATGCTTATATTGTGATTACTTGTAGAATCACTTCCACTAAATGAATAATTTTCACCTGTGCTAAATACTAATTTGTGTGTAAATGTATTAGAAGCAGGCTTTAATTCTATCGAATAAGTATTACCAATATAGTATTCACCAGAATTTAACGATGTCGCTCTAGGAATGGTTGTTACAGTCTCACTATTAACTGTTAACGATCCTCCAGATGCTTGGCTTGATAGTCCTCCGCTAAAACTACATTCAATTTTTACTTTTAAAGTACCATCTGCATTATGAGGTAAATCAACACTACCACTGGCTATGGTAATAGCCGAAGTATTTGAAACTGTACCTTTAGATGAACCTGTAAATGTAGCAAGTACTGCGTTTGTAGTTGCATTTTTAACAACTATTTCACCATCACATTGATATCCATAAAATGATGAACCATAGGGATTATAGTTATCACCATCATAATTTCCACCTGCTAATTGTAATACTAGTGTTGCAGGTGTCTTATTTGTTGCTACATCTCCTTTACCATATGAAGTATTTAATAAAAGTATGAATCTACTAGCATGTGAACCACTTGAACATTGATTTTTATATTTTGCCATAAATACCTCCTTTTACACATAAAAAAAGCCGATTGAATCATCATCGGTTGAATCTGTGTATTTTTCTATTCTTAAATGGCTTGCTGCGACAAAATAGTTGTCGACTTCTAAATCTCTTGTTCTAACGACACTTCGATTTAAATTTTCATCATATCCAGCAAACAACATTTCTTCTCCAGATGTTTTTTCTGAAACTAAAATACCTTTATCGTCTAGTAAATTTGTAGTTTTACCATTTGTTTTATCGATTAATAGACCGTTTGAATCGAATTTATATCCTGTCTGAGTATCAACTTTTGTAACTCCGTTTATTTCAACTGATGTTTTGAAATTCATAACAGATTCTAAATCGGTTTCGTGTTTGTCTAATTTATTTGTAACTGTAACAATGTTGGTATTAATTTCAGATGTTTGAGAATCTATATCACCTTTAGTGTAATAATTATCTTTCAAATCATTCTTTGTATCATTTAAATCCGTTGCTACATCAGTTGCTACAGTTTGAGCATTTAATGCAATTCCTGTTGCACGGTCTGACTGCTCTTTATTATAGTTTTGTAAAGTTCCGTCCTCTAAACATATATACCACGGATTATTTTCATTTAAAGTTATTCTGCAATATGAAGTTGAACTATCATAGCAAGAGCCGACTAAAATATAAACTTTACCGCTTTGATTTGGAGTTTGAGTCCACCATGTTTCGTCTAAATAAAACAATCCATCTTCTGTATTAACCTCTCCTTGTAAATAAACAGGTTTATAAGCAGTTAGAGAACCTGCAGTTAAAGTAGTATTAAATGAATACCTACTATCAAATAAACTTCCTTTGCTACTATAAACAACTCCACCACCTGAAATATTAGTGTTTGCATTATAGTTAGTATTAGAAAAGTAAATCGTTGAGCCTACTTTAAATCCGTTAGGATTAGCTTTTTTTGTCGTTGCAGTTGTTCTATTGCTTGAAGTACATGTCCCGTCAGATGCAGTACAGATATTCTGATATGTTCCATCTCCATCTTCCATAAATAAAGAAGTATTCCATATTCCTATTGCTCCTGTTTTACTTGCAAAGTTATTGATTCTATTGTCGTATGTATCAGAAAAATAATTTCCGTCTGCGAACCAACCCGTGTATAAAACTCCTGCTATATTAGCATTTACTTTATAAGTAAAATGAATATTTTTTCCTCCGTCATAGTGTGAAGTAAGTCTTGAAGTTCCACCATAATAGCAAGGAATCCAACCTGTTTCAGTACCATCTGCTAAAGTTAGATTTAACCAAACATTATTATATGAAGTCCCTGCTTCAAACGTTGTTATTTGAGTCCCTTTTGCTTTTGTTGTCGAAGAATTTACTCTCATATCTACACCAGTTGTTTTATCACCTGCGTTTGTATACGCAGTATTTCTAGGATTCCAATATAAGATTTGTTGCCCATCTACTAATTCTGTTAAAGTACTAACTCCCGTCCAAAAACGAGTATTTGATGTTTGTGTGCCAACTATAGTCTCTCCTATAAAATTTGCTTTGTTCAATGCGTTATTTGCATTAGTATTAGCAGTATTAGCAGTACTTAAAGCAATTGAAGCATTAGAACTAGCGGTACTTGCCGTATTATTTGCACTTAAGGCATTGGAGTTAGCAGTTGTAAGAGCATTGTCCAAAACTGCAGTACTATCTTTAGAAGTACCATCAGAATAAGTTGTTGTTGTCTTTTTCCAATAATATCTTCCACTAACATAGCTAGGAATCGTTGTACTCCATGAACCTCCACTTTGTGAAGTATTTGACGTAGACAAATAGTACTTTTCAACTATAGAAGTAACTGAGACACCTGTATCTCCTTTACCTCCCGCATCTCCTTTATCACCTTTATCTCCCTTATCTCCTTTAGAACCATCTTGTCCATCTGTTCCTTTATAAGAAACAGAATATGACACTGTTTGGCCACTAGGAGAATAATTAACTGTTGTTCTGGTCCATAAATACTGTCCTGGAGTAACACTAGGAATATCAGCAGACCAACTGCTTGCACTTGAAGGAGGTGTCGTTCCACTTGTACTAGTTGCATACTTTATCTCCGTTCCAGATATAGTAACAGATGTTCCGTTGGTTCCTGGATTACCTTGTGGGCCTTGAGGACCTGTTTCTCCTGTCTCTCCTTGTAAACCTTGTTCACCTTTTATTTTAGACCAGGTATAGGAAGTATAAGATGTAGGAGCAGTACTTGAAGTTGTATTAGCAATTCCAATATATTGCGTTTCACTAGTAGGAGAAACAACCATAGGATTTCCATTTGAATTTTTAGAATATCTTATATGAACAAAAGCATTGGTTCCATTAGTTCCATTAGTTCCATCTTTTCCGGCTGTTCCTTGTTCACCTTTTTCACCAGGATCACCTTTATCACCTTTACTTCCAGGATTACCCTGAAGTGCTAGTGTTAAAATGACTTTGCATGATAAAGAATAAGCATCTGTTCCGTCCATATATAAGAAATCAATAATAAATTCATTGTTTAATGACGTTATTTTTGTAGCTTTTTTTACTTCAAATATTATTTCATTTCTATTTATGCTACAAGTAATACCTGTTCGTGATGACTCAGTAGAAATGTTAGAATTAACAACATTACCTTTAAATGTTGATGAAGCATTTACTAAAAAAGACGTGTCTTCAATAGGATAACCATCATTATCAACAGGTATTGTTATATTATAGATGTCGAGTGCAACATTATATACTTTTGTTACCTCTTCTAAGTCTCTTACCTGTTCTTGAGTGTCCGCTATAGTTGTTTCTATTCCGTCTAACGTTTGAACAACACTATTAATTCTTTTTCCTTCTTCTTCTAAGGCATATGTTATTTTTTTATTTTCTTTATCTACCCATACACCCATTTTATAAATCGTATTTCTTAAATCTTTGGCATAAGAGTATTCAGAAGATGTTTCTTTTAAATTTACAGCAGAAATAGTAAGCTCCCAATTTAAAGGATCTGTTATATCTCCACCTAAGTATTTAAGAGTTCTACTCATTACTATTGACTCTAAATTATTTCCCCAAATATCTACATAAGAAACTTTCTTCCCAGGGCTAATATTAAACGCATTATTTTCATCCTGTGTCCTCATATTAAAGACTATATAAGAAAATCCGTTAACTCTATTATAAATCGGCTCGATAACATCAAATCTTCTGTCATCTTCGTCTTCGATTTGTGGATCTAATATATAATTATTATCTATTCTAAATTCAGAAGGATTTTCAGGAGCAGGATTAGGATAAATTACTAAATCTTCTACATTTCCTCTTCCTAATACAACTTCATTTATAGGATTTGATAAAATAGATTCTGTAGTTAATTCTATCCAGTCACTAATTGAATAAGTAGTCGAGCTATCTATCCATGAAAAATAAAAGACATCATTAGAATCCGTTGTTAAGAAGCTAGCAGTTGCTCCTAATATTTGCGCTATAACATTTCTATAGCTAACATTTTCTCCAACATATGGATGACTAGGTAAAACGTAGTTATAGTTTGGAAATGTTTCACTATCTCCAAACGTTATTCCTAGCTTTGTAGCTATAGCATTTCTCCATGTAAGGATAGTACATGGAAATATGCTTTCAAATTCTTCTTGATTATAAGAGACGTCAAGTAAATATTTAATATCATAACAAGATAACTTTATATTTATTTTTTCTTGTACCGGTGCTACATCATAAATGAAAAAAGAACCTTGCGAGGTTCTTATCCATTTATTTTTAAAAACACTGTATTCGTTTGAATCATTTAAAAGCTGAATTTCAGCTTTGCCTAATTCACATCCACCTATTATCGAATTCCCAGAAACAATACTCTGTTCTATGTTTATTGATTGAATATCAGATGTGTCATATGTTACATAATCTAATTCCATTAATTAACATCTCCATATCCGGCAAATTCGATAGTAAATTTGTCATAAATGATATTGTCAGTATTGTTGTCTTCAGGAATCTTCCAGTACTTTGGATTTGGTTTTGGGCCGTAAAATTCTCTTGTTATAAATCTGTTCAAATATTTCTCAAAATAATATATTTTAACTTTAGGTTTCTTTAATATCTGCAAAAGCGGCCATAAAGTGCCTTGAGTTAATCTTTGATCAATGTCGAGAGATGCTGCAGGTACTTCCGCACACCTAACTCTTGCTAATCTACCTGTTAGTTTCCCTCTTTCGGCACTGGCTTCCAAATCATTAAGAGTTGGCCCTTGTGTTCCTCTAGGTAGCCACTCCCACGGTAATTCAAAATATTTTGAATTATCATCTACATCAATAATTTTTATTTTATCCATAGTATCACCTTCTAACTAACCAACAATGGCTTTCCTTGTTCTTTTTCTTCCAATCTAATAGAATCAACCACAAGTTTTTGGAAATTTCTTTCTCCAAATTTAGCTACAATCGTAAAATTTTTAAGTACTATTTCACGTTCTTCATCACTCATTGAATTAATTTGATTAAAGAACTCGCCTAATACTTCTCTATTGGCTTGTTTAATCGTGTCTAAAGGAGCTTCAATGTTTGTTCCGTGTTTTTGGTCTCCTAATATTGCAGCAAATTCTTGTCTAGGAGGAATTACTGTACCTTTAGCTAATTTAGGAATACTAGGAACAGGTAACGGATTTTTACTCCATAAATCTGAAAACGGTTCAACTCCTAATATCTCTATATTACGGATTTTATTTAATAATTTATTTATCTTTTCGAAAGGAATTTTGATTACCTTATTAATTCCATCTATCAGAGTATTTACGATACTTTTAAATGTATCAGCAATTCCTTCTTTTAGTCCATTAAATATTTTTCCACCACGGGAAAAGATTGACGTAACTGATTTCCATATTTGTGAAACTTTATCTTTTGCTTTTTGAAAGGCTTGTCTGAATTTTTCTGGAATAGTAGTTAATGCATTAGATATTTTTGATGGTAAAGTATTAATAAAATTAATTACACTTTGAATTATATTCGTTACAAATGAGCTTACCTGATTAAATGCATTTTTAAACAAATCTACTACAAAATTAATCATTGATTTTATTCCGTTAGCTAATCCTTCTATAATCATCTTTCCGAAATCTGAAAATAATGTTGAAGGGCTATGTATACCAAACAATTCCTTAAACAATTCAATTATTTTGTTAAACAATTCCCCAATTTTATCAAATACAGATAAAAAGCCATTTATTAATCCTTCTAACAAATTCATGCCACTTTCTTCAACTTTTTCCATAAAGTTAGGATCTTTTAATGCGTTAATAATTCCATCACAAATTCCTATCATAAGATCCATTAAAGCTCTTGGAATAGTAACGCTCATTAAATTGAAAATATCTAGAACAATTCCTCCCCAGTCAATTCCTTTTATAAAATCCACTATTTTGGTACCTACTAATTGCCAGTCTATTGAACTAACGAAAGTTGTTGCAGTTTGAAAAGCTCCTCTTACAGCATCAGAAATTTTATTTCCTAATACAGAAAAATCAAAACCAGTAATAAATCCGTTAATTCCATTTGCTATATTTTTAGCAATTTCTTTCCCTTTTTCAAAAAAGGCTTTAACATCAACTTTTTCAAGAGCATCCGATAAGCTTTTCCCGATTGCTTCCCCTGCATCAAACCATTTTCCATCTCCGATTAATTCTTTTATTTTATTCAAATAATCTAGTAATTTTTGGCTTCCTTCTCCCGCAGCGGTAAAATCGTAATCATCGCTTCCTCCACCGGTTGTTCCACCACCCGAAGAACCATTAGATCCTCCCACAACTTCTAATTTATCGAAGCTTGCTAATGAACCTGACGCTTCCTCTCCTGCTGATGCTACTCCATTTAATGATTTTGAAATAGACTTTGCTTGCTTTGAGGTCTTTTTTACTGATGTCCCAAATAGCCCAGCAGTAAATTGAGCAATTGTTGCAGTTATTTTAGATAGAGCGTTCATTAAAGTATTTATTGCAGGTAATACAGCATTGTAAATTGGCATAAATGCTGTTAATAAGTTCCCTTTTATCTGTGCTAAACTGTTACTAAATGCGTTATCGGCTTTAAGCATATTTATTAACCCATTTCGTAAGTTGTTTAAACCATTTCTAATAAGTGAAAAGACCATAGCTGTTCCAATCATTCTTGACATTTTTTTTCTAAATCCATCTAATTTTTTCCCAACATTTTCAAAACCACTTGAAATTTTGTTTTTTAAGTCATTTTCGGCAGAATTCCCTGTTTTTTTAAATGAACCTACCAATTTTCCTAAAGTATCAAATATGCTTGCTTTTTTCCCGTTTAAAGCTTCATTGATTTTAGCACCTGTTTGCCTTGCTTCATCTTTTGCTTGAGCAAGTTTGCTTTGCATTATCGTGAATTTTGTTTGTAAATTGTCAAGAATCATTGAATCTTGATAACTTAAAATTCCTTTTTGACTTTTAGCTTGAATTTCTTGTATTTTTTGTTCAACTTTCCCCATAGATAGTTCCATTGACTTTATACTATCAACTTGTTTATTAAATTTGTTAATCAATGCCTGTACGGAATCCTCTATTTCCCCAAACTGATTTCTTATTTTATCGCTATTAATTTTAGTATCTATTACTATTGCTTTCTTTCCCAGTAAATCACCTACTTCCTGATCTTAATTCTTGTAGGAATAATTCTTTAGATTCATTTATTTTTGGTTTATTATCTATTTCCACTAAATCTTTAATCTCGTTATATTTTTTCTTTTCGTATTCAGTTAATTTGCCTTCAGCTTTTCTTTTTCTATAATAAATTAGCTCGCTAAAAAAACAGTTATCACCCATATCTAAAAAAAGTGACATAAAAGTCCACCAGTGCAAATCTTTTTCTTTTTGCAAATTAATACCATGCGTTGAATTTATTCCGGAAAAAATATAGTTTTCATCTTTAGAGAAAGAATATATTCTAGGTCTTTGATTATCATCTTTTTCATTTGTTTCTTTGCCTAAGTCTAAGAATTTTATAGCTTTTTGGTAAGCTTCTTTGATATCTTCGTCTTCAAAAACAGCACCTTTGTATATGTTCTGTAGAGTTATGTATATTTTTTCTGAATAGTCTAAGTCTTCATCTTCAAAACATTCAATCGTTTTTATAGCAGTCCTAAAATCATAATTAATATCGTATATTTTATTATTTACTCTTATTTTAGTCGGAAGTTTCTCAGATAAGATCTTCATTATTCCATCACATCATTATCTGTTTCACTTACGATATAACCATTTATTTTTTCTTTCTTGTAGTTTGCAACATATGGAGAAATAAACTCTAGTAAAGGATATAGTGATTCGAAATCATTTGTTCCGTGTGTAAACAATTCAATTGTTTCTGTCGTAAATATTTCTTCTAGTTCTTTAATAGAACTTGCAATAACGTCATTTTCTATGTCATAAGCATTACTTATCTTATTTATTACATCACTAACATTTTCAAAGTCTTCTACACTCTCTAATTTTTCTAATTTTTCTAAATTTGTTTCACTTTGAATGTTTTTTATTTCCTTATATTTATTTCCTAAATTATTCATAATTTTAGTTAGTTTTTGCATAATTCTTGTATCATCAGGATTAAATCTTACTTGTCCTAATACATTACCTTTTTCATCTAAAATATCTTCTTCAACAAATTTGTTTTTAACAACTATACTCATATTATTTTCCTTTCTTATATAAAAAATAAGGGGCATATAAAAATATGCCCCTCGTTTCATTAACTACCCTTGAGTAGTTGGTGTAAATTGTTTTGTAGATGTACTAAATGTTCCGTGGGTTTTATCTCCCTTCCAATTTAGTACAAATGGAGCTTGAGTAGCTGTTGTGTCTCCACCCCAACTATTTACTTGTAATATTAAACTTTCTGTCCAAGCACCATAAACTCCTTCAGATTGTTTGTCTCCATAAAAGACTTCCATACCTGTAAGTTTTGCTTGATCTCCAGTTAGATCGTATTTATTCATCATATACAATAGATATGATAATGATTCGTTTCCACGAATCTTTTTAGGATCAACTTCTGTAGTTTGCGCTCCAGGAGTAACACTAATGTTAGTTTCACCTAATACATTTTTTGAAGAATCTGATTCGTCATTTCTTTCGCGAGTCAATTCATCATTATCTTCTCCAACAGCAAACCATTGAGGAGTATGTCCATCTGCATATGATACTCCAGTTACTGGATCTACAGTAAAGTTAATATCAATAAATGTGATGGAATCTTCTCTTTTGAAAGCAGCATTTCCGTCTAATACTGCAGGTGTTTGTTCATTTGCCATTCATCTTACCTTCTTTCGTATTTTAAAGTCCCTTGAAGCTCATATCTAGCTGAATTAGTACTTTTAGATATTCCATATAACGTAGGTCCACTAGTTATTGAAATATCAGTAGAGATAAACTCTTCATCTAACAATGGTAATTCCTTTTTTCTGTTTTTTTCTCTAATCCATTCAGATATTGTTTCAAGTTTTGCTAAATTCGAACTGTTTTCAGCCGAATTATCTCTAATGTTATAAAAAGAACGAGTAGCAAATATAAAATTTAACTCTCGTTCCTTTTCAACACCTAATACATTTTTTTTAACGACTATTTCTCCAGTTTGTTCTAAAGAGTAATAATCGCCTTTTCCCTCTACATTCAAATAATCAACATTTAACTTTGTGATATCTTCTATATGAGGGCATGTTTTAAAAAAATCTCTAATACTGTCAATCACAGATTTGCTAATCGTTATAGTATCATTGACTTCATTCATCAAATATCACTTCCATCTATTATTTTTTGTACTCCTGCAATTAAATCATCGTATTCTTCTTCAATCATTCTGTCGTACCAATGCGCCCCTCTTTTACCTCCACCGTGGAATTCTAAATCTCTACCACTAGGATCCATTATTTTCTGAGTTTTAGGCCTACTCCAAAAACCATAATCAGGTGAGAAAAACGCACCTTTTAATGTTTTTGGATCAACCATCAGTTTTCCTTCATATAGATACTCTACATCTGGTCCGTCCCAAATTACTTGGCCACTCCCAATCCTAGTATTTATAACTCCGCTATCGTGAATATGTTTTCCTGGTTCATATGGTTTTGAATGATCTAGTACAAATCTATCGATATATTGCTGAACTCTACCGCCTTCATTAAGACCAAATTCGATCATAAATTCATCAGTAGATGGTAACTCTAATTTAGCTACTATTTTCAGTCAGTAACCTCAATATTAGTTAAATACGAGTTTAATGCGTAGTCATTATCGTGAATGCCTTTAATAGAGAAATGTTCACTTTCTATATTTTCTAACTCGGAAAAGGTAGATATTTCCCCATCATAGATTCCTTTAATGATGACGTCATTTTCTTTTAGTGTGAAAGTGTTAACTTCTCCGTTATACTCACTTTCTTTCCTATATTTTTTCAAAGCATTTTCAGAAAAAACGACTTGATGTGTATTGGTAAAATTTTCGCCTCTACCTTCAGGAGCAATAATCTTATCAACATGGTAAAACACATCTTCAACAACACATTTTTTAATTTCATTATTGTATTGGTTTATAACTGTAACTGTATGTGGAAACATTAAAAACCTCTATACATAAGTCCTGTATGAACTAATCTCCTATAACATATTGAGTAAGAAACTTTCTCCAATTCTTCGTCACCATAAGTCTGACTTTCTATATTATTAGATTTGTTTTCGTATGTAATAGAATGTGGTCCAACAGACTCACTAGAAATAATTTTTTCTTCTGTATTAGTCATTTTTTCTCTTAATGTTTCGTTTTTGTATATAAGTTCTGCAATTTCGCAAACGGTATCTTTCACATCATTAGTTATATTTTCAGAATTTAATCTGTTAAACGTATAAGAATTAACCTTACTAATTGCAATATTAGATACTCTTTTAAAGGAATTAGAAGGTATGCTACTACCTCCATATGTATCGGTATAATATTCATAATTTACTTCTAGCATACCTCATCGTCTCCTATTCTTCCTTTTTATTGTTCTTTTTAGTAGTAGCTTCTAATTCGGCTACTTTAGCAGTTAATTCTTCATTAACTTTAGTTATTTCTTCCTTTTCAGAAGTCAATTCGGCAATAGTAGCTTCTAATTCGGCTACTTTAGCAGTTAATTCTTCATTGGAATTATCTACTTTTTTATTTGCCTTAGGTACTAAACCAATCGCTTTACTCATTTTTACAACTCCTAACTAGTTTACATATGAATATCTAATACCAGCAACTTTATTTTCATAAACGTCTGTGATACCATATTTTCTAAACTTTTGAATATAAGAATCTGCATCCGGATTATTTTCAGGAACAATAATATCAGATGCAGTATGTTTATCAAATTTAATAACTGCTGATTTTTCAACAATCATAAAATTGATATTTTTTCCATCAACATCTCCTACTTTTTCTGAATCAGCGATATGTTTTCTATATCCACCTGCTTTTTCGCCAGATGAAGAGCCATCTAATAAATCAATTGCAGTGTAGAATCTTCTTTGAGGAACTTCTACTATTTCATCAAATTCATCTAAAACACCTGTTGATTTATATTTTTCCACATTTTTAGCTTGTCTCAATTTAGTTGGAGTTATAAATAAAATTCTTGTAGATGCAACTTCTTCCTCATCCATTGCATTTTGTTCACGAATAAGTGCATTTAAAACATCATCACCACTTGTTAATGTTTCAGGTGTGCCATTAACTCCATCATAACCAGCTAAAGTTGCATAAGTAAATGCATCTCTTTCAGGTGCTGATTTCGTTTTTGCATATTGTGCAGCAACCTTACCAAATGCAATTTCTTCAGTTTCTTCGTTATCCATTGTATCAACAGAAAATTTACGTCCTCTATCATAATTTGCCTTATGTGTTTCCCATTCAACACTTACATCTCCATCTTGGTAACCACCATTTCTAGAATAATCTGCAGGTCCATCTATAGTATATTTAGCTACTAAGAATTCACCAGCATTAGCACCATTTTTGATAGTATCTTCTCCGCTATTTAAAACACTAGATGTTTCTTCTTTGTTATATAATTCATCTAGTAATGGTACATAGTTTTTTGATAACTCAATGTTATTCATTTTTTTTCCTTCTTTCTATTTTTTGTTTCCGTCTGATAATCCCATCGCTCTTCTTAGCGAATCCATAGAACTATCATTTGTTGGTGAAGAAGAATTTGTTGCAAATCTTGGATTAGCAACATCGCTTAAGAATGCTCCACCATCATTCTTTTTGTATTCCTCAAGCCATTCAGAAGCTCCTTGAAATTTATTAGTTTCTTCGTCATACTTGAAGTCTTTTTTGTTAAATTCAGCAATAACACCTGACTTAGCAGAGTTGCTAGCAAATTTAACATCTTTGAAGAACTCTTCAGTTCTTTCTGCTCTGATTTGTTCTTCTTTAGCTTTTTTTTCATCAGCTAATCTTTGAGTTTCAGCATCTTTCATTTGTTGAATCTCATTTTTTAGACTGTCTAGTTCTTCAGATTTAGGGCTTTCTTCTATTTTTTTCTCTAGATTTGAAATAGTTGTTTTATAGTTTTCTATTTCAGCATCTTTTGAATCAGCTATCTTTTTATTTTCAGTCTTAATCATTTCGCCATTTTTAGCTAAAATGCCTTTAACTTGTTCTTCAGTTAGCTTTGTTTGTCCTTCCTTAATTTCTAAACCTTCTAAATAATCTTTCATATTTCTTCTCCTTCCACTTTTTTACAGAGGTTTAGTCCTCCCAAGATTAAATATGTTTGCTTAGTTTCCGTTCTTTAGCAGAACACAAAAAAAGCCGATAAATTAATATCGACTTATTGATGCTTAATAGCACCACAGAATAGATATAAGCGCTAAACATCTACTCTATGCTACCATTAAGTAGCATTTAAAAACACTCTATTTTTGAGTGTCTTCTTTCTTTATTGGATTATCATAGAATATGTTATCGTATACTTTTTCTAATTCATAACAAGAATCTTTAGGATCTCCGCCTGGATAAAAACAATTATCGGCCATATATTCAGAAATAGCATTTAGCATTTCTTTCTTATTATCAATTATCTTTATATTGTATTTTTCTAATATCTTTTTATCTTCTTCTCTGATAATCATTTTTATCACCTCATTCATTTGGATTTACTTGAACCAATCTTCCTTCGTCAATTGTTATAATTGCTTTTCGGCCAATTATTCTTGGCCTGCCTGTTGTTTTTGACGCACTTATTTCAATAGGACTTAATAATGTTTCCTTACTTATTTCTATACTTACTGGTTTTCTAATATGACCAGGTTCTTCTGAACCTAATGTTCTAGAAACATAATGTGGAGAGACAGATTTCACTATTATTTCATCATTGACTTTTATTCCTACCAATTCTTCTTTTAACTTCGAATATGTTTTATAAAAATAATCAAAGTCTAATAATGCAGGAATATTCCCCTTTTCAACTTCTTTAACATATCCACCTTTTAATCTATATTTTTCCTTTAAATAACTCCATGTATCAGGATTATTATACTTTATTTTAAGGAATTCATCAATATTATCTGGTATATCGGTTGGTATTCTAGTTTTGTATTTTTCAAATTGTTCTCTATTAGCTTCTGTGTTATATAATTCAGATAATTTTGTCTCTTTTTGAGATTTTGTATCAACATATTCTCTAGAATAATCTCTTCTTAATCCATTTTCTTTTAAGTAATTATCATACTCTTCATTTACAGCCTTAAATCGCTCGTTTAGAGCTTTTTTTTCGTCTGCATTATAAAAGTCTTTAGAAATTAATTTTTCTCTCTTGAGCTTCCTTATTCTGCGTTCATATTCTCTTTGCTGTTGGAACTTTTCATACATTTCAGCATTTTCTTCTTCATCTATTCTATCTTCAACTTTTTCCCACTCGAAATATGGCCCGAAATCATGATAACAGTTAATTCCTTTAAGTCCTAACATTTCGCCATATCCAGTTTTTTCATAGAAGTTATCATATTTATCATTAGATCCTTCTATCATATAAACTTTGCCCTGCCATTCAGCATGAGCCTCGTAGTCATTTTTCATATACTTTGTTCTAGTTCTAGCACCTAAATGCTGATCTACATATACTAGATTTGTACCTAATGCCTTAGCATCTTCTAAATTAGTATCACCTACTAATTTATTAATTCTAGTAATAACATCTCTTCTAACTACTGATTCTATGCTTAAAGATTTACCATTTTCGTAATGAACTATACTTATACCTTCATCAGAAAAATCTTTTAAAGCTTTTCTAATTGATTCTTGATATGTATATATTCCGCTAGCAGTTTCAATATATGCTTTATTAAGAATCTTCTTATATGATTCTTTAGCTCCTTCTATTACTTTTGTATCTATTAGATTCATAATATCAGTTGTATCTTTAAGAGCTTCATTTATTAGCCTGTTAACTGAATCGCTATTATAAATAGATAAAGGATTTACATTAAGTAAACCCTTATCATAATATTTTTCTAATATATCTGTATACTCCTTATGAACTTTAGGAGCATCTTTTAAAATCTTATTTAAAACTTTTGCAACTTCCTTTTTATTGCCTTTTATTTTTTTTAATGTGTTTTTGTCAATAGAACCTAACTCTTCTAATTTATCTAGTAGCCAATCCATTGTGCCACCAGTGTCTTCATAATTCGTAAGTCTGCTCAATATATCTTTTATGATGTCTTCTTCTAATTCATCATAAATGTCTATTAGAGGCTTTACTAAGCTATTTAACTGAATTTTATTCATTATTCTTCATCAGGTTCAGGTTCTTCTTTTTTTTCTGTTAATTTGGCATATTCCTGTTGTTTTTTAACAAATTCGATAGCGTCTTGTTCTTTCATGTTTCGTGTTTCTATAACATATTGAACTTGGCTTATTATACTGTTATTTAATTCTAATAATGATTGTTTTCTTGCATTATCTTTATCTACAATAATACTATCATCAAAGTCAAATTCCATTGAATAATCATTACCAACTGGAATACCATATAATCTACATAAAACATAAATACTATATACTAAATCTTCTAACCCGTTTTTTAATGCTGTTTGAATATTTGAAATAGTAGTATAGAATGTTTGTTTCATTTGTTTTATTTCTTCTGCTGTTTTAGGGCTTACTTCCGCTTTACATAAAGTACCATGTTCTAGATGGCATTGTTCTTCAGCAATTCTTAATAACTCGTTTAATCCATCGAACATAGCATTATATCTTATTTCAGGGCTAAATACATTATATGATTTGTCTTTTGTATCATCGACATCCAATACTTTTCTAAATAATCTTTCTTTTCCTTTAGGAAGAATTGGATTGCCATTTTTATCTTTGTTTATAACAGACTCATCTATATCAATTGCTAATTCTGAACCTTCATATTCCCACAATGTTCTGGCATATTGTTCATCAATACTTTTTAATGTATCTAGTGCATTGTACCAAATAGGTGGCCCTATTGGGCTATCATTATCTAATGAATTTACTTCTGGCATAGTTACAAAACCACCTAAAAGTCTATCTATTCCTTCGATAGTAGTTTCTTCTTCTATATCTTTCCATTTATCAATTGTATTTAAATTAATTTTTCTGTTTAGTATTGTTCCGTTTTCTTTACCTTCGTATGCAATATTTTTTATGATCATTTTATCATCTGTTAGTTCACTATATTCTAATCTAGTATAAACATCTTTCCCTTTAGTGATTTGATCAATTGTAATACATGCTGTTAAATTACCAGAATCATCAAATTTAACTGGTATAAACTTATCAGCTTGGATGATGTTAGTTCTAATGGTTTTACCATCATAGTATGGTTTAAAATATACTAGTCCCTTACCAACTAAATACTCTGTATCTTTCTGAATATTTTTAAGTACCTTTTGATATAAAGGATTGATATTATCATCAGAACATGTGCTTTTAAATTCATTTACGACAGATGCTGCCACTTTTTCACTTATTGTTTTCGCTACATGTAATGACCTTTTAGTACTTTCAACCCACGGCTCATTTTTGTTATATATTTTTGCCCATTCCTGGATAGAATTCAATATGTCTTCTGACGTTTGTATATCTAATCCAAAATCTTTAGCAATTTTTCCATAATCAAACATCTTTCTCCACCATCCTTTTATTTTCTCAATTATATTGCCAATCAGTCATCATCACCGTCCTCATCATCTTCTTCTAATATAGGTAATAATCTTTTTATATATTTCCAAACACCCATAATAAAATACCTCAATGCATCTTGGCAGTGATCATCCTGTTTTATAGGTATTTCTTTGCCTTTATCTAGCAAATTTTCATCATATTTATATAAATACATTTCTCCTATTAAATGTTCTTGTCTTGGAGAAATACGTATAAATTTGTATGTTAATACTTTTTGAACACGGCTTATTCCTAAAGCCACATCATTTTTAGCGTTCTTAATAGTAATGCCTGGACATACTCTTTTTATTTCTTCTTGTAAACCTTTTGCTGAAGGATCTATATACACATATCTAATTTTTTTCTTTGTTTCTGATTCGACTTTTTCAACAAATGTTTTAAAATCTTCAGCATACTTTGAAGGCGCTCTTTGTGTCCCTTCTTCTCTTCCAGACCAGTAATATTCATCAATTCCAAAAATGCATTTTTTCTTAAAGCTAATTCCAAAAGATTGATAAGTAGTTGCGTTCATTTGACCATAGTCTACTCCTATAAATAAGTAATCAATATTTTTATAATCTTCTTCGGTAGGCTCATACACGTGAACGTCTTCATTAAACATGTAATAAATAAGTTCATCTATACCAGTACACAACCCTAACCATAACCAGTTATATTGTTTTTCATCTAACTCTTTAAGGATTAATGCAGATTGAATAAGTTTTTCTCCAAGCCACTCTCTTGGAACATCTCTGTAATCAACATGTACATGAATACAGTCTGGCCTTTGTTTCATTGCTTCTAGCCATTTCATAATAGGAGCTTTTGGATTCTTAGGAGGATTGAAATAATATTCCATGACGAATTTATCATCGTTACCACGTATAAATGTAGCTTCGATGTTTTGTATTTCGTCTTCTCCTTCACCTTTATCAAAGAACTCAGTTAACTCATCCAATATAACTAATACAATTGGTCTGTCTTCGTCAATCATACCTTTTGTATCATCTATTGAATCATTACCTGTGAAATAAATAGTATTACCTGTTGCCTTACAAGTAATTCTCATAGGCTTTTTAGTAATAATAAATTCACTTTTTTTAGCACCTAGTCTGTTTATAGCTCTTAAGCATTCTTTAAATATCGTTTTTTCTAACTTATTATGAAATTTTCTGATAGCTACTACACTACCAGTTTCTTGTCTCATAATAGTTTTTATTGCTTTTATTCCGCCCCTAGAGGATTTCGTTCCTGCTCTTCCAGATGTATATATTTGATGAGTATGTTTGAAATCGTTAAAATTTTTCCAAAACTTCGGAATAATTAAGTCACGAATATTGATTATGTTATAATTCTTCGATTTCTTCAGAATTTTCTTCAATATCCTCGTCATCTTCGTACTCCAAATCGTCCACGACAATTGTTCCGCCAGTAGATTCTCCACTCGATTCTTCTTTTGGAGTCTCTCCTAAAATGTTTGTTATATAATTCAATGCGTCTTGATCACCTTTAACGGCTCTTTTAAATACACTCATCATTAATACCATTTGATAATCTTGGTCTTCTTCTTTGAAACCTGCAGCGGTCATAGATTGTTTTAGTTCTTCATCTTTTACATCAGTAGATAAGATAAGATTCAATGTATCTTTCATGGTCTTTTTCTTTTTACGAGCCTTACCACTTGCAATACCACCCATACGTGCAAATTCTCTTTGCTCTTTCTCTGTTCGTTGGTTAAATGGTATTAAATTATGCTCATTGGCCATTCAATCACCTTCTTATCCAATCACCGTCCTTAGACTATGCTTTTTTACTCTTCTGTTTTAATATCTTCTACTACTGCTTTCTTTTCTTTTTTTTCTTTTTCTTTAATTTCAACATATTTTAAATTTGAAAGAACTTTTGCTCTTTCTTCTGATACCTCATAAATGTCACCTGTGAACATTAATTTTCCATTTAATGCTATTTTCTTATCATCTCTTAATACTTCATGGTAATTTTTAGTTTCATTGTCATAAAAATTATCAATTAATACTCTTACTTCTACCATTATTGGCACCTCTTTCTAATTTTTAAAATGGTTGCAGATGATGGTACTGCTCCATCTTCTCCAGGTACTGATCCTGGTATGTTCTTTACACTAATCTGCTATGCATGAAAAAAGGACACATTTCTATGTCCTTTATGATATGACTCATTTATCCAGGAGGCAAACTCATCAAAATTATCACGATATCATTATCTCACATTTGAGTGGGATGTGTGGGAAAGTTTTAAATATGTCCTCATCTTCTTAGAAGCAGTTGTCCTATCACAGTGCATCTTTTCGCCTATCTCAGTCCAATTTAATAAATCAATATACTTGTACCTGGCAATAATTTTAACCTCTTGATCATCAATACTTTCAATCCATTTAACTATATTGGTAGCTTGTTCAAGTGCAGTTAATCTAGCTTCTATCCATATTTCTTCTAGCTCTGTAATCTTTTCCTGAATAGATTTTGGTATTTTCGAACTGCTAACATCAACTTCTTTAATAGGAATACTAGTTACACCATATCCTAGCTTTATAAGTCTTTCGTATATATCATCAGCATTTCTTCTTAAGTTGCGATAATTAGATAATTCTTCTTCAGTCATATATCCTCCACTAATAGTTAATCTTAAAATCTTGCCCTTTACCTCTAGGTCTTGCCATATTGGTTCCGTCAATGATTCTTTCCATAACTATCAAATAACCGTCTTTTATATTTGTATGCGTCGCTTTGTCAAAACACTCTTTATTACCATTTTTATCTTCTGTAAGGTAATATCTTTCGTATTCTTTGATTATTTTATACTTTCTTTCAACTTCATTCATATACTATCCTCTATGTGCAGATAAGATATACAAATATCGGTGCTAACATACAAACAACAATGAATCCTCCAACATTAAACTCCCCTTTTTTATTTACAGTAGTCGTAGCTATTATGATTAATAAAAACATCACAATAATCGAATACCATTTTAATATTGTCATTTTATTCCTCCTCGTTTAATTTATCTATTATTTCATTGAATTTATTTTTTAATGTTTGAATATCTAAAGTAATTTCTTCTTTTGTTAAACTCTCATAACAACAATTTTTTCGATAATAATCTGTGTTTAAAGCATTTATTTTTTCTAGCTTCTTATCTTCTCCTATTATTTCTACTTCATCATTTAAACTTATTTCATCTTGTAAAGGATAATCATCAGATATATTCTTAAGACAATTTAGTTCATTAGGTTCTTCATCATCATAATAGAAATCTCTACATATTCCATTCCAAGTAATTCTAAACTTTGTATTTTGCTTTACTTCACCATTAGCTATTTTTACTAATAAATCTATTACTTTCATATTATTCGTCTACCTTTTCTTGAATTGATTTTTGATACTTTAATAAAAAGTTATAGTTCTTATTTTGCAATGCTATTAGTTGTCTTACATCTTCACGTTGTAATAACTCTCCAACAATCTTATTCATTGTTTGTTCAATATCAATTCCTAGTTTTGTAAATTCATAAGCTATTTTATATACATCTTCTTCAGATATATTCCCTCTAGATTCTTTTTTAATAGGTTCTTCTTTAGGCAAATCGTCTTTTCTGTATACCACGTATTCATCTATTTTTTTTAGAAATTTGTACCCGTTTTCATCTAACAATTCGCATACTGCTTGATATTCGTTATATTCGTTATTACAAGTGAACCATATTTCCTTAGAATGATGTTTTATAAAATCAGAGACACTGTTATACAAATAATGTTCGATGTCTATTTTTGTTTTTTTCTTCTTCCTAAACATAATCTATTTAATTTCCTCCACACTTAATATTTTTAATACATAATATAATTTATTCGGTTCTGCTCCCCATTTTTCTATTCCATAATTTATGTCTAACTTGACTAAACATTTAATACTCGGACTGTCTTTTGAATAGCCATTCCTAAATACGACAGGAAATGAACATTTAAGTTTTTTTTCTCGTAAAGTTGGTCCTATTATTGTTGGCAGTGGCCTAGTAAATCTACTTGTATAATATGGCTTGATTTCTCGATACTCTTCTTTCTTTTCTCCTGATAAGATCATATCGAACCATTTTTTCTTAATTGGTAGTGTTAGCATCTAACCACCCCAGTTCCTCATATTGTCTCTTGATAGCAAGTATTTCGTCGTAACTTAATGGTGCAGGTATTCTACAGTTGATTCTTTTGTCAAATGCGTGAACCCAAACTCTTTTAGAATAAAATCTAAATTCGATTTCTTCTACTCCTATTTCGTTTTCATCTCTATACAAAATATAAGGTTCGTCCTGTGTAATCCATTCGTCGGCTTTTGGTTGTTCGTCAAATACGTTGTGTTTAATCTGTTTATAACCTATCTTTTCAAACATATCTTTAGCTGTCATAATTTATACTCCATAGCTGAAAATTGTTCTTTTGTTACTATAGATAGTAATGTAACGTGTTCATTTGAAATAAGTTCCCACTCTAAATTTAATAAATCACTATGTTCATAATTTCCTATATATTTGTGTCCTTCTTCATCTAAAACAACTTCTGCTTTGTAAGTTAGTCCATATTCTTCATCAAATAATTTAAGTACATCATATACTTCTATTAAATCTATTATATTTGGGCTTGATTTGATTATTGAATTATTTTCAATTCTTTTATTTTTGTCGTTAAAAATAGCATTTGAATAAAAAGCAACTATTTTACTTATTCCATTTGTAGTTCTTACATAATTTCCTACATTAAGTTCCATCAATTTCCCTCTTCCTCTAGTTCATTGATTTTGCATTGTAAGTAATAAAAAGGATTATCTCTATTTTTTAAATCATATTCATTTTTGTAATAACTATCATAATATTGACTAATCCAATTTAGTGTTTTATAGCTTGCTTCATCAGATTTTAACAATTCTCTTAAACGTTCAAATTGTTCTTTATGTGTATTTTCTTCTCCATATTTATTACCAATGTAATACGCATCATAACTTGTCCATATTTCTAATAGATCTTTATTTGTTAAAAACTTTTCCATAACTATTCTCCTTGTCTAATATTTCTTTTACTTTAAGGCATATATCTGTAGCTAATATAGTTTCTTTAACATTTATATTCTCTAATTCTTTTTCGATTAGTTCTCGAATTTCTTTTAACCTATCTTCTGCTTCAAATTGCTCGCTTAAATGTTTTTTTAATTCTTTCTTTAGTGTATTTTCATCAAGGCTATCTACACCATCAAGCATAGCTTTTTTTGCGTTGTTTACTAATAATGTTTCAATTATATTTTGACTCAATTTTTATCACTTCCTTTTAACCTGTTGGATCTAAACAACCCAAATAATCTAATAAATCAGAATAACAATTTATACATAGATTACAGAGCTTCTTTTGTTTTTGATAACCTCTATCATAAACTGCAACATTTATTGTTTTCCTGTTATTAGTATAGGTTTGTTCTCCACACTTAGCACAGAAGCAACCATTTCTATTTGATAATTCGTTCATATAAGTTAATAGTTGTTTATCATTCATTTTTCTAATATCTCGTATATTCACTCTTTATCAGCTCCAACCTTATCTAAAATTTTTAACATTTCTTGTTCATGTGCAATTATTGAAACATAATCATCTATTGCTATTCGATTGCACTTTTCCATTTCTTTTTTTAATGCTTTAAATATATTATTTAGTCTTTCTACTTCTTGCTTTAATCTGTCGTTATCTCTTTTTAGATTTATAGCTTCTTCGCTTATGAATATTAATGGCTTATCTTCTTGATTTGAACTTACTATGTTTTTTGATATTTCACATCTTGTATTCACTTTTTATCATCTACTTTCTTTAAAATAAAAGCTGCAACATAAAAAGGAATTAAGAATATATCTATTGGTATTATCGCAAATGAAAGAATACTAAGAGCTGTAAAAAATATAGTCCACATAACATAATCTATAAAATTTTCTTTATAATCATTAGCATATGTATTTAATATTTCTTTCCGTATTGTAAATATCATTCTTTATCTCTTCCAATCCTCATTCGGTAATAGTTCTACTATTCTTAGTTCATCGTCTTTATAATCATGTTTTTTTAAATCAGATAGAGTTCTTCTTGCACTTGGTAAATCTCCATAAATATAAAATCTTCTCCCGCCTTTATATTTTGGTGAAACAAATATGTATTGGTTTTTTGTTATATTGAAAATTGCATATGCTTTAATTGAGTTTTGCATAAGTAATTACACATCCTTTGCCCAGAATTCTCTGTCAATTTCATCACTATGTCTTAGTATTACTTGATTATCTTTTTGTGTGATTGTTATTTTTTCTCTTGGATGTTTTCTATTATGCCGTATATTTTCTATAAGGATATCCAATCCTTTATCTAGAAAATAAGCTATAAATAAAATCTTCAAAATCGTTATTAAAAATGTTCCTACATTGTCCATAAATTCATCTCTTTTCTAAATCCAATATATTTGTCTTTTCAACTTAGGAATGTTGTAACATATCCAACAACACCCTCTATTAAAAGACGTTTTACACCCTAAAAATTTAATTCTTTTTTTAAAAATCAATACTGCTAATTTATCAACATACTTCTGAAACATTTCTGCTCTAGGTTCTGTTTCTAATGTTGCTAGAGGAAGAAGTAAAGCGAATGACTTTATTCTTCCTGAATCAACTAATTCAAAAGTTCTTTTAATAATTTCATTTTGTTGACTAAATGGTGGATTACTTATTAATAATTCGCAGCCTTTTGGTGGCTCTGTGCTAAAGAAATCATTCCCTAAGTCATCAAATATATGAGTTGCTTTGTATTTAAGCTTTAATTCATCCGCATATAACTTAAAATGAGAATCATAATTATTAAATGGAAACCAAATATTTTTAAATGATTTAATATCAATAATATCGTAGATGTTTTCAACTACCCATCTTGGTGTTGCAACATGATCAGGATTATTAGCTTTTTCAAGTTCATATTGTTCAGAATTAATGTTTAACTGTTTAATCAGCATATTTTTTAAATCCTCCAGTGCCTAATGACAAATCAATTTGTTTGAAGTAATCTTCTTCCCACATCAATTTGTACATCGGTTTTTGTACTTTCCCATTACAGTAATCCATTACAGTTTGATATGAAACAAACAATTCTTTGGCTGCTTTTCTAGCTGATGGCCACTCTTTAATAATCTCTTGTTTTTCTATCTGAACTACTCTTTGTGATTTAGATATATAACCCGTTAGTTTCCCTAATTCTTTAAGAGTTACTATTTTCAGATTCTTATAATGATTATCAAATTCAAGTCCGTTTTTGTGATATACTCTATCTTTTCTTGATAATGGTTTAATAGATGCGTTGGCCACCAATCTAGCGCAATTCATATCTTTATCTTTTATTTTTACAATAAACAGATTTTGTTTTCTGAATGGTTTTAAATATCTATATCCGTTCTTTGGATTCTTTTTTCTGAATCTACCAAAATTAGATACCTGGTATCTGACATCATAAGGTATACTTTTCCAGGTCTCTGTCATTATTCAAACGAACTACCTTCTACGAATATTAAAGAATTATTTTCTACTTGCATTTTGAAATTATAGTTTTCTCCAATAGCTTTCATTCCTTTAGAATATTTAGTTAGTTGATCTAATGCTCTGTTTCTATAATCAACTAAACTACATTTAATCAACTCCACGTTTTCTGTTAGAATATATCCTCTTACTGAATGAGCCATGTATTTGTTATCCATGTGATTAGAAAATAAGAAATTATGTTTTTCAATTTGTAAACGGAATTCTCGTTCATCGAATTTTATTCCTAATCTGTTTAGTTCTTCTTGAATAACTTTCTTTGTTTTCCATTCGCTGTGTAAATCTATAATTTTATCTATCAAGTAAAGATATCTATAATCATTTTCTAAAATATCTGAGAATGTGTAGACTCCATCTTGCGTATAAAAGATAATTCTGTCATCGTCATCATCTATTGTCATAATTTGATTTATTCTATGGTCTTTTGTGTATATGTAATCAGACAGACTTATTGTTCTGTTTTTACTCCCCAAAGAAATCGCCTCCTCTATTTCTAAAGTCTTCTTTGCATTGTCTCCAAACCACCCTGCAACTCTCATGTATCGTCATTAAAATTCTATATCTGTGATATGCCCAGTTATAGAGACTGGTTTTTGATACTCCCAGTTCTCTATTAACCTTTTCGGCATTAAATGCTATTTCATTCCATCTATCCGCTTGAATTATGCTCATTTTAGCCAACATATAAGCTGTTTCTAAGTCATCCGATGTAAGAGACTCATAATTATCAAATATTGTCTGATAAGCTTCTAAATCTTCTTTGTAGATTAATTTAACTTTCTCGTCCATTGCATACCTCTATCAAATCTTGCATAGCAATGAATATTCCATAGTCGTTTAGATCATATTGTTTATTGGTTATCTTAGATGTTTGTTCTAATAGCGGTGCTATTTGAATAAACCTGTTAGCTAAATTTGTTTGTCTGTTTTTATGTTGATGCATAAATTCATAAATTGATTTTTCACTCATATTATCTAGTAGCCACTCAATAGTATCTTCTTCACTCATATGTGTATTTTTTACTCTTTCTTCATACTCTGGATTAATAGCTCTATTATGTAGTTCTTCATCGCTTTTGTAATTAGCTTCTACTAGATATACATCAAAGTCTTTTGCCACTACTCCTTTAAGCGTTCTTGTATCTGTTGCATAGAATAGTTTCTTATCTCCCCAATAAAGTTTATAGCCACATTGTGGAACATCATGGTATAACTCAAATATCTCTACCTTAAATGAGCTATATCCATATGTCGTGCCAAATTTATAAACGTCTATTCTTTTTCTTTCGATACCTAAATCAAGTAATGGATTTAATAACCACTCAGCGCATCCAAATCTCAATGTTGGTCTCAATTCAGATAGCCTCTTAATAGTATTTTTATTGAAATGATCAGAATGTATATGAGTCAATAAAACAATATCTAAATTCTTATAGTGATTTTTTAGCTTATTGAATGGAACACCACAATCAATTAAGATTCTGCTTTCTATGACTGTGGCATTTCCATCTGAACCTGTCTCAATGATTTTATAATTCACTTATATCTACTTCCTCGATTGTCATCTGACCTTCAGGAACGTTTTCTTCTTGAGAAATGCTTTTTTTATTTTCTACTATTACTTCCTCGATTTGTTCTTTTGGCTCTGTTTGAACTTCTTGATACTGAGCTTCTTCTACTTCATTGTTAACATCTTGCTTGTTATCAACATAGTCATATGATCCATCGTCTTTAATTACTGCCATATCTCCATCCATAGCTTTTTGCATATCGATACTCATAATTCCCCATTTAGAAATTAATTGTCTAAGCATTGTTTTTTTAGCCATGTCATCAAAGTTCTTATACCAGAATGAAGAATACTTCCACATCTCGTTTTCTTTGATTTTACCTTCTAAAAGTGCTTTATATGATGATGCGCTGAATGCTTTAGAATATGTATCTGCATGACTCAACATTTTTTCATAAGACCAATACATTGTTTTTTTGAATCCGTTTGTATATTCAAACATTGCATAATAACCAATTGTCTTAGCCTTTTCTCTTTCAGTTTCATTTTCTATAAGTTTAACTTCTATTTCTTCTTCTAAAGGATTGTAATTAATTAATTCTCCTTCTTTAATTTCCATGACATTTAATTTTTTATATTGGCCACTTCGAATAGCTAATTGAATATACCCTTTGTAACCTAATTGAAACTGTGCAACTTTGCCTTTAGTCTTATCGTTATAAGGGACTAGATAATATTGGCCAAGTTGTGGACTAGGACTTAAATTAAGTGTTTCTCCTAACAATGCTGCTGTGAATATAGTGTTATTATCACATTCGCTTAATGAGCTGTTATTGCTTACAGCACTTACTATTGAAGTAATAAAACGTTGACCTTTTTCTCCACCAATTACATTTTTAATTTTGTTTTTTATTAAATCTGTACTCATGTATTGAGAAAAATTTATTTCTCCAAGTTTCTGCGCCTTAGTTTGTACTAATGCTTGTTTATTATTTAACTGATTCATAATTAATACCTTCTGTTCTCATAAATTCAACTAATTTTTTTAATTGTTCCATAGTTGCAACAACTCTGAATGTTGCAGCTTTTAATTCTGACTCTTTAGTAGTATTTTCCCCTTCTTCAGAAACTACTTTTGGAGCCTCTAAAGGTGCTTGTAATATTTCAGGCCCATTATCAACTGAAACTTCTTCAGTCTTTTCTATTTTCTGCTCTTGAATTACCTTCATAGCTTCATGTCTATCACTTACGTCTTTTATTGATCTAGCTAAATTTAAATCTTTTTGATATTCAACTAGAATCTCATCTTTGTTTTCAAGTGTTTCTATTGTTATTAAATCTTTTTGTATATTTTCTACAAAAACATCTATTCCTTCTCGTATTTTCTTTAGAGAAGTACTTAGATTAACTTTTACTCCTGTCATTTCAAAAGGTATTTCAATTACGATATTCTTTGAAACACATAGTTCTTTTAAATATCTTTTACCTTCTTCAATTAACTCTTCTTTTTTTGCTTGATCATATTTATCACATTGAGTATTAATAATTTCATAAGTTTCTTTTAAGATACTTTCTGTTTCTTTAGCTAATGATTCGAACTCATCAATTGGCTTCTTATATTCAGCAATAATACTCTTTCTATAATCGGCAACTTTTTCTTTGAATATATTAACATTTGCTTTTTCTGACTTAGCAACGTTCAAATTATCTTCTGTGATAATTAACTTTGAATAATAATCTTTTAATGCTACTGCACTTTCTTTTACATCTTTAATGTTATTTGTTATTTCTGCAGTTCCTTTTATTTGAGCTTCTGGAACTACTATTTCTGGTTTATCTATAACTTTTTCTGAAATTATTTCAGCTTCTTTTATTTCTTCTTTTTTCATAAGTTCTCCTTTAAATATTTATCAAATATTTTGCTTAAAGTTTTATCGAATTCATCTTCAATACTATTGCTTACATTCTCTATCTCTTCCTGAGACACTATTTTTCCTTTTTGAATAGCATCAAATATTGTTTTTTGAAGTCCTTTTAATTTACTAAAATCGTCAGTTAGTGCTTTATACATCATTGCAACTCTAGGTAAGTCTCCAATGACAAACTGTCCAAGTTTAGTTCCTTTCATAGCTATTATGATGACTGAATTAAAATCGTCTTCTGATTCTATTATTCCGTTTAATTTTTCTATAGTTTCTTTTCTACTTATCATAAATCCTCCTGGTTATTTTTAATTCTTATTTGAGTTCTTAATTGACTTTTGAACTCTATTTGATTTTGTTTTTCTCTAAAGCTCTTTTCAGCTTCATCAGTCTTAAATACGAGATTTTTACAATGACTACATATCGTATGTTCTCTAAAGACTGGTATTACTACCGAATGGCCACAATTTCGGCAATAGTAAGTTACTTCTGAATAGTAATCAAATCTTACTTTGTCTTCTTTTTGCCATCGGTTAACTACTTTTTTCCTTTTTTACTTCCAACTAATTTATTTTCGTGTCTTATTCTTTCGAATTTTGCATCTTCTACAGTAGGTTTTCTTTTTTCGTTTTCTAATGCTGCAGTTAGCTCTGAACAAGTTTCTTCTGATTGCTCTAATTGTTTCTTTAAGTTTTTAATTGTTTCTAAATGCTCAGTCTCACTTTTCTTTAAAACTTCAATTTCTGTTTTTAATTCATTGATGTGCTTAGCTCTTTTATTCTTTTCTCTCTTTTGTGCTTGCTCAGACATCTTTCTGTGAGTCTGTAATTCTAATCCAGACTTTTCAGCACTTTTTAGAGCAACTTGTAATGTTTGCTCCATATCATTCAATTCTGTTTTCAGCTCATCGATGGTTATATCTCTAGCAACCTTTTCATCCCATAATTCTTCATATTTTGTTCTACTTACAAATGGTAATTTCATATCATTTATTCTCCTTCTCAATTTTATTTATTTTGTTCAACCAAATCCCCACTTGTTTTTGACCAATACTTCCAACTTGAATTTTTAAGCTTCCTTTATTCGCCCATACGATCCATTTATCAAGTAATGAATCATATTCGATTTGGAAAGTTTGGCTTTTATCAATTCTTTTCATTCTTGTTCCTCATTTTCATTAAGCCAATCGTAGTTCGATAACTCTAGTTGTTCATCTGTAATTTCAGATTCAACTGAGTTTGAAACTTTAGCATTAATGTCTTTTTGTATATTCTTTGATATAGCATCTTCGTTAATCAGATATGAATTAGAAGTTTTCTTACCAGTTCCAATCACTCTGTTGTTTCGAATAATTATTTTTTTATCTTCCAAAGATTTTATTTTCCTTTGAACTGTCATATAGCCTAGACCTAATTCATCACCTATAGTTCTAATAGATGGATAACATATACTGGTGTAAGACTTCGATATAAGATAAACTAAAATTCTAAATTCATAATTATCTATTTCAGAAGATGTTATTAGAGTATTTTTGATTTTTGTATAACTGTCATTTGTCACATCTTCCTCCTGTAGATTTTCCAGTGTACTCGCTCTGAGTACACTAACTTTCTTATAAAAATAATTTATTATTTTTATTCTTTATATTCTTAAAATAAGTCTTATTAAATAAAATAAATTATATATTATATATATACTTATATAGATGTACTCACTCTGAGTACACTGTTGTACTCACTCTGAGCACACTAACTACCATTTAGTGTGCTATTTCTGAGTACACTAAATTCTGTTTAGTGTAATACAAGACGTTACACTAAATCCCCTCAATTTGTTCTTTTTTAATTCCTAAATATTTTTCATTGAAATACCATATTGGAACTTTTCCTTGTATAGTAAATGCTCCTTTATGTTCTACTTTAAATTGCTCATTTAACTCTCTGATAATTTCATAAGCTTTTGACTTGCCTACTCCTGTAACATTCATAATGTCTTTTAGATCATAAAATTGTTTCATAAATATCCTTAATTCATGCAACTTGCCATTAAGATAAAAATGATTACTACAGTATTACAGGCAACAATCTTTAACAATTCTTTAACTGTGTAAATATGGTATTCTTCATCGAAGAAAAAATTATTTAGTTTATCCTGTATTTTTTTATTAAATTTTTTATTAAGTATCTTTTGCATATTTTGACCTACTTTCTTTCTTTTGGTATAATTAGGTCAGTTATATTTTTATATAACTGATTGTTGATTGAGGACTTTTTTAAGTTCTCTTTTTTTGTGTTTTGTGGTTTGTTCATTATTTTTGAACAATTTATTCCAAAATAATAAAATCATTCTCATTCAAATTATTTTTCTTACAGTATTCAATTATTCTGTTTACAAATACAGCACTACTGTTACTCTTTTTGCCATTAATTAGTTGATTCAAGTAGCTTTTATCAACTTTGATTTCATTAGCAAAATAAGTCTGATTATCATGAAATTTTTCTTTAATATATTTTTTTAAATATTCTATGTTTATTTTCATGGCGTCTCCTTTCTTGTTCATTATTTTTGAACAATTTAAGTATAATACCATTTTTTCCCATTGTCAATAAAATTGTTTATTTTTTTTGAACAAATTAATTGTTTTTTGTAAACTTATATATTATAATTTAGTTGAGGTGTTATTTATGTTCGACAAAAAAGAATTTTCTAATATATTAAAAAAGATAAGTCAGCAGTACAAATCACAATCAGATTTAAGCAATAAAGCTAACGTTGGAAGAACATATCTTTCCTCTTACATCAATTTAAAATGCGATAAACCTCCTAAAGAGGCAATATTAGATAAAATAGCAAAAGCATCTAATGGAATCACTTCATTTAAGGAATTAAAATTTCTTTGTGGATATTTGCCTGTTTTAGATTTTATATTTGTAAGTTGCTACAAAAATAACTACGACAAACATATAAATAATTTAAAAGAAATTGGTATAAGCCAAGATGGTATTAGAATAATTTATTTAACGTTTTTAGGTGAATATGAATTTCCGAAGGAATACATTCGTTATATTGCTCCAGCAAATTATAAACAATTTATTAACATTTTAAACGATATAGAAGAAAGAACAAAGGAAGATTATATGAAATCGACACAATCTTTCGTTAATGATTTAAATTCACTACAAGAAGTTCTATCCAAAACAAGTACAGCCATTGATGATAAAATTAAGGAATTTGAAGACAATTGTGATATATGATAGCTAGAGAAAAAAGAAGTAAGGTGTAATTATGAATAAAGAATATAATGTATACATAGATGAATCAGGAGACGAGGGAATACAAAGAGGATCTAAATTTTTTATAATAACCGCTATCGTTGTTGATAGAGCAAAAGAAGAAAAATTAAAAAATACTATATGCGATATAAAAGAAGGTTTGGAACTTTCAAAAACAACACAGCTACATTGGAATAAAATAAGTGGCTTTCCAAATAAAAAATATGTTATAGATACAATCAGCAAAGAAGAATTTACTATAATTCACGCAGTGATAGATACCTCAAGTATAAAATATTTGAAATCTAATCAAATTTATTTTAGTTTCTTTAATTATCTTTTAGAAAGAATATCATTAAAAACGAAAGATGGAGTAATAAATAAAATATATATAAGTAGCCGCTCTGGACTTAGTACAAAAAAATTAAATGAAAATTTCAAAAACAATTTTAATAATATTGACATGAGTAAAATCAAAGAGATTGTTGTTAAACAAAACAAATATTTTGCGCTATTACAATTAGCGGATATATGCTGCAGTTCGTTCCAACAATCATTACGATTTCCTAGCAAAACATCTTATTATTGTGTAATTAAATTAAAAGACAAATTATTTAAAAATCCAAAAGGAATCATTAAAGGTTTTGGAATTAAATTGATTCCAAACGGAGGAAATTTTAAAGAAATAGATAATTTAAATATTTACAAGTAAAAAAAGAGTGCCCTCCGACTATGTATAACATATCTAGTATGCTGATGCGGATTCACCGCCTCCATAGTTTATTCGGCACTGGGCACTTCTTTTATATAAAAAATACTACCATAAAATAATGACCATTGTCAATATTTTCTATTATACTGTCATTATATTATACGTAAAAGAAATAAAAATTATACAAAAAAGACTTACTACTGCGAATAGTAAGTCAAAGTCTTACGACTTATAGAAAAACCACAAAACACAAAATACAGGATTTTTCTATGTGTTAATTATACCATAGATTAATCCTCCTAGAAAAGGGGAATTAATATGAATACAAGAATATATGAGAAAACTAGATATCAAAATATCTATAGACATAAAAAGAATAAAAATTATGTAATTAGATTCTCTAATCCAGAAACTAGCATATCAAAAATTAACAATCAAAAAATATACAAATTAGATGAAGCACTAAAGATTAGAGATAATCCGAAAATAACTATGCAAAAAAAGGCAGAATTAGCTTTCAGAGGCGGCTTTGATGAATTATGGTATAAATATATAGATTATTGTCAATTCAATCTCAAATTGTCATTTATGACACAAAAAAAGAAGATTAATATGTTCAAGAAGCATTTGGAAGGTAAAATGCCAAATGCTAGTAAAATTTCAAAAGATTATATAGCCAAGTTTATAGACAATCTCGAAATTTCTGATAAGCAAAAAAACGAATTGATGGATAAAGTCCTTAAACCATTTTTTAAATGGTGTTTAGAGAATGAATATATACTTAAAAATCCAATGGTTTCAATCAAACATTATAAATCTACTAAAGAAGAAATGAAATACTGGTTACCTGATGATGTAAAAAAATTCTTTGAATATGTAAACGATCAACTTAGTATTGGGAAAGATGAAATGATCTATAGAATAAAAATGTTAGTATTGCTTACTTTTACATTAGGAGACAGAATTGGTGAAACTAGAGCTTTATCTTTTGGTTCAATAACTAACAATACTATAAGTATTAAAAATTCAATTAATTATCATCCAACAGAAAATGATTTTTTAACTTTTACAAAAACTAAACAATCCGTTAGAGATATTGAAGTATCTGATAAAGTAATAGACGAAATAAACGAATACAGGTTTTATTTAGAAAACTATTTAGGTTATGATATATGTGACGAGACTTTAATCTTCTTTAATCATAAGACCGGAAGACCATTTACAGATACATCTCTACGTAAAGAATTTTATGAAGTATGTGAAAAAGCAAATGTTCCTAAAATCAGATTGTATGATTTAAGACACACCTACACAGTTATAGCTTTAGCATATGACAATATAGATATGTGGGCTGTAAGTCACAGGCTTGGACATACCGATATAAAAACAACATTAAAAAATTATAATCATATTGTTGATAAGACTAGGAAGGAGATGGCAAAAAGTACCGACAAATATATATAATAGACGGTAAAAAATAGCGAATTCACTTAAAGTGGCGGTAATTTTGGCGGTAACGCATTAAAAAAAGCCCGTAAATACGGGGCTTTCATAAACTTAATGGCGCCTGATGTAGGACTCGAACCTACGACCTAACGGTTAACAGCCGTGCGCTCTACCGACTGAGCTAATCAGGCATTTTCCTCAACTGCTCTTTAATTATATCATTTTGAGGAGTTATGTCAACAAATTTTTGTAAAAAATTGTAAAAATACTTTAAAAATATGGGTTTTATCTATTGGGTATTTCTATTGTCTTTACATTATATGTACTATTTTTTTCATTATAACTAATATTAAAGTATAAAGATAATGTTATATAGTTTTCATTGTACTCTGGTGTTACTGGAACATTAGCTTCCAAATTAAATATTTCGATATCTACTTTATAACAGTAATAATTATCTGTTATTTGTCTTATGAATTCTATATTAGTTATTTCATAGTTATCCCATGTTAATATCATTTCCTTAGAAAGTAAATCTAATTTTATTTTATTATCTACTATATCATTAAGTATGTTGTTAATAACTGACTTTTTATCAACATCTATCATATTAGATGGTTCTGGTTCTTTAATTGGTTCTATTTCTTCTTCATCTGTATTTATTTCTTTAATAGCTTCTTTTATGTCATTACTAAAAGATTCTTTTTGTTCTAAAGAATCATAGTGACCTTTTACAGCTAAGAGCATACAGATAATAGCAAATAATAAGGATGAATAAATTACTAAATTGTATTTTAGGTTTTTCTTCATTATATTCACCTATTACATTATACTATAAAAAGACTAGATATGCATATCTAGTCTTTCTTTTCATCAACATTTATTGAAGGTTTTAGTACTACATCACTATGTTCTATTACTACTTCTTCTTTCTTTTCTTCTTGTTGTTCTTGTTTTTCTAGTTCTTCTCTTTCAATTTCTTCTCTAGTTAAGTTTAAACTTGCTAGTGAATTAATTTCTGGTTCTACTTCTTCAAATACTTCAAAGTTTTGTTCATACTCTGTACTTTTTGGAGCATCGAAGATAGTATAACCTGATGGTAAATGAAGTAGTTTAATTAAATAGTTATTAGGAAATGAAGTAGCTTTTTCGTTATATCTAAATGCTCTAGCATTGTATTCTCTTCTTGCTATAGCAATACCATTTTCTAAAGAGTTCATATCTTCTTCAGAGAATGTTTCTATTTTAGTTAAAGCTTCCATTTCTGGGAATTCTTCAAATTCAATATCATTATTTATAGCATATTTATTTATAGCATTACTAGCAACTACTTTTTCATTTATAGTATTAGTATTTTCTAGAATCATTAGAAGACGACTTACATCGTTAATAACTAAGTCTTTTTTATTAACTTCTTTTTTCTTTAGAACGCTTTCTTCTTCCTCTTCTTTTTCTTCTTCTACTACAGAATACTTTTCTTTTATTTCGGTTGCTTTTGTTTTAGCATCATTAAATATGTTATCTAGATATTTTGTTAGTGATTTAGCGAATATTTCTTTTATTTTTCCATCTTTTTCTTTTAGATCTTTGTATTGAACATAAACATAATAAAGAAAAGCTAAGAATAATATTAGAAATATATTATTAAAAATAAAGTTCATTACCGCTCTCATATTATCACCTACTATGAATTATATCATATTTATTTATCTTCTTTGAATATTTTGTTAAATGAAGATGGATATTTAGTTTCAAAATGATATATTTTGTCTTTTTCTTTGTATTCTATTAGATTAGCATGTAATGCTAATCTTTTTAGTATATTAGTTTTACTATTATATTTTTTATCTCCTACTATTGGATGTCCTATATCACTTAGTTGAACTCTTATTTGGTTTTTTCTTCCTGTTTTAATATTTATTTTTAGTAAGGAGAAATTTTTGTTTTGTTTTAATACTTGGTATTCTGTTATTGCTAGTTTGCCTCTTTTAGTATCTTTAGTACTATAGACATTGTATGTTTTATCTTCTATTAAGTATGATTTTAAAACATCTTTTTGTTTAGGCATTATACCTTCTACAATAGCTATATATTCTCTTTTTACATTATTCCAATTATTTTGTAATTCATTCTTTTTATCTTGATTTTTAGCAAATATTATTAAACCTGATGTATCTTTATCAAGTCTATGAACAATGAATATTTTATTTTTAGGATATTGTTTTTTTACATATTTACTAGCTTCTTGATAAAGGGTATTATTTTCTCTTTTTTCGGTTGCTATTGTCAGTTCGTGAGCTTCTTTTTCTACGACTAGTATTTCTTTGTTTTCGAAAACTATATTCATCTTCTTCATTGTATTCATCTTCTTCCTTAGTACAATTTATTGATGTTATTATTGATGTTATTGGTATTATTAGGAATGCTGCTGTACCACTTAGCATAATTCTTGAAAATTCTTGAGCAAATACTTTAGCATTTAGTATTGCTTGAAAACTATATCTATGATCTATAAAGAATAGTATTAGAGTCATGTAACTACCTAAATATGCAAAGAATAAGGTATTTGTTGTAGTACCAAGTATATCTTTACCTATGTTCATACCTGATGTGAATAGTTCTAGTTTTTTTAGTTTAGGATTATTAACATGTACTTCATATAGTGCTGATGATATAGCAATAGATGTATCAATTATGTTACCTATTAATCCTATTATTATCATACAGTTGGATAGTTGTAACATGTTAATACCAGTATCATATTCTACATAACTAATAGCTTCTATTGTTTCTTCTGTATAACCATGTATATACATTCTACTACCTAGTAGATATGTTATTAACATGAATATTAATAATATTATTGATACAGATATGAATGATGATTTGGTTTTAATGTTGTATCCATTTAAAACAAATAGTATTAGTAATGAAATAATAATACATATTACAAATGTAGGTATGGTAGGATTGAATCCCCAACCTACTATTATTATTAAAAGCATTATTAGGATTAGATTAATATATATTGTTATAAACGTTTTTAAGCCTCTTTTACCACCAATTATTAGTAAAAGGATAAATAATATTAGTGATAGTAGTTTTATCATTTTATAAGCCTCCTTTTATATAAAAGTAAGCTTATAGCTATAGATATAGGTATGGTAATAACAATTCCTATAGCTCCAGTTAGAGCTCTAGTCATTTCTAAACTTATGTATTGACTCATTAATAGATTTATTTCTATACCATTTCTAAAGTATATAGCTAAGTTAGTTAAGGAACTACATATATAGGTAAAGAATAAAACATTTATCATAGTACTCATTACATCTTTGCCTATTTCTATTCCTGATTTAGTTAAAGCTTTTATAGTAATTCTATTATCTTTATCTATTAATTCATTTAATGATGATGCCATAGTAATAGATATATCCATTATTGCACCTAGTCCACCAAGTATTATTTCAGAAATAAATATGCCTTCATATGGTCTTGTTAATAAGTCTAGTTGTTCAAATCTAACTCCTTGGTATTTAGTTAGTTTTATGACTATAAAACTTATTAGTAATGTAACTGATACTCCAACAATACTACTTAATATAGCTGCTAATGTTTTTCTATTTGGTCCTGATACTAGCATTAAACATAGAATACTAAAGATAATAGCACCTATGAATGATAGTAATGGTAATGATACTCCTTTAGCATTTATTCCAACTAATATTACAAAGATAGAAATATTTAGTATTACACTAACTATAGACATTAAACCTTTTATTCTACCTACAATGTAAATAGTTAAGACTAGCATTACGATTAGAATAACTATGTATTTATCTCGTTTATAGTTTTCTATATGAGTATTAATTATTTCTCCGTCTCTTTCATTAAGAGAAACAATTAGTTCATCTCCTTTGTGATATTTTTGATCGTATGCTTCACCTTTATGATATTCATTTTCTATAGTAACTATTTCACCTTTATGTTCACCATTAAGTATTTTAGCTGTTATAGTCTGTGTATATAATTCATCATGGTAACCATAGTTTATTGTTTCTGTAGATAGATATTCTTCTTTAGTATCAGTTATTTTAGCAATTGTTTTTTGGTATAAAGAATAATCATTGTATGTAAAAATAATTGCTCCTATTCCTATTATCAAAAGAGCAATGAATGTTATAACATATATTTTATTGTTTTTTAAATAATCTTTAATGGTGTTCATGTAATCACATCCAAAAAGATTATAACATAAAAAAATAGTGATTTCTCACTATTTTCCGAATGTGTGTTTTACTCTATCATGTTCTTCAGCACGTTTACCATCGTTGAAACGATCAACAGTACCTACTAAGTAACCAGTGATTCTTCTAATTCTTTCGAATCCTACTCCTTCACCAACTACTTTTTTGCTTTCAACTTTAGTTTCAGCAACCTTTTCAATGTTTTCTTTTTTCATACTCTCTACCTCTTTTTCCTTTTCTATTTTATTTATTTAATTCTAAATTTTTTAATAACTCTGCTGGGATTGGTTCTCCTTCACGACGTCCACATCCTGGACATACATCTTTGATAACTCCAACGTATCCACATACAGGGTCTCTATCTACTGGATGGTTAATTGCTCCATAACCTATTCCAGCTTCTTTCATCATTCTAATAACTGATTCAAATGCTTCTACATTTTCAGTTGTATCTCCATCTAGTTCAATATAACTAATATGTCCTGCATTAGTTAATGCATGATATGGAGCTTCTGTTTTAATCTTATGAGAAATTGTAGTGTTGTAATAAACTGGTACATGGAATGAATTTGTATAGTAAGGTCTATCTGTTACACCTTTAATTTTTCCATATATAGCTTTATCTATTCTTGTAAATCTTCCACTTAATCCTTCTGCTGGTGTAGCAAGTAATGAGAAGTTAAGTTTGTATTCTTTACAGAATTCATCACATTTTTCTCTCATGTGTCCGATTATTTCTAATCCTAATTTTTGAGCTTTTGTTGATTCACCATGATGTTCACCAATTAAAGCTACTAATGTTTCAGCTAATCCTATGAAACCAATTGATAATGTACCATGTTTTAATACTTTCTTTAGTTTATCATTTGGTTTAAGTTTTTCTGAATCCATCCAGTTTCCTTGACCCATTAAGAATGGGAAGTTATAAACTCTCTTACTACCTTGAATATCAAATCTTTCTAGTAATTGATCTCTACATAGTTCTAGTTTTTCATCTAGTTCTTTATAGAATCCATCCATATCGGCTTTTTTACGATCAGTATTTCCAACAATACCATGTTTAATACCTAGTCTTACTAGATTGATTGTAGTAAATGATAAATTACCACGTCCAATAGCTATTTGACGATCTGGATCTACTACATTAGCCATAACTCTTGTACGACAACCCATTGTAACAACTTCTGTCTCAGGACGACCTGGAACATAATATTGTAAATTAAATGGGGCATCTATAAATTCAAAGTTAGGGAATAAACGTTTTGCAGATACCTGACATGATAATTTGAATAAATCATAGTTAGGATCTTCTGGATTATAGTTAATTCCTTCTTTTACTTTGAATATTGAGATTGGGAAGATAGGTGTTTCACTATGTCCTAATCCTGCATCTACAGATAGTAAGTAATTTCTCATTACCATACGTCCTTCTGGAGATGTATCTGTACCAAAGTTAATGCTTGAGAATGGAACTTGTGCTCCTGCTCTTGAATGCATTGTATTTAAGTTATGAATAAATGCTTCCATAGCTTGGTAAGTAATTCTATCAGTCTTAGTCCAAGCTTTTTCTAATGCCATACTAAATAGTCTTTTTAGTGGTTCATTATCTTTATAGAATTTTTCAAAATCTTCTAATTTATTATCTATAGTAGTTAATTTTGAAATTGTATCTTCTAAAGTCTTCATAGCTACGAATTCAGTAAATCCTGCGTAGTCAAGAAGATCTGTTAATGTCATCCTTAATTGTTTTTTATAAGTCTTTAATACACCAGGTGCTAGATAATAATCAAATAGAGGAATACTTTGTCCACCATGTTGATCATTTTGATTTGATTGGATTGCTATAGCAGCTAGTGCTGAGTAACTCATAATATCATTTGGTTCTCTTAGATAACCATGTCCTGTTGAGAATCCACCTTTGAATAATTTATTTAAATCTATTTGAAGACAAGTTGTTGTACCCATTGCTTCGAAATCCATATCATGAATATGAATATCTCCTTCGTCATGAGCATCAGCAAATTTCTTTTTCATTAAATATGATTTAGCAAATTCTTTTGATACATTAGATCCAAATTGTAACATTGTACCCATTGCTGAGTTACCATCGATGTTACCATTTTCTCTTTTTGTATCATCTTCAGCTGCACTTTTAAGTGCTAGTCCTTCTAATGTTTTTAAAAATTTGTGTGCTCTTTTATCTTCTGTAAATGCTGCTCTTGATTGTGCTCTTCTTTCTCTATAATCAGAGAAAGATTGATATACATCATCATATTTTTTTGCTTTTAGAGAAGTTTCTATTAAATCTTGGATTTCTTCGATTTTAATTTTATCTTTATCTTTATATTCTTTTTCTATTCTGTCTAATACATCATGGAATACTTTTTGCATATCCTTTTCTGTATATTTAGGTTCTTCACCTTCTTCAGTAGTTTTATCTATTACATCATCAAATCCTTTTTTGATAGCAATAGCAATTTTTGAGGCATTAAACTCTACTTTTTTGCCGTTTCTTTTTACTACTTGAAGATTATCAGTAATTCTTTTTTCTTCTTTTGCCATTGTTAAAAACTCTCCTTCTACCTTTTCCTAACATAATTGTACCAAAGCTATATTATTTTTAGAATACCTATTTTTCATTTTTTTGAAAAATTGAATTTTTGAAAAAATTGAATTTTTTCATTTTTTGCCTTTTTTAGGCACTTTTGCATTTTATATAAAAGTGTTGATTATCTCGTTTTTTTGGCTTATTTTCGGTACTTGCAAGAGTTTTTTTAAAAAATAGTGTTCGATTTACATATTTTTACTTTTTACAAAAAATTGAATTTTCGAAAAATTGACATTTTTTCATTTTTTGTTTTTTTGCAAAATAAAAAAAGCTAGGTTGTCAAGCTTTTTTTTGTTATTTTTTTAAACTTTTTTCTATATTATTTAAGAACATTCTTTAATATTATAGTTTTAGTTCTAGACATTTCTTTTAAGGTAGTCATAACACCTTCATTACCAATTCCTGAATGTTTCCATCCACCGAATGGCATTTCAAATGATCTAAAGAATGAAGCTCCATTAATAATTACTCCACCACATTCAAGTTGATTTGCTATTTTCAAGCAATTGTTCATATCACGAGATATGATACATCCGCATAGACCGAATGATGATTGATTTGCAATCTTAATAGCTTCGTTGATGTCATCAAACCCAATTATTGAAACAACAGGTCCAAAGATTTCCATATCTTTAGCAACAGCCATTGTTTTTGTAACACCATCTAGTATTGTTGGATCATAGAATGCACCATTTCTTTTACCACCCATTATTATAGTAGCACCTTCAGCGACAGTTTGGTTAACTTGGTTTTCTACATTAATAGCGGCTTGTTCAGAAACTAAACATCCAAGTTGAGTTTCTGGATCACTAGGCATTCCTCTTTTAATCTTAGCAATACGTTCTTTTAGTTTCTTGATATATTCTTTCTTAACACTATTGTGAATTAAGAAACGTTTAGATGCACAGCATACTTGACCTGTGTTATAGAATCTACCCCAAATAGTTTCTTCTACAGCAAGATCTACATCTCCGTCTCTATCAAGAATAAATGCATCGTTTCCACCTAGCTCTAACATTAAGTGAGTTAAGTTTTGACTTGCAGTTTTCATTGTTTCCATACCAGATTTAGTAGCTCCAGTTAAACTAACTAAAGCAACTCCTGGATTTGCAGCTAATGCTTGAGCTGCTGCTCCACCTGTACCATTTATTACATTAATAGCACCTTCATCTACTCCGGCTTCTAATAATAGTTCAGCATATTTAGTAAGCGTAAGTGGATTATGTGGAGATGGTTTCATGATTACTGAGTTACCCATCAATAATGCTGGTGGGATTTTTTGACAGAACAAGTCACTTGGGAAGTTGAATGGAATAATTGCAACTACTACACCAAGAGGTGCTTGAACAGTATATTGTAATGTATTCTCATTTCCTTTTTCTTGTCCTGCAGGAATCATGTTTCCATATTCATGTTTAGCTCTTTCGCAGAAAGCTGGAACGCCAATAGAAACATTAGCTATTTCACCATATGCTTCTGTGATTGGTTTACCAGTTTCATCGCTTAATAATTTAGCTAATTCATCTTTATCTCTTTCTACTAGTGAAACGAATTTCATTAGTATATCTACACGTTCGTGCATTGGTCTTCTAACCCATAGTTTTTGACCTTTTTTAGCAGCTTGAACAGCTGCATCACAATCTTTTTGTGTACTTTCTGGTACTGTATCGATAACTGCTCCTGTAGCTGGATTTGTAATTGTAATTACAGATCCATCAGAAGCATCTAACCATTTACTTCCTATTAAATTCTTTGCCACGATATCACCTGACTATTTAGAGAATCCTGTGAATGATAATGATAATCCACCGATTGTAGCACCAGAATGGTTGTTTTGACCATATTCACCAAATGTGAATGCTACGATAAATGGAACATCTCCTGCAGCATTTTTAATAGCTACAAAGTCTTCATCAACACGATCACCTATACAAAGTTTTCTTCCACCACAGTGTACTAAGAATAGTGCAGCTGGATCGAAGTCTTTTTTAACTTCAGCAACTGTATCAGCAGCTCCTTTGATTAATCCATCAACATCATTATCAAGTAAGATTAAAGCAGTTTTTTCAGCTACTTTTGCTCCAACATTGAATGAATAATCAGGATTTCCAATCATAGGGTGACGTACAGCTGTTAAATCACCTTGAATAGATTTAACACCTAATGCATGTGGAATAGATGCAGCTAATAAGTTTTGTCCCATTAGTTCATCGGCATTTAAGCCTGTCCATTCAGCATATTTTTTAAGTGCAGGAACATGATCGATTTCAACAATACGACGTTCATCTTCAACTTTAGTAACTATACCAACAGTATCAGTTTCTCTGTATGCACCTGTGAAAACATTTTTGATTTCTTTTGTAGTATAGAATAATGCTACTGCACATCCATCTCCAAAAGATTTGTCTTCACACATAATTTTCCAATCACCTACTACGGCATCATCTGCAGCAGATCCACCAAACATAGGAACTTCACCGATTACATCTTGAATTCCTTTTAGATAGTGTTCTTCTTCAGCAGGGTTTGCAAACATAGCGAATGCAACTGGAGCATGTGGTTTACCAGCCATTTTCATAGCTTCTCTAGTAATTCTTCTACCTGTTTCTCTTGGGTCCTCTCCTCTTTCTGAAGAAGCGATTCCAACATTAAGTTCGTTGTCATCTAAAACAAGCATACCAGCGAATCCATCTTCGCCTGAAATAATTCCATCTGGAGTCATAATAGCTCCTGATGATGTACAACCTAAAACACGAAGTTCTGGACAAGCAGATTTAATACCTTTAAGTAATTCATCTTGGTTATACTTAACTGAACTAAATAGTAGTCCAACTTTAGGTTGTTTCAAGCCTTTAGTAGCATTCTTGGCAGTTTCCACACCAGCTTCAAAGCTGTCTTTTAGGATACTTGATCCTACCATTGCTTTCAAATAAATTCCTCCTTTTCTATTCTTTGCAATTTCTAGTAAAACTAGACTGAGAACTACTTTCTATAATTCTCCTATTTTAATTTTATAACTTTTTTATTTTATAATCAATATGAATAATAATTGTAATTATATCTTTACAAAAAAAAGAGAACACTAATCGTTCTCCCTTAAAATGAATTTTGTCATTTTAATTTTTTTTGCATTTGTTCGTTTAAAATTAACTCCCATATAGTACATGAACTTTATTCACTATTTTGATAGTATCATAAACACAGTGATTGTTCATCATTGTATTTCAAGTCATATACATTCACGTTTAACTATACTGTTGTATAAGAGTTCTCCAATTCATCGCTAAATTATATTTATACGAGCTCTTACGATATATCATATTGTGTCTATCTCTTCAGTAGCTAACCGAAAAGGTTTACACTCAGCGTTTGGATTACTTGATTCTCTTGCAAGACAAGTTTAAGACTCCCCAATTTATAAACGCGGACAGATTATCTCTATCTCTAATACTTTCCATAAAATCCCAATAAATTTATTTCTATAAGATCAGAAGTAAATTTAAATTCAATTATGATAGTTTTTAAAGACTTCAATAAAAATGTACAATATGCATAACATACTTGTGATTTTATTATTCATAAAATCTTAACTGTATGAAAGCCATCCATCATTTTCATCAAAATATTACCATCCTTATTGGCAAGTAGAAAATGCTAACTACTAGTAATACCATGAAGGTAATCAGTACTTCAATTGCTTGAATAGTGATCAAATGGTGATGAATATTTAAACCATTCAACGACTAACATTCGACGATTAGAATATGAATTTTTCATCATATCCTCTTCAGTCACAATTTCTTGTGCTGGAATAAACTTGTTGGTCCTAGTACGCAAATACTAGTGCAAATGTACTGCAAATACACATGTTTCAAGTTTTATTTTAAATTTGTTATTTGCGGTAACAAATTTATATAGCTTTGCGGGCTATGGTTTAATACCTTTATCATACATTCTATTTCACAAAATGAAATATAAATTTCTTTATATTTTCGCTATATTGCAAGCTTATGCCCTATATTATGTTCTTGGGTATTAGGAATATCGTCTCCTGTATACCTCCTTACTATATTAAGTATATACTTTTTGCTATTTTTAGTCAATGGTTTTTTTATTGAATTTGCTAATTTTTAAGTTGTATGATAGTATATATTTTCTTAAATGGGGTGATGGTTATGGCAAAATATTATTGGGATGAAAATACTCTTAGAGCTGAAGCTCAAAGATTATTAAAATTAATGGAAAGAGAATCAGACCCAAAAGAAAGAAGACATTTAGCAGAATATTATGATGCTTTAAATTCTACTATTTATGATTATTTTATAATGCCAACCGTTAATACTCCACTCTCTACTAGAATTCATAATATGTATAGTACTTTTATTTCTACACAAAGATATTATATGTTATTAGATTCATTTATTGATCCGATGGAAAAGCATTTAAAGCTATACTCAGAAACATGTGATAATAAAGAGTTATTAGAAGAAAGGATAGCTAAAGTATCTGGTGTACATGTAAGCAGAGAAAAAGCTGTTAGTATATCTTATTCTTTTTATAGAGATTTAGATGATGAATTGTTTAAATATTTTAAGCCTTTATTCAATAAGAGATATTCTCATATTCATTTTACTGATAAAGCTAAGGAAAGCGGTACAAATATTACTAAAGGACAATCTTATTATCTACTTGGTTTAGATACATCATATGTTGAAGTTGTTGGTTCAGAAAATCCTGATATGGCATTAACATTAATTCATGAATGTGGTCATGTTATTGATGATAGTTATAATCCAGAATCAAATTTAGTTGAAGATAATTTTTATGAAGTTGTATCTTTGTTTATGGAATTAGTAGCTAATTATCAAGAGATTGGTAAGTTTGGTACTTTATATCATCATAGTAATATTGTTGATAGATTAAGTTCTATTTATTCTGATGCTAATGATTGTGTTAATTATGATATGTTAATGGGTCATTATAAGAATAATGGTTATAGAATTAATAAAGATTTTTATAGAAGAGCTAAAGTAGAAGATGGTTTTACTAAGGGAGAAATTATAGAAACACTATGTGAAGATACACCTAGTAATATTGTTTATCCTATATCTATGTCATTAGCTTTGTATTTCTTTAGTATTTATAAAAGAGATAATAGACTTGGTTTAATGACTTTAAAAGATTTTATGTCTACAACTGATAGAGATTCATATATTCCTTTACTAAAAGATGATAATTTTTTAGATGTTGTTTCTAAAGAAATAGAATTATTATTGCTTTCTTCTAATGAAACATTTAAACAAGAATTAGAAGTTGGTAGGAGGTTATAGTATGGCATATAAAGATGTTGTTAAAAGTGATATAAGTTTTATTACAATGTATTCTGACTATACTCCTATTATTGATAGAATAATTGAGAAATTAGAAGGTACATCAATAGAAAGAGTACAAACTGGAGCATATGTTAGTACTAATCCTAAAAGTATATTAGATAATACTAGAGCTTTCTACTCTTCCCTACCTGGTGGTTATAGTAGATTATTTCAACAATATTATAATGATCATAAAAATACTATTAGATTTAATAGAATTAAAAAAGGTAATCTACCTGAAGGAGAGACAACTCCTATTTATGGAACTAAAAACTCTCATATAGAAGTTGAATATAGTAATTGTTTTGAAGATTATACAACTGCTATTCATGAATATAGTCATGGTATTTCAAGTATGTTAAATCCTAATCAATTATTTGATATTGAAAAATATTGTATATCAGAAATAGATTCGTTATTTTTTGAAATGATAGGTAGTGATTTTACTGCTAAGAGATTTAATTTAAAGAAACATGCTATAAATTCTTCTTTAGATATGATGGATGATTATTTATCTGATGCTACTATACTATATTCAAAATTATATATGTATATGAAAACTAGTTTCAAATGGACTAAAGCTAATATTGAAAAATATTTTATTAATGCCGGATATAATGATTATGAAATAAATGATTGTATGAATAAGTATTTTAAAGATTGTTTTCATTATTTATACTCTTATCTATGTGCAATAGAATTATACTTAATATATAAACAAGATAAAAAGGAAGCTTTAGATAGAGTTCTTAGAATTGTTAAAGCTTCTGATATGAATAATAAAGAATATCTAAGTTATGTAAGAAGTTTAGGTATTAATCCTGGAGAAAATATATATTCTTATTTAGATATGTTGCAAAAGAAAGATATGGAGTTAGGCAATGGAAAGAGACTACAGTATAAAATTAACTGATTTAAAAAAGAAGTTAAGATATTTAAAAAGTATTAATGATGGTAGTAGTTTATTAGAAGAAGATATCATAAGAATGGAATTACTTATTGGAAGATTAGAGTCTAATTTTCAAGTTCCTCTTATTACAGAAATAAATACTTCATTTGAAGATATAGTTGATGATGTTAATAGTTTAAATCATTCTAGTGAATTAATGCTTATTATTGAAGATATTATTAGTAAAGCAGATTTATCTTTTTTAGATTATAATCCTAGTTATTCTTCTATATATTTATCTGATAGAGATGCAGTTGATTTAGCTCATGGTTTTTATAGTACTGGTGGTAATATCTTTTATAGTAATTTTTTAGATGTTTATGATACATTGCATAATCATTTGCAATTTATAAATCCTAATGAATTTACTGACGGGGAAATGGATAATATACGTAGTACTAGAGATGCCTATATATTTGTTCCTAATCATACAAATATTAAAAAAGCGACTATATTAATACACGAGATACAACATGTAATTGATTTACTAGAGAATGATAAGTTAATATATAATGTATTAATTAAAGAGATAGCATCTGTTTTTATGGAATTAATTGCATCTGATTATGTTTCTAAACAAGTTGGATTACCTATTGAAAGTTTTAAAAGAAAAGCCGAAGTACACAGAATAGTATTAAGTGATTCTTTATATCTATCAAATAAGTTTGAAATGTTTAGAAGTTTAAATGGTGGTACTAAAATTACAGATATAGATTCTTTTTATGAAGAGTTATATAAACAAGGTTATGATGATGAAGATATAGATGAGAATATTAAATATGCTGTAGATTCTGTTATAAGTTATCAATTACCTCAGTTTTTAGCTATAGAGTTATTCTATATATATAAACAAGATCCTCAAGATGCTTTTGAATTATTAAAAGGTTTAATTAATTATTGTAATGATGATAATATATTAAGTGTTTTAAATGGTACTGGTATAGAATTAGGTAAACATTATAATGAATATCAAAAGTCTTTAGCTAAAAGATTGCAAATAAAATGAAGAAGTTATGCTTCTTCATTTTTATATTCTTGCAAGAATTTATAATATTCTTCTATGATATCAAACATTTCTTTAGACGTTTTACTTTGACATATTTTATTTTTTATTTCTTTATTCTTAGGCATGCCTTTTAAGTAGTATAAAATAAATGCTCTTATTTCTAGATTGGCTACTTTTTCTGGTTTATCTTGTAATAGTAATTCATAGTGTCTTTTCATCATATTTATTTTTTCTTCATTAGTAGGTGGTACAGGTATAGTACCTTTTTCTAAATATTCTACACATTCTTTTATTAACCAAGGATTACCTAGTACTCCTCTACCTATCATTACAGCATCACATTTAGTGTAATCTAACATTTCTTTTGCTTTATAACAATCTGTTACATCTCCATTACCTATAACTGGGATGTTAACTGCTTCTTTTACTTGTTTAATAATGTTCCAGTCTGCTTTACCACTATAGCCTTGACTTCTTGTTCTTCCATGAACTGCTATAGCACTTGCTCCTGCTTCTTCACACTTCTTAGCTATTTCTACTGCATTTATATGGTTTTCATCCCAACCACTTCTTATTTTAACTGTTACAGGGACTTTTACGGCTTCTACAACGGCTTTTACTATTTCATAGACTTTATTAGGATCTTTTAGTAAAGCACTTCCTGCCTGGGCTTTGACAGCTACTTTAGGTACAGGGCACCCCATATTTATATCTATAATATCTGGTTGCATTTTTTCTTCTACTATTTGAGCTGCTTTAACGAATGATTCTTTATCACTACCAAATATTTGTTGAGCAATTGGTCTTTCTTTTTCATCCATCTTTAAAAGGTCAAAGGTTTTATCATTGGAAAAACATATAGCTTTATCACTTACCATTTCTGCATAGATAAGACCTGCTCCCATTTCTTTAATTATCTTACGATATGAAGTATCGGAAATACCAGCCATTGGTGCTAAGACAATTGGATTTTTAATTTCAATATCTCTTATCTTCCACATATAGATCCCTCACTCACTGGGTAATTATATCAAATTATGTATAAAAATGTAAATTGTACATATAATATTAATAGAAAATTAGCACTCTCTATTGACAAGTGCTAATTATAGTATTATGATACAGGTATAGAAAGAAGGAAAGAATTAAGATGAGTTTAATTCCAAGAAATTTTTATTTAGATGACATTTTTGATGATTTTGAAGGACCTAGAGTACCTAGAGGACCAAGAGTAAATGATATGAAGTGTGATGTTTATGAAAAAGATGGAAATTATAACATCGAAATGGATATTCCAGGTTATGAAAAGAAAGACATCAAAATTGAATGTGAAGATGGTTTACTTACTATAACTGCTGAGAAATCTTCTGAAGTAAATGATGAAGATGAAGAAAAGAAATATATCAGACGTGAAAGAGTTTATGGTAAAGTATCTAGATCATTTAGTTTTAGTGATATAGATGATGAAGCAATTAAAGCTGAATTCAAAGATGGTATTCTAAAAGTTGTAGTACCAAAATCAGAAAAAGTAGATTCTAAAAAAGTTATCGAAATTCAATAAAAAGAATCATTTGATTCTTTTTTTGTTTATATTTTTATTTTTTATACATACTATTTAATGGTGATAGTATGAAAAAGTATTTGAAGTATTTGTTAATTATTATTCCACTTATAGGTGGAATAATAGTTTCTACTCTATTAAATTTTGATTTATATAAAGAGATTAATTTACCTCCACTTGCTCCTCCTAGAATATTATTCCCTATTGTATGGACGATATTATATTTATTGCTAGGTATAGTATTTTATAGGATTAGGTATAGTGATACTAATAGAAATCTATTTATTGTTCAATTAATTATTAATTATGTATGGTGTTTTTTCTTCTTTACTTTTAAATCTTATTTATTAAGTTTCATAATTATCTTTTTATTAGATTTATTAGTATTTTATTTAATATTATCTATTGATGATAAGATTAGTAAATATGTTTTAATCGGATATTTTATATGGTTAGTATTTGCTAGTTATTTAAATTTTTCTATTTATTTACTCAACTAAAAAAAGGATTATTCATCCTTTTTTACTTTTCTTGTTGTCTTTTTAGTTGTAACTTTTTTAGCTGGTGCTCTTCTTGGAGCTGGTTCTTCAACTACAACTTCTTCTTCTACTACTTCGTAAACAACTTCTCTTTTTTCATAAGCTATTACATATCTGTAGAATAAAGCAGCTAAGATACCACCAACTAGTGGTCCAACTATAAATACCCATAGTTGAGATAGTGCATCACCTTGAGTTAGTAATGCAGGTCCAATACTTCTTGCAGGGTTAACACTTGTTCCAGTAAATGGAATACCAAAAATATGAACTAGTGTTAAAGCAAGTCCAACTACAAGTCCGTTTGTATTACTGTCTTTCTTAGTAGCTGAAAGAACTACTAATACAAATGTAAATGTTAATATGATTTCAACAACTAAAGCTAGAGCAACCCAATGAGTTGAGAATGCTTCACCAAATACGCTTAGTTTTCCAAATCCATTAGCACCTAAGTTATTTCTACTTCCAAATATCCATGTTAGAACAAATGCACCAACTAGGCCACCTAATAATTGAGCAACTACATAGTATACACATTCGAATAAAGAAATTCTTCCGTCAATTAATGCAGCTACTGAAACAGCTGGATTAACATGAGCACCAGAAACTTTGCCAATAGTATATGCTAAAGCCATAAGAACTAAACCAAATGCTAAGGCAATTAATAATCCGAAGTATAGATATGCATAAGATGATGGAGCACCAAGTTTTGTTAAATAGTTAGAAACTATTACTGCTGTTCCACATCCGAATACTACAAGTAAGCATGTACCTATTAATTCAGAAACAAATTTTCTTACCATAACAAATCCTCCTTGTATTTATTATAACACTTCTCGTGAAATTATGTGTAAATAGTGGTATAATTTAATTATAAAAAATATTTATAATTAGGTGATGATATGATAATTAAGAATTTAAAAAGAATTATAAGAACTTTATTTTACTTAGTAATATTTGCTGTATTAATTATAGCTGGCTATTATGTTGGTATTAATATGTATAAAGATTTAAAAGGTAACGAAGCTAAAAAGTATTTAATAGAAAAATATGGTTTTGAGGAAAAAGAATTACGTGTTAATGAATATAACGAATATGTTTTTAAGGATGTTGCTAATTGTGATTCTCTTTGGTTAAAGGAATGTACTGATGATGAAGATTTAGTTTCTAGATTAGTTATTAAAACTAAAGCTGGTAAGGAAATAGAAGTTATTGGTTATAAAGATGAAACATTCTCAGACGATTATGATGCTGCTCCTACTAAAGCATGGCAAGAGAAAGAAGCTCGTGAAGCAGAGATTAAGAAGCAACAAGAGGAACAACGAAAAGAAGAAAGAGATAAGCTTAATGAGAACAAATAAAAAAGGAAGTTAACTTCCTTTTTATTTTTTATTTAATTCACCATCATATCCATCAGATAGAACTTTGGATAATGTATAGTCTATTAATTTATCTCTATTGTTTTTTACTTTTCCAGCTAGAACATCATTATAAACAACATCTAATACTGGTCCTAAGTTATCTTGAGGTACTCCTAAGTTAAGTAAATCTTTACCATTTATTTTTAATTCATTCTTTTTAATGAATGAAGTCTTTCTAGTAGAACCTTTTAATCTTTCATATTCTGCTTGCATCTTAGATAAATCTGAAACATAAGCAGGATTTTTAGCATAGTAATTAGCTTTTTTAACTTTGAATAAGTCTTCTATATCTTCTGTTCCGAATTTAGCTAGGAATTGTTTAATTCTTTGTGGATCTTCAGGAACAGCGTAATCATGATATTCTACTAACTTAGTTACTTTTTGAATAGTCTTTTTATTGAATTTTAATCTATTCATTATTTCTCTAGTCATTTCTGCTCCTTTTAGAGCATGATTTTTAAATGTTCCTATACCATTTTCATCTTTATGGAATGTAAATGGTTTAGCTATATCGTGGAATAGCATTGCTAATCTTAATTCTAAGTTAGTTTCAATGCATTTTACAGATACTAGAGTATGTTCTAATACATCGTAGATATGATGTGGATCTGATTGCTCAAATCCTTCCATAAGAGCTAATTCAGGTATTATTTCAATCATTATATCGAAATATTTTTTTATATAGAATTCTGCTCTTGGTGTAACCATTAGTTTACTTAGTTCATCTCTAATTCTTTCAACAGCTACATCTTTAAGAAGTTCTTTATCTTCAAACATGTATTCTTGAGTTTCTCTATCAATACGCATTCCATATTCTGCAGATAATCTTATAGCTCTTAATATACGAAGAGGATCTTCTTTAAATAGTTCATCTTCTTCTCCATTAAGTTTAATAACTTTGTTGTTTATATCTACAACACCAGTATTGTAATCTATTAAACCATCTTCATCGGAATATGCTAATGCATTCATTGTAAAATCAATAGTAGCTAGATATGATTCTAGTGTATTGTCTCTTACTCTATATTTAAATATCTTCATTGGAAATTTAGAATTAACTAAGCATAGTTTATCTCCATCGATATATGTCTTGCAATCAAGTCCTTTTAAGCATTTTTGAACTTGTTCAATTGTAGCATTTGTGGAAATATCATAGTTAACTGGTTTTTCACCTAATACCCAATTACGGACTGCTCCACCGATGATATATGCTTCATAGCCATTGTCATTAATCATATTAAGAACTTCATTAACAGGTTTTGGTATAACAATGTTCATACATATACCTCCATATCTTTCTACCCTCTATATTATTATAATAAAATTTGTCAAATTTGTATATAGAAAAGAGACACAAAATTTTATTTTGTGTCTACATTTGTAACTTGTTCTTGTTCTTTTTTCTTCTTATTTAGTTTCCTTTTTTCATCGAACATAGCGAATGCTATTAATGCTAATCCTACGATTAGAATATATACATACCATGGTATTTGACTCCAGTATTCTGCTGTTAGAACAACTATATTAATAATTAAACATATTAAGCCTGTATAAGTAATATGATTCCATTTCATTACGAAACCTATTATAGATACTATTAATAAACTAAATATTAGGATTACAGCATCTGTAGGACCTGCTAGTCTTGTAATACCAAATAATGTAATAAAGGCTATACCAATACATTCTAATGGTTTTAGATCTTCAGCTTTATCTTTAAATAAATATCTTGTTATTGTTATTAAATATAGATATGCTCCAAATAGATAAGGTGCTATCATATCTAATTCTAGTGTTCTAATTATATTTATATATAGTAATAGTACACTAGTAATAGTAGCAAATTTAAAGAATTTTTGATCACAATTAATTATTAAGTGAGCAATACTCCATAGTACTAATACCGCACTAAATGTTATTGGGTGTATATCAAATACTGCATCTGCATAGAAGATTGCTATAAATGATATTACTGTATAAATATTGAAATCTTTTTTGGTTAAAGATAGTAATGAATATATACCTAGTAATACATAACTAATTAAACGAGATGTAGTTGAGTCTTCCATAGTAAATATAGATAAACTCATTAACATAGGTACAATTAGTAAAGCTTCTTCTTTATGTTCTAATTTAACATATATAATCATAAATAATAATGGTATTAAGACAGCATAGTTTTGAATTAATACTATTGATTCAATTATTATTAATGCTGGAATATAAAATTCTGTATTTTTATCTTTTAGTTTTTCAAATAATACTTCTAAGAAGTAAACAAGTACTATTGTAACTAGCAATATATATTTATTTAGTTCTTCTAATTCAGTCATTTTTAGTATTTCCATGAATATCAAAGTAAAGGCTGAATATGCAAGTATCTTAGCAAGACCTTTTTTAGAGATTATATATGTAATAACATATAAAATAAAGGCTGATACAAATGTTAATAGATAGTATATTTCATTACCTATTACTTCTTTTGAATCTATAATTATATCAAATAGTGTTCTACCAATTATTAATATTGAGAATATCATTATTCCATATAGTAAAGCATCTTTCAGATGGGCTTTCTTTATTACTATAGTTAATAATAGTAATGGAATTAAAGCTAAGATATATACAAAATATGGAGGTATTTCAATAATACGTAGTATTGTTAATGAGGCAATATATAATCCCAAGAAATATATAATATAACGACGTTGTTTCATATCGTTATCGTTAAATAAGTATTTAATAAAATAGTATAAGGCATTAATAAATAATGATGCATTAACTGAATACTCTGGACCAGTTATTGAAAGTAATAGTAATAATATAGCTACATTTACATAGTTAATTGCATGATTAACACCTAAGTAGTAATCTTTATTAACAATGTTTTTAGCTATTAATGCATAATATACTAAATTATAAATAGATACTATTAGTAATGACCATGCATCTTCTGGAAGAAAATGTTCAGCTATAAGGAATACCCCAAGTGTTTCAAGAAGATGACTTACTCCTCCAATTATTTTATCTTTTTCTATGTAGTTAACTACTTTAAAAATAATATCAGATAGAATGAAAGCTAAACCAAAGTATAGTAATTCACCCTCTCCACCGATACTTAAGTAGTCTCCTATTATTTCAAAACAAGATAATGATACTAAAACAATAGGAACAAATATTAATGATAAGTATTTAAATACTTTTGATGTTTTAGGTATGTTAAATGTTTTATCACATATTACTGAGAATATGTAGAATACTATTTGTATTGCAACTAATATTAGTGTTTTAATAATACCATTTAGAACATCCCATGATGTTACTAGGAAGATAATAGATGCAAATACTATAAGGATAGCTCCTGTAATCATTAAGATAGAGTTAATAATTCTTTGTTTATCTTCTTCTGTCTTAACTTTAGGAGTTTCTATTTTTTTCTCTTCTTTATCGTCAGATTCATATATAGGAGCTCCAGTATGAATATCATATTTTATTGGTTTTTCATTAGATTCTTTATTGAACACTGGTTCTCCTGAACCAGGTTTATAACCTATAATGATTGGTTTTCTTTCTTTTTCTTTATCGGAACTATCTATAATAGCTAATACTATTAACAATATTATTGCAATTATTATACTCATCTTAGTTCACCTTCTTCATTTAGTTTCTCAGCTAATCTATTGATTGAATTGTAGAACTTAGTTACTGTAAAATCTTCTATGTGGAACCAGTCTGGTTCTTTTTTTATATATTTTCTCATTTTATTAGCTACATTTTTTTCTATTTTTAATGTTCTAGCATATGGATATATTTCAAATAAGTATTCTGGATTAAGTTCTAATACTCTTTCTAATTCAATATCTTTGCAATTAAGTATGAATTCTTTTAATCCTTCTATTTTACCTAACAAACGTGTTCCATATATTGTTCTTTTTGGCATGTATTTGTAGAGAATTAGAATAATTATTACGCTTAAACCACTTATTATGAATGTTAATATATATAATCTACTTCTAGCAAACGATGGTATCATCATTATTAGAACTATTATTATGGTAATTGCAATTAAACTAATTATGTCTATTTTTCTCATTTTTCGAATATTTATTTCACTTACTACTTCTAACAATATTTTTAGAATAACAATACTAAATACTACTGATATAGGTAATAAATATAGTTTATTAATTTCGATAAATGGTATTGAACTAATTGTTACTAGTATTAAAGCAGCCATTAAGATTAGGGCTTTCTTTAAAGATTCAGCTGAGTCTTCAAAGTATTTACTTTTTTCTGATGCTGTATATGATAAATTAATAATACTACTAGAAGCATTTTCAAATTTGCTTTTTAGTTCTTCATTAGTTATTTCATCTATTAATTCGTATTTTATCTTATCACTTTTTCTTTCAGCTACTGCATTAATATAATCTGATAATGAAACTGTTTTTTCTTTTTTAAATAGTTTCTTAATGAATAAAGATTCTCTATAGTCTTTTCCTTTATATGAATTAGTTCTGGTCAAAGTAAATTCATGTTTGTCATTTTCTTCTATTTTTATATATCCTTTGGTAGCTAGATATATAAGTAAGTTAATAACATCATCTTTAGTAATTTTTTCATTATATATTAAAGCTATATCTATAGGATTTATAGTTCTTGGTAAAACAGCTGTTTTATCAATTTTAGTTTTTAGATCTTTACCATATAAGTACCACATTAGATAACTTATTAGGCAGCATATAATTGGAAATAGTATTGAGAATAATCCGACACCAGAGATAGCCCATTTAGTATAATCAACTACAACAATTAGTTCTTCTCCTGGTAATAGTTCTTCTTTATATTCACCTATTACTTTATTATCATCTACTTCTACTATTACATTTTTAGTAATATCTTTGTTATTTTTATATACTGAGATATTATCTTTTAATGTTTTTTCAGATAATGATATTGTAAATGATGTATCTTTTATTGGAACTTTGTAATCGTTAGATATAGATATACTATATTTATCTTTATTTTTTTGATCTATATTATATTTTGTTATATATGTATATGTACTCTTATTATTACTATTAATTAGAATACTATCATCTTTACCTCTTGAATAGTTCGTATTTATTTCTAGGTCTTGAACTTGTTCTTTTATTATTCTATTGAATGATATATTTGTATCATCAAAGTTAAATATTGTATTTTCAGAATAATGTATTTTGTTGTCTTTAACTTCTATTAATACTTCATTATCGAAAATACTATAATTAGATTCTTCAGCTAATGTAATAAAAGGTAAAAATAATAATATTAAATAAAAAGCATACTTTTTCATGTTATCACTCTACTTTACTATTTTTATTATATCATTTTTGTATAATTAAAACTACATAATTAATTATTAATATATTTAGCTATATAATTTTTTTATACCAATATAGTCTGGTTATACTATTTTTTAAAAACGTGTTTTATTGTTTAATTTTTAGCTTTTTTCGTGATAAAATACATTTATGTGATTTTAAATTATATTTATATTAAGGAGTGTTATTATGGTTGATTATGAAGGTTTATTTATTGATAATGAAGAACTAGAAAAGTTATTTAAAAACGAAGGAACTTTTTTAGGCAATAGAAATGATTTACCTCATATTACATTCCTGTATAAACCAGATGGAAAGCATTTAATAGAAGATGTTATTGGCAAAAGTATCACTTGTTATTTGACTGCTTATGGCTGTGATGGTGATAATAGTGCTTTCCAAGTTTCATTACCAGATGATTATAATGATTTATATTTAAACAAAGATGAGGATGGTAATGTCATTGAACCACATATAACTGTTTCTTTATCAGATAATGGTAAAGCAGTTAATTCTAGATATTTGACTTATGTTAAATTAAAGGAACCTATTCCTATAAAAGGTACATTTGGTTATTGGATTAAGAATGAAGGAAAAGAGTATCCATTATTTAATAAAATATTACCAAAGAAAAAAGAGCAATAGTGCTCTTTTTTGATATAATGTTGATGGTGATATTATGAAGAAAGTATTTATTGGTATTTTAGTAATTCTATGTGTTGTTGTTCTAGGATTAATTATTGCTACATTAACAAAGGAAAAAGATAAGCCTAGTACTTATAATAGTAATAATATAAAGTTTGATATTGTTACTACTGAAACAGATTTAAGTTGTATGAGTACACCTGGTTATTCATATTTAGAAAAAGATGATAGTACCATAATTAAGATATGTAGAGGTACTAAACCTACTGGTGGATATGAATTAGATGTTAAAAAAGTAGAATATAAAGATGATACATTATATGTATATGTTAAAGATAGTAATCCTAGAGGAGTAGTAACTCAAGCTTTAACAGATCCAACAATAACTATTAAAGTTCATCAGAAAGCTAAAAAAATTGTTATTAAAGGAAATGAAGATTATAAAGAATATAAAAAAGAACAAAGTTAATTGTTCTTTTTTTTATTTTATTAATAGGAAATATAGTAATACTATTATACCTAGTACTATACGGTACCAACCAAATACTTTAAAGTCATGTTTTCTAATATAGTTAATTAGGAATTTAATAACAAATAAACTAACTAGGAATGCTACTATACATCCTACTATTAGAATAGTTACTTCTAATCCATTAAAGACAAATCCAACATCTAAAATATATTTAACTAGTTTAAGTAATGATGCACCTGCCATAACTGGTATTGCTAGGAAGAATGTGAATGTAGCAGCTACACTTCTTTCTAATCCAAGTATTAAACCACCTATAATAGTAGATCCACTTCTTGATGTGCCCGGTATTAAAGATAATAATTGGAAACATCCAACACCTATGGCTTGTTTGTATGTAATATCATTTAGTTTTTTAGTAGATCTAGTTCCAATGTTTTTAGATTCAATAATTATGAATATTACACCATATATTATTAATGCTAGTGATACAACAATACTATTATATAGATGTTCATCTAACCAATCGTCAAATAATAATCCTATAATTGCTGCTGGAATACATGCAACAATTATTTTTCCCCATAAATTTAGAATATTCTTATCTAGTTTAAGATTATTATTAACTTTTTTAATTGGCCATATTTTTTTGAAATATAGTAATACTACTGCTAGAATAGCTCCTAATTGAATAACTACTTCAAATAGTTTGTAAAATTCTTCACTTACGCCTAAATGAATAAATTCATCTAAAAGTATCATATGTCCTGTACTACTTATTGGTAACCATTCTGTTATTCCTTCTACTATACCGAATAGTATAGCTTTTAATATTTCTATCATTTTATCATCTCCTTTATGATTATATCATAATTATGGTATAATGTATGCGAATAGAGGGATTATTATGGATAAGAAAGTGTTTTATATAATTAGTTTTATACTAGCAGTTGTAGTTTTTGTTTTAAATCTGTTGGATATTTTAAGTATTATTAATTGGAGTTGGTTATCAAAGTTAACTACTATATTAATAAATATTGAATTATTGCTTATATCTATTATGACTTGGAAAGAAAATAAAATCATTTCTTCTATAATAATTGGAATTTCTTTAATACTAATAGTAGTAACTATAATAATATAAAAAAAGACTTTATAAGTCTTTTTTAGTTTGTAAAATGTCCATATTTAGCTGTATCTTCATAACAGATATTTTTAAGATTCAAATCTTTAATAATATTCTTTGGTGTGCATTCTTCATATAGTTCTTCTGGTGGATTTATTTCACTTTTATCTGTTGTTATGTAAATAGCTAATGGTTTATCTTTGCCTATGGCATATGATAGTTGTACTTGGCACCATTCAAAGTCATTTTCTTTTACCATCTTTTTAGCTATTTCTCTGGCTTTATATGCAGCAGATCTATCTACTTTAGTTGGGTCTTTTCCAGAGAATGCTCCACCACCTACGTTTGCAAATGATTGGTAACTATCAACAACTATTTTTCTTCCTGTTAATCCAGCATCTCCTTCAAAGCCACCTATTTCAAATTTACCAGTAGGATTTATTAAGAACTGCTCAATTTCAATATTATATTCTTTACAAATAGAGTTACATATATCAATAAGAATACTATCTGTTATTTGTCTTTCTTTTTCCGTATTTTGATAACATATAGTAAAAGTCTTAATTTTCTTTAAAGTATTATTTTCATATATACCAGTTATTTGAGCTTTTCCATCTGGTAAGAAACGATTATCTCTTTGTCTTAGTAAATCATATTCTTTACTTAGTTTTTGTAAGATAACCATAGATGTAGGAAGATATTCTTTAGTATCACGACAAGCATATCCAAACATCATGCCGTTATCACCTGCTCCACCTACTTCATCATTAGTACCTAAAGCAATATCTGGGCTTTGTTTTCCTATATTATCAATTATTTGATAATCTGTATTATAGCCAATATCTTTTAGAACTCTTTTTACTATCTTTTCAACATTTAATTTAGCTTTAGTAGTTACTTCTCCAGTTATGAAAATAATTCCTTTACCACCAACTGTTTCTATACCACATCTACTATTTTTATCTTGTTTTAAACATTCATCTAAGATAGCATCACTTATTTGATCACATACTTTATCTGGGTGTCCTCTAAATACTATTTCATTACTATAATATTTCATAATTACTCCTTTCTAACATCAAAAAAACCTAAGATAACTCTTAGGTCTTAAAAGTTATCTTATAGCTCTAGCATTACCACCTAATTAAATAGGTTGGTGTGATTTCAAAGGGCTAGTCCCTCCATCACTCTTTATAAGATGTAAACTTATTATAATTCTTTATATGTTATTTGTCTATACTAATTATTAAATCTTAGTAAATAGCCATCTGGATCTTGAATTAGAAATTCTTTATCATATGATATTTCATCATTTACTCTGTATTCATGAGTTTCTAAATCAAGAAAGAATTTTATGTTTTTGTTTTTTAAATCTTTATACATTTTTTCAACATCATTAACTGTCATACTAAGATTAATACCTCTACCGAATGGATATTCCATTGGACCAGTATTCCAATTATCGTTTTGTTCTTCTATCATTATTTGATTTTCTTCTAATTGTAGAAAGCAAAATTTATTTTCTTTTCTTTCATACATTATTTTAAAACCTATATTTAAATAGAACTCTTTACTTAATTCAATATTAGAAACAGTTAGTTCTGGAATAAGACTATTAAATTTCATTTAATCACTCCTATTTTGTTTTTTCTATAACAATAATACATGTACTGTTTGGTAATTTAACTTTATTTAATTTTTCATCATATATTGATATTTTATTAAGTAAGTTTTGTTCATAACCATCTTGAAGAAAAGCTTCACATATTATTATTTCACTATTAGGTAAGTTATTTTTTACTAGGTCTACATATCCACTTGGTGTTAAATATCCAAATTGTTCTTGTACTTCTAAAGGATATGAGTCTTCTCCCCAAGTGTATGTATATAGAAATTCCATAGCATCGTTAACTAACATTTTAACTTTATTATTATCTATTTTTTCATATGTTACTTTTCGACCTTTAAAATCTTTGCAATATCTATCTAATATTTTAATATCGTCTAATCTTTTAAACTCTATTATACGATATATATCTTCTGGTTCCGTTTTAATACCATCTCTTATGATTATTCTTCCTTTAACTGGTAAGATATCATAGGCTGATTTTAAGGCTTTTATTACAGTATTTATGTTAAACTTTTTACCTTCATATATTATGTATGAATATAATTCATGTATAATTGATGAATATATAATTGTATCTAAAGAACCTTTTTCAAAGTATTTTTCTAAGTTTAGAGCATCTCCTTTTACAAGAGTCCAACTCTTTTTTTCTTTTAGTTTTTTCTTGCTTAATGCGTCAATTACATTAGATGATATATCTATACCATATACATTTAGTGAAGGATCTTTACTTTCTATTAAGTCCATTAAGGCTCCTCCACCTGGACCTACATCTAATATATTTTTACCTACCATATAATCTAATAAAACAGCTTTATGTTTTAGTGATGAGTTCATTGTATTAAGATATTCTATTTCATTATAGAAACGATCATATTCATCTTTTCTAAAGCCAAATAAGTCATATAGTAAATATATTGATTTTTTATATATAGAATCACTAGTTGATGCTACCATACAGAATTCTATTAATTTAGTAGCTTGGATAGAAAAATTAAAGTCAAATAAAGCTACATTATTTATTTTAGTAATTTTAAAGTTTATATGTGGACTAATATATAAATCATTATCTATTATATTTGATAAGTCTATATTTCTTAAGTATTCTTCTACTATTCTTTTTTTAAATAAGTTTATTACTCTTTTACCTTTGTAATCTATATACATTGTTTTCATAATGTGTTCAAAAGTAATATTTTTAATGTTTTTCATATTTAATGAACATATTGCTAGTATTTTTATTTGTTCTAACATAGAGAAATCACTTAATGCTATTTGATAGTACCAGAATCCTACTTCATCAAATAATTTTTCTATTATGTCTTTTATTTTTTTATTATTTAGTATTTCTTTTAATTCTTTTTTATTTTCTAATGAAATACCGCCATTTAATCTATCTATTCTTTCTATAATAGTTAATTCATCATTAAAATCATTATTTACTATTCTATCTATACATTCATTAACTTCATTTTTGATTCTTTCATATACTTCTTTTGAAGTTGCACTAATTAAGCATTCATTTAATAATATTAATATTTTTCTTAGTTTTTCTTTAGTAATTAGATTTCTTTCAATAAGACTGTATAATTCTTTATTGTGTATAAATTTAACTTCTCCTCTTATATATTGACCTATTAATCCATGTGTTCTAACAAGTATTCTAACTATTTCATCATAATCTTTGTTTTCTTCTTTATATATATCAGATGAACCATAGTTATGAGCATACAAATCATATCCTTTTTTCTTCCATGCTCTTCTTTCTTTTGTATTTCCTGTTTTAGCTACATCCATCCATTTTAAGGCTTCACTTACATAATAGTAAATATCTTTATCTACTTTTTTAGTATCTAATATAGAAAGACTTCTTAGGACATATTCATATACTAGTTTATTGTTGTTATCTTTAATACTATTTAAACGTTCAATATTATAGTTTTTTTCTTTTGTATTTAATAAATACTTTTCCCATTTTTCCATTTGGTACATCACCTAGTAGAATTATAACATATAAAAAACTAGTCATACGACTAGTTTTTATTATATTTTTTTAAGATGTTTGTATTTTCTTGATGCTTTTATCATTACCAATAGTAATAATAATAAACCAATTACGAATAATAATGGTGTTGTGATACCAGTATCTGGGTTGTCTGTTCCAGACTTAGTAACATTTACAGTTAGAACTTCGTGTTCTACACCAGCTGAATCTACAGCATAAATAGTTGCTACTCCTAAGCTGATGCTCTTAACTACACCATTTTGATCAACTGTTGCTACTTTTTCATTACTTGATCTCCATTTAAGTGTTTTATCGGTAGCATTAGATGGTGTTATTTCATAATCTAATTTAATTTCTTTCTTTGGTTTAACATATATTTCGTCATCTTTAACAGTGACAGTTTTAACTAATACTTGAACATATAATACTGCTGTATCTTTAAAGCCACCATCTTCTGTTTCAACAGTTAGTGTAACTTCTCCAGATTTTAATGGTTTAATAGTTCCATCACTTTCTATTACAGCAATTTCATTATCACTTGATGTCCATGTAACATTTTTGTTTGTTGCATTTTTTGGTAATATTTCATATTTAGCTGTTGTTGTTTCGTTTAAGTCTAAGTATATTTCTTTTTTAACTAAAACTACTCCTTCTACAGGTTGTGTTACCGTAACTGTTGCTGATGCACTCTTAGAACCATCTGCTGTTGTTACAGTTATTGTTGTAGTACCAGGTTCTTTAGCAGTAATAACACCTTCATCTGAAACTGTTGCTACTTCTATTTTACTTGATGACCAAGTAACGTCTTGATTAGATGCAGTTGTTGGATAAATAGAATATGTTAATGTAGCTGTTTGTCCTTTAGGAATAGATAGCTCTTCTTCACTTAGGTGAACTCCATCTACTGGAACATATACTGTAACCGTTGCTACATCTGTTTTTCCACCTTCATTTGTTGTAACTGTAATTTCTGCTTGACCAGCTGCTACTGCTGTTACTACACCTTCATCTGAAACTGTTGCAACAGAAGCATTACTTGATGACCAACTTACTCCTTTGTAAGTTGCTCCTGATGGAGTTATTGTTGCAGTAAATGTATCTGTTTGACCAACTGCTAATACAGTTGAATTTTTATTTAATTTAACTTTTGTTACTGGAGTAATAACTCTTACTGTACATTGTGCTTGTTTTGAACCATCTGCTGTTTTAGCAGTAATAGTTGCTGTACCTGGAGCTTTTGCAGTAATAACTCCATTCGATACAGTTGCTACTGATGTGTTATTTGATGACCATGTAACATTTTGATTCGATGCATTTGATGGATAAATTACATAAGTTAGTGTTTCTGTTTGATCTGGTTTTAATTCTGTACTTGTTTTACTTAAGTGAATTCCATCTACTGGAGTTACTACAGTAACTGTACATTGTGCTGTTTTACCATTTGTTGTTCTAGCTGTAATAACAGCTTCACCATTTGCTACAGCAGTTACTTTACCATTTGAATCTACTGTTGCGACATTTGTATTACTTGATGTCCAAGTTATTGTTTTATCACTTGTAGTAGATGGTGCTACTGTTGCAGATAATGTTTCTGTATTATTAACTTCAATAATTGTTGATGTTTTGTTTAATGTAACCCCTGTTGCATTAGTTCTAACTGTAACTGATGCAGAAGCTGTTTTACTACCATCTACAGTAATTACTTTGATTGTTGTTGTACCATTTGCTTTTGGTGTTACTTTACCATTTGAATCTACTGTTGCAACACTTGTATTTGTTGATGTCCATGTAACATTTTTATTTGATGCTGTTGATGGAGATACTGTTGCAGTAAATGTTCTAGTTTCTCCCATATATATTGTTGCACTAGTAGGATTTATTGTTACTCCTGTTACTTTTGTTGTAACTGTAACTGTTGCAGTGGCTTTAATATTACTATTTTCAGCACTTGTTGCAGTTATAGTTGCTGTACCATTTCCTTTTGCTGTTACTTTACCATTTGAATCTACTGTTGCAACACTTGTATTGCTTGATGTCCATGTAACATTTTTATTTGATGCTGTTGTAGGATTATATGTTAGTGTTAATGTTTTTGTATCATTAACATTCATAGCGTTTGTTGATGGACTTATTGATAAAGATGATAGCGGTGTAACAACTGTAACTGTTGCTTGAGCTTTAATAGTATTGTTTTCTGCACTTGTTGCAGTTATAGTTGCTGTACCATTTCCTTTTGCTGTTACTTTACCTGTTGAATCTACTGTCGCAACATTTGTATTACTTGATGTCCAGTTAATTGTTTTGTTTGATGCTGTTGTTGGAGCAACTGTTGCTGTAAACTGTCTTGTATTATTTATATTAATTGTTGCGCTTGTTGGAGATAAAGTAATTCCCGTAACTTTTGTTTTAACTGTAACTGTTGCAGTGGCTTTGATAGTATTGTTTTCTGCACTTGTTGCGGTAATAGTTGCTGTACCATTTCCTTTTGGTGTAACTTTACCATTTGAATCTACTGTTGCAACACTTGTATTATTTGATGACCATATAACGTTTTGATTAGATGCTGTTGATGGGGATACTGTTGCAGTTAATGTTTTAGTTTCTCCCATATATACTGTCGAACTAGTAGGACTTAGTGTTATTCCTGTTACTTTTGTTGTAACTGTAACATTAGCTGAGCCACTAACGCATGTTCCACCATATTCAGGACACGCAGTAACTCTAATTGTTGTTGTACCATTTGCTTTTCCGGTTATTACACCAGATGAATTTATCGTTGCTATATTTGTGTTTGTGCTTGTATATGTAATATGTGGATTACTAGTATCTGCTGGTGATATTGTTATACCTGTTGCCGTTGTAGAGTTAACATTTACAGAATATGAACTACTATTAAAATGAACATCTTGTGGTGAGGTAGTAACTTTAACTGTAATAACTTTACTTGTTAATGTTGCTCCAGTTATTTTATTTGTAGCATGTACATAAATATCTGTTGTTCCATTTTGTTTACCTATAATTATAAGTGATGAATCGCTTGCTTGATGCACCTCTGCTGATGTGCCAGACGCAATATTATAGTCAATATTAACATACTGTTGTCCACTAGATGGTGATGCATTTATATAAATATAACCAGAAGCTCCTTTTTCTATTTGTAAAGAAGTTGGAGTTATTGTCACAGAACCAACAAATCCTAAGACTTGTATTGATTTTGATGTAGAAACTCCTGAAATTGTTTCTACTGCTGTAACACTACCACCAGTTCCTTCTAAACCTCTAATAACTACTGTTGAGCTACTCTGTGAAACAATACCAATTGATCCAGATGAATGGAATTCAAAATTAAATGTTCCCGTCTGTTCACCATTAAAAATTGGTGTTGCATGACATATTACAGTACTTCCATAATTTACTGATGAAGGACAAGACAATGTAACACCAACGACTCCATTTGATCCTGCTGCTAGGGTTTCTCCTTTATATTCTTCTAAATTTTCTACTTTTTCCACTGTTTGTTTATAGTTTATTGCTAATAATGAAAATACTGGAATTACAAGCAATAAAACTATTAAAAAGATAAATTTTTTTGTATTTTTCATTCTACACCACTCTCTATTATAAATAATATCACACTAAAATATTGGATGCAACACATAGTCATTTAAAAAATGACTGGTTTTAATACCAATCATTTTCTTCTTGATTAACTTCTCTTTGTTTTAATACTTTATTTAGTTTTTCTTCTATTTGTACCTTTGAGAATGGCTTAGCTATGTAATCAGCAAAACCTTCTTTTTCGTATTTATCCTCTGAACCTGCTTCGGCATCTGCTGTTAAAGCTATTACTGGAGTATCAAACCCTTCTATTTCATTAAGTTTATGCAGTGTTTCTTCCCCACTTAATCCTGGCATCATAATGTCCATTAGAATTAAATCATAGTCGTTATCTTCTGATACTATATCTATACATTCTTGACCATTATAGCATTCTTCTATTATTAGATCATATTGTTCTAATATTCTTCTTACTACTTTAATATTTAATTGGTTATCATCTACAACAAGTATTTTTTTATAGCCATATCCTTCTTCTTCAAAGTTAATACTTTCTAGTTTTAATCTTTGAGTTCTAGATAAATCTGGCTCTTCTACTAGTTTTATTTTTTGTGGGATAGTAACTGTGAATGTAGATCCTTCTTCATATTTACTTTCTACAGTTATGCTTCCACCCATCATATCTAATAAATGTTTAGTAATAGCTAGACCTAAACCAGTACCTTCTGTTGAAGTATCTCTTTTTATATTTACTCTTTCTATTTTAGTAAATAATTTATCTACTTCTTCTGGTTTCATACCACGTCCAGTATCTTTAACACTTATTATTAGCTTACATACGTCATTTTCATTAACACTTGTTACATTGAACCAAATATCTCCACCATCAGTATATTTAATAGCATTTGTTAATAAATTATTTGCTATTTTTTGAACATGTTTTTTATCACCTACAAGTTCATATGGTAGATTTGGATCTATGTTTGTATGTAAGTATACTGGTTTATCTTCTATATATCCTTCATCTAATTTTTCTAATTCTTCAAACAATTCTTTTGGTTGATATGGGGATTCAACTATTTTAATTGCATTATTATCTAACATAATATAATCTATAACATTATCAATAAGCTCAAATAAAGTCTTAGATGATGTAATTAAATCTTCCGCATCTTCTTGTATCTCTTCTGGTATATTTTCATAACCACCTATGTCTTCTGATAGACCAACTACAGTATTTAATACTGTTCTTATTTCATGAGATACACTTGATAAGAATTCACATTTTTCTTCGTTATTATTCATATTATCACCTTTACCTTTATACAATTTAATTATATATTTATCATGATTATGAAGTCAATCGACAATTATTAGGTGATTTGTTGAATAAAAAAACTAGTCATTCGACTAGTTATTTATTAAATGGAGCGGGTGATGGGAATCGAACCCACGTTATCAGCTTGGAAGGCTGAAGCTCTACCATTAAACTACACCCGCATCAGTAGGCATTTTTAATTATAACAGAATTTTAATAAATTGCAAGTAAAAATGCCTTTTTTTTATTATTTCATATAAAATTCAGCTAATCCAGTGATGTAAGTAGCTTCGTCAAGGTCTTTTATTGAATAATCTGGGTTAATATTAAATAAAGGATATGTTTTTTTACCAAATACTTTTGATGTTTTTTCATATGCATCTTGACTCTTAAAATATACTACGTTGTCAGTAAATGCTATTATTCTTTTATCTTCTGATGCTTCAAAAAATTCAGGGATTTCTTTTTTAATCCAAAATGACCCTTCATCTTCAAAGGAAACTTTTTGCCATTTATTTCTGAATCCTTCTCCTCTGAATACTATTGAATTCCCACTTAAATTAATTTCTACTTGACTATTCGTTGCTTCTTTTGAAATTATGTATTTTTTATTTGTTTCAACATCTTGAATTAGATGATAAAAATGATATACTGTATGTTCTGTTCGAGTTTCATATTTCCCATAAAAAAATGTATCTAAGTATTTGAATTTTCTTTCTTGATACTTCTTTTTTATAGAATTTTTGTAGTTTTTATTAATGAAAGCTCCTCCTATTACTATTAATACTACGATTACTACTACTCCTATTCCATAATATTTAAATATTATGTTAAATGCTTCATCCATACTATATTTTGATAGCAAGTAAAAAATTGGTGCACAAAATAGTACAACTAATAATGCACTTACTAAGGTTGTTAGCACTCTAAATAGCTTAAAACTTTTTTTTGTCATTTAATTTCTCCTTTTCTTTATTATAGAATTAAGAAGATGATGTGTCTATATCTTATTTATGTATTTTTGGACTTCTTCTGCATCATCTAGATGTATTTTTTCATGACCAATAATTTGATAATCTTCATGTCCTTTACCTAGAATAAGTACAACATCATTTTTTTCTATCATATCTAATGCTTTTACAATTGCTGTAGGACGATCTAATTCTACTTCGTAATTATCTGTATGAACTCCTGCTATTATATCATTCATAATAGCTTGTGGATCTTCAGTACGAGGATTGTCACTTGTTAGAATTACATAGTCACTCTTTTCAGTAGCAATATTCCCCATAATAGGACGTTTTTTAGGATCTCTATCTCCTCCACAACCTACTATAGTAATTACTCTACCTTTTTTATTTTCAGTAAAGGCATCAATTATTTTTTCAACAGCATCTGGAGTATGAGCATAGTCAATTACTGCTTCTCCTTCTTTTACTTTTATAATTTCACATCTTCCTTTAGGTGGATAGATACTAGGTGTTACTTTAAGTATTTCTTCTACTGAGTAACCTAAATTATTAATTAGTGATAATGCTGTTAAGTAGTTATATACATTGAATGTACTTCTTAAGTTTGTTTCTACTTCATATTCTTTTTCTTTAGTACTAAATTTAATTAATGTACCTTTATCTGTATCTTTGTAATCTATTATTTTATAATCTACACCATTCTTACCAAATGTAAGTGTATTATCATATGATTCTTCCCAACTAGTTGCATATGGATCATCAGCATTAACAATCATTGGTCCATCTAGTTGTTTTAATATTAGTTTTTTTGCATCTAGATAAGCATCCATTGTTTTATGATAATCTAAATGATCTTGAGTAAGATTTGTAAATGCTGCTACTTTGTATACTAATCCTTTTACTCTTTCTTGATGTAGAGCATGAGAACTTACTTCCATCATTACATTAGTACATCCATCTTCTTTTGCTTCTAATAGTAATTCATATAAATCTAATATATTAGGTGTTGTATTTGGTAATTCAATAAATTCTTTATCTGGTAAGTAATAACCTATTGTACCAATATAACCTGTTTTAGAACCTAGTTTATTAAGTATTTGGTATGTTAAGTATGCAGTAGTTGTTTTTCCATTAGTTCCTGTTACACCTATTATGTTCATCTCATTTACTTCTTTAGAGAAATGATCTGATACATAGTCAGTTAACCATTTATTAGTGTCTTCTACTACTTCTTGTTCTATAGGACAATCTACTTTATGTTCTACAATGGCTTTTACTGCTCCTAGTTCATAAGCTTTCTCTACAAAGTCATGTCCATCAACAGTTGTTCCTGGTAAAGCAACAAATATATCTCCTTTATTTATTTTACGTGAATCATTTTTTATATTAATCATAGTTTTCCACCTCTGTAGATATCATATTATATTTTTGTTAAATAATACAACTAAATATTTCCACATATAAAAAAATAAGTCCACATCATTTTAAAATTTATGGTTGCATTTTTTTATTAAATGAATTATTCTTATAACAAGGGTGTGGAAATATGAAGTTAGGAAGTACTAGTAATCTTAGATGTATTATTAATATGACTAAGGGTAGTATTTTTTCAATTTCTAATATTTTTGTTTTTTAGAAGTTAATTCATTTTTGAATTAACTTCTTTTTTTAGGCCTACACCTATGAAGGGAGAGAAAAAATGAAAACAAAAAGATTGGCATACGATGTAAATGAAATGCCACCAGCTGGTAAGAGTATCATACTAGCATTACAGCATGTATTTGCAATGTTTGGAGCAACAGTTCTAGTTCCAATACTTGTAAATGCAGCTATTGCAGAAGCAGGAGTTGAAGGTCAAGCACTTTCTATTGCTGTAGCACTTGTAACTGCAGGATTAGGAACTCTAATCTATATTGCATGTACTAGAGCAAAATCACCTGTATTCTTAGGTAGCTCATTTGCATTTATTGCTCCTATTGCTGCAGCTTATATTGCAGGAGGAATTGCAGGAGCAATGACTGGGGTAATGGTTATTGGTCTTATCTACTTTATCGTATCTATGATAATTAGATTTGTTGGTAAGGCATGGATTGATAAGTTATTACCACCAATTGTAATTGGGCCAATGATTATGATTATTGGTTTAGGACTTGCTGGATCAGCTGTTAATAATATTTTTGATACTAGCATTGCTATAAAAGGAATAGCATGGAAAGGACCTCTTGTAGCTGCTATTACATTTATTACTACAGCACTTGTTATGACAAAAGCCAAAGGGTTCTTTAAGATAATACCTTTCTTAGTGGGTATTGTTGTTGGTTATATTGCAGCAGCTGCATTTGGAATGGTTAATTTTGAAGCAGTTAGAGAAGCTGCATGGTTCCAAATGCCAAAATTTTATATACCATATGTTCATTATAAACCTGCATTCTTAATTGCTTTAACTATGGCACCAATTGCATTAGTTACTATGGCAGAACATATTGGTGATCATAAAGCATTAAGTACAATAATGGATAGAGATTTATTAAAAGATCCAGGTTTAGAAAATACTTTAATGGGTGATGGTTTAGCAACTTTCTTAGCAGGTTTCTTAGGTGGACCTTCTAATACAACTTATGGTGAAAATACAGCAGTTGTTGGTATGACAAGAAATGCTTCAGTAGGAGTTATTGCACTTGCTGCTATATTTGCAATTATTTTAGGTTTCTTAGGTAAGTTTACTGCATTAGTTCAAACTATACCTACTCCTGTATTAGGTGGAGTTAGTTTACTATTATATGGTTTTATAGCTGTTAATGGTTTAAAAGTATTAATTCAAAATAATATTGATTTTAATAAGAATAAAAATGTTATTGTAGCTTCTGCTATGTTAGTATTAGGTTTAGGTGGAGCTGCCTTCTCTATAGCAACTGGTAATGGTATGTCAGTTAATATTTCTGGAATGAGTTTAGCTGCTATAGTAGGTATTCTATTAAACTTATTAATTCCTGAGGAAGTAGATGAAGAAGTTGTAGAACTAGTTAATAATAAGACTGCAGTTGATGAATTAAAAGATAGTATTAAGAATGAGTTAACTGTAGAATTAAAAGGCGAAATATTAGAAGAAATTAAAAGAGAAATTCTTAATGATAAGAAAAAGAAATAAGAGGTAATATGGAAAATGTATTTGAACTTAATCATCCTTTAATAACTCATAAGTTAGCAATACTTAGAGATAAGAAAACTGGTACTAAAGAGTTTAGAGAATTAGTAAAAGAAATATCTACTGTATTGTGTTATGAAGCTATGAGTGATGCTAAGTTAGTTAAAACAGAAATAGAAACACCAATTGAGAAAATGAAAACTGGTATGTTAGATGAGGATAAGTATGCATTTGTTCCTATCTTACGTGCTGGTATGGGTATGTTAGATGGTGTTATAAGTGTAATACCTAATGCTAAGATAGGTCATATAGGTATGTATAGAGATGAGACTACATTTGAACCTGTTAATTATTTCTTTAAAGTACCTAAAGATATTGAAAAAAGAGAAGTAATTATAATAGATCCAATGTTAGCAACAGGAGGATCTGCTATAGATGCTATTGATTTATTAAAAAGTAAAGGTGTTAAAAAGATAAAATTCTTATGTATTATAGCTGCACCTGAAGGATTAAAAGTTGTTAATGAAAAATATCCTGATGTTAAAGTATATTGTGCATGTATAGATAAGAAATTAAATAAGAATAAATATATTGTTCCAGGTCTTGGAGATGCTGGAGATAGAATCTTTGGTACAAAATAAAAGAGCTTATAGCTCTTTTTTTTGTGGTTCTTTTTTTATAGATAAGGCTGTATCAAATAGCATATATAAGTCTTCATATTGCATTAAGGCATCTGCTTTGATTACAGCATTAACATATTCTTCTCTTCTTTCAGCTAGATATTGATAGTCTATAAAGTATGGTTCTAAATGGTTTACCTTGCATATGTAATCTACATATTGTCTTATAAACTCTCTTTCTGTTCGACCATTTCCTTCTCTAAATGAGTGAATAATATCTAAGTCTGAATATAGAACAGTAATAAATTTAACTAATTTATCTCTATCTGTAATATTTGGTATTTCTTTTTTTGCTTTATTAAGAGTATCTCTTAGGTTAAAAGTAATTAAATGTGGTAGACAGAATAGTAGTTTTTCTCTACTCATTGTTTCTGTTCTTATTTGACCAGCAAATGGATATATATCATTAAATAAGTACTTATGAATACTTAGATAATGATCCATATCAAAGTTACCTTTTGTTGGTTTTAAGAATAGTTGAGTAAGTTTGTAACTTGTTATCATTCTTTCTACTCTATTTAATTCTCTTATATCATCTATACCTAGTTTATTGTATAATACGCCATTTGGTTTGGTTGTCGGAGAATTATATGTTTCATATTTATCGTCTATGTTTTGCATTTTCTTCTCCTTGTTGTTTTTTCTTTTCTTCCATATATTTAATTAATGAATATAAAAAGCTTTCATCTTTTTTACCAGATTGAATATCTTTATATATTTGCATTATTTCTTCGGAAGTTAGTCCATTATTTTCAATGGCGTTTGTACTACTAGCATATTCGATAGCATAATCTAATAATTGATCATGTTTTATTGGTTCCATAAAACCACCCCTTAAGCAAAGAATTGTTCAAACCATACTATAAATGTATATATTGTCCATACTTTTTTATAGCAATCTTTTTTACCACTTTTATGGTTTTCTAATAATTTATTAATCTTATTAACATCAAAGAATTTTTCAGCTATATCTCCATTAAATTTTACTTTAATTTCGTTATATAAATCATCTTCTTTAATCCATTCTCTTAGTGGAACTGGGAATCCTAATTTTTTCTTTTTATATGATTCATTAGGTATTACTCTTTTAGCAGCTTGTCTAAGAGCTGGTTTAGTAGTATCTTTAGTTATTTTAAGATTTGTAGTCATGTGTTTAGCTACATTATATACTTCTTTATCTAGGAAAGGAGTTCTTGCTTCTAGACCAAACATCATAGTATTTCTATCAACTCCATGTAAGAAGTCTCTTACTAACCAGAAATAGAAATCAATCGCTTGTCTTTTAACTGTATCAGAGTTATTAGAGTATGTTTTATAGAATGGAGCTACGATATCTCTTGTATGTATTTGGTTAGTACATTTAATAAGTTTTCTAGCTTCTTCATCTCTCATTACTCTACCTAGACCAATATTATAATCTTCTAGATGTTGACCTCTACGCCATACAAAGTTAAATCCTCTTACATCTGGTATTATATTAGCTATTTTATATCCTAGATGTCTTATTGGATATGGTATTTTCATATACCATGATTGAGATATATCTTCTTGATATGTGTTATATCCTCCAAATAGTTCATCAGCACCTTCTCCAGATAATACTACTTTTACATCTTTAGATGCTATTTCAGCAACAAAGTATAAAGCTATAATAGATGGATCTGCTAATGGTTCATCCATATGATACATAATATTTGGGAAGGCTTTCATGTATTCTTCTTTAGTTATTTTTTTAGAAGTATTATTAATACCTAGTTTATCTGATAGATCTTTAGCATATGATATTTCATCGTATTTAGGATTGTCATAACCAACTGTATATGTTTTATCTGGTTTAGCAATTGAAACTAAGTATGATGAATCAATACCACTAGATAGGAATGATCCTACTTCAACATCAGCTATTTCATGATGTTTAACTGAGTCTTTCATAGCTTTATCTATTTTATCAGATACTTTATCTATATCACTTTCATCTTCATCAAATTGTAATTCGAAGAATTTTTCTATTTTTATTTTTCCATCTTTGTAAGTTAGTTGATGACCTGGTTCTAGTCTTTTAACACCTTTAAAGAATGTCTCTTCAGTTGGTGTTGAGTTAAAGCATAGATATGCTGCTAGAATTGAATCATTAAATTCTTTTACAAAGTCTGGATGATCTAAGAAGGCTTTTATTTCTGATGCAAATAGAAATTTGTTATTATTTGTGTAGTAATAGAATGGTTTAATACCCCATCCATCTCTAGCACAGAATAGTTCTTTTTTATTTTTATCCCATATTGCAAAAGCAAACATTCCTCTTAGTTTTTTAGTTACATCTTTACCCCATTCTTCATATCCATGAAGGATTACTTCAGTATCAGTTGATGTATAGAATTTATATTTTTGTTTTAGTTCTTCTCTTAATTCAATAAAATTATAAACTTCACCATTATATATAATAGCCATGCTTTTATCTTCATTAAATATTGGTTGATCTCCAGTACTTAAATCGATTATTGATAGACGTCTATGACCTAGAGCGGCATTATCATCTAAATAGAATCCTTCAGCATCTGGTCCTCTATGAGCAATTCTATCTGTCATTGCTTTTAGTATTTTTTTACTTGGTTTTGTGTCGCTTATGTAACCTGCTATTCCACACATAATATCACCTAACTTCCTAATATGTAAGTGTAATAGTCATTATCTACAATTAATCTACTGATACTAAAGTAATTACTTACTTTAGTATTTATTCTTTTTATATATTCGTCTTGGTTTTCTAGTTCTTTTCCTTCTCTTAAAGTAAATTTTCTAGAACTTGCTTGATACCAACCATAGTCAGTAACCCAACTACGATTAGAGAAGATAGCTATTCCTTCAGCATCGCTTAATATATCTTTACCTAGTATTAATCTAGAATCGTATTCTATACCAAATAAGTTTAGTAATGTTGGGAGAACATCTATTTGACTTCCTACTTTTTCTACTACAACTGGTTCTTCCATAGCGTTATTCCATAGAATGAAGTTACTACGATTTATTTCAATAACACCATCTTTGGTATAAGTTGCAGCTTCATTCATTTCAGAAGTTGATAATGTATATGGATAGTGATCTCCTACTAAGGCGATTACTGTATTATCAAGTTCACCTGATTCAGTAAGTTTATTAACTAGTTCTTCTAGCATTTTATCTAGTTCTACTTGAGCAGCTAAATAGTATTTAACTGATGATGAATAATTTAAGTCTTTAACAGTATCCCAGTGACGTCTAGCAATATTGTCTCCTGAATTATATGGAGAGTGTCCACTAACTGTTACATAGTATGTAACAAAGTTACCTTCTTTACCTAGGTAGTCATCTACTGATACATCAATCATATCTGAATCAAATTCTAACCATTGACATGGATATTTCATTTTACTTAATTCACTACTAGTATGTAATCTTTTTTCTAGACCATTACCACAACCTAAATAGTTACTAAAACCTAATGTTTTCATCGTTTTTTGTCTTGAGTAATAAGTATATGTCCAGTTATGGTAACTCTGAGCACGATATCCAATATTACCAAAGGCATTACCAAGTCCATATGCTATTAGAGGAGTTTTACTTTTCCATGATGCTAATGATTCTTGAGTTGGTATTAATCCAGTTGTTGCTTGGAATTCTCCTCCTGTTGTACTTAAGAATACTGGAGAATAGAAGTTTTTAAAATCAAATCCAGTATGAATCATTTTATATAATGTAGGAGTTCTAACTTCATCTACGGCTATTTCATTAAATCCTTCAGCTAAAATGAAGATTAAATTTTTACCTTCAAACATACCAGTATATTCTGTTTTATTAGATGCTGGTACATTTGAAAAGTAGTTGTTTAGTGATTGGATATTTTTATTCTTAGATGATTTTTCAAAATCTAATTCTAATTCATTAAAACCATAATCTTTTTCTCCTTCTTCTATTACTGGAGCTATTTCTGTTGGTTCTTCCATGTCTAGAATTATTTCACTTTCATAACCAAGCATGAATCTTTTTATATCAATTTTGGAATATGTTAGTAATCCAAAACTATCTATTATTCTTTCACTTGCATCTTCTTTAAAATATAATCTATAAAGTGAATCTGTTTTTTTATAGTTTGGTATTAATAAAAGAAATGTTGATAAGTATGAAATTATAAACATTATAAGTAATGAAGTAATTGTATGTTTATGATATCTAGTAAAATCTATTCTTTTATTAAATAGTACTAATACAATAAATGGTACTAAAAAAGCAAAAAATCTACCATAGTATTTAGTAATGGTATCTATTACTATATTAGCAAAATCTACTGCTTGATCTGCTAATCCAAATGATGATAAAGAAAGAATACCCATATCTAAACTTTTAAATATGAAGTTAGCTTCAAAATAGACCGTAAATATAATAATAAGTAAGAATGCTATTATTTTATTAATTGTTTTAGGAAATAGTTTTGATAGTATTGTACATAATATAATAAAAGGTATACTAAAAAATATAACATATATAATACCAATTCCAAGTACTTGTTTTGTTATTAATAGTCTGGCCATTAATTCTAAATATAGAATTGAAAATGTATAAAAAATAATTGGATTTATATTAATTTTTGATAATATTTTTTTCATAGTATTCCTCTTTCTCTATGTAATTCATTATATCACAAAATAGTATGTAATTTTAATATCCAAAATAATTGACATTTTACGAATAAATATTTACATTTTTTAACAATATTTATTATTTATTTATTATAATGATAATAGGAGTGGTTTATATGACAATAGATGAAAATGAAAAGAAGTATTATAGAATACTTGGAGATATTGAAAAGTTAATGGATAAGTTTCGTGATAAAGGTTATACTCAAGAACAATTAGATGATATTTTATTAACTTTGGTTAATAATGTTCCTTCTATGTTACTTGGTGATGATGTTGTTAAAGAAATAGCACAACGAGACAATTTAAGTTTTGATGAAATGGATGCATTAACTGAAGGTAAAGGTTTAGGAAGATAAAAAAAATGAACTTAGTGTTCATTTTTTTATTTGATTAAAGATAATTGAACTTTTTGTTTAGTTAAATCAATATCTGCTACATAACATGTTACGATATCTCCTACATTAACTATGTCATTAGGATTCTTAACAAATTGTTTAGACATTTTAGATATATGACATAGCCCATCATCATGTAAACCAATATCTATAAATGCTCCAAACGATGCTACATTACGTACTGTTCCTTGTAGTTCCATACCAACTTTCAAGTCTTCAATATGTAAGACATCACTTTTTAGAATTGGGGCTTCTAGTTCATCACGAGGGTCTAATCCAGGATTTAGTAATTCTTTTATTATGTCTTCAATTGTGTAATATTCACTATTTAGTTCTTCAGATAGTTTTACTATGTTTTGTTTTTTTAATGTATCTTTAAAATTATCAGTATTGATATCTTCTATTTTTAGATTTAGTTTATCTAGTAATTTATTTGTTAGTTCATAACTTTCTGGGTGAATACCAGTTTTATCTAATGGATTAGTTCCATCTGGTATACGAAGGAATCCTATTGATTGTTCGTATACTTTGTCTGTCATTCCTTTAATGGTTTTAATTTCATCACGAGATGTTATTTTATTTTTTTCTTTATATTTATAAATATTTTCTATTACTGATTTAGTCAAACCTGATACATATTTAAGTATAGATTTAGAAGCGGTATTAATATTTACTCCTACTTCGTTTACTACTTTAGATGTAGTGAAATCTAATGCACTTGCTAATTCTTTTTGATTAACATCATATTGGTATTCTCCTACTCCAATAGATTTAGGATCTATTTTAACTAGCTCTGATAGTGGATCTTGTAGTCTTCTACCAATTGATACTGCACTTCTTTTTTCTACTGCTAAATCAGGGAATTCTTCAATAGCTAGTTTAGAAGCACTATAGATAGATGCTCCTGCTTCTGATGTAATAATGTATTTACATGGTAATTTATATTCTTGAATCATTTCGGCACAGAATTTTTCTGATTCACGAGATGCAGTACCATTACCTATAGATATGATATCTACTTTGTATTTTTCTATTAAGTTTTTAACTATTAGTTTAGATGCTTTTATATATTCGTCTTGTTTAGAACCATTTAGGAATGGTTTAATAACAGTTGAATCTAAGTATGTACCATTTTGATCTACTACAGCTAATTTACAACCATTAACATAACCTGGGTCAAAACCTAATACAGTCATACCTTTAATAGGTCTTGTTAGTAATAAGTGTTCTAAATTAGTGCTAAATGTATCAATAGCTTGTTTTTCGGCTTTTTCAGTTAGTTCACTACGTATTTCTCTTTCAATACTAGGTAGTATTAAGCGCTTTAGAGAGTCTTTTATACTATTTTTGACTAATTCTACTACAAATGATTTTTCGTCTTTTATAAGCTTCTTTTCAAGGTAAGAAGTAATAGCATCATCATCCATACCAATAGATACATTAAGTACTTTTTCACTTTCTCCACGATTAAGTGCTAATACTCTATAATGTTTTATGTATTTAACTCTATCTGTAAATTCATAATACATTTCATATACTTTATTTGGATCTTCAGCATTCTTTTTAATCTTAGAATCTATTGTTCCGTTTGCAAAGACATTGTTACGAATCCATTTACGATATCCAGCATTATCACTTATCCATTCAGCAATAATATAACCTGCTCCTTCTAAAGCAGCAGCTGTATCTTTGACATTTTCATTTAGGAATTTAGATGCCATTTGTTCTAATGAACCAGTTGTTGGAAATGACATAATCATTTTAGCAAGTGGTTCTAAACCATTTTTAATAGCTTCACTAGCTTTAGTCTTTTTCTTTTCTTTATAAGGTCTATAGATATCTTCTACTTCTGTTAGTTTTGTACATTGTAATACTGCTTCTTGTATTTCAGGAGTTAACATACCTTTTTCATCAATAAGTCTTATTACATCTTGTTTACGATTATATAAGTTTTCTTGGTATCTATATTGTTCTTCTATAGCTCTTATTTGATCTTCATTTAGATTACCTGTTTTATCTTTACGATAACGAGCTATGAAAGGAATTGTTGCTCCTTCTGATAACATTTCTAGAACTGTGTTTATTTGTTTTTCTTCTAAATTAAGAGTACTTACTAAAAATGTTATAACATCTTTATTAATTGTTAATTTGTTTTCTTCTTCCACATTAATCACCATGTTTTATTATAACAAAAAAAGAAGAAGAAAATTAATTTTCTTCTTCTTTTTTATTGTTTTTTTTCTTTTTTGATTTAGCTAATTCTTCTTTTATTTTATCAACTGGAATTTCTTTTGTTAAATCTGGTATTTTACCTGTTTTTTCATCTTCCATAACAGGAGCACTATTAGCTGATTCAGATATTATTTTTTGTACTTCTATAATACCTGTTTTTTCTTGTTCCTCACGGAAGTTCATGGCCATGCCTATAACAAATACGTATGATAGGAAGTAAACCCAGATCATTAAGACGACGATGTTTGCTAAACTACCATAGAATAATGAATAGTTAGCATAGTTATTTATATAATATGAATATAATGCTGTTATACCTATCCATAATACAGTTGTAAATATTGCTCCACCATTAACACTATTACTTGGTACTTTTTTATCTGGAGCCATTGTATATATTATTTTAATGAATAAGAATATAATAATCCAAGATATTGGTCCTTGTAATAAGTTTAACATTTTTACTATTATTTCTGTTGATTCACTATCTATATTTATATAGTGAAGTAAGTTAATAATACTATCACCAAATAATGGAACAAGTAATACGAATAGTAATAGTATTACAATTATTAATTCCATGATTATAGCTTTTAATCTTCTTTTGAAGAAACCTGAATCTTTGATACCATATATTGTATTGGAAGCAACTATAATAGATGTCATACCATTACTAGCTATAAAGTATCCAACCCCTAATGTGATAAAGAAAGCTGGTGTAATTTCAGTAGATGTTATTATAGGAGTTAATATTTCAGAGAATTCTCTTCCCATTGCTTTTGATATTAAGTTAAATATCAAATCATTTGATATGTTTATATATGAACATGCATAACCAATTAAGGTTATTGTTGGAACTAAAGATAAGAATAGGAAGAATGATACTTGTCCTGGTAGAATAAGCATCTCTGGTCTCCAAAAAGCATCCCAGAATCTTCGAAAGAAGTTTCTTTTTTTTCGCTTCTTTGCCATATTCTATTCCTCTTCTAATTCTTCTTTTTTATTACGCATATCTTCTACAGATTCGTTTATTGCATCCTCAATAGTTTTCATATCATTAGTAATCATACTGTAACCTATAGCAGCACCATGTTCGTAAGGTAAGTTTTTAAATTCTTTATATAGTTTACGAATATAACTTACTACTTGTTTTTCTTGGTATCCAACCAGATATATTAAGTATTCGTTACCATCTGTACGCATTATGTCAGTGTTATCAAGTTGAGTTTTAATTAAAACATTAGCTGCTGCTTTAATTTGATTATCTCCTTCTTCATAACCTAATTTATCATTTATTTCTTGTACTTGATTTAAGTCAATGATAATTGTTGCTTGTGGATAGATAGTATTCTTATTCCATGAGCTTATATTTTCATTTAAGTAATTTCTATTTTTTAAAGAAGTCAATTGATCAATATATTTCATCTTATCTTCTTTTTTAATCTTCTTAGCTATCTTTATTTTCTTAGTTGATCTATATACTATATAAATGATTACTAGTACTATAAATACTACAAATAATGAATATCTAGCTATCTTACCAAGAATAGTTCCTGATTTTTGAACTCTAGTATGACTATAAGTACCATCTGTTATCATCTCAGCAGGATCTAGAGTTTGAATATATTTACTAAATAGTATATTAAATGTATCATTGCTCTTTAAATAGAAATTGTAAGTGTCTGATATTGTATTATCATATCTAACAGAGTAATTGTTTAATATTGATTTACTATAGTAATTGAATATTTGTTTATCTATTACTATTAAGTTATTTTTATTAGCTATTTTCTTTAAGTCTTTTTCATTAGCATATGTTTTAACGTCTATGCCACCTAATGAGTTTAGGTATTTTTCTAAGATACTATTTTTAAGAACATATACTGTTTTACCACTTAAAGATTTAACTGAGTTAATAACAATGTTGTTTTCTTCTTTAGCTACAATAACAAATGATACATTCATTAAAGAGTTAACTTTATGATATTTAGTATCAAGGTTATAGTAGTTATAGAATATATCTACTTTATTATTAGATATAGCTTCTGCTAATTTATTAAAGTTTTTGTATTTAGTGTATGTAAATTCAGTATTACTAAATTCACTAAAATGTCCTAAGTATTCACTTATTATTCCACCATATGATCCACTCATTAGTATTTCATATGGAGAATTATCTATAAATCCATAATTATATTCTTTAGATTGAATATTTGTTATTTCTTTATCAGAAATAGATAAGGCTTCTACAAAGGTATTTAATTCATTTTTATTTAATGATTTATTAAAATTTTTATCTTTCCATCCACCAAAATATTTTTTTAATATTGAACTAAATGTATCATCTTCAGTGGGTTTATAAATAATGTATTTATTTAAATCTCCAATATGGTAATCAATATTGTAATTTGATGTAAGAATAGATGTTAAATGTTCTTCTAAAGGAATAATTACATATTCTACATCGTTACCAGCTTCTAAAGCTTCAAATAAAGAAGTTGGTGAGTCATAATTACTAATTAATGTATTACTTACATCACTAAGATGTTTTGTTATTATTTTTTCATCATCAGCAAGTATACCTATCTTTTTACCAGATAAGTTAGATAATGAACTCATTCCTACTAATTCTTTACTTACTACTACATAATGTTCTTTATGAAATAGTGTATCTTCTTTATCATAGTCATAAACTACTTGGAATGAACTAGTACCAACTTCTTCACCTAGATTATAAGTAATAATATGAATATTGATGTTTTCATCATTTTCTAAGTCTTTTAAGAAGTCATAAAATAAACCTGAACCATTTTTACCAAAGACATCTAAGTTATTAGGAACATAGATATTTTGTACTTTGTTAACGTTTTCAGTTATCCATTCTTTTTCTTCTACTGTTAATTTATTTTCATCATTTAGAATACGATAAGTAAAGTATCCTAATAAAGATATTATTAGTATAGCTACTAGAACTATTAAAATAATTCTTTTATTGAGTTTTATTTTTTTCATATGCTAATCCTCTTGAACGGCATTAGTTTCTTGTTTTTCTACTTTTCTATTATTATTCCAAATTAAGCCATTACCATTTTTGTTATGTGATCCTTCGATAAGGAATCCTTCACTGTTGTTACTTGCATCTTCTTGTAAAGTGAATTGGAAATCATAGAATTTTAATTCATCTTCACTAAAATCTTCTAATGATTTTAATGCAATTCCTTCAGCTTCTACTAAGTCTACATCGGCTTCAAAGTAGATTTTAACGTATATAATTCTTCCTGTAATATCTATACTTGCAGTCTTAATCTTACCGTTTTCAACTAATTTATCTCTATATTCATCTTGTCTTTCTTCTGTAATAGGTACATCTTCTATTCCATCAAGTCTACTTCCATATTTGCCTTTTCCATTTGCACCAAATAATTGGAATAGTACTGTTGCTATTACTATTACACTAACTATCACAATAGCCATCAAGATAGTAAATATACGATGTTCTTTGTAAAATCTTTTTATTCCTTTCATTTAAATCACCTCTTTAAATGTAATTAAATTATACTACAACATGAGTGTTTAAGCAATTGTTTAAGGTCATTTCTCATACTTAGAAAATCTTTCTTTTTTAGATATTTATGCAAATAAAAAAGAATTATTAAAATTCTTTTTAATATCCTGTACTATAGCGAATCTATAATATCTTTCAGTTTGTCTTCATCCCAGATTTCTATACCTAGTTTTAGAGCTTTATCATATTTTGAACCTGGTGAATCTCCAACTATTACAACATCAGTTTTTTTAGATACGGAATCTACAGATGTTCCACCATATTTTTCTATTAAAGCTTTTATTTCATCACGAGTCATGAAACTGATAGTACCTGTAATAACAAATTTTTTATTAGAGATAATATCATTTTCTATAGTTCTTTCTCCTTTGTATTCCATATTTATACCTATTTCTTTTAAGTTATTAATAAGTGTTATATTTTTATCTTCATGGAAGAAAGAATAGATGTTATTAGCTAGTATATCTCCAATATCTTGGATATCTGTTAGTTCTTCTACAGAGGCATTCATAAGATTATCTATATTGTTATATTTTTTAGCTAGTACTTTAGCTGTTTTAGCTCCTATACCGGGTATACCTATTGCAAATAGTAATCTTTCTAGAGAGTTTTCTTTACTATCTTCTATTGATTTAAGTAAGTTATCAACACTTTTATTACCAAATCCTTCTAGTTCTATTAGATCTTCTCTTTTTTCTTTTAGTGAATAAATGTCTTCTATTTTAGTTATGATATTCATATTGTAGAAGTCTTCGATAATAGCATCTCCTAAACCATCTATATTCATAGCTGGTCTTGATACATAGTGAGTTAGTCCTTCTATTTTACGAGCAGGGCAATGGATGTTAGGACATAATGCATCTATACCACTATTACTTCTTACTAGAGGTGTACCACATATAGGACAAGATGTAATCATTTGGAAGTAAGATACGTCTTTTCTTCTTTCTAAGACTGGTTCTACTACTTCTGGTATTACATCACCTGCTTTATGAATTACAACAAAATCTCCAATACGTAAATCTTTTTCTTTGATATAAGCTTCATTATGTAGAGTTGCTCTTCTAATAGTACTTCCTGCTACTTTAACAGGAGATAGTACAGCATTTGGTGTTATTTGACCAGTTCTACCTACTGTAAAGATTATATCTTCTAGTTTAGTTACTACTTTTTCAGCAGGGAATTTATATGCAACTGCCCATCTTGGATATCTAGCAGTATTACCCATAGCTCTTTGACCTGCTATATCATTTAGTTTAATAACTATACCATCTATTTCATATGGAAGAGATGGTCTTTTTTCTGTCCATTCTTCAATATATTCTTTTATTTCTTTAAAGTTATGACATTTTTTAAAGTTAGGATTTATTGGTAAACCTAGTTCTTTTAGTTTTAGTAATGTTTCGTAATGAGTCTTTTCTGTTGTATTAGGTACATGGTATAAAACAGTATCTAATTTACGTTCTTTAGCTATACGAGAATCTAATTGACGAGCAGATCCTGCGGCAGCATTACGAGGATTTTGAAATGGTTCTTCGCCATTTTCTATTCTCTTTTTATTAGCTTCTTCGAAGCTTTTTTTAGTCATGTAGATTTCTCCACGTACTTCTAAATCAATTGGTTTATTAAGTTTAATAGGTACATATTTAATAGTCTTAAAGTTATTAGTAATATCTTCTCCTACTACACCATCACCTCGTGTAGCTGCTGATACCATAAGACCATTAACATATGTAAGATTTACTCCTAAACCATCCATTTTTAATTCACAGACAAATTCTGGATTATCTATTTCTTTTTCTACTCTTTTAACATATTGTTCTACTTCATCTAAATTAAAGACATCTGCAAGTGAGAACATTGGAGTAGCGTGTGTAATCTTTTCAAATTGATCTAGTATTTTAGTACCTACATTAGTTGTAGGAGATTCTGGTAGTTTATATTCCGGATATTCAGCTTCTAAACGGAATAATTCCATTAGTAAACTGTCATATTCGTTATCTGTTAAAGTAGGATTATCATTTAGATAATATTCTACATTAGCTTTGTTTAAAATCTCAACTAATTCTTTAATTCTTTGTTCTGGATTCATATATTACCCCCAAAGATTATTAGGATATTCTCCTTCTTCTACTAATCTTTTTATATTGTTTCTAACGAAATCTGTATCTTCTTTGTATGTTACTCCATACCATGTTGCTTTTGTATGTAATACATATACATCAGCATATCCTGTTTTATTAGCTTCATCTAGGATATCTGGAATTAGGAATTCACATTTTTCTAGATTATCTTCGTTTGTTTTAAAAAATTCAACTATCTTTTCATCTAGTAAATCAAATAATGATTGATCAAATACTAGCATGTTCATAGATACTAAAGCATCTTTTTCTATTTTGAATTCTTCTGCTCCTGATAATGGTGTACATGATATTTTTTTACCATCTTCAATAATAGAGCTTTCTGTTATTTGGATTAATTTGTTATCGTTATCTGCCTCTAATACACCACGTTTTACTGCGCCATTTTCAGTCATTGTTTTAATTGCTTCATAACCTACAGTAGCCCATTTTCTACCAGCAGAATTTTTTAAGAAGTCTGCTGCTACTTGGAAGGCGTCTCTTCCATAGAAGTCATCGGCATTTATAACAACAAAGTCTTCATCTATGGCATCTTTAGCACAATAGATAGCATGAGCAGTTCCCCATGGTTTAACTCTTTCCTCAGGTATTTTAACAAAGTCTGGTACATTATCTAGTTTTTGAAATACATATTCAACTGGTATATGTGGTTCTACTCTAGCACCAATTGTACTTTTAAAGATATCATAGTTTTCTTCTTTAATAATAAATACTATTTTACTAAAACCTGTTTTAATAGCATCAAATACTGAGTAATCAATGATAAACTCATCGTTTGGTCCCATAGGAGCTATTTGTTTTAGTCCTCCAAATCTACTGCCCATTCCAGCAGCCATAATTAACAATTCCATATTATTCCTTCTTTCTACATTTTTGTTATACTTTTATGGTTTTTAAGTAATTTTTTATTTCCAAAGTTTTTAGCAAATGCTACGGTAATAAAGTCTCCATTAACATCTATGACAACTCCTTTGCCATAAGTTATATGCATTATTTTATCACCAATTTCAAATTGAACATCTTCTTGATTATAGATTTCTTCTTTATTAATCTTTTCTTCTGGAAGTAGTTTTTCGTTTTCTACTTCAAGAAGATTAGGATCTATTTCTTTTATGAATCTACTTGGTGGATTCATTACATCTTTACCATATAGGATTCTTCTTTTAGCATTAGATAAGTATAATCTTTCTTTAGCTCTAGTTATACCTACATAACATAGTCTTCTTTCTTCTTCTAAACCTCCTTGTTCAAAGAATGAGTTTTGGTGAGGGAAGATTCCATCTTCCATTCCTATTAAGAAGACAGCTTTAAACTCTAATCCTTTAGCACTATGCATAGTCATAAGTGTTACTACATCATTTTCATCTTGATGTTCTGTTATGTCTGCTATTAAGGAGATTTCTTCAAGTAGGTCAGCTAAGTTAACTGAACCAGTTCTATCTTCAAATGTCTTAGTAATTGATTTAAATTCTTCTAAGTTTTCTAATCTTAAATCACTTTCTAAGTTATGTTCATTTTCGTATTCTTCTCTTATACCTGTTTCATCTAAGACTAAATCTACTAAGTCTGTAAGTGATAGATCTTGACTCTCTTTAGTAAGTCTTTGAATTAGTTCTTTAAATTGTAATTCTTTACCTTTAGAGATTACTTGGAAGATAGTAGTATTTTTTTCTTTAGCTTCTTTTTCTAGTTTAGCAATAGTTGCATCTCCGATACCTCTTTTTGGTACATTTATAACTCTTCTTAATGATATTTCATCATCATTATTAAGGATTAATCTTAAGTAACAAATTAAGTCTTTAATTTCTTTTCTTGAGTAGAAGTAATAACTACCTACAACTTTGTATGGTATACCTGATTGTAAGAATGTTTCTTCTACTAAACGGGATTGAGCATTGGTTCTATATAGAACGGCTATATCATTTTTGGAATATCCTTCTTCTAATAGTTTTTTTATTTCATCTATTACTAGTTGTATTTCATGTTTACCATCATAAGCAACCATATATTTAGTTTTAGTTCCATCACCTTTACTACTCCATAAGTTTTTTTCTTTTCTTTCTTTGTTGTTTTTTATTACGGAGTTAGCAGTATCTAAGATATTTTTAGTAGAACGATAATTTTCTTCTAGAGGAATTACTACAGCATCTTTGTAGTCTTTTTCAAAGTTAAGGATGTTTCTAAAGTTAGCACCTCTAAACATGTATATGGATTGATCTGGATCACCTACTATAAATATGTTTTTATATTTACTAGCTAGTAATTTAGACATTTTATATTGTACTTCATTTGTATCTTGATATTCATCTATTAGAATATATTTAAATTTATCTTGGTAATGTTCAAGTATATCTTTATTTTTCATGAACATTTCTACTGGTAGTTTTAGTAAGTCATCAAAATCTACTGAGTTGTTTTTTCTTAATATATCTTGATATTCATAATATACTTGTTCTGCTATCCTATCTGGTGGGGTATTAAAGTATTTAGATATTTCATCAGTAGTTAGCATTTCATTTTTTATATTACTAATTCTATTTCTAACGTATGAAGGAGGAGCTAACTTAGTATCTAAGTTATTATCTTTCATTATTTTTTTTATTATTGTTAGAACATCATCACTATCTACAATAGAGAATGTTCTATCTAATCCTAGTAATGGGGCATTTTCTCTTATTAGTCTTACTCCTAAGGAATGGAATGTTCCAACAAAAGCGTTATTACCCGGTACTATTTTTTCTAGTCTTTCTCTCATTTCTTTAGCTGCTTTGTTAGTAAAGGTAATTGCTAAAATATTATAAGATGGTATACCACTATCTATTAAGTTAGCTATTCTAGTAGTTAGTACTTTGGTTTTACCAGAACCTGCTCCTGCTATTACAAGACATGGTCCATCTATATGTAATACTGCTTTTTTTTGTTGTTCGTTTAATCCATCTAATAAGTTCATAGTTGCGCCTCTTTTCAAGTTTTATTATATCATAAAAAAACGAGTTATTAACTCGATTTTAGTAGCCACTTCTTAACTGTTTAATGTATTCTTGATCTTTTTTATAAATTCTATCTCTATCAACTAAAACTATTGGGTATTTTCTAAACCATACTGGTACTTTTTCGGGATTAGCACAATCAGCATCACGATATGTATCTAATAACATGGTATTTTCTCCACATGTACCTTTAGTTAGAGTATCTGTTCTTCTATATCCTAATCTATCTAAGGCCATATCAAAGTATCTAAAGTATTTTGGATCAATTTTATCTGCTCTTCTCGTTAAGTATTTTTGAACTTCTAATCCACCTGATACTATTCCTTTACTATCTCTTAAGTATATTTCTTCATAGTTTTTAGCTATTAAGTAAAGATTAGGACATATTACGTCTTCATATGACCATTTTGTATATACTAGTTTTATTACATAGTCACCTATTCTATAGCATGAACAAGTAGTACCTTTACCTACAAAGCCATGTTCTTTGCTTTTACTTAGATCCATGTATTTTTCTGTCCATTCTTCTAATAATGATCCTAGTCCTACTTGGTATACATTTTCTAATTCGAAACCTCTTTTTTCTTCTAAGTAATATCTAATATGATTATAAAAGTCAGTTAGTAATTCTTGACTAATTTGTGATTTATGACTTAGATAAAGAGCTAATTTATAGTTAGCAGATGTTTGAAATAATCTATCTGCATCTTTTGAGAATTCTTTTTCTTTTTTCTTAGCAAAGGGATCATCTTTGTAAGTATATCTTGATATAAGTTCTGAAGCTAAGTAATTATGTTTATAATCTTTTAAAATATATTCTTTTAATTTTTCATATTCTCTTTGTCTATTATTAGTTAGTAATAATACTGCTAATTTAGATATATCTTCAGGATTCATTAATGTTGGTAAAAATGTTAGTTGTTCGTATGGTTCAAATGTAACTGATGTTGTGTATTTAGTAATATCATCATATATTTCATCTATTTTATCAGGATGGTTTTTAATTAGATATTCCATAAATAAATATCTTATATGTAAATCGTGGTATCTAGATAGTCTATGAAGAATAGTATTATTCTTTTTAAAGCAATATTCTGCTATTACTTTAAGGAATTCTTCTTTTTCAACATTACTAAGGAAATGATCTAAATATTCTTCTAATAATCTATCTCCATATGTTGAGTTATCTAAGATATTTTTTAGCATTTTAGGATTTACTATTTTTATATCTAGTAATTCATATGCTTCTTTAGCAAATTCAGGAATATCATATATTATCTTAAAACAATAATATGGTAGATCATCTTTTAATTTATTTAAAAAGCCATTAATAATTTCTACTCTATTAGGAGATGTTCTAACTAACTCAATGAGATGATCTCTATCATAGGTAGTTTGTCTATAAACAAAATCAATTTTACCATCTTTAAGATACTCTAAAGTATTAAAAGCCATAGTAACCCCTTCTTTGAGTTTTTATTATATGGATTAGAGTAAATAATGTCAAATAAAAAAGCCATTATCTGGCTTTTTATAGATATTCCATTATAGCAATGTTGTTCTCTAGTTTTTCTACTAAATCTTCTCTATCGTATTTTGAGAAGATTCCTTCAAATTCATCATTGTTTAGTAAGAACATATTATAGAACTTAGTGAAAGCATCTACATAATTAGTAACACCTAAATCTTTAAGATATTTAATATTCTTAGTTACTGTAGATTCTTGTTCTTCTATCATCTTTTGAGCAAGTTCAGGAATATTTCTTTCCATCATGTTTATTCTATCTTCTTCAAAACCTAAATCTTTTAAATACATCATAGACTTGGACCTCCTACTTCTTCCCCTTTATTAAAACCCAAGCAAGTATCTACGACTTCCTTTAGTTTTTCTTCGTCTCCACGAAGATTATAAAGAAGAGATGTTAGAATAACTTCTTTTTCTACGCCATCTATTTCTTGTCCTTGTTTAGCAAGAGCTTTTAATAGAAGTTTAATATGTCTTTCTAATTTAGTTCTAGATACGAATACATCACCAATTTGATATGTTAAATTTCCTACTTTAGAAGCATTTAACATTTCTTCAAATGAAGCTAATAATTGTTCATATTTAGCTTTTGTTTCGTCTTCAACTTTAACTTCTGGATCTAATTCTGGATTTGAATAGTAAGTATCAAGAGTATCTACTAATAATTGAGTAAAGTCTTCATTACCAATCATTGAAGCAATACTACTATTTGCTTCTTTATAACTCTTTAATTCTGGTACTTCTATTCCATATTTTTTAGCATATTCAGTATAATCAATTAATTCAGGTGCAAATGTTTCAGTTTCTTCATCATATAGTGTTACACCTTTATTTCTTAAAACTTCTACTCTTTTTAGTAATTCTTGAAGATTTAATTCTAATACTTCTGGATTTGATGTTGTTAAATCTTCTAATCCATTTTCAACTAATCCATCAATACCTTCTACTAAATCAATTGGTTTTTGAGCTAAAGTATTTAAAGCATATCTACCATTATCTTGTTTAACTATTGATAATAGGTATTCTTTTAATACTTTCATATCACCAATAACATATGGACTAAATAGAATTGGTTTAAAATTTCTTAATTCTTTGTCATCTAATTCAAATGTCTTAGTAACTAAGTCCATATTTTTTTCGTATATTGCTGTATCTTGTTCAATGTATCTAATGTTTTCATCAGTTATTGAACCATCTACTCTTTCCATTGCTTCTACTCTTTCTTTAATTGTAGAGAATGTTTTTCTGAAGATTGAATCTTCAGGTGATGAAGTAATTATTTCTTTAATCATTTTTTCACTAATTGATTTACTTCTTAAGAAGTTAATCTTTTCACTTAGTTCTGGATCAGTAATATACATATGTCCATTGGCATATACATATGCTTCTTCATCAGCATTTATACTTCTTAATAATTCATAATTGTTTTTAATTAAATTACTATCTACATTTTTTAAATAGTCATATATTTTATTTAATTCATTATGTGGGAATTTATCTACTTGAAGTCCTAGTTCACTCATGAAGTTTTCTATTTCTGTACTGCTATCTATTCTGCGTTCATCTTCTTTAAGAGCTGTTTGAACTTCACTTAAATCTATTACAGTAGTTGGAGCTTCATCTATATTGAATTTAATATCTGGTTGATCTCCAAATGTAATAGTATTTCCTTCAACTTTTACTTCTGGTTCATCAGAAGGTTTTTTATCAGGAACTTCTTCTGCAACTTCTTCAACTATTGGAGTTTCTTCTGCTTCTTCTACTTGAGGAACTTCATGTTCTTCTTCTGGTTGTACTGCTCCGTATATAATAGTTGTTTCTTCAGGAACTTCTTTTTCTTCTTTATCATCTGCAGGAGTTTCTTCATCAGATACTAGAGTAACTATATCTGTTGGTTCATCAGCTTTAGGAGCATCAACAACTACTGCAGTTTCAGTAAAATTTATAGGAATTTCTCCTACACCTTCTTCTTTATTAAGTGCTTCTTCTACTTTAGCTGGTGTTACTTCAGCAGGTTCTTCCTCTAATCTAGCTTTTCTTTCTTCATAAGTACGATCGAATTCAGATAATACATCTTCAGGGAATAGAATAATCTTACATAATTCAGTAATTTCATCTTCATTAAAGCTACTGAAATTAGATAATATAGATCTAATATATTGTTTACTTAAAGAATCACTTTCGTTTCCACTTAAGCTTTGTTCTACTAAACTTGCTAATGCTTGTCTCTCAACTTCAGCTCTTTGTAATTCTTCTTCTGCTCCATCTAAATCTGCTCCATATCCAGATATTTGTCCAAATAATTCAACAATTTTAGCTTTTGCAGTTTCTATTCTACTTCTTAGAGAATCTTCATATTCAGGGGCCTTTTCACTTACACTTGAAACTAGTGGTTCTACTTCAACATTTACTCCTATAGCTTTTAAAGCTGCAAAGTCAACGTCTTTTAAACCACCAAATGCTTCAAAGAATGAGTCTTTTTGAGAAGTGAAATCACTTAGTTCTCTTTCTAATCTTTCTCTTTCTTGTTCTGTTTCATCCTTTGCTGTTCTAGCCTCTTCAATCATTTCCCCAATATTAGACTTCTTGTTTAATATATCTGTTATTACTGTACTTTCTGAACTTTTTAGGTTATAAAGCTTAAATAATAATTTTTCTGTTTCATGTGATATTTCTGCCATAGCACACACCTCGCTTATTATGTATAAATTATATCAAAAAGATAATAAAGTGTAAATCATTTTATGCATTTATAGGCTTATTTCTTTAAGTTCTTTATCTTAGAACTTTATTTATTGTTGGCGAATAAAATATATTGAATATGGAGGGATGATAATGAAACGTTATTTTTTTATAATTTTTGTTGTTTTAATTGGTATTATTCTTTTCTTTGTTACTAGAATGAATAATAAAACAAATCTAGAAGAAGTAAGAGTTGCTGAAGTAACACATAGTTTATTCTATGCTCCTTTTTATGTAGCTATTGAAAATGGATATTTTAAAGATAATGGTATTGATTTAGATTTAGTATTAGCAAGTGGAGCTGATAAGGTAACTGCTGCAGTATTATCAAATGATGTTCAAATAGGTTTTGCAGGTCCTGAATCAGCTATATATGTCTATAAAAATGGAGAGAAAGATTATCTTGTTACTTTTGCGGGTTTAACTAAAAGAGATGGACAATTTATTGTAGCTAGAGATAAGAATGATTATTTTGATGTTAAAGAGTTGTATGGTAAAGAGATACTAATCGGTAGAAAAGGTGGTATGCCTGCTTTAAATTTTTATAATGCTATGAAGAATAGTAATATTGATATTAGTAAGATAGATATTAATGAATCAATTGATTTTGCATCATTAACAGGTACATTTATATCTGGTGTTGGTGATTATGTTAATTTATTCGAACCTAATGCTTCAAAATTAGAAAAAGAGGGATTGGGTTATGTTGTAGGTAGTATTGGTGAATTATCAGGTGAAATGCCTTATACAGCTTTTTATGCTAGAAAGAGTTATATTGATCATAATATAGATATTATTAAAGCATTTAATGATTCTATTAATGAAGGATTAGATTATATAAATAATAATAGTATTGAAGATGTTGCTAAATTATTAATTAAACAATTTCCAGATAATTCTTTATCAGAGATAGAAATGATTGTTAAGAGATATAAAAATAGTGATTCTTGGTTAGATAATACTACTATTACTGAGGACTTATATAATAACTTAGAAGATTTAATGATTGATAATAATTTATTAGATACTTATGTACCTTTTAATGATTTAGTATTTAATTTGAATGAATAAATTATTAGAAATAAGGAATTTAGGGAAAAAGTATAATACTTTAAATGGTGAGATAGAAGCTATTAAAGATGTTAGTTTTGATGTATATGAAGGAGAATTTATTGCAATTGTTGGAACTAGTGGATGTGGTAAATCAACAATTCTTTCTATAATTGATAGTCTTACTGAGAAAAGTTCTGGTAGTATTAATTATTTTATTAATAATCCAGTAATTGGGTATATGTTACAAGATGATGCTTTATTTGATCATTATAATATTTTAGATAATGTGTTATTAGGTTTAAAAATAAATAATAAGTTAGAAGATAAAGACTATGTTTTAGATTTACTTAAGAAATATGACTTAGATATGTATAAATATAAGTATCCTAAAGAATTATCTGGTGGTATGAAACAGAGATGTGCTCTTATTAGGACATTAGCTTTAAAACCTGATTTATTGTTATTAGATGAACCATTTAGTGCATTAGATTATAGGACTCGTTTAAAGGTAGCTGATGATGTTTATAAAATAATAAAAGATAATAGTAAAACAACTATTATGGTAACTCATGATATTGCTGAAGCAGTGAGTATGGCTGATAAAGTAATAGTATTGAGTAAAAGTCCAGCTATAGTAAAAAATATTTATGATATAAATTTATCTAAAAGAGATATACCTTCAATTAATAGAAAAGATGATATGTTTAATTACTATTATGATAAGATATGGAAAGATTTAGATGATAATGTCTAAGGAACAAAAAGATTTTTTAAGTAGACTTAAGAAGAATAAAAGAGTTATTTTATTTATACAAATATTATTAGTAATTTCATTTTTATTAGCATGGGAATTATTAAGTGATTACAATGTAATAAATTCTTTTATTTTTAGTAGTCCTTTAAGAGTAATAAAAACAATTGTATCTTATAGATATAGTTTATTTAGACATATTTGTGTAAGTGTATATGAAACTATAGTAGCATTTTGTATAGGTTTATTACTTAGTTTTATTATTTCTTTAGTATTATATACTTTTCCTAATATTTATAAGATATTTGATCCTTTTTTAACTTGTTTAAATTCATTACCTAAAGTTGCATTAGGTCCAATGATTTTAATTATATGTGGTGCTAATCAAAGAAGTATTATAGTCATGGCAATACTTATTAATGTTATTGTAAGTACTATTGTTATTACTAATGGTTTTTATAGCACTTCATCTATTAGAATTAAGTTAATGAAGTCTTTAAAAGCTAGTAAATTTCAAATATTAAGATATTTAGTAATACCAAGTTCTTATTCAAATATTATTTCTTCATTTAAGTTAAATATAAGTATGAGTTTAATTGGTGTTATAAGTGGGGAATTTTTAGTAAGTAAAGAAGGATTAGGATATTTAATAATATATGGTACACAAGTATTTAATTTAGATTTGGTTATAACAGGTATATTTTTATTAATCGTTATTTCTTATATGTTATATAGATTAGTCTATACACTGGAAAGAAAGATAATAAAATAAAAAGAAGACAATGTCTTCTTTTATCTTATTTTTCTTATTTCTACTAAAGGAGGATATTTCTTTTTAGGTTTATTTTCAATTGGTTCTTCTTCCTTCTTGAAATCATCCATTGTAATAAATGGTTCTACTTTAGTAGGTTTCTTCTCTTCTACTTCAACAGTTATTTTTCTTTCTGTAACTTTAGGTTCTACTTCTACTTTAACTTTAGTTTCTTCAATAGGTTTTCTATTTACTTCTATTTTTATTTCTTTTTCTGGTTCTTCTATTTCAACCTTTTTCTTTCTGCTTCTTGTAACAGTTTTAATTGAAGTAGGATTTAGATTTAATTTCTTTTTAGACTTATTTTCTTTTTTATCTTCTAAGTCTTTCTTTCTTACATCTTTAATATCTTCAGTTACAGGTCTTTCTATTTTTAGACGTTTATTTTCTGTCGGAACTATTTGAGTAAGTTCAATTGTTTGAGTAAGCTCTGGTTTGAAAGTAATTTTTGGTTCTTCTTTTTTAACCTTTTTTCTAACTGGAGCAGGTTTCTTTTGATTCTTAGTTGGTTCTACTTTGTTTACTTTGATTTTTCTCTTAGTTAGATAGTCATCTTTTTCAACAATTTCTTCTTTTTTCTCTGTTACTGGTATTTTTTCAATATCAGCAATCATCTTATCAAGTTTTTCAATCTTGGTATCATATTCTTTTATTTTAGTTGTAAGTTCGTCAGTATCAAGTATTTCGATTGGTTTATTAATAACGTAAGGATTTTCTTTAATTTTAGGAAGTTCAACTTCTACTTCTACTTTGTCTTTAACTGGAACATTTTTACCTGTTGATACTTTAGTAGGTACTGTAGCAATTGTTGTTTTAGTTGTTTTTTCTTTTTTAGGATTCTTTTTATATTTATTAGATACTACTGATACAGTTGTTTCATTATATCTTTCAAGGAATCCTTCTGGTTCTTGTTCATTTCTTATTAAAGATTCTTTTTGTAATGACTTAGTATTAAGTTCTTCTTTAATTGCTATTTTTCTTTCTTTTTCTTGTTGTCTTTGTTCTTTCTTTCTTTCAATTAAAGATTCTTCTGTTGTACCAACAACATTGTTAACTCTTCTTCTTAATCCTAGTAAATCTATTAATTTATATATTTCAAATAAAACATATATTGATACTGGAATTAGTAATAAGAATAACCATCCTTTTTGATTAGCAATTAGAAATTGTAATCTACCAAGAGCTGGTATTATTATTAATTCTTTACCTATTACTTGATCAAATTGAACGTATAAACTATCTGGTTCACTATTATTATCTCCTTGAGTCATAAATTCATATGAACCGTCTTGAGCTTTGTCTATTCGTGTAACTCTATGAGTAATAGTCATTCCTTCTGATGTAGGTGATTTTGATACATATGTAATAATATCTCCTACTTGGATATTTTCTGGATTTTTAACTTTAGTATTAACAACTACATCATATACATTTATTACTGGAGTCATACTAGGACTTACAATAGTATATATAGATACAGCTGGTTTATAGTTTTCATCATTAGCATGTATTTGAGATGAAATTATGTAATAAACTAAGAAAACTACACATAAACACACAAAAGCAATTACTATGTAACCTAGTAATTTTAAAAGTTTCATAAAGAAATTTTTAATCTTTTCTATATTCATAATTGCCTCTATTCTTAGTTTAATTCTCTTAATGATAAATGTAAATGACTATTCTAATAAACTAGAACTATTGCTTTGTTGAACAATATCTATTACAGCACGGTAATAGTTGGAATAATCATCAAAATTACCTATAAATGATGCTTTTATAGTATATGTAATAGTTTCACTAGGAGCTATTACAACATTAGTAAGAATATTTGTATCAGATAATGGTAATTCTTTAGTTATGGTTGGATTTCCGTCTCTTTCAACCGTATATCTTAGATTATTGGTTGCTAATAAAGAAGTTTTTATTGAGGAAATTTTAACGTTAAAGGTAACTGGGCTATTTCCTTCATTTGTAATTTGAATAACTTTGGGATTTTCAAGGGTATAATTAGTACCAATATTTTCAAGATTTAAATTTTTATTACCATTATAAGTGATTGATAATGTTTCATAATAATTTTTTTCAATTGTTGTGGCTTTTTCAACATCTTCTTTAGTATTTAGAAAAGCTTTGGCAGAAAAGACAAGACTTAGTAGACAACTTATTAGAGATAAACATAGTATTATAAATATTGCTATAAATCTCTGACTTGTTTTTCTAGCTTCTGCTTTAATAAGGATGTTATACTGAGTTTCTAATTCTTTACTGAATTCTTCGTTCTTTTCCATCCTTATCACTTCCTTTTTATTCTTTTACTCTTACAATATATGTTCCTCCAAATGATTTATTTAGATTGTATAATTGTTCATTTTCTTTTTGAACGAATGTAATAGTAATAGTACACTCATTAGTTTTATTAGTTTTTAATTCTAAGTTTTTTAATATTTCATAATCGCTATCGGTAATTGGCATTTGTTTTATTTCAGTTTTTTCTCCATTAGTACAAGTAACTTTATATACGAATTCTTCGGGATGAACTTCGTTATATTCTTCGGTAGGAGTATTCCATGTTGATGAAACACTATACCATTCTATATCATATTTTATGGTGTTGGAATTGTTATTAGTTATAGTAAATGTTTGAACTAGATTGTAACCTGGTTCTAGACCAGATAGTTTTAAATTGTTGTCTTGTAAGTATACGATTGATGTACTTTTATAAATTTTATTCGTTGCAATTATCTGATTACTATTCATCTCTGTTTTATTCTTTTCGCTATTATAAACTAAAATAGTACAAATAACCGACGATATTAATGTTACCACTGAAAAAAAGACGGCTAGCAATATCCACTTGTTATTCATCCCAATCACCCTTTATTATATATAATTTTAACAAAAATAATATCTATTATCAAGATTATATTTGTTTTGAAAAGGACGCGAATTATGATACAATACAATGGAGGTGTTGGTATGAAACTTAGCATAATAATTCCTTGTAAAAATGAAGAGGGAAATGTTGAAGAGTTATATTCTAAAGTAAATGAAACTCTTAATAAGGTTAAATATGAATTAATTTTTATAGATGATGGATCATCTGATAAAACATATGAAGTTCTAAAAGGTTTGTATGAAAAAGATGTTAAACATGTTAAGGTTATTTCTTTTTCACGTAATTTTAAAAAAGATGCTGCTATATATGCAGGATTGGTACATGCAACTGGTGAATACACTTGTATAATAGATGGTGACTTACAACAGAATCCTAAGTATTTATTAGATATGATAGATTATCTTGATAATAATAAAGAATATGATGAAGTTGCTATGGTAATGAAGAATCGTACTGTTGATAGCGCTTTAATGAAGATTTGTAAAAGTATTTTCTATAAATTAATAGATTCTATGAGTGATGTTCATTTTGAAGATGCAGCATCTGATTTTAGAATGTTTAGAAGTAATGTTAGAGAAGCAGTTATTTCTTTATCAGAAAGTAGTAGATTTTCTAAAGGTATTTTTGCTTGGGTAGGTTTTAATGTTAAATATTTACCATATGATGTAGAACCTAGAAGAAAAGGAAAAACATCATTTAATTTTAAAAATAGTTTAGCTTATGCCATAGATGGTATAATATCATTCTCTTTTAAACCATTAAAAATTGCTTTAGATTGTGGTTTATTAACTCTACTTGTATTCTTAATATATTTAATTGTTACTTTAGTAAGAGTTATTGGATTTGATTTAGAGTTTACTTTAGCTCATGCAATTATTTTATTAATATTGTTTATGTTTGGAATGTTATTTATCTTCTTAGGTATTCTTGGTGAATATATTGGTAAGATTAATAATGAAGTTAAGAAAAGACCAGTGTATATTGTTAAGAATAAATTAGGTTTTCAAGAAAAAACGATTTTATAATCGTTTTTTTATGTTAAAATTAATTTATGGTAGATGATAATATGAAAAAGAAAATAACAATTTTAATTATTGCTATTCTACTTGTTGTAGGTGCAGCAATTTGTTTTAAACCAGCTTGGAGTGATTCTGGATGGGACACTGGTTATAGTAGTGACTCTGGAGGATATTCTGGTGGATATTCCGGTGGAGGATATTCAAGTAGTAGTGACTATGGTGATTACTCTAGTAGTTATGATCGTTCTAGTAGATCGAGTTATAATTCAAGTGGTAATTATGATGGTTCTAAAGAAATGATGACCTTAATGAAGTATTTATTCATAATTGCTTTCGTTACGATGGTTATTTTATTAGTAATATCAAATGTAGGTAATATATCGAGTGCTGTAAATGATACTCGTTACAAAGAACACTATTTTGATATGGATATTCATAAGTTACAAGAAATATTCCCTGATGAAACATTTGAAACTTTAAAAGCGATGGCATATCAGAAGTTTATTGACATTCAAAATGCATGGATGAATTTCGATTATGATAATTTGAAACTTAATTGTTCTGATGAATTATATAATACTTATCATGAGCAATTAGAAGTATTGAAAGCTAAAAAACAGAAAAATATTATGAGTGATTTTGAAGAAATGAATACTCGTATAATTGATGCATATGAAAGTGATGATTATAAAACTGTAGAAATATATTTAGCAGTATCATTTTATGATTATGTAGAAGATGAGAAGAAGAAAATTGTTAATGGTAGTGATGTTTATAAAATTGTTAATCATTATGTTTTAACTTTTATAAGAACTGCTAATACAGAAATAAAGAATTGTCCAAAATGTGGAGCTCCACTAGAAGATATTAAAGCTAAAAGATGTTCTTATTGTCGTAGTAAAATCGCAATTCCATCAGGTGACTTTGTTTTAACTAAAAAGGTCAATGAAAAAACAACATTGCGTAATTAAGAGGTGGTTATATGACAGTAGATGAATATAAAAAGATTGATTCAACTTTTAATGAAGGTGTGTTTTTAGCAAATGTTAATAATATGTTTGTTAAATTTTTCTCTTCTATTATGTTAGATAAAATGGATACTATTAAACACTTCGTAAATGATGAAGTATATAAAGATGGTGTTGCACTTGTAGAAGAATGGAAAAATAAAAAAGCAAGGCATATGTTTGATATGTTAAATGTTCAAGATAGTTATATTACTTCTATCTATGAGGATGATGAGAACTATGTTATAAAAGTTCATCTTGTTGCTAGGTATTTAGATTATTACATTGATTTAAATACTAATAAGGTAGAAGGTAATAATGAAAATAGAATTACAGCCTTTTATGATTTAGAATTAACTAAATCTAAAAATCATTTAAAAAATGAAATGATAAAAAAATGCCCAACTTGTGGAGCACCTTTATTAATTAATAATTCTGGTAAGTGTGAGTATTGTGGTAACACTTATAATCTAAAAGATTATGATTATATAATAACTAAGATGATTAAGTCTTAGTTTTTATTTTATTTCAAATAAGTCTGAACTACTTTTCATAATATTTTTGTTTTTTAATCTTTTATAAATAGATTGGCCACCTATCCATGATATTATTCCTACAAATAATGAATAATATATACTTAAAGAAGTAAAGAGCATACTTATAGAGAAACCTATTAGGATAGATATTATTATACTTAGTGTTCCTGTTAATCTAGATGATGTTAAATATAAGCTTTCTTTTAGTTTTTGAATACAGATAGATGATATGGTACCACATAAGGTACTTAACCAAAGAATACTCATGAATAAATCCATTTTAAAGTTCATATAACCTCCTAATTAAGTTTATGTAATTATAAAAGAAGCATTACTGCTTCTTTAATTTATTGAACTTTGTTCTTATTTTTTTTCTTCTTTTAACTTCTAGTTTAGTATTTATTTTACCTTTAGTAATTATAGATCCTTCTTTTATATTACTAGGAAGTAGTTTTTTATCTACTTTAATAGTTTTATTATTATTTTCTAACACTACTATATTATCTTCTATTCTATCTACAATATATTTCATTATTTACCATCCGTATCTGTTTCTATATTATCAATCTCTATATTTTTACCATCACTAGTAAGTATTATAGTACCTAGTTCTTTAGTAACATATATCTTATCTGTAAATTGTTTTATTCTTTTTAAAGCAGATTCATGCGGATAGTTATAGTCATTATCTTTACCACAAGAGATGATAGCATATTTAGGTGTTACTTGTTTTAGAAAGTTATAAGATGAGGCATGTTTTGAACCATGATGAGCTACTTTTAGAACGTCTACGTCTATATCTTTATCAAGTATTATCTGTTCTGTATCGTATGTAGTGTCTGCTGTAAATAAATAACTAGTATCTTTATAGTCCATTCTAAGTATTATGGAACTACCATTTAAGTCTTCTTCGTTATTACCAGTATAGATTACTTTAAATGTACAATCTTCCATGGTAAATACTTCATCAACTTTAGGAATGGTAATAGATAGTTTTTTCTTTTCAATAGCATTTAATACATCAGTATATGATTTTGTAGTTGTTGTTAAATCTGGCATATAGATATTATCTATTTCAAAGTTTTTAATTATATTATCTATACCACCTATATGATCTTCATGAGGATGAGTAGATATTACATAATCAAATTTATTTATTTTTAGTTCATCTTTTATGTATTTAACTAGTTTTGAACCATCAACGTTATTACCAGCATCTATTATCATATTATGACCATTATTAGTTATTAGAATACTTTCTGCTTGACCTACATCAAAGAAGTATATTTTTAAATCTTCAGATACTACTTGTTCTTCAGTAATATCACTATGGGAATAGTACTTAGTAAATATTAATAAACCAATAAATATAATAAAAATTATGGTATATAAAATATTATTCTTTTTCATATAATCACCTTGTAAAAATATGGTACCATTTTATTATTTAAAGAGTCAATAAAATGGTTTATAATTATGGTATAAGAAGGTGTAGTATGGAAGAAAAAGAAGTTAAACCTTGGGTAGTTTTGGTGATGGTAGTTATTTGTATTTTAATAATTACTCCACTTTGTTTTTGGTTAGGAAAGCAGTTTGCTAACAGAGATGAGAAAAAGAATGAAGAAAGTAAGGAAGTTGCTAGTACTTGGGTAGAAAAGAATAAAGCTATGTCTATGGCTTGGGATGATAATAAGATAATAGTATTAACTATTGATGGTAAAGAAATTGAAATAGAAGCTAAGGAATTGGATAATAATACTAAAACATTCTTTACTGATGAAAAGTTATATACTTATTCTTATGGACATGATAATGATAAAAGTGTTTTAGGTTATATAGATTTTAATGATGATTATAAGTATACTCAGTTAGCTACTTTTGAAAAAACAACTATTCCAGAATCAGTTATAGTAGTAGATAACCATGTATATATATCACTTGCTGGTAAAGAGTATATAATTGATTATGATTTAAAAGAGAAGAAAGATACTAAATTAAATTATTTTGATGATTATTTTAATATAGCTGGTCATGGTAGTTTTATGTTGTACTATGTTAATGATCAAGTATATTACTTAACTAGAGGTACAGTTAGTGAAGAACCTCATTTTGGTACTATTGATTTAGCAACTGGTAAGAAACAAAATATAGAGGTAAATGGTTATGTTAATTATGTATATGATAATAAATTTATCTTCAATTATGATTATTACAAAGGTAATGAATATGTAGTTCAATATTATGAATATGATACTGAAACTAAGAAAGTTAATAAGATATCAGGTGTACATTTAGATGGAGGAGCTTCTGCTGAAGAATCATTTATAATGCCTTTTGGAGATGCTTATGTTTATATAGCTGGTAATCAAAAGATATATAAGTATGAAGATGGTAAAGATAAAGAATTAGAAGAAATAGATATATATAGTTTTGATGTATATAAGATTAGTGAAGATGAAATACTTCTATTGGAAGGTGGCTTATGTGAATTAGATGATTGTGGATTTAAACAATATATCTACAATGTTAAAGAAGATAAGTTAGAAGAAACTACTGATTATACTGATAAATACTATAGTGTATTTGCATATTTTGGATAATAAAAAATAGATTAGAATTTCTAATCTATTTTTTTATCTATGATATTTATTATTTCTTGTTTAATATCATCATCTATTAAGTTATTAATAATACTATTAAAGTTAGCATTTATTATTAATCTTTTTGACTCTTGTTCACTAAGTCCTCTACTCATTAGATAGAATAGTTTATTGTTATCTATTTTACCTGATGATACTCCATGAGCACCAGTAACTGATTCTTCACTACATAGTAGTACTGGTAATGATTTAGATACTGCTGTATCAGATAGTATTACACAGTTTTCATTTTCTTCACCAATAGATTCTTTTGAACCAGATATAAAGTCAATTGTACCTTTGAAGTTCTTTTTAGATTTATTATCTACAGAGCCTTCTACTTTGATATTACCTTCGGCTTTAATACCTTTAATAATCATGTAGTAATTCATATCTATTAGATCTTCATTATTACCCATATATATGTTTTTAAAGCTATTTTTAGACTCATATTCATTTAAATTACTATAGTAATTAGATAATCTAACTTTACCACCTAAATCAATGAAATTGTAGTCTAAATTAGCTTTTTCTTTGATATCATTTTCCATAGATATAAAGCTATAAGATGTATCATCTATAATATTAATTAAATCTAGTTTAAGATTACTGTATTCTTCTAAGTTAGTATTTATTTTAGAAGAGTTAAAACCATGACCAGTATATTTAATTATAACTTCTGCTTTTATATTTTTAGATATGTTTATTACTATGTTATTAACTAGGAAGTTATCAACATCATAATTAATAATTAATGGTTTAGTAGTATTTTCTTTTATATTAATAATTGTTTCTTGGCATTTATCTAAAGATAAACCTATTCTACTATTAAAATTATTTTTAGTAGTAGTTTTTATTTCAATATTATTTTTATTTTTAATATCTATATCTTTAAATGTATATTTAGTTGGAATATCTAAATCTAGTGTAATATCATTAATAGCAAAGTTAATAGATGTTCTAACAGGAGTTTCGTTTAATGTATATTTTGTCATTATCCAATCGTCCCTTCTAGTTCTAAATCTATTAATCTATTCATTTCTACTGCATATTCTACTGGTAGGTTTTTACTTATTGGATCAGCAAAACCTCTAACTATTAAAGCTTTTGCTTCTTCTTCAGATAAACCTCTTGTCATAAGGTAGTAAATTGCAGCATCACTAATCTTACCTATTTTAGCTTCATGTGCAAATTCTACTTGTTCAGTTTCTAATCTATTAACTGGAATGGTATCACTACGAGATATACTATCTAACATTAATGATTCACAAGATAAGGATAGTTTACTATCTTTAGCGTTGTTTTTAACCCAGGCATTACTTCTAAATGTACATATTCCTCCATCTTTACTAATAGATTTACTATTAACAACTGTTGAAGTATGAGGAGCATTATGTATTACTTTAATACCTGTATCTAAGTTTTGACCAAGTCCTGCAAATGATATACCAGTAAATTCACAACGCGCATACTCACCATTTAGAATATTCATCGGATATAGCATAGATATTTGAGAACCAAATGAACCAGCTACCCATTCTATTGTTCCATGAGCTCCTACTAAGCATTTTTTAGTATTAAGATTTAGCATATTCTTTGACCAGTTTTCGATAGTAGAGAATCTTAAGAATGCATTATCTTTTACAAATAGTTCTACACATCCAGCATGAAGATTAGTCTCATTATAGCCAGGAGCACTACATCCTTCTATAAATTGAAGAGATGCTCCTTCTTCTACTACTATAAGTGTATGTTCAAATTGACCTGCTCCTTTAGCATTTAATCTAAAGTAAGATTGTAATGGTACATCTAGTTTAACTCCCTTAGGTATATAAACAAATGAACCACCACTAAATAATGCATAGTGAAGTGCTATAAACTTATGATCATTTAATGGTACACATTTAGTAAAGTATTGTTTTATTAAATCCGGATATTGTTTTATAGCTGTATCAAAGTCAGTATAAATAACTCCTTGTTCTGTAAGTTGATCTTTTAAGTTATGATAAACAGCTTCACTATCAAATTGGGCTCCTACTCCAGCTAATCCTTCTTTTTCAGATTCAGGTATACCTAGTTTATCAAATACTGTTCTTATTTCTTCTGGAACTTCATCCCAACTTTTTTTCATGTCGGTTTTAGGTTTAACATATGTAGCTATTTGAGACATATCTAAAATACTTAAATCTGGTCCCCATGTTGGCATTGGCAATTCATTAAATAGTTTTAAAGCTTTTAATCTTAGTTCTAATACCCAACTAGGTTCATTTTTTTCTTTAGATATTCTTTCTATAACTTCTTTAGTTAATCCTATTTCTTGTTTTTCTATTTCATTTTTAGTAATGGTATTATAGATGTTTTCTGTTTTTTTATCTTTTATTTTAGTAACATCTGTTTTCATATTATAGGTAATCTGAATATCCTTTTTCTTCTATTTTTTGAGCTAGTTCTCTAGTACCAGTCTCAACTATTTTACCGTTTACTAAAATATGAACATAATCTACATCTATATCTTTTAACATTTTTAAAGAGTGAGTAATTATTAATACTGCATTATCTTTATTTTTGTATAAGTTAATTCCTTTACTTACTATTTTTATGGCATCTACGTCTAAACCACTATCTGTTTCATCTAACATAGCTAGTTTTGGATTTAACATTAGTAATTGAAGAATTTCATTTTTCTTTTTTTCTCCTCCAGAGAATCCTACATTCATTTCTCTTTGAGCATAGGAAGAATCCATGTTTAATTCTTTCATTTTACTTTCCATTTCTTTAGCAAATGAGAAGACATTAACATTTTCTCCAGTTTGAGCACCTTTAGCTGTTTTCAAGAAACTTGCTACACTTATACCAGGTATATCTTCTGGAGTTTGGAATGACATAAATATTCCTTTTTTAGCTCTTTCAGATGTATTTAAATCATTTAGTTTTTCTCCTTCAAAATAAATATCTCCATCTGTTACTATGTATCTTGAACTAGCTAAGATTGTATTAGCTAATGTACTTTTACCAGCACCATTAGGTCCCATAATAACATGTACTTCTCCTTTATTTATTTTTAAGTTTAAACCATTAAGTATATGTTTATTATTATCATCACTTGCTATAGTTGATAAATTCTTTATTTCTAATAATGTTTCCATATATTCACCTCTACATAAAATCTTTTAGTGTCTTCTTAGTTAGAAAGGCATTTTCATTATCATAGTATTCTTTCCAAAACGGATATGACTTGCAATTATCTTTAGATGGACAATTGTCATCTATGACACATTTAACAGGAGCAATATTACCTTCAGCTGTAGTTAGTATTTCAGCAATGGTATATTCTTCAGGTTTTCTAGTTAATTTATATCCACCTTCAGCTCCTCTTGATGATTCTACGAATTTAGCTTTTCTTAAAATAGACATAATCTTTTCTAAGTATTTAACAGATATATTTTCTTTAGTAGATATTTCATTTAATGATGTGTAATTACCTTCATTTTTAGCAATATCACTCATTATTAATAAAGCATATCTACCTTTAGTAGTAATTTTCATAGTATGCCTCCTTAGTGTATTATACTACCAAAATGGTAGGAATTACAATATAAAAAAAAGAGATTTAAATCTCTTTTTTATTACATTTGTTGATTTGTATTATTTGGATCTTGTGGTTCAACTGGTTGTACAGGTTGTACTGGTTGAACTGGAGGTTCAACTGGTTGTACTGGCTGTACAGGTTGTACAGGTGGCTCAACTGGTTGAGCTGGTTGAACTGGATCTAGTGGTTGAACTGTAGGTCCGTATGTTGGTGCCATTACAGCTGGTTGTACAGGTTGAGCAACTGCTTTTTTCTTTTTAGATGCTGAAGCTATTATAACAATTATTATAATTAATAATACTAATGCTCCTGCTCCAATACCAACATATAATAATAAATTTGAATCTGATGAAGAAGTTGTAGATTCTTTTTCATCATCTTTGTCTTTTTTAGATTCTTTTTCATCAGTAGCTGCTGTAGTTTCTTTTTCTTCAGTTAGTTTAAATTCAAACTCAAGGTCTTTACTTTTCATTAAATCCCATTTTAATGTTTTTCCACCATCTTCTGTTGAATCAGCATTATTTGAGATTGCTTTAGTTGGTAATGTAACTATGAAACTTATATCCATTACTGCTCCAAGTTCTTTTAATTGAGACATATCTTCTCCACCAAATGGGTCTTCACTTGGTGCAACAAGTTTCATGTTAGATTTGTAAACGTCTCCACTCTTAGTAAATAGAACTTGTCCTTTAATAGTTTCTTCATCATCTAATGCATCAGTTACATTAACTCTTGCAGTAGCTGATTCTTTAGTAACATCATCTAAAGATCCAACTTCTTTAGAAAGGATATAACCTTTAAATCCGTTTTCGTCATATTTAGTTTTTGTGAAACCTTCCATATCTTCACCTATGCTACTAAATAAGCTTCCACCTTCTTCGTCATTTTCAATGAATGCCCATCTTTCAGCATCGGTATGAGCTTTTACTTCAATTGTACTTGGATCGAAGTTTTCATCATTCATTTTAGCTTGAAGATCCGGATCATCTTTAATAGTTAGATATGTATCGATAAAGTCATTATCTAATGCCATTATCATAACTAGTGACATTTTTCCATTTTCTGTAATTTTTAATCCTGCATTTGTTCTAAATGTGCAGCCAGCCATTAATATTACAACCATTATTAAGGCTATTAATTTTTTAAATATTTTCATTTTTTTCCTCCTTATTATTTCTCTATTATAATAATAACATTATTTTTTAAAAAAATATATAAAATAACAAAAAAAAATCGAAAAAATTCGATTTTTATTTTATTAATTGTTCCATTATTTGAACTGCGTTACTAGCTGCACCTTTTCTAATATTATCTGCAACAACCCACATATTAATTCCTGAATCAACAGAATCATCTTTTCTTAGTCTTCCAACATAGACTTGATCTGTTCCATTAGCAATTGTTGCTAATGGATAGATATTGTTATTAACATCATCCATCAAAACGATACCAGGACTATTTTTAAGTAATTCTTTTACTTCGTTAATATCAATATCTTTTTCAAATTCTACATTAATAGATTCACTGTGAGAATTTAGTACTGGAACTCTTACTGTTGTAGCAGTTATTTTTAGTTTATCATTATGAAGAATTTTTTTGGTTTCTTCAATCATTTTCATTTCTTCTTTTGTATATCCGTTATCTAAGAATACATCTATATGAGGAAGACAGTTATTGGCAATAGGATATGGAAATTTTTTGTTTTCTAAACCTTTACTAGTATTTTCTAAATCTTCTACACCTTTTTGGCCTGCGCCAGATACGGCTTGATATGTAGAATATACAATTCTTTTTATCTTATATTTATCATCTAATGGTTTTAATGCTACTACCGCTTGTATTGTTGAACAATTAGGATTAGCAATAATACCATTATTTTTTTCTATATCTTCAGAGTTTACTTCTGGTACAACAAGTGGAACATCTTTATCCATTCTAAAGGCACTACTATTATCAATTACAGTTACTCCTTTAGATGCAGCTATTGGAGCATATTTTTTAGATACTTCTCCACCTGCACAGAATATAGCAAAATCAAATCCTTCATCAAATGATTTTTCATTTAGTTCTTTAACTGTGTATTCTTTTCCTAATAAGTTAATTTTAGAACCAGCTGATTTAGATGAAGCAAAGAATACATATTCAGATATTGGAAGATTTTTTTCTTCTAATACTTGAATAGCTGTTCTTCCTACTAAACCAGTTGCTCCTACTAAAGCCATTTTATTTTTTTTCATATTGTCCTCCTTATTTAAGAAGATTTTTCATATTATAAAATCCATTTGGTTGTTTTGCTAAATAAATAGCTGCTTTTATTGCTCCTTGAGCAAAGATACTTCTTGAATTAACTGTATGTGTTATTTCAAATGATTCATTATTACCGAAGAAGTATACTGTATGTTTACCAACTTCAGTTCCTCCTCTTATTGAATGAATACCTATTTCTTGATCATTTCTTTTTTCTTTTTTAGAATGTCTATCATAAGTGTATTCCATTTGGTTATTTAATGATTCATTAATACTATTAGCTAACATTAGAGCTGTTCCAGATGGAGCATCTACCTTATTACGGTGATGTGTTTCTACTATTTCTATATCAGAATCATTTAACTTCTCTGCTAATTTAGCTACTACTTCACACATAATATTTATTTCTAAAGACATATTACTTGATTGAAATATTGGAATACTTTTAGAGTATTCTAATATTTTATCTTGTTCTTCTTGAGTAAATCCAGTTGTTGCTATAACAATAGGAATATTATTATCTTTAGCATATTCTAAGATATTCATTGCTCCTTCTCTAGTTGAGAAATCAATAATCATATCTATTTGTTCTTTAATATTTTTAGTATTTGTATATACAGGAATATCTAATTTAGATTCATGTTTAGATACTCCACATACTGCTTCTATGTTTTCTGTTTTATTAATTTCATCTAATAAAACTTGGCCCATTTTACCATTAATACCATTTATTAATACTTTCATTATTTAATTACTCCATAGTTTTTTAATGATTTTTTTAAGTTCTCTTGTCCTTCTTTAGACATTTCTATTAATGGTAATCTAGGAATACCTGCTTTGAAACCAATCATGTTACATGCTGCTTTTACAGGTATTGGGTTTACTTCACTAAATAGATTTTTTGTTAAATCTAATGTATCTATTTGTAATTTAGTAGCTTTTTCTACTTTACCATCTAAATAGTAATGAACCATGTTATGTACATCTTTAGGAATTATATTTGATAATACAGATATTACTCCTAAACCACCTAATGATAGAATTGGTAATACTTGATCATCATTACCTGAATAGATAGTTAAATCTTTTTTACATAAGGCAGCTATTTCAGCTATTTGAGAAAGGTTTCCACTAGCTTCTTTAATAGCTACAATGTTTTTTATTTTAGATAGTTCTAAACATGTTTTTGGTGCTATATTTAGACCTGTTCTTGAAGGAACATTATAAAGAATAATAGGAATTTTAATAGATTCAGCTATTGCTTTATAATGAGCAATTAAACCTTCTTGAGTTGTTTTATTGTAATAAGGTGTTACTAATAAAACAGCATCTGCTCCTATTTGTTCTGCATATTTAGACATTTCTATAGCTTGAGCAGTACAATTAGACCCTGTACCTGCTATTACTGGTATTCTTTTATTTACTTTATCTACAGCATATTTAATAGTTTGTTTTCTTTCTTCTACAGTCATTGTTGATGATTCTCCAGTTGTTCCACAAACTATTATGGCATCTGTACCATTTTTAATTTGGAATTCTAGCATTTTACCAAATTCTTCAAAGTTAACTCCATTTTCTGTAAATGGTGTGATGATAGCTGTTCCACTACCTTTAAATATTATTTTTTTCATTTTAACTCCCCCTTTTATAACATATGTTTTAATAATTCTTCTTTAGAATATCTTGTTAGTAATGCTGGTGCTATATCAAATACTGTTTTACAACCAACATCATTCATCTCGTATAATCTATATATTGCTCTAGCATAGCTTACTAGAATACTTGATGTAAATTCGGGATTGGATTCTAGTTTTAATGAGTATTCAATTATTTGATTAGTTTCATTATTTAATCCGGTTTTACCACTTCTAATAACAAATCCACCATGTGGCATTTTAGAATGGTTTTTAAGTAATTCTTCTTCAGAAATGAAATGTACAGTAGTATCATATTCATCAAAGTAGTTTGGCATTGTTACTATTTCTTTTTCTACAGCAGAAGCATCTGCTCCTTCTTCTAATACTACGAAACATTCTCTAGTATGTTTTTCTCTTGTAGTAAGTTCTGGATTCTCTCCTTTTCTAACTCTATCCATTGCTTCTTCTACTGGAATTGTATATTGAATAGCATTTTTTACACCTTTAATTCTTCTTATAGCATCTGAATGTCCTTGAGATACTCCAGTTCCCCAGAAAGTATATGTATTACCTACTGGTAAGAAGTTTTCGGCCATTAATCTATTAAGTGAGAATGCTCCTGGATCCCATCCACATGATATTAGTGCTACTTTATTTCCTTCTTTAGCAGCAGCATCAACATTATTGAAATGTTCAAATATTTTGGCATGTGTATCGAATGAATCGATTACATTAAACATTTTGGCATATTTAGGAGTTTGTACTGGTAAATCAGTAGCTGATCCTCCACATATGATTAATACATCTATTTTATCTTTATATTCTTCTATATTATTAATTGATTCTACTTTTACACCAGTTAATGTTTTTAATGATTTAGGATCTCTTCTAGTAAATATTGCTACTAGTTCCATGTCATCATTATTATGCATTGCTTTTTCAACACCTTTGCCAAGGTTTCCATATCCTAATATTCCTAATCTAATCATTTTAAATTCCCCCTTTATCCTTCAACTACAGTACCTGTAGAATTCTTTTTAAATGTTGATTTTACAATTATTTGTAGTAAATTTTCTTTAGCCATTTCTATACATTTATCATGTAATACTTGAGCACCGCTATGACATAGTTTTAGCATTTGATCATATGATATTTTGTCATATTTAATTACTTTACTATCTTTATGTGGATCTCCTGAATATATTCCATCTACATCTTTAAATAATTCACACTTTTCAGCATTTAATGCTACTGATAAAGCAATAGCTGTTGTATCTGATCCACCTCTTCCTAAAGTAGTAATATTATTATCTTTATCTACTCCTTGGAATCCAGCTACTATAACTATTGTTCCTTCTTTTAATTCTTTAATAACTTTATCAGTTTTAATTTCTTGAATATTGGCATTACCATAGTTAGAATCTGTTATTATAGGTAATTGCCATCCTAAGAATGATTTAGCTTTATAACCTAATTCTTGTAAACACATAGCTAATTTAGCAATTGTTATTTGTTCACCTACTGTAACTAACATATCATGTTCACGTTGATTAGCATTACTAGTTATTTCTTTTTCTTGTTCTATTAGTAAGTCTGTTGTATCTCCTTGAGCAGAAACTACAACAACTACAGCTTTATTATTATTTTTTTCTTCAATGATACGGTTGCATACATTTAATAATTTTTTTGTATCAGCAACTGAACTACCACCAAATTTTTGAACTACTATTTCCATAGAATTCACCTCTTTGTCTCGTATATTATATTCTAGAATTATTCAAAAACTTAGTGATTTTACTCCACGTGTTATGTGTGTACTATTCATAAAATCCACACTTTACATTTATTCCACAAAAAAACTCGGTTTCCCGAGTATTTTTTTATTGGAGGGCCTAGTCGGATTTGAACCAACGATCAGGGAGTTGCAGTCCCACGCCTTACCACTTGGCTATAGACCCATCTGCTTCGTACATTTAATTTTATACTATTATAGTTTAATTGTCAATTAAAAAAAGGCTAATTAAAGCCTTTCTGATATATCAATTGTGAATGTCTTGTTTCTAATGCTATATATTAATTTAGCTGTTTGTGCTCGTTTAAATGTATTAGGTATTTCATATATCTTAACACCTTGTAGTCGTGATGGAGTTACATTTTTTAAGTTTACTGTTTCTGTTCTAATATTTGCTTCTCCTTCGTAAGATGTGTTATATGTATATTCCAATTTAACAAAGTCACCATAGAAGTCTAGATTACTGTTTTTATAGTAAGCACAATTAACATCCCATTTTATATCGTCTTTAACAATCATTAGAGTTTTACCTCCAGATTGAACAACTGTATCTCTTATTACTTGGCAGTCATCACAATTTTTATAGTCATATGGATATGAATCACTAAACTCTATATCTGTTAATTTGTATTTTGTATCTGCTAATACTGTTTCTTTTAAGTCTATTTCTGAACCTATTTTAGCTTTACCTAGATCTTTACTTTTTAGAATGTTTTCAGGTTTTATGTTAATTATTTTGTAACTATTAATTAACTTATTATCATCACCTAATACTGAGTTAGTTAATATTTTCATTTCATAATTCGTTTGTAATTGATCTTCTGTTAGTTCATAAACTAGTACATAGTCATTTATACTTTGTGCAGCAATACTTTCTCCATGATAGTTTTTACCTATGTCTATAAAACGAGAACTTCTATCATATTTAGGATATAATTGTTCATCTCCTAGGAAGATTCTGAAGTTTGCAGAATCAATGCTTCTATCTTGATTACTTTTGTTTTGAATAGTTAGTTTAACTGCTAAGAAATATCTATCTTTTTGGATTGTATTTCCTTGGTAGTCTAGATTGGTTAAATAACTACCTTTTAAAGCCATTGTGAATTTATCTAAAACAAATTCTTGATTCATATTATATTTTTTGTTATATACCTGATAATTCATATATGTTGAAAATAGTATCAAAAGTAAAAATACTCCAGCTATTATTTTAAATACAAATTTGTTTTCTAAAATGTAATATCTAGCTTCTCTTAATAAGTGAACTATTCCTCCCATGGCAGTTTTATCTTTTTCTCCCATGTTTAGTTCTATTTCATCTGACATTCCATCTTCGTCTTCGTAATCAAAACTTTCATATTGTCTTTCAATTCTGAATGTCTTGAAGTTGAAATTCAATGCTTTAGCTAAAACTATAGGAATAAGTATCCATCCAGGAATACTTACAATATTAGCTACATCTCGTGTTACTCTAAGCAAGGTTACTTCGGCACGAGCAGCTTCAACTGAATTCATTGTTATTGTAAATAATACTGTTGATACTCCTAAAATAATCGTATATAGCATAATTAATAAATGTATCGTATTATCTCGTTTTCGTGTAGCAAATATAATGGTAATAAATAAATTTACTAAAAATAATAGTAGAATAGTTATTAAGCATAACCCAGTTATGTATTTATCTGTTATTATTGTTTCTACGGTTGTATAATTAGCAGCTACGTAATCACGATAAAAGCCAGCAATATCTCCGTATTTAAGGGCAAGGTATAATATAGGTACTAGCATTAATAAACAAATGTATTTATAGTACTTACTTATTAATCGATAAGGGTTTTTTATTATCATACTAGACCCTCCTATTCTTTTATTATTATAACATAATATAAAAAGAAAAAATATGATTTCTCATATTTAATTCTTTTTAACTAATAATTGTCCTGGTAATAAATATATAGTTTTATTTTCATTAATTATTTCATTTGGAGTATTGCTAAATTTTTTAGATATTAATTCTAATGTATCTCCTTCAGTTGTTACATAATAACTAAAATTTTTCTTAGGTATTAGTATTTCTTGATTAGGGTATATGTAATCTTCTTTATCTATTCCATTTAGAAGAGCTAGTAAATCAGGATTAATATTATATTTTCTAGCAATAGCATATAAATTATCACCTTGTTTTATTGTGTAATAATCAAAGTATTGTTCTTTATTTAATGGTACTATTATTTCTCTACCTTCTCTAATCATATCTGGATATGGTAAGTTATTAATTTCCATTATTATTGATTCATCAGTATTGAATTTATTAGCAATACTTCTTAATGTATCACCATGTTGTATTAGGTATTTATCGTACATAAAATCACTCCTAATATAACATATGTGAAATATTTTATTTAGTTATAAATAATTATTGAGTTTTGATAGTTGTATTTCCATTCTGAGAATGTAACCAACTTTGTTTCACCATATTCTAAGTTATATTTATATAGTGTATCATCTACTAGGTAATATACATTATCATTGTTAATATATACTATTTCTTTTATTTCATTATTGGATATTAACATTTGATGTTTATTATCTAAATAAGACAGATATAGTTTATTATTATTTATTTTATATTGGTAATCATTTTGATAAGTAAATACCTGATTGGTATTAATAATACTACTTACAGATTGTTTATTTTGTTCTCCATCTAAATAAATAATACCATTACGATCACCTTGAGCATTAATACGCATTTTCTTTTTAGATGGGACTAGTTCGTATTCTATTTTGTTTTTTTTATCAACTAGGAAGATTGATTTATTGTTAGTACCTAATATATATGATTCAAATGATATATCATATTTAATTTTCCATGTTTCTACTTTTAAATTATCTAAGTTAATTATGTATATTCTATTAAAAGTATATGATTGTTCATAATCAGGAATAATAACATAATTATTAACTCTAGCTATTAATGATACATTGTATATATCTTTATTGAATATGTTTATTTTTTCAATTTTGTCTTTATTTAAATAATTGAATCCTTTGTAGTTCCAAATAAGAATGTTTTCATCTTTGTTATATATTGTATAGTTTTCATATTCGGTATTATCTTCTATTATTTTTTTTCTAATTGGAAGCTCTAGTTCAACTGGTGATAATCTATAATCTATTTGTTCACCATTAAAAGAACATAGTGGATTTGATTCTATGTCATCACTTTCGATATTAAGACATGTATAATCTTCATAAGTATATAAATCAATATCTTTGATTAGTTTGTTACCTTTTAATAGTTTTGAAGGATACATAAAAGCATATGATACTTTTTCATATGTTATTTCATAATAGTATTCTTTTCTTTCTGATATGTAGTTTTCACTTACATTAAAATCACCTATGTTATATTCTACACTATATGATTTGGTCTTTATTAAAGAAAAGATAATCATAATAATAGCAATAATAAATATTAAGATTAAAAACATGAAGATTATCGCACTTTTTTTTAATCTATATTTTTTCATTTTTACTCCTTTTATTTTTCTGGTCTACGTTGTGGATATTTCTTTTTTTCTTCCATCATGAAACTAGAAATAGCTGTTTCAATTTCAGGTAAAGCTTTTTTATCTAGATTAGATACATTGATAGTTTCTTTAATTGTATCTATTGTTACCATTCCAAATATAGCTCCACCATATACTTGCATATCATTATAAAGATCAGGTGTTACAGAGTTTAAACTGTAGCCAAATAATAGATTTTTTTGACCTATTAATATTCTTTTGTTAGTTACACATATAACTGCTGTATCTATAATATCTAAATTATTATCATTTAATTGACCTGCAAATGTATAGATAGGTTCTTCATCTGTATTTAGATGAGTTTCGACTACTTTAGAATGACTTCTTAGTCTCCACCATGTAAGTGTTGCAGGGTATTTAGCTTTAAACATTAATACTTGATCATATACTTTTCCCATTTTTATTCACCGAATCTTTCTATCAATGTGTTTATTTCTTCTTCATCTATAATTGTAATAGATATTATTTTATTCTTTTTAATTGTAATAATGTAGTTATTATCTAATTCTTTTAATCTTTCATCTAATTCATAGAATGCTACTAAATTCTTTTTAGATAATTTGTTTATATCCATTAAGTAATAACTTTTGTTGTTGTTATATGAAAGTCTGTTAATATATTCAATAAATTTATTAGATGTTGATGTTTTTTTATCAACAACACCTATTGTTATTACAGTGTTTTTAGTCATAATTTTTTTAAATGTTTTATAGTTTAAAGTATTGTAGTATACCTTTTTTTCGTTATATTTACTATCTTCTTCCTTAGGGCAATATTTTATTATTTCTAGTTTTTCTTCATCCTCTTTTAAACTTTCTATTTTATTGTTTAAATGGATATTAGAAATGGTTAAAAATATAATTGTGATAATAAATATAGGAATGATTATTTTCCTAATTCTTTTTAACACATAAACCACCCTTTTCTAATTTTTATTTTATAATGTTTTGGTTATTTATGCAATAAAAAGGGAACTATTACTAGTTCCCGAAAGTCATTAGAACATATGCTATTCCAATTCCAATTCCACATATTAATGAAATAATAGAAATTAGAATTACTGAGGAAGCAAATCCATTCTTATTTTTTTCTTTTTCAACAATTAATCTTATATCTTCTTTATCAAGTTTATCTTTTTTATCAAATATCTCTGGATGATCTTTAGGATTAATTGGATATTTCTTTTGAATTAAGTCTAATTTAGTAGTTACTCTAACATTTAAACTTTGAGTAGCCATTGTTCTTTCAACTTTATTCATTTTTTGATCTTTATCTAATGTTTTTTCTTTTTGTTCTTGTTTTTTAGTTAATGCATCTAGATTTTTAATGATAAGTTTTTCTAGTTTTAACCCATTATCTAAATCTGTATTGTTATAGATTATTCTACTAATAGCATCTTGATATAATGTTTTCGCATCATATAATGCTAAGGTTAGCTTTCTTATATCTTCATAATATGATTCAAACATTACATCTATTAATGTTTGAGTGTCTACTAATCTATTATTTATCAAATAAGCATTATCTGGTACTTCATTTTCAGTATATGATGATACTGAAATTGGACTGAAATAACTATCTACCCATTCTGGTTTGCCTTGCTCGTTCATTTTACTTATTAAGTAATAATCTAAGCCACGATTTTTTCTACCTACTAAGATATCAAATATAATCATTCTTAGATAATTTTTTCTTAAGGCTTCGCTTAATTTAGAATCATATGGTTTACCAGATTGTAATTCGATTTCTTTTTTTAATGTATTGATACCAAGATTAATGATATCAGATATTTCTTTTTTGTCTTTAGTTACTTCTTTTAAGTTAGCTTTTTTAATTATTTCACTAAAATTGATAGCATCTTCGCCAATTATTAAACCTTTATTAATGAAATTAATCATATGATTAACAGCTGCTGTTGCAGATATTCTAGTTTCTATATCTTTACTATAGTTTAATGTAGTAAATGTACCAATATTTTGGTTTTCATTAACAACTCTTTTTGTTTCTTCATGATCTACATCTACTAATTCTGCAATGTCTGTTTTAATAACATCAAAATCATCTATATAAACTGTTTGTTGATTAAGACTATTTTTCTTAAGCACACCAAAAACAGTATTGTTTAATTGAACTAATTCAGAACCATCACTAAAAGTATTATATACTTCTATATTAATAGGCTCCTCCTCACGGATGCCATTATCTAGAGATAAAATGTAATATTGTTCTTTTGTATTTTTCTTCTCCATAATAACTGCTCCTTACTCTCATAATAATTATAACAGATATTTGTCTATTTGAGTAGTAAAAATATGGTTTTTTAGTAATAAAAAAAGAACCTTATTGGTTCTAAAATTCAAATGGTGCCGAGAGACTGAGTTAAACAAGTCACCTTACACAAACGAAGTGTACGTTCTAACGTTACAACTACCTCGGCGTATGTACTAATATTATAGCATATTATTTACATTTTATTCATTTTTTCATGTTAGTTTACACTATTTATGACAAAGTAATATGGAGTCTTGTTCTTCAATTCCTTCAAAACTTTGTAATTCTGGATTAAATCTTTGTAAAACTCTTAGTGTTGATTTTAAATCATATATAGGATCCCAACCATATTGATATTTAGTATCTTTCGTAAAACTATATAAGTAACTTATTAATAGAGTACCTTGTTTTTTTAATAACTCTATTGTTTTCATAACCATTTTATCTAAAGTTTTAAGATCTATGTATACACCTATATTGGATAACCATATGTTGTCATAAGATCCAAATAATTCTTCAGTTATTATATTTTGAGTAATGAAATGTGGTGTAACTTCTTGAATTTTACATCTTGTTTCTTTATATAATTCTTCACTTTGAAGATATGGATTACATTTTTTTATTAAACTTGTTGTATATTCATCATTACTAAAGTATTGTTTTCTTATTTTTATTGCTTTTTTACTTATTAGTAATTCATCCCAGAAGTTAAGAGATTCTTGGTCTAGTCTATTAAGTGTTTCTCTAATACGCATATAGATTTGGGAATTTAGTACTTCTTTATTATGTCTATATGGACCATTAAAGTTTAGATATCTTAGAAATTTAAGAAATTCATCCATTTCTAAAGATATAATAGAAGCTACTTTAAGATAGTAGTAATATCTAGTATACGGATTTATGTCAGCTATTGTTACATCATTGCATCCTTTTAAAATAGCATTTATAGCTTGATCTCCAGAGGAACCTACAGTAAGAAGTGATTTATCTTTTAAATCAAATGAATCTATATATCCGGAAATATTTTCTGTTGTAAATGGATATATAGGGTTAAAGTATTCAGCAAATGAATCTCCACAATAATATGATCTTATAATACTTTTAAATGACTTACTCATATAGATTACCCCCTTTCGGGGAGTTATTCTAACATACTTGTTGTTTTTTTAAAAATTTAACTAAAAAAGACTCATAATGAGTCTTGTTTTTATATGGTGCCGACTGCCGGATTTGAACCAGCGACCTATGCGTTACGAGGGCATTGCACTACCAGCTGTGCTAAGTCGGCATAAATAAATTATACACTTTTTGACTATTAATGTTAAGTAATTATGTTATAATTAATTATAATAAGGAGTTGTTGTTATGAAGTGTGCAATGCTAAATGATAAGAGAAAAATTGAAGTAGAAAGTATAAATGAACCTAAATCTAAAGATGGTTCAGTAGTAATAGAAGTTAAAAAATGTGGTATATGTGGTTCTGATATACATTATTGGGACTTAGGTCAACCTAATAAATTAGTTATGGGACATGAATTTTGTGGAACTGTAATTGATCCTGGTAGTAGAAGTGATTTAACTATTGGTGATAGAATTACTGCTTTACCTATTTCTCCTTGTGGAAAGTGTCCTGCTTGTTTAAGTGGCAATCCACAATATTGTCCTCATACTTGGGATGAAGCTGTTGGTTTGTCATTAACTAATCCGGGGGCATACGCTGAAAAGACTTCAATAAGACCAGATATGGTTATTAAAGTACCTGTAAATATTACTGATGCAGAAGTAGCTATGGTAGAACCTACTGCTGTTGCTCTACATGCTGTTGATTTATCTAATTTAAAGATTGGCAATAGAGTTTTAGTAATTGGAGCTGGTATTATTGGTCAATTATGTGCTATGTTTGCTAAGTTAAATGGTGCATCTTATGTTGCCGTTTCTGAAACTAATGAAAAACGCGGTAAGAAATGTGTTAGTTTAAAATGTGCTGATGAATTCTTTAATGCTAGAGATGAACAATTTATGGAAAAGATTACTAAAGATAATGCATATGGTTTTGATATAGTATTTGATTGTTCAGGTAATAGTGCTGCTGTTAGTACTGGTATTGCTTTAACTAGACCAAATGGTACTTTAGTAATGGTTGGTGTATCAATGGAAAGTATTACAATACCATCTATTTTAGTAGTTACTAAGGAATTAAGATTATTAGGAGCTATTGGATATACTAAGGAAGAATTCGAAGAATGTGTTAATTTAATGAGTTCTAGAAGAATAGATGTTTTAAAATTCGTTGATGATATAGTTGGTCTTGATAGAGTTCAAGAATCATTTGAAAGATTAACTTCTGGAGAAGATAATGCTATTAAGATATTAATTGATCCTAAAAGATAAAAAAGAGCTAAATGCTCTTTTTGTTTTTTTCTAAATATTTACATACTTTAACAAAGCAAGATATTTGATCTTCATTTAATTCTTTTGTTTCAACCATTTTATTTAATTCTTCCATAGAAAACCATCTTACTTCTGATAGTTCTTCTTGTTGAATAGTAATGTCTTTAATATCTATGTCTTTATTAACAAAATACATTTTATAACAGTCTTTACCATCACAACCAGAATCATATTCAATAAATGTTTCATTTGAGAAATCCAATCCTAGTTCTTCTTTTACTTCAGTAATTATACCTTCTTCTGGAGTTTCTCCTGATTTAGGATGTCCACCGGTTACTCCCCAGTCTCCACCTTTGTTTTTAGATCTTTTTTGCATTAAGAATTCTCCATTAGAGTTTCTAATTACTACCATTACTACCATTGGATAATAGCCTTCTGGTATATTTTCTCCTTTATGGTATGTTTTATCAGTCTTATTTCCATTAAAATCATATAAGTCTCTTAGTTCTGCCATAGTATCACCAAGTTCATTATATCATTATTAATGCATTTAAAAACTATGTTTTAATGAAAAAAATGATATTATTAAGTTAAGTTAAATAAAGGATTGATTAGTTAATGAAAAAGTTTATTAAAGTTTTTTTAGTTTGTTATGTTGTTACTTCGGTATTTTTTATATGTTTTTTTGGAAATATGAACTTTTTTGGTGAACAAGGTTTTCATATGGATATGGAAGATTTAATAGTTATTTTGACATCATGGGCATTAATATCGGCGTTAATTATTGCTGCAATTATTTGTATTATTGCAAAATTGATAAAGAAATTTAAATAATTTAAAGAAGAATTGATATTGATTCTTTTTTTATATGTAATAAAAAAACTAGCATTTGCTAGTTTTTATTATTAATTTGGTGGAGTAGAGGAGAATCGAACTCCTGTCCAAGATATCCGCTAATACAACGTCTACAAGTTTAGTTAGATTTTTAATTTCATTAAGCGGCCGGCTATAACGTACCTACCATCTTAACTATCCTAAGAAATATTCGTTATTGAGTCTTAGGAACCCCAATAATATACCCTATATATATAAACCCTAAGATTATCCTATAGGTAAAGATAAGTTAGAGTGCTCCGTTACCTTATATTAGGCAAATGCGTATGCATTAGGAGCGAAACTATATTCAGTTTCGTCATTTAATTTTAAGTTTGAGTTTAAAGTACTCCTACTACTTGCAGTCATACCTCGATATACCCTGTCGAAACCAAGTCTACCCCAAGTACTGCTAAATTATATCATAAAAAGGGCTAAAAACAAATTTTTTTCCCAAAATTAGAGCAAATTTTGACACTTTTATACCCCAATGCTATAATTTTATCGACAACAAGGGGTATAGCATATAAATTGTTTCGAGAAAATTTGCTATATATAATAGGATAAAGTTGACTTTTAGGTCCTGTTATAGTAGTATAACACAACGAGAAACGAGGTTTTTTAAAATTCTAAAGGGGGATATTTATGGAAAAGATGGTTAATTATTATGATATTCTTGGTTTAGACTTTGAAGAAGCTAAAAAGCTTGAAGAAGGAGCATTCAAAGAAACTGTTCTTTCACACGCTACTGAAGCTTATGAAAAGATAGCTAATGAATATGACAATGGAATTATTACTAAAGAAGAATTAGAAACTCGCAAACAAGAAGTAAGAGAAGCTACTATTGTTTTACTAGATGAAACATCTCGTGTTGAGTATGATTCTGAACTTATTGAAGCTTTAGAAGCTGAAAAAAGTGAAGATGAAGAAAAACCTTTAAGAGTAACTGCTGAAGAAGAAGATACTAAAGGTACTTCTAAGAAAGGAAGAAAGTTCCTTAAGGCTCTTGGTATTGTTGTATTAGCTGGTGCTATTATCGTTGGCGCAAAAGCTTGTCATGATGGTAAATTTGATAATCTTGTTAGATCAAATAATGCTAATCAAACAACAGTTGAACAAACAGTTCAACCTACAGATAGTTATAATGGAGAAGAAGCTACTGTAATTACAGAAACTGAAACTCCAGCACCTACTGAAGAAACTCAAAAAGAAACTCAAGAGGAAACACAAGAAGAAACTCAACAAGAAACAGTAGAAGAAACACAACAAGAAACTCAAGAGGAAACTCAAGAGGAAACTCAAGAAGAAACAGTAGAAGAAACTCAACAAGAAACTGTTCAAGCAATTAATTATGGAGATATTATGGATGATAGCTTAGTTGCTAGTAGAGCTCAAACACTAGTATCTGAGTTAAATGCAGCTGGTATTGTTAATCCAGTTACTACACTTCCATATACACAAGAAGAAATTGTTGCATTAATTAAATATTCAAATGGAGTTTATATTCCAAGTTCACAAGAAGAAATTGATGTTTTACATTTAAATTTATTAAATTTATTAATTTCTCCTATTAATACTGATGATTATTTATTCCATGTTGTTTATGCAACAGGAAATGATGATTTTGCTGTTATGGCTCAAGAATCATCTGAAAGAAATGCTACAACTTATGCAAGATTCGATGAATCATTTGCACAATATGGTGAAAATGGTGTATATCCATTAGTTCAATGGATTACAGAAAAAAGAATAGCTATTTACTCTACAACTGATAGAGAAGAAATTGCTAAGATATATGATGAAGTTGGTCAAGTAATGGCTGATCTAATGAAAGGTAACGGATGTACTATTACAGTAATGGAAAATGGTAAAGAAGTTGAATATCATTTCACTAGTGAACAATTACTAGCTAATCATTCATCAGCAATTATCGTTACTACTGAAGCTCAATTAGTATTTGCTAACCATTATGAAATCAGAAATCAACTTGGAGAAATAGTTGAATCTGGTAAAACATCATGGGATGTATACAATAAATTTAATAGTAATGGTGTTGATGAAAACGGTAAACCAATATATGAAGCCGATCATGTTAGTCTAGAAGAAATTCAAGCATGGATTAACAATGGTTGTGATTATGAATGGGCTATTGATGATGTATTAATAGATGGCCAAACATTTGGTCAAAGAATCCAAGGAGACATGGAAGGAATGGCATTAAACAATTTAGCTATGTCTCAAGGAAAAACATTAACAAAATAATGGAAAGGGAGGTTTAAATTATGTACGAAGAAAATCATGTTACTTATAATGTAGGGATTAACTGGAAAGATATTTTAGTTAAGATTATATTATTAATCCTATTTATCTTATTACTATTATGGTTATTCCCAAAAGCTGATTTAGACGTTTTCTATGATTCTGTTTATACTAACAACATTAAGACAATGAAGGAAGCAGCTAGAGATTATTATACTGTTGATAAATTACCTAAAAACGTTGGTGAATCAACTTCAATGACATTAAAGCAAATGGTTGATAATCATATGATTATTCAATTTAGAGATAAAGATAAAAATTATTGTGATGAGAACTCAAGTAAAGTTGAAGTTACAAAAATATCTGATTCTGAATATGCTTTAAAAGTCGTATTAAATTGTGGTGATCAAAAAGATTACATATTAGATACTATTGGTTGTACTACAGTATGTTCTAATGGAACATGTCAAACTGTTATAACTAATAATGGAAATACAACTATTGCAAATAACACAAATAATAATACAAATAATGATAATAATTCTAATAATACATCAAATAATAATAACAATAATAATGGAAATGGTGGAGCTGCTATATTAGATGAAACTGATTATAGTGGATATGGAGATGCTAAAAGTGGTATCTATACAAAAACTATAACATATTATCAATTTAGAAAAGCAGTAACTACAACTAAGACTATATATACTTGTCCTGAAGGATATACTAAGAATGGTACTAAATGTACTAAGACTAGTACAGGTGCAACTATAGATGCTACTCCAATATATGGTCCTGATAGAGTTATTACTACTGATGCTAAATTAAGCGAAGGTGAAGAACATACTGTTTATGTTAAACCTACAAAAACTCAAACTGGAACAGATTATTCTTGTCCTACAGGTTATACATTAAATGGTAAATATTGTATTAAATATACTGATGCAATTGAAAAACCTGGAACTCCAACTTATAGTTGTCCTACAGGTTATACATTAAGTGGTACTAAGTGTACTAAGACATATGATGCTACTTATACTCCTGGTGCTACATCTTATACTTGTGATCAAGGTGGTACTTTAAGTGGTAAAAAATGTACTATAACACAAAATGCTACTGCTACTACAACTTATACTTGTCCATCTGGATATGATAGAAATGGTACAAGTTGTTATAAAGTATATAACGCTAGTGCTAATACTACTTATACTTGTCCATCTGGTTATACTCCATCTGGATCTGGTGCTAATACTAAATGTACTAAAGATGTAAGTTATAATGCTACTGCTAATACAAGTTATACTTGTCCAAATGGTGGTTCATTAAGTGGTACAACATGTACAGTATCAACAAGTTATAATGCTACTGCTTCAACTACATATACTTATGGAAGTTGGGTAAATGGTGGTACTCAATACTATACTTATAGTTCAGCTGGATATACTGGTGATACTTCTAAATTAGTATTACAAGGTGCTGTATCTGGTGCAACATGTGGTTCTCCTTGTGGTAATAAAGGTATTTGGTATAAATATATTTACTATACAAGAAGTAAAACTCCACATACAAATTATAGTTGTCCAAACGGTGGTACTCTAAGTGGTGCTAAATGTTATAAATCATCAACTTATGCTGCTACTGCTAAAACAACTTATAGTTGTCCTAATGGTGGTACTCTAAGTGGTTCTAGATGTATTAAATACGCTACAGCTACTCCAACATCTAAGACAACATATAGTTGCCCACAAGGTGGTACATTAAATGGTACTAAGTGTACTATTACAACTCAAGCTACTGCTAAAACAACTTATAGTTGTCCAAGTGGTTATACATTAAGTGGTACTAAGTGTACTAAGACTTATGATGCTACTCCTCATACAGGAACTGGATCATATAGTTGTCCTAATGGTGGTACTTTAAGTGGTACTAAGTGTACTGATACTAAAGATGCTACTGAAAAACCTGGAACTACAACATATACTTGTCCAGAAGGATTCGAATTATTAAAAGACGATGCTCAACATAGATGTATAAAGAAAATTGATGCAACAGGAACTCCAGTTTATACATATACTTGTCCAGAAGGTTATACTAAATCAGGAACTGGTGAAAACACTACATGTTCTAAAGTAGTTAAAACTGAAGGTGAGTATTACTGTGAAGATGCAGAAGCTACATTAACTGGTACTAAGTGTGTTAAAACTGTTAAAGGTGAAATTACTTCTTATACTTGTCCAAGTGATTATACATTAAATGGAACTAAGTGTACTAAGAAAACTACTGAAACTATTGATGCTACTGCATCAACAACAACTACTACTTCATATAAATATACATGGAGTACTAGTTCTACACTAGCTGGTTGGGAATTTACAGGAAAAACTAAAACTGAAACTCAAACTTATACAGCTGGTCAAAAATAGTTATTAAAAAAAGTGAGATTTCTCACTTTTTTTATTTGTATAAAAGTTTTTTACCAAATCCCGCTGTTACTCTATTATCAGATGTATATACTAGTTGAGTAGTATAAGGGCATGAGCATTCTTTAACCATTCTCGCATAGAATTCTATTAATTTATCGTATTTAGATAAATATAAGCCATCTATGCATTCACAGTAGTCTCTGCTATAAAAGTGATGGCCTAGTAGGAAATCTTCGTCTAGGTGGCTAAAAATATCATTAAAATTAATAAAGTTATCTTTTGCATATTTATTGCATTGCATTAAAGATATGAATCCTACTTTATATACTCCTACTCTACTAGCATAGTCTAACATTCTTTTTATTTCTTCTAGATTACTAATATATCTTTTCATAACTATTGTATTTATATTAATAATTCTTTTATCATCTAATCTTTCTTGAAAAGCAGTAATATCTTTTGTTGTAGCAACTGAATCACTTTGAAATATTGTTTGATTAATTGCATCATCATAATGATGTCTAGAGATGTGAATACTTTCTAATTTATTCACATCTTTATAATCTAAGAATTTTAATAAGTTATATCCATTAGTAGATACTTGGACTTCCATGTTAGGATCAATAGTATATACTAAGTCTAGAATTTGAAATATTAGTTCTGGATTAGTCATTGGTTCTCCACCAGTTATACTAATTCCATGAAGTACATTTCTTTCTTTTAAATATCTAATAACAAATTCTAACTTGTTTAAATTAATGTCACCAAAATCTTTAGATTGTTCGTTTGCACAAAACATACATTTGGCATTACAACTATCTGTTGGTTTTATATATAATCTTAATGAAGGACGACCTTTTACTATTTTTTCTGGCGAACTATAACATGCTTCATCTCTAACTAGAATTTCTTGATTAAATATATTAATTGTTTGCATTAGCATCTACTCCTAGATGTAGAACTACTTCCGCAACTATAACAAGATGAAGAACTATTATCTCTTTCGTAATGGTTATAATGTTTGTCTGCATATTCTCGTTGTGTAATAGGAACTTTTCTTAGTTTTTTACCTTTTTCTGTTGGGGCATTAATAATAGCAGATATATCTATAAAACCTAAACTGTTTTTTATATGTAGTAAGGAATCTAGACAAGATATTATTTTATCTACTTTGTCTATTGTTTCTTGATCTGTCATTTGTGTTAAAACTAGATAGTCGCGAAATTTAATAATGTTGTTTTTTATTTCTGAATTATTACTTTTATTACTATTAATAATTCTATTAATAAATTCTATGATGTCTTGCTCAATAAACATAACATCATCTCCTTTTATTGATTTTGTTTATTACGTTCTTTATTTAATTTAGACCAGTTAATGAATCCAATAACTGCCATAATTAAGTAGATTGTTTTTTTAGTTAAGTAAACTGGATCAAAGTGAATTATATACATAGCAACTGCTATAATATCTGTAATAATCCACCAGAAATATTGTTCTTTGTATCTAAACATTTCTAGTAATACTGCAATAATACCAATACTTAATGTAAAGGCATCTAACCAAGCTACATTTCCTCCTAGTTTAACTAGTATGAAGTGATAGATAATACCTCCTACTACAATTAGTAATGTAGAGATAATATTTTGTAATGGAGTTAGTTTTTTAGATTTAGTTTTTTCTATTAGTTTTTCATCTCTATGTTGAGACCATATATACCAAGATATGAAGTTAACTGGTAGATAGAATAATACTTCTAAAGCAAATGTACCAAATATTTTATGATACCAAAGGAAGATAGCATATACGATTGTATTTACTGTTGCAAATACGAAGTTAGATATATTGGCTTTGGCACAGAAGAAGATACATAAGATACCACATATTGCACTTATAAAGTTAATTATTGTTAGCCATAGAGGATTTGTACTACTAGCAGGATCTATAATTGCTTGTACTACTGCTAAACCAGCTATTATTACCATAATGATGATCATGATTATTTCATACCATTTTAAGTCTTTAAAACTTTTTACTAAATTTTTAATTTTCTTTTCTTTTGAAATTGTTTTTATATTGTCCATAATTCTCTCTCCTTTTTGTTTTTCATATTTCTTATTTTTGTTCCACTAATCGGATAATGGATTCTTTTGTAATCTACAACACGATGTGTTGCTTCTGGATAAGCTCTTTTAAAATAATCATCATATGATAGTTCACTGCTATAAACAGCGTCTAATCTTGGCCCTACTACTTTTCTTACTAATGGTGTTTCAGCATCCCAGTCTTCTTCACCGTTCTCTAATCTACATTTGGATACATCTATTAAAACTGGAATAGCATTTTTAAAGTTCTTACATATGTTTTCTATATGTTCTTTTCTATCTTCTACAGTAAGATAATCTTCTTTGTTGTTTTTTAGTATTCTTAGTTCATCAGCTCCACCATAGAATAAAATTACATATACTATCTTGCATTCTTTAACTGCTGTTTCTATACAGTAATTATGTCCTTTATGTAGTGGCATGAACTTTCCACCATACATTCCTACTCCATACTTCTTCATGTTAATTCACCGTCTTCTTTAATTGTTTTTGAATTTGAACCAATTCTAATTCAACTCCCTCAAAATGTGCTTCTTCTCTTTCATCCATGTAGTAACCTACTGTTCTAAATCCTGTCTTGTAATTTAATTTTTGAACTCCATACCCTTTATCTTCTAATAGTTTGTTAAAAATATCTTTGATATCATCTTTGGACATCTGGACAGTTTTAGTAGCTGTATGCCCAAGTAGTTCAATACTTTCTTCATATTGAATTGTTACAGTAACGTCTCTTTCTTCATAAAAACCAACATAATCTATACTATGACTTTCTTTTACTTTAATTGGTTTATTGTTTTGAAGCGTTAGATAATCACTTAATGCACCTAGTAGTTCTTGTCTACCTATCGTAAGTTTATAAGTCTCCATATTCGTCTCCTTTCTTTTTAGCAAAATGTTAATATCAAATATTAAAAAAATATTTTTCTAATTTGATATCATTATCTCCTCTTGTTATTAACATTATATTAATAACAAAGTGATTTGTCAATACTCTTTTTAACATTTTTTTAAAAACATAATAATATATAAAAAAAGAAGCTTTATTAGCTTCTTAATTTAGCTGTAGTTTTTTCTTCTACTTCTTTAATAATCTTATTGAATACTTCCATTACTTCTTCATCAGATAATGTTCTTGTATTATCTTTGAATGTTAATGTGTATGCAATTGATTTTTCATTTTCCATTTGATATAGATCAAATACTTCTACACTATCAAGTAGTCTTCCACCAGATTTTTTAATTTGACTCTTAATAGTTTCTGATTCTACATCATTACTTACAACAAATGCAACATCTTTAACTATTTCTGGATATTTAGATGCTTCTTTGAATTTAATAGGTTTAATTTGTTTTTCATACAATTTAGTCATTGATAACTCAGCTACATATATTTCATCTTTTTTAAGAGATGGATGAATTCTACCTATAACACCTATTTCTTCTCTATCAAGTAACACTTTAGCTCCTATACCAGGATGTAAGTCATTAATTGTTGCTGCTTCGAATGTATATCTATTTTTGAAACCTAGATAGTTAAGTAAGTTTTCTAGTATACCTTTTAAAACATAGAAGTCACATTTAGTAGTTGTATGTTGCCAATTGTTAATTGAGTAATTACCTTTCATAAGTATTGCAACTTTAATATCTTCATTGTAATCTTTATCATATGTTTTAGCTATTTCATATAGTTTTATATCATTAACTTTACGAGCTTTGTTATATTCATATACATTTAGTAATGATGGTAATATTGAAGTTCTAATTACTGATTTATCTAAACTCATAGGATTTGGTAATTTAATTTGTTCCTTTTCTTCATATCTAAATAGTTTAGACATATCTGGAGATGTAAGTGTATAAGTTTTAGTTTCATTTAAACCTAATGTTCTTAATCTCTTAGATATTTCTTTTCTTATTTTAACATCACCAATATATTCTCCTCTACGTACTGGTACTCTTGGTAGTGTAGATTCTAGGTTTTCATAACCATATAATCTTCCTATTTCTTCAGCTATATCATTTACGTTAGGATCTATATCTAATCTTCTTCTTGGAATAGTAACAGTAAATGTATCTTTATTTAATTTATAAGGGAACATTAATCTATCTAGTTCTGTTTCTACATCTTTGTCTGTTAATTCTAATCCTAGTAATGTTGATACTTCATTTGTTTTGAATTCAACTACTTTTTCTTCTTTGTCTAATTTATCATGTACTAGTTTGCCACTTAGAATAGTTGCATCTGCATATTTTTCAAGTAAATGACATGCTCTATCCATAGCTGCATCTGTATATTCATAGTTTAACCCTTTACCATATCTAATAGATGCTTCGCTTTTAAGATCTAGTCTTGCTGCTGTATAACGAATGCTTACTGCATCAAAGATAGCTGCTTCTATTACTATGTCTTTTGTAGTTTCATCTACGTCAGTGTTTAATCCACCCATAACACCAGCAATACATACTGGTTTTTTACCATCAGTAATAACTATATCATTTTCTGTTAATACTCTATCTTGATTATCTAATGTAGTAATAGGTTCATCTTTAGTAGCATTTCTTACTACTATTTTATCTCCTAACTTATTAGCATCAAAGAAATGAAGAGGATTTCCATATTCTAACATTACATAATTAGAAATATCTACAACATTATTAATAGGTCTCATTCCTGCTGATATTAATCTCTTTTTAATAAAATCAGGAGATTCTTTAATAACTACATTTTTTACCATCTTAGCTGTGTAATATGGGCATGATGGAGATTCTACTTTTAAAGATACATGTTTATCAATAGAATCTTTATCTTCTTTGTATGATGCATCTGGTAATGTTACTTTTTTAGATAAAATAGATGCAATTTCATAAGCGAATCCTACATGGTAGTAGCAATCGTTATTACGATGTTTATGTACATCTAATTCATATACTGTATCATCAGTACCTAGTAATATATTAGCATCTGTACCATTAGGTAAATCTGTATCTAATTCAGTGATACCTTTGGCATAGTTTTCGTCATTTTTTTCTTCTAAACCTATTTCAAATAAAGCACATATCATACCATTTGATTCTTGACCACGTATTTTACCAGCTTCAATAGTTCCTTCTGGAAGTACACAACCAGGTAATGCTACTAATACTTTAAGTCCTTTTCTAACATTAGGAGCTCCACATACTATTTGAGTTGTTTTTTCTCCAATGTCTACTTGGCATATATGTAAATGATCACTATCTGGATGATCTATACAATCTTTTACTTCACCAATAACTAAGTTTTCAATACGAGAGTCGATAACTTTTTCTACATTAACTCCTGCTTTAGTAATTTTAACAGCTAATTCATGTAGATCTTCATTTTCTATATCAACATAGTCTTTACACCAATTTAAACTTATCATTATTACACATCCTTTCTATCGAAAGTAGATGATTCTCTCAAATCTGTTTGATAGAATGTTCTAATATCATTAATACCATATTTAAGCATTGCTAGTCTTTCAGCTCCAAAACCAAAGGCAAAACCAGACCATTCTTTCGGATCATAACCACATCCTCTTAATACGTTAGGATGTACCATACCTGCTCCACTAACTGTTATCCAACCAGTATTTTTACATAATGAGCATCCTTTTCCTTTACATACGAAACAAGATATATCTGTTTCTACTGAAGGTTCAGTAAATTGATAGTAAGAAGGTCTGAATCTTGTTACACAGTCTTCACCAAATAGTTTTTTAGCAATAACATCAAATGTTCCTTTTAAGTCAGATAATCTAATGTCTTTATCTACTAGTAATCCTTCTATTTGCATGAATTGATGTGAATGAGTTGCATCATCGGCATCTCTTCTATATGTTTTACCAGGACATATCATACGAACTGGAGTTTTTCCTCCAGCTTTTAACATTGTCCTTACTTGAACTGGAGATGTTTGACTACGAAGTAAAATAGATTCGTCTTCAATATAGAATGTATCTTGAGCATCACGAGCTGGATGGCCTTTTGGAATATTTAACATTTCGAAGTTATATTTATCTTCTTCTATTTCTGGTCCATCTACTACATCATAGCCCATAGACATAAATACTTCTTCTACTTCTTCTATTATCTTTTCTAAGATATTAGGAGCTCCAACTGGTATCTCAGTAGCTGGTAATGTTACATCTATTTTTTCTTTAGATAGTTTTTCATTTAGCTCTGCATCTTGATATTCTTTAATCTTAGTATCAATAGCATTTGTAGTGTCTTGTTTAAGGCTATTTAGAAGCATTCCAAGCGTTTTTTTCTCTTCAACGTCTAAATCTCTCATATGACTTGTAAGTTCTTGTATTGGGCCTTTTTTGCCTAAATATTCAACTTTTAAGTCATTAACTTCTTTTAAGTTAGTTGTTTTAGCTAATTTATCAAGAATTTCTTGTTTTAATGTTTCGACTTTTTCTTTCATATTATTTACCTCCATTAAAAAAAATCTAAAACTAAGGGACGAATTTCTCCGCGGTACCACCCTAATTCTAGAATTCTAGCTCTCATTATTAGATATAACGCATCTAAAGCGGTTCAAACTCCAACGATGAATTTCATTATATTATTTATCTATGAATGCTTTCAGCCGGTGGCATTCAATCTCTAAGTGAAGAACTTAATATAATTACTTAGTTCGTCTTCAACGTTTTTCTGTTAAGTATTTTAACATATTAAACGAAGTAAAGCAAATAAAAAAGGCATTACGCCTTTTATTTATTTTCAAAATCTACTATCTCTTTATAAATAGATAATATTTCTTCTTTTTCTTTGGAATTATAATCAGATAGTAATTTGTCTAATTGGTCTTGTTCTTTTAGTCTTTTACTCTTAATTCTAGATTCGAACTCTTTTATTGTAGTTTCTATTCCATCTTTATCTGTTATCTTATAGAAAGATGGTATTTGCATGATACTATATTTAGTTTCTTTTTTAGTTATCATTCCAATATATTCTCTTATATTACGATATATCTTAGGATTTTGATTATCATTAAATATCATTATTGAATAAATAATATTTTTTATAATATCTTTATCGGTTGTTATATAGCTAGAATAAATGTTTTTAAATTTTGCATATTGAACTACTGTTTGTTCTTTTTTTCTACCCTTTACTTTGGTATCTTTAATTACTTTTTTGTCTTTATTTGATATTTTATATAAATATACTAAGTAGATGATTAATAGGAACCATACAAATCCTTTGATTTCTTCTGGATCAGGTATTAATGTATCTACTTTTGAAATAAAGTAGTTATAAACAAATAAACTTAGAGCAATACTTATTAAACTTTCTATAATAAATGATTTAATACTTATTCTGTTATCTCCATTAACTATATTAGTAACATAGAAATTTCTAATAAATATTTCGAATATAACAATTAAAAATATATTGTTTTTAATACTAGGTATTAAAGCTCCTAAAACGATTATGTATATTGTTGGAATTAATATAAAATTAATTGATCTATTTTCTTTCTTAGTGAAATAAAACAATATAATTGTTAATGGTATAGTAAATAATATTTGTAATATTAAAGTCGTAAGGCTCATAAGCATTCTCCTCTTATTGGTAATTTATACTACTATAACTATTCTAAAAAGTCAATCAAATAAAAAGCAGATATTTACTATCTGCTTATATTTGAGATTTTAATATTCTTGTAAGAATAATTATAAGTTCAGGATCTCTTACTCGGTCAACATAAGTATCTTGTCCATCGATTATTTCTTCAACAATGGCTACGTTACTTGGAACAATATCTTTATTCTCGTCAACTCCCATTACAAGGAAGTATTTAACTCCTCCGTACATTGTTTCATTTAATACAACGTATTTTTCATCATTTTCTAAACTTATTATTGTATTTGTTTTTAATGCCATGTTTTCACTCCTATCTTATGATTCTTTTACACCAAGATTATTAATGTACTCGTCAAGTTCATTTAATAATCCTTCACTTATATTATCATCTTTTTCTTCTTTTGTATCATTTTTTTCACCTTTGAAGATAGAATCTATTGATAAATCGTCTGATTTATCGGTTGGACTCAATTCTATAATAGGTTCTTCAGCAGGATTTTCTTCTACAGCTTCTTCAACAGGTGCTACTTCTTCAACCGCTAGTGTTTCTTCCTCAGGAACTTCTTCAATAGGTTCGGCAGTTTCTTCTACTGGCTCTGTTGGTTCAGTTGCTGGAACTTCTGTAGTTGTTTCTTCGGTTGTTTCACTATCTTCTTCAGATGTAGTTTCTTCTTCTGTTTCTTCCTCAGGAACTTCTTCATTTGATTCTTCAGCAACTTCTTCTACTGGAGGTTCTTCTACAACTTCATCAATTTCACCTAATTGTTCAATTGGTTCTTCTACTGCTATTTCTTCAGTAGGTTCTTCTTCGGATACTTCGTTAGTTTCTGTTCCACTTTCGATTTCTTCAATTCCTTTTTCTGTCAATTCATTTGCTGTTCCTTCTTCTTGTTCATCAAAGTAAATAGTTGGATTAGTTATTTCAACTTCTTCTATTACTTTAACTCCTCTTTTGTCTTCTGCTGGTTGCTCTGAAACTATATTTTCCTCTTCTGGGACTTCAACTAATTCTATTTCTTCTTTAGGTTCATTATTAATAAATTCACTATAATCTCTAGGAACTATTAATGATGTTTCATTAACATATTCATTATCAATATCACTACTTAAGTCTAAGTGTAATATTTCTTCTAATCTATGTGCAATTTCAATAGGTGGTTCTGCAAATTGTCTACGATGTTTAATATCTACAACAATTTGAGCAAGTTCTTTTAATTTCTCTTTATCTTTATTTTGAGACGCTATATCTAATGCACCAGATTTTTTAGATAGTAATCTACTTCTAATTTCATCCATTTCATTGAAAGCGTCTTGAATATTTCTAGTTATTTGTTCGCATTCACGTTTTAATCCGTGTGTTGCTTCAGATATTTCTTCACTTTCATCTTTTTTAAATGATTGAGCAATTTTTTCAGCAGCTAGAATATCTTCTTTCTTTTCATCTAAAGCTACTTTAGCTGAAGCTTTTGCTCCTAAGTCAGTATCTGGTGTGTTATCATAAGCTTTTTGATATTCTTGTAGATCATTCTTCATATCAACAATCATTTCTGAAATTCTCTTATCTTTTTCTTCATAATTGTATTCTTGGTCTTTATCAATAACACTTATTCTTTCTTTTAACTCATTTAATTTTTTCTCCCAATTTTCAATACGTAGTTTTAAGAATTCTGTACGTATTTTCTCAGGTGTATCTGATTCTAAAATATCATAATTTTTTTGATCTATTTCATTTGCAAATGCATCTCTTGCTTGAGTTGCTCTTAGTAATTCCTCTTCTAGGGTATTATCTGTTGGGACATTAATATAAGGTTGTTTAATAGCTAGATTAATTAATTGAACTAGGTAATCTCTAGCATTAAATATATCTTCCTTAGCTGTAATAACATCCTTTATTTTTGTTTCAATGTATTTAGGATCTTTTCTTATTTCCTCAAGTCTAGCATTTAGTTTTTCCATTTTGCTTTCTAAATCTGCTATTCTTTTTACATTCTTTTCTTTTTTGGTTTTATCTACGTATGTATCTTTACTTTCTAAGTTTCTTTGAGTTTCTTCTAATAATCTTTTCTTTTTATCTATTTGATCTTCTAAAGATCTTATTTCTTCTGTTAATTCTAGGATTTCATTTTGAACATCATTATAAGATTGGTTTCCAGCATCTATTTCTTCTGATATTGCTTGAACTTTTTCTTTAGCTTCTTCTATTAAAAGGTTATATCTATCTATTATTTCGTGATCTGTTGTTTCGCCAACTCTTTCTTCCATGCTTAAAATATAGTTTTCATAACTATTTTTTGTTTCACGTAAAACAGAAGTATCTTTGTAGAAATCACTTTCTTTTTCTTTTAATACTTCTAAACTTTGATTTTTTTCTTTTAAGTTAGCTTTTAAAGTTTTTAATAATTTTTTGGTAATTATTTCTATATTTCTATCTGCCATTTCTGCAGATGTATCGTAACTTTCTTCTTCTAATTGTGATTTAATATCTTCAATTTCTTGTCTGTATCCAGCTAGTTTTTCTTCGATTTCATCTTCTTCAACCTTTAGAGCTGGACCATCACTTTTTGAACGACACATTTTAACTAAAATGTCTAGATTCCAAAAAACTTTTAATTTATCGTCCATAGATACACACCCTTTTATCCTAGTCTAAGATAATCATACCATAAACACTTATGTTTTTCAATAAAACTATTTTGAGTTAAAATCTATTTTTTTTAATATATTTAAATGAGTTGATTATATGAAAGACTTTCCTCCTAACTTAGATCCAAAAGTTTATAATGCTAGTGCTATACTTATTGGTCTTGCCTTAATTGGCAATTTTAATGTTGATGAACAAAACGCTATCGGAAATTGGTTTATGACTATAGGTCAAGTTTTAGAAAACAATGCAGCTTGGCAATGTTTAATTGAAGGACGATTACAAGGTGATAATGTTAATATCAACAGTAGGAAGTTTAAAAAAACAGGAGATCCTTTTACAGATGCAAAGCCATGGGTTGAATCTCCTCAAGATAAAGAAATAAATAATCTAAAAAAGATAATTAAAATTATGAAAAAAGAGATAGAAGAGCTAAAAAAAAAGAACTATTAAACTAGTTCTAATTTTACTGTTAAAGCGTCGTCTCCAACTCTTTCTTTTAATTTTATAATTCTAGTGTATCCACCATTTCTAGTTTCGTAACGTTTAGCAAGTTCATTGAAAACTTTAGATACTACTTCATTATCGTTATTTAAGAAAGCTAATGCTTTTCTTCTTGATACTAAAGTTCCTCTTTTGCCATAAGTTATCATCTTATCAACGAATTTTCTAACTTCTTTAGCTCTAGCTTCAGTAGTTACTACTGATTCATTTAAGATAACATCTTTAGTTAAACCAGCTAAAATACTTCTACGAATACCTTTTTCTCTATTTAATCTTCTATATTTTGCCATAAGTATTTTACCTCCTTGTAATTTTAATCGCGGAACTTAAGTCCCATTTCTTTAACTTTATCTATAACTTCTTTTAATGATTTTTTACCTAAGTTACGTATCTTAGTTACTTCTACTTCTTTCTTAGATATTAAATCTTGAACTGTATTGATACCAGCTCTCTTTAAGCAGTTATAAGCACGTACAGAGAACTCAATTTCTTCAATTGGAGTTTCTAGAGTCTTAGTGATTGTATCAACTTTCTTCTCAGCCATTAATCCTGAAACATCGCTGATTGCATTTAAATCAGTAACAATGTTGAAATGTTCAATTAAAATTCTTGCAGATAAAGCCATAGCTTCTTCTGGAGTAATTGATCCATTTGTATAAACATTCATGATTAATTTATCAAAATTTTCATTTTGACCTACACGAGCACTTTCTACTTCGTAGCTAACTCTTTCGATTGGTGAGTATAGTGAATCTATTGCGATAACACCAGCTTTAGTTTCACCTAAAAGTTTTTGATTTGCTTTAGAGTCTACATATCCTCTTCCGTTTGATACTGTCATTTCCATTTCTAGTTTTCCACCTTTAACAAGGTTTGCGATTACTAAATCAGGGTTAATAATCTCAACGTCAGCATCTCTTTCAATATCGCCAGCAGTTACTGCTCCTTCTTTATCAGCAGAAATTCTGATTATTTTATCTTCTTCAGAATGATTTTTAATAACTATGCTTTTTAAAGCAAGAACGATAGCTGTAACATCTTCAACTACACCATCTATTTTTTGGAATTCATGCATTACTCCTTCAATTTTAACAGATGTAATAGCACTTCCTGGTAAGCTTGATAACATAACTCTTCTTAATGCATTACCAATAGTAGTTCCAAAACCTCTTTCTAATGGTTCTAGTTCAAATTTTCCATAGTGATTGCTCTCTATGTATTCTGTAATTTTGTATTCTGGTTTTTCAAATCTTAACATATCCTTAAGTCCCTTCCTTCAATTAATTTCTTGGACGTTTTGGTGGACGACATCCGTTATGTGGAACTGGAGTAACGTCATTGATAGTAGTAATTTCTAATCCTGCAGTTTGTAATGAACGAATTGCGTTTTCACGTCCTGCACCTAAACCTTTAACAAATACTTCTACTTTTTTAACTCCGTTGTCCATTGCAGCTTTTGCAGCAGCTTCAGCGCTCATACCAGCAGCAAATGGAGTTTTCTTCTTTGATCCTTTATAACCGATAGTACCAGCAGAAGCCCAGCTTACAACATTACCATCTTTATCAGTAATAGTAACTATAGTATTGTTGTATGTTGAATGAATATGAGCTTGTGCTTCAGGTACATTCTTTTTAACTTTTCTTTTTCTTCTATTATAAGCCATAATCTTCTAACCTCCTATTTATTATTTAGTAGCTTTCTTCTTGTTAGCAACTACTTTACCTTTACCTTTTCTTGTACGAGCATTTCTTGAAGTTCTTTGACCATGTACTGGAAGACCTTTTTTATGTCTAGTACCTTGGTAACTATTAATTTCCATTTTGTTTTTGATGTTCATTTGAACTTCACGACGAAGGTCACCTTCAACCATTTGTTTATCTACTTCTGCACGAAGTTTTGTGATTTCATCTTCTGTTAAATCTTTAATTTTTTTAGCTCTGTCTACACCAGCAGCATCACAAATTTGATTAGCTAAGCTTCTACCAATTCCGTAGATTGCAGTTAATCCTATACAAGTATGTTTTTCTCCTGGTAATTCAATATTTTTAATACGTGCCATGTTTTACCTCCTATTAGCCTTGTTTTTGTTTGTGTTTTGGATTTTCACAAATAACCATTACTTTTCCTTTTCTTCTAATAATTTTGCATTTAGCGCAAATTTTCTTAACTGATGGTCTAACTTTCATAATTGTATACCTCCATTATCTTTTATTCCATATAATACGCCCACGTGTTAAATCATAAGGCGATAATTCGATTGTTACTGTATCACCTGGTAAGATACGAATCATGTTAACTCGCATTTTACCAGAAACGTAGGCTTCTACAGTATGTCCGTTAGGTAATTCTACTATTGGAGTTCCACCTTTAAGGATCTCAACAACTTTACCTTCTACTTCAATTTTCTCTTCTTTAGCCATTTTATATCTCCATAACTATATTAGAGTGGTTTAGATGTGAATAACTAATTAGTTATTCACATCATCACTCCCAAGAATTTTTTCTATTTCACTAAATACTGTATCAACTTCTTGACTTGAATCTACAGTATGTAGTACGCCTTGTTTCTTATAATAATCAATTATTGGTTCTGTTACCTCAAAGTATGTTTTTACTCTTGTATTCATTGATTCTTCATTGTCGTCAGCTCTTTGATATAATTCGCCGCCACATTTATCACATACCCCTTCAACTTTAGGCATGAACTCTTCGTTATATATGTTATATATAGCTCCGCAGTCTTTACAAATTCTACGACCAATAATTCTTTGTTTTAATAAATCTTCAGGAATAGTTAAGTTAATTACTACACCTAAATCTTTTCCTATTTTTTCTAGGATTTTATCATATCCCTTAGCTTGTTCTAGATTTCTAGGGAAGCCATCAAGGATATACCCCTTTTCACACTCTGGTTGAGTAATTTTATACTCAACTGCATCAAATATAATATCATCTGGTACAAATTTTCCATTATCTATCATATCTTTAATTTTATTTCCAAGCTCATCTCCTACAGCAGATCTTTCTCTTAGAATATCTCCTGTTGATATATGAGCATATCCATATTTTTCTTTAAGCTTTTTAGCAAATGTTCCTTTACCAGCACCTTGTACTGCTAAGAATATAATATTCTTCATTATCTCTTTATTGCCTTTCTATGACTTCTACTTACTAAACTACTTTCAAGTTGTTTATATGTTTCAATCGCAACCCCAACTACGATTAGTAATCCTGTTCCTCCAATTGTAACAGTACTTGTTAGTCCTGAGAAATTAGAGAATATAATAGGTAGTCCAGCAATAATCATTAAGAATAAGGAACCTACTATTGTTAGCTTACTTAAAACATTACTAACATATTCAATTGTATCATTTCCTGGTCTTACACCTGGAATATATGCACCAGCTTTACTTAAATTCTTAGACATTTCTTCAGGATTCATTTGTAAGAATGTGTAGAAATATCCAAAGAATAAGATTAAAAGCATATATAGAATAAATCCAGTTAAACTTGTATTAACAATGTATTTATTAACAAATGCTTCTCCCTTTCCAATAAATTGAACTATTGTAACAGGAATTGTTAATAAAGTTGATGCAAAGATTACTGGTATAACTCCAGCAGAATTTATTTTAATTGGAAGGAAATTCTGATGTCCTCCATATGCACTATTTGTTCTATTAGCATATTGAATCGGAATTCTTCTTTCAGCTAATTGTACCCATACGATACCAACTACAACAAGTAAATATACAATGATGAATGATCCAAATAATACTGAACCAAATACTTTTCCAAAACTTTCATTATAAACAAGTTGTTGGAAAGCACTGATGAATATATTTGGCATTGATTGTAAAATACCTGCCATAATCATTAATGATAAACCATTACCAATACCATTCTTAGTGATTCTATCACCAATCCATAGTAATGCACATGTTCCTGCAGTAAGAACTAAAGTTGTTTTGATGATTACCAATGGATCTTTTGATCCTGAATAAACGATTGTAAATACGAATCCTTGGATAACGGCAAATAAGACACCAAGATATCTAGTAATTCTATTTATTTTTTGTTTACCTGTATAACCCTCTTCTTTTAGTTCTTTAAAGTATGGAACTATATCCATTTGTAATATTTGTGTAATGATTTGAGCTGTAATGTATGGTGTTACACCTAATGCGAAGATTGAGAATGATCTTAATCCTCCACCAGTCATTAAGTTGAAGATTTCTAAGAATCCTAACTCTGCTGTATATGGATTAGCCCATGGTACAGTAATTGTACTTCCGAAACTAAATACCGCTAAGCATAAAAATGTAAAATAAATTCTTTTTCTTAAATCTTTGTTTGAACGGTTAAATAGCTGTTTTAGTATAGAAAACATCTAGATCACCTCTGCTTTTCCGCCAGCACTTTCAATTTTTGTAACGGCTGAACTTGAGAATCTATTAGCTTTAATTGTTAATTTCTTTTCTAGTTCACCATTGCCTAAAACTTTAATTCCACAAAGTTGTTTTTTGATAATTCCCTTTTCTTTTAATAATTCAGGAGTAACAACATCTCCATCATTAAAATGTTTATTTAAATCACTTAAGTTGATTGTAGCAAATTCAGTTCTGAATTGTGCGTTATTAAATCCACGTTTTGGTAATCTTCTATATAATGGAGTTTGTCCACCTTGGAACCAAGCTGGGATGCTTACTCCAGAACGTGATTTTTGACCTTTTTCTCCACGGCCAGCAGTTTTACCATTTCCGCTTCCTTGTCCACGTCCAACTCTTTTTGCTGCTTTAGCTTCAGGAGCTCTTTGTAATTCGTTTAATTTCATATTATAACTCCTCAACTTTCTTTCCTCTTAATTCTGCAACATGTTCAGGTGTTTTTTGCATCATAAGAGCATCTAGTGTTGCTTTAGCAACATTAATCTTAGTATTTGATCCTAGTGATTTAGAAACTATATCACGAACACCAGCAAGTTCAAGTACGTCACGCGCACTACCACCAGCGATAACTCCAGTACCTGGAGCAGCAGGTTTAATAAGAACTTGAGCACGTCCAACTTTACCTATAGCTTCATGTGGGATTGTTCTATTATCAATTAATGCAACTTTTGTTACGTTTTTATTAGCTGCTTGAATAGCTTTTTTAATAGCTTCTGGAACTTCATTAGCTTTTCCAGTACCGATTCCAACTAATCCTTTTCTATTTCCTACAACTACTGTTGCTGAAAATCTAAAATGACGTCCACCTTTTGTAACTTTTGTTACACGGCCAATTGAAACGACTTTTTCTTCAAGTAAGCTTTTTTTAGGTTCTACTTTTTTATTTTGCATAATCTTTACCTCCCTTAGAATTCTAGTCCGTTTTCACGTGCTGCTTCTGCTAAAGCTTCAACACGTCCATGATAAAGATATCCACCTCTATCAAAAACTACTCTTTTAATTTTTAATTTTTTTGCTTTTTCAGCAATGTCTTTACCAACAACTTTGGCACCTTCAACGTTGCCTCCGTTTTTGATTTTTAATTCGACAGATGAAGAGCTAGCAAGAGTAACGCCCTTAACATCATCGATAATTTGAGCAAATATTTGTGTATTTGATCTAAATACGTTTAATCTTGGACATTCAGCTGTTCCGCTAATATTATTACGAACACGTGCATGTCTTCTTTTACGCATATCATTTCTTGATTCTTTAACTATCATAATATTCTCGACTCCTTACCCTATTTAGCTGCTTTCTTACCTTCTTTACGACGTACATATTCGCCTTTGTAACGAATTCCTTTACCTTTGTAAGGTTCAGGTTCTCTTACTGAACGGATATTAGCCGCAAATTCAGATACTCTTTGTTTATCAATACCAGAAATATTGATTTCAGTATTGCTTATTTGTTCTGCTTTTAATCCAGCAGGAACTTCTATAACTACTGGATGTGAAAAACCAGCATTTATGTTAATTTTGTTACCAGAAACTTGGAATCTATATCCAACTCCGACAGCTTCTAGACCTTTTGTATAACCTTCAGTTACACCAACAATCATATTGCTAATTAAAGCATTTGTTGTTCCATGTAATTGTTTTGTAGTTTTATTATCATTTGGTCTTTTTGTAACGATTTTGCCTTCAACTTCTTCAACAGTAATAATGTCTGCTTTATTGTAGCTTAATTCACCTTTAGGTCCTTTTACAGTTACAGTATTATTATCAACAGTTACAGTAACTCCAGCAGGAATTACTAATTCTCTTTTTCCTATTCTACTCATAACCAATTTTCCCTACCAAATATAGGCAAGTACTTCTCCTCCTAGACCAGCTTCACGAGCTTCTTTATCAGTCATTAATCCTTTTGAAGTTGAAATGATTGCAATTCCTAGTCCGTTAAGAACACGAGGAATTTCATCACTTTTGGCATAGATACGTAATCCAGATTTAGATATTCTCTTTAAACCTGTGATAACTCTTTCTTTCTTATTACCATATTTTAATGTGATATTTAATTTATCACCTTTACTATTTTTTTCATATGTAAAATCAGCAATGTATCCTTCACGTTTTAAGATTTCAGCAATTCCTAATGTCATTTTTGAACCTAAAACTTCAACATTTTCATATCTCATTTGATTTGCATTACGAATTCTTGTAAGCATATCAGCAATTATATCTCCTACCATAGTCTAAATTCCTCCTTTCTACCAACTTGACTTCTTAACGCCAGGGATTTGTCCATTATTTGCCATTTCTCTGAAGCAAATACGACATAATTTGTATTTACGTAGAACTCCGTGAGGACGTCCACATCTCTCGCAACGAGTATAAGCTCTTGATTTAAATTTTGCAGGTCTTTGTTGTTTAACTTTTAAACTTGTTTTAGCCATGATTCTTTCCTCCTCTTTCTACTTTCTAAAAGGCATTCCGAAACCACTTAATAGTTCCAATGCTTCTTCATTTGTTTTTGCAGTTGTAACGAATACGATGTCCATTCCTCTAATTTTTAGAATTTGATCGTAATCAATTTCAGGGAAAATAATTTGTTCTTTAATACCTAAAGTATAGTTTCCTTTTCCATCGAATGCAGTTTTAGAGATACCTCTAAAATCTCTAACACGTGGAAGAGCAACCTTAACAAGTTTTTCCATGAAGTTATACATATTTTCGCCACGAAGTGTAACTTTAGCTCCGATTGTTTGGCCTTCTCTTATTTTAAAGCCAGCTATAGATTTACGAGCTTTTGTTACAACAGGTTTTTGACCAGCTATTAATTCTAGGTCTTTAACAGCAGCTTCCATAAATTTAGAATCTTTAGAAGCTTCTCCAACTCCCATGTTAATAACTATTTTTTCTAATTTTGGAACTTCCATTTTAGATTTATAGTTAAATTGTTTCATTAGAGAGTCAGCTATTTGTTCATTATATAATTTTTTAAATGTACTCATATTGCCACCTTCTAACTAGCTTTCTTTTCTGTTTTTTTTGTTGCTTTTTTTGCTGTAGTTTTTGTTTCTTTTTTAGTAGTTTTAGCTTCTTTTACTTCTGCTTTTTTAGCAGCTTTTTCTTCAGCAACTACTTTTACGTTAGATACATGAATTGGTGCTTCAACATCAACGATTGAACCAACTTCATTCATTCTGTTAGGTTTAACATGTTTTTTAATCATATTAATTCCTTCAACAACAACTTTGTTTTCTTTTCTTAGAGTTTTAATAATTCTTCCTGTTTTTCCTTTGTCTTTACCAGCAAGAACTTTTACATTGTCTCCAACTTTAACTTTCATATTCTAAGTACCTCCTATATAACTTCAGGTGCAAGTGAACATATTTTCATGAAATCATGATCACGTAATTCACGAGCAATAGGTCCTAAAACTCTTGTTCCAATTGGACTCTTATCTTCTCTAATTAATACACATGCATTGTCATCGAATTTAATATATGATCCATCAGCACGTCTTACACCTTGTTTTGTTCTAACGATTACAGCTTTTACAACTTTTCCTTTAGGAACGTTACTATTTGGTATAGCTTTTTTAACTGTTCCTACAACGATATCACCAATGTTACCGCTTTTTACTTTACTTCCGCCAACTACTCTGATTACTAGTAATTCACGAGCTCCAGAGTTATCAGCAACTTTAAGTCTTGATTCTTGCATTACCATAAATGATACCCCCTACTATAGAACAACAGCTTCGATTAGTACTTCAGCAAGTTCAAATCTTTTAGTCTTTGATAATGGTCTAGTACTAATAATTCTAACTGTGTCCCCTTCTTTAGCTTTGTTCATTTCATCATGAGCAGTATATTTCTTTGAGTATTTAACTCTTTTTCCATAAAGTGGATGCTTTTTATATGTTTCAACTAAAACTGTGATAGTTTTATCATTTTTTGCACTAACAACTTTTCCTACTAGTGACATTCTTTTAGTTTCTTCCATTATTTTTCGCCTCCATTTTCTTTTTCTGCTAAAATTGTTTTCATTCTAGCAATATTCTTTCTTAATTCATGAATCTTAGATGGTTGTTCTAATGAACCAGTTGATTGTTTTAATCTAAGATCAAATAATTCTTTTTTAGATTCTTTAATTCTAGTTTCTAATTCTTCAGCTGATAAGCCTCTAAGTTCTTTAACTACTTCATTAACCTTCATTAGATTCACCACCCTTTTCTTCTTTCTTAATTATTTTACAAGGAATTGGTAATTTGTGTGATGCTAATCTTAAAGCTTCTCTTGCGATAGCTTCATCAACTCCACCAACTTCAAACATAATTTTTCCTTTTTTAACTACTGCAACCCATTTTTCTACGTTACCTTTACCTTTACCTTGACGAACACCAAGTGGTTTTTGAGTAATTGGTAAGTGTGGGAAGATGTTTATCCAAACTTGGCCACCACGTTTCATGAAACGAGTCATTGCGATACGAGCAGCTTCGATTTGTTGTGCAGTAATGTATGTACCTTCAGTAGCAACTAAACCATATTCACCATAACTTAGTTTAGTATTTCCTTTTGATTTACCTTCGTATGATAAACGATGTTGTTTACGATACTTAGTTCTTTTTGGCATCAACATTTTCTACATCTCCCTTCTTGTTTTTCTTAGTAGGAAGAATTTCACCTTTGTAGATCCAAACTTTTACACCAATTTTTCCATAAGTTGTATTAGCTTCTGCTATAGCATAGTCAATATCAGCTCTAATAGTGTGTAGTGGAACTGTTCCTTCAGTATATCCTTCTGTACGAGCCATTTCAGCACCACCAAGTCTTCCTGAAACTGCAGTTTTAATACCTTTAGCTCCAGCCTTCATTGTGTTTCTGATAGCTCTCTTTTGTGCACTTCTGAATGGTGCACGTGCTTCGATTTGTTGTGCAATTTGTTCAGCAACTAATTGAGCATTTAAATCAGGATTTTTAACTTCAATGATTGAAACATAAATTTCTTCATCTACTAATTTCTTTAATTCATTTCTTAGTTTTTCAATATCTTCTCCGCCATGTCCGATGATTACACCAGGTTTAGCAGTATAGATTTTAACGTCTGTTCTTTTTGCAGTTCTTTCAATTAAAACTTCAGCAACTGCAGCATCTTTCATTTTGTTAGCTAAATATTTACGGATTTTGTCATCTTTATTTAAAAGTGTTCCAAAATCTTTTTTGTTAGCAAACCAAGAAGCTTGCCAATCTTTGTTAACGCCAACTCTTAGTCCTATTGGATTAACTTTTTGTCCCATACTATTTTGCCTCCTTATTGTCAGATACTTTAACAGTTATATGACTTGTTCTTTTATCTCTTCTATCAACTTTTGTTCTAGAACCAAATTTGATTCTCTTTAGAACTTGTCCTGGATTGATGTAGCATTCAGAGATAACAAGTTCAGATTCATTAGCGCCGAAATTATTAACAGCGTTTGCAACAGCAGAGTTTAATACTTTAAGGATTAATCTGCTTGCTTTTGTGTTAGTATTTTCTAAAATACCTTGTGCAGTTTGAACATCTTTTCCTCTAACTAAATCAAGAGTCATTCTTGCTTTACGAGGAGCGATCATAGCACCTTTATGTATTGCATATGTTTCCATTACTTATACTCCCTTCCTACTTTTGTCCAGCGTGTCCACCAAACTTACGAGTTAAAGCAAACTCACCAAGTTTATGACCAACCATATCTTCAGTTATGTAAACTGGAATAAATTCTTTTCCGTTATGAACAGCTATTGTATGTCCTATGAAATCAGGATAAATAGTTGAACGACGAGACCAAGTTTTAATAACTTCTTTTTTATTGTTTTTATTTAATTCTTGAACCTTTGCAAGTAATCTATCGAATACATAAGGTCCCTTTTTTAAACTTCTTGCCATTATTTATTTCCTCCTATTTTTTCTTACGACTAACAATTAGCTTGCTAGATTTCTTTTTATCTTTACGAGTTTTAACACCCATAGCTTTTTTACCCCATGGAGTCATTGGTGACTTACGTCCTACAGGAGCACGTCCTTCACCACCACCATGTGGGTGGTCGTTAGGGTTCATTACTGAACCACGGTTAGTAGGTCTTACACCCATATGACGTGTACGTCCAGCTTTTCCCAAGTTAACTAGTTCGTAGTCTTCGTTTCCTACAACTCCGATAGTTGCTACACAAGTTCCAAGAACTTTTCTTGTTTCACCAGATTGTAATCTGATAAGAACATATTTATCTTCACGTCCTAAGATTTGTGCGCTTGTTCCAGCAGCTCTACATAATGCTGCTCCTTTTCCAGGTTGTAATTCAATACAATGAATTGTTGTACCAACTGGAATATTTGCAAGTGGTAATGCGTTACCAACTTTGATATCAGCATTTTCTCCACTTTCGATTATTGATCCAACTGTTAAATCTTTTGGAGCGATGATATATCTTTTTTCACCATCTCTATAATTGATTAATGCGATATTTGCATTACGGTTTGGATCGTATTCGATAGTAGCTACTCTACCAGTAACTCCTACTTTATCTCTTTTAAAATCGATAATTCTGTATTTTTGTTTAGCTCCTCCACCAATGTGGCGAACTGTCATTTTTCCTTGGTTATTTCTTCCACCTGATTTTGTTTTAGAAACAACTAATGATTTTTCAGGAGTTGAAGTAGTTATTTCAGTATTTGCTAAAGTAGTCATTCCACGACGACCATTAGTCGTTGGATTATAAGTCTTTATTGCCATAATTTCTTCTCTCCTTCTATAGTTCTATTTTGTCGCCATCAGCTAATGTGATAAACGCTTTCTTATATGTATTAGTTTTTCCAGTATATCTTCCAACTCTTTTGCTTTTTGCTTTAGTATTTAAAGTATTAACATTAACAACTTTAACTCCAAATGCAGCTTCAATTGCTTTTTTGATTTCTACTTTATTTGCTGAAGCAGCAACTTTGAAAGTATATACATTCTTTTCTGCTTGGATAGCAGCTTTTTCTGTAATTACAGGTGCAATAATAATATCAGTATAGTCTTTCATTATTTAAGTCCCCCTTCAATTACTTCGATTGCTTTTTCATCACAAACTAATAAATCAGCATTTACTAAATCATAGCAGTTGATTTCATCAGCGTTGATGTTATAAGCATAACCAAGATTTCTACTAGCCATATATAGGTTTTCGTTATCTTCACCAGTTACAAATAAAACTTTTCCTTCAAGTTTTAATGTTGCCATTAAATCTTTAACTTCTTTAGTTTTAAGTGTATTAAATTTTATTTCATCTACTACTACTAATTCTTTATTTTGGAATTTGTGAGTAAGTGCACTTTTAAGAGCTAATACTCTTTCTTTTTTATTAATATCAAATGTGTAATCTCTTGGAGTAACTCCACCAGCGATTCCACCACCACGCCATTGAGTAGCACGAATACTACCTTGACGAGCTCTACCAGTTCCTTTTTGTCTCCATGGTTTTCTTCCACCACCAGATACTTCAGAACGAGTTTTTGTTTTTGCAGTTCCTTGTCTAGTTGCTGCTAATTGTAAATCGATTGCTTTCTTTAGTACTACATCGTTTGCTTCAATATTCCAAACGTTGTCAGCTAATGTTAAATCTTTTAGTTTTTCACCTTTAACGTTAATTAATTGTATTTTTGCCATCTTAGATCACCTTTCTTAAGTAAATTACTTACTTTCTCCTTGGTTTTCTTCTGTAGCTTCTGTTTCTTCAGCAGGTGTTTCTTCAACTGTTTCTTCTGCAGTTTCTTCAACTGTTTCTTCAACAGCTTCAGTAACTTCTTCTACTGGAGTTTCTTCTACGACTTCATCAACAACTGTTTCTTCAGTGTAACTTAAGATTTCTTTTGGTTCTGCTGAACCATTTTTCTTAACAGCTGTTTTAATTAAAACTAAAGATTCTTTAGCTCCTGGAACATTTCCACTAACTAAAATGTAATTTTCTGCAGCATTTACTTCGATTATTTCTAGATTTTGGATTGTTGTTGTTTCAACACCCATGTGTCCTGGTAATTTCTTACCTGGTAGAACACGCATTGGTCTCATTGTTCCCATTGATCCAGGTCTTCTGTGATAACGAGATCCGTGAGCCATAGGGCCTCTTGATTGATTCCAACGTTCAATTACACCTTCAGTACCATGACCTTTACTAGTACCTGTTACGTCAACATATTCACCAGCTGTGAATACGTCAGCGCTAATTGTATCTCCTAAGTTATAAGTACCTTCGTAATCACGAATTTCTTTTAAGTAGCGCTTAGGAGTTGTGTTTGCTTTTTTAGCATGACCAACGCTAGCTTTACTAGCATTTTTTTCTTTCTTGTCAACAGTAGCTAATTGAATTGCATTATAACCATCAGTTTCAACTGTTTTAACTTGAGTTACAACATTTGGTTCAACAGAAACAACAGTTACTGGAACAAGTTTTCCATCTTTTGTAAAGACTTGAGTCATTCCGACTTTACGTCCTAAGATTCCTTTCATTTCTTTTACCTCCGTTATATTTTTCTATTATTTTATGTTAATAGCTACGCCACTTGGAATATCTAAGTGAGCAAGAGCTTCAACAGTATCTTTTGTTGGGTTTTTGATATCGATTAATCTCTTATGAGTACGACTTTCAAATTGTTCTCTTGAGTCTTTGTACTTATGTACAGCTCTTAGGATAGTAACCTTTTCTACTTCAGTAGGTAGAGGTACTGGTCCAACAACTTCTCCCCCAGTTCTTTTTACAGTTTCAACTATTCTTCCGCAAGCTTGATCTAATAATCTATGATCATAAGCCTTTAGAGTAATACGAACTTTGTTACTTGACATTTCATGTCCTCCCTTCGTCTATATCTAGTATAGGCTTGCTCCGTGTAAATTACCCGATTAATTATGGAAAGTATGTAACAACCTCTCCTAGTGTATCGGCAACCTCACACATCTACGCAGTCATACGTTCTTAATTATAGCATAAAATAAGGCAAAATCAAGCGTTTTTTTAATATTTTTTTATTTTTTTTATTAAAAAAAATAGAACTAAGTTCTACTTTTTATTTTTTTCTAATAATGTTTCTGTATTTTTCATTTCTTTTGGAAGAGCAATATCTAAATATTCTAATATTGTTGGTGCTGCCATAGTTAATGTTCCATTTCTTAGTTTTACCTTTTTATCCATAATTATAAAAGGAACTGAACTTAATGTGTTTTTAGTAATAATATTGTTATCTCTATCAATTATGGTATCAGCTTTAGCGTGTGTTGATAGTATTACTACTTTATAAAAGTTTTCTTCAGCTGATGATATTATTTTACCTAAACAAACATCTACTGCTTGTAATCCGTTTATGGTTGCTTGGAAGTTTCCTGTATGTCCAAGTACATCTGGATTAGCAAAATTTACAAAGATAGCGTCATAATCTTCTTCCATACATTTTATAGCTGTTTTAGCAACCTGTAAGGAATTTAATTCTGGTTTGATCTCATAATTAGGATTTTTTTGAGATTCAATACATATGTTATCGCAACCATCTAAATTCAAATATCTTCTTCCATCAAAATAGTATGTCATTGAATATTTTTTACTATCTTCAAATACTCTTGCTTGAGTTATATCTAAGCTAGATAAATATTCTACTAATGTTTTATTTGTTTTTTTATTGTCAAAGAAATAGTTTTTATTTATGTTACTTGCTATTGGATATAAACTATATACTTTAGGAAATACATCAGTTTTTGGAAATCCGTCAAAATCTTTTACTACTATTGATGTTAGTAATTCTGCTTGTTCTTCTTCACTATAATTTAAGAACAACACTACATCATTTTTTTCTATTTTGTGATATGAAGCTGTTTTTAATGGTGGTAGATACTCATCTGTTACTTTTCTTTCATAACATTTATTTATTACTCTTTGTAAGTTTAGAGCATTTACTCCTTTATTATCAAATAACAATTCATAATATGTTTTTAATTTTTTATAGTCTTTATTAGTATCTAAACAATAAAATCTTCCACATATGGTTGCTATTTTAACATTGTCGTCCATTACTTTTTCAATTTGTTTCATATATTTAATAATATATTTTCTATCAGAGTCTTTTCCATCAGATAGTGCATGAATGTAAACATTATTTTTTATTTTACTTTTCTTTAACTCATTTAAGAAAGATATTAAATGGTCGATGTGAGACGATACCCCTCCATCAGAAAGTAAAACAACAATGTGTAGATTATTTTCTTTATCAATCAAATTAGAAATCATTTCATTGTATTTAGGATTATATTTTAATCTATCTTTTTTAAACACTTCATTTAGATCGTTTAGTTTGTAGTTTATCTCTCGCCCCGCGCCAAAAAGTTCGTGACCAGTTTCACTACTACCGCATTGTCCTTCTGGTAAGCCAATAGCCTCTCCACTGGCTTTTAATAAACAATGAGGATAATTATTCCATATATTTATAAAATTAGTCATTCCGGCCATTTTTACTGCATTACCATATATATCTTCTCGCATACCGAAACCATCTAATATAATTGTAATTATTTTTTTCATTATGCATTCTCCTATTTAAATAATAGCATATAATAATTTTTTTATAAAGATTTTATGCAAGAAAAAAAGGCCTTATTGGCCTTCCAAAAGTTAATATGATGTTCTGCCTTCCTGCATCATTAACTTATCAACTACAATAGCTATAAACTCACCATTGGTTGGTTTAGTTTTATAGTAATCAACGCAATTAGAGAAAAGAGTACTCGAGTATTCATAATCTCCACGATCCCATCCGGTTTCGATTGCACTTCTTATCGATCGCTCAATACAGCTTTCCTTCTTGTCGAAAGTAGTAGAAAGCATTGGATAAATTTCCTTTGTAATCGACGTTAATAAATTAGGATGCATATAGCATTCGTATATAGCTTTCCGCAAATAATGGAAACCATTTTTGTCAGGAGCTATACCTAGTTTTTTTAAAACTTCAGCTATTTCATCATAGAGTGAAATCTTTTTTAGGTTATAGATTTCATTTTTACTTTTGATTTCTTTTAGCGAGACGATTAATTCCTCGGGTCTATAACTTTTGGGAAATACATTAAATATTTGATATTTAGTGGAAGACAAGTTATAACAATCTAATTTGATATTATCAATTATGATTGTGCGCGAAATTAACATTTCGTTAGCATAGCTTTTTAAAAAGCTCAATACATTCTCATCAGTGAATGTGCTATCTACTATGATAGCGTCAATAGTGCTTTCGGCGTCATTAATAATACTTAACGCTTCTTTGTAAGTATCTGCAGTATACTTAACAGATATTTCTTTCGAAATATTTTGGATTTTTGATATAAACTGAGTTATATCGGTTTTACTACATACTACCAATAACTTAATTTCGTTTTTCATATTATATCCTTTTCTATAGAATATACATTTGGTATTATGTATTTCGTTAAATTGTATTATTGAACTTAGAGTTCTTAAACTATACTAATTATTAAAAATAAATAGAATAGCTAAAATGGTGATGATTAAACATCTTGGATGTTATCTATTGCAGGCAAGCCCTCATTAATTATATACTCGAGCGTAGCTCCGCCACCAGTGGATAAGAAGGTAAATTTATCTTCTAATCCAAATTTTTTTACAGCACTAACTCCATCGCCTCCACCAACTATTTTAATAGCTTTGGAATCTGCGATAGATTGCAACAGTTCTCTTGTGCCTGTTGCGAATTTGATGTCTTCATACTTTCCCGCAGTGCCATTAACAAAGATTGTTTCGGACGAATTAATAACTTCCTTATACTTGTTAATGGTCTTAAAGCCGATGTCATATATAGCATCGTCTAATTCAATTTTATCGATGTTTACATGTTCGACAAAGTCGTCATTGTAAGCACGACTGATGATTACATCACCTGGTACCATGACTTTGTCACGGAATCTTCCCAGTAAGACCCTCAATCTCGCTAAAATTTGAGGATCATTGGTTCTTAGTGAACTGCCTACAGTGAAACCTAAGGATAAAAGACAAGAATTTGCGATACCTCCTGTTAAAAGAAGATGATCACAACGTGGAAGTAAAGCTTCAATAAGAGCAACCTTATCTTCAACTTTTGCACCACCCATGACGATTGTAAATGGTTTTTTAGCAGCTAAAACATATTTATCAAGCATTTCAACTTCATGTTGAACAAGGAATCCAATACAACTAGGTAGGTATGTAGCAACTCCATAAGTTGATGCATGCTTTCTATGCGCTGAACCAAAAGCATCCAAACAAAATATGTCGGCTAAACCTGCCCAATACATTGCAAGTTGAGAATCGTTACCGCTCTCAAGCTTATTAGGAACATCTTCGAATCTAGTATTTTCTAGAACGATGATTTCCCCAGGATTCATGCTATCAATTTTAGCCTCAAGGTAAAGACTACGAGTTTGTTTTGAGAAGATAACTTTTGTGCTAACTAACTCTTGCAAACGAGCAGCAACTATAGCTAGAGAATTCTTGGGTTTATCCTCTTCGCTTTTTACTTTACCAAAATGGGATAATATAATTATCCTAGCTCCCTCTTTTACTAAGTAATTGATAGTATTAAGAGAAGCGATGATTTTACTATCGTCAAGAATTTTGCCATCGGCTACAGGTACGTTAAAGTCGCATCTAAGAAGTACCCTTTTGTTCTTAACGTCCATGTCCTGTATCCTGCGTTTCATATCATCACCTATTATCATTATATGATATATTTTTTTTGTTGTAAACAAAAAAAATAAGCGCTATGCACTTATTTTCCTATATTCATTAAATGTTTTGCAGTACGCATCATTTGTGCTGTATAACCCATTTCATTGTCATACCATGCAACTATTTTAACCAATTGTTTTCCATCTGACTCTAATACATTTGTAAGAAGTCCATCTACTGTTGCTCCTACTTTCTTACCAAGAATATCACTTGATACAATAGGATCCATAGTAAACTTTAATGTTTCATTTTGATTATCTTCAAATAATTTATTAATTTCTTCAACAGTTGTATTTCTTGATAATTCTAATGTTACATCTACTACTGAACCATCTGATACTGGTACACGGAAAGCATTTCCATCCATTTTTCCAAGAAGACTAGGAATTACTTTACCAATAGCACTTGCTGCTCCTGTAGATGCTGGTATAATATTTTGAGCGCATGCTCTACCACGTCTTGCTTTAATTCCTTTTTTGTGAGGAATATCAAGTGTAGCTTGATCATTAGTATAAGCATGAACTGTTGTCATATATCCTTTTACTATTCCAATATTATCTTCAATAACTTTTAATACTGGTGCTAAGCAGTTTGTTGTACAAGATGCTGCTGAAATAACTTCTTCTGTTCCATCAAGGATATCTGAGTTTACATTGTAAACTATTGTTTTCATATCTCCTTTACCTGGTGCAGAGATAATTACTTTTTTAGCTCCTGCTGTAATGTGTTTTCTAGCATCTTCTAAACTAGTAAATAATCCTGTACATTCTAGTACTACGTCGATGTCTAGGTCTCTCCATGGAAGATTTTCAGGATCTTTTTCAGAATAAACTTTTATTCTTTTAGTTCCTTTGATAACTATTTCGTCTCCTTCAAAATCGATAATGTCTTCATGGAATGAGCGATGATTTGTATCATATTTTAATAAATATGCTAATGTTTCTGCATCAGTTAAGTCATTGATTGCTACAACATCAAAATCACTTCCTGTTATCATTTCTCTAAATGCAAGTCTACCTATTCTTCCAAAACCATTAATTGCAACTTTTATCATTTTCTTTCCCTCTCTCTATCTAAAGTTTTCAAAAGAGCTCTTTCCAATAAATTCCCTTAGTATTGACTCATCAGGTATGTAATCTGATGGAATTGGGAAGAATACTCTTAATGAATTAATTAATCTCCTTGCTTCATTGTATGATGGTGAATTTCTTTTTACGGAGTAAAGCAAAGGTTCTACGAATACTTTAAGTACTCCTACTTCATATATTAATGCTGTATTAAATATTGCATCAACATTGTTTATGAATGGGAAGATGTATTTTTCTTCACCATTTCTTACTGTTGACCAATATTTGATTGTCTTTCCTACGTCTGTAGCTCTAGATCTATTGTCTCTTACTATACGACGCATTAGTCTTAAGTCTGCTGTTGATACATAATTATGTCTATCATAATTAAGTGGTGTAAACGGACTTAAGTATACTTTATATTTTAACTCTGGATCTAATTCAGGAGTCATTTCGTCATTTAAACTATGTAATCCTTCTAGAAGAATAATAGCATTTTCTCCTAGTTTAACTGGATCATTTTTAAATTCTTTTTCTCCTGTTACAAAGTTAAATTCTGGAATATCAACTTTTTTACCTGCTATTAAATCTTTAAGTTGTTTATTTAGTAATTTTATATCTAATGCTTCTAGACATTCAAAATCATAGTTACCATTTTCATCTTTTGGTGAATCAACTCTTTCTTTGAAATAATCATCAACAGATATTACTAGAGTTTCATAGCCTCTACTTCTAAATTGTAATGCTATTTTTTTAGTAGTTGTTGTCTTACCACTAGATGATGGTCCTGCTAATAAAACAAATTTAGATTTCTTTTTTATGATATCTGATACTAAATCATGAATACGGTTATCAAAATCAGATTCTACTATTTTAATTAAGTCTTCTGCTTTAGATTCTGAAACAATATTATTAATATCTGTTAGATATGGTATTTGTAATGATTTAGCCCATTTTTTTGATTCATTAAAACATTTAATAACATTTTGATAATGTATATATTCAGGTATTTTATATTTAGTTGTTGGAGATGGTAGTAATAATACTAGTTTGTTATCTCCTAAGAATACTAAATCGTATCTATTTAAACATCCTGTTGAATAAGGCATTTCTGAATAGAAATAGTTTAAATAGTTTCTTAATTTATACATTGTTACTATCTTATTTGTTAAATTATGAATATTAAGTGCCTTCTCAGGTGCTTTAACTTTATTGTAGTATGCAATTGCTTCTTTGTTTTCTACATTTAAATTGTATATTCTTTCATCATTGGCAATGATTTCATTCATTTTTGTTTTTAACTTTTTAGCGTCATTTAAAGTAAATTTTTTATCACATTCAATAGTCATATGTAGACCATTTGCTATTGAATGATCAAATACTACTTCATAATCTGGGCCAAAGCTTTCTTTTAAAGCAACTTCAATAACAAATTGAAGTCCTGCTTTACTAAGTTTGAAACCATTTGTTGATGTTAAATCTATAAATTCTAGTTCAGTATTTCTATTAATTTTATTTTCCATAGGAACTATTTCATTGTCTATTTGAGCACCAACTATGCTATATTTCATTTTCTTTTTATATAGTTTGCTTAATTCATAAATTGTGGTGCCTTTTTCTACCTCAATTACAGTTCCATCGTTGAAAGTTACGTTTGCTCTATTGGTTGCCATATCATATCCCTCTCTTATTCTAATGTAATTATACTATATATTTGTATCTTTTGTCACAAATTTTCTTTTTTTGAAGATAGTAAAGTTTAATCAAATATATGTTTATGTTATAATTATTATGAATTTGGGGTGTGTGATATGTTAAAAAAAGCAATATATCCTATTTTTATTATTACGCTATTTTTAATTTTGATTATTACATTGATTGTCGCTAATTTCACTGTTCCTCCATTTGTAACTAATATTGAACTTAGCGATAGTTTGAAATATGAAGATAAAATGGTAATTAATATTGATGTTGGTAATTATTTTTATAAGTTTGATAAAACTACATATTGTATTGTTATATCTAAAGATGAAGAATTAGATAAAAATGATGATAGATGGGTAAAAGCTAAACAAGATAATTGTAGTTTTATATTAAATGATGGTGATTATGATATTTATTTGAAAGATAGATACGGTAATGTAAGTAATATTAATACTCAAAAAGTAAAAATTAATAAAGTATTAGAAGTTAAACCAAGTAAAGATATTTTATACATGTATAATGGTATGGTTAGTAATGTTAAATACAATGTCGTTAAACTTGGTGATGGTAGTGAAGATGTTACATGGTCAAGCGATAATGAATCAATCGCTACTGTAGATCAAAATGGTAATATTAAAGCTGTTGGTTATGGTACTACAACAATTAATATTGCTGGTGATGGAGGTATTGCTGGTAAAGTAAGTGTAATTGTTAGTCCACTCATTACTAAACCTAAGATTGATTTTAATAAAGCTTATGTTGGATGTAATCAGTTTAGTAAAGAAGAAGCTGATTTAATAGATCAAATATTATTTGATAGAGTTAATGAAGCTGGATATGGTACGAGAGCCGGAGTTCTAGCAGCTGCTAGGTTTGCTACTTTAGAATTTTCTTATAGAATCGATTATTTCTATGAGAATGGTAGATTAAATAATTATGATCCATTCCCTAAAGTGGATGGTGAAGGAAGATATTATCATAGAGGTATGTATTTACATGAATCAAAGTTTGATTCAATATCTGATTCTTATGTAGGTCCTGCTATATGGGGATGTAAGTTAAAGAATTTTACCAATTGGGGTAAATGGGTAAGAAATAATTATTATCCTAATGGATTAGATTGCTCAGGATTTGTTGCTTGGACACTTTTAAATGGTGGTTTTGATGTAGGTGATATTGGTGCTGGTGAAGATGGAGATACTACTCATAAATCAATGCCAGATTTGGGAACTAAGTTAGATATTACACCAGAGTTAATGAATTCTGGAAAAGTTAAAGCTGGAGATTTAATTGGTTTAAGTGGTCATGCTGCTATACTAGCTGGATGGGATGATAATAATTATTATATTGCTGAATCATTAAATACTACAGGTGGTGTAGTTATGACTACTGTTCCAAAGAGTAAATTAGAAAATAGACAAAGTATATATACATTTGTTGTATTAATGGATGATGTGTATAAAGAAGATGGTAATTATACACAAATGTGGTAATAAAAAAACTATAGTTTAATCTATAGTTTTTTATTGACTTGAAACTTTAGTAGCTATCTGAATTATGGAATCTACACTGTTTCCGTGTCCATAATCTGTTGCTACATTAGCAACAGAATATCCATAATAATGGCTAGCACCTGGAGTAAGGTATTTTCTTTCTAGTAAACTAGCATGATAATCAATGAATTCACTCTTACTATCAAATCCTGCCCATCCATTACGACAATTTCGAGTATATTTACCATTACTTAATTGATATGGCTTATAGAATCTAACTCCACCTAAGTTATTACATTCTCTTGCTAAGTTAGAACCCATCCATCCTGATTCTAAGGAATATACTCCAATAAGATAGAAAGCATTAACACCATGATTCTTTTCAGCAGCTATTAGGTCTTTAGCATATGGAATATACATTTTAGCTTTTCCTTTATATGCAGATGTTTTAGAAAGTATTTCTATTAATTCTTGTTCTGTTAAGCCACTTATTTGTGTTACATTTTGAGAATTAAAATATTTAGTAACACTAACTGTTGTAGATGTAGTTGTTTTACCATGGGTACTTTCTTGAACAGTTTCTCTTTTGGCTTTTCTTCTCTCATCGTATTCTTTTTGTATTTTTTCCATATCAAGTTGAGATATATAATGTCTTTCTCCATATTTTTCGTGTTCTTTTTCTGCTTTTAGCTCTGCTTGGGCTTTTGCAACAGCTATTAATGTATCGCATTCTTTACTATTAGTTAGACATACGCTACAACTGGCAAATTCAGATGGTTTTTCTTCATATTCAGCAGATAAGCTGAAAATAACGTTTATGATAGTAGGTATTAGAAAGACAGTAAAACCAGCTATTATTCTTTTTATTAATTGCTTAGTAGCCAATTTCATTTCTTCGTCTTTGTCTTCTAAAGCAGCATTCATCATGTCTTTTGTTCCTAGTATTATGATAATAATAGGTACAATAATTCTTATAACACTAAGTAATATATTTATAATTTTAAATGTTCTTAGAGCTCCTTCTTGATCACAAAGCTCTAATGATGATAATACTGCTATCATATACTTCACCTACTACTTGTTTTTTTCTTTGTGTTTTTCTACTAATTTTTTTACTTTTATAAAGTAATGATTTATTCCAGATTTACCTATTTTTCTATTTGTTTCTTGAGAAATAATATCAGCTAATTCTTGTAAGGATGTTTCTGGATACATCTCTCTATATTTAACTGCTTCTTGAACATTTTCATCTAATAAACCCATTAAATCATTTTCTTTAATGTAGTTAATATAATCCATTTGTTTCATACTTGTTTTTAATATTTTCTCTTGATTAGCTATTTCGCAGTTATTTAGACGATTTACCATGTTTTTATGATCTCTATATATTCTTATGTCTTCGAAATAGAAAAAGGCGTTAGTGGCTCCAAAAAGCCTTATTAATAATGAAATCATCTCAGCTGATTTTATATATGTCATATAATTATTATTTCTTTTTAATACTTTGGAATTAATATCAAATGTTTTTAAAATATCTTTAATGAAATCACAATCTTTTTTTAATGATGTAGTAAATTCTAAATGATAACCAGATGTACTAGGGTCATTAATACTACCACATGCTAAGAATGCTCCTTTTAAGAATGATATTCTTTCTTCTTCAGAACTTAAAAAGTATTCTTCTGGTTGAATCTTTTTACCTTCTTTTAGAATATTTAATGTTTCTAGTATTTCATCTACTTTTTCAGATATTTCTAATATATATATTTGTTTTACTCTAAATCTCTTTTGATTACGTACTGTAATTTTTATATTTATTCCAAAGTTATTTTTTATATCTTTATATATTCTTCTTGCAACAGAGGCATTTTCCATAGTAAGAATAATTCTGTTCTTAACTATTTTAGATGCATATCTTATATAAGCAGACAATTCTACTAGAGACTCTAAGTTAGTAATATCATTTTTAGTTATTTCTTCTTTTATTCTAGTAGTGAATGTCATTTTATTCACCTATTAAGTAAGAGAACATTAAGTAAGCTGTTTTTAATGAGTCATGTCTTACATATCCATCTTCTACTTTGAATAGTTTTTCAGCTATTACTTTTGTTCCCATTTTTTCTAATTTTTTATCATCTATGGCTACAACATCTTTACCTTCTGATTTAACTAGTAAAGACATATTTTTAGGTATTTTGGCAGTATTAGCTATTACAACATCTATTTTTCTTTCTCCTAAATGTTTTTCTAATACTTTTACATGATCACTTACTTTAAAATTATCTGTTTCTCCTGGTTGAGTAAGCATGTTGCATACATACATTGTTTTAGCTTTTGATTTTTCAATTGCTTCAACTATTTCTGGTACTATTAAATTAGGTAGAATACTTGTTAATAATGAACCAGAACTAAAGATAATTAAATCAGCATTTTTAATAGCTTCAATTACTTTAGGAGTAGCTTTTACTTTTTTACTATATTTTAAATCTACTATTTTTCTTTTTGACTCAGTTATTTGTTCTTCACCTATTATTTCATAACCTTCCTTAGTAACTCCTACTAAGTCTACATTATCTTCTGTTAATGGTAATATTTTGCCTTTAACATCTAATAGGTCACATAAAATAGGCAATGAATGAGCAAAGTCACCATGTTGATCTAATAATGCTGTCATGATTAGATTTCTAATTGTATGGTTACCAATACTACTATCTCCATTAAATCTATAATTAAATAAGTCTTTTACTCCTTTAGATTCTGTAGACATTGCCATTAATACTTTTGTAATATCTCCAACTGCTGGAATATCAAATTCTTCTCTTAATCTTCCAGTACTACTTCCGTTATCAGACATAGATACTACTGCAGTTACATCCCATGGAAATTGCATTATTCCTTTTAATAGTTGAGATAGTCCACTACCTCCACCAAATATTACTATTTTCTTCATTAATTCCCACCTCATAACATATGATATCACAATTAGTTATTGTTATAAATCAAGTTTTATGGATTTTACACTTTTAAACAAAAAAAGATGATTGCTCATCTTTTAATGTATTACTCCTCCCCATTCAACAGCAGTAAATCCTGTTCTTTTGAATGTAGGAAGTTGTTGTTCTTTAATCTTTGTTTTCTTATCTACTTTCTTAACATGAATAGCTACACGTAATAATGAATCTGGTTGTGGTGTTATATTAAGTTTATTGTAAGCATCTCTTGATTCAGTTAATTCAAAGTAAACTAGGTTTTTACCATTTTTTTCTAGAATAGGTAACCAATACATGATAAATTCATTTCTTTCTCTATCATTTAAACCTATTATAGATAGTTTTTCCTCTAAGAAGTCAATAGCATTATCTTTGGTTACATAGAAGCCTTCTCTAAAGTCAACGTAAGTTGATCCTTCTTCTTCCCAATATAATCCATAGTAGTATTTACCATCTTTATCATGTAAATCTCCGTTTTTATCAGCTGTTACTTCCCAAGAGTTTTTAAATTTAGGATATGTTGTTGTTAAAAGACTTGGGTCATCAAATGTTACGCTTACTTTAGTATTATCTTTTGTAGGATATAGATATAATACTGGTTTAGCATAACCACCTATGAATGTTGCTATTTTACCACTTTCTTTTGTACTAGGAATGTAATAGTATTCATATCCTTTAGCTTCTTCTTCATACATTTCATAGTCTTCATCAGTTTCTATATAATCGTTTTCTTTCATTAGTTCTTCTTTGGTAACATTTTCATTTTCAACCATTATATATACTCCGTCTTTGTCGTCATATTCATAGTATCCTGAGATAGGTACATGAATATAATATGATTTTGGTAATACTTCGAATTCAACAATTGTTTCTTCTCTAGCATCTACTATTTTAAGCATATTGTCAGTATCTACTACAACAATATATGCTCCAGCGGCAAAGGCTTCTTTGTATTCTTTACTTTCGTATACTACATTACCTTCAATATCGTATTCTTTGAATTGACCTTTATTAAATAATATTAGATTTCCGTCTTTTCCTTCTGTATATCCGCCCATGTATTCTGATGGGAATGATTTACCTTTAAATAGTTTATTACCATCTTTGTCATAGAAATACACTTTTACATCAGCATATTCATATCCAAGTAAGTAATAGAAATCTGTTTCATTAAATCTTTTTAACATTCCTAATGTTGGTACTAATTCTTTTAAGTTATAATCATAGAATATTCCTGTACCATTATTAGTAAAATAATATATATAATCATCTTCTATTAAGAAATTATTGTTATAAGATAGATTCATTAAGTATTTATTTGATTCTAATGAATAGTAACCAACTCTGTCATTATTATCATATACTATTAAAGCTACTAATTCATCACCATTTACAACAAGATGTAATTCTGGACATGAATTAAATTTGCTTAAATATGTTCTTTCTTTCGTTTTAACATTATATGCTACATATCCGCCATCATAAAATAATATGTAATCTCCATTAGTATCATATTCATATTCACATTCTTTATTTTCACAAGCATATTCTCCAACATATGTTAAATGATCATAATTTACCATTGTATCAAAAGCAATATAATATATGCTTTCGTCATTTGTTGCCTTATATATGTAATACTTATCACTCTTTGTATTGAAGACAATATTTATGTCACTTAGCTTGTAGTAATCATTTGTAATTGTCTTAATTACTATATCACTTACATCTATTGTTAAGTTTTCACTATTTGCATCTTCATCAACCAAATAAGTAAATATTGCTGCATCTTCAATTACAGAATCTGGTTTAGATATTTTAGTTTTAACTCTGGTATCTTCAATTTCTATTCCTTTTTCTTTACCATAACTGTTTTCTTGCTTTAGTAATCCTTCGCCATTTTCAATATCAAAATATATTTTTTCAACCTTAATACTGTTTTGTACTTCTAAACCAAACGTACAATTCATTTCGTCTCCAGCACTTACTGCTTTTGTATTTAGATAATCTAATGTATCTTTGGAATAACATTGTAATGATGCTTGACCACCGATTCCTGGTAGTGAATCTAAATCAATTATCTTCACTCCCTTTGGTGGATACATACCATTATCTTCTGTACTTGCTACTTGTTCTACTTCTTCTGTATTAGTATCTTTGTCATTTTTGTTAGAAACAATTACTATTACTAATCCTACTATAGCTAGTAATAAAACTACTATAATAGCAATCAATATAGCATATGTTCTTTTGGTTTTTTTCTTTTCTTTTACTTCTGCTTCAACAACTGGTGTTGTTTCCTCTTTAGGTGTCTCTTCTTTAGGTTCTTCAACAACTTCAGTAGTTTTTTCTTCAACAGGTGTTTCTTCTACTTTTTCTTTTGTTTTCTTTGCCATTCTATACTCCTCTATTCTATAGCTTCATTATACCATTTTATATTCATGAAAAAAAGAAGTATTTCTACTTCTTATCCTCTTGTAGTGAATCTCCAACCTTTTTGGTTTTTGATACCTGTTATTGATTGAACACTAGTTGCTTTAGTGTTTGTTGTAAACGTAGACCATGATTTATAACCATCTGTTCCACCACCTAAGTAATAACCATATGCAATAGCATAATGTAAGTGCGGACCAGTAGTACATTTATCATAATACCATGTAGATGAATCTCCACCTACTGTACCAATTACAGTTCCTTTGGTAACAGTTTGACCATTTTTAACATTAATAGATGTAAGGTGAGCAAATTCTCCTGTATAGGCTTTTCCACCAACTTTAAAATGCATGTAGATAATATTTCCACCACAACTTTGATGATATGCAGTATAAGCTACTGTACCATTAGCTGGAGCATATACGTATGTTCCTTTTTTATTACCACCTATATCCATACCTTTGTGTCCATTATTACCCCAGGCTTGAGTTACTACTCCACTTACAAGTGGTCTTGAGAAAGCACCTGATGATCCACCTTTGTTGTAATAACAATCATCTATTGAATCATTATCCTTACAACCAGCAGCTTCAAAAGTCTTGATCAAATTTTGTTGAGCTTTTATTTGCTCATTATAATCTAATCCAATTGTTGCTAATTTTTCAATATAAGCTTCTAATTCTTCTACTTGTTTTTCATATGCTGTAATAGAGTTATTTAATGCAACATTATCATTAGCTAATTGAACTTGTAATTGTTCATTTTCATGAATTAAGTTATCTAAGCTATCTAGTTGTTCTTGAGTATATTCAACGACTTGTTCAACTATAGCTTGTCTTTCCATTAAATCTTCTATTGATTGAGAATCAAATAAGTAATCCATATATACTTCATCTGAATTTATATTGGAATATTGTAATATGTTAATTACATCTTTTAATTCTTCTGTTTTGATTTTTATTTCTTCTTGGCTCTCTGCTACTAAAGCCTTAGAATCTTCAACTTTTTGTTCATTAGCTGTAATAGTATTATTCGCATTAAGAATAGCGTTTCTTTTAGCATCAATGGAATTTCTTGTGCTTGCTGTTAATCTATCATTCTCTTGCTTTTGAGATTGTAGCTTAGCTACTTCATTTTTATAATCTTTAAGTGTCTTACTAGCTGCATTAACAGATATTGGCATAAACATTACTAATACTAGAGATAGTAATGATATGAAACTTATTACTTTTTTCATCATATCTTTAAATATCTCCTTACTGTTCTATAACTACCAAACATACCAACAACTGCACCAATTAGTACTAAAATACCAGATATTTTAACAGTAAATGGTAATGGTTTTAACATAGTTATGAAATTAGTAAATAAATGACCATTTAGTTTATCATATGCAATAGTATAGCCCCATATTGTTGCAACTATAGGTATTATTGAACCAATTATTCCTAAGAATAAACCTTCTATTACAAATGGTAGTTTAATAACGAAATTACTTGTTCCTACTAAACGCATTATTTCAATTTCGCTCTTACGAGCAAAGATAGTAAGTTTAATTGTATTACATATTAGGAATACTGTTACACATACTAGTCCAACAATAATTACTATTGTAACTTTATAAACTACATCAAATACTGGAACCATTTTTTTAACAACTGATTCTTCGTATTTAACTTCTGATACTTTTTCTATTTTTTTAATAGTTTCTGCAGTTTCTTTTAATTCTTCTACATCTTTAACATGTACTATAAATTCTGTTTTCAAGAAATTACTTTCTTCATCTAGAGAACTCATTATTGTATATAGTGATGTTTTTTCAGATTTCTTTTCTTCACTTTTGATTATTTCATCTCTTAAAGTTTCTTTATCTTTTTTAAGAACTTCATCTTTTTTAACATTTTTTATTTCTTTTATTCTTGTTTCTATATTATCTTCATCAGCTGCTGTTGCATCTCTATCAGCAAATACGATAATAGTTAAGGTACTTTCTAGTTCTTTGGTAAAGTTATTAACATTAGCTGAGAAGATTATAGCTAGTGATACAATTACTAAGGTAATAGTCGTACATACAATAGAAGCTACACTTAAGCTGAAGTTACGAAATATACTTTTTAAAGCACTAGCTATATTTCTGTTAAATATTCTAATCGCTTTCATCGGCCGTATAACTTCCTTTCATAGTATCATTTGTTAATACTCCATTTTCAAGAGTTATAACTCTCTTTTTCATAGAGTTAACTATTTCTTTATCGTGTGTAACCATAATAACTGTTGTACCCATTTCTTTATTGATTTTATTAATTAATTTAACAATTTCTTTAGATGTTTTAGGGTCTAAGTTTCCTGTTGGTTCATCACATATTAGAAGTTTAGGTTCATTAACTATAGCTCTAGCTATACAAACTCTTTGTTGTTCTCCACCTGATATCTCATTAGGGAAACTTCTAACTTTTTCAAGTAAGTTTGTTCTTTCTAATGCTTTCATTACTCTGGCTTTAATATCTTTACTTCTTATACCTAGATTTTCTAAACCAAATGCTACATTTTCATATACTGTTAGTTTTGGTAATAGTTTAAAGTCTTGGAATACGATACCTAGCTTTCTACGTAGTTTATATACTCTACTATTGTATAGTTTTGCTACGTTAATACCACCTACCATAACTTGTCCTTTGGTAGGTTTTTCTTCTCTATATAAAAGTTTTGCTAAGGTAGATTTACCGCAACCAGATGCACCTGTAACAAAAACGAATTCGCCTTTATCTATTTGCAATGTAAGGTCTGCAATGGCAGTTACACCATTTTTATAAACTTTATAGCAATTTCTAATATCTATAAATTTCATGTCCCACAACCTTTCTAGTATCCATTATAACAAAAAAATCCCATTAAATAAATGGGAATTGTGGTTTACGCTGTCCACCGTAAACCTCGTAACAATCACTAATTATGAAGAACGCATCAGGATCGATAGTCCTTATGACATTTTTTACCATATAGTAATCTCTGGTTGATAAGACACACATGATAATGTTTTTTCTCTTATCTTTATTACCATTATCAGTATTCATTATAGTATAACCGGTATGCATTTCTTCTTTAATAAAGCGTTCTACTTCTTCTTTTTTATCTGTTTGAATATAGAACATCTTGGATGTTGATATACCAAGCATTATCTTGTTTATTAATATACTATTTATAAATATTATTATTAAAGCATATATAGCTTTAGTTAATCCAAATGTTAAGGCTCCAATACCTACTATAATAGAATCTATTATTAATGTTGCAGTCCCAGTTGGTATCTTTAAATATTTACTTGCTATCATCATGATTATATCTGTACCACCTGTAGAATATCCCGTTTTATAAATAAATCCATTAGCTATACCATATATAACACCTGATACTACAGTTATTACAACAAATTCTTCTATATCTAAACTATTAGCTATTGTATTAGAAATACCTGTTGTTAGAGATATAAATACTGGGAATAATATAGAACCTATTATAGTTAAACCTGTACTTCTAGGTCCTAGTAAAAAGAAACTCAGAATAACTAATACAATATTAGATACTAGTATAAATGTTCCGGGATCTATATCCATAAACGAGTGTAAGATAGTAGCTATACCACTTACACCACCTATTACTAAGTCATTTCTAAGTAAAAATATATTGTAATTTAAAGCCACAATAAAGACACTTATGGCCATTATTATTAAACGAGGCCAAAAGTTTTTAGATGTTACTTCATTAATGATTTCTTTAAAATCAAATTTCATATTTTCACCTATTGTAATTATACTATAATTTATTTTTTTTGCATATTAATAATTAGAGGTGAATTTATGAACGGAAATTTTTTTAAAAATCCAACATTTCCAAGTATGGAAGATAATAATTTTGAATATGAAGAAGGATATAGTGCTGGAGAAGTAGATACTATGAATATGCAACAAAGTTATATTGAAAATATTTTAAGGCATAATAAAGGTAAGTTAGTTAAGGCATATGCTAGTTATCCTGATTCTGAGTCATGTAGAGATAAAGTATTTGAAGGAATTATAGAACAAGCTGGTAGAGATCATTTGATACTAAGATGTCCTACTGATGGTAAGTGGTATTTAATATTACTAATATATTTAAACTATGTAGAGTTTGATGAAGCTATTGATTATACTGAGGTAAGTCCTTATGTCAAATAAAAATGGCTATTTTTCTAGCCATCTATAATAGTAAACAAAGTGTTGTTTTTCATTGCCTAAATTAGAACTTATACCATGACCTGGATATATAGTTATATCATCTGGGTATTTTTCTATTAACTTAATACTATCTATCATGTCCTTGTTATTACCACCTAAGTCTGTTCTACCAAAGCTTTCTTTAAATAAGAAGTCTCCGGTAAACATAATTTTTTCTTTAGGGAAATAAAATGTTTTTGATTCTGCAGTATGTCCTGGTGTTTCTATTGTTTTAAATATAAAGTTAGGATATTCTTCTTTATTAATATCAACATCGTAATAACTAATAACTTCTTCTAAAGCTCCAATATGATCTTGATGAAAATGTGTTACTAGGCATCCTACTACTTTTAAATCTCCAATTGATTTCTTAATTGTTGCAAAGTCATCACCTGGATCTACGATAAGACATTCTTTATTTTTAATTATTAAATAACAATTCTCTTCTAATTCTCCTACTATTATTGTTTTGATATCCATTTTAATCACCTGTTTACATTCTATTATAAAATATAGTTTTTGTAAATTTAATAATATGTTATAATCAAGTTAGAATGGAGTGTTAAAGATGCCATTATTATATAGTTTTTTATTCATTATCATTATAGTAGGAGCTTTAGCTATTTTATATGTTTATCAATATAATAAGTTACAACATTGTAAAACTAAGATAGATCATTCTGAGGGCTTAATTGATGAAGCTTTAAGAGAAAGATATGATTTACTAGTTAGAGCTGATAAATTAGTTAAATCTAGTTTAAAGAATGATAAGACTTTCTTTACGGGACTTAGTAAAGTTAAAGATGAAGATATTAGTAATTTTGATTTAGACAGAAAACTAACCGAATATGTTGGTATATTAGAACAAATAAAATTAGATTATTCAAATTTAGCTAATGATAAAGGTTTTAAAGAATTAATAAGTGATAATAAGAAAACAAATGAAAAGTTACAAGCAGCTAAAAGTTACTATAATAAATATACTAGTGAATTAAATGATTTAATTAGACAATTTCCATCTAATATCGTTGCCAGAATGCATAAGATAGATATTAAGCCATTCTTTGATGGTAAGAATATGCAAGATGAAGTTGTAGACGACTTTAAGTTTTAAAAAAGACTCGTTAGAGTCTTTTATTTTGTATTAATATTCCAATCTATTTCTTTTATACCATGTTCTTTTAAGAAGTTATTTGTTTTAGAAAATGGTTTACTTCCAAAGAATCCACTTCTAGCTGAGAATGGCGATGGATGAGGAGATGTAATGATTAGATGATTTTTATTTGTTATATATTTAGCTTTTTCTTTAGCAAAGTTACCCCATAATATAAATACAACAGGCTCTTCTTTTTGATTTAATACTTTAATAATATAATCAGTTAATAATTCCCATCCTAAGTTACGATGTGAAGCTGGTTTATCTTTTTCAACAGTTAGTACGGCGTTAAGAAGCAATACTCCTTCTTTAGCCCATTTTGTTAAATCTCCGGTATTAGCAATAGGTATACCTAAATCATCATTAAGTTCTTTATAAATATTTTGAAGAGATGGTGGTATTTTTATTCCTTCTTGGACAGAGAAAGATAATCCATGTGCTTCTCCTACTCCATGATATGGATCTTGACCTACTATAACTACTTTAGTATTAGAATATGGAGTTAGTTTTAAGGCATTAAATATATAATTCTTTGGTGGGAAGATAGTTTTAGTTTTATATTCATTATTAATAATATTAATGAATTTTTTAAAGCCATCACTTTTCCATACTATATCTAGTTTTTCATCCCAGTCATTACCTATCATAAAATCACCTGTTTATAAAATATAAGTTATTAACAATATTATACAATAAAAAAAGACACTAAAGTGTCTATTTATGATATGTTTCATTATTTAGTATTTTAAAAGCTCTATATATTTGTTCTAATAATATTGCTCTAAACATGCCATGAGGAAATGTCATATTAGAAAATGATAGTCTTAAGTTAGACATTTCTTTTATGGAATTATCTATTCCATAGCTACTACCTATAATAAAAGTAATGGCTCCATGATGATTAAAGGTATCGTTTAAATGATTAGCAAATGATACTGAGTCCATTTGTTTACCATTAATATCCATAGAAATAACATAGTCTTGGTTAGAAATATGTTTTTTTATCATAGTTGCTTCTTCTACTAAGTCATTAGTATCTTTTAACTCAATTATTTCTAATTTATGATATTTAGATATTCTAGTTTTATAATCATCAATCATTTTATTTAAATAATCTTCTTTAATCTTACCTAGACATATTATTTTTATCATATAACAATCACTTCGCTTTTTTCTCTTTGTTTAGCACAACTGATATTATTGAATTTAACATCATATTCTTTAAAAGTATCATGTATTGTTTGTAATGCCATTTCTTCAGTATTATTTTTCTGCGATAAATGGGTTAGGATTATTTTTTGAGTTTTATCTCCAATTAGTTTAGCTAAGTAAATAGAACTATCTTTGTTTGATAAGTGTCCATATGGGCCCATTACTCTATCTTTTAACCATTTAGGGTATGGCCCATTAAGTAGCATTTCTATATCGTGATTACTTTCAAATAGGTATACTTCTTTGTTAGATAATTTATTGAAGTATTTTTGATTTAAGTAGCCAGTATCAGTTAGATATACTACGGATTTATTATCACTTGTTACTATAAAACTTCTTGAATCACTTGTATCATGAGATGTTTTAATTATTTCTATCTTAGCATCATCTAATTGTACTGAGTCATTGTATAACAAAATATTGTTATAGTATTGTAAATCAAGTAATTCACTAAACATTTGAGGACTTACACAGATATAACCATTATATTTTTTTACATAGTTTTTAAGAGCTTTTATGTGGTCATCGTGAACGTGAGTAATAAATATGTAATCTATTTCATCTAATGAAACAGAAAGCTCAGAAAGCTTTTCTTTTATGTATTTAACTGTTGTTCCTAAGTCTAGAAGTATCTTGTGATGTTCAGTTTCTACATAAGTTACGTTACCTTCTGAGCCACTTGCTAATACACATGTTTTCATTCTATCTATAGAATTGTAAAGGATTTAATCCTCTTCTAGTATTTTGATATGGTAATCCTGGGAATACACCTAAATGCAAGTGTGGACCTGATGCCATACCTGTCATTCCTACTTCACCTATTTTTTGACCACGTTTAACTTCTTGACCAACTGATACACTTGCTCTTGATAAGTGAGCATATACAGTTGAGTATCCATTTGGATGGAGAATAACAACATTAATTCCAGCATATCCTCCAGCATATCCTCCATATCCAGCGTTATATACTACTCCATCTAAAGCTGCATATACAGGTGTTCCTGTTGGTCTTGGAATATCTACTCCATCATGGAATACACCATTACGCCAACCATATCCTGAAATAATATAGTATGAATTAACTGGCCATAACCATACAGAGCCATCATCTATAATTACAACTTCTCCACCAACTGATGGTAATTTCTTAGTACCTTTTGTTATTACTTTATTAACAACTGGTTTTATAACTTTATCTTCTCCAATAAAGAATACACCATCACTAGCAGTACCATTAACGAATTGAACACGAGCAGTTGTTCTGTTGATACCATTTTCTCCTTCTCTTGTAGTCTTTTTATATCCTACATATTGAGTTGGATCATTTTCATATACTGTTTCATAGTATTGAACGACATCTTCTACAACAATCTCTTCATATACTAATGATAATACTGGATTGATTAAGGCTACGTTTATCTTTTGACCAATTCTTAATAATGTATCTTCTGAATCTATTTCATCATTAGCTATTATTAACTCGTCTGAGTTTAACTCGTTATCATAAGCAATTGTTTCAATTGTATCGCCTTGTTTAACTACATATTCTTTATAACTATTAACATCACCAAATAATAAATATTTTGTTAAATCGTTTTCGTTAGTATATATTGTTTCATCAACGCTTATATATGATTCTTTTACTTTTATAGTATCATTGAAATACATTTTTTCAATGGTATAACCAGTATCTTTAATTTCTGGTTGAGTATTATCCATATATTGTTTAAATCTTTCTTCGCCAACGAATGTAGTTACTATATCATTAACTGATTTATCAAATAGATTGTTATCTATTACATTGATATATACAGGCTCTGCTTTAGAGTCTTTTTTCTTAACTGTTATTGTATATCCTTTTATAGTAAAAGGTTTTTTATCTTTTATATATGTATATATTTCTTCAGCAGTAGATAATTCTTCGTCATAAGTATTCTTTTTGATAAGTTTAAATCCTCTAGGAGGGTAAACTTGATCTACTTTGTATTGATTCTTTATCTCTATTTGTTCTTTATTGATTAAGTCATATAATTCATCTTTTGATTCTATTAATCCTATTTTTTCTCCATCTAAGTATACTTGATATACTTCCTTTGGAGTCTCAATTTTAGTATTATATGTAAAATCTGCAGTTAGGATTATTGCAAATACTATGGTAAAAAGAGCACATAATACTATACTTTTTTTATCCTTCATTTTCATCTCCACTTTCTCCTGCAATGTAATTTCTAAAATTACTCATGTTAAGTTCAAATAGTAATTGGAACTTACCTGTAGAACCTTTACGATGTTTAGCAATGATGATATCAGCTACAACATTGTTTTGTTGTCCTATTTGTTCTTTTGCTTTATAGTAGTCACTTCTATTTATGAATAATACCATATCGGCATCTTGTTCGATAGAACCTGATTCACGTAAGTCGGCAAGCATTGGTTGATTACTCTCTCTCTTTTCAGCATTACGTGATAATTGAGCCAATGCAATTACTGGTACTTTTAGTTCCATTGCCATTGTTTTAATAGCTCTTGAAATATCAGATACTTCTTGTTGTCTTGAATCTGGTCTTTTACCACCAGCTGTTACTAACTGTAAGTAGTCGATGATAACTAAACCTAATCCTTCTTCTTTATTGGCTAGATTACGACATTTAGCTTTTATTTCTGCAGCTGTAATACCTGCATCATCTACTATTTGAATATTTGTTTCTGCTAATTGACTATTAGCTTCGTTAATTCTTTTCCAATCTTCATGGTTTAGTTGACCAGTTTGAATTTTATATGAATCAACTTGACCTACAGCAGAACGCATTCTGTTAACTAATTGTTCTGCAGGCATTTCTAAGTTGAATATTGCTATGGCTTTTTTTGTATGTTGAGCAGCATTAGTTGCTATATTTAAAGCGAAAGCAGTTTTTCCCATACCTGGACGAGCAGCTATGATTATCATTTCACCTGGATGTAATCCTGAAGTTGCTTTATCTAAATCATAGAAACCTGTTGGTAGTCCAGTAATATCAGATTTATTTTGAGATAGTATTTCAAGTTGTTCTTGTGCTCTTGCTATAGCATCTCTAATATGAATAAAGTCGCTAGTTTGTCTTTCTTTTACTACATTTAAAATCTTTTGTTCTGCTGTATCAAGTAATGAAGTTACTTCTTCATCATCTTCATACGCATTCGTTGCTATAGTTTCAGCTGTTGATATAAGGTTTCTTAATACAGCTTTATCTTTAACTATTTTTATATAGTAATCAATATTTGATGCAGTAGCTACAGAGTCAATTACTTCACTTAAGTAATCAATTCCACCTATTGAAGTTAAGTTTTTCTTTTTATCAAGTTCTTCTTTAACTGTTGTTATATCAATAGGTATTCTGTTATCGTAACAACTTTTAATTGCTTCAAATAGTTTTTTATTAGCATCACTATAGAACATATCTTCATATAATTCTTCGCATACTTTAGTTAAAGCATTCTTGTTTAAGAAACAAACTCCTAATACGCTCATTTCTGCTTCTAAATTTTGAGGCATTTTCCTAGCAGCCATATTATCACCTACTTTTTAAGTGTTACTTTTATTTCTCCCTCTACCTTTTTATGTAGATTAATCTTTACTGTATGAGTACCTAAAGTATCAATTGGATAAGTAATATTAATTTTCTTTTTATCAATATCGAATCCTTTTTTCTTTAGTTCTTCACATATTTGTTTGGAAGATACAGTGCCAAATACTTTATCTTGTTCTCCAGTTTTAACTTTTATAGTTATTTCTGTCTTTTTTAATTGTTCTGCAATTTTTTTGCATTCTTCAATATTAGCTTCTTCTTCTTTTTTTCTTATGTCTAGTTCTTTTTCTAATCTTTTAGTACTTGTTTCTGTTGCTTGAACAGCAAGTCCATTTTTAATTAGATAGTTTTTAGCATATCCATCGCTAACATTAATGATTTGATCTTTCTTTCCTTGTTTTTTTACATCTGCAAGTAGTATAACTTTCATATTATCACTCCTTTTTAAATGTCTGTAATTAATTATACCAAATATTCCACGATTAATAAACCATGGAGGAATTAATTAATCAAATATAATGACTTATTATACTATTATTTTTAAATAAAAAAAACTACAAATATTGTAGTTTTTATGATAATGAGTTACCAACTTCTCTATCTGTAGCTTGATCTTTATTAGTTACATTATTGATATGGCTATGCATATCTAGTATTTTTTGATAGAAAAGGTCATAATTTGCTTTTAATTCTCTATATCTTCCGTTTGATACATCAGCACCAGTACTTTGCCATGCTTCTCCGTATAAATCTGTCATAGCTTTGTCTATTTCATTAAAGATATCCATTATTTTATCTCCAATACTATGTATTGTACTAGCAGTATCTCTAGCAGATTCATAATCTTTTAATTCAATTTCCATTATTCTTCTCTCCTATCTGTAATTATACTCAGTTTCTTTAAGTTTTTTACTTTCTAAAGTATTTTCTTCTTCTGTTGTTGCATATGATTCAGCACCTTTTTTGATTGCTTCAGCCATAGCATATAGAATTCCTTCGAATTCTTCTAACTTACCAGCTTGAATATCAACTGCTTCATCAAATTCAGTTGCTGAAGTTCCTTTCCAAATTTGCATTAAACCATTTTTTTGTGTTTTTAAATCTTCTATTTGTGTTTTAAATTCTTCTGCCATTTTAGCCGCAGTATCTCCGTGGCCTTTCATTACTTCTGGGCTTACTCTTAATCCATTTTCTGCCATATTATCATCTCCATTATCTAAAATATATCATATTTTTTGTTATTTATAAATTGCTTTTACACAATCATTTACACAGGAACTGAGAAACTGTATATACTTCCTTGTCTTTGTTGTTCAAAAATACTTGCTGGGTACCACTTATTACGAGCAGGATTTGCTGGGTCAGCAACTAAGACATTACCATTAGCATCTACTTCTCTTAATACTATGTAGTGGCCACCTTTTGTAAATTCTCCTGGACCCATATGAGCTATTATTACATTTCCTTCTTTTAAACTATTAACTATGTTAGTAGCTGTTTGTTCTTGTTTTACAACATTTAAGCCATATGCTTTACCAATAGAAGGGAATAATGATTCATATGTTCCATGACCATTTGATGCAAAGCCATGTTGAGTACTATAACTACATGCTTCTGGAGGCGTTACTTTTTCTCCAGTAAGATATGTTAATACCATTGCAGCTGATGTTGGTCCACATCCTGCTGCAGCAATAGTTTCTCCAGCATAAGCATCTCCATAGTCACCTTGTTTATAATATACGAATTCATTTTCTGTTATATAATCTTTTTTAACTTCTTCAGGGGCATTTTCAAATAATGCTTTAACTTTTTCTTCAGTAATTTCGCCTTCGACTTTACCTTCTTCTTTACCATTTTTGATTAAGGCAACTGAAACTGTTTTGTCTTCTGCAGAATCAGGTATAAATACTATACCAACAACAATTCCGTACATTTTAGCTACATTGTATATCATTTCAATGTATTTATCATAATTAGGATCATTTCTATTAATTCTAATTACTAGTTTAGTTCTTTCTTTTGTCTTTTCTTCAATATCTTCAGCAGCAATTATTTCTATTTTTCCAGCTTGCATCATCTTATTGTAGTCATATACATCTGTTTTTCTTGGTATTGGTGATGTTGATACTGGTGTTACTGTTGGTGTTGTTGTAGTTGGTGTTGTGGTTGTTGTTGGTGTAGAAATTGATCTACTACCATAATAATTACTACCACCAGAATATGATGTTGTAACAGGAGTTGTTGTCGTAGTTGTGGTTGTAGTAGTAGTTTTATTATCATCACCTACTGAATCTTGCAAACCCATATGAATAGTAATTATTTTTGTAAGTATTTCTGATGATACTTTTACTTTATCATAGATGTTTTGCATATTCGTTTTAATTGCACTAATAGCAGGTGAAAAATCAAAGTCTGCTGATGGTACTTCATAACCATTTGCGCTATTAAGTGCTTTTTCTGCACTTGATGATAACGCATTTATCTTAGCACTTTCGGCTTCTACACTATCAGTATTCAATAAAAAACCTTCAGCCATGATAGTTCACCTCTTTCTATTGTTTATAAATTATATTATCCATTATTATTTGTAATGCATTATATAATGCCATTGTTATTTCGTCTTCTTCTAAATCAGTTATATCATTTATTAATTTATGCTCTTCAGTTACTTTATATCGTCCAGCACTCATTGATATTTGACAAAATTCGTTAGTTATTGAATTTAAGAAATAACCATTTACTTGTCTAACAAAAGACAAATTTTCTTTTGCTCCTACTAGTATATCTTGTGCAAATACTTGGAAAGTAAAATAATCTGTATCATAGTTTTTATAATATTTGAAATAATCTCCTTGATATAACTCTTTATTTGGAAGGCTTTCAAATGTTTCTTTTTGAACACTTTCTATTCTTTGTTCAAAAGTTTCTCCTTCTTTTAAATTTCCATCATTATAGAATTGTTCAAGCATATTATCTTTGATTGCAATCATCTTTTTATCATCTGTATCTGGTGTTTCTTTAAAACCATCTAATATTGGTATAAAAAGATTCTTGATATTTTCTGCTTCTGCTTCTTCTACTAATTGAGCTATTTGAATTACTTTTTCTTCTGTATTCATATTCATTTCCTTTCTACTCTACATTAAAGCTATATATTGAACCAGCAGCTTGTGCCTGGAATATACTTGCTGGATACCATTTATTTCGATTTGGATTTGCTGGGTCAGCAACTAAGACATTACCATTTCCATCCGTTTCTCGTAAAACAATATAGTGACCTCCACTTGTAAATTCCCCTGGTCCCATGTGAGCTATTATTACATTTCCGTTACTTAAACTATTAAGGATATTTTTAGCAGTTTGACTTTCTTTCTTAACTGTTAATCCATAAGCTTCTCCGATTGCTGGGAATAGTGCTTCATATGTACCATTTCCATTACATGCATATCCATGTTGAGTACTCCATGCACATGCTGTAACAGGATCTACTGTTTCTCCAGTTAAATATGTTAATACCATTGCAGCTGATGTTGGTCCACATCCTGCTGCAGCAATAGTTTCTCCAGCATATGCTTGATGGTAATCACCTTGTCTAAAGTAAACAAATTTATTTAATCTAAAGTCTTTAATTTTAAAATCCTCAGCTGGATTAGTATCTACTTTTAAATTAGCAACTTCGTTAATCTGACTTTTTATCTTTTCTTTTAATGTATTCATTTCTTGATTAACTGAGTTCTTTTGGGATAGATATTTACTTATATTATCTTGATCTTCAGCTCTTACAGCTCTGTTATAATTTGATTCCGCAATTAGTAATTCTGTTTTTAAATTGTTATATTTTTGTAGGTTGTTAATCGAATCAGCAAATGTAGCTAATTGGCTTTTCATAGGATTAACAAATTCATTAACAAACTTTTCTGCTTGTTCTACAAAATTTTGTTGAGATTTACCTGACCATACTTTGGAATCTTTTAAGGCATCTACACATGAAGAATAAGATGTGAACATTTCTTGAATTGTTGATGAATCACTTTGGATTGTTGAAGCAGCGACCATTATACTTTACCTACGCTTTCTCCAACTTCTTGGTCTGACTTTTGATATACCTCGCTAATATTATTTAAAGATCTACCAGATGTAGATATGTTTTTACTATTAGCTTGAGCTACTGTCTTAATAGCATTCCAAGTATTTTGGCAATAGTTTGACAAAGGTCCACTGAATAATTCAGTATCAAATGTACTATTCATATTTCTATCTGTTTTATCAACAATTTCATTTATTCCTTCACTTGTCTTATTAAGTGTATTTATTCCACTGGATGCATCATTATAGTCTATTTTGTAATCATTATTTGACATAAAGCACCTCCTATATTCTAGCAGTAGCACAATAATCGTCTGCTTCTTTTACAGTATCGGCTACTTCGTCTAAATAATCTGCATAGCTTCTCATCATTTCAGCCACTTCCTGAGTACCATTACTAAGCATTGTTGCATTATCTTTATACTCTGTTGAAGCATCTCCTGACCAGGAACTTAATTCAGCATTTAGTTCTTGAGTAGATGCTTTAGAATGATTATCTAATTCATTAGCATCTTTTCTGGTTTTTTCAGCTAGTGCATATATTTCATCATAAGAACACTTTAAATTGGCCATAGTATCACTATCCTTCTAGTTTATTATAACATTTATTTATCAATATTTGTTTTATTTTATACAATTTGTCATATTTATCATGTAAATTCTAATATTAACAAATCCTTACTTTTTTTATATAATGTGAATAGGTGATTAATTATGCACAACAAAAAAGTATTTATTTTAGGTATGGCTAGAAGTGGTTATGAAGCTGCTAAGATTTTAGCTCCTGATAATGAAGTAATTGTAAATGATAGAGATGAACAAGACAAAGATCAAGTTAAAGAATTAGAAAATCTTGGAGTAAAAGTAATAATTGGTGGCAATCCAGTTGACTTATTTGATGAATCATTTGATTTAATGGTTAAAAATCCTGGTATTAAGTATGATCATCCTGCAGTTATTAAAGCTCATGAACTAGGAATGGATGTTATTAATGAAGTTGAACTTGCATATAATTATCTAGTTGATGGTGTTAACATTATTGGTGTTACAGGAAGTAATGGTAAAACTACTACTGTTACATTAATATATAATATCTTAAAAGAAGCAGGATTCCCTGTTTTCTTAGGTGGTAACATTGGTACTCCTCTATGTCATTTTGTTAAGGATATTAAAAAAGGTGATTATTTAGTAATGGAGATATCTGACCATCAATTATGTGATATGTATAAGTTTAAGACTAATGTTAGTTTATTAAATAATATATTTGATGTACATACAGATTTTCATGATTCTCACGAAAGATATAAACAAACTAAGAAGAAAATATTTAATAATCATACTAAAGGAGATATTGCTATTATCAATTATGATAATGAAGAAGCTATGGAAATTACAAAAGATATTCCTAGTACTAAGTATTATTTCTCTAAAAATAGTAAACAGAATGTTTATTTAAGTAATAATGCAATTTATTATCACGATGAAAAAGTTATTGATTGTAGTGATATAAGATTAAAAGGTGTACACAATTATGAAAATATAATGGGTGTTATCAGTGTTGTAAAATTATATGATGTTGATAATAAATATATATTTAATGTCTTAAATACATTTGGTGGTGTAGAACATAGAATTGAATATGTAACTACTAAAGATGGTGTTATGTATTATAACGATAGTAAAGCTACTAATTGTGAATCTACTAAGATTGCACTAAGATCATTTAATGAACCTACTTTATTAATATTAGGTGGTTTAGATAGAGGTCATTCATTTGATGATTTAACTGATGATATGAAGAATGTAAAATATGTAGCTTGCTATGGCGAAACAAAAGATAGAATTAAAGATTATTGTAATCGTATAAATGTTGAATGTGGTGTATTTAATAACTTAATAGAAGCAACTAATTCATGTCACGAGAAAGCTGTAAGTGGTGATGTTGTATTACTTAGTCCAGCTTGTGCTTCTTGGGATCAATATAAAGCCTTTGAAGACAGAGGCAATGAGTTTAAAGATACTGTAAATAATTATGAATAAAACTATAACAAATGTTATAGTTTTTTTGTTTGATTTAAATATGTTAATTTTTCATCAATTGGAGTCCAACCATAATCTTTAGTTAGCGATCCAATATATAAAACCGGGCTAATAAAGTTTTTATTAGAATCTATCATTATTCCTAGTTTATATATATCTGCTAATGTAGCATTTAAATCGTTTGTAGCAATATAGTATCCATCATTTTCTGCAATTAATCTCGTATTATCGGTAAATATAAACTCTTCCATCCTTTTTCTCCTTAATTTGCTATTTTATACTTTATTCCAAGTTCTGTTAGTTTTTTTATTATTTCTGCCGATGGAGTTTTTTTACTGAATATTACTTCTTTTATGACATCTACTCCATGATTTTCTTGGCCATGAATTTGGAATTCCAAATAGTGTTGTGTACTGTTCTGAGGTACTAAGTCGATTGCTGATGTTCCTCCACTTTTTTTAAATAAATCTGTTAAAGATGCTCCTTGAAATTCCTCTCTAGACATATTTCCCCATCCTTCGTACGAACCGGAAAAATGTGGATCACTCATCAGTCCACCTACTTGACTTTTGTCGTAAGCTAGCGAATCACCTAAAGTGAATGTTGTGCTATCTGCAATTTTATCTTTATCTAGAATAACAACGATACCTTCGCCTCTACCATAATGTGTTCCAAGAGCACTCTTGCCACTATAGTAATCAGGGTCCTCATCAAAAGGATTAAATGCCATACCATAAATAGGTCTATCTGAATCCATTGCTGCTTTAGAAGTGCCAAATAATCCCTGTTCTATATCCATTCTTCCTGAAATGCTATAAGCTCCTTTAGTAGTTCCTGTTTCGAATTGATTTTTAAATCCTCCACTTTCAAGGACTTTATCTAAACCATTTTCTCCAATTCTAATTCCCACTTCACTATGACTTATTAACTCGGATAATTTGCCATCTAGTATTGCTTTTGTTTCTTCTTGTGAACATCCCCATTTACCACTTAATTTATCAATTTGACGGCTGTACTTAGATGCATTTTGTGTCTGATTTTGTAATACTCTTAATTTCATTAAATCCTTACTAAAACTTTCTAAATTGGCCATTGTTCTATTTCCATAATCTTCAAACAAATTACCAACAAAGCTTGACGCATACATTGCTCCTATTTCCATCCACATTTCCCTATTTGCTTCTTCATGTGAATAACCAAGAGCTTCTTCGTTTATTATACTTTTTACCATACTAGCTACAGAACCACCAATATTATTTACATTCAATATCGTTCTCTGAGTTGCACTTTTTAAAATCTTTTTACCTTCTTTTTTTAAAGTGTTTAATGCAACTTCTTTCGAGGCGTTTAATCCGATTTCAGAAACTGTACCAATTGCTTTATATGCAGCTGCTCCACTAGCACCAATTGCCATTGTAGATAGTCCTCCTACTGCTCCAGAAAACGCTATACCAAATTCTTTGCTTAATTTTAAATCCGAACCATTTTCTTTGTAGTTGCTTTCGGCTGAGGCTCCTAACCCAACTACAGCACCAAAAGCAAAAGTCGCTCCTCCACCACTCAATACTGTAGCAGCTGTTGCTAATCCAAATTCGGTTCCTTTTTCTGTTATATTTTGCATTGTTTTTGCTACTTTACTATCGTATTTAAATATGGATTTTTCATTAATAACTTTTCCATACTCTGTTTCTTCGTAAAATTTTCTATTTAATTCTCCAACTGCATCTATTTTTATTGCTTCTCTTAGTGATGTTGTATCAAACCCTAATGCGCTTCCTATAGCTGCTGTTCCCCAAAGTATACCATCTCCAGCTTTTTCAAATACCTTTAATATACCACTTATTGCGCTAGTTACAATTATTGTATTTGTCGCAGCAGCTTTTTCTTTAAAATCAAATATTTTTTCTAATATACTTTTTGTTCCAGATGGTTTTTTATCTTCTGGGATATTGTTATATTTTTCTTGGTTATCAATTATATTAGTTTCATTATATATTTCATCAAAATCTAAAACGTCTGTTTCTATTATTCTACCTTCTGAATTAGCAGCTCTTCCAACATATTTTTCAATATTGTTAGTAAAGTTAAAAGTAGTTTTTGATACTTCAGTATTTGTTGCTGTTTTATTGAATGAATCTACAACTCCCATATCATCACTACTTTCTGTTTTTTATTATATCATACATATTTTATTAGTTTTATTATTATTTTTAATTATGATATAATTTAATGGAGCTCAAGGAGGTCAATCTATGAATATAAAAGATTATAAACATATATATATGGTTGGTATTGGTGGTATCAGTATGAGTGGTATTGCTGAAATACTTGTTAAATGGGGTTACAAAGTAAGTGGTTCTGATAGTACTAAATCAAGTCAAACTGAATGGTTAGAGCAAAATGGAATACATGTTAATATTGGTCAAGTAAGTGAAAATATTACTAATGATATTGATTTAGTTGTATATACTGCTGCTATACACGAAGATAATCCAGAATTAGTTAAAGCTAAAGAATTAAATATTCCAATGGTTGAAAGAGGTAATTTCTTAGGTGAATTAACTAAATTATTTAAGGATACTATTGGTATTTCGGGTACCCATGGAAAAACTAGTACAACTAGTATGGTATCACTAGCTTTCTTAGAAGCAGGATTAGATCCATCTATTCAAGTTGGTGCTGTCTTAAAGCAAATCGATGGTAATTATAGAGTTGGTAATAGTGATTATTTTATTATTGAAGCATGTGAATACCATGAAAGTTATTTAAATTTCAAACAAAGAAGTGCAATCGTAACTAATATTGATGATGATCACTTGGATTATTTTGGAAATATAGATAATATTAAAAAGAGTTTTGAAAAGTATGTTTCTTTGTTACCTAGTGATGGCTACTTAGTATTAAATAGAGACGATGAAAGATGTTATGATCTTAGAAATAGTACTAAAGCTAAAGTAATAACTGTTGGAAGTAATAATAATGCTGATTGGTATTATGATAATGTTACTTTTGATGATGATGGTTATCCTTCATATGATGCTTATCATAATGGAGAATTAATAAAAAGAGTTTCTCTTAAAGTACCAGGATTACATATGGTATTTGATAGCTTATGTTGTATAGCACTATGTGATGCATATGGAATTAATGTGGAGACTACTGCTAATGCATTATTAAAATATACAGGAGCTTCTAGAAGATTAGAATATAAAGGCTTGTTAAATGGAGCTAAAGTATATGACGATTATGGGCATCATCCTACTGAAATAAATGCTACTGTAAAAGGTATAATGAATAAGAAGTTCAATGAATCCTGGGTAGTATTTGAAGCTCATACATATAGTAGATTATCTCAACATTTAAAGGAATTTGCCGAATCATTAGTTCATTTTGATCATATTATTATAATTGATATATATGCTGCAAGAGAAGTTAATACTTATAATATTCATGAAGAAGATTTAATTAAGGAAATTAATAAGCTTGGTAAAGAAGCAATACATATCAGTGATTATGATGAGATAGTTAATTATCTTAAAAACAATGTTAAAGAAAATGATATTGTGTTAACATTAGGTGCTGGTAATGTTACTAAGATAGCTAATTTGTTAGTTAAATAAAAAGATATAAATATAGATTTATATCTTTTTTATTTTATTGATTTAGAATAAGGATTTATACCAGCTATTGAAATAGTTGCTGATGTATTCTGTTGTACTATATCTGGATTTGATGTTTCTTTTGAACTAAATAAGTTAATGACTTTATCATATAATGGTAAAGCTTTTAATATCCCAAATATAGCAATATTCATATCTCCTCCTGTATTGTTATTATTTACGTCTACAGACAATGATCCTGTTACCATTTTAGTAAATGATAAATTAATATCTGACATTACAGATTTAAAAGTTATATCTTTTTCTCCTGAAACATATTCTGGTAAATTTCTATTTAATGAATCAGCAATAGATACAATGTTTTCTGGTTTAGACATATATTGTCCTAAATATTTAGTAAATGGATTTAGATTTCCTTTAAACAATTCTTGAAAAGTTGTTTTTATTGCATCCACATGTGTTCCTATGAATTTAAATTTTTCTCTAGTTTTTAAATGTTCAAATAATGCTTTTCCTTTTTCAGCCATAGATGTTCCTGTTTCACTTGCCACTTCTGAAGCAGGTGTTTTATTTAGAAATTTTGAAGCTAGTTTAGCAGTAGCAAACCAGCTAGCTGCTTCCCTCATTCCATTAAATAGAATTGAAGCTTCCTGTCTGACTGTGGTGTTTTTATCTTGTTGGTATAGTTTTTCAGCTTCAACTCCACTTCCATAGCATCCTCCTAAAAGAATAGCTAATGCTCCTCCCCATACTTTACTAGATATAGCTGCTCCAACTTTTTTTTGAATTCCTTCTGATATATTTCTAACTTTCTGAGCTCCTGTTCCTGTATAATCAAAATATGATTTATCATTTATTTCTCTAAACACTTTAGTTTCAGAAAGCCAATTTTGGAACCAACTATCAGCTTCAAATGCTATAACATCCTTAAAGAAATTATCTATCATTACGTCTGTTTGTTCTGCATATTTTGTATATTCTGGTTTTATTGCTGATATTGTTTTAGTTGCTATAAAGCACTGCGCATTAAATAATAATTTTGTCGACCATATGGCACCATCTGCTATTTTTTCTGTTAAAGATATTGCTCCATCATTTAAAGCCATTAAAAATGTTGCTACTGTGCTTCCAATTTTATTAATTGTACTATTTGTGTATCTTTCAATAAAGGTATTTAACTTAGATTCATTAATATTATTTAAATCACTTTTTACTATATCAACCGTATTAGTACGTTTTATATCATCGGTAAACATATCAAAATCTATACTTGAAACCTCCGAACTTGAAATGCTTTGCTTTGTATAATTAATTGTATTACTTGCATTAAATGATATATTCCTTTTCTGAACTGAACTTCCTGATATAGTTTTTCCTGAAAAACTGCCTATTGGAGACATAATATCACCTACTCTTGTTTTTATTATAACATATAAAAAGACAACTATTTAGTTGTCTTTTAAATATTACATATTTAGGCTATTTTTTTTTTGCTCTATTATTTGCGTAATTTCAATTTCTGGATGCTTACTCATAATAGTAACTAGGTCTTCTTTAGTAACTAAAGATATTTCAACGACTGCTCCATTTAAAGATCCTATTAGGGTATAAATAGTATCTCCAATACCACTTGGTGCATCTTTCCCATTTATATATTCATTAAATGGTATTTCAACACTACCGAATGATTTCATATCTTTATCAGTATCTTCATCTACTTTTATCGATATTGGATTAAATCCTTCTTTTATATTATCTATTAAGTCTTTAAATGACATACCATCAGCTGTATAAGTTTTTAAAAAATATCTATCCATTATTGATCTTTCATTTACTTTTTCCATATAAACCTCCTATTGATCAAATATTATTTTTATTCCACTAGCATAGAAATCTGCTGCTTGTCCAGTTCCTTTAGATGATTCAGCTATTCTTTTAGAAATTTCTTCAATATACCATGCTCCTAAAGGAGTATTTTCCATGTCAGCTGGGAAATGTATTTCAAATGTTCTACCATCTGAACAATTACCATAAGTTGCTACTTCACCAGTTCTTTCGAAAATTGAGTCCAATGTTGAAAAAGGCGCTCTAGTTGGGTCTTGAACAGTAGCTGATGCTATATAACCTCGTCCATCATAATCTGAGTCAAATTCAACATTTAATTCTCCTGCATGAGTTCTCTTACTAAATCCGTTTGTTATCTCTCCAAGTGGATTATTATTATCTATATCATCTGCACCATATATAGTATCTTGAATTCCAGCTGTTTCTGCAGCTTTTGCAGCATCTGTTGCTTTTTTCAGTTCTGTTTCACTTAAATTAGGTGGTGTTGGTGTATCTCCATATCCATCTAATTGTGCTCTTCCTGTATATTCAACATGTGTATGTGTGCCATTTTGCATTATTGTATCTCCATTAGCTGTTAATGCTAATGCAGCCATTGCATCACCATCTCTTATACATAATGCTTCTCTTGCTATATTATCAAAATTCTTTTCTAATGTCGACATTAAACTATCAGTTATGTTTTGGACTTCCTCTGGACTCATTCCATTATCCTCTAGAGCTGAGCCTAGTTTCGTTATAGCATCTTCCCATTGTTTTCTTGATCCTAAATCTTTAATTCCAGATGTAGATTTGCTATGACTCATTGCTAATAATGCAACCATATTTCTTTCTTCAACAGGCCCCATTCCTTCTGTTAATATAATTATTGCTGAATTTAAAGGATGGTTAGCTCTACATAAGTTTGCAACAGTATATCTATATGATGCATCTCTTATTTCCTGTGGAATTTGAGAAATATCTCCATCCCAATCTGTAACACCATATTGAGCCATTAAATCTTTTGGATCCATTCCTAAGTTGTCGCTAATATAATCAAGAACTCTCTTACCGTAAACAGCATCTTGAACATCTTGTGGTATTAAAGCCATATTTCTGCCTTCTGTCCAGTTTTCTATTCCATAATGTTCTCTCATATATTGATTTAATTCTTCATTTGAACAATCTTTATTTCCTATCAATTTTTTCTTGATATATTTTTCTACTTCATCAAGTGTTACTTCTGTTTGACCTAAATTATCTATTTGTCTGCAAACACCATCAAGATCTCTATATACTCCACCCTTCATTCCAAGGTCATGGTATTGTGCCCCAAAGTGTACTTCTTGAACGTTTACATCTATTCCCATTCTTTGTGCTAAATCTACAGCATAATCTCTAACATTTGCACTATGTTCTACTGAGTGCTCTCTGAAGTTCATGAAGAACGCATCATATTTACCTTGAGCAGCTAATTCACCCTGAGCAAAAATGACATCAAGTTTTTTCTCTGTTGGTAATGTATCCATTATTGCTTTATACTCTTCTGGAGTACAATGTTCAACAGCAATAGCTATTTCTTTTGGTGACATATTGCTCAATACTTTAAATCTATCTTCTGAAGGTAAAGCAATTAATGTAGCAATTGGATTTTCCTGTGTTCCTTGAACAATTCCAGTAGCGATTTCTTTCATTTCGTAATTATGAATTAACATTGCATTTATTGCAGCAGCCTCTGGATCAACAAAGCTTCCATTATGTCCTTCAATTCCAATTCCTGATTCATGGGTAACATTTCCTTCTCCATACATTTCTTTAAAGTAGTTTTCCCATGCGTCACTTCTTTCAACATCGGACATACTATCCATTCTTTCGTTCCATTCAGCTCTTTGGAAGTTTTCAAATCCACTTGAGATACCTTCAGCACCAAATTGAGATACTGTTTGGAATAATACAGCTTTTCCTGTATTACCTAGTATTGCCAACCAATCTTGGTATTTAAACTCTCCTGTTTCTATCCAATCTGCACTAACATTCATTACTTGTACTGCATTTGTTCCAAATGCTCTTAACCAAGTCTTGCTACTTAACAGAGTTTCTTTACCAGCAGTTACTGCTGCATTAAAATCGAAGTTTCTTAATCCTGTCCAAGCATTTTTAGCAAGACCTTTTACTGTACTAGGAAGATTTTTAACAGCACCTGATACTACTGAAGGAGTTAAACCTGATAAAGAAGTAACTATTTTTGATCCCATTTGTCCTGCTGAGTAACCTTCTATTGCTCCACCGACTCCAGATGCTAAGATTCTTACATTATCTGCTAATCCTACATTATCAATACCTTTTGTTACATATACATTTTCCGACGCTTCACCCATAGCACTTAATGCTCCGAAGCTTGCTGCCAGTACTGGTCCAGCTCCTGGTACCATGGTTAGTGCTGTTTCTGCAACAAATTTCGTTACTTTGGCTGATGTATTCCTTATACCCATGGCCGTATCACTATCGTATGCCATAACAGATGCTTGATTAATGCTCCGACCTAATTCTGTTCCTTCATAGAAGGCTTTATTAGCTTCATCTACCCATGATACTGCCATAAATTCACGTACAGATCTAGCAGCATCATCTGCTCCAACTAGTGACATTGCTCCAGCTACTAAATATGCTCCACCGTCTACAACGCTTTCTACTACGTCTGCTACTCCAGATACTATTGATGTAAATCCAACACAAATGGTTGCAGCGGCTCTTTCATACCAAGCTAGATGTTCTGGTTCTATATAACCTACAGCATTAGCAAACTTTTCTGGTTCTTCTACTTCTCCTAATTCTATATCAAAATCAATTACATCTGTTGATGCTATTCTTCCTTCTGAATTAGCTGATCTTCCAACGTATCTTTCAATATTATTAGTAAAAGAAATAGACTTAGCTGTAACGCTTCCTCCTTGAATTCCGCTTCTAGTACGATTATCTATAGCCATTACATCACGCCCTATTCTATTTTAATTATATCATATATAATTTTATAGCATTAAAAAAGTATATGGATTTACCATATACTTTACTTTTTTTAATCATTAATTATTTATCGAAATAACTTATAGAGTTATAGGGTCCATACTAACAACTTGGCCATTAACTATTTCGCCATCTGGAGCTGTACCAAATACTGCTTGGAATAATTCAACAAGTGTATCTTTTTTATCATAAACTTTTTTACCAGTTTTATAAATATATTGTCCTGTTTCATCATAGAATGCTTGAGCTTCATGGAATGCATCAATAAATTTGAATTTTGTTCCATATAAAGCTTGTGCATCTGGTCCAAGATTTTCCCATATATATTCTAGAGAAGCTCTTGTTCCTTTGTCTTTTGGATCAAATAATGTTCTTAAGTCGGATAATTTAATATTACCTTCTGTAAACTCAGTAGCAACATTACCAAGAATATTTTCACGTTGTTTTGGATCTAAGGCTTCAAATAAGTATTTTTGGAAGTTATCTCCATATTGTGCTAAATCTTCATATGTTAATACTTTATCTTCTCTTAAAATATCCTTTGCTAGTAACTGAACAATTTCCTTACTCTTTTCTACATTTCCACCCGATAGATTTTTTAACAGTTTGTCTGCATCAGCATTACTTAAATCACGGAACCAATAAGCAATTTCTTGTTCTCCACCTTCAACATCTTTAAAGAATTCATACAATTGTCTTTGTTGTTCTGGTGAATATACTTTAATCTTACTATAATCTCCAAATGGTTTTTCTACTGTTGAAGATGATAAAACCATTCTTAAATATTCATTTTGTAGTTCTTCGCCAACAAGTGATCTATATGAGTGTGGATTTTTAACATATGATTCAAATTCTTTAGTAAACATTGTTTGAGCCATATACCATGCTTCTGATCCGATTGTACATGCAACATTTTTAAATGTTATTTCTTTGTCTCCATTAATATATGCAATTACATCTGGTGCCATATTAAATCCAGCATTAACCCAGTTAACGGCACCTTTCCATCCTGTATATGTGTTTTTAAAAGCTGTTTTAACAAATCCCCAGTTTCCAACATCGTGCCATACTTGTCCAAGGCCATCTTTTATACCCATCTCTTTGATAGAGCCAAATAAGTTTCCATATGATTGTCCTAAAGCTGCATTAGCTTTACCTTTCATTGCACCTCCGACACCGGCGGCTGCTATACCAATTTCATCTTTCCAATTCCAACTATAATCTCCATCTTCACGGGCGGCATATTTACTCTGGGCTGCTGCACCGGCATATTCTAATCCACCTATTACCATGGCAGCGGTACCACCTGTAACCGCTGATAAGGCTATTTCTCCTGCGGCTTTGGATGCTTTTCTTATTCCTTTTGCAGCATCGCTATCGTAATCCATATATGACGCGGCGTTTACCATTTGTCCTAATTCAGTTCCCTCATAGAAGGCCTTATTAGCTTCATCTACCCACGATGTTGCTATAAACTCTCTACATGCAGACGCTGCTTGAACAGCTCCCTCACATCCTGTAAGTTGTCCATATGCTTCTAATGCGTTAGATGCAACCCATGTAACACCATCTACTACTCCTTCAACAATATCTAATGCACCTGAAACAATAGAAGTAAATCCAACACAAATAGTTGCTCCTACTCTTTCAAGAAAACTGTATTCTTTAGGAGGAATATATCCAACGGCGTTAGCAAATTTTTCTGGTTCTTCTATTTCTCCTAAATCAACATCAAAATCTATTACATCTGTTGCAGCTATTCTTCCTTCAGAATTAGCTGATCTTCCAACGTATCTTTCAATATTATTTGTAAAAGAAATAGACTTAGCTGTAACGCTGCCTCCGCCAACACTTCTATTATTACGAGATTCTATCGCCATATGATCACTACCTTATTCTCTTTTATTATATCATTTATTTCTTTTTTTTTGTCTAATTTCGTTAAGTTTACATATTAATTTAACTTATTTTTTTTATTGATTCGAAAAATTTATTAAAATCTTTTATATTGGCAACCTTTTCTTCGTATATTTTTTTATCACGTTGACACTCTTGATAGTATTTTTCATATTTCTTATAAATAGGTACTGACCACTCTATTAGTTTATCTTTATCAAATCTATCTGGTAATTCCTTATAATAGTTATACATATTAAACAATGTGTTGATTATTGTACCATAAAGTCTTGTTTCTATGATATTGTTTTCTAAAGCTTTATCAATTGCCCAATTAATATTGTATACATACCATTGTAATCCACTGAATTTGTATTCTCTATCGTTTTTTCGTGTTATAGAGTTTTCGTTTTCTTTATATACATAAACTATTTGATCTAAATAAGCAATTCTTGAAGTTATTAGATATATGAATCTGTTAAAGCCATTATCTTCATTAGATCTTGTTTCATTAAAATGAATATTGTTTTCTTCTAAAAAACTTCTTCTATATATTTTTCCATGTAACCATATAAGGTCTTTTTCTTTTACTTCAACTTCACTATCTCGATTATATATAAAATTACCAATAACAACATTCATGTTATATCTTTCTATTTTTTTATATAGTGATGAAATAGATTTTTCATCATAAAAAACATCATCAGAATCTATAAACATAATATATTTGCTATTAGTACTATCTATTCCTATTTGTCTAGCTAGTCCTGGACCAACGTTTTTTTCAGTATTTATTTCTGAAATATCAAAATTATATTTTTTTGTAATATCATCATAAGGTAGACCATTATCATTAACTATTGTCACATGAAAAGAAGGCATATCCGTTTGAATAGATATGCTTTCTAATGTTTCACTTATTGTTTGATGTGAATTATATGATGGTATTATTATTTCAATTTCTGCCATAACACATCAAAACTCTTTTTAATTGTTATTTGGTCCTGGAGCATCAAGTGATTCTACTTGTGTATTTCCATCTACTTGATGATCAAATTTCATGTCTTCTAAAAATACACTCAAGTCTATAGTTACGTTTTTAGCACTACTTACTTTGTTGTCGTAAGAATCTACCTTTTTTTTGAAATCTTCAACTTTAGCGTTTACTATAGTTCCATTGTTTGTAACTTGTCCGCTTCCAACTGGTCCTTTAGAGAATGTTTTAATATCTGCCATTTTAAATGCCTTCCTTCGTTAATTATTACCCCTTATAACGAATATTCATTATTAAAGAATATATATTTGATCTGCTTGTATTTAGATCTCCTATTGCGTTATCAATTGTTCCTTCTTCATATGGTGTATCATCAACTGATAAACCATTAGCAATTTCTCTTTTTATCTCGGATGTATAATTAATTGCGCCACTATAGTTACCATATATATACCATAAATTATTAATTAATCTTCTATACTTATCTCTATTTTCTTCATCCATTATTTATCACCTTCATCAAATTTTTCTTCCATATATTGAGCAGCATTAATTGCTGATTCAACATATTTATCGCTTAAATTCTTAAATAATGCCATGGAGTCATTATATGATGTTTTATAGTCATTAAAATTTTGTTTAATACTATCTACACCATTATCAATGGTTTTATTATCAATTGTAATCTGATTTTTTAATCCACTTAAATCTGTTAATATTTGATTTTCTTTTGATGTCAAATTAGTTGAGTATTCACTTATTCTACTATTAATCTTTGTTAACTCGTCATGGTTAACGCCAGTGTATTCGCTATCTACTGCCATATTATCACCTCAACATATATTTTCCTGCTTCTAATAATCCGAGTTTGGTATAAGAGAAGCTTGATAACTTAGAATTAATTTCATTTTCTAATGCACTCATTTTTGCAAACATATTATCTACTGTAGTTCTAGAATTTCCTAAATTAGATGCTATATTAGATAATCTGTTGATTTCACCCCTAATAGCATTTCTTTCTCCCCACGTGCAAAAATATGTTGATAATGAATTGAGTTGATTTTTAAGACTATTCACAGAAGATATTGCGTTGGAATATGCTGTTCCTACTCTTTGACGATAGTTTTGATTGCACATTAAACTATTAGCATCTTTCTTAATTTTTGATGCTGTTTCAGCTATTGCCGCATAATTATTGCTTGTTTTTTGTATATCTGATATAAAAGAAATAACTTTATTTTTATATTTAACTGCCTCTTCAAAAAATTCAGGAGAGTTATCATCATGCCATGCAAATTCTGCATTGTTTATTTCTTGTACGATAGACATGGCTAACTCTTCATATTCTGTAACCATTACTGTTAATTCAGCACTTAATTCTTTTAGACTAGCAACATTAACTTTTAACATTTTCTCACCCTTTTTCTCTTAGAAATAGGCAACTAAGTTGCCTACTTTTAAGAAAAAAAGCATTTTTCAATGCTTTTTAACTAGTTTCCTCCACCAACTTGTGCACCGTCAGCGTCGATTTGAACCCATTCACCTTGAATGTCTTGTTCATATTTAACAACACCAGTTGTATAAGTATTAACTGATTCCATTAAAGTAGTTAAAGCTTGATCTAAAGCACTCTTAACATTTCCATAATGTTCTGCAAGTTTTGTTTGAACAGTGTTACCTGCATCAACGAAACCTAATGCTGCAGCTTCTTGTAAATGAGAATTCATATCATCTAATTTTGCATCAATAAGTTCTTGAGCACTTGATCCTGCAGAAGCTACGTCAGCTTCTAAAGTTCCTTTAACTCCTACTAAACCAATATCAGCTAAAACGCTAGTTTGTTTGTTACTTAATGTTGGAAGAGTTGGGTCATCAGCAGTTGGTAGTCCTGAGAAATCATTATTAGTATCTGATGCTTGTTTTAAAGCTGTTTCTCTAACTGTTTGAACTACGGCTTTTAATTCAGCAGCAACTTGTTGTTGTGCTGTATTTAAACCTGGTAGAATATCTGTATCTACGTCAGAAATTGAATCTTGAGTACCCCATTCTTCTCCAAGTACATCAAGAATTTTTTGCATTGCTGCACCTAATTCATCAACAGCAGCTTGTGCGTCAGCATTAGCTGTAATAATTAAACCGCTAATAGCTTCTTCGTTTAATCCTGTGTTTGAATCTCCTTGGCTTCCGCCAGTTAAAAATTTTAACATTTTCTATTTTCCTTCCTTCTTAGTAGTCGCACTACTCTTAGCTTCATTATATATTATTTATAAAGCCTTCACAATAATATTTTATTTTTTTTACACATATTTACATTTTCTTATCTTGACTTAGAAATATTAACTCAGTTCCATTTCTGATATCAGTGTCTCTAATTATAGTATTATTTCTATATATTTCATCTGTTCTTTTGTTGATCAAGATAAATTCTTTTTTTAAATCTATGGCAACATCGCATAAATCACCGATACATTTAGCAAACATTTTATTAATTTTCCATATTAAGTAATTAACTGGAATTATTACATCAAATTCTCTACCAAATTCTGGTGCAAATATTTTTACTAGTACTTTATTATTCACTTGATTCACCTTCTTCTGGTGTTTCTTCTTGACTTCCTCCTGATGATTCAGACGATTCTTCATCATCTTCATCATTATCAGATGAGAATAAGTCAACTATCTTAAATATGTCTGCTGATCCATCTATAACGTGGAATGCCATGTTATTTGGATATGGTAGGCTAAATGCTTTATTGAATCCTGAAATTTTAAATAATGATTGATCTCCAAGTCCTGTTCCAACCCAAATTCCTTCTCCACCAAGATTGATTTGTTTCATCCATGCTTCGAATGCATATCCTTTTAGTTTTACTCCTTCATCAACTAAGACAATTGGAATTTTTTCATATTTCTTAAGTAACTTAGCTAATCCTTCCATATCTTTTGGTGTAGTTAGTTTGCTTATAAATTTGTCTACGCCATATATCATTATTAAGGCATTACCTTGTGATTCAGGTTTATCTATTCTTCCTTGAACATAATCAGTTAAGCTCTTTAATACTTCATCAAATTTATCATTAAAGTAATTTGCAACATTTCCTTTTTCTGATTCTAATGTTTTAGTACCATCAATTAATATTACTCCTACCTTAATAGCTTTAAATACTTGAAGCATACTTTTAATGAAGGTTTCTGATACATTAATCTTATTAGAAGCAATTGCTAAACTTAAGTTTTCTATTGGATTAACAGTAACAGGTTCCAAAGACGTTTTTCCGATACCAACTGGAAGTCTTGTTAAATCTGAAAGTGCATTTTGAATATCTTCCATACGTACATTCTTTGGTAATGTAGGTATTTTTTGTACAGGTACTGGATTTGTTTGTTTTAATTGTTCTACAAAGTCTATAATATATTTGCTTAAATTTGCTATATCTTCAACGATAGATGCAGTTTGAAAGTCATGAGGTGTTCCAGACCATGCGTATAAACCTCTTCCTTCTGTTTCAGCTGGTGGTGATGCAACTTTTGTTTCTAGTACGTCAGCATATTCATATCTATCTTTTAATTTAAGAGCCATATTATTTCTAATACCTTGTTTCATCTTAGTTGTTAAAGATGATCCTCCATTACCTGTTATAAAATAGACGATTCCATAACGTTCTGAATCTCTTAATAAATTAATAATTTGTGTATCAAAATCTCCTACTGATTCTCTAATAGTATCAACGTTGTTTATTATTACCAATTTAACAGGTAATTTCTTACCACTGTTTTTAATGTAGTTTATGTAATCTCCACCATAATCAACAAACATTTTCTTTCTACTATTTCTCTCTTTATTTAATAGCTTGATTAAGTTAGTAAGTTTTTCACCTTCACCATTATATACAATTCCACCAATGTGAGGAATATTGGAGAAAATTCTTAATGATTCAGATCCATAATCTATCATATAAATATTAAGTTCTTCTGTAGTATGATGTTTACTTGCTGAATAGATTAAAGCACTTATTACTTGTTCTCTTTCAGCACCATCTGTTCCATATAATGCAACATTTCCGTGTTCTAATAAATCATATATTAATGGTCCTTGTTGTTGCAATTCTGGTGCATCATATTCACCTAGTACTGCTGAAACATTAAATGGTGTATGTACAATATTATATTTTTGTTCAACATTATCATTTAATATAACTTTTGGTATATTATCTAACCACAATGTTTTAGCTTTTTTATTAACTTGTGTTGCAACACTTATTATTTCTTTCATAACAGCAGCAAGTTGTTCACCTTGTGCTTCTTTTTTGCTTGTTTGACTACCTTCTTGAATATTTTTGATAACTTGTGCATTATTATCAATAAAGGTTACGCTTCTATCTACTTGTTTAATTATTTGGTCTGATGGATAGTATTTAGCTCCTGCCCATCCAGATTGACCTAATTCAAAGATTTCATCCATACCTACTTGTAAGTAGAAACGGCCACTTTGTTTTAACATAGCTGCATCTGGTTTTTTAATCATTTCGTTACTATCACCAGCTGATGCAACTTTCAAACAAACTCTAAATTTTGTATTTGACCAAATTTGGTCATTAACTACACCACTTGGTTTTTGTGTTGCAAGAATTAAGTGAACTCCTAGTGAACGTCCGATACGAGCAACACTGATTAAGTTATCCATAAATTCAGGTTGTTGAGCTTTTAACTCGGCAAACTCATCGGCAATGATAAATAAGTGAGGTATTGGTTCCTCTAATTTACCTTCATGGTAGAAACCTTGATATTTGTAAATATCAATTGTTGATTCACCAAGTAAGTCACGTGCTTTATTAAATTCTGATTGTCTTCTTTTAACTTCTGAATCTATACTTACTAGAGTACGATTCATCTCTGCTTTATCTAAGTTAGTAATTGTTCCTGCTAAATGTGGTAGTTTAACACCCGTTAGTTTATTTTCAAATGCATATGCTAAACCTCCACCTTTGTAGTCGATTAAGATGAAAGCAACATCATCTGGACTATAATTTATAGACATAGACAATATATATGTAATAATAAACTCTGATTTACCTGAACCAGTAGTACCAGCTACTAATCCGTGAGGTCCATGGAATTTTTCGTGTAAGTCTAAATAAATGTAGTTTTCTGCTTCATCAACACCAACTTCTGCTTTTAGTGTCTTAGTTGAGTCATTAGTATTCCATCTATTTAAAACATTTAATTGCTCAACTTTACCAACTTTTTCCATTGCTAGGAATTCTATTGATTCAGGTAGTTTTGCGGCTCCACCTTCAATTTCAATAGGTATATTTGATAGAATTCTTGTTACTTCAAACATATTAATGTTGTAGTCTATTTCATCACGGAAATTAATAATTTCAGCTTTTTCATAAGAATTTTTTAAAATACCTGATTGACCTTCATTTAGGTTAATAAAGTTAATACATTTACTTGGTAATCTATCTAACTTGTTTTCCAAAATGATTGTACTATATCCGATTTGATCATCTAATTCTGTTAATACTTTAAAAAACTCTGTCTTTTTATATGAAGTATAGTTATCGCATAATATTAAATAATGTGGTTTTTGAGGTGGTAATTTACCGCCATTTGCTGTAGCATTTAATTTATACATTAACTCTTGTCCTAAATAATTTCCTAATTCTTTAGCTTCATCTAAGTTAGATGCAAAGAATCTTACGCTCTTATCATTAGTAAAACAATAGTTACTATATTTTAAATAATCCCATTTATAAGCATTTACTTCACTAGTAAATACAACTATTTTTAGTTCATCATAGCAATAGAATGTCATTAATTGTAGTAACATGTTATTAACAAATGCATAACATTTTTTTTCAACACCCATTATAGCTGTTAGGAAGTTTTCATAGAATGAATATTCTAGTGGACTATCTTCAATATTCTTGTATTGTTCAATAAGTTTATCTGCCATTTCTTTTAGATTATCTTCTTCAATTGTAAATCCGTCTTCTGGCCATTGTATTTTTACTTGAAGAGGTACACTACCTATTCCAGCACGTACTCCTAAGAAGTCATTTTGTTCAACTCTTTTACACCAGAAATTATTCTTTCTTGTGTTGATGATATTTAAACAATCTTTCGTAGTTAGTAAATTTTCATTAAGAATATTTTTTTGAGAAATAAATTCTTTCTTTAATTCTTCTTCTTTTTTTTGTAGATATTCTGTATATAGTTTAATAGTTTTTCTTTTTGTTTCTACTTCTTGATGTTTGTTATATATTGCTGTAAGTTTTGGCCATATTAAAGAAGATACTAACATTGCAATACATGTTACTAACTGTGGCCAACTTTTTTTCATATCTGTTTCGCCATTTGAAAATCTGTTTAAAGTATTTATTAAGTTCATACACGAACTAGCTGCCATAGTTAACATAGGTCCTATTGTTAATAATAATGGCATTTGTTCTGCTTCATGTTGAGCAGGTGGTTTATCTATAGATATTTCTTTTTCTTCTATTTGTCTTCTAATACGAGGAGATTTAGAGAAGTAATCTTTTTTGTCATATAGATCAACTTCTTTAACTTCTATATTTTCATATTTATCAGTATTAGCAGTAAATGGTACTAGTCCTGATAACATACTATCTACTCTAATTCCATTATAAGGATTATTGATAATTATTATTTTATTTAATATAAACAATTTTAATCCATATATATTAATATTATCACCAGGCATTAGATATACTTCTGTACTATTAACTCTTTCATTGTTTCTATAAGATAATGTATCTATATTAGCTAGTAAAGTTAATTGTCCATTAACTTTTTTGATTTGAGCACATATTCCATTAATAAATGGGCATTCATATGCTAAACTTGCTTCTGGTGTATTACCAATGGTTAGATTAATATTATCTGAATATGTATAGATGTATTGACCAGTATCAAATGATGGAGATGTATAAATTGCATAATATATTTCTTCTCTTTCGATTATGTAAAAATTATTTGGTTCTAATACTACTTTTTCTTGATATATATTGTCATAGACAATATGAACAAATTCGTTAGAATACATAACCCACTGGTTATCTTCTGCTTCTACATTTATTAATTTATAATTAACATTTTCATTTTCATCGAAGCTATAACTACCAGATACCTGGTTAGGAAGAAAGAAGCTTAATAATTGATCACCAAGAAATAATGTTATCTTCATCTGCCAACACCTCTATTATGTAATAATATTATCATATTTTTTATCAGTTATAAAGCTATTTTAGTTAAAAATAAAGCATTAAAAAAAATACTCTTTCGAGTATTTTATTTTACATATGGAATTAATGCCATAAATCTTGCCCATTTAATTTGTTGAGCAATGTGTCTTTGGTGTTTAGCACAAGCACCTGTCATTCTACGAGGCATTATTTTGCCTTTTTCATTTATATATTTAGAAACAATCATAACGTCTTTGTAGTCAACGCTTTTACCAGCACACATTTGGCATATTTTTTTCTTTTTACGATAAAATTCAGCCATGTATATTTCCTCCTTCTTTTTTAGAATGGTAGGTCATCATCACTAAGTGCTACTTCATTACCGAAATCTTTGAAAGGATCTTCACTGATGTCAGTTGTAGCAATATCATTTGATGGACCATTATTAAAATCTTCATTTTCTGCATTAGAATTAGCTCCACTTCCAATGAATGTGAAGTTATCTACTACTACATCTGTAGTATATCTTTTTGTTCCATCTTGAGCATCATAGCTTCCAGTTTGAATTCTACCTTCTACAGCTAATTCTCTACCTTTTTTAAGGTATTTTGCTATAGCTTCAGCAGTACCTCTCCAAGCTACACAACTAATAAAGTCTGCTTCTCTTTGTCCATCTTGATTTGATGTACGACGATTAACAGCTAATGTGAATCTTGTTTGGCTTATTCCACTAGAAGTTGTTCTTAACTCAGGATCTCTCGTTAATCTTCCTACTAATACTACTCTATTCATAAATCATCTTACTCCTCGTCTAATTTAACAATTAAATGTCTAATAACGTTTTCATCTAGACCAGCTTTACGACTTAATTCTGATTCAGCTTCTTTAGTAGCTTCTAGTGTCATTACATAGTAATATCCGCTGATTTCTTTTTTGATAGGATAAGCTAGTTTCTTTTCACCAAGTTCTTTGAACTCTACAACTTTTCCACCGCAGTCAGTTACAACTTTTTTCATGTTTTCAGCTGTTGCTTTAACTTGATCACTTTCCATTGTAGCTTTTACGATAAACATCATTTCATATTTATTCATTTCTACACCTCCTTATGGTCTTTTCGGCTTTATTTCATAATAAAGCAAGGAGTAATTTTCTTACTCGCTAGTATTTTAGCACAATTGTTTGTCCTTGTAAATAAAAAAAGGCTTTAAGCCTTTATTTTGTTACATTGAAACGGAAATAACATATATCTCCATCTTGCATTATGTATTCTTTTCCTTCAAGTCTTAGTTTTCCAGCTTCTTGAACAGCTTTTTCACTTCCAAGTTTTTCTAAGTCTTCATATGACATTACTTCTGCTTTAATAAATCCTTTTTGGAAGTCAGTATGAATAATACCAGCACATTCTGGTGCTTTCATACCATCCTTAAATGTCCAAGCGCGACATTCATCTGGACCAGATGTAAAGAATGTTTTTAGACCTAATAGTGAATATGTTGCTTTGATTAGTTGATCTAATCCGGAAGAGTTTAATCCTAAATCACTCATAAAGGCTTCTCTTTCTTCATCAGCATATCCTGATAATTCTTCTTCTAATTTAGCACACATTATTATTACTTTAGAGCCTTCTTTTGAAGCATATTCATTTACTAATTCAGTAAAGTTATTTTTACCTTCAATTGCATCTTCTTCATTAACATTGGCAGCATATATGATTTTCTTTAAAGTAATAAAATTGAATCCTGAAATAGCATTTAATTCGTCTTCTGTAAATGATACATTACGAAGAGCTTCTCCTTTTTCTAAAGATTCTTTAGCTTTTCTTAGAGCTCCTAATTCTAATAATGATTCTTTATCTTTAGTAGTTTCAGCTTTCTTTTCTATTTTACTTATTCTATTTTCAACTATTTCTAAATCTGCTAAAACCAACTCTGTGTTGATTATTTCTATATCACGTATTGGATCTATTTCTCCTTCAACGTGAGTTATTTCTTTGTTTTCAAAACATCTTACTACTTCAACTATAGCATCTACTTCTCTAATATGAGATAGGAATTTATTACCTAATCCTTCTCCTTTTGATGCACCTTTAACCAATCCAGCAATATCAGTAAATTCAAATGTTGTTGGAACCTTTTTCTTTGGTTGATACATTTCATTTAATACATCTAATCTATGATCTGGTACTGTTACAACTCCCACATTTGGTTCTATTGTTGCAAATGGATAGTTAGCTGCTAAAGCTCCAGCTTTTGTTATGGCATTAAACAATGTTGACTTACCTACATTTGGTAATCCTACTATACCTGCTTTTAATGACATAATATACACCTCAATTCCTTTGTTATTATATAAAAAAACAATTGAATATTCAATTGTTTTATGTACCTATTCTTCCACCAAATCCGATTGGTAAACCAATTAGATGCCATCCTATTAATAATACTAATAGAATTGCTCCTGTAGCAAAGGCATATACTAGTTGATATTTCAATGTTTTAAATAGTGGAATTGGTTCTTCATCTTGATTATATTTTTCAATATATGCAAGATATACTGCAAAATATGCTAGCAATGGTGTTATTGCAATTGTTGCACATTCAGCAAAACGAGCTATTACTTGAGCAAATTCTGGACTTAAACTATTATTCATAAACGCTGGAATAGCCGTTGTTGATATAATTGACCATTTTGCTGATGAACCAGTTAAGAATATTGTAGATACGGCAGTAACTAAGAACAATACTACAATTAATGCTGTACCTGTTATATTTCCTGTTTTTAATATATTAGCTAAACTTACTGTTATAACAGTTCCTATATTACTCTTTTTAAATATATTGATAAGCATTGATCCTAAGAATATTAATATAAGAGTTCTTCCTGTTCCATCTAAGGAATGAGCTAAATCTTCACAGAAATCATTGTTATTCTTAATAGTTTTTGCTCCTATACCATAGAATAAACCTAAGATTATAAAGAACATTGTAACTATAAATACGAATCCATTACTAAAGAATGAATCATAACTAAATAATTTATCAATATAGAAGTTTTGTTTATAGTCTAATAAGTTACCAGAAAATGGTAATCCTGGAATTATATTATAAATAAATATTAATAAGTATATTGCTCCAGCAGTTATAGAAAATAATAATCCTCTATATTCTCTTCTACCTAATCTTAACTCTTTCTTTTCATCTTTATATTCATATTTAATTATGTTTTGAGCTGTATATCTTTCAGTAATTATGGTAATTACAACTGATAGTAAGACGATTGCAATAGCCATTATAAATATAAATACTCCGGTTCCTAAGGTATAGTTAGGGTCTATATTATTAGCATTAGCTAAAGTATATGTCATCATTTCACTATCAACCGCGGTAAGTAATAAGCTTATACCACTACCACATGCTAGAGCTGCATATACTGATACTATACCAAGTATTGGGTTTCTTCTACCATAACTAAATAGTAATGCTGATATAGGTATCATTACTACATAACCCAAATCACCAGCTATACTTAGTAAAATGCTTATTAATACTAGCCAGAATGTTATAGTATATTTTTTACAATATTTAGTAAGAATGGTAAAAGTTGTTTTGATAAAACCACTTTTTTCCATAATACCTATACCTATTAGAACAATAATTAAACTACTTAGTGGTGTAAAATTAGTAAAGTTAGAAACTGTAGAGGTAAATATATATTTAATTCCACTTAAACTGAATAATGATTCTACACTTTCACTAGTAGCAATATATTCTCCTGTTAGAATATCAATTTTATCGTATGTTGCTTCAAATCCTATTAAGTGTAAAAAACCACTTAATAAGATTGTTGCAAATATTAATATAAGGAAGGTCATAACAGGATTTAAAGTTGTTTTTTCTTTAAACTTGTTCATTGTCTCCACCTACAATTTTTTTTAATTTTTTTTCAAATTCTAATCTATCCATCATTATTTCACGATTACAATTTAAACATTTTATTTTTATGTCAACGCCAGTTCTTACAATTTCCCATTCATTAGTTCCACATGCATGTGGTTTTTTCATTATTACTTTATCACCTAATTTAAAACTACTTGCCATTATGAACCTCCACTTGTGGGAATGGTACGCTGACTTTGTTTTTATTTAATGTATTTAAAATAACTTTATTAGCTTCTCTTTTAGCTGTCCATTGTTTATCTCTTTGACATTTAAATTGAACTAGATAATTAACGCTAGAATCTGCTAAAGCATTAATACCAAGATATGTAACTGTATCTTTATTAACGTTTTCAATATCTTTTATTTGAGGAAGTATTTGATTAATAATTATATCTTCTAATTTATCAATGTCTTCTCCATATGGTAATGGAATGTTAATTTGAACAACTTGGTCTTTTTGTGATAAGTTTTTAACTTCCATTATATTTCTATTTGCAATGATTAATACTTCACCATTAACATTTTTAATCTTAGTACTTTTTAAACCAAATTCAATTACTTCACCTGTGAAGTTATTATATGTAACTATATCTCCTACAATAAAGTAATTTTCAGTTATAATACTAATTCCATTAATAATATCTTTAAATGTATCTTGTAATGCTAAACCTATGATAGTCGCTGTAACTCCAAGTCCTGCTACCATACCTTTAACATTTACCCCGAAAATACTCAATATTGTTAAACCTGCTATTATTATAATGATGTATTTAACAATATTTTGTAGTAATCTAGTAATTGTTTTTCTTTTTTTTAATTCATAACCGCTTTTATTAGGATTAATGGCTTTTTCTAATAAGCCAGCAATCATTTTGTATATGATAATTGATACAATTATTGTTAGTGCTGTACCATATACTTCTTTTTTTGTTATGAATTCAATTAATTTTTCAAAAAAATCTGTCATTATTCACCATCCATACTGATTCCTAGTATTTCTAGAATTCTATCTAGGTCATTATCTGAGTCATATGGAATTTCTATTTTCTTAGTACCTATTTTTACTTTGGTTCCAATTTTTTCACGCATAATATTTTCATAAATAGAATGTCTAGCGTTATATACTGGTTCTCTTTTTATTTTATTTTTCTTAGGAATGTCTGTATTACTTGTTAATTTTTCTGTATCTCTAACACTTAATCCCTTTGAAACTATCTCTTTAGCAATTTCATCTATTTGATCTGGGTCTTCTAGTTTACTAAGTACTCTAGCATGTCCCATTGATATTTTTCCATCTCTTACTAGTTCTATAGTATATTTTGGAAGACGTAGTAATCCTACTAAATTTGTAATATAACTTCTACTTTTACCAAATCTCTTAGCAGCTTCTTCTTGAGTAATACCACTAGTTTCAATGATTTTAGCAAATGCTTCTGCTTCTTCAATAGGGTTTAAGTCTTCTCTTTGGATATTTTCTATTAAAGCTATTTCCATCATTTCTTGGTCAGAGATTTCTCTGATTATAGCTGGAATAGTCTTCTCACCAGCTATTTTAGATGCACGTGTTCTTCTTTCACCAGCTATTAATTCATATCCTTTGATACTCTTTTTAACAATAATTGGTTGAATAACACCATGTTCTTTTATTGATTCAGCAAATTCATTAAGTGATTCTTCATCAAATTCCTTTCTTGGTTGGTATGGATTGCTTCTTATCTCATCTAGAGGAATTTCAACTATATCACTATCTTTAGTTTCATTAACTATTTTCTTTTCAAAGTTATCGAAATCTATTATTTCATTAGAAAATAATTGTTCTAGTCCTTTACCTAAGGCTTTTCTTTTAGTCTCACTCATTTCTACTAATCACTTCCTTTGCTAAGTTTTGATAAGCAAGAGTTGCTCTACTTGTTGGATCGTAATCACTAATAGGTTTTCCATGACTTGGAGCTTCTACTAGTCTTACTAATCTTGGAATTATAGTATTAAATACTTTGTTTTTAAAATATTTTCTAACTTCTTCAATTACTTCTAATCCTATATTAGTTCTACCATCTAACATCGTTAGTAATACTCCTTCAATTCTTAGATTTGGATTCATATTAGATTGAACCATTATTATTGAATTTAGTAATTGAGTAATTCCCTCTAATGCATAGAATTCACATTGTACTGGAATAATAACTGAATCACTAGCTACTAAAGCATTCATTGTTGTTATTCCAAGTGATGGTTGGCAATCAATGATTATGTAATCGAATTCATCTGTAATTTTAGATAGAGCATTCCTTAATTGTTCATTTTGATGAAATTCAGAATTTTCTAGCATATTTTTAACAAACTCTACATCTATACCAGCTAAGTTAATAGTTGATGGTATTAAAGAAAGGTTTTTAAATTTAGTTTTGATTATACCTTCTTCAATTGTACATGCTCCAGTCATAATATCATAGATATCATATTTAAAGTCTCCACTATTATAGCCTAGACCTGTAGAAGCATTACCTTGAGAGTCTAAATCTACTAATAAAGTTTTTTTACCTTCTTTACCTAGAGCGGCAGCTAAATTTATACTAGTTGTTGTTTTTCCTACTCCACCTTTTTGGTTTACAAGAGAAATTATTTTTGCCATATTACGTACCACCTTTTTTATGCATTATTGCTCTAAATTATTTTATCATATATATCATTAATTGTCATAGGATTTTAATAATTTGTAGTAGAAAAAAAAGAAGGAAACATCACAATGTTGTTTCCCTATTTTTCTTCTTGGTCTAAAGCATCTTTTAATTCGTCTTTAGACATTTTTGTATATCCTTTGATACCTTTTTCTTTAGCTTCTTCTTTAAGTTCTGTTAATGTTTCTTTGTTGTCATCATCTTTTGGTTTGTCTTCTAAATCAGGACTTATTTTTCCAGTTTCAACTAAAGATGTAATTTGTTCTTTTGTTAACGTTTCGTGTTCCATTAAGTTATCTGCTAGTAATAAAACTAATGTCTCATTTTTAGCAAGTATCTTTTTAGCTTCTTCATAACATTCTTCAAGTATTTTACTTACTTCTTTATCAATCTCTAATGCTACTTGATCAGAGAAGTCTCTTGATTTAGCATAATCTCTTCCTAAGAATACACCTTCAGACTCAGTTTCTAATTGAGCAAGTCCTAAATCACTCATACCATATTTAGTAACCATGTTACGAGCTATTTTAGTAGCTTTCTTAAAGTCATCTGAAGCTCCAGTAGTTATTTGTCCTAAGAATGTTTCTTCAGAAGCACGACCACCAAGTAGACCTGTTATTTGAGAAATTAATTCTTCTTTAGTCATGATAGCCATTTTTTCTTCTTTAGGAAGCATCATGGTATAACCACCAGCCATACCACGAGGTATGATAGTAATTTTATGAACTTCTTGAGCATCTGGAAGTTTTAATCCGATAACAGCATGTCCTGCTTCATGAATAGCAACAAGACGTTTTTCTTTATCTGTTATTCTTCTAGATGTTTTAGCTGGTCCTAATAGAACTCTATCAGTTGCTTCATCTATTTCATCCATTGTAATTGCTTCTTTATTTCTTCTAACTGCTAGTAACGCAGCTTCATTTAGTAAGTTTTCAAGATCTGCTCCACTAAATCCTGGAGTTCTTTGGCTAACATTGTTTAAGTTAACTTCTGGTGCAAATATTTTATTTCTTGCATGTACACCAAGAATTTCTTCACGTTCTTTAGAATCAGGTAAACTTACTGTTACTTGTCTATCGAAACGTCCTGGACGTAGTAATGCTGGGTCTAATACGTCTGGTCTATTTGTTGCAGCTATGATAATAATTCCTTCATTAGCTCCAAATCCATCCATTTCAGTTAATAATTGGTTAAGTGTTTGTTCACGTTCATCGTGTCCACCACCTAAACCAGTACCTCTTTGACGACCTACAGCATCGATTTCATCGATGAATATTAAACATGGGGCACTTTGTTTAGCTTGTTTAAACATGTCTCTAACACGAGATGCTCCTACACCTACGAATAGTTCTACGAAATCAGAACCACTTATGTAGTAGAATGGAACATTTGCTTCTCCAGCAACTGCTTTAGCAAGTAATGTTTTACCTGTTCCTGGAGGACCTACTAATAAAACACCTTTAGGTATTCTAGCTCCAAGTTTTTGGAATTTTTTAGGATTCTTTAAGAAATCGATAAGTTCTTGAACTTCTTCTTTTTCTTCTTTTAATCCTGCTACATCAGTAAATCTTACTTTTCCACCATCTTCACTTAGTTTAGCTCTACTTCTTCCGAAATCCATTGATTTGTTATTACTTGATGTTAGTCTTGTAAACATGAAGTATGCACCAACTACTAAGATAACAATTGGTAGAACATTAATAAGAATGTATCCTATATTTGAAGATCCTGGATCTTTATTAGTTTTAAATTCTTTTATTTTTTGTTCTTCGGCATAATTAGTTATAGTTTGTACTTCTTCACTAATTACTCTAGTTGAGAAAGATTCGTTTTCACCATAATCTTTTAATTTACCTTGAATAATGTAAGTGTTTTCACTACTTTTAGGTGTAATTGATATTTCAGTAACTTCATTGTTTTGAATTGCTTCTATTAATTCACCTGTTTTAATATCATTAACTTTTACTTGATTACCATTAAGTAATAATAGAGCAATAATAATAACTATAGCAACTACTACATATGGTAACATAGTTAAATATGCATTGTTTTTTCTTTTCATCTATATTCTCCTTTATTTTCTCTCCACTCATTTGTACCTAAGTATTATATCATATATTTCATTATTTGCTTTATCAAATTTAGATTTTTTTAAGCCAGGAATCCATAAGATTTCGCCATTACTATCTACTAACAATGGTTGAGAGTCTCTTTCTTCCGTTGGTAGTTTGCAATCTATAAAAATATCTTTAATCTTTTTAGGAGATTTCATATTTTTAATTGTCATCTTGTCACCATTTTTTCTGTTTCTAATATATAATGGTAATTTTATTTCTTTGGAATTCAATTTTAGATAGTAATTGCTATTTTGATCAGTACTATCTAGAAACTCAACACTGTGTTTATTTGGCAATTCTTTATTACCATTCAACATAATATTATAATCTTTATTATTCTTTTTATTTCTAGTAATTCTTAGTTTATTATATGACTTAGTTATTCTTAAATCATCTGGTAGATTTAATTCTATATTTGGTTTAGGATTATTGATAATTTCAATAATGAAGTTTACATGTTTATCACTTACCAAGTAAAGATTATCAATGTAGTTGTCATCTAGAACATATTCAATAATCTTAGTTTGAATTAAATCATCTAATCTTGTAAATTCTGTAATATCTAATACTTTTTTGTTATATCTTTTATTTATTTCAGTTTCTACTACTTTAGAAACATAGTTATAATACTTTGTTAATTCTCTACTAAATTTAAGATATTTTAAATGAACATTTTTATTTTCACTTTTTAGGAAAGGTAAAACATTATGTCTATATCTATTTCTAGTATAGTTATCTTCATCATTAGTATGATCATTTACTGAAGGAATATTGTTTTCTTTGTTATATTCATTAATATCGTCTTTTGAAGCGAATATTAATGGTTTAATAATTTTATATCCTTCTTTTGGAGTTTCAACTTGGAAACCACAATATCCTTTTAGATTAGAACCTCTAGATATTCTCATAAGAATGGTTTCTATTAGATCATCTCCATGATGAGCAGTAAATAAGTATTTAGCTTTATACTTTTTAATAATTTTTTCAAAGTATTCATATCTTTTTTCACGAAGTTCTTGTTCGGAATAGTCTTTATCTTTACTTTTTTTATCAAATGTAATTGTCTCAAAAATTACATTTTTATTTTGACAATATTCTTTAACAAACTCTACTTCTTTTATACTTTCTTTTCTAATATTATGATTGATATGAGCACATATAATGTCCATTTTTTTGTTTATTGATAATAAAATATTTAATAAACACATTGAATCAGGTCCACCAGAAAGACCGACAACTACTTTGTCGTTATCGTTTAGTAGACTATTTAAATATGCTACTGTTTCTTTCATAGTATCCCCTCTTTCTCGTATTTTATATTAATATGTATTATTATTCAACTTTTATTTTAATTTTAAAATTGATTCTATAAATGGCATTACTTCACCATCTAATACTTTACTTGCATCAGTCATTTCAAAGTTTGATCTTGTGTCTTTTACTAAAGTATATGGTTCTAAAACGTAACTTCTTATTTGGCTACCAAAATCTATTCCTGTTGATATTCCTTTTAGATCAGCTATTTCTTTTTGTTTTCTTTCTTCTTCTAATTCGTATAATTTACTTTTTAATACTTTCATAGCTTGTTCTTTATTTTGTAATTGGCTTCTTTCATTTTGGCATGTAACAACTATTTTACTTGGGAAGTGAGTAATTCTAACAGCACTTGGTGTAGTATTAACTCCTTGACCACCATGACCACTTGCACAATATACATCTATTCTAATATCTTCGTCTTTTATTTCTACTTTTATATCATCTTGTATTTCTGGAATTACTGATACTGATGCAAATGATGTGTGTCTTCTTTTATTAGAATCGAACGGAGATATTCTAACTAATCTATGAACTCCTTTTTCACATTTAAGATATCCATAGGCATATTCCCCTTTTATATGAACAACTACTGATTTAACACCAGCTTCTTCACCTGCTTCGTATTCTATTATTTCATGTGTAAATGATTGTTTATCACAGAATCTTTCATACATTCTCAGTAACATGCTAGCCCAATCACAGCTCTCTGTACCACCTGCACCAGGATGTATTTCTAAATAGCAATCACTATTATCATATTCTCCATTTAGTAATGTAGCTATTTCTAGCTCATCTATTTCATTTGTTAATCTAGTTAAGTCTTTTTCTAATTCTTCTTGTAATTCAGAAGATGGTTCTAATTCAATTAGTTCAATCATTTCTTCGTTATTAGTTAAAGACTTAGATATATCTTTATATTTACTTATTTCTTTTTTTAAAAAAGTTAATCTCTTATTTATATTGTTAGCTTTATCTACATCATTCCAAAAGTCTGGTTCACTCATTTTTTCTTCTAGTTCAGTTATTTCTTTAGATTTAGCATCTACTTCAAAGAGACCTCCCAATTGAATCTAATCTAGATTTTAAATCTTTTATTACTTCTTTTATTTCTCTTATTTCCATATTATCACCTTAATAATTATATCATATTAAACCCCTTGACTTGTTTTGTATCTTAACATAAAAAAGGTAGTAATACAATATTACTACTTTTATATTCTATATCTTCCGTTTTCGTATTCGCCTTGTTGTTCCATATAGGCATTTATTTCTACAGCGTTGTATCCTACTGGTAATTCATCATATACATTTAAAGATGCTCCTACTCCTTTATGTACATTCTTGTAGTAACCAGTTATGAAATATAATACTTCATATTCTTCATTATAGTCATATATTCCTACTCTGTCTTTATCAGCATATTCTAAGTGATAAATCTTATCTCCTTCATAGTATAATACAAAGCAGTGAGTATAAACTAAAAAGTCATTTTCCTTATAAGGATTAGGGACAAATATTCTTAAACAAAATAGTTTGTTAGGTACATTAATTTTGTTTAATAAATAATGAATTAAATATGCTTGTTCAATACAAGTTCCCATTTTATTTTCAAGAACTGTATCTATAGACATTGTTCTATATAATTCTCTAGCATTTTTTATATTACCCTCATGAATTTCTCCATTAACGTCTACCCAACCATATCCTACATTCTTTTTCATAAACTCCAATACATCTTGTGGAGTTTTTATATCTTCCAATTTCATAAGTTTCACCTACTTAATTATATCATATTATTGAATTGATTTAATAAAAAAAGATACCATTGGTATCTTAAATAATTTGCATAATTTCAGCAGCAGCTTTTTTACCTGCTTCCATAGCAAGTATAACTGTTGCTGCTCCAGTAACAGCATCTCCGCCTGCGAAAGTGTTTTCAAGAGAAGTTTTAGTTCCTTCTACTTCAATTAAACCTTTTTCTGTTAGAACAATATTACTATTTTTTAATGCTTCATGATTTGGGCCTGTTCCTAAAGCCATTACTACCATGTCACATTCTACAATATGTTCAGAACCTTCTTTAGGTACAACACTTCTTCTTCCATCTTCACCTGGTTCAGTTAATTCCATATCTACTACTTTCATACCTGTTACATTATTGTTTTCATCAACTAATATCTCAGTAGGATTAGTTAGTAGATCAAATATAATTCCTTCTTCTTTAGCATGTAACACTTCCATTTTACGAGCTGGTAATTCTTCTTCACCACGTCTATACATTAAATGTGTTTCAATACCAAGTCTTTTTAGGCATCTTACTGAATCCATAGCTACATTGCCACCACCAATTACATAAGCTTTTTTAGCGTTCTTAATTGGGGTTTTAGCTTTATCTTTAAATGCACCCATTAAATTTATTCTTGTTAATATCTCATTAGCTGAGAATACACCACTAGCATCTTCTCCAGGTATTCCCATGAATTTAGGAAGACCTGCTCCAGTACCAATAAAGATAGCGTCATATTGTTTTTGTAATTCTGGCAATGTAATAGCATTTCCAACAGGAACGTTTACAAGTATTTTAACTCCTAGTTTTTTTAGGGACTCTACTTGTTTATTAACTATATCTTTAGGTAATCTAAATTCTGGAATACCATATGTTAATACTCCACCTGCTTTATGTAATACTTCATATATTGTTACATCATAGCCTGCTTTAGCTAGGTCTCCAGCACATGTTAATCCGGCTGGACCAGAACCAACTACTGCTACTTTTTTGTTTTTCTTTTTAGAAGATACTGGTATAGCGAAGTCATTTTTAAGAGCTTCATCTGCAACATATCTTTCTAGTGAACCAATAGATATTGCTTCTCCTTTTAATCCTCTAATACAATTTTTTTCACATTGTTTTTCTTGAGGACATACTCTACCACATATAGCTGGTAATGATGATGATTCATTAATTATTTGATAAGCTTTTTCGATATCACCATCTTTTAGAGCTGCAATAAACTCTGGTATTTGTATTTTTACAGGGCATCCTTCAACACATTTTGGTATACGACAGTGAAGGCAACGTGAAGCTTCTTTTTCTGCTTCTTCTTTGTTGAACCCTAATTCTACTTCTTCAAAGTTATGACTCCTTGTCTCAGGATCTTGTGTACGCATTTTTACTTTTTCATTGTTATCCATGTCTTCACCTCTATTTAGTATTAAGAAGTTCTTTCATTTCTTCCCATTTAACTTTTTCTTCTTCTTTGTATATATTCATTCTTTTAAGTGCTAAATCAAAGTTAATTTTATGGCCATCAAATTCAGGACCATCAACACAAGCAAATTTTGGCTTACCTTCTACTTCACAACGGCACGCTCCACACATACCACTACCATCTACCATTAATGGATTCATACTTACAATTGTTTTCATATTATATTTCTTTGTAAGTTCACAAACATTTTTCATCATTATTACAGGTCCTATGGCAACGCAGATATCATATTTATCTATGTCTTTTTCTAGAACTTGAGTTACAAATCCTTTAACTCCATATGAGCCATCATCTGTTGTATATGTTACATTATTAGCTATTTCTTCTATTTTATCTCTTATTAATAACAAGTCTTTAGAACGTGATCCATATATAACATCTACTTTAAATCCTTTGCTTGTTAAGAATTTAACTTGTGGATATACAGGAGCTATTCCTACTCCTCCTGCTACATAAACGATTCTTTTCTTTTTGAATTCAGTTGGATTTGCACATATTTCATTTGGTTTACCAAGTGGACCTACTACAGCATATATTTCATCTTTAATAGTTGATAATTCTTCTGTAGATGCACCAATTACTTGATAAATTAATGATAATACTCCTTTATCTAAATCCATATCATATATTGTAAGTGGAATTCTTTCACTGTCCTCCTTAGCCATTACTATAACAAATTGGCCTGGTAAGGCTTTTTTTATAACTAATGGGGCTTTGACTTCCATTAGATATGAATTTGGACTAATTTTTTTGTTTTTTAGTACTTTATACATTTTCACTTCCCCTATCCTGTTAATAATTATAACATAAAAAAATAGGATTTAATCATCCTATTTTATTATTGTATTATTTTGATTATCATCATTTGGAATAGTCTTGTTAACTATGTCTTTAAGTGGACCACTAACTGTAGCATTAGACAGGCTTTCAAATAGTTCGCTTCCTGCATTAGAGCCAGAAATTCTTCTGTTATTTGCACCATGAATACTTGAGTTTGATAAGCCATGTTCACTACGTATAAATGTATCTACTTGTTTTAAGTTATCCATCTTCCTAGTTGTTTCTAATTCGTATTTATGTCTAGCACCTTTATTACGATATTTAGAATATATAATAAGGAAGTAAACTACTCCAGTTGCTAATAAGAAATATCTAATATCTGAATCTATATGTATCATCAAGAAAATTGCAAAAATCTCAATTAATACAGATACAAATATTAATTTAGGCATATGGATAGGTACACTACCCATTGTTTCTTTTGTACGAGCGTTTACTGCAACATAGTGTAGTAAACTTTGATTACCCTTTTTTTCTAAATAGCTATATAACCATACTGGTAGATATGCAGATTTCCATTGTTCACCTTTAACACTTAGATTTTCCTGTTGCCATGCAACACCTCTATCATAATGTTTTAAAGTGTCATTGGCTGCAAATCTAGCTATATCTTTTGATTGAGCATCTACAACTGGTTTTAATTGATCTATATTAATATCTCTTTTTTCAGAGGTGAATCCTTTAATATAGTTTGAATCATATTTAACACAGTTTTCTATATCGAAAGGCATTATTGAATTAATAATGTTGTTTGTCTTTTCAGATGATGAATTGTTTAATCTATCAGAATTAGATTCTACTGATAAACCTTGAATGGTTATATCAAAATCTCTTTCTACATGATATAAATCAGCATCATATCTTCTTTCTTTATGCTCATCACTACCTACCCAGTAGGATCTAGTTTCGTGTTCTCCTTCTCCAGACAATGATGCATGAGCATTTACATCTACTAACATGTATGGGAAGTATACTCCCATTATATTTTCGGTAGTAAATTCTTTACTAAATTTAGGATTAGCGAAAAATTTTCTCTTTCCTACAAATTTTTCAATTTCGTATCTTGCATCGTCTTTTTTAACTATAAAAGGTAAAACAACGTCTGGGACAGCACCATTTGGTATTTGATTGTTTATAGATAAGGCACTTCTACACCAGTGACATCTCGCTTGAGTAGATGATGCAGTATCTACAACAACTTCTGCTCCACAACTTTGACATTTTAAAGTAATTACATCTTTAGTATCTGCAATTATATCTGTTGCTCCTGATGCAACGACTTTTCCTTTTAATTGACTTATGTCTTCTACAAAGCCACTTACTTTTATTGGATCAAATTCGTGACGACAATAGTTACATCTTAACTTACCATTATTTAGATTTGTTGATATATCTGTTGCACCACATTTTGGACATTTTACTTGACCATCTATTGAATCAACATCTGTTTTTACAATTGTTACTCCATCTTTTTTTGTTACATTTGATGGTAGTTTTTCTTCTTGAGTTTCTTGTTCTGATAATCCTACTAAAGCAGCAACTGCTCCTTCAGGATTTAAAGCAATTTTTTCAAGATCTTTCTCATCTAATTGTTTCTTCCCTTTTGATGTTTTTTTAGTAACTTCCTCTTCATAAATTGGTTGACCAGTCTGTGGATCAAATCTTATTGGCTTTTGACCATTTTCTTGATCAAATATAGGTTCTCCCGTTTGAGGATTGTAACCTACTATTTTAGGTTTTTTTGTTGATTCATTCTTAGTCATATCTTTTTTTTCTGCTGAAGGAGTTGTTTTTTTATTTTCACCTTCGGCCATATGCTATATTCCTAAGATTTGAGATTTTAATTTATCGTAATCTTCTTGAGTAATTGCTCCAGCATCTAATAACTTTTTAGCATTTAGTAATTTTTCTGTTGGATCTTCAGCAGCTTGTTGTGCAGGTGCTGGTTGTTGAGGTGCTGGTTGTTGAGGTTGCATGTTAGAAACAGCTCCAAGCATATTTGCTCCTTGTTGTTGAGCCATATTCATACCCATGAATCCCATCATTGCTCCGTTTTCATTAGAAGCAGCATTTTTCATAGCTTCTCCACTTGCAGCAGCCATCATACCTGCCATATTGTCGCTGTATGCACTACCCATACGTTTAGCTTTTCTGATTTCTTTATCATCAGTACGTACTTCAGCAAGTAATTCTTGAGTAGCTTGGTCATAGTTGATTAACATGTTGATGTTGTCAACTTTAATACCTCTTTCAGTAGACCATTTATGTTCTGTCTCAAGTTCAGCATCCATTACTACTGAGAATTTTGATTTATTAACTTGGATATAATCCATTGTATCCATAGCATTGTCTCTAGCATCTATTGATGCTTTAGTTACTGCTGCTGGGATTGTTGCAACGAATTCATCAAATAATTGATTAGCTGATTCGTTATCCATATCAGCAAAGTCATATGTTGGTGCTCCTGGTTGTAAATATTTTACTGGTACGTATTGTTTAACGAATAATAATGGATCAACGATTTTAATTGAGTATGATCCTCTTGCCATACCTCCTGCTTTAGTTTCTAGGAATGAATCATTCCAATAGATTGTTTCAGGTGTTCCAAATTTGTTTCCTGCTATTTCTTTTAAGTTAACATAGAATGCAGTTTGTTGAGAACCTGGTTGTCCACCAAATTTTACTTTTTCCCAAGATGATTTAATCAATGGTGATAAAATACCATCACCAGCGAAAATAGATTGTGAGTTTGGATCATTTGATCTAAATTCGTATCCTCCTGGTTCAGCAATAAATCCTGTTATTCCTCCATCTTGAATTGTAATAAGAGCAGTTCCTTCTGGTACAACAATCTTACTTCCGTTTGAAATAATGTTATTGAATCCTTTTGTGTTTTCTCCTACTCCATTGTTTTGAGCTTGTGGTACTGCTTGAAAAATAGCTGCTGTTTCAGATACTCCAGCTCTAGGCATGTAGTAATCTTTCCATTGATCAGCGAATGTTCCACTTAATGCTCCTGCGAATGCTTTAATAAATCCCATAAAATACCTCCTTTGTTATAATACATATAAGATTTATTTGAATAGCATAATTATTTGTAAGGTACTATTCATTGATATCATACCATATTTTAATAAAAAAAGGCATAATTTCTTATGTCTTTATTTATATTGTTTAATTAATTTTTTTGTTTCTTCTATGTATTGAAGTCTTTTAGCTATATAATCCGGATTATGTGCTTTAGAATCACATTCTTGAATATGAAGCCTTAATAGTGTTAATTCTATGTTATCTTTTATATCTTCTTCAGTAATTTTTGTATCATGTAATTCTATTAATGTGGATATTTTAGCAATAAATTCATCTGAGTATCCTAATCTTTTTAATATTTCTTTAGACATATCTGCTGAAACTTTGGCATGACCATGAAAGTGTCTCACTTCTTCATCTTGATAAGAGAATGGTTTGCCTATATCATGAAGTAATAATGTTAATCTTATTTCAAAATCGTTATTAGATTGTTCTAAAGCTAAAAGTGTATGATTCCATACATCTAAATGATGATGAGGATGATTATGAGGAAATCCTATCATATTTTCAATTTCAGGAATAATACTTAGTATAAAAGGAAGGTTATCATTAATTGATTTAGTTATATTTTGTTGAGTTAAAATATCTTTTAATTTTGCTTGTTCATTATTTTTCATACCATCACCTAATGTGTTTTTTATTATAACATAAAAAGAGTTTTTAAAACTCTTTCATCATTTCTTCTATAGCTCTTCCTCTATGTGATACTTTGTTTTTTTCTTCTTCTGAAGCTTCTCCAAATGTTTTATTTAAGTCTTTAGATAGAAATAAACAATCATATCCAAAGTCTGTTTTACCTATTTCTTTTTCAGTAATTGTACCATATGTTTTGCCTGTAAATGTTTTATGTGTTTCATCTGGATAGTAAACTACAATAGTACAGTTGAAGTATGCTGTTCTGTCTTTGTCTTTTAGTTTTTCCAATAATTTAGCTCTATTAGCTTCATTATTACCATGTTCTCCTGCATATCTTGCACTATATACTCCTGGTTCGCCATTTAATGAGTCAACACATAATCCACTATCATCTGCTATAACTATATAATCTGGATTTTTTTCTTTTAAATAGTTATGTATTGTTTTAGCTTTAATAAGAGAATTTTCTTCAAAAGTTTCTCCTGTTTCTTCTATCTCTTCAGTATAACCAATATCATTTAAAGATAAAATATTATAATCTTTAAGTATTTCTTTAAATTCTTTTATTTTGTGTTTATTATTTGATGCTAATACTATTGTTTTCATATTTACTCCTTTTCGTTTTCTATCCATTTATTTAGTAATTTCTCTTTTTCTTCATCATCTGTTTGATAATTATAAAATAGAATTGCTAGTATGTCTTTACAATCTTCAGATAAATCTTGTTCTATTAGTTTTTTATCTTTTTTTATAAAATAGTCTTTATTTGAATCGGCAGCTAAAGATGTTAATTCTTTGATTAGTTCATCAGGAAGATTATTTAGTAATTCTTCATTATAATATGATAAAACTGTTAGTACTTCTTTTGCTGTATCACTATTTAAATGTTCTTCCATAATCTTCTTCCTTTCCACCAAATAGTCCTTTTATTTTATTTATCATTGTTTTTATTCTAGACATTTTTCTAGTTGAAGCTAATTCTGCAGCAAACACACGATCAAAAGCTATGGATATTTCATCAATTTTACTTGGACCTTGTTCTCTTTTTTGGACACCAAAGTATTCATAATTTATTTCTCTTCCACCATATTCTGTTGAATTATTCAATTCATCTTCAAATGTTTTTACTCCAAGAACGAGAATGCTATCATTAGGAATCATTTTTTTAACAAATTCGACTTTATCTTGCGGAACTATTAATGCTTTAACGTCCTCTATTGGTACATTGTTCATAATTCCGACCTCTACAATATCAGATCTAATTATTGCAGTTCCTAATTCTCTAGCTATTTCTGATGAAATACATATAACAACTTCAAAAGATAATTCTTCTTTACCTTCTTCTGGTCTTAAAGTTGCATAGTCTTTTGCAATATCTAATATGTCTGCAAAACTAACAAATTTCCTCAAATTGTACATTCTTGTACTCTTCTCTCCTGTTGTTACTTTTATTCCTTGATCATCTGATTTTTGAGCGCTATTTAAACCATATTTTAATATACTTGGTAATGCATTTGCATTAGTTCCATGAAATAAATTCAATTTATTTTTAGCTAGTTGGTAGAAAGTATCTGGGTTAGTTCTAAATAGATTAGCCATAGCAATTCTTCTTTGTCCCTCTATATATGGGTTATCTCTATTTGATAAATTTGATGTAAAGTAATAGTCTTCATATCTACCTTCATAAAGTATTTGTTTTAATACTTCTCTTTCTTTTTCAGTATTAGCTGTTTCTATAAATAGTTCCGCAATTTCTTTAAATCTTTCGCTTTCTAATATTTGCTCTAACTTATATGGACTACCTTCCATATTACCACCCTCTTTTATATTATATCATTTAAAAAGTAAATCATTATTGATTTACTCTTTTTTGTGTAAACTTATCTTGTTTTTTGTAATGTAGGATTTTCTTCAGTTAATTCTTGTTCTATTACTACGCCTGGTTCACTATAATCGTAATAACCAAATACTTCGTTATATACAGCTGTTGCTTCTACTGTTTTATTGTTTATAAACCATACATCAAATCCACCTGTTTGAGAACCATAACCATTTTTCTCATTGAAGTTTTCTATTTCTAATATTTCATAGCCTTCAGGAACTACTATTTGTCCACCTGTAATTGTATCAGCTCTTCCTACTTCATATATTCCATTATAGTATCTTTTAAAGAAGACATGTTCATATGGTTCATATACTTTGTTCTCCACTTGATTTTCTTGAACTATAGCTTGCTCTAAAGCCGGACTTGGTTTAGCGTCTGTTACTGGTGTTGTTTCAGTTTTACCACAACCTGTTAATAAACCTGTACTTAATAACAGTGCTGCTCCTACACTTATAATTTTTCTTTTTTTCATTATAATTCCCCCCCTTTTAGAGCCTTCCATATAAAAAAGACTCTTATATTTCTATAAAAGTCTTGTTCTATTAAGTTTAATCCGGTTTCCGTGTTGACGAAATTAAACCATCTATTAGATGAGAACTACTCCCTCTTACGTACTTTGATTATAGCATATTTTGGCTATTTTTTCAAATATTCGCCCGAATTCTACATTGAGATACTATGGTTTTCTTCTGTTTCTTTACCTTTGCTAATAACATCGAAATAATAAATATCTACGTCTTCTTCTTTTCTTAACTGTAGTATAGTTCTACAAAATTGACATTCTATTTGACCAGTGATTTTTTCGGTTACGATTCTATTAGCACACTCAGGACAGTTACATGCTACTTTAGTTCTGCTTTCGTCTCCTAAACTGTATTTTTCTGTTTTAGGATCTTGTTTTAATAATAAAACTCTTCCACAAAATGAACATTTTACATCTTCATCTGTTTTATTCGAAATAATTGTGGCTTCACAATAAGGACAGTTACACGCTACTTTAGTTCTGCTCTCGTTGCCAAAGGAATATTTTCCCGTTTCTTTGTCTTGACTTAATAATGATACTTTTCCACATAAAGAGCATTTTACATCTTCATCTGTTTTATCACAGATAATGTTAGCAGCACAATATGGACAAGTACAAATTACTTTTTGATCATTTTCTGTACCAAAATAGAATTCTCCTGTTTCTGGATTTTTACTTATTACCATTAACGATTTGCAAATTCCACATTTTGCTATTTTATCTGTAATATCAAAATTTACTCCAGATGAGCAATTTGGGCAATTACATGTAACTTTTTTATCATAATCCATATTTATCATCCTCTAAACATATTATATCATATATATCTTTTAATTATGGCTTTTATTAATATAACATGATGGTTTAAGGACTAATTCTAGTTTTTTTCCTACTTCTTCTATTGTTTCCCCTTGTATTTTGGCTGCACCAGAGTATTGGTTACCTCCGCCTCCAAGTTGGTGCATTAGTTCACCTACATCGACTTTCTCTTTTGAACGTGCACTTACACCAACAATGTTATCATCTATTTTACCTACAGCAATTGATGCATCTACACCAAATGTTAGACCATAATCTGCTGATCTAGCTAATTCTTTAGTTGTGTATTCTTCTGTTTCTGATGCTAGGATAAGAGCAATTTTATATGTTAACATTTTTGTTTTATTAACTAATTCTTGGACTCTTCTATCACTTTCAAAGTCTTCGGAAAACAATTCCATTACTACATTTGTATCTGCTCCGTATTCTATTAGTTTACTAGCTATCAATAGTGTTTCAGAAGTAACATTTTTAGTTAATTTATTTGTATCTAGATATATACCAGCTAATAAATAATTAGCTATATTAGGTGGTATTTTTACTTTCATTTTATTTAATAATTTAACTACTACTTCTGAAGCACTTGATACTTTTGGATCTATATATTTATAATTGGAATCTACTGTTTTATCATCTGGTTCATGGTGATCAATTATAATTACTCTCTCTGGATCTTGCATTTGATCAGATACACTTGTTAAATATGTCTTATTAACATCAGACATAACAAATAAATCAGAAGGAGATGCTTGATTCATATATCTAGATTTTGTTGTAATCTGAACATCTTCTCTAGCTTCTTTTATTATAGCTTGTACTCCTCTATCTAATTCATATGCTTTATCATCTACAATTATAATAGGTATTCTTTTTAATTTTTTTACTGCTAATGATAAACCTATTGTTGAACCAATGGCATCAAAGTCAGCAATCTTGTGAGGAATTAGAATTGTCTTTTCTGAAGAAAGTACTTTACTTTCAAAATTCACTCTCAAGTTTTCAACATCTATCACTTAATTCACCTTCTATGCGAATATTATAGTTTACTAGTATAAAATAGTAAATTAAATATTTTTTATAGATATTAAGGCATAAAAAAAGTAGATTTAATATCTACTTTTATCTAGATAACGTTTGAATTGGTTCAGCATCAGTTATGATATAACCAAAATCATTAACTCTTTCATATTCCATTGGTAACATGTCATAATTTAAAGTACCAATTGTTTCTTTACGTGAATGAATTACTTCAACTTCTTTAGATCCAACTAAGAAATGATTGATTTCTTCTGGAACTACATATTGAATTTCAGTATCTACTTCATATAATGTTTTTCCATCAGTACCTAATACATATCCTGTTGGAGCAACACCTGTAGTAGATATTAATCTATAACATATGTCGCCTTGTAATACATAACCTGCTGGTGCTTTATATATAGTTTGACCATTTTCTTGAACCTCTTCTGGATGAACTAATTCTAATATAATATCATCAACTAAGATTTGAGCTGTTGGAGCATATGGAGCGATATCTGGGTCATTAGCAACATACATTACTTCAAAGTTTTCAAATCCTTCTTTTGCTTTATTGTTTTCAAGTTCTTGTCTATCTTGAGCTAATTGTTCATCACTAATATCATCTATATTAGATTCTACTGAGAAGTTTTCAAATGGATTTACTATTGTATGATCTCTTGTTATTGTTCTTTCACTATTCATATAAGGATTATCTCCTTGTTCATTTTGTGTGTATTTTTGTTCTACTTGTGATGTAACAACTGTTTGAGCTGGAGTTTCAGCTTTTTTACTACATCCTGATATAGTTGCTGCCATTGTTAATGCTAGTAAAACAGACATACCTTTTAATGTTAATTTTTTTAAATCTAATTGATTTAATTGTGTTTTTTCTTCATTAATTACTCTTTTCATTTTATCAACCCCTTGAATTGCTCATATTATACTACCAATAATGGTTTTTCACAAATTTTGATATTGTTTTTAACAATAATTGTTTTTTAAATGATATAATGCTTATGGTGAATAATATGGATATTCAGAACTTCTGTGAAAATGGTGATGTGTTATTTACAATGAGAATTGTTGTAACATGTCTAAATATTATTAGAATTGTTATTCCTATTATTGTAGCTGGTGGTGCAATAAAAAGTTTTTTTGATGCAGCAGTAGCTAGTAGTGGAGAAGGTTTAGGAAAGCCTCTAATGCTATTTATTAAGAGATTAATAGCTGCTTTTCTTATCTTTTTCGTGCCAACTTTCCTAGATTTAGGATTAAAAATGGTATCATCTTCAACACAAGATTATCATGCGTGTTTAGATAATGCTACTGAGGAAGGTATTCAAAATGCATATTATAGACGAGCTAAGGATTTAATTGCTAGAGCTAGAGAGACTTTTGAACCTAATGATATGAGAGCAATATATAAATACTTAGATAAGATAGAAGACGAAAGTCGTAAAAAAGAAATAGAAGATGAAGTAAAAAAACTTCAAGAATTCTTCCAAATTAGAACTGAAATAGAAAGAATGAGTACGATTAAAGTATATAAAGCTTTAAAAGAAAAAATATCTAAGTTATCAGATACTCTTATTAAAAATAAACTAAGTGAAGAATTAGAGCAAGCATATAAAGCTTTAAACATTCATGATGTAGCTCAGCTAAATATAGGAGGAGCTGTTACTAAAAAGGAAGAAACTGAGACATTAAAAGTATACGTTAATAGAGTTAATTCTTATTATGTTACTCAAATCTGGGTAGAAGATCCTTATAAGCAATTAAATAAATATGATTCTCCACAATATGGTTCATCTTTATATAAACCAAGTATATTGTTACAAGGTGCAATAAATGAAAGAGGATTATCTAATAAGTTAATTGTTGGATTTAATGCTAGTGGTTTCTATTTAAGAGATACTTATGATGCAGCTAGTGTTAATTATTATGCTCCATATGATAGAACTAGTGTTGGTACTTTAGTAATCACTAATGGTAAGGTAGTTAGAAATGCTTATGATAAGTCTTATAAGACATGGTTTATTGCTGGGGTTGATACATCTGGAACATTTAGAATATATACAGATGAAAGAACTAGTGATGTTAACGCTAAAAAGGAATGGTCAAATAAAGTAATAAGTGATGTTAGAAACACATTTACATTTGCATCTCCATTAGTTATTGATGGTTCTGCAAGTAACATAACTACTTCAATGCCTTCTCCTGGTTCTTCTTTAAATAGACAAGCGATGTGTCAGATTGATAAAAATAATTTTATATTAATTACAGGAAGTAATCTTTCTAGAGGAGATTTAATAAATATAATGTTACAAGCTCATTGTAAGACAGGTACCAATTTTGATGGTGGTGGTTCAATAGCTTTATTATATAAATCAAAAAATAGCAATAATATTGAAACTATTATTGGTAATGGTAGATCTCTTACTGAAGTTGGATATTTTTCTGAACAATAAAAGTAGTTCTTATTGAACTACTTTTTTTGAGGATTTTTTTCTACTGTAGTAATTACTACATCCATTGGAACTGGTGGTTCTGGTTCTAGATATGTACCAACTATCTCATCAGTTAATACTTGTCTTACATTTTTTAATCTTTCTTGTTCTTCTTCTGGAAGAGCATTATATCTTACAATGTGTTTAAATAATTCGTCTACTTTGTTTTGTCTCATACAAAATACTAATATATTAGATTGAATAGTATTTTGTGTTAAGAAACTAGTCATTATTAAATCAAATATTTCTTCTTGACGAGTAAGTGCTAGTGATTCAAAGTCTTCTAATTCTTGAAATGATATTAAAGTTCCACCATAGTAATAAAACCAATGTTTTAATAAGTCTGTTTTTTCTTTTGGTGAATATTCTTCCCATTTTTTAGCTTTTTCCATTATAATTCCCCCCTGATGGTTTTTTATTCTACTATATTGATTATTATTTGTAAACAAATAAAAATACGCTTAATGCGTATTTTCTTTATTAAATATTTTATGGCAAAGCATACATTCTCCATATTTTTTTATATATTCTGAATTTTCTTTATCTTTGTTAACAAGATTAATAGCTTCTAATATTTTTCCTTGTAAAATACAATTATAAAATTGATCTTCTTTTAATTTTTTTTCTATATTAGAAAAACTATCTTTGAATATATTACCTAATGGCGGTACTAGTTCCCAATTACAAATGAACACATCACCCTTAATATCAATAAACAGATAAGGATGCTCAATAGTGTGTTGATTATTCATACACATCTTTTTTTCAACATATTTATCATCTAACTCAGCAGCTTTACCTATTGGTAATGCTTTGTCTTGAACTAAGTATCTTATAATAGGAGTATCTTCTGATTCGAATTGTTTTAAACTTCTAACTTTATCAAGTATTACTCCTCCACTAGCATGGAATGGATCATCAGAGAATCTTATTTCATCTACTCCAATTTTTTTTAACATTCTAAATTCTTTTTTGACATCTTTCATTTTTTTATAGAAATATATTCCATTAGATTGTACTTGAATATAAATATTTGGATTATGCTTTTTTATTTGTTTTATGGTGTATAAAAGGATTCCTTTATGCATGAATACTTCTCCACCTGTTAATGCTACAGCTTCGGTATTATCTGGTAATTTGTTTATTATCGTATCTATTTGAGTTTTACTCATTGTTTTCTTACTTAAACGATTTCCCATATAACAATGAGTACATCTTGCATTACATGATTCAGTAGTTATTATACTTATTCTATACATATTAATATGTTAGGAAAAATTCTAGATTATCCAAATCAGGTTCTAATGCTAATTGTGCTCTAATCATATCTAATACTTGATTATCGAATATAGAGCAACATGATGAACATTTATCTGGAACACTCTTACGAATTTTTTGGGCATGTTTTCCTTCCATTACTTTTTCTAGTTCGTTTTCATTACCAGTCATCTTGCAATAATGAGATCCTTCTACATCTTTTATTTTTTCCCAGTGAGTACATATAACTAAGTTAGGTCCATATAGTATTGGAGATACTAAAGAACTAAAGCATTGACTTGGTTTTTGTACTTCTTCTAATTTTCTATCGTAGTAAATATAATCTAAATTATGTGGTACTTGGATATGCATTAATCCATATTCTTCATAATTATCGTGTAAATCTGTTAATTCTTTAATAGTTTCTTTAGTTAGTTTATATTTTTCTATTTTTTCGCCCATAGGAATTAAGATTTTTACTATTTGGAAACTATCTGCACCTATTTTACCTAATCTTTTAGCAGTCTTTATATATCCACCTTCATTTTCAGGTCTCATACAAGTTCTTGCACCTATCATTAGTTCTCCTTCACGACCATATTCTTTTCTTTTTTGAACTAGTTTTTCAATTAATTTCATAGCTTTTTCATAAGTAAATGGATCTTTTACTCTTTTTTGAGCAGAATATATTTTATAAGCTTCTTCGTTTACTCCTGGTAAACTTATTCTAATATAATAAGCATATTTTGCTAGAGCATCTATTGTTTCTTCGTTTAGTTGAGATCCTGATGTAATATAAACACATTTCATATTACATTCTTCTGCTGCATATCTTATTAACTCAGCTCTATGTGGATACATATCTGGATTACCTTCACCAGACATTTCAAATCTTATACTATCTAGTCCTCTTTGTTTTGAGTATCTAGCTATTTCTTTTATTACTTTTTTATAGTGATCTATATCAAAATTAGTAAAGCCTAAGTTTTCAGCAGCCCAATTTCTAGTATCTACAGCTAGACAATCTTTGCAATGGAAATCACAGAAATTATAATCATGTGAATCTAGAGACATTATAGGTAGATTACTTATGTTATGTTTCATATACTCTAACATTGCATTAGCATAGTCTAAAATACTTAGTGGATAGTAATGTTGATTTTGAATTAAGTTTAATTCAAATATTACTCTATTTGTTTTTTTGTAAACTAGAACTAAGCTTTTAGCTTTCATTCTCTGTTCTTTAAAACTTAACCCTTTTATTCCTTTTGTTACATATTCGTTTGTTGTTTCATTTATTTTTAAACCAGATAGTTCAAAAACTTTTCCTTCTTTATCGAATAATAATTGCATATATCATTTCCCCCTTAATTAAAATACTTATTTATATATGGCAATACATCAATATTCATGTATTTGTTTGTACCCTCTTCTATTTCTTTCTTTAGTTTTTTACCTACTTTATATGCTAGATTGTAATCTTTTTTACTAATTATTTTATTATTTAGAGCTTCTTCTAATTCATCTTCATCGTAGAAGCTAACTTTGTTTTTATCTGGATAGCTTAGGATATCTAAATATAAATCTACATAGTATGGCATTTTATATTTTTCACCGTTTTCTAAGGTTATATCTACATAATAATCTATATAATTCTTTTTATTATCGAAGTAATGTCTAATATTATAATTTTCACCTAGTGGTGTTAATTCTACAACATAATAACCATTAGCTATATAATCGACCATTTCTCCTTTATCATTTGGTAATGAAAAGTTTTCTGTCATACTTTTGTATTTTTTTATTGTTATGAATAAGTCTCCTTCTTTTATTGTGACAATGTCATAATCAATAGCCTCTCTCATATAAGTATTAGTTATAAACTTTGTTCTTTTTTCTATGTACTTCTTTTTCATTTTTTAAGTCCTTTCTTTTACCAGTTTTTTACAATGGATTGGTTTTCCATCTAATTCGATATCAAAATGTTCTTTTTGTTGTTGAAAAGGATAATGATGATTAAATAAGAATCTTGATATTTGTTCATCATATTCATCTCTTGTTAATTTGCCTTCTAGATACATTTTTCTTAATGCATATTCTTCATAATTTAGGAATTGTAAGAGTTGACTTTCATTATCGTGTTCTGATTGTTTATAAGTATCTACACAATATGCTAAAAAGTCTCTAAAGCTTTTAGCTTTTACTAAGTCTTTATCTTTTATAGATTGATAAATTATATCAGTAATATCTTTGGTGTGATCACTAAAAAATATTTTAGCTTGGTTATCAAATAGAAATAATCCATTCTCGCCGTGAATCCTATCAAATAATTCTTCATCACTTGATTTTCTAATTAGCATACCATTGTATCTTATTGTAAGTGGAGTATCTATATAATATGTACATTCTATATATGGAACTATTTCTGGACTTATTTCTCCACCACTTAGAATTAAATCACTAGTTTCAACATTCTTCTTTGGTGTTCCATAATAATTGCCTCTAAAGTACTTGTATTCTATGAATTCTCCAGCTGCTAATCTTCTTTCAAATTCTTCTCGACTAATGAATTCGTAGTCAACAAGATTTTTTTCCATTGGTCGCATTGGTCTAGTCGTACAACTTATGGACCTTTTTAAGCCTTTTTGTTCTAAGTGAGAAGTTATGAAAGTTTTACCTGATCCACTTTTACCTAATATTAAAATCATTCTTTATCATCCCTTTCCATGTAGATTTTAACTTTACTATTCTCCTTTATTATAATATTTATTTCATCTAAAATGTCATTTTCATAGATAGAAGCACAGTCATCACATTCTTTGCCACATCTATTTAGAATGGTTAAATTATTTAAATCTTTAATACCCCATTCTTCTAAGTTATTAATCATTTTAAACACCTTGCATGGAAGAAGTATATCTTTATATAAATAAGGTTTTAATTTACAAGCATAACAATTTTTGCTATTTCGTTCATCTAATTCAAATCTCGGATAATATAGTTCTTTAAGATTTTTTACACTTTTAAATATTATTTCATCTTTGTATTTATTTTCTAATTTTCTAATCTTCTTTTCATATTTATCATCTATTATTACATTCTCTTTGTCTATAGGAAGTAATTCTTTAGATAGTTGATATATATCAACACCGTGTTGATTAAATGTTTTTATATATTCTTCGTAGTTATTAATTTCCTCTAGTTTTAGATATCCTTTTATATGAACTAAACTATTTGTATTTTTGAACTTATTTATTAAATCCAATCTTTTAATAAATTTATCTTGATCTAGATAGTTCCAATATATTTTAAAATATGAAATATCTTTTGTTACCTCTTTAAAAAAAGACAGAGGCACCTGTACCATGTCTTTTATATTTAAAGAGACTTTTAGTCTCTTGTTTTTTAATACTTTGATTAAGCTTTTAATGGTGTTGATATCTTTAGATTTATCAACAGTTATTTCAGCACATTTTAACTTTTTAAAATAAGCATTATTAAAATAGATATTATAATCAAGATCTTTATCTATCTTAATAATATCTATTTTAATAGGAAGTAAATATTTTAAATTGTCTACATAATCTTTTAAAGTCAAAGGGTACAAGTATAAAACTTGAGTGTTAGCAGTTTGGTATATAAGCTTCTTATTGTTTTTGATTATCAATTTTTGATTTAAATTTAAGTTGCTCATCTTTACCTCCTGTTCTACCCTTGTCTTCTTTTTTCAGTTTTATTATACCATTAATTTATTTATAGTAAACATACAATCATATAAAAGTTTTTTATGTACATATAAAAAGAAAAATAGAGTTGTACTCTATTTTGTCTTTTGCTTTTTATAATATTCTTCTAATGTTTCTCCGTTATTATGTAATTCTTCAGCTAGTTCTTTTGTTACATATCTAAAATGCCATGGTTCGAAGTTAAAACCAGTTATTTCTTCTTTACCTTTTGGATATCTTAGAATAAAACCATATTTATGAGCATTGTTAAATAACCATATTATTTCTGGGTCTGTTTCTAATTGTTCTTCTATCATTTCTCCATTACGTCTAAAAATAATATCAAAAGCTAAACCTGTTTGATGTTCACTACCTCCAGGAGGAGCTACATACTTAGTTGCATAGTCAAACCCTTTTTCTAATGCAGTTTTATTAAATACTCTTTCTTGATATTCATATGATCTAAATGATGAATCTATAAATATTTCATATCCTTCTTTTAAAGCAGCTTGTTGCATTTCTTTAAAATGAAGATATACTTCTTTATCAATTCTATTTATATAAGTAGAATCAATTTTAGAACCCATTGGTTCATGTACCTCTATAAGTGTTTCTGGTACATAATCACTTGGTAATAAGTTTTCTTTATTTATTAATATTTTATAATTCATATTATCACCTATTTGTTTCCAACTATTACTTTACCATCTAAATTACATATATAACAATCAGGTAGTTCTTTTTTTATTTTATTGATTACTTCTTTATTGTTTTCCATCTTTCTACTTACTAAAACACCTTCTATTAAAGTCATTGGTAATCCAAACATAATAGCAGATTCTCTATCTGTTGTAATAGCTGTTCTATTTATTCTATCTTCATTAATGAATTTATCTGCATATCTATAATCTAAAAATGGTTTTATTATTTCTTCATTGAATTCAGTATTCCATACATCATTATGTGCTAATTGTTTAGCATATTCTGATTCCATATTAAGAATAAATGCTATATGTCTTTTGTTAGCTACTAAACTAGGTATAAATCTTACTTCTTTAGTTTGTTCTCCACTATAAGACCATATATTAGGATTATTATTTATTCTTTCAGTTAATATATCAAATTGATGGTATGGAATTAACATACTTTTAGTTTGTGAACCTGGTCCTCTTCCAATATTATATGTCACTGTAAATCCACTATATAAATTAATATAATCTTTTAAAAGCATATCTTCTTTAATATTCCATACTCCAACACTATTGCATATCTTATTTGGTCTAGGCTCTGAAGTAAAATCTGTAGATACTAATCCATGAATCATAACATATTCAAATTCTTTTATACCACCTGCAATACCATGTATAAAAGTTCCTTTTTTTAATTTTACATCTTCACCTATATTATATTGGTTTTTAGGAATGGATATATCTTCTTGATAAAATAAATCTAAATGTTTTAATAGTATATCTTTTGTTTTTCCGTCAAATCTGTCATTTATATCTTTAGTATATTTTTCTTTTAAACTCTTTTTGTCTTCTCCAATTAGTCTTAGTACTTCTTCTTTAAATTCTTTATCATCTAAGAAAATATATTCCATGAATTCTGGATCATATTCTTTTATCCAATTTATAAAAATTTCTTTTTGGTTGCTATTAAATGTTTTAAACTCTTTTTTTAAGTAGTGATATTTTTCTTTTATAAATGTATTATATGCTTCTTTTGAGTAATTTATCTTTTTACATATATCTGTCAGTTCTTTCATATTATGGAGATATATTTCTAATCTTTCAAATTGCTTTGAATCTTTATTAGTTATAGATTTTTTGTTATATGTATAAAAATATGTACACATTTTTATTTCGTTATACTTGGCTCCACTTAATAATACTAAGTTATTAAAATAATTGTCTTCATGGAACCTTGTGTTATTAAAATGTATATCATTATCTGCTATGAAACTTCTTCTATATATTTTTCCGCAGACATTTCCGTTTGTACATAAATATCTATTATTTTTTTGTTCAAATAATACTGAATTAACTAAATCATATCCTTCTTCTATACTTTTTAGTAAAAATTCTAATGATTTAGGTGAAAAAAATTTATCATCACTATCTATAAAAGTAATATATTTACAATTTGTATTTTGAACACCTTGTTCTCTAGCAACTCCTGAACCACCATTTTTTTCTAGTCTTATTAACGATATATCTAAACTATTATATTTATTAATAAATGAATCATATTCTTTTTCTGAACAATCGTCTACTAACAATACTTTTACTTTATCTGCTATACTTTGTTCTTTGATACTTTTAATTGTATTGTCTAAAGTATCGTGTGCATTATAGCAAGGTATTATTATATCTATTATTTTATTTTCTTTAGACATACACATCACCTAATTAAATTATACTAAATAATATTAATTTTCTATATAAAAAACTGACTTATGTCAGCTTTTATTCTTTAGTTAATTCTTTAATATCGTCGTATTTTACTTCAATATAATTATCTAGTTCATTAATACTTTCAAATCCAAATAAGAATCCTGCATAATCATCACTTAAAACAGTATATTGTTTTGGATCTCCTGCTAAAATTGAATTACCAATTCTTTCTAAGTGTGTAAATTTAAATACATCATCTGTTATTATTATATTTTCATATTCTGCTACAACATATTTTTCAAATACTTTACCAGTTGATGTTTTTATTTTTATTTTAAAGATATCAAATAGATAGTTTCCTTTTGATTTAGTTCCTAAATAGAATTTATATGGTGTTAATTCTGTTATTGTCCCTTCAAAGCTATATCCGTTTTCAACATCTTGTCTAAGCAAAGCTGATGACTTTTCATTAATAGTTTTTCTTTGACTTTCAGATATGTCTTCTAGTTTACTTAAGTATTTTAATAGTCCTTCTACTTTATATGTTTTTTCTCTTTGACCGAATCTATAATTTTCACTTGATACTCTAATTTTAATTTCTTCATCTTCTGATAAATTGTTATCTTTTGATAACTTATAATTTATATCTGAGTTTTTCTTATTTGAAAAAGTTATTTCTGCTGTACCCATTCCATCTATACCTGAGAAAGTAACATTAACTCCCTCAAATGGGTCTTCTATATATTCTCTTGAATAATAGAATACTAATACTCCAATAAATAAAATAGCTAGTGCAATAATTACTCCAAGCGTTTTTTTAAATTTTGATTTAGCTTCATGTTCTCTTTGAGCTCTGTACTTACCTGATTCGTATTCGTAAGCTAATTCATGAACTCTTTTTTTAGCTTCTTCTAAAGTTTCGTCTTTTTCAATTAAAAATTTATATCTACAGTAGCTACAATTAGCTTCTGTTTGTTCTTCGTTTATATCCATTATTGCTCCACATTTTGGACATGTTAAATCTATCTTTTTCATAGCATCACCTATTATCATTATAGCATAATAAAAAAGCTCATATGAGCTTTTTATTATTTACCATGACAATTCTTATATTTCAAGTCAGATCCACATGGAATTTAATTGCATATTTTCTGCAATGATTTTCCTAATTTATGCCATTATTTTCATATAATGTGCAATATTTTTCACTCTTTAGGCTTTATAGTTATCTAAAAAGGTATCTAAAAAATGTATTTATATATACCATCATACTTTTTTATTACCTATTTATAGGCTATTCCATATACTAAAACATTTATATTGTTTAATTCTATTCTTAATTTCATGATACCTTTTGCGTCTAATTCTTTAGCCTTATCTATTAGTTCATTAATTGCATTATTCTTTGATGTATTTATTTTACTTTCCAATAGTTTATTTTCAATTCCTGTCAAATTACATATTGCAGTCCATATCATTGTCAATAGTCCAATGCCATAGCATGAGACACTCGTTATCACTTTAATTTCTTCAACATTATCAACTTTATTTTCTGTTAATTTCATATAAACCTTCTAATCTATAATTTTTGTATTGTCTTTTGTAGCTTTCTCATTACTCTTTACTATTGCCATAATATTACCAATATAAGAAATAATTATTAATATAATTCCACCATAATATTTAAGGTTTATTAATCCTTTGTTTTCTTCTATATATTCTTTCAATTGAAGGTCATGATCTAATACAGATGTATTCAAGTCTTTTACCCATTCATGTGGAGTTATATTATTAGCATATAGAATGATACCTATAATAAAAACAATAGTAGATATAGCCAATATCATTTTAATCCCTTTTTTATTATTAGAATTTATTAATTTCATAATACATAATGATAATAGGACAATATAAACTACTATAAAAGCTATAGTTAGCAATGTTTCAATCATTATAATCACCTCTTAAGTTGATTATATCACAATTTAGTACGTTTTCTTTATTAATAATAATATCTATTTTATGAACATAATAAAAGACTATCCAAAATAATACTGAATAGCCTTTTTAATTTGATTTTCAGGGTATCTAAAAGGTATATCTAAAACAAAAAAATTGCAATTTCTTGCAATTTTTATAATCAACAAAATTCTTTTAAACCGTTGATATTACTGGGTTTTAATACTATTTACCATGACAATTCTTATATTTCAAGCCAGATCCACATGGACAAGGATCGTTTCTTCCTACTTTGTTAGCATTTTTAATAGGAGTTCCTTTTACTTTTAGATGTGTATCATGAACTATTTTATTGTCTCTTTGTTCTTTTCTTTCAGTATTTTGTCTTACTTCTGCTCTTAGTAAGTATACAGATATTTTTGATTCAATGTTAGACATTAAGTTATCAAATAATTCGTATCCTTCTAATGTATAAGCTTGTAGCGGATTAGTTTGTCCATATCCACGAAGACCAATACCTTCTCTTAAGTGTTCCATATCACCAATGTGATCAACCCATGCTTCATCGATAACTCTTAAAGCAATAGCTTTTTCAAATTCATTAATGATTTCTTTAGGAATATCTTTTGTCTTTTCTTTATAGTCTTCTTTAACTTTATTAGTTAAGAATTCTTTAATTTCTTCAGCATCAGACATATCTTCTAATTCTTCTTCATCTAGTTTATTAACTTTTAGAAGATTAGTATTTAAGTATTCAATGATTTCTGATTTATCATCATCAGTTAGGTAACCTTCTGGTTCAATATGAGAATCTACTAAGTTAGCAATATTGCTATCAAATGTAGCTTCTGTTCTTTCTGTAATTGATTCTTGATCAAGAATTTCATTACGTCTTGAATAGATGATTTCTCTTTGTTCATTCATTACGTTATCGTAATCAAGTAATGATTTACGAGTATCGTAGTTGTTACCTTCAACTTTTCTTTGAGCTTGTTCAATTGATTTAGTAAATGATTTAGAACGGATAGCTTGATCTTCTCCAAATCCAACTTTGATTAACATATCTTTAATCTTATCTGTACCAAATCTTCTCATTAAATCATCTTCAAATGATACGAAGAATTGAGACATACCTGGATCTCCTTGACGACCAGAACGTCCACGTAACTGATTATCAATACGACGAGATTCATGTCTTTCTGTACCAATTACACATAAACCACCAAGTTCAACAACACCTTCACCTAGTTTGATGTCGGTACCACGACCAGCCATGTTAGTTGCAATTGTAATTGCACCTTTTTGACCAGCTTTAGCTATGATTTCTGCTTCTCTTTCATGGTTCTTAGCATTTAATACTTCATGTTTTAGTCCTTCTTTTTTAAGAAGAGCACTTAATTTTTCGTTGTTTTCTACTGAAATAGTACCAACTAGAATAGGTTGTCCTGTTTCATGTATTTCCTTGATTTTTTCTACGATAGCTTTAAATTTACCTCTTTCAGTTGCATATACTAAATCTGGTAAATCTTCTCTTATAACAGGTTTATTTGTAGGAATTTGGATAACATACATGTTGTAAATATCTCTAAATTCTTCTTCTTCTGTTTTAGCAGTACCTGTCATACCTGACAATTTAGCATACATTCTAAATAAGTTTTGGAATGTAATTGTTGCCATTGTTTTAGTTTCTTCATTTATTTTAACTTCTTCTTTAGCTTCTAATGCTTGATGTAGTCCATCACTAAATTGACGGCCATGCATTAAACGTCCTGTAAATTGGTCAACGATAATAACAGCTCCATCTTCTACTACGTAATCAACATCTAGTTTAAATCCATAGTTAGCTTTTAAAGCTTGGTTAATATGGTGAACTAATACAGCATTTTCTAAATCATAAAGATTATTTAAATGGAAAGTCTTTTCAATTTTTTCTACTCCACTTTCAGTAAGTGAAACACTCTTAGTTTTTTCATCTACTGTATAATCATCTTCGTTTAACTTTTTAGCAGCTCTATCAGCTGATGTATATAAGTCTTTAGAATCAAATTTACCACCAGAAATAATTAATGGTGTACGAGCTTCATCGATTAAGATTGAGTCAACTTCATCGACAATACAGAAATTAAGAGGTCTTTGAACTCTATCTTGAGCTCTAACAACCATGTTATCTCTTAAGTAATCGAAACCAATTTCGTTGTTTGTTGAATATAATACATCGCAGTTATAAGCATCTCTTTTTTGTTGAGGTGACATTTCACGCATGTTTAAACCAACAGTTAAGCCTAAGAATCTAAATATGTTCCCCATCCATTCTGAGTCACGTTTTGCTAAGAATTCGTTAACTGTTACAATGTGAACACCTTTACCAGTTAAGGCATTTAAATATGTAGGCATTGTTTCTGTTAATGTTTTACCTTCACCAGTTTTCATTTCTGCAATATTACCATAGTGAATTGCTAAACCACCTAGTATTTGAACAAAGTATGGTTTTTCACCAATAACACGGTAAGCTGCTTCTCTTACTACTGCGAATGCTGGAACAAGAATATCTTCTAATGTTGCTCCATCTTCTAATTGTTTTTTAAATTCTTCTGTCTTAGCACGAAGTTCTTCATCGCTTAATGCTTCCATTTCTTCGCTAAGATCATCTATTTTGTTTGCTATCTTTTCAAATCTCTTTAACTCTTTGTATTCAGAGTCTACTAATTTTCTTAAAAATCCCATTCGGCATTCCTCCACGCAATATATTTTAACAAATTAATGTGTAAATATCAAATTATAAATATCGTTTTTTAGTGTTTTTTAGGCGAATTTTGTTCTTTTGATAGATCATGACTAAAGGCATAATCAGATACTTCTGTAAAATTTGCATCATAACCATATCTATCTTGACCAAATTTAATCCACATTTGACCAAAATCTAAACCTTTATCAAACCATTTTGTTACTCTAGGATCTCTTGCTGTAGAATTATTTTCTTGATGATTTAGATCAACATTTTTTCTATCACCATATAGTTTTGCTTGTAAATCGCATTCTAACTTATCACAATGATATGCAAAATCTGCTTCTTTAGTTTTTCTTTCGTCAAATTCTAGTATTAGTTGTTCCAAAGCTGGAGCTGAAAGAACTTCTCCAAATATTTTGTGTATTGCTTTATGACCTTCTACTGCTTTATCTTCACTTGATACTTCAAATAATGTCTTGTCTCCAATAATTATTTCTTCTGTTTCATGAATTGCTAACATTAAAGATACTTTTAATAAATCAATATCATATTCATATGCATGATACATACCTATAGCAAGCATTTGAACACCATAAATATGTTCAGCTATACTTTCTACACGTTCTGCTTCAACATTCCAGTTTAACCATCCTGTACGGATAATATTTTTTAATTTGTTACACAATAAGTAGTATTCTACTACTTGTTTTGCTCTATTTTCCACCAAAATCACACCCTGTTGTCTACTATACCATTACAAAGATTTTTATGCAATAAAAAAGGAGCTTTTTGCTCCTTATTTCATATTGATAATACCATAGTTGCCATCTTTACGTTTGTACAACACTGATACACATTCTTCATCTATATTTTTAAATACAAAGAAATCGTGATTTAGAAGTTCGATTTGTAATATTGCTTCTTCTTCATCCATTGGTTTCATAGATATATTTTTTCTTTTTACTATTTTACTTTCGTTAACTTCTTCTTCAGTTTCATTGTCTTGATAATCGAAATTGAAATCTAAAGATTCAACATTCTTGTATTTTTTATTTAATCTGTCCTTATTCTTTCTAATTTGTCTTTCTAGCTTGTTGATTACTAAGTCAACTGCTGCATAAAAGTCTTCATGAGATTCTTCAGCTCTTAGAGTAAATCTCTTTGTTAAGGCAGTTACTTCAATAATTTGTTCCAAGCCTTTAATCTTAACAAGTACATTAGCAGTTATTTCTTCTGGATTTTCAAAATATTTATCCATCTTAGATAACTTCTCTGTAATGTAAGATTTCATACTTTGAGTTACTGTGACTTTGTCGCCACGAATATTGTACTTCATATTCATCATCCTCCGTAATTAAATTATACCATTTATTAAGATATATTTCTATATTAAGAAATATTAAAATGATAATTTGCTTATATTTTCAATGTTCACTTTCTTAGGCATATTGTCTGTTATTATTTTTTCATAATAGTTTTCTAAGAATTCTACAAATTCTTCTCCAAAACAATATTCTAAATATGCAATATATTTATCATATAGTCCTGAACATTTTAAACTTGTCAAATTAGCTATTATTTCAAGGAATATATTGTCATTATTACTATAATAATCTTCTCCATGTCCAGATGATACCGGGCCTTTTTCTACGTTAGTAAACATATCCTTTTCATATCTAATTCCTCTTGTATGTGATTTACCTTTTGTAAAAGCATCTATTATGTCTTCTAGGTTAGTTATTAATTGAAATTCAATATACTCTGGAAATTGTGTTATTCCTTCCATATTTCCATTTTCTAATATTTTTTGTTGAATTACTTTAGATAGTTCTCTTTTTCTAATTTGTAATGTTTCTATAACAGATATACATCTACTTGGTGTTTTGGGATCTGATTCTAAAGAGGCAATTAATGATTCAAACTTTTTAGGTATCTCATAACCATTACCAAAGTAGTGCATGGCATGACCTAATTCATGAAAGAATATACTATAACTACTTATGTTTTTATCTAATAAAATTTCACCATTTCTATAAAATACAGCATTTCCTTCTATATTATCTAGGTAAAATATAAATTCAGGATGAGATTCTTTTATTGAAACTAATATTTTACATATTAAGTTATATTCATTAATATTAACACTTTTTAAATATTGTAATGCTCCTTTTAAATAGTTTATTTCAGCATCACCTAAATCTCTATATAATTGTAATATTTCTTCCATAGTATCATCTCTATTTTGATTATATCATATAAAAAATATTTATCTGTTGATAAATATTTAGTTATTAACATTATTCTGGTATTATTGTCTCTGGATTAATTAGTGTTCCTTCTTTGTATACTTCAAAATGTAAGCAATTATCTTTTTCATTTTCTAGTTTATTAGATCCACTTTTACCTAGTATATCTCCTGTTTTAACTGGATCTCCTACTTTTACAGTAATATCTTTAATACTTTGATAGATTGTATGATATCCATTATCATGTTCTATTTCGATTATATTACCCATTATTTTGTCTTCTTTAATATTAGTTATTTTACCATCATATATAGCTACTATTTCAAATTCATTATCTGATGAATATAGAATACCTGTATTAGGCATATAGATGTTTTGATATCTAATTAAAGATTTTTCTTGTTTTTTACTATCGTCATTTCTATCATAGTAGTATTTACTAATACTTACTTTATCTCCTTGATATGGTTTTATAATTTCTGTTTGTATTTCGTTATTAACATCAATGGTATTATGAATAATAGCATCTGTTACATATGTATCTTCTATAGTCATATCATGGTTAACAATATTGGCAATTACATAATATAGTACTAAAGAACAAGTTAGAACAAATAATCCTAGAGCTGGTAGAACCCAATCTTTTAATTTTAATTTAGTCATATATATTTCCTTTCTAATTGTTAGTTTTTACCAATTAGAAGGAATTATACTTAAATATTATTTATTTCTGTATTTTGATAATAGTACTTTAATATATCTTCATATTTATAACCTAATTTAGCCATTTCATTAGCTCCATATTGACTCATTCCTACTCCATGGCCATATCCTCTAGTAGTTATTTTAATATTATCTAATACTTCTATATCAAAATCAGTAGATCTTAAACCTAATAATTTTCTAAACTTAGTTCCTTTAAATAATTTGTTATTAACTTTTAAGTTATCCACTCTATTTGATTCATCTCTTGTTATATTAGATATGGTTATATTGTTACAAGTAATGGATAGTTTAGTACAGAATTCTTCTTTAGGTATTTCTACTATTTGTTCTATATCTTTTTCAAAAGGAGAAGATATTATATTTAAGTAGTCATTTTGTTCGTTAAAAACGTTTAATGAAGATTCTGTATAACCATTACTTTTAGAATAGTAATAAGCTTTTATAGGTTTATTATTATATGTAATTATTTTGTCTTTAGTTGATAATACTGCTTCTTTAATTTTGTTATAGTATTTATCGTAATTATCTTTCCATTTATTTCTTAGTTCATCATCTGATAAGTATACTTGATCTGATATTGTACCAGATATAATATCTTTACTTAGTAAATGGTTGATAACATAAGTACGAGAAGCGATTGCTTGGGCTTTTAGCGCTTCTTCTTCAAAGGAAGCTGGCATTTCTCCACCCACTACACCTATTACATATTCTTCAAGTGGTATTTCTAATAATTCATTATCTTTGTTTACTTTAATAATTATATTTTTATCCATAATAAAATTAGTTTCTTTATGAAAGAAACTAATTATTGTTATTGGTATTAATACTATTACTATTATAAGTAATTTCTTATTCAATAGAATCATCCTTTTATAATAGAAGTTAAAGATATAAAGTCATATATAAAGTTAGTTGATAAGTAACTAAGAGCAATACTTATAAGTATTACTAGTACTCTAGCTTCGATAGCTTTATTTGTTTTGATAAAACCATCAAAGTTAATACCAGATGTAGCATAGATACTTAGCATTAATGTTATTACATAAATATATACTTTATAACTCATTATATGTACCATTTTCGTAATTTATGATTTTACTTACACGACGTTTATGTCTTTCTTCATCAGATGGTTCTGTTTTAATAAATTCTTTAATCATTTCTACTAGTTCTGGAACTGGTTGTTTATAGCTTAGTGCAATTATATTAGCATGGTTGTGTTCTCTAGTTAAATGAGCTTGTTCTACGCTAGAACAGTGTCCACAAAGTACACCATTTACTTTATTAGCTGCAATACTCATTCCTATTCCAGTACCACACATTAATACTCCTAAATCTACTTCGTCACTAGCTACAGCTTCAGCTACTTTAAAAGCAAAGTCTGGATAATCATCTGTATCATAGTTATTAGTACTATAGTCTACAAACTCTACATCTTTGATTAAATTTATTATTTCTTTTTTTTCGTTTACACCATTATGATCAGTTGCTATTGCTATTTTCATTTTCTTCACCCTTACTATTCATTGCTTTTTCAAATACTGGTAATAATCCTATACCATCTGTTCTATGAGGTGGTAATTGATATATATCATGTCCTGGGAATTCATTAGCTTCAATTAAGAATGGATCTTTTTCTCCAAGACATACATCCCATCCAATATATTTAATTTGTGGTATTTCTTTCATTGCACTAAGTACAAATCTTTTTATTCTAGGCCATTTTGGTACTTGGAACCATAATATTGGTTCATCAGTAATAGGATGTCTTTCATATAAGTTCATCTTTTTATCTATAGCTAGATAATCAATAATACCAGTATCTATATTAATAGGAGCTGCTAAGCCATCACTATTAAAGTTATCTACTACATTATTGTTATTACCAATACGTAGATAAGCAGCTACTATCTGATTATTTAATGTAACTATTCTTATAGTATTAATAGATGTTGGATGAAGTGCTGATATTTCTTTACATTGTTTAGCAACTTCTTCTACTAAATATCTTTCTGTTTTTAAGATATCTTCATATACTTCTTTAACATTCTTTTTAGTTACTTTAACTTTTTCAATACCTTTACCACATGTACCATCTACTGGTTTAATCATTATTTCATTATGTTTTTCAGTAAATGCTACAAATTCATCATAGTTATCTTTAGTAACTTCCATCCAATCTCTTAATAGGTATTTATGGAATTTTTTATTGAATTCTAATTTGTTTCTAAAATAGTGATAGTAATTTGGGTCATTAAATCTTTTAACAATACTATTATTTATTCCTCTAGTAATAATAGTTTTTCTTTGTTTTTCATTTAAATCATACATTTCAAATAGACGATAATCTAAGTAACCAGCTTGGTATTTTAGACCACAATGAACTATATCGAAGAATAAAAATATTTTACTCTTTCCTGTTTTTTTATGAATTTCGTCAATTGTAGCAAAGAATCTCTTATAATCCATACTTGTTATTCTTTGAAATAAGTACTTTATTTTACCCATATTAACCACCTAAGTATAGTATACCACATTTTAAAGCATTATAAAAAGGGCGTTTGCCTTTTTTTATTCGAAATATTCTTTAACGATTTTATATACTTCTTTTGCCTTAGCTTCTTTTTTAGGATTACATTTTCCTTCTTCATTACATTTTAACTTACCATCAATTACTTCAATATAGTATTTATCATTTATATCAAATACCATAGTTCCAATATTAGCATAACTATGGGCAAAGTCTTTACATATTATACTTGTATTAGAATCATTATAAAATATATTACCTGATATTAAATCAATTAGTAAACTATATTTTTCATTTTTCAATTCATAAATATTTTCACTTTTTTCAATAAATCCTTTTTCTACTAATCTTTTACCTAATACAGAATAACTCTTATTAGATGTTTTAGGTTCCTCGATACCTATTGGTTCTATTTCTTCTTTTTCTAATTTGTCTGTTGTAAGTATTACTTCTTTATCTAATTCTATTACTTCTTTTTTAGATTCTTCTCCTTGTTGATAGAAAATTGTTATACTCCAGTTATCTAAGTTTTTAAGTTTTTCATCATTAAACATATCGTTATATCCATTTTTTTCTTCTACTACTGTTGGTATAGGATTTCCTTTAGAAAGAATTAATTTATCATTATAATTTATACTATAACTTAGAATATTTTCTTGAGGTACTAAATCTGGATTTTTAGAATATATTCTACCAGTAACCATTATTGTTTTTTCTGGAGAAGTGATTACTAGCATGTCATTGATATCAAATAATTCTCCACTACCATATAGTTTAGTTACTTGTGTTTTATCATAGTTTGTTTTATAGAAGTTTCTATATGTTAATACCTGATTAGTTATTAACAATGCAATTATTACTAAAGCACTTAGTATTACATAGATAAGTATTCTTTTATCTTTTTTTTCTTTATATTTAATGTAATCTATTACTTTTTCTTCTTTAGTTGATTCTTCTCCGTTTAGTAATTCTATAACAGAAGTATCTAAAGCCTTCGCTAAATTTTGTAGATTACCAATATCAGGAATTCCTCTACCTGTTTCCCATTTACTTATAGTTTTTTCACTTAGGTGAGTCATATCTGCTAGTTCTTGTTGAGTTAATCCTTTTTCTTTTCTCTTTTTAGAAATATATTTACTTATTTTTTCTGTATTCATATAAATCTCTCCTTGATAAAACTTTATCATAAAATATTTTATTAAGTTACCTACTTAGAGTAGGATTAAAAATTTAACACAAATTAAAAAGGCTTAAAGCCTTTTTAATAAGTATAGGTTAAGCCCTGCATTCCATCAAAATAATTTCTAATAATTGGATCACTAAAATATAATACTCCACCTAATCCTGAAGATGAAATGGTATAACTCATTGCATTTGATTTTGTTATTGACGAATTTCTAGCGTGTTGGTATGTTGCATATATTGTTCCTGGATTAGACGAAAAATAAGCTTGTAAGTCCATCGTATGCCCTGTTGCATTATCATACATATTCATTGTAATTCCAACTGCATTTGAAAATTCTTTTGTATTTGTTCCGTTTCTTAAATATGTTGTGTATACAAAATTTCCGTTTTTAGTTGCACTTTGCATTCCTTCAATATGCGTTGGTGTTACATTGTTTGTCCATCTAAATGCAATATCATCAAATTTTGTTATTAAAGGAACAGTATACCATTGTAGAAACACTTCAACAATATATGTATTTCCTTCTTTGCCTATTCCTAAATTTACTCTTTTATAATTTGTTTCGCGACATACATCATAACCGTAATCAGGTCCATAACAATCTGTTGTATCGCTTTTTTGATTAAGATTATTTTCAATTTCTCTTTTTGATATTTCTTTTTCTTGTGTAATTAGAATATCATTATACTTATTATAATATGTTGTTGTTTCAATATATTTTTCTATGTTTTTTTCTTGCTCAGCAAAAACTATTTGTGATGTAATAATTATGCTTAACATTGTAAACATTATTCTTTTCATATATTTAATTCCTTTTTTCTAAAAATACTCTTTTACAATTTTTAAGTATTCTATAATTTCTTTTTTTGATTTCTCACTACAAGTAAGCCCTTTTACGCAATTAACTACATTATTTTCTAATAAAAATATTTCTCCTTTCTCATTAAATCTATCTTTTATTAATCCTCCTTCACCTTTATTTTGAATAAAATACGAAAAATCTATGTATTTTGGATCATAATATCTATTGTCAACAAGTATTATTAAATCTCCTTTAAAATCAAACAATATATAATAGTTATTATCTTTTAGTTCAAACATATCGGTACCTTTTTTTTCAAACCCTTTTGATATTAACTTTTCTTTTAACTCTGAATAATCTTCTTTTTCTGATTGTTCATCTGGTGTGGCTATTGGTTCTATTTCTTCTCTTTCGTATTTATTTGTAGATAGAATTTGTTCTGTGGATAGTTTTATTTCTTCTGATAATTCTTTATTTTCTTTCTTGTAGTAAATAGTTATTGTCCATTTATCTAAATTATTTAATGCTTCTTCATTAAATAATTCATTATAACCATTTAGTTCTTCTACTACAGATGGCATTAATGACATATATGGTCCACCATGTGATTCGATATGTTTGTTATCATAGTCAATTGAATAACCTATTATATTATCTTCTGATACTTCAGTATTATTCTTACTAACAATTTTACCTGTTACCATTATTGTTTTTTCTGGAGAAGTTATAACTAGCATGTTATTGATATCAAATAATTCACCTTCACCATATAATTTAGTAACTTGAGTTTTATCATAGTTAGTTTTATAGAAATTTCTATATGTTAATATCTGATTAGTTATTAACAATGCAATTATTACTAATGCACTTAGTATTACATAGATAAGTATTCTTCTATCTTTTTTGTCTTTATATTTAATATATTCTACTGTTTTATCTTCTTTTTGACCTCCTGATAGTAATTCAGATGTTGTTATACCTAGTTCTTTACATAATGGTTCAAATAAAGGATAGTCTGGCATTCCTCGACCATTTTCCCATTTAGAAATAGCTTGGTATGTTACACCTAGTTTTTCTGCTAATTCTTGTTGAGTTAAATCATTTTCTTTTCTTTTTTTGGCAATAAATTTTCCTATTATTTCTTGATTCATAATAATCCTCCTTTGCCAATTTAATTATATCTAATGGAAATAAAAAAGTATCTAAACTAATTGTTTAGATACAAACAAAAAAGAAGCTATTAAGCTTCTTGATCGTAACCGAATTTTTTGTTGAATTTTTCAACTGCACCAGTCTTTTTAGCTTTACCTTGTTTTCCTGTATAGAATGGATGACATTCTGAACATACTTCAACATGTATTTCATCTTTAGTAGATTTAGTCATGAAAGTAGCTCCACAAGCACAAGTAACTTTACAATCTTTCATTTCTGGATGAATTCCCTTTTTCATATTCATTCTCCTTCCGCCATGTTTTATCCAAAACATAGTAATTTCTTCGTCTTATGTATTATATCATGATTTTATTTAGTTGCAAGTATAAATTATTTTTTTTGGTATTCTTTTACAATTGATTCTATGCCTTCAATTGTTCTTAATTTTGTTCTATCTATTCTTGTAGTTTGAATATATATATCATAGTCTTCTAATCTTGAGAAGAGTTCAATATACACGTAGGAATCAAGAATACCAGATTCTACTAAGTCTATTCCATCTTCAAATACTGCTTCATCTTCACAAATTTCATATAATATTTGTCTTACATTTATCATAATTCTTGCAAAGCCTTTCTATCAATCTTACCATTTTGATTTAATGGTAATTTATCTATTAATACTATTGTTTTGGGCATCATATAACTTGGTATTTTTTTACCTAGTTTTTCTTTAATATAATTTGTTTCTTTATTTGATACAACATATGCTTTTATTGTTTTTACAATATTATTTTCATTATACTTAGCTACTACAGCTGCATCATCGACACCATCTATCAGTTTTAGGTTATATTCAATATCATTTAGTTCTATTCTATACCCTTTATACTTAATTTGAGAATCTTTTCGCCCTATACAATATATTTTTTTATTTTCTATATACCCTATATCTCCTGTTTTATAACAATTTATGTTATTTTCTTGATAATATCCACCTACAACATTTCCTAAGTATCCGTTAAATACGCTATTACCTTTAATTACTATTTCTTCTTCAATTATTTCTACATTAGATGCTAAGTTATCAATTTCTCCAACTGGTAATATCTTATCTTTACACATTTCCTTTGTAATTAAGATTGCTGAAATTGCGGATGTTGCTTCTGTAGGTCCATAAGCATTAATGATTTTTAGATTAGGAAAAGATTTATAAATTTTTTTTACTAGAGATGGTTCTAGTTGTTCTCCACAAAAATATACACATTCAAAATCTGGACATGTTTTTTCGTTAAAAGAATCATCTACTAAGCATAATTTCATATATGTAGGTGTCATAACTGCAATATTTATTTTTTCTTCTGCAAAGATATTGTTTGATGTTAAAAAGGAACAAGATGATTTATCTTCTGTTACTAGGGTATGACCATTATATAGTGAATAATATATATCAGCTACACTTAAGTCAAAAGAAAAACTTGCTTGGTTTAAAACTCTTTTATTTTTGTATTTTTTTAAAGGGTTTAATTTACTTATCCAATTAGTAAAGTTTTCAAGGTTACTTATTGATATAGGAACACATTTTGGTTCTCCAGTACTTCCAGATGTAGAAATAATATAAGCAATATCATTTTTATAAGTAATATCATCCTTTTGATTATATTCTATTAAGTCTTCTATTTTTTTTATCTCTATATCTTCAATATCAATTTTTCTTTTTGTTATTATTAAACTAGCATTTGATAATTTAATAATTTTTTCTATTCTCTCTTTTGGGGTACATGTTCCAATTGGTATATAAGGACGATTTGATATTAAACAAGCTATTATAGAAATAATCATTTCTATTTCTTTGTCTCCATATAGTATTATTGGTTTACTATCTTGTTTCTTTAAATACGATGCATAAGTATTAGCTTTTTGATATAAATATTTATATGTTATTTTATCTTTACCTACTACATAAGCTGTTTTATTAGGTTCATTTAAACTGATATTCCTTATTTTATCTATAATACTAATCATTTTTTATTTGGTCCTTTGGAATTAAATCATAATCATATAATACTTCTGAGTGATTATCTAAGATTAATTCTTTTTTTATTTCTTTTTTAGTCTTTTTATCAATAGTTATTCTATATACTTGTGAGATTCTAAAGTATTTTTTACCTTCTTTTTTGAAATGATGGTTTTCTTCTACTAATTTATATCTATATGGTATTTCTTTTTCACTTCTTAATTCTCCACATACTTCTCCATCTTCAACCCATGTTAGTAATTGAACATTTTGATCTGTTGTGTTTTTAAAACGATAATCAGTATTGCTATAACTTACAGATGTTCCTGTACCAAATGGAACTCTTCTTCTATCATCAGGAAATAAAGTATCTGAATGATGATGGATTTCTGTTGTTTCTAACGGACTATTTAGAACTAAATAATGGATTAGATTAGCCATCTGACATAATCCACCACCAATACCTGCACCAAAGCCATCAGGATTTATAACTAATCCTTCTTTGTAGCCTTTTTTCTTAGTTGGTTTTCCTAAAATTCTCCAATAAGAAAAAGTCTCTCCTGGTTTAATTATTAATCCATTTATTTCATTACAAGCAATTTGAATATTAGTAACTTTGCTTTTTTGCAATTCCATATCTACACCATTTAATTTTCTTAGCAGTATAGAACTGTGGCTTTTTATTATATTTGGTAATTCTTTGTCTGATTTTGTTTTAGCTATTTTTTCATGTAAAAAAAAGTCTTTTAAATATCTTAACACTATTTCTTTTTTGCAAGATATTTCATAACATACTGGATTTATTTGGCAGAATAGTTTTCTTCCCATATTTATCATCCTTCCTTGAATATTATAACATGCTTGTTGAAAGATTTAATTATTTTAATTATAATTTTTTTGAGGGATGTTATGTATTTTTTTATAAGAAATATTAATGATTATAATAATGACTATTTAAATGAGTTTAGTTCTTCTATTTATGCTGAGAAAAGAAATAGAATTGATAAGTATAAAAGATATGACGATAAGAAAAGATCTATCATTGGGGAAATAATCATCTCAGAATTATTGAATAAGTATTATAAAATTGATTATAAATCTTTAAACATAGTAACTAATAAATATGGTAAACCTTTAGTTACTAATATCAATATTTTTTTTAATATAAGTCATTCTTCCGATTTAATTGCTGGTATTGTATGTAATAATGAAGTTGGAATTGATGTAGAAAAAGTTAAAGATGTTAGTGATTCTTTTATTAGTCAATATTCAACTAAAAAAGAAATAGATTATATTTCATCTGATAAGAGAAAAGCTTTTGAAATATTTTGTTTAAAGGAAGCTTATTTTAAGATGAAGGGTACAGATTTAAGTAATTTATTATCAATTGAGTTTAGTATTAATGATTCTTCTGTTGAATGCAGCGAAGATAATGTTTATTGCGAATTACATTATTTAGATAATTATATAATTGCAATATGTAAAAAGAATTCCTAATTAGGAATTCTTTTTTGAAAATATAGATAAAATTTTTCCAACACTATGAGCAATAGAATCAGCATTTTCTGTTGCTATAACTTTAAATACGGCTTTACCACCTACTGTTAAAGCAGATATTAATGCTGTTACAATCATTGTTACTAGAACAATGTTCCAATCAAAGTATTCAGCTAGATTAAGTGTTAGGACTGCTCCTAAACTACCACTGACAATACCACATATATCACCAATTACATCTTGGCAGATTGATGATACTTTAGTAGCATTTTTTAGTAAATATACAGCTTCTTTAGCGCCTTTTAATTTTTTAGATGCTTTTGCATGAAGACTTGATTCTTCACTAGTTAATACTGCAACACCTATCATATCGAAGATTATTCCTACTGCTATAACAAGAATAATTAGTATAGCAAGGATAAAAGTATTAAATGAATTAGCTATTGCTGATGAACCTCCACTAAATAGTAATGATAGGATAAAAGACAATAAAAAAACTTTATATATCCAGTTAATGTTTTCTTTCATATTAACTCTCCTTATAAAGTAATTATTCAAAAACAGTTTATGGTAATATCATAAATTAATTTTACGGCTTTGGTCGAGTTGAATTTCTCAGTTTCCAACCATCAATTACTATCCGGGGATTTCTCAATTACAGGAAACTATCGATTGTTGCCTTGATCGATTACTCGATTACCACTTAGTCCGCACTTCAAACCTTACGATACAAACACCCTAGAGACTTTCTCACACACAAAGTGACTATCGTTATTCGCTTTTGCAATCATGTTTTCAATTTCTATCCCACATGATCACTCACGACGCGCACCTGTATCTTTGCTGCTGACGGGATAAAAGGATCTCTGCTATATGCCGTTATAGCTTGTCCTTAAATCTTAAATTATATACCCACCCGAATCTGGGCGAATCAAGCAAGTATACAAAGTGTCATTCGGTACAACTGGTAGATTTTTAGCCCTACCTTCAGATAATGTTTGTGACTAGGATAATGCACCACAACATGATAGAATTTTAACAGATTTTACATAATTTGTCAAATTCGGCTCTACTATTAAATTTATGCTTGACTTAACAAAAGAAGACTAAAATTAGTCTTCTTTTTCTACTATTTTAATATCTGCTCCGACATTAGTAAGCTTTTCAATTATGTTTTCATATCCTCTTAAAATATGTTCTATTTCATTAATAGTTGTTTTACCTTTAGCTCTTAGTCCTGCTATTACCATAGCAGCTCCTGCTCTTAGGTCTGTTGCTACTACTTCATCTCCTCTTAATGGAGTTGGTCCAGTAATAATAGCTGTTCTATCTGTAACTCTTATATCTGCACCCATCTTTTGAAGATATTTAACATGTCCCATACGGTTTTCATATATTGTTTCTTCAAAGATTGATACTCCATCTGCTTGAGTTAGTAAAACACTCATTGGTTGACCTAAGTCAGTAGCAAATCCTGGGAATACTAGAGTTTTTACATTTATTGGTTTATAACTATCTGGTTTACTTAGTGTAACTGAGTTATTGGTAATATCTAGTTTAACTCCCATTTCTTTTAACTTAGATAGTAAAGCATCTATGTGATCTTCAATAATACCATCTATTTTTAGGTTTTCTCCTACTAAGGCTCCAATAATGGTATATGTACCAGCTTCGATACGATCTGGTATTACATCTATAACACCTTTACCTAGTTTTTTAACACCTACTATTTTTATTTCGCTAGTACCAGCGCCAGTTATTTTAGCTCCCATATTGTTAAGTAGAGATGCTATATTAACTATTTCTGGTTCTTTAGCTGCATTAGAAATGTATGTAGTACCTTCTGCTTTAACAGCAGCTAACATAATGTTAATTGTTGCTCCTACTGAGGCAAAGTCTAAATATATTCTAGCTCCTTTTAGTTTATCTGCTTTGAATATATATTTATTACCTTCTATTTCTACTTTAGCTCCTAGTTTTTTAAAACCATTGATATGGAAATCTATTGGTCTAGAACCAATATTACATCCTCCAGGGAAATAAATCTCTGCATAATGGAATTTAGCTAGTAATGCTCCCATAAAGTAGTAAGATGCTCTTAATTTTTGAGCTAGTTCTTCTGGAACTACTTTATTTTCTATTTTAGATGTATCTATATGCATTACTTCATCTTTATATTCTACTTTACCATTTAATAGTTCAATAATATCTATTAATGCAATTGTATCGGATATATTTGGAACGTTATAAAGTGTTACTTCTTCATCGGAAAGAATAGCTGCTGGAATTAGTGCTACTACACTATTTTTAGCTCCACTTATTTTAATTGTTCCTGTTAAAGGCTTATTGCCTTTTATTATCATTTGTCTCAATCAAATCGCCTACTTCTTATTTAAGAATAGAAATAATTTTCTTTCTCAACTTTAATATATTATTAACTAGAAGTTTTGTCAATTTAAAAATTTTAATTGCCCGATTTTACGCAAATTTATCAAGTATTTCTTTAATATAGAATTTGTATTCATTTTCTTCTTTTTCTTGATCTATAAGACATAGTGGTGGATAGATAACACACCACCAGTTATTACCTTTAGCTTCTCCTAAGGATATTACTAATGATTCGTATTCTCCTTCTTCATAGTTAACACCTTTATATGTTTTTTCTGGAAAGTAATTATTTCCATAATTTATACTATATGGTATGTCATATTTTTTTAAAGTTTCCTCTATTAAGTCTTCGTTATCTTTTATTATTTTTCTACTCTCTTCTATACTATGTGAGTTTTCTAATTTAGTGAATAAGTTATCTTCTAAGTCTTTTTTTATGTCAAGTTTTAGTAATTGGTCATTAGGATCATTACTATTAGCTATGATACGAAATCTTATTGATTCTTTTGGTATTACTATATCTTTTGTAGTCCCTAAATATAAGGAAAATATTACGATAATCAACACTATGTATACTATTTTTTTCATTAAAAATCACCCACATTATTAATGGGTGATTATTTATTATTTTATACATTTATTATGAAAATGAATCTGTCTAAATGTTGTAAATCTTTTTCTTTATATGTTTTAGAATTAGGAAAGTAGATATTAGCTATATTAATAATATCTTCGGCTTGTTCTTCACCTATTTCAAAAGCTATGATGAATTTATCTTTTAGATATTTAGTTGCTTCTTTAAGTATTTCTTTATAGAAGTATAAACCTTTATCTTTAGCATATAAAGCTAGATGTGGTTCATTATTTTTAACTATGTCCATAATATGTTCATCTTCTCTTATATATGGAGGATTACTTATTATTATGTTGTATTTATCTTTTACATTAGAGAATATATCACTTTGAAAGAAGTTTATTTCTGTGTTATTAAGTTTGGCATTATCAACAGCTACTTCTAAGGCTTTATCTGATATATCTATAGCATCAATATTAGTATTAGGAAATAGTTTTTTTAAAGTAATGGGAATACATCCACTACCTGTTCCTATATCTAGAATATTTATATTTTCATTACTAAAATGTTTTTTTATTAGTTCAGAAGTCTTTTCGACTAGTTCTTCTGTTTCTCTTCTAGGTATTAGGACATTTTTATTAACTTTGATAATATTTCCATAGAAGTTTACATCACCTACTATGTATTGAGGTGGTTCTCCATTTTTTAGTCTTTCTAAGGCTTTATCTAGATCTTCTTCAGGATGGAGATATTTTTTTATATATTCAATATCGTACTCGTTCATAGTATTCTTCTTTCTAAAAAAAGGAGATTATTCTCCTTTTAGTTTTCTTTGTAAATCTTCTGTAATAAGAGCTTCTATGATATCATCTAAGGCTCCATCCATAACTCTATCTAGAGTATTAGTTGTATAACCTATTCTATGGTCAGTAACTCTATTTTGAGGATAGTTATATGTTCTTATCTTTTCAGCTCTATCTCCAGTACCTATTTTACTTCTTCTTTCGTTACCTACGGCTGCATCTTGTTCTTCTTGAGCCATTTGGTAAAGTCTAGCTTTTAATACTTCCATAGCTTGAGCTTTATTTTGTAATTGGCTTCTTTCATTTTGACAAGTAACTACAGTATTAGTTGGTAAGTGAGTAATTCTTACCGCACTTGGTGTTGTATTAACTCCTTGTCCACCATGACCTGTTGCACAGTATACATCTATTCTTAAATCATTAGGATTTATTTCAATATCTACATCTTCTACTTCTGGCATTATTAGAACAGTAGCTGTAGATGTTTGAATACGACCATTTGATTCAGTTACTGGTATTCTTTGTACTCTGTGAGAACCTGATTCGTATTTTAGTTTAGAATATACGTTTTCTCCTTTGATTTTGGCTTCTATTTGAGAGAATCCTCCAGCAGTACCTGCTTCTGAGTTAATTATTTCTAGTTTCCAACCATTTTTATCAGCATAACGAGAATACATTCTGAATAGGTCTCCAGCAAAGATATTGGCTTCATCTCCACCAGCTGCTCCTCTTATTTCCATAATGATGTCTTTATCGTCGTTTTCATCTTTTGGAATTAAAAGTATTTCTAATTCTTTTTCTAGTTGTTCTTTTTTAGTAGTTAGTTCTTCTTTTTCTAAGGCAGCCATCTCTCCCATTTCAGGATCGTCTATTAACATTTCGGCTTCTTCTAAATTACTAACTACTTTTTTGTATTCATTGTATTTGTTATATGTTTCTTCTAAGTCTTTTTGTTCTTTGGATAGTTTTTTTAGTTTGTTATAGTCTCCAAGTACTTCAGGATTAGATAACTCTTTGCTAAGTTCTTCGTATTTTACTTGAATTGCATCTAGTCTTTCGAACATAGTATTCAGTCCTTTCGTTTTGTATTATATCATAAAATGTAGAATAAAAAACAAATGAATTATGATAATCCATTTGCTTCTTCGTCTTCGTCAATAATGACTAAATCACTAAGATCATCGTCATCATCTGTTAGGTCATCAGTGTCATCATCATCGCTGTAAATGTTTTCGTCTTCTTTTTCTGGTTCTTCTTCTACTTCTTCAATATCTTCTATTTCTTCGTCTTCTTCATCATCGTTATCTATTACTATTTTAGCAACATGTTTTGATTTTAGATCCCATAGACCATTTTCTAACATAATGAATCTTTGATCTGTAGATAGTACATCAAAGAAAGCAGGTAATTTTTCGATATATTCATCTTCTGATAATTCAAGTAAATTACTTATTTCTTTAAATAATTCGTTTATTTTAAGTTGTTTTCCTGTTTCAGTTAAAATCATTGCAGCAATATCGTCATATGACATAGCTTCTAATTCTTCTTTAGATAAGTTTTTAATTTTCATAATAATGACCTCCAAGCAATCACTAGATAACATTATACATAATTTTTTTTATATAGCAATACTAAATTATATAAAATTTATTAATTTTGACAACTACATTCTATCGGGTATTTCTATACCTAGTATATTCAATAGTTTTAAATTGTTATCATAAATTACTTTAGTTAACATTAACCAAGATTCTTGTAATTCTTTGTTTTCTTCTGTTAATACTCTATTTTGTGAATAGAAATTATTGTAAAGATTAGTAATCTTGTATAGATAATCTGTTATATCATTTAATGATCTTGTATTAAATGATTTAAGTAATACACTTCTTAAATTTAATAATCCTATTATTACTTCTCTATCTATTTCATCATTTATTATTTTATACTCATTAAAGCTTATTTTAGCCTCTTCTGCTTTATTTAGTAATGATTTCATTCTAATAGTCGAATAAAGTAGATATGGTGCTGTTTTGCCTTGTAAATCACTAAATTTAACAGGGTCAAAGTTATAGTCAGTTAATCTAAATGGAATTAGATCTGCATATTTAACTGCTCCTACTGATATTTTTTCAGCAACATCTTCTCTTTCTTGACCAGTTATATTAGGTAGTATTTTCTTTTCACATTCTTCTTTAGCTAAATCTAGTAATGCTTCTAGAGTCATTACTCCACCATCTCTTGTTTTAAATGGTTTACCATCTGCTCCATTCATAGTACCAAATGGAATAAATTCTAGATTAGTAGATTCTGGTACAATACCAGTTTTATAGCAAGCTCTAAATACTTGTTCAAAGTGTAGGGCTTGTCTTGCATCTGTTAAATACCATACTTCATCTGGATTAAATAAATGCATTCTTTCCCAAAGACCAGCTATATCTGTAGATTCATATGAAGCTGCTCCATTAGATTTAATTAGTAATACTGGTGGAACTTCATGATCATCATCTGGTTCGGCTACATTGATTATTTTAGCTCCTTGAGAATCTTCTACAAATCCTTTTTTTTCTAGATATTCTACTGTTTCAGGTATATATCTATAGCAATCAGATTCTCCTTCCCAAGTTTCAAATGTAACATTTAATCTATCATATACTCTTTTAATATCAGCTTTTGATACATCCATAATATGATGCCATAAAGCCATTAATCCTTTATCTCCTAATTGGAATTTAGATGTAATATCTCTAGCTTCTTCCATATATGCTTCATCTTCTTTAGCTTTAGTAGACGCTAAAGGATATATTTCCATTAAATCATCATTAGTAACTGGTGATTCAGTAGGATATTCACCTTCATATTTTTCGTCAAAGTAAGGTAATTTTGGATTTCTATGTTTAATTTCTGTCATTACTAGACCTATTGGTCTACCCCAGTCTCCTAAGTGTGTATCTGCAATAGCTTTATTTCCTAAAGCTACTACTAGTCTTTTTAAGGCTTCTCCAATATTAGCACTTCTTAAATGTCCTACATGTAATGCTTTAGCTACATTAGCTCCTCCATAATCCATAAATATGGTTTTAGGATTATCATTACCATAGTTTAAGTTAATATCTTTATTTAATTCATTAACATGGTTTATTAATTCTTCATCACTAAATGTAATATTAATAAAACCAGGTCCTGCTATGTTAATATCTTTATACTTATTATCTTTTTTTATACTTTCTACAATTTCTGTAGCTATATCTCTTGGGTTTTTACCATATTTCTTAGCCATAGCCATAGCTCCATTATATTGATAATCTCCAAATTCTTTACGAGAAGATACGTTTAGTGTTACCTCATCTACTTCATAGCCACATTCTTGTATTTTATTTTTTATATATTCTTCTTGTTTTTCAATAAAACTACTCATTTTTATTCTCCTCTAATATTATTTTAAATTTTTCTTCATCACTTGAAATTTTGTATTCTAAAACTATTCTATCACTTTCTCTTGATAAAATTAATTCTTCTACTTCTATATCAAAAGTAGTATTTTTTTCTTTAAGTAAATAAGAAGCTGTTTTATTGATTAAATCTATGTTAAATAGGAATTCTTCGTTTTCTCTAGAAAAGTTATTATCATTTAATTTAGTCTTAACTTTATCTAATAAGAAACTATATGAATTATCATTGTAAACAGCTTTTATATTTTTATGGTCTTGTTCTCGCCGATTATCTTTATACAATGTAAAATTGATATATTTAATCATAAAACCTCTCCTTTCAATGGTGAGATTATAACATATTCTTCTTAATATTTCATTATTTAGAATAAATAATGATATTTTTTTCATACTAAAATTGGGTGTTTCTATGAAAAAATTAATTAAATTAGGTTTTAAGTTATTTATATTAGGTATTTTAGGTATTGTTGGTTTATATGTATATGCTTATTTTTGCCCTGTTTTAGACATTAAGAATGCTAATCAGTTTTATATATATGATGATAAAGGTGAATTAGTTTATCAAGGATCTGGTAATAATGAATGGGTTTCTTTAGATGATATATCTCCTGATTTAATAAATGCTGTAATAAGTATTGAAGATAAGAATTTTTATAAGCATTTTGGCTTTGATTATTTAAGAATTGGTAAAGCGATGTTTAATAATTTAAAAAGTGGTTCTATTAAAGAAGGAGCATCTACTATTAGTCAGCAATATACTAAGAATATGTATTTAAATTTTGATAAGACATGGAAAAGAAAGATAGATGAAGCATTTCTTACATTACGTTTAGAAACACATTATAGTAAAGATGAAATTATAGAAGGTTATTTAAATACTATTAATTATGGTCAAGGTAATTATGGAATACAAAATGCTAGTAAGTATTATTTTAATAAGGATGCAAAGGATCTTTCTTTAGAAGAATGTATGATATTAGCAGGTATACCTAAAGCTCCTAATAAGTATAACCCTGTTAGTAATTATGAGGCATCTATTAAAAGAGCTAAGATAGTAGCTAAAACTATGTTAAATAATAAGTATATTGATGAGGAAACATATAATAATTTATTTACTGATGATATAGAAATATATGGTAAAGAACAAGAGAATAGTTTAAAAACTTTAATGTATTATCAGGATGCTGTTTATGATGAATTAGAAATAATTGATACAATACCTATTTCTTTAATAGAATCTGGTGGTTTAAAGATATATACTTCTTTAAATATGGATGCTCAAACTTATATGGAGGAAAATATTGATAAATATTTAGTTAATGAAGATATGCAAGTAGCTAGTATAATAATTAATCCTCATACTGGTGGAGTTTTAGCATTAGCAGGTGGTAAAGATTATAGTATTAGTCAATATAACAGAGCTATATCTAGTAAAAGACAAGTAGGTTCTTCTATTAAACCTATTTTGTATTATGCTGCTTTAGAGAATGGAATGACTTCATCTTCTACTTTTTTATCTGAACCTACTACATTTATATTTTCTAATAATAAGAGTTATTCTCCAGCTAATTTTAATGATAAATATGGTAATAAGAATATTACTATGACAGCAGCTTTATCTTACTCAGATAATATATTTGCTGTTAAAACACATTTATTTTTAGGAGAAGAGACTTTAGTTAATACTGCTCATCGTATGGGAATTAAGAGTTATTTAGAAGAAGTACCATCTCTTGCTTTAGGTACATGTGAATTATCTATGATAGATTTTGCTAGAGCTTATAGTACATTAGCTGATTCTGGATATAAGAAAGATATTACTTTTATAAATAAAGTAACTGATATGAATGGTAATGTTTTATATCAAAAAAAAGAAGATTATGAACAAGTCTTAAATGAATCATATACGTTTATATTAAACGAAATGATGACTTCTACTTATAATAGTGCTTTTATTGATTATAATACTCCTACTGTAATTAGTTTAGCTCCTAAAATAAAAAGTAAATATGCTATTAAAACAGGTTCTTCTGGTACTGATTCTTGGATGGTAGGTTATAATCCTAATGTACTTATGATGGTATGGAATGGTTATGATAATAATCAAACATTAGAAGTTAAAGATGGTTCAATATCTAAAAACATATGGGCAGATACTATTAATGATTTAAATATAGCAGATGATTGGTATAAAATGCCTAATAATGTAATTGGAATACCTTTAAATGCTATTACTGGTGAAGAAACTAAAGATGATAAGAATATTAATATATTTTATTATGTAAATGGTAGTGAATATAATAATAGGGATACGGAATTTGTGTATAAAGAAAAGACAACTTATTAGTTGTCTTTATGTATTTGAATTGTAATTTGATATGATTGTTCAAAATCAATTTCTTCTACTTCAATATAGAATCCTTTTTCTCCTAAGAATTCAATGGTTTCTCTAACTTTTTGAATAGCATCAACTAATTCCATTTCTGGTTGATTTTCTTCAACTTTATCTATATTAGCCATTGGATCAATATCTTTTTCTTCAGCTGGTATAAATGTATTTGTTGGTTGATCTTCTATAATTGGAGTAAAGAATTTATTACTTGAACTACCAGTATATGTTGATTGATTGTTTTCAACAGGTTTTAATCCTAAATTAGGTTTTGGTTCTGGTTGTTTAACAAATGTTGGTTTAGGAGCTGTTGGATCATCAAATACTTCAAGTCCATTTGAATTATTATTGTTTATATCTGTATTAGCATTAAAGAATGTTCCTTCTGGTTTTGGAGATTCTGGAATAGGATTGAATCTATTAATATCATTTTCCATAGCAGTAGGATAACTAGGTATATCCCCTAAGTAATTAGATTTAAATTCATTTTGTTTTGGTTGTTCAAATACTGGTTCAAAGCCATTAGATGTATCTGGTGTTGTTACATTGTAATCAGGTACAACTGTAGGTTGTGTAATAGTTGGTGTTGGTTGTGATATTGTATTATTTACATTAGCATTTAAATCAGTATTAAACATGTTAAATTGATTTGGTGATGTTTCTAATGTAGGTGTATCATCAACAACTGGTGCCTTTCTTACTTCATTTAAATCCATAGAATTTTCTCTTATTTCTTCAACTGATGGTTGATTAGATACTACAGGAACTTCTTCTAATGCTTCTGGTTCTTCTACTACTCCACCATTTGCTTTTTTAAGTTCTTCATCTAGTTGTCTAACTGTTAATCTTTCGTTTATTATTCTATGTAACCATTCTTTTTGAGCATTTTTATCTTGTAATTGTAATAATGTTCTAGCATGTCTTTCAGATATTCTTTCTTCAAGTAATGCTTGTTGAACTTCTTCATCTAAGTTTAGTAATCTTAATTTATTAGCAATAGCTGGTTGAGATAAACCCATACGTTTTGCTAATTGTTCTTGAGTTAAATATCCTTTATCTAATAAGTTTTTATATGATCTTGCTTCTTCAATAGCAGTTAAATCTCTTCTTTGAACATTTTCTACTAATGCTACTTCAGCAGATTTATTATCATCTATATTAGCAATAACAGCAGGTACTGTTTGAAGACCAGCTATTTGAGCTGCTTTATATCTTCTTTCTCCAGCTATTATTTCATATTTATCTCCTAACTTACGTAAAACAAGAGGTTGAATTATACCATGTTCTTTTATAGAATCTGCTAATTCTTTTAAACCTTGTTCATCAAAATTAAGTCTAGGTTGGAATCTATTAGGTATTATGTCTTCAATATGTATTTGTAATACTCCTGATTCTAAATTCATTTTATCAGCCCCTTTATTTACTATATCCTATTATTAATAATACATTATTTACCATTATTTTTCAATGGGTTCTTGACCATTTTATCATATCTTCTTGGATATTCATTTGGTGTTGTTTTTTCTTTTTTTATTTTGACTATATTTCTTCCACTTTCTTCGATTGGAAGATTGAAATTAATTATTTCTTCTATATTTCCACCTAATACTTTTATAGCATATTTGGCATCTTCTATTTCTTCAGTATTTGATCCTTTCATTGCTATAAAGTATCCATCTACTTTTGTAAGCGGTAGACATAGTTCTGACAAGGTAGTCATATTTGTAACTGCTCTTGCTGTTACTATATCAAATGATTCTCTTTTTTCTTTACAGAAGTCCTCTGCTCTACTATTATAGAAATTTATACCTCTTATATTAAGTTTCATTGCTAATTCTTTTAGAAAGTTTATCTTTTTATTATTTGAATCTAGTAATGTAACATTTAAATGAGGATATACAATTTTTAAAACCATTCCAGGAAATCCTGCACCTGTTCCTATATCTAGTAAGGTATTGTAATTATTTAAATCAATCGCTTTTACAAAAGTAAGTGAGTCATAAAAATGTTTAAGGAATATTTGATCATCTTCTGTAATTGAAGTTAAGTTTGTATGACTATTATATTCTTTTAAAAATTCACAATAAGCATTTAAACTTATCATTTGATTACCAGTTAAATCTATTCCTATTTTATTTAGTTCTTCTAAAAATACTTCTCTATTCATCTTTACCATATTCCTTTTTTAAATATATTGAAAGTATTGATATATCAGCTGGATTTACTCCACTAATACGTATTGCTTGAGCAATGGTTGTTGGTCTTACTTCTTTAAGCTTTTGTCTAGCTTCTGATGCGATGTTTTTAACTTTGTCGTAATCAATATCTTCTGGTATTTGTTTTTTTTCTAATTTAAGCATTTTTTCAGCTTCTTTATATGCTTTAGCAATATAACCTTCATATTTTAAATTAACACTTATTTGTTCTTTAATATCTTCATCAAAAGGTATATCTATTAATGATGATAGAAATTCCATAGTTATCTCTGGTCTTTTAATTAGTTGTTCTAGACTTAAAGATGCACTTGGAACTTGAATATTATTATTTTCAAATTGTTCTTTTATTTCTGGTGTTATTTTTAGTTTTGTTTCTTGCATGTAACTTAGACATTTAGATATATTATCTTCTTTTTTATTTAATCTATCTATTTGTTCTTCGTTAATCATACCTACTTCATAACCATATCTTCTAAGTCTTAAATCTGCGTTATCTGATCTAAGTAATAATCTGAATTCTGCACGACTTGTAAGTAATCTATATGGATCTCTAATACCTTTAGTAATTAAATCATCTATTAATACTCCAATATAAGCATCAGAACGTTTAAGTACTAATGGTTCTTTTCCTTCTAATTTTAAAGATGCATTAATACCTGCCATTAATCCTTGGCAAGCTGCTTCTTCATATCCACTAGTTCCATTTATTTGACCAGCTGTAAATAGATTTTTTAATACTTTTGTTTCTAAATTATTATTTAATTGTGTAGGATATATAGCGTCATATTCTATTGCATATCCATATTTTAATATCTTAGCATGTTCTAATCCTTGTAAACTGTGAACCATTTCTTCTTGTATTTCTGGAGGCATTGATGTTGAGAAACCTTGTAAGTATATATCATCATAATATCTACTTTCTGGTTCTAAGAATAATTGATGTCTTTCTTTATCGGCAAATCTAGTTACTTTATCTTCAATAGATGGACAATATCTAGGACCTATTCCTTTAATATCATCTAATGCTCCATACATACTTGATTTATTTAAATTATCTCTAATAATTTGATGTGTTTTTTCATTAGTATATGTTAAGTAACAAGGTTCTTGTTCTTCTATTTTGTATTGTGGTTTTAAATCAAAGCTAAATGTATGATATAAACTATCACCTGGTTCTTCTTTTAATACTGAGAAGTCTATTGTTTTTCTATCTAATCTTTGAGGAGTTCCTGTTTTTAATCTTATTATATTAAATCCATACTCTTTTAGTTTATCACTTAAATGATTAGATGGTTTTTCTCCGTGTGGACCTTTTCTTGTTCGTGTATTTCCCACTAGTATATCTGCTTTCAAGTAAGTACCTGTTGTTAAGATTACTTCTTTTGATTCTATTTTAGTTCCATCTTCTAATATTACTCCGTGGACTTCATTATTTTCCACAATTAAATCTTCAACCATAGCTTCTTGAATAGTTAAATTTTCTAATGATTGAAGTGTTTTTAACATTTCTTTTGGATATGTTATTTTATCTCCTTGAGCTCTTAATGATTGAACAGCAGGACCTTTAGCACTATTAAGCATTTTGATTTGTAAATGTGTTTTGTCTGCTATTTTACCCATTATTCCTCCAAGGGCATCTATTTCTCTAACTACTATACCTTTAGCACTACCTCCAATATGAGGATTACAAGGCATATCTGCTATGTTTTTTATGTTACTAGTTATTAATAATGTTTTATGTCCTTTATAAGCACATGCATATGCTGCTTCACAACCAGCGTGTCCTCCGCCTACTACGATTATTTCGTACATAGTTATCACTCCTCTTTTTATTTCCCAAGACAGAATCTACTAAACATTTCGTCTAACAATTCTTCTTCGTAAGTAGTACCATTTATAGTACCTAGTTTTTCCCAAATATCTTTAATATCTAGTTCTATCATATCTATTGGTTCATTATTTCCCAAACCTTTTTCTACTTCTTTAATTGATTCTAGACATGATTCTAGTATTCCAATACTTCTTGCATTATTTAGATATGTTGGATCACTGTTTTCAATATTTCCCAAGTTGAATAATTCTATTATTTTTTGTTTTAATTCTTCTATTCCTTCTTGTTTTAACATATTTGTATATATAACATTATCTTTATTTATATCTAACTCTTCTAAATTTATTTTAGATTCTAAGTCTTTTTTATTAATTATTACGATATATGTTTTATCTTTTAATTCTTTAATTATATCTTTTATATCTTGTGTTATTTCTTCATTATTATTTAATACTAATAATACTAAGTCTGATTCATTCATCATTTTTAAGCTTTTTTCAACACCAATAGATTCAACTAAGTCATTAGTTTCTCTAATACCTGCTGTATCTATGATATTAAGTAGTATTCCATTAATAGATATTTGTCCTTCTACTATATCTCTAGTAGTACCAGCTATATCTGTAACAATAGCTTTATCTTCTTCTATTAAAGCATTAAGTAAACTACTTTTACCTACATTTGGTTTACCAATAATAGATGTTTTAATACCATTTTTAATTATTCTTCCATTTTTACTTTCATCTAATATTTTTTCAATTCTATTTTTAAGCGAAGTTACTTTAGGTACTAAGATATCATTAGTTATAATATCTACATCATCATATTCTGGATAATCTATATTAACGTTTATATTTGATATTATTTGAACCATATCATCTCTTAATTGATTGATAAGATCTGATACTTTACCAGATAGTTGATTTGCTGCTAATTCTCTTTGAACTGGAGTTCTAGCATCTATCATATCCATAACTGCTTCAGCTTCTAATAAATCTATTCTTCCATTTAGGAATGCTCTTTTAGTAAATTCTCCTGGTTCTGCTAAACGACATCCATTAGATAGTAATAGTTCTAATGTTTTATTAGTTGGAGCAATTCCACCATGAGTATTAATTTCTACTACATCTTCTGTTGTGAAGGTTTTAGGTGCTCTCATAACAGTTACTAATACTTCATCAATAATATTTCCCGCATTATCGATTATATGTCCATAATTAATTGTATGAGAATCTACTTGAGTCAGGTCTTTGCCTTTAAATAGTTTATTAACTATTTCTATAGCTTCATCTCCACTAACTCTAATTATAGCAATAGCTCCTTTACCCTGACTTGTAGCAATAGCACATATTGTATCATTCATAGCCTTCACTCCTTTTGGCTCGTATTATAGCACATTTATCTTATATGTTAAATATTTTTTATATATTAATATTATACTAAAATTATTTCCCGGGAAATAATTTTTTATAAAAAAAAGATGATTATTCATCATCTTCTCCTTCATCTTCTGTCTCTACATATCTTATAACTATATGTCTATGAGGTTCTTCACCTTCACTAGCAGTAGATAAGTTTTTATATTTAGTTAATGCATTATGAACTATTCTTCTTTCATATGAGTTCATATCATCTAATGTAACATCAACTTTTGTTTTTAATACTTCTCTTGCAATTCTCTTAGCGTTTCTTTCAAGATTAGATATTTTCTTTTCTTTATAGTTTTCTACATCTAATAGTATGTAAGGATATACACCTATTTCATTATGTACCATTTGTCTTAATACTGTTTGAATAGCCATTAATGTTTGTCCATTCTTTCCTATTAAGATACTATTTTTATCTGAATACATTTTAATGTTAATTTGTTCATCTCTAATATTTGTTTCGAATTTTGCATCGATGTTCATATTAGTAAGCATTTCAGATATTTTTTCTTTTAGGAATTCAGCAACATCAGATATTTTTGCAACTTTGCATATATATGTTGTTCCTTTAAATAAACCACCTTTTTTTTCTTCACTTTTGAAGAAAGCTTCAGATTCTTCTATGTTTAGTTCTTCTAATGCTTTTGCTTTAGCTTCTTCGTAGGTTTTACCTTCAAATACTTCTAACTTCATTTTAAATCCTCTTTCCCATTATTTTCTTTATAATAAATGTTTGAATTACTGCAAATCCATTCATTACTATCCAATATAATGCTATAGCTGTTGGTAAACTTAATGATGCTATAGAAACCATAAAAATCATAAATACTGACATCATTTTCATTTGCTTCTCCATTTCTGGATTAGAGCCTTGTGATTTCATTGATAATGAGAATGATAAGAATGTTGTTACTATAATTAATACTATTAATACTATATAAATATAATTATGTTGGGAAATACCAGTTGTTGGTGTCATTCCTAAGTTCATACTTAAGAAAGTTCCTTCAAAAATAGCAGGTATTCTATTAATCGCTTCTAAGAAAGCAAAGAATAAAGGTAATTGGATAAAAGCCATAATACAACCACTTACTGGGTTTATCTTATATTTCTTATATACCATCATTGTTTCTTGACTCTTCATCATTAATGAGTCATTATCTGTTTTATTTTTATATTTTCTTTCAATCTTTTCTAATTCTGGTTGAACTTTTTTCATATTTTCAGATTGAGAAACTGATTTTACTTGGATTGGCATCATTATTATTCTTATTGCTAATCCAACGATCATTACAGAAATACCCATATTTTTAACTAAATAACCAAGTTTTAATATTATATATCCTAATGGTTTAATTAGTATTGATTCCCATAAACTTTGATATTTTAACTTTTTAGGAGTAAATGAACTACATGTTGGAAGTTCTTCTAATGGAACTTGTAATTTATCATTGTATTGTTCATATACTTCATAGTTAGATAATTCATCTTCAGATTCTTTTTCTTTAGATGGTTGACATAATATGTTTGCTGTTAATGTTTGACCAGTTGCGGGGTTTGTTACTACTTCTTTTCCATCTTTTAATTGTTTAGTACATCCTGTTAATAGTAGTAATAAAGCAACTATTATTAATAATTTCTTTTTCACTGTTTCACCTATTTTTCTAATAAACTTACCAAAGATTCCTCTAAATCATTGAATTTAGCTTCTTGGCAGCTCTTCCTAATCATTATAATATAATTATTCTTATTTTTAAATAAATTTCGGTGTTGATCTATAATAAATCTAACTTGTCTTTTTAATTTATTTCTTATCACAGCATTGCCAACTTTATTACTAATAGCTATTCCATAATTAATTGTTTCTTCTTCTTTTTCCTTATTATATATAACAAGATAGTTATTTTTAACGTATTTACCGTTCTTAATTATGTCATTAAATATTTTCTGACTCTTGATTGTTTCTATTCTTTTCATAAAAAACCCTTCTTATACAGAAAAAACCACTTTTAGTGGTTTATTTTACTACGATTTTTTTACGTCCTTTTGCTCTTCTTCTAGATAGAACATTACTTTCTTTTCTAGCAAAAAAACCATGTTTTTTAGCTCTTTTTCTGTTATTTGGTTGATAAGTTCTTTTCATCACGTACACCTCCACATCTCATAAAGCTCTCTTATTATAATAATATTTATTTGGAAAAGTCAAGAAATATATGAAAGAAATTGGCTATTTACGGAAAGTTATTCACAATTTTTGTGGATATGTTAATAACTAATTTAACATGTTAAGTAAAAATTTGTTGATAATGTGGATAAGTTATTTTAGACTAGTGTTTAATTATGTTTATTTGTTAACAAAGTTGAGAATAGATTGTGGATAGTTATTTTTTGATAAAATTGTTCTTTTATTTTTCCACAGCTTGAGTTAAAATATTCTCAACAAATGGTCGAAGTGGGGTGATGGTTCTTGAATATTGAGGATATTTGGAGTAGTGTTCTTGATTTAATTAAGAAAGAACTACACCCAGTATCTTTTAGTACATGGTTCGGCGAGACAAAACTTTATAAAATTACAGATGATAAAATAATTCTTCAAGTACCTATGGCTTTGCATAAGAGAGTATTCTTAGATAATTATTATGATTTACTAAATGATTCTTTTGCTAAAGTAACAGGGCAGGAGAGGGAGCTTGAATTCTTACTTAAAGAAGAAATTGATGAATTACTAACTAATACTGCTAAAGAAGGTACTACTGAGAAGTTAATTGAAGATGTTATCAATGATAATACTATAGTTGGTAATTTTACTTTTGAAAGTAATTTAAATAAAGAATTGAATTTTGATAACTTTGTAGTAGGAGATACTAATAAATTTGCTAGAACAGCAGCTTTAGCTGTTGCTCAAAATCCTGGTATGCAATGGAACCCATTATTTATTTATGGAAAGAGTGGGTTAGGTAAAACTCATTTAATGCATGCTATTGGTAATTATATTAATGAAACGAAACCTGAATTAAAGGTTTTATATACAACTAGTGATGATTTTAGAAAAGATTATACGGGAATTGCTAATCAAAATGGTAATTCGCTAGATTATGCTAATGAATTTAAAAATAAATATAGAAATATCGATGTATTAATAATTGATGATATTCAATATTTGGTAGATGCTAAGAAAACTCAAGAAGAGTTCTTCCATACATTTAATGATTTACATGGTAGAAATAAACAGATAATAATAAGTTCTGATAGATCTCCAGAGGATTTAAAAGTATTAGAAGAAAGACTTAGAAGTAGATTTGCTTGGGGTTTACCAGTTGATATTTATCCACCAGATTTTGATTTAAGATGCAGGATATTAAAGGAAAAAATAAAAAAATTACCTTCATTAGATAATAAGGTAACTGATGAAGCTATTGAGTTTATCGCAAATAACTTTGATAATGATGTAAGAAGTCTTGAGGGAGCTATAAATAGATTAGCTGCTTATACAGCAATGTGTGTTCCTTCAGTAATAGATATGGAATTCACAAACGAAGCATTAAAGGATTATATTAAGATTAATCCATATAGTTCTAATGATATAGGAAGTATTCAAAAAGCAGTTGCTGATTACTATAATATAACGGTAGAAGTATTAAAAGGAAAGAAGAGAAGTGCTAATATAGCTTATCCTAGAATGTTAGCAATGTATTTATGTAGAATGCTTACTGATGAATCTTTCCCAAGAATAGGACTAGAATTTGGAGGAAGAGATCATTCAACAGTAATTCATGCAGTAGATAAAATAGAAAATGACTTAAGAGAAAATAATGAATTAAAGAATATTATTAATGAAATTAAGTCAAATTTATAAAAATTGTTAATGATTGTTATTAAATTCACATTTATCAACAGTAGATTTTCTTAGAATATTGTTGATTAATTGATAGTTATAAACATTATCAACTGCTTAATAATAATAATTTTATTAAAATAAAAGAAAGAAGGAAAAAAAATGAAATTTACAATTGAAAAAAATATTTTATTAGAAAACTTATCAAATGTTGTTAAAGCTATTTCTACTAAAAATATTATTCCTGTATTAAATGGAGTTAAATTTGAATTAACAAGTGAAGGTTTGTATTTAACGGCTAGTGATAGTGAATTAACAATAAGAGCTTTTATAGATAAAGAATCAATTTCTAAAGTAGAGAGTGAAGGTTCAATTATTATTCAAAGTAAATATATACTAGATATAATAAGAAAAATGCCTTCAGATTTAATTAATTTTGAATTAATGGATGGATTAAAAATAAAAATATCTTCAGATAATTCTCAATATGATTTAAATTGTTTAGATCCAAAAGAATATCCTAGTTTAAAATTAGAAGAAAAAGAAAATCCTATTGTTATAAAAGGAAATACATTTAAGAGTATTATTAGTCAAACTGCATTTGCTATTTCAACTCAAGAATTAAGACCATTACTTACTGGATTAAACTTTAAGATAGTAGGAGATGTGTTTGAATGTATAGCAACTGATTCTTATAGATTAGCTAAAAAGAATATTAAATTAGATAAACCTTCTGATGAAGAAATTAATATTGTTATTCCAGGTAAGAATATTATGGAATTAGATAAGATAATTACTGAAGATGAAGATGTTGAAATGCATGTATTTAGTAATAAGATATTATTTAAATATAAAAATATTATATTCCAAAGTAATTTATTATCTGGTACATATCCTAATACAAGTAATTTAATACCTACAGATTTCGCTATTATAGTTAATACAGATTTAAATAGTTATTATAGTGCTATTGATAGAGCTGCATTATTAACACAAAGTAAAGATAAGAATATTGTTAAGATGAAGATTAAAAATAATAATATGGTTATTAATTCATATGCTTCTGAAATAGGTAAAGTAGAGGAAAAATTAGAAGTTGAATCATCAAGTGATGCTAATATAGATATTTCATTTAGTGCTAAATATATGTTAGATGCTTTAAAAACAATGAAAGATGATGAAATATTAATATTATTAAATGGTGAAGTTAAACCAATTGTTATTAAATCAGTTACAGATGAATCTTTAATTCAATTAATTTTACCAATTAAAACATATTAGTAAATAAATAGATACTTTAATTAAAAAAGTATCTTTTTTTTGGCAAAAAATACCATTTTTGATTATAATCGACAAATTACGACATAATTCGATTAATTATAGGTGTATAAGATTGGTAAATTTTGGAAAGAAGGAGGGTTTTGGTTATGGATTCTTACGAAATTAATAAGAATACTGTGGCATTAGTTCCAAAAGATAAAGATCATACTACTGTATATGAAACAGATAATTCATTTGTAGTTGATAAGCCAGTTTTAAGTATAGTTAGGGAAAGTTGTGAATACTTTGGTAGTTCACTAGAGGGAAGACAAATAGGAACTTCAGCATTGGTAGGATTTACTCATAAAGTACCAGTTATTGTTGAAGAGAGCTTTGATCTTATAATATTTCCTACATTGTCTCCTAAAAATGAACAATGTTCATGGGTAGTATATGATCAAGTATTTAAACCAGAGAAGTTTAAAGATAAGACTATTTTGGAATTAAAAAATGGTAAAAAAATACTAATAGATTCGTCTGATGCTATTATAGAAAATCAACTTTATAGATGTTCTAGATTAAAAGAATCATTAAAATTGAGAAAAATTGATAAAAAATAGCTAGAAAAGGCTAAAATTGTGTAATTTTAGCTTTTTTTGTGATATAATTATTATGTGGTATGGGAGTACTTAAAAAACACTTTTTTGTGTCTACGGTCGTAAAAGAGGCTGAAAAATGAAAATACAACATTTGAAAATTTTAAATTTTAGAAATTATGAAAAGATGGAATTAGATTTTTCTCCTAACTATAATATTATCTATGGTAATAATGGAGTAGGGAAGACTAATTTAGTCGAAAGTATTTATGTACTTGCTCTTACAAAGTCTTTTAGGGGTTCTGTTGATAAAGTATTAATTATGAACAATAAAGACGTATGTCGTATAGAAGGGGTAATTTCGGATAAATTTGAAACAAAATACAAAATAATTATTAAAGCCGATGGTAAGAAAGTTAAGATTAATGATACAAAAGTGGATAAATTAAGTGATTATATATCAAAGATTAATGTAGTACTCTTCAATCCAGATGATTTGAGATTTATCAAAGATTCACCAAGTGTTAGAAGAAAAGCAATTAATTTAGAGATTTCTCAGTTAAATAATTTATATTTAAAAAATTTAAATATGTATAACAAATTAGTTAAACAGAGAAATAGTTATTTAAAAACGACTAATATTAATGCTAATAGTTCTTCTGAATATTTAGAAATATTAACTAATAAGATAATAGATTATGGTGAAAAAATTTATAATTCTAGAAGTAAATATATTGAATTATTAAATGAACAAATATCTGTATTTTATAAGAAAATATGTGGTATTGATGATTTGAAATTAGAATATATGTCTGATTATAAGAATTTTGATAAAGATAAAATTGTTAAAAAGTATAAAGATAATTTACAAAGAGATATTATATTAGGAAAAACTACTATAGGAGTTCATCATGATGATATTAAATTTAAATTTAATAATCAGGATATTAAAGATTATGGTAGTGAAGGACAACAAAAAAATGCAATTATTGCTTATAAATTAAGTGAAATTGAGATATTTAAAGATATTAAAAATGATTTTCCTATATTAATATTAGATGATTTATTTAGTGAGTTAGATCAAAATAAGATAAGTAATATTTTGGATTTAATAGATGATGATATCCAAACTTTTATAACTACTACTGAAATAGATAAGATTAAGGATAATATTATAAAAAAGAGTAGGTTATTTAAGGTCTTGGATGGAGAAGTAAGGGAGGATTAGTATGAAAGAAGAATATAATGATAGTGATATTCAAGTACTAGAAGGTTTAGAAGCTGTAAGAAAAAGACCTGGTATGTATATTGGTACTACCAGTGAAAGAGGATTACATCATCTTGTATGGGAGATAGTTGATAATGCAGTAGATGAAGCTTTAGCTGGATATTGTGATGATATTGAAGTTATTATTGAAAAAGGTAATGTAATAACAGTTAAAGATGATGGTAGAGGAATGCCAACAGGTATGAATGAAAAGACTGGTAAATCTACTATTGAAACTATTTTTACTGTATTGCATGCAGGTGGTAAATTCGGTGGAGGAGGATACAAAGTATCCGGAGGATTACATGGTGTTGGTGCATCAGTAGTTAATGCCTTATCACAATGGTTAGAAGTTAGAGTTTATAGAGAAGGACATGTATATTTTCAAAGATTTGAAAATGGTGGACATCCTGTTGGAGAATTAAAAATAATAGATGATTGTGATCCAGATAGAACTGGAACTACTGTTAGTTTTGCTGCTGATCCTACTATTTTTAAAGAAACAACTGTATATGATTATGAAACTTTAGCTACTAGATTAGAAGAGTTAGCTTTCTTAAATAAAGGATTAAGAATTATTCTTAAAGATTTAAGAGAAGATGAAAAGTCTGATGAGTTTGTATATAATGGTGGAATTATTGAATTTGTTAAGAAATTAAATAAAAATAGAAAACCATTACATGAAGAAGTAGTATATGTGGAAGGACAAGAAGATGGTATTTCTTTGGAAGTTGCATTCCAATATAGTGAAGATTACACATCTCAGTTATATTCTTTTACCAATAATATTTCTACTTATGAAGGTGGAACTCATGAAGATGGAGTTAAGAGAGCTTTAACTAGAATTATTAACAATTATGCTAAAAATAATAAGATATTAAAAGATAATGATGATCCATTAACAGGTGAAGATGTTAGAGAAGGTTTAACAATGATTATTTCTTGTAAACATCCAGATCCTCAATTTGAAGGTCAAACTAAGACTAAATTAGGTAATGCTGAAGTTAGAAAAATTGCTGATGATGTATTTAGTAATGGCTTAGAAAGATTCTTACTTGAAAATCCTGATGAAGCAAAAATTATTATTGAAAAATCAATGACTGCTTCTAGAGCGAGAATTGCTGCTAAAAAAGCAAGAGAATTAACTCGTCGTAAGGGAGATTTAGATATTACTAATTTCTATGGTAAATTAAGTGATTGTAAGAGTAAAGATCCTTCTGAATGTGAAATATTCATAGTCGAGGGAGATTCAGCTGGAGGATCAGCTATTAAAGGTAGAAATAGTATGACTCAAGCTATACTTCCTTTAAGAGGTAAAATTTTAAATGTAGAAAAAGCTAGATTAGATAGAGCGTTAAATAATGAAGAAATTAGAACAATAATTACAGCGTTTGGTACTGGTATTGGTGATGAATTTGATTTATCTAAATTAAGATATGACAAGATTATTATCATGACAGATGCCGATGTTGATGGTGCTCATATTAGAGTATTGTTATTAACATTATTCTATAGATTCTTTAGACCTATTGTAGAGGCAGGACATGTATATGCTGCACAACCTCCTTTATTCTGTATTAAACATGGACAAACTATTAAATATGTTTTAAATGAAAAAGAGAGAGATGAATATTTAGCTACATTAAAACCTGAAACTAAGAGAGATATCTTACGTATGAAAGGTTTAGGAGAAATGGATGCTGAAGAGTTAAATGAAACTACAATGGATATTGAAAAGCGTGTATTAAGACAAATTACATTAGATGATACAAGAGCTGCTGATGAAGTATTCTCTAAATTAATGGGAGACGAGGTAGAACCTAGAAGAACATTTATTGAAGAGAATGCAACATTTGCAAACTTAGATGCATAGGAGGTGAATGGTTGTGGATAGATTAGAACAAAATAATATTGTTAAAGAAGTAAGAGATTCATTTTTGGATTATTCCATGAGTGTTATAGTTGCTCGTGCTTTACCTGATTTAAGAGATGGTTTAAAACCAGTTCATAGACGTATTTTATATTCTATGTATGAATCAGGTTATACACCAGATAAACCTCATAAAAAAAGTGCCAGAATCGTTGGAGATGTAATGGGAAAATACCATCCACATGGTGATTCATCTATTTATGAAGCAATGGTTCGTATGGCTCAAGATTTTAGTTATCGTTATATGTTAGTTGATGGACATGGTAACTTTGGTAATATTGAAGGTTATGGTGCTGCAGCCATGCGTTATACTGAATCTAGATTATCTAAGATATCACTTGAATTATTAAGAGATATCAACAAGGATACTGTAGATATGATTCCTAACTTCGATGATAGTGAAAAGGAACCAGCTATACTTCCTTCTAGATTTCCTAATATTTTGGTCAATGGAACTATGGGTATTGCTGTTGGTATGGCAACTAATATTCCTCCTCATAATTTAGGAGAAGTAATTGATGGTTGTGTTGCAGTTATCGACAATCCTGAAATTGAATTAGATCAATTAATGCAAATAGTTAAAGGACCAGATTTTCCAACAGGAGCTATTATCTTAGGTAATTCTGGTATTAAAAGAGCATATGAAACAGGTAGAGGAACTATTACAATTAGAAGTAAAGCTACTATTGAAGAAAAAAATGGTAGACATTATATAGTAGTTGATGAAGTTCCATATGGAGTTAATACATTAGATTTAAAAAATAAAGTTGCTGAACTTGTTCACAATAAAGTAATTGATGGTATTACAGATTATCATACAGATTTAAAAAATGGTGTTAAAATTACTATTACTTTAAGAAAGGATGCTAATCCACAAGTAATATTAAATCAATTATATAAACATACAGATTTTCAAACTAATTATGGAATAATTTTCTTAATGTTGGATCAAGGAGTTCCTAGAACTCTTGGATTAAAGGATATTTTAGTTAAATATATTGAATATCAAAAAGAAGTTATTATTAGAAGAACTAAGTATAATCTAGATAAAGCAGAGAAGAGAGCTCATATTTTAGAAGGATTAAAGATTGCAATTGATAATATTGATGAAGTTGTAGCTTTAATTCGTGCATCTAAGAGTGATGTAGAAGCTCAAGAAGGCTTGATGAAGAGATTTGGTTTAACTGAAGTTCAAGCACAAGCAATTCTTGAAATGAGACTTCGTAGATTAACTGGATTAGAGAGAGATAAAGTAGAAGCTGAATTAGCTGAATTATTAATTGAAATTGATGAATTGAGAAGTATTTTAGCTAGTGAAGAGAAAGTATTAAATATAATTAAAGAAGAAATGCTTGAAATTAAAGAAAAATTTGGAGATGAACGTCGTACACATATTGATATGACAGCTATTGATTATATTGAAGATGAATCATTAATTCCAAATGAAGATGTAATGATTGCATTAACTAATAAAGGTTATATTAAAAGAACAACTTCTGATACATTTAGAGTTCAAAACAGAGGTGGAGTAGGTATTAAGGGTATGACTACTAATGATGAAGATTTCGTAGAACATATGATTAATATTGAAACTCATGATGATGTATTATTCTTTACTAATAAAGGTAAAGTATATAGATTAAGAGGTTACGAAATACCTGAATTTAGTAGACAATCTAAAGGATTACCAATTGTTAATCTACTTCAAATTGATAAAGATGAAATGGTTAATTCAATTATTAAGATTAATCGTGATAAGGTAGATGAAATAAGTAATTTATTATTTGTTACTAAGACTGGATTAGTTAAACGTACTTCAATTGAAGAATTTAAGAATATTCGTCAAAGTGGTAAGATTTGTATCACACTTCGTGAAGACGATGAATTAATTGCTGTTCGTAAGACATCTGGAAATGATATGGTTCTAATTGGATCTAGTCGTGGTAGAATGGCTAAATTTAATGAAAATGAAGTCCGTATAATGGGTAGAACTGCTTCAGGTGTAAAAGGTATCGAATTAGATGATTCAACTTGTATTGGGGCTGAAATTGCGTCAGATGATGATGCTATTATGATTATCACTAAGAAGGGTTACGGAAAACAAACAAACGTTCGTGATTTTAGAGAAACAAAACGTGGTAGTAAAGGTGTTAAAGCACTTAATATTACTGATAAGAATGGTGATATTGCATCATTTAAGATATCAAGACCTGAAAGTGATTTAGTAATAGTTACTGATACTGGTATGGTAATGAGAATGTCACTAGAACAAATTAATGTTTTAGGTCGTGTTACTCAAGGCGTTAGATTAATTAAATTAAAAGATGATCAAACTGTAGCTACTATAAGTATAGTTGACAAAGAAAAAGAAGAAACAGAACAAGATGTATCTGATGATAATATAGAAGTTATCAACAGTGATATTGAAGATGATTTGGGAAATAATTCTGAAATCGAGTCACAACAAGTTGATGAATTAGATAATGAAGATGTAGTTAGTGATGAAGTCAATGACGAATCTGAATTATTAGAAGATGAAATTTAATAATCTTGGGAAATAATTATATAATGACCAATATTTTAAATACAAAATATTGGTCTTTTTATGCTTATTTTTGGGAAATAATTTAAAAATATAAGATTTAAAATCGGCATCGAGATTATATTATGTTATCATCACATCATTTTCAATTCCAATTTATATTCGTTTTTTTAGCTATTCTATATAATTTTTTTATAATGTTCCACGTGAAACATATAAAATGATAAATAAACAATGTTTCACGTGGAACATATAGAACGATAAATAGACAATGTTCCACGTGAAACATATAGAACAATAAATAGACAATGTTCCATGTGAAACGTATAGAATAATAAATATACAATGTTCCACGTGAAACATATAAAACAATAAATATACAATGTTCCACGTGGAACATTAAATAAATATTGATTTTTTTTAGGTGTTTTGATAGTATTATATACGTGCAACGAACATATTGTAACCTGGTCAGGATCGGAAGGTAGCAGCCACATCAATCTCTATTCGTGTGCACATTTTTTATTGGATGTGATATTTTGAATATAGATAAAAAAATATTAGATAAATTATATAATTTAGCTGTAAAAGCTTATAAAAAAGGTGAAATACCTGTAAGTGCAATTATTCTAGATAAAAATAATAAAATAATTGCAGCTAAATATAATAATAGACAAAATGAATATAATATTTTAGGTCATGCAGAAATATTAGCTATTCAAAAAGCAGAGAAAAAGATAAAAGATTGGCGTTTAGATGGATATAAAATGATTGTATCTTTGGAACCATGTGATATGTGCTCTATGATTATAAATAAAAGCAGAATAGATCATGTATATTATATTCTTTCATCAGAATCAACAGATAAAAACGAAATATATAATTTAGAAAAAACTAAAATTAAAATAGATAAAAAAATTGAAATGAAATTTCAAAAGTTATTAACAGATTTTTTTGATAATAAGAGGTGAAAACCTCTTATTTTATGGTATAATATTACACAGGAGGGTTTACTATGGCATATAAAGTTTTATATAGAAAATATAGACCTGATAACTTTGATAATGTAGTTGGTCAAGAATATACAATTGAAATGTTGAAAAATGCTATTATTTCAGGAAAAAATTCACATGCATATATATTCACAGGCCCAAGAGGAACTGGAAAAACAAGTACAGCAAAGATCTTTGCAAAAGCAATTAACTGTGAGCATCCGGTTGATGGTAATCCTTGTGGAAAGTGTGATGCGTGTTTATCTTTTAAAGATAATCCAGATATTATTGAAATAGATGCTGCATCTAATAATGGTGTAGATGAAATTAGAGAACTTATCAATAATGTAAAACTAGTTCCAACATCATTAAAATATAAGGTATATATAATAGATGAAGTTCATATGTTAACACCAAGTGCTTTTAATGCTTTACTTTTAACTTTAGAAGAACCTCCGTCACATGTAATCTTTATTTTAGCTACAACGGATATTCAAGATGTACCAATTACTATACTTTCTAGATGTCAAAGATTCGATTTTAAACCAATAAACAAAGAAGTTATAGTAAATAGATTAAAATATGTCTGTAACGAAGAAAATATTAAAATTACCGATGATGCCTTAGAAGAAATAGCTTTGATATCTGCAGGTGGAATGCGTGATGCATTAGGAATGCTAGATCAATTAGCTAGTGATGATAAGGAAATTACATTAGAAATGGTAAGTAGTTACTTTGGAAGTATATCAACTGAGAAGATTAATGAGTTATTAACAAGTATAAATAATAATGATGTAAATACTTTATTAAGTATCTTGGGAAATATTAAAGAGTCTGGTACTAACTATGCTGTTTTTGTAGAAAAATTGATAGAAATATTAAGAAAGAATGCTATTGATATAAAAACTAGTAGGAGTAAGTATAGGTTTGATTATGATACTATCTATCATATGATACTTGATTTAAATGATAGTTTATGCAATATAAATATTAATATTGATCCTTACTTATTGATTGAAATGGTATTGCTTAAATACGTAAAAACCTCAGAAAATTATTTCCCGGGAAATAATTTGGAAGAAAAAACCCTAGAAATTAAGGAAAAAAAAGAAGAGGTTAAGTTTAGTTTAACTGATGTTCCTGTCGAAGAAACTCCTAAAAAAAGAGGAAGAAAACCTAAAGTAGTAGATGATACTTCTAAGAATAAAATTGCTGTAGATATTAGAATAAATAATACTTTTGTAAATGCTGATAAGAAGTATAAATCTGATTTGTCAGATAATTGGGTTGATTTTATGAATTATTTGATGAGTAAAGATAGAAGCTTAATTTCATTGCTAGCTGATACTTCTATTTTGGCTGCTTCTGATTGTTATGCTTTAATTCAAAGTAAGATTGATTCAACTAATGATCTTATTAATGATAATATTAATTTAATTGAAAAATATTTTAGTGAGTATTCGGGAAATAATTATAGATTTGCTGCTGTTAATAATGAATTATGGAAAATATCAGTAGATAAATATAGAATAAATATGAAGAATAAAATAAAATATAGTTATATGGAAGAAGAAATACCTGAAGCTAATGAAACTGAAAATATCACTAAAAAAGAGGATATTGAAGATTTAGCTAAAGATATTTTTGGATCATATGACGTAGAATAAAGGAAAGAGGAATGTTTTATGAATATGCAAGCTTTAATGCAACAAGCTCAAAAAATGCAAAGGGATATTACTAAGAAGAAAGAAGAACTAAGTAAGAAAACTTTTACTGGTGAATCTGAATTAGTAACAGTTGTTTTTAATGGTGATAAGAAAATGGTTTCTATGACTATTAAAAATGATATTGAAAATGATGATAAAGAAATTATTCAGGATATGGTTGTAATTGCAACTAATGATGCTATGGCTCAAATCGATGCTGAAAATGAAAAAGTATTAGGAGCATATGGTAGTCAATTAGGTGGATTGTTTTAATGTATCCTCAAACATTATCTGATTTAATTAATTATTTTAAAAAGCTACCAGGAATAGGTGAAAAAAGTGCAGAAAGAATGGCTTTAGCTTTACTTGAACTTAATCAACAAGATGTTGAGAATTTTGCTGAATCAATGGTAGAAAGTAAGAAAAAACTACATACTTGTAGTGTTTGTGGCCATATTACTGATAAGGATGTTTGTGATATTTGTTCTAGTGAAAGAAGAAATAAAAATGTTATATGTATTCTTGAAGATTTCAAAAGTGTTTTTGCTTTTGAAAAAGCTGGAAATTACAATGGTACTTATCATGTTTTAAATGGACTTATTTCTCCTGTTGATGATATTAATCCAGAAGATATTAATATTAATAGTCTTATTGAACGTGTAGAAAAATTAGAAAATCCTGAACTAATTATTGCGTTAAAATCAACTATTGAAGGAGAAACTACAACTTTATATATTAAGAAGATATTTGAAGGTAAAAATGTAGAAATATCTAGATTATCATATGGTATTCCTATGGGTACTGAGATTGATTATTTAGATGAAATTACTCTTGATAGAGCATTAAACGATAGAAAGAAAATATCATAATAATAATTAAGTAACATATCTTTTAATGGTGATGATATGAAATATATTACTTATGTTGTTAAAAGATTATGTTTAGGAGTTATTAGTATTTATAGTTTTAATATTTTATTTAAACTTTTAGATATTATTATTCCAATTAATGCTTATACCATTGGTTTAAGTAGTGTATTTGGTTTAACTGGATTAATAACTGTTGTATTATTAAAATTTATAATTTAGCATCGAGGTGATATGTTTGATTGAATCATCTAAGTTAAATGATTTATTAGATAAATACCATGAGAATAGATTAGCTCATGCTTTTTTGCTTGAAACAAATGATTATCAGAGATGCTATAAGGATGTTTTATCTTTAATAAAGAATCTTAATTGTCCTTATAAATATAATGATAAATGTAAAGAAGATTGCAATATATGTAATTTGGTAGATACTGGTAATTTACCAAGTTTAATTGTTATTGATCCGGATGGAGTAAATATTAAGAAAGAACAGATTCTTGATATGATGGATAAGTTTAATACTAAGCCTGTCTTTACTAAATTTAATATTTATGTTATAAGAGAATCTGATAGATTTAATCAATCATCTGCTAATACTTTATTAAAATTTTTGGAAGAACCAGAAGATGATATTTTAGGTTTCTTTATTACTAATAATAAAGAAAATGTAATATCAACAATAAGAAGTAGATGTCAAGTAATTACATGTAATTATGATACTTCTTTAGATTCTTTCTTAAATGATGAGGTATTAAACGATGTTAAAATATATTTGAATTCTATTTATAAAAATAAAGATGATCTTGTTTATAATAAAACTAATATGAGTGGTTATTATAAGGATAGAATAGATTGGGAAATATTTTTTAAAACTATGTTATTCTATTTAAGAGATTGTTTAGAAACTGAAAGAATTGATAAAATAGATATGGTTAAAAATATTAGTAAAGATAATTTAATTAAGATTATTCTTAAGATAGAAGATGTATTAAAATATATAAAGAGTAATGTTAATATTGATTTGATTCTAGATAAATTTGTCATTGAAATGAGGGAGTATTATGAGTAATGTTTATGGTATTACATTAGGTAGTGAAGGTAAAATTTATTATTTTAATGGTAATGACTTAGAAATAGAGAATGATACTAAAGTAGTTGTAGAAACTGAAAAAGGTATACAACTTGGTAAGGTAATGTATAAAGCTGAACCTGAAAAAGTTAAGATAGATGTAGAAACTATGAAAAATGTAATACGTGTTGCTACTGATGAAGATTATGATACATATCTTAAAAATTTAGGTGATGCTTCTAAATGTTTAACTAAAGCTAGAAATTTAGTTAAAGAATTAGAAATGGATATGAATATATTAGATGCTAATTATACATTAGATAGAAAACAGTTATTATTTAATTTTATTGCTGATGAAAGAGTTGATTTTAGGGAACTTGCTAAGAGATTAGCTGCTCTTTATAAGACAAGAATTGAATTAAGACAAATTGGTGCTAGAGATAAAGCTAGAATAATATGTGGAATTGGTCAATGTGGTAGAACTTTATGTTGTTCTTCATTCTTAAATCATATTGATTCTGTAACTATGAATATGGCTAAGAATCAAGGTATTGCGCTTAATCCTTCTAAAATTAATGGATTATGTGGTAGATTACTATGTTGTTTAACATATGAAGATGAAGAATATGCTAGATGTCAAAAAGGATTACCAAGTGTTGGTCAAACTATTAAGTCAGAGTATGGTTCTGGAAAAGTAGTAAGTGTTGATATTTTAAATAGAAAATATAAATTAGATGTTGATGGTGTAATAAGGGAGATAGAATTAGATAGTGGAAAAAGTTCTAAATGATTTGTTTGATTATGATGGATTGAAAATATATCAGTATGAAGATAGATTCAAATTTTCTTTGGATTCTATTTTGCTTGCTGAATTTGTTGAAATCAAACAAGGAATAGGAACTATTGTCGATTTTTGTACTGGAAATGCTCCAGTACCTTTAATTTTAAGTACTAAAACAAATGCTAAAATATATGGATTTGAATTACAAGAAGAGATATTTAAATTAGCTAAATTAAGTGTTAAGAAGAATAAGTTAGAAGATAGAATAGATGTTATTAATGCTAATTTATCTGATGCATTTGAATATATTCTTCCTGAATCAGTTGATGTAGTTACATGTAATCCACCTTATTTTAAATATAAAGGAGATTCTTTAATTAATGAAAATAAAGAAAAAGCTATTGCTAGACATGAAATAGCTATGGACTTAGATAGTTTAATTGCATCAGCTAAATATATACTTAAAAATAAAGCTCCTTTTTATTTAGTACATAGATGTGATAGATTAGAAGAAATATTAAAATGTTTAGATAAGTATGGATTTAAAGTTAAGAAGTTACAATTTGTATATGCTGGGTATAATAAAGATGCTATTATGGTTTTAATTAAAGCAACTAAGAATGGTAAGATAGGTAATTTAAAGGTTTCTAAACCTATAGATATATTAAATTGTAAGACATATAAAGGAATATTTGAGGAGGTTGACTAATGAAATTAATAGTTGGATTAGGTAATCCTGGTAAAGAATATGAAAATACTCGACATAATGTTGGTTTTATGATAGTTGATCATTATTTAGATAGTGATGATTGGAAGGAAAAGTTTAAAGCTTTATATTGTGAAAAGAGAATTAATGGTGAAAAAGTATTATTTGTTAAACCATTAACTTTTATGAATTTATCAGGTGATGCTGTTGTACAATTTGTTCATTACTATGATATAGATATTAATGATATTTTAGTTATACATGATGATATGGATATTGCTTTTGGTTCATATAAATTAAAAAAAGATAGTAGTGATGGTGGACATAATGGTATTAAATCTATTATTAATAGATTAGGTACTCAAGGATTCTCTAGATTAAAAATAGGACTTTCTCATGATAAGAGTATGGATACTAGAGATTATGTACTAGGTAAATTTTCTAAAGAAGATTTAGATAAATTTAAAGAAATGCAAGATACATTTAATAAGATAATTAATTGTTTTATTAAAGAAGGTATTGAAAGAACAATGAATATTTATAATACAAAAAGTAAGTAGGGGTTTTATGGATATTTTTAGTGAATATTTTAAATATGAAAATGGTTTAACTGTTACGGGTTTAACAAAAGAGTTAAACATTTTTTTCGTGTTAGAAATGTTTAAAAAGGAAGCTAAGAATATTGTTATATTAACTAATACTTTATATGAAGCAAATATTTATTATGATAGTTTAAAAACATATATAGATGATGTTTATTTATTTCCTATGGATGATTTTTTAACTAGTGTTGCAGTAGCTATTTCACCTGATTTAAAGATAAAAAGGTTAGAAACGTTAGAATGTATTAGAAATAATAAAAAGTCCATTGTAGTGACTAATTTAATGGGATTTTTAAGATTCTTACCAGATAAGAGTAATACTAAGAATTTAGAATTTAATTTAAGTAAAAATTCTGGATTAAAAAGAGATGAAATATTAGACTTATTAGAGAAGTATGGTTATGTAAGAGATAGTATTGTTACTACTACTGGTGAATATGCTGTTCGTGGATATATTATAGATGTGTTTTCTCCACAAGAAGAACATCCTATTAGAATAGAATTCTTTGGTGATGATATAGATTCTATTAGATATTTTGATGAATCTAGTCAGTTATCAATTAATGAAATAGATAATATTACTATTAAACCTTATGTAGAAATAGTAAGTGATACTTATAGTTCTCTTGTGGATTATATGAATGATCCGTATGTAGTTATGATTAATAGAGATCAAATTGATGTATCATATGAGAAATTATTAAATGATATTACTGAATATAATGAAAGCCAAGGTATTGATAAAAAACATATGTATTTAATGGAAGATATTTCATATAGTAATGTATTATATTTAAATACTTTAAATGATAATGATTATGGTAAGGTTTTATCTTTCAAATCTCAGGAGATAGAAAACTTTAATAGTAATTTTGAATTGCTTGGGAAATATTGTGATAAAGCTTTAGCTGAAGGTAAGACAGTTATTTTATGTTTAAGTAAAGAGAATCAATTAAAAAGTTTAGAACCATTTTTAAGTCGTTATCATGTTGTTAACAACAATAAGTTTATTAACAGGGAAATAAATATTTATTATCATAAAATTTATAATGGATTTGTATTCCAAAACTATGTAGTTATAGCTGAAAATGATATTGAAAGAGTAAAAAATGCTGTTATTAACTATAAGAACTCTTATAAAGTAGGTAAAAAGATAAAAGACTTTGGTCAATTAAATATAGGTGACTATGTTGTACATAGTGCACATGGTATTGGTATTTATAATGGTGTAATTACTTTAACTAAGAATGGTTTAAAGAAAGATTATATCCAGATTAATTATCAAGGTAATGACAAGATATATATTCCAGTAGAAAAGATTAGTACTATATTTAAATATGCTGGTAAAGAAGGTAGTTTACCTAAATTAGATAAGTTAAATAGTACTAGCTGGGTAAAGAAAAAGAGAGAACTACGTAATAGAATTAAAGATATTAGTGGTGAATTAATTAAATTATATGCTGCACGTAGTAATGTTAAAGGTATTCCTTTTAAAACTTATGAAGAAGAAGCTATATTTAGTTCTGAGTTTATTTATGATGAAACAGAAGATCAAGTTAAAGCTATTCATGATATTGATCAAGATTTAAGTAGTGAAGTACCTATGGATAGATTACTATGTGGAGATGTAGGATTTGGTAAGACAGAAGTAGCATTTAGAGCTATGTTTAAGACTATACTTAATAATAAGCAAGTATTCTATTTATGTCCTACAACAATTCTTTCTAAGCAACAATATGAAAATGCAGTAGAAAGATTTAAGAATTATCCAATAGAAATTGCATTACTTAATAGATTTACTAGTACTAAAGAAACAAAACGAATTTTAGAAGGATTAGAAAAAGGTACTATAGATTTAGTTTTTGGTACTCATAGATTACTTAGTGATGATGTTAAATTTAGTAAGTTAGGTTTATTAATTGTAGATGAGGAACAACGTTTTGGTGTTACTCATAAAGAGAAGATAAAAGAGTATAAGAATGATGTCAATGTATTAACTTTATCTGCTACTCCAATACCTCGTACTTTAAAAATGGCTCTAAGTGGTTTAAGAGATTTATCTTTAATTGATACTCCTCCAACTAATAGATACCCAGTTCAAACATATGTTATTCAAGAAAATGACTTAATTATTAAAGATGCTATATATAAAGAACTATCAAGAAATGGTCAAATATTTATTTTGTATAATAAAGTTGCTTCTATTGAAACTATGAGAGATAGATTACATCAATTAGTTCCGGAAGCTAGAATTACAATTGCTCATGGTCAGATGAATAAGAATGAACTTGAAAATGTAATGGAAGAGTTCGTTAACTATGAATATGATATTTTACTATGTACAACTATTATTGAAACAGGAATTGATATTAGTAATGCAAATACATTAATTATATTTGATGCTGATAATTTTGGTTTATCACAGTTATATCAGATAAGAGGTAGAGTAGGTAGAAGTAATCGTATTGCTTATGCATATTTAATGTATGATAAGTCTAAGATGTTAAATGAAGTAGCAATGAAAAGATTACAAGCTATTAAGGAATTTACTGAATTAGGTAGTGGTTATAGAATTGCTATGAGAGATTTATCTATACGTGGTGCTGGTGATTTACTAGGATCTGAACAAGCAGGTTTTGTTGATACTGTAGGTATTGAATTATACATGCAAATGATAGATGAAGAAATGAGACGTATGAAGGGTGAAAAGATTGAAGATGATGAAGAAGAAACTTCTAATAAGTCTTTAGTTGAAGTAGAAACTCATATTGATGATAAATATGTGTCTGATGAAGATATTAAGATTGAAATTCATAAAAAGATTAATGAAATTGATAGTTTAGATAAATTAAATGAAGTAAAAGCTGAATTAGAAGATAGATTTGGAAAGATAAGTAAAGAAATAGAAATCTATATGTATGAAGAATGGTTTGAAAAAATAGCTGATAAGTTAAATATAACTACGGTAAGACAAAGTGAAAGAGAGTTAGAAATTGAATTACCTGTAGAAGTATCACAAAAAATAGCTGGTGATACATTCTTTATAAAAGCTTATCAAATAAATCCAAGATTTAGACTTAAATATTTACATAATCAAGTTATTATTGCATTAACTTTGTTAAATCAAAAAGAACATTTCTTATACTATGTTATTCCTTTACTTGAAGAAGTAATGAATGAGATAAAAGAATAGCTAATTTTGACTAAAAATCATACTTGTTGTATGATTTTTTTAGTGAAAAGAGGGGTTTTATGTTTGGAGATACAGAATTATTAGGTATATATGAAAAGAACATGGATTCTAAAGGTAGAATAATTATTCCTAGTGTTTTAAAACCAGAAGCTGGTGAACAAGTAGGTTTAGCTTATGGTCCTGATTATAATCATTTATTATTAATGACATTGAAATCTTTTAAAGAATTATATGAAAAATTATCTGCAGCTAATAATAAAGAAGTCTTAGAACAGGATCCTAAGTTAGTAGAACAAATGAAGAAACTAATTGGATTAGTTGAAGTTGATAAACAAGGAAGAGTACAAATTCCTAAGTATGCATTACAAAAAACTGGTTTAGAAGGTAATATTACGATGATAGGTCAAATAACTTGTGTTGGAGTATATAAATCTAAATAGAACATTATATGTTTTTTTTTTTATACATAAAAATATACACTCTGTTCATAATAATATTGAACGGAGATTTTTATGGATAATATTAACTTTGTAAAAAATATAGATAATCTAGGTAGAATAGTAATACCTATGGATGTTAGAAGAAAATTAAATATTAATACTGGTGATGTATTAAGTATAGTTGTAGATAATAAGAATATTGTTTTATCTAAGTATAGTAGTTTAGATAATAATATAAAGATATGTGAAATATTAAAATATTACATGGAATTACTAAATGTTAAAATAATACTTATGAATAAAGAATGTGTTATCTATTCTAATGTTGTAAGTATTGGTACTAAGTTAAATAATTTAGTTAAACAATTAGTACTTAGTGGTAATAGTATTAGAAGTGAAAAGAAAGAATTAGTATTTGGTAACAATAAAGTATCTGGTATATATAATATGTTGCCTATAATAACTAAAGATGGTATAGAGGGTAGTATTATTGTATTTGGTACAGATAAAGATAATCAATTTATAACATGTGAATTATTATCTAAAATTATTATGTTAGAATTAAATATCACTTGATGATATTTTTTTATGTTGTAAAATAATAAGTACACATGGAGGTACTTATGATAAAAAGAATAATGTTTGATTTAGATAATACATTAATTCCTTGGGATGGTAGTCAAGTAGATGCTTTAATTAAAACATTTAAAGAATGTGGTATAGACTTTTCTTATGAAGATAAAGATTTATATTTTAAAGCAATGCATAAGTATGAAAGTAAAAGTAAGAGATTTGATATGGTTGATTTATCAAGATTCATAGCAAAAGAACTTAGTTTGGACATGCCAGATGATTTTGTTAAAAGATGGACAGATAAACTATGTTATTGTGTTCCACCAATTAATAAACAGATTGTTGATTTATTAAAATATCTAAGTTCAAAATACTCTTTGGTAGTAGTAAGTAATTGGTTTTATAAACAACAAAAGAATAGATTAAAGAATTATGGTATCTTAGAATTTTTTGATGAAATATATACATGTGATAAATATGATAAGAAGCCATATAAAGAAATGTATGAAGTAGCAATTAAAGGTTTAAATAAAGATGAAATAGTAATGGTTGGAGATGATTATTACATAGATATTAAATCTGCTAATGACTTTGGATTAAATGCATTTTATTTAAGTAGTACAGCTAGGTATTGTAATAAAAAGACAAAGATAATAAGAAGTATATATGATTTAAAAAAATATTTATAATATATGATATAATTACATAAGAGGAGGAGCGATTATGAAAAATAAATGGGTTGCTTTACTTCTATGCTTTTTTCTAGGTGAATTCGGTGCTCATAAATTTTACGAAGGTAAAATACTAATGGGTGTACTATATCTATTTACTTTAGGATTATTTGGTATAGGAGTTTTAGTAGATTTTATTATTCTATTATTTAAACCAAATCCTTATAGTGTTTAATTAATTTATTATTATGAAATAAAAAAGAGAATAGTTTAACTATTCTCTTTTATACTATGTCATCAAATAATTGTCTTATATCTATTTCTAATGCATCAGCAAACTTACCAATTGTTTCTAGTAGAGGAGTTTTATCAATTGATAAACATTCTAGATCTCTTACATATCCGTGAGTTAGTCCGGTCTTGTCTGCTAGTTCCTGTAATGTATAATTTCTCATCTTACGATATTTTCTTATATTTACTCGTACAATAAGTGATAAATTTTCTTTAGAATATCGGCTGTTCAAAGTATATCACTTTCTTTCTTGACCAAATTATTTCATACTTTAATTAAAAAATATGTCGTCTGGTTGAAGTTTTTGTGATAGAATAAGTATATGAAAGGAGTTTATTAATATGAAACATTGTAAGAAATGCGGGGCTGAAATAGCTAATACTGCAAAAGCTTGTCCAAAGTGTGGAGCAAAACAAGGTATGCCAACAATTGTTAAAGTATTAATAATTATTGTTGTTATTTTTGGCTTACTATTTGGTTGTGTAGCAGCTTGTACCAAAGGAGTTAGTGATGCTGTTAATGATGCTGTAGATGAAACAAAAAGTGAATATGCAGATGTTAATGGTAAAACTACATTTAATAAAGGAGAGACTTTTGAAAATAAGCACGAGAAAATTACTTTAACTGAAGTTAATACCGATTTTAAAGATTATTCTGAGTATTTGAAACCTGCGAGCGGACACAAATATGTAATGGTTAAATTTGAAGTAGAAAATATTGATAAGGATGAATTATATGTTAGCTCTTTAAGTTTTAATGCGGATGCTGATGGTGTTACAGTTAAAGAAGCATATGTTGGTAATGATAAATATAATGATTTATCAGCTACTGTTGGTAAAGGCAAGAAAACAATTGGTTATATTTTCTATGAAGTTCCAACTGATTCAAAGGAAATTACTATTGAATATAATGCAGATTTTTGGTCTGATGGTACAGTAATTAAATTTGTTGTTCAATAGTAAAAAAGAACTTAATTAGTTCTTTTTTAAAAGATAAAGAGGTGTATATATGAAACTAGTTGCAGCTAGATGTCCAAATTGTGGGGCAAATATAGATGTTGATAAAGATAGCGATTCTACAAGATGTGAATATTGTAAAAGTAAAATAATAGTTGAAGATGCTATTCAGAAAGTTAAGGTAGATATTTCAGGAAGTGTTGAAGTATCTAATTCTACTTCTGCTAGTAAACTAATGAAAATTGCTTATAGACATTATTGTGATAAAGATTATTTTGAAGCATTAAAAAAATATGAAAGAGCTTTAGAAATGGATCCTGATAATGCGTTAATAGTTTTAAGAATAGGATTATGTAAAGCTTTAATGGCTCCTATTAAAAATGTTGATATAAAAAATATTCATAAGAGTGTTAAGAATATGTCATCTCTTGTTAATACTGATAAAGAAGAAAAGGAATTTAATTCTTATCTTATGGAGACTAAGTCTGTTATAGATTTATTAGTTTTTAATTTAAAAAATTTAATTAATAATAGTCAGTTAACCTATGATGAAACTAATAAAGTAATTTATAGTTTAGCTGATTGTGCTGATGTATATGGTCTTTTATTATCTAAAGTAGATAACAACGATTTATTTAAAGAACAGTTAATAAAAAAATCAAATGAATTATTAGATATATTTTTAAAAACATATAAATGTTTAGAAAAGAATTCTATGGGAACTCCATATATAGTTATTTATTATGTTCCTCAAGATATATTAAATAAAGTTAATGATAGAAGAGAATTTAATAGAAAAGAATTATTTAAATTAAAACCAGAATTAAAAGAACAGTATGAAAGATATTTAGAAGAGCAAAGAAGAAAAAAAGAAGAAGCTGATAAAAATCTTAAACAACTTTTAAAATATGTTGGAATTTTTATTGGTATTATATTGGCTTTAGTTTTCATATTTGAAATTATTTATATTATTATTTCGGCTATTAATTCTTTATAACAAAGAAGAACTTGAATAAGTTCTTTTTTTGTGTTAAATTATTGCTAGTTTTAATTAGTGATGAAGGAAAGAGCCTTATGTATACACTATTATAAGAGAGACCTGGTAGGTGAAAGTGGTCATAGTTGAAGTAGGGAATATGAATCTGGAGCTGAATCGTTACTCGCGTTAAGAGATAGAGTGTATGACAAGTTCATAAACTAAGGTGGTACCGTGCTAATTGCACCCTTAGATTATGGGCTTTTTATTTTGGAGGTGTTTATATGAGAAAGTTTGAAAAAATATCATTTGAACAATTTGTTAAAGATGTTAAGGATGATCGAATGCTTTATGATAGCATTGAACTACCTAAACGTAGTACTAAAACTAGTGCTGGTTATGATATAAGAAGTGTTGAAGATGGTATTATTAAACCTGGAGAAGCTAAAGCATTTAAGACTGGTTTAAAGGTATGTATGAATCCTGATGAAGTATTGTATATTTATAGTAGAAGTAGTCAAGGATATAAATATAATGTATGTCTTATGAATAGTGTTGGTGTTATAGATAGTGACTTTTATAATAATCCAGATAATGAAGGACATTTTCAAATTAAGTTAGTTAACTTTGGAGATAAAGATTTTGAAGTTAAAATAGGAGATAAAATTGGACAGGGAGTATTTATGAAATACTTAACTGTTGATGATGAAGAAGAAATAAAAGGAAAAAGAAAAGGTGGATTAGGTTCCACTGGTAAATAGGAGGAATAAATATGGAAGATAAAAAGAAATATTATATAAGTACTGCAATTGCATATACATCTGGTAAACCTCATATTGGTAATACTTATGAAATTGTTTTAGCAGATGCAATTGCTAGATATAAAAGATTAGAAGGATACGATGTTTATCTACAAACAGGTACTGATGAACATGGTGAAAAGATAGAATTAAAAGCTAAAGATGCAAGACAAACTCCACAAGAATTTGTTGATGAAAAAGCTGGAGAAATTAAAAGAATATGGGATTTAATGAATACTTCTTATGATAGATTTGTTAGAACAACTGATAAACATCATGAAGAAGTAGTTCAACATATTTTTAAGAAGATGTATGATCAAGGAGATATTTATAAAGGCGAATATAGTGGATTATATTGTACTCCTTGTGAGTCATTCTGGACTGAATCTCAATTAGTAGATGGTAAATGTCCTGATTGTGGTAGAGAAGTACAACCTAAGAAAGAAGAAGCTTATTTCTTTAAATTAAGTAAGTATCAAGATAGATTAGTAGATTATATTGAAAGTCATCCTGAGTTTATACAACCTGAATCTAGAAAGAATGAAATGTTAAATAATTTCATTAAACCTGGATTACAAGATTTATGTGTATCTCGTACTGCATTTAGTTGGGGAATACCAGTAGATTTTGATCCTAAACATGTTGTATATGTTTGGTTAGATGCTTTGACTAACTATATTACTAATATAGGTTATGATGTAGATGAAAGTACTGATGAATTTAAAAAATGGTGGCCAGCTGATTTACATTTAATTGGTAAGGATATTATTAGATTCCATACTATTTATTGGCCTTGTTTCTTAATGAGTTTAGATATACCATTACCTAAACAAGTATTTGGTCATCCTTGGTTAATTATGGCTGATGGTAAGATGAGTAAATCTGTAGGTAATGTTGTATATGCTGATGATTTAGTAGATGAATTTGGTGTAGATGCTGTAAGATATTATTTCTTACATGAAATACCTTTTGCATCTGACGGTGTATTTAGTAGAGATTTATTAATTGATAGAATTAATGGTGACTTAGTTAATATACTAGGTAACTTAGTTAATAGAACTGTAAGTATGAATAAGAAATATTTTGAAGGTGTTGTTCAAGAACATAATGTATCTGAAGATTTAGATAAGGATTTAATTGATAGTGTAACAAGTCTTCATACTAAAGTTACTGCTAAGATGGATGAATTAAGAGTAGGAGAAGCTATTCAAGAAATATTTGAAGTATTACGTAAATGTAATAAATATATTGATGATACAATGCCTTGGAGTTTAGCTAAAGATGAAAGTAAGAAAGAAAGACTTGGTACTGTATTATATAACTTATTAGAAGGTATTAGAGTATGTGCTGTATTATTAAAACCATTCTTACCTGATACTGGAGATAAGATATTAGAACAATTAAATACTAAGGTAGATAGTTTTGAATCTACATTCGAGTTTGGTGGATTAGAAGTTGGAAGTACTCTTGCTGAACCAGTTCATCTATTTGATAGAATAGAAGTTAAAGAAGATAAGTAATTATCTTCTTTTTTTGTTATAATTGATTTGGTGATTACTATGTTTACAGATACACATTGTCATATTTATAAAGAATATTATGAAGATATAGATGAAATAGTAAATAAGATAAAAGATAGTGGTATTAATAGAGTTATTAATAATGGATGTGATAATAAATCTAATAAAGAAGTAATATCTATGTTACCTAAATATAGAGATTTTATGTATGGAGCATTAGGTATACATCCTGAAAGTGTAGATGAATATACAGAATCTGATATGAAGTATATAGAAGATCATATTAATGATGAAGGTATTATTGCTATTGGGGAGATTGGTTTAGATTATCATTGGACTAAGGAAAATAAAGATAAACAAATAGAATTATTTGAAAGACAGTTATCTTTAGCAGAAAAAGTTAATAAACCTGTAATTATCCACAGTAGAGATGCTACTTTAGATACAATAGAAGTATTAAAAAGACATCATGTTAGAGGAGTAATGCATGCTTTTAATGGTAGTTATGAAACAGCATGTATTTATATTAAGATGGGTTTATTACTTGGTGTAGGTGGTGTAATTACATTTAAGAATTGTAATTTAAAGGATGTAATTGAAAAGATAGATTTAAGTAATATTGTTTTGGAAACAGATTCACCTTATTTAACACCAACTCCTTATAGAGGAGAAAGAAATGATAGTTCTCATATTATAGATATTGCTAAGTTTGTTAGTGAGTTAAAAGGGGTATCTATGGATGAGTTAAGTAAGGAAACTAATGGTAATATAAAGAGGTGCTTTGACATTTAAAATATTTGATGCTAGTATATTAAATTAAGTCTTTTAGAGGTGAATTTTATGTATAAAATGAACTGGATAAAGATGGGTTGTTTACTAGCAAAAGTATTAGTACTTATAGTATTTTCTATAATAGCTTGTAGATCTACTAGTACTAAGAGTGTGGTTAGAGTAGAAAATTTTAATTTTAATAAATCTTTAGGTATGAGTGCTAAAGCTACTAAAGATGAAGAGGAAAAGCCAAAGCCAGTAGAAGAAAAGCCTTTAACTGTAGCTATTCCTAAGTTAACAGGAGATATTACAGGTTATGCAGCAGATTGTCCTTTATGTAATGGTACATTAGCTTGTAAGCCTTCTTATAAAGTTTATAAGAATAATGTAGTTACATATAATGACAGTAAATATGGAAATGTTAGAATAGTAGCTTCGTCTACTAAGATGCCTTGTGGTAGTATTGTAAGATTTAATATGAAATCTATATCATCTGAACCTATTACTGCTATTGTATTAGATAGAGGAGTATTAGGTAATGATTTAGATTTATTAATGGCAACTGAGAAAGATGCAATTAATTTAGTAGGAAGAAAACATACAACTTATGAGGTGTTAAGAAGAGGTTGGTGAAAAAATGGGTGATTTTAAGCATAAACATAGTTTAGGTCAAAATTTTTTAAAAGATAAAAATGTATTAGCTAAAATCATAGATAGTGTCCCTGTAGAAAAAGATGATCTAGTAATTGAAATAGGTCCTGGTCAAGGTGCATTAACAAAGTTTTTAAAACTATATAAAGCTAATTTACTATGTTTTGAAGTTGATACTAGAGTAGAAAGATATCTAAAAGAATATCTAGATGATAAGACTAAAGTTATTTATAAAGATTTTATGGAAGTTGATATAAAGGAAGAAATAAAAGATATTAAGTATAATAAATTATATGTAATATCTAATCTACCTTACTATATAACTACTGCTATTATTGAAAAGATAATTGGTAGTGGATTAGATGTAGAAGCTATGGTATTAATGGTTCAAAACGAAGTAGCAGATAGATTATCTTCTAAGCCTAATAGTAAAGATTATGGGGCTATTACTGTATCTTTAAATTATAAATATAATGTAGAGAAATTATTTTTTGTAAGTAGAAAATCATTTGATCCAGTACCTAATGTAGATAGTGCTGTTATTAAGTTAAGTAAGAAAGATAATGTAATAAAAGCTGATAATGAAGAATTATTTAGTAAAATAGTAAGAGATGCTTTTATGATGAAGAGAAAGAATATTAGAAATAACTTAAAGAAATATGATTTAGATGTTATATCATCAGTATTAAGCAATTATGGATTGGATTTAACTTGTAGAGCTGAAAATATTCCTGTTACTTGTTTTATAGATATAGCTAATGAATTAAATAAAAAAGTACAATAAGTACTTTTTTTTTTTGTTTTTCATATTATTACTTAGGTGATTAAATGAATTTAAAAGTTGGTGATTATGTAACTAGAAATAGTTATGATAATGATTTGATTTTTATAATAACTGATATTAAGGATGATGTAGCTATTCTTAAAGGATTTGATATAAGATTAGTAGCAGATAGTCCTCTTAGTGATTTAGTACTTTGTGATAATAATGATAGAAAAGATGAGTTTTTAGATGAAATATATAAAGATGATTTAGTAGATTTAGGGGATAGAAGTGAATACTTTTATTTACCACCAAGAATATTACATTTAGATGGAGATAAAGAATATTTAGAGAAATGTTTAGAATTTTATAAAAAGAATAGAATAATGGCTTATGGTAAAAATTTAAAAGAAGAGAATTTTAGTAGTAATATTAATAAATATTTAAATGAGATAAAACCAGATATATTAATTATTACAGGACATGATGCATATTATAAAAAGAAAAATATCTATAAGAATTCTGATAATTTTATTAAAACGGTAAGAGAAGCTAGAAAATATGAAAATAGTCATGATAAGTTATTAATTATAGCTGGTGCTTGTCAAAGTAATTATGAAGAATTAATAAAAGCTGGAGCTGATTTTGCTAGTAGTCCTAAAAGAGTTAATATACATGCTTTAGATCCTGCTATTATTGCTAGTACAGTTGCTTTAACAGAAAAGAATAAGGAAATAGATATAGTAAGTTTATTAGAAAAGACTAGATATGGTAAAGATGGTATGGGTGGTCTAAAGGTAAATGGTTTTATGTATGTGGGGTATCCTAGATGAGAACCATATATCAAGCAAGGCAATATATAAGAGATGGTATAGGAAAAAATGTAATGGTTAAAGTAAAAGGAATAAGAAATAAAAATGAATTTATTAAAGGAAAAATAGTAGAATGTTATGCCAATATATTCATTGTAGATACAGGAACAAGTAAAAAAAGTTTTTCTTATACCGATGTTTTAATAGGTAATATAGATGTCAAGTATATTTAGATATTGTAAAATCTAATTTTTTGTTATAAAATTGAAGTAGTAGGAATACTTGGGAGGAGTGTTGTCACATGAAGATTACTAGAGTTGAACTTAGAAATAAGGAAAAAGAAGATTCTCGTATGAAAGCAATCGCAAAGGTAACACTAGATGAAGCTTTTGTTATTACAGGAATCAGACTAATTCAAGGCGATGACAAAATGTTCATAGCTATGCCTAGTAGAAAAGTTTCTGAAGGAGTATATGATGATGTATGTCATCCAGTAAACCAAGAAACTCGTAAGATGTTTGAAGATGCTATTTTCAATGCATATGAAGAAATGAAAAAAACTGGTGAAGAAATAGTTAAAATAGATTTATAAGACTCAATTATTAATTGAGTTTTTTTATGCATAAAATTATCGTTATCTAATATATTTTATTAGGTGATGATATGGATAAAGCTATAGATAATTCAAAGCATGAAGTAAAAGTTATTGATAGAGGTCTTATTTATTTATCTGGTATAGATAAGATAGTTAGTTTTGATAATGAAGAATTTCTTATGGAAAGTGTACTAGGAACTATCTTACTTAAGGGAGAAAACTTAGAAGTAGTAAGATTAGATACACATGATGGAGTAGTAAGTATTAAAGGAATATTTAATAGTATTACTTATGATGATGGTAAGAAAAAAGATGGGGAATCTTTACTAGGTAAATTATTTAAGTAATGTCATCTTATATTCAATTAGTATGTTTAATACTTAGTTTTGTTTATGGATTTATTATAAATAAATTTAATAATATTATTTTGATGTTGATAAAGAAAGTAAATATTCTATATAGATTAATAATATATATTACTTATGTTATATTACTTAGTCTTTTTTATATAGTGATTTTATTTAATATTAATAGAGGTATATTACATTATTACTTTGTTATATTTATTGTAATAGGTTATATAATTGGTTATGTAAAAAGACGTAAATATTATGATTAACATAATTTCTTCTTATTTATCTTATGCTATACTTAAGATAATAAGGAGGAGTATGTATGACTGCTAAGAAAAAGAAAAAAGTAAAAAAACAAAAAGATACTGAATCTAGTCGTATTACTTCTTTATTATTTATAATAGTTTTCTTTATTGTGGTATTAATAAGTACTATATTTACTGATTCAATGCAAATTTATAGTAACAGAAAAGAAACTCAAGAGTTAGAACAAAAATATAATATGTTATTGGAAGAGGAAGCTTCATTAAGAAGTGAAGTTATTAAATTACAAGATCCTGATTATGTTGCTAGATATGCAAGAGAAAAATTTTTATATAGTAAAGATGGAGAAAAAATACTTCGTATAGTTGATGGAAAATTAGTTGAAGAGAAAAAAGTGGAAAAAGAAGAAACAGAACAAGAAGATTAATAGATATCTTGTTCTTTTTTTAGTATAATTTAAATGGATGTGATTTTATGAATATTATATTAGGAAAAAAAGCTGGATTTTGTGGTGGAGTAATTAATTCTGTTAATAAAAGTAATGAGTTATTAGATAAGTATAACGATTTATATTGCTTAGGAGAAATAGTTCATAATAAACAAGTAGTAAAATCATTAGAAGATAAAGGAATGACATTTGTAGAATCCTTGTCAGAAGTTAATGATGGAAGTAATGTAGTTATTAGAGCTCACGGAGTACCAAAAAGTATTTATGAAGAAGCTAGTAAAAGAAATATTAACTTATTTGATTTAACATGTCCTAAAGTATTATTAATTCATAAAGAAGCAGAAGATTTAGTTAAAGATGGATACTATATAATATTAGTTGGTAAAAAAGATCATCCAGAAATAATAGGTACTATTAGTTATTGTAATGAAGATAGTCTTATTATAGAAAGTCAACAAGATGTTGATTATGTAGTTGAATTTGTTTTAAATAAAGGATTTAAGAAAGTAGCATTACTTTGTCAAACAACATATTCTTTAAGTAAATTTAAAGAAATAGAAGAGATGTTAAAAAAGGAATTTAAAGATTTAGATTTTAAAATAATAAATACTATTTGTAATGCTACCGAGTTAAGGCAAAAAGAAACAGAAGAACTATCTAAAGAAGTAGATGCTATGATTATAATAGGTGGTAAGAATAGTTCTAATACTAAGAAATTATATGAGATAGCATCATCTAATACTAAGACTTATTTAATAGAAACAGTAGAGGAATTAGATGAATCTATATTTGAATATGAAAATGTTGGAGTTATGGCAGGAGCTTCTACACCTAAAGAAAGTATTGATGATGTAATAGCTTATTTAAATAATAGAAAGTTATGATTATCATTAGAAATATGTATGATAGAGTTTGAATGAATTCTATCTTTTTTATGATATAATTTTAATGTAGAAAGGGAATTAAGAAATGGTAAAAGAATTAAAACAGGTAGAGAAAGAAAAGTTGCGACTTATTGTATTTGAAAGTGCTAAAGAATTAGGGGAAAAAGTAGACAAACATTTATTAAAAATGTTTGGTTTAAACGACAAAAAATATTCGTTTATTGTACCATTAAAAGAAAACTTCTTTGAAGATGGTCATTTAAAAGTTGAAATTAATGAAACTGTTAGAGGCATGAATTTATTTATGTTAACCGATATAGGAAATTATTCTATAGAGTATAAGATGCATGGTCTTATTAACCATACAAGTCCAAATGATTTAATGATGCAGTTAAAAGATGGTATTGGAGCTTGTAATAGACATGCAGAGTACATAAATATTATCATGCCTTTATTATATGCTGGAAGACAACATAGAAAGAATACTAGAGAAAACTTAATGTGTGGTATGAATCTACATGAATTAGATAAATTAACTGGTATTAAAACTTTTGTAACATTTGATGCTCATGATCAAGGAGTAGAACATGCTGTAAATCATATGGAATTTGATAATTTTTATGCTACTAATACAATACTTCATGATTTAATAACAGATATGTCTGTATCATCTTTAAAAAAGATTGTCTTTGTTGCACCAGATACTGGTGCTACTGGAAGAAGAAATGTATATTTAAATTCATTTAATTCTAAATATATTCATAGAGAAGCTGGTAGTTTTATTAAACAAAGAGATTATAATAATTTAGTTGATGGTAAATATCCTGTTATTGCTCATGAATATTGTGGTAATGAGGATTTAGAAGGATATACTGCTATAGTATCTGATGATATGATTTCAAGTGGTGGATCTATGTTTGATGTAATAGATGAACTTAATAAATTGAAAGTTAAACATATATACATAGTAGTTACATATGCACTATTTACAAAAGGTGTAGATCAATTTGATGAGTATTATAAAGAAGGTAAGTTTGATGGAGTGTATACTACTAACTTATCTTATATACCAGATGATTATAAAAAGAGAAAATGGTTACATGTATGTGATTGCTCTGAATATGTAGCTGATATTATTTATCATTTATATAACGACGAATCTATTAGTGGAATATTAACAGATAAATCATTACCTATTAAATTATTAGATGAAAAATTAAGTAAAAAGAAATAGTAAAATTAATTACTATTTCTTTTTTTTATATTACATATATGTTACAATTTATATAGAATTGGGGATGTAATAATGAGGAAAGTATATATAGTTTTAACATATACCGGTACCATTCTTTCTAAACTTGTTAAGTTATATACAAGAAAAGAGTTTTCTCATGTCTCAATTTCTTTAGATGAAAAGTTAGATGAAATGTATAGTTTTGGTAGATTAAATCCTTATAATCCTTTTTGGGCAGGATTTGTTCATGAGAATAAGAATAAAGGAACTTTTAAAAGGTTCTATAAAACTAAAACTAGAATATATTCAATACAAGTTAATGACGAACAATATGAAGCAGTTAAAAGAGTTATCAAAGATGTCCAAGATGAGAATAAAAGAAAATCTTATAAATTTAATATGATTGGATTGATAGGTGTTATCTTTAATCTAAGAGTTAAAAGAGAAAGATGTTTTTATTGTGCAGAGTTTGTTAAATATTGTTTGGATGAATCTAATATTTCTTTAGAATTACCTGAAGTTATTAAACCTGATGATTTTAATAAGTTAGAAAATGTAGATGAAATTTTTAGAGGTTTATTAAGAGACTACGAAAAGTAGTCTTTTTTTATGAATATAAAATATTATTTATTATGAGGTGATTTATGTCATTTATTGAAATAATACTTATATCTATTGGTTTAGCAAGTGATGCTTTTACTGTGGCTTTGTGTAAAGGTATAAATATAAAGAATAATATACTTAAAAAATTCGTGTTAATTAGTTTTTCGTTTTCATTAGCTCAAATGTTAATGCCATTAATAGGTTATTATTTAGGTAATAGTATGAGTTCTTTTTTATCTTTAATAGATCATTGGATCTCTTTTGTTTTATTAAGTATAATTGGTTGTAATATGTTATATGATGTATACATGGATTCTGAAAAAAGGATAGATGATAATATTTCTTTTTCATCTTTATTTATTTCTAGCATAGCTACTAGTATAGATGCATTAGTAATTGGTGTTACTTTTTCTTTTTATGATATAAATCTACTATCAGTATTATTTACAATTGGTATTATTACTTTTACTTTATCTTTTATAGGTGTATGGATTGGATATATGTTTGGTAAAAGATTTGAAAATATTTCAAAGACCGTTGGTGGATTAATACTTATATTCATGGCTTTTAGACTTCTTTTTAAACACTTGCTTCTGTGATATAATCTAATTAGGAGGAATAATTATGGAAAAAGCAAAAGTTTATTTTACAAAAGATATAACTCCAGAAAGTTTAATTAAAATTTATGAAGCTTTAGGGGTTAATTTAACAGGTAAAGTAGGAGTAAAAGTATCAACTGGTGAAGCTGGTGCTAAAGGATATTTAAAAGCAGATTTAATTGCTCCATTAGTTAAGAAATTAAATGGAACTATTATAGAATGTAATACTGCATATCCTGGAGCTAGAAATAATGCTGAAGAACATTTAAAAGTTGCAGCAGATCATGGCTTTACATCATTTGCTGAAGTAGATATTATGGATGCTAACGGAGAGTTTAAGATTCCTACAAGAGATAATTCAAAACATTTAAAATATGATTTAATTGGAGAAAATTTTAAAAATTATGATTCAATTTTGAATTTAGCACATGGTAAAGGACATGCTATGGGTGGATTTGGAGCTAACTTAAAGAATCAATCTATAGGAATTGCTTCTCGTAATGGTAAAGCTTATATTCATAGTTGTGGTCAAACTGAAGATCCTGATAAATGTTGGAGTGCTAAATATGAACAACATGAGTTTATTGAATCTATGGCTGAAGCAGCTACTGCAGTTGCTGATTATTTAAAAGAAAATAATAAACCAATTGTTTATATTACAGTAGCTAATGCTATTAGTGTAGATTGTGACTGTGATGCTCATCAAGGAGATCCAGTTATTGCAGATATTGGTATTTTTGCTTCATTAGATCCAGTAGCTAATGATCAAGCATTTATTGATGCTATTTGGGCTACACATGAAGAAGGAACACCTGCAATTCAAGAAAGAATTGATACAAGAAAAGGAAGACATATTACTGAGTATGCAGAATCTTTAGGTTTAGGTACTACAGAATATGAATTAATTGAAATATAAAAAGACTAATTATTTAGTCTTTTTTAATTGCTTTTTTATATTTCTATTGTCTTTGGTTATTTGGCCTTTTTCACTTTCATCAATTATACAATCTATTTCTGGTATATTACGATATTGTTCATCTAGGTCTAAACCATAACCGATTACGAATCTATTAGGTATAGTAAAACCGGTATAATCTACTTTAATGTCTTTTACTTCTCTACGATCTGGTTTATCTAATAAGGTACATAGTTTAAGACTGTTTGGATTTTGTTTAGATAGATATTTAAGTAAGTAAGATAGTGTTCTTCCAGTATCGATAATATCTTCTATTACAATTACATCTTTTCCTGTAATAGGGTTATCTAAGTCTAATTTAAGTGTTATTTCTCCTGTACTATTTTCACCATTATAACTAGATACTCTGATGAACTCCAATTCAGTATCTAGTTTTATTCTTCTAGATAAATCTGTGAAGAAATAAATAGAACCTTTTAGTATGCAAATTAATGTAAGTTTTTTACCTTGATAATCTTCTGTAATTTCATCTGCCAATTGTTGAATTCTTTCTTGAAGTGTTAATTCGTCAATTAATATTTTTTTCGTTTCCATAAAACCTCTCTTTTATATTTATATCTTAACATGATAATAATTATTTTTATCATATTATTTAGTTATGAAGGTGATTATATTAAGGAATATATTTATTTATTATTTTGTTTTGTGTGATATAATTTAGATAGTAGAGGTGATATTGTGAAGAAAGGGAATTTTATTCTTGGGGTTATTGTTGGTATTTTACTTATAGCTATTATGGCTGGATGCTTCTATTTAGGAACTAAGTTTGCTAATAGAAACAACGAAAAATCTGAAACTGAAACAAAAGAAGAAACTAAGAAAGAAGAATTAACTGAAGAATTCAAAGATGTTAAGTTAACTGATGATTTGGTATTAGAAGCAAAAAACTTTAGTGTATATGAATTCTGTAATGGTTCATTATATGATTATCCAGGTAAAAGTGTTACTGTTGATAATCTTCCTGATAGTCTAAAAGTAGAAATGGCTTTTATAAATTATGCTCAAAAAATTTATGATAAGCTTGAAGAAGCTGAAGATTTAACTAATATTTCAGCACTAAAAATAAAAGAAGAAGAACTAAAAAGATATTTTGAAGATTTATCTTTCTTAAATAAATATAAGGATGGTAAAGATTTTTATCTTAAATCAATTCTAGCTGATGGTTTTTACAAAGATGGAGCATTCTTTTTTACTCCAGAAATAGGTGGATGTGAAGGACCAGGTAGAAATGGTGTTGTAGCTGACTTAATTGGAGCTAAGAAAAATAATAAAGAACTTGTTTTAAGTTTCGTAGTTTATTATAGAGAAATTAAAATAGATGACGATGATAATGTTACTGTTAATGCATATGTAAATGAAAAAGATAAAAAAGCTGCAGAAACAAAAGTAGAATACGATGAAGAAAAAGGAAGATATGATATTGATATAGATAAGTATCATCAATATGAATATGTCTTCGATATATCTGAAGGGAATTTACAATTAAAAGCTATCAATTATGTAAAATAAAAGATATCAAGGAAACTTGATATTTTTTTATGATATAATTTAATTGGTAAAGAGGTAGAGAAGTATGGAAAAGGGTTATTGTAGATTAGCTATACCTACAATACAAACAGATAGTATTGTAGATGGTGAAGGTATAAGAAGTGTTATTTGGTTTCAGGGATGTGGACATGCGTGCCCTGAATGTCATAATCCAGAAACATGGGATTTTGAGGCAGGAGAAGTTGTATCTTTAGAAGACTTAAAACATCAAATAGATGAGTTAGAATTTCAATCAGGTGTAACATTCTCTGGGGGAGATCCTATGTATCAAATAGATGCTTTAATTGAATTGGCTAAATATGTTAAAGAAAAAGGTATGAATGTATGGGTTTATACTGGATTTGAATATGATGATTTAGTTAAAATGGCAGAAAAGAATAATAAATATAGAGAAGTATTAGATTATATTGATGTATTAGTAGATGGACCTTTTAAGATAGCTTTGAAGAGTTTTGATTGTGCATTTAGAGGTTCTTCTAATCAGAGATTAATAGATGTTAAGAAGACATTAGAAAATAATAAGGTTATTACATTGGAAAAGTATAAATAGTACTTTTCTTTTTATTTAAAAATATGTATAATATCGTCTTAAGTAGGTGAGGGTTCGTGGGAAATATTAAAATTAAAAACTTGCAATTCTCTTATGATGATAAAGAAGTATTCCATGATGTTAACTTCACATTACGTAAAGATAAGACTTTAAGTATTATAGGTACTGCCGGTAGTGGTAAAACAACTCTTCTTAGAATTCTAAATGGTGAATTAGAATATGAAGGAGAAGTTGTTGTAAATGGTATTAATGTTAGTAAGGATAATATGTCTTTAAAAACTAATATTGCTTGTGTATTTAAAGATAGTCCTTTTGTAAATGAATTAGTTATTAATGAATTAAGATATTCATTAGAAAATATGAATGTTTCACCTAATGAAATAAAAAATAAAATAGAAGAACTTAATGTTTACTTTAATATAAATAAAATATTACATAAGAAGATTAAAGATTTAAATACTAATGATATGTATTTAGTAAAGATTCTTTCGTATGCCATTTTTGGTCCATTATATATAGCTATAGATGACTTATTAGTATTTTTAGATAATAGAACTAAGATATTATTATTAAATTATTTAAATTCTAAGGATATTACTTTAATTAATGTTACTACTAATATGGAGGATGTTTTATATACAGATTATGTATTATGTTTATATGATGGTATTAATGCTATAGATGGTAAAACGTTAGATGTTTTAAGTAATGAAAAAGTTTTAAAAAGATTAGGCTTTGATTTACCATTCTATTATGATTTATCTATTCAATTAGAATTATATGGATTAATAAAGAAGATACATTTAAATAAGGAAGCGATGGTGAGTAACATATGGAAATAATATTCAATAAGCTTTCTTATACAGATAAGAGTAAAAATATTAAGTTATTAGATAATATTAATATGGATATCAAACCTGGTAGTATAGTCTCTATATTTGGAGATAATTCTGATATTTTAGCTAATTTATTAAATGTTATTAAAAGACCAACTAGTGGTGAGATTAAGTTAGATAATATTATTGTTAGAAGAACTAGTCATATAAATAATATTACAGGTTTAAGGAAAAAAATTGGTTATGTTAGTGATAGTGTTTTATTTATAAAAGAGATTGTTAAAGATGAAATTAAGAATGTATTAAGTAATTATGGTTATAAAGCTAGTAATGTAATTAAACATATTGTAGATTCTTTAATGATGGTTGGTTTAAACGAAGAATATCTAGATAGAAGAATAGATACATTATCTACTTCAGAAAAGAAGAAATTACAATTAGCTATAGTTTTATCTTATAATCCAGAAGTTATTATTTTAAATGGTTTCTTTCAAGGATTATATTATAGAGATAGAGAATATTTTAAGAAGTTATTTATTAAATTAAAAAGTAATTATAATAAAACTATTATTATGTTAACTAATGATTTAAAAGATACATTTAATATTGTTGATAAGATATATGTTATTAACAAAGGTAATTTAGTTATTAGTGGTGGTAAAGAATTATATTATGGTAATAAATTATATAAATATGTAGAAACACCTAAGATTATAGAATTTACTAAGTATGCTCAAGAACAAGGACATACAATATTAGAATATACTGATCTTAAAGAATTAATAAAGGAATTATATAGAAATGTTAGATGAGTTGGATTATTCATACAATGATGTAGATTCATTAGTACATAGATTAAATTCCTCTTTTAAGTTTATAGGTTTATTTATATATGTTCTAATATGTTTATTAAAATTTAATAATATATTATTTATCGTTAATATATCAGTAGTATTTATCTTGGTACTACTTAGTAATATTAAATATATAAGGTATTTGAAAATACTATGGAATTTAAAATATATAATTATTATCTATTACTTTGTAACTTTGAATACATTAGGTATGGATTTAAGTAGTATTAATATATTATTATTTAAGATATTATTCTTTATTATATATATTAAATTAATTATATTTACTACACCTAAAGAAAATATAGGTAGAGGATTAGGTAGTATATTTAATGTGTTTAATTTCTTAGGAATAAGTATTAAAAAAATAGAATTATTTTTTATTAATTTATTTGATTATAGATATTTATTAGTTGCTAATAATAATCAATATATTAATTCTTTAGAACATAGAGGTATTGACTATAGTCATAATAATATAATAGAGAAGACTAGGATATCATTATTAGGTATTAAGAGTATTAATGATAAAAGTATTAAGGATATAAAGAATAAAAAGGAGATTATCAAAGATAGATTATATAATGATAAAGTAAAGAGATTATATAAATATAGAAATAAGATTAATATATTTGATATTATATATATGATAGTAAATATATCGATGATAATTTATTATGTGTTGGTGGTGAGATAATGAATTACATGATGGAAATATCTTATGATGGAAGTAAGTTCTTTGGCTTTCAAAGACTTAATGAAAACATAAGTGTTCAAAAAGTATTAGAAGATGCTTTAAGTAAGATAAATAAAAAACCAGTAATGGTAAAAGGAGCAGGAAGAACTGATAGAGGAGTTCATGCTTATGGTCAATGTGTTACTTTTAAGTTAGATATTGATATTAGTGAATATGGTTTAAAGTCAGCTATTAATTCAATTGTTAAACCTTATATATATGTTAAGAAGGTATTAATGGTTGGAGAAGATTTTCATGCTCGTTTTAGTGTTCAAAAGAAAAGATATGTATATAAAATTAATTTAGGAGAATATGATGCTGTTATGGCTGATTATGTTTATAATCCAGAATATCCACTAGATATAGATAAAATGAAAGAAGTAGCTAAATTATATTTAGGAGTACATGATTTTCATAATTTCGTATCTGGTGTTAGAAAAGATAGTACATGTATTATTTATGATGTTACATTTAAACAAGATAAAGATATTTTAAATATTATATTTGAAGGTAAGAGTTTCTATAGATATATGGTACGTAATTTAGTTGGAGCTATGATAGACGTTGCTAGAGGTAAAGATGATATATCTTTAGTAAAGAAGAGATTAGAGTCTAAAGAGAAAATAAATGGATATACAGCACCATCTTGTGGTTTATATCTAGATAAAATAGAGTATTAGACATATAATTTTAAAATAATTTGTCTAAAATGTTAAAAAAAGGCCTTTTTTGTTAGATTTTATTTGACTTTTTAAGACCTTTCCCATATAATTTTAATCGGTACATTTTATTTGTCGGAGTTTGTTAGCCCTGGGAAAGCGAAGCAGATGATGACAGTGAAAGGAAATTAGATATGAATACATTTATGCAAAAGAAAGAAACTGTTGAACGTAAATGGTATGTTATCGATGCTGAAGGAGCTACTTTAGGAAGATTAGCTACTAAAGCTGCTACAGTATTAAGTGGTAAACATAAACCAACTTATACTCCTCACATCGATTGTGGAGACTACGTAATCGTAGTAAATGCTGAAAAAGTTAATTTAACTGGTAAGAAACTAGAAGATAAGAAATATTATAATCATAGTAGATATGCTGGTGGATTAAGAGAAAGAAACGCTAAAACAATGATCGAAAAATATCCAGAAGAAATGATTGAAAGAGCTATTAAAGGTATGTTACCAAAAGGACCTTTAGGAAGAGCTATGGGTAAGAAATTATTCGTATATGCTGGTCCTGAACATAAACAACAAGCTCAACAACCAACAGAATTAAAGGTTGACTAGGAGGTTTTAAATTATGGCTAAAAAAGAAGTTTGGACTGCTACTGGACGTAGAAAACGTTCAATTGCTCAAGTAAGAATGACTGCTGGTAAAGGTAATATTACAGTTAATGGTAAAGATGTTAATGAATATATGCCTTTTGCAGTATTAGTAATGGATTTAAAACAACCATTAGTTGCTACAAATAATGAGGATAAATTCGATATTGATGTTACAGTTAGAGGCGGAGGTTTCTCTGGACAAACTGGTGCTATAAGATTAGGTATTACTCGTGCTTTATTAGCATTCGATGCAGATGCTGATCAAGCTAGAGAAGATTCTTATAGAAAAGTTCTTAAAACTAAAGGATTGGTTACTCGTGATCCAAGAAGTAAAGAACGTAAAAAACCAGGACTTAAAAAAGCACGTCGTGCTCCACAATTCTCAAAACGTTAATTTATTTCAATGTTTTACAAAGCTCGTATTTTATACGAGCTTTTTGCATGTTATAATATAGTTAGGTGATAATATGGATTTTGATAAAAAAGAAATGATGTTAGATGATTTTATTAATGAAGATATTACTATTGTAGAAATTGCTAAGGTAGTAAATTTTTATCTCAGATGGGGAAAAATTGTTAAGTATTTTTTTGTAGGATTATCTTGTATTAGTATTTTATATGGAATAATGATGATGAACGAAACAGATGGTGGGTCTTTAATTTATTGTCTTTTATCTATTGCTTTTTTAGGATATGGTAATATTTTTGAAAATGATGTTAAATGTAAAGCTTTTACTTTACGAGCACATTATTTAGATAAAAAATAGATTGAGGAATAGATATGAAAAAATGTAATGAATGTAATGTTGAGATGATAGATAATTGTAGAGTTGATGGTCAACATGCTTTTGAAATAGGTGATGATGGAAGATCTGATTTATATTTAAAAATACCTACTGGAGAAAAGTCTAGCTTTATAGGTATTCCATATGATGTAATGAATAATTATAAAATTAAAGCTAGAGTATGTCCTAAATGTGGAAAAGTAGAAATGTATGTTAATCTACAAGAAAAGATTTAGTTATGAAAATATATATTATAGGACCTTCTGGATCAGGTAAAACTACTTTAGCTAATCATTTATCTAAGAAATATAAAATACCTTCTTATGAGCTTGATTGTATTGTTTATGATGATGATAATGGTAATGTTAGACGTAGTGATGATGAGATACAGAAATTATTTGGTAAAGTACTTAAGAAAAAAGATTGGATTATTGAAGATATTGGTAGAGATAAATTTAATAAAGGATTAGATGCATGTGATACTATTTATTATTTAAAAATATCCCAATGGATTGTATATGGAAGAGTAATTAGAAGATGGTTTAGACAAAGAATTGGTAAAGAGAAGTGGAATTATCCACCAACTATTCCACAATTTTTTGATATGTTAAGAGTAGCTATAGGTTATTTTACTGTAGAAAAGAAAAAGTTAGCTAAATTAGATAATTATAAGGATAAAGTTATTTATTTAAGTAATAAGGAATTACAAAATATTTTAAAAGAAGGTAATTAAATGAATAAGGATATAAAAGCTATAACAGATTTTCTATTTATTGAAGATGATATTAATGATATTAAAAAAAGTGATTTAGTATTAGTACTTTGTAATGATAATATAGATAAAATATGTGAATTGATAGATAAAGTTATATCTATGAATAAAGCTACTGGTAAGATAATTATAAGTGGTTGTTCTGGAGCATTAGATAAAGATAAAGACAAAGAGTGTTATAGAGTTTGCAATATGCTTTGTGATAAATATGGATATGATAAGAATATGTTTATATTAGAAAATAATGCTAAGAATATTTATGAAAATCTATTATATAGTCAAAAGTATATACTTAATTATAACGTTAATAATATTATAGTTATAGGAGCTGCATTTGCTTTAAGAAGAATACAACTATGTGCTAGAAAGTTAGGGTATCCTGTTGATAAGATGCAATATCTTGGTATAGTTGGTGAACGTAATATAGGTAAAGATACATGGTGGAAAAGCGATGTTGCTAAAGAAAGAGTATATGCTGAATTAGAAAGAATTGGTAAATACTTAATAAAGGGAGATTTAGATATTAAGTAATATTGTGTCTATTGACTTGTAAAGTAATAAAAAGTTTGTAAATTAGGTTTGATTTATTTTATAATGGACATAAGAATAGAGGGTGTATGTTATGAATAATTCTCCAAAAAAGAATAATTCGTTTTTATATATATTTATAGTTATATTGTTTTTAGCGTTAGGTATAATACTTGGAGTATATGGAACTAAGAAATACTTAGATTCTAAAGAGGAAGATGAAACTCCAGAAATAGTAGCAGATGGTGTTATTGATATTACTGATAAACAAGAATATAGTGAAACAATTAATAAATTGTATTCTTTAATATCAGGTAATTCATTATTTTATTCATCTACAGGTATTAGTTTAGAAACAATGGATAATAATACTAAATTAAGTTTAATGTATTCTTATGCTTTAAATAATAGTATGGGTTCATCTGAACAATTACCTTGGTCATATTGGGGATCAGGAACTTGTGCTAATGATTTTATAGTAGATCCATTAGAAGATGATACTAGTCAAATATGTTCTGTAGTAACAATTCCTATTTCTACTATTAATGAAAATTATAAGAAATTATTTAATAGTACTTTAATAGATACTAGTGTTAATTTTAAACCATCTTCTTATAAGAGTTGTGTACTTGATGGTGATAATTATGTATGTGGTAATGTAGGTAGTGTAGTTAGTGGTAGTTTGGATAGTAAATTTGAAATACAAAAAGTTACTTTAGATAATGATATATTATCAATTTATGATAAAGGTTATTTATTAGATACTAGAAGTGATAAAGTAAATAGTGAAGATGGTTATTCTAATCATTATTTACATACTGCAGATAGTACAGAATATTATTATGAATTAAAGAGTGCAGATAATGTAACATTTAAACATAATTTCAAAAAAGCTGATGATAATAATTATTATTATGTTAGCACTGAAGTAGTTGAAAAAGAATAGTTTAACTATTCTTTTTTTTATGTTAGAATTAGAGTATAGAATAGTCACGGAGTTGATATTATGGATAATAACGAAAGAAATAAACAGATTGTTGATTATTTGAATTCAAGAATGGATGAAATAGATAGTAAATATCCAGATATAGATGTTAGAAGTCGTGCTACTAAGGCTTTAGATAATATTATGGAAAGTAAAGGTACTTACGAAGAAGTAAAAGAAAAACTTGATAAATCTTTAGATAAAATGATAGAAGTTTATTTGGAGAAGGAAAAAGAGAAAAAAGAAGAAGAAGTACAATCTAGAGATAAATTTGATAATGATATTAGTAAGATTAATGTATATAGTCCTAAAGAAAAACTATATGGTGAATCTTATAGTAATCCAATGATAGAAATATTAAAGAAGTTTGAAGAAATAAATAATAATGGAAGTATTACCGATAAAAAAGAATTTTTTAATACTGAAATAAAAGTATTATTATCTATATTAAGACAAAAGTATAAAGCATCTATCTCTTCTCAAATAATTGATGATATTATGAGAGGAGAATTGAATGGTCGTAAAGAGGATCCTCTATTGTATTTAATGTCTGATTTATTTAGAGGATTTGATTCTTTAGATTATGATTTAGTTAAAAATATTTATGATACATTTGTTAATGAAGTAAGTGTTGTTAGTACTGATTGGGATAATAATATGAGATTCTGTGTTAATGGTAATGAAGCTTTATATTTATTACCTGATAATACATATTATTCAAATGCAAATTATTTTGATTTTACTAAGTTAATTGAATTGTTTAAATTCGCTAAAGGACATGGTAAGAAAGTTAGATTACACTCTTTATTATCTAGTGAATATGTTCCTGAAGCATTATTATCTATAACTAATAAGTTAGATAATAAAAAAGAGTTTGTATTAGCTTTCTTAGAAGATTATATAAGTAATCTAGTTAATTCATTAAGTTCTAATAATATTGTTATAGATCAAATAGATGTAATATCTGATTTTAATAGTTTAGAAAAAAAATATTGGAAAGATGTATTAGGTGATGATAAATACTACATATCTATTCTAAAATTAGTTAGAAAGTATTTCCCTAATACGATGTTATTAATTAATGAAAGTAATGAATTATTAGATTATGTATGTAATGATTATGTTACTATGATTAAAGATATTATAGATGTATCTAATAAAGAAGGTATTAAATTATTAGATGGTATTGGAATTTCTTCACATATTACAGAGTTTATAGAATACTATGGTCGTGAATTAAAAGGTAGTGATATATATGAAGCTATGGTTAAATATGCATCATTTAATTTACCTATTTATAGAACAGAATTTGATTATAAACCAATGGAAGATAAATATAATTATATAGATGTAATTGATTATGTAGATCGAAAATGTGGAGTAAGTGGTTTAATACTTTATGGTAATAATGATTTAGTTACTAGTAAAGATGGAGAATACAATAAAGTACATGTTTATGATGATAAAGGTTTATTAAAAAAAGAGTATTCTACATATATTGAACAATTTGTTAAAGATGTTATGTTAAGTAATGATGCACCAGAAGTATTAACTTTTAATGAAAAGGATGATAAAGTTAGTAATGTAGTAAAATGGTCATCTGGAGATGCTCAAGATGCTAATGTATCTGGAGAAAGTTCTACTAGTACACCAACTGTTATTAAGTATTCTACTGATGAAAAAGGTTTTACTACTTCTGTGTATGCTTTAGTTGCAATATTAGTTATTTTACTTGCTTTTGTTGTGATGGCATTACTATTTGCTTTTTAGGAGTTTTTTATGAAAGATAATTTAATATTTAAAATATTGTGTAGTTATCCTGTTATATTAATTACATTATTCTTTATGCCTGTAATAGGTATAATACTAATTTTATTTAGATTTTATATGTATAGAGATAGAATATATAGAATACCTATTACTATACTAATTGTTGGATTAGTATTGTTAATACCAAAATTATTAGATTTCATTTTTGATTTAATAAATTTTGATTCTAGTAAGATACCATATTTTGATACTATTGTAGATTCAACAATATATGGTAGATTGATTGGATTTAGTAAATTTATTATTGCAGCTAGTATTATTATTTTAATAGTTTCATTTATAGTTAAGAATGTTGCTAGTAAGTTAGACGTAAAAGCTGAACAAGCTGTAAGAAACTATGTAGAAAGACAAGAAGCTAAAGAATTGGAAATTCATGAAAAGAATGATTTGTTAGTTAAAAATAGAGCTAGTGAAGCTAATAATACACATGTAGTAAAATGTCCTTCATGTGGTGGATATAATACACTAGTATATAATACTGGTACATGTAAGTATTGTCGTAGAAAAATTCAATATAAAGAATAAAAAATATATGTAAGCATAAAAAAATAATATGAAAAAGATATTATTTTTTTTATTTGTATGTACATTATTATTAACAAGTATAGTAGGTTATAGTATGGATATGAATACTAAATTAATGGGTAAGTTAATAGTAATTGATGTTGGTCATGGTGGAAAAGATAGTGGAGCATCTATAGATGGAGTATTAGAAAAAGATTTAAATTTAGTTATTGCTTATAAACTTAGGGAAGAATTAGTTAAGAATGGTGCAGATGTAATTATGACTAGAGATGGTGATTATGATTTAAGTAGTCCTAATACTAAAAGAAGGAAGAAAAGTGATTTTGATAATAGGATTAATCTTATTAATTCAAGTAAAGCAGATTTATATATAAGTATTCATATGAATTATTTAAGTGAAAGTAAATATTATGGAGCACAGGTCTTTTACACTGAAGGAAATGAAATACTCGCTAGTAGTATTCAAAATATGTTTATTAAGAATTTAAATAGTCCTTTAAAAGAAAGGAAATTAGATAAAAGTATCTACATGTATGAAAAGTTAGAAATACCAGGAGTATTAATAGAATGTGGTTTTTTAAGTAATAATAATGAACGAAACAAATTATTGAATGAAGAGTATCAAGATAGATTTGTAGAAAGTATTGTTAAAGGTATTATCTTATATTATTGATTATTAAATTAAGTTAATCTATAATATATTTATGGTGATTTAAGTGAATAAAAAAATTGTTTTAAATAGATTAATTGCTTACTTATCTGGTAAGAAGGAAGAAGATATTCCAGATGATTTAGAAGAAAAAATTAAGATATATAGATATCTATCTTTAGAATGCGAGAAAGAAGATATACCATTGGATATTTTAAAAGATGATGATCGTTTTTTAAGATTAGATTTAATTAATAGAAAATTAACTGATGGAGAGAAAGTCAAAAGTGTTGAAGAAACTCTTGGTAGTACTGTTAAACATGCTAAAAAAATAGCTTTATGGAATGGTGATATTACAACTATATATTGTGATGCTATAGTTAATTCTACTGATGAAAGAGTTTATGGACCTACAAAGTATATTAAGAATCATTTAGATAGTGAAGTACATTTTAGAAGTGGTTTAAGACTTAGAAATAAGTGTCAAAAAGTCATTGGTAAAGATTCTTTAGATATTGGTGATGTTATTATTACAAGAGCTTATAATTTACCTTGTGACTTTATTATTCATGCAGTTAGTCCAGTTGTTCTTGATGAAGTTACTTCAGAGGATGAAGAAGATTTAAAAAGAACATATTTTAATGTTTTAGAATGTGCTAAAAATAATTTAACTAAAATATTAGTTATACCTTGTATAAGTACAGGTAAAGGTAAATTTGATAAAGAAAAAGCTGCTACTATAGCATATGAATGTATTAGTGAGTATTTAGATAAGTATGAAGATTTCTTTAATATGATAATTATTAATACTAATAATACTGATAGTTATAATATTTATAGCAATATATTAACAGAAAAATAAAAATACTAGTTAACTAGTATTTTTTTAATATTCAAAGTATTTCATTACTCGATCATCTGAGACTAAGTATCCATTAGCATAATCGACATCAGGTATATATTTTTTTAATTTATTTATATCTTTATTATTGAAAATACACTCATGACATTTGCTTATTATTACTAAACATTTTTCTTCTGATATATTTATTAAATCATCGAATGAATAATTATATTTTTCGTTTATATCACATGGGTGGTTCCATTCTTTTCTTTCTTCATTTAAATAACTTGGTATTGGGTCTTTTACGAATGATGAATAATATTCTGGATGAGAATGCATAAATATATTTAAGAATTTTAATATATAATATTTTATACCAAATCTATCATTAGTAACTAAAGATGTTATTAACATAGATTCTATTATACTTTTTACATAGATATTACCTAAATTATTTTCTTTATATGTTTCTTTATATACTTGTGTAATTAATTCTTTTAATGGGTTAGGTAATTTATATGTTTTAATTATTTCTTTACTTACATTAGCTTTATTGTATTTTTTATGAAAATATTTTTCATAATAGAAAGCATCTAATTGTTTTTCTATATGAGTATGTTGTCCTCTATATTTATGATGATCAGGTTTATCTTTATAATAAGTCCCTGTTTTATAGAATATGTATGGATGACATACAGAATCTAAACAATAATGTGTTATTGAACCATATAGGTATGCAAGACATTCTTTATTATCTTGTAAATTGTTGTCAATTATATTTTTTACTATATTTATTAAATAATCTTGAGTTTTTCTGTGGTGACCTATTGAACCTAAAGTCTTTATTCTTTTATTAAAACTATAGTAAAGATAGTCATGGCTTTGAGAGAAAGTTAAATATATATCATTGTCTATTGTCTTTTTGATGTCTTTATCTAATTTTTTATAAACCATATCAGCAAATATATAATGTGTTGTTAATGAAGGCATATTATCACTCACTTTTTCTTATTATAACATATGTTAAAAACTAAAATATATCGTTTAATTAGTTCAGTAATTATGTTATAATGTTAAAGATAATAGGGTGATGTGTGTGATAAAAACATTTAAAACTATTGATGAGCAAATTGAAATTCTAAAGAGTAAAGGTTTAGTAATTGATGATTTAGAATATGCAAAAGCTGTACTACTAAGAGAGAATTATTTCTTTATTAGTGGTTATAGACATTTATTTCTGAAATCACCAAAAGATAGAATGTTTATACCAGGTACTTCTTTTAAAGAATTATATGCCATGTTTAATTTTGATCGTCAAATTAGAAATATTTTCTTTAAGAATATTTTGATTGTAGAAAATAATGCTAAGAGTATCTTCTCATATCAAATATCTAGAAAATATGGTATCAAAGAAAAAGATTATTTAAATCCATCTAACTTTGATAGAAACAATGATAAGATTAGACAAGTTAATGATTTATTAAAAAAGATAAAAAGACAAATTAGAATTAATGGTGGACAACATTCTGCTACAATGCACTATATAAGTAATTATGGATATGTACCTTTTTGGGTAGTTGTTAAGGTATTATCATTTGGACTTATATCTGAATTGTATACTATTATGAAAAAAGAAGACCAAAAAGATATTGCTAATCTATATGGATTGGATTCAGAATCTTTATTAGATTATTTTCCAATATTAGCTAATTTTAGAAATTTATGTGCTCACGAAGATATCACTTATGATCATAGAACCCAAAGATGCATAGATGATACTAAGTATCACGCATCGTTATCAATTCCAAAGATGGATGGGGAATATATTTATGGTAAAGATGATTTATTTGCCTGTGTAATTGTTCTTAAGAGATTATTAAGAGAAGAAGATTTCACTTTGTTAATTAATGAATTGTCTTATGAACTTGATATTCTCGAAGGTAAATTACATACTATAACTCTAGATAGAGTTTTAGATAGAATGGGATTCCCTAGTAATTTTAGAGAGATTGCGAGGTTAGATGAATTTGGAAACTGAAATTAATGAACCAAAGAAAAATGGTTTTGGAATAAAATTAATAGCAGCATTCATTGTAACTATTATATTATCTGTATTAGTAGGAGCTGGAGGATTATTAGTATTCTTTCATTTAAATCCTGATTATGTTAGTAAGAAAGTTACTAATATTTCTAAATTAGAAAAAGAAGTTACAGTTAATGAAAATGGTATAGCAGATGCTGTTGATAAAGTATATGATTCTATTGTTGTAGTTGAAACATTCCAAAAAAGCAAACTATATGCAACAGGATCTGGAGTTATTTATAAAAATAGTAATAATACATATTATGTTATTACAAATTATCATGTTATTTCTGCTGGTACTAACATTAAAATAGTTCTTTCTAATAAGAAAGAGTTAGATGTTAAAGTTGTTGGTGGAGATAAATATGCTGATATAGCAGTGTTATCATTTGAAAGTGATGATGATATATCTATAGCTGAAATTGGAGATACAACATCTATGAGAGTAGGAGATACTGTATTTGCTATTGGAGCTCCTTTAGATAGTGAAGTTTATTCATGGACAGTTACTAGAGGTGTTTTATCTGGTAAAGATAGAAAAGTTGAAGTAAGTACAAGTAATAGCTATTTTAGTGATTGGATTATGAATGTATTACAAACAGATGCAGCAATTAATAGTGGTAATAGTGGTGGAGCTTTATGTAATAGTAATGGACAAGTTATTGGTATTACTAATATGAAATTAGCTGATTCTACTATTGAAGGTATGGGATTTGCTATTCCAATTGAGGAAGCAACTAAATTTGCAGATACTTTAATTAGTGGAGAAGATACTACTAGACCTGTTTTAGGTATTACAATGCAAGATGCAACATATACTCAAGATGGAGAAAAGGTTGCTGGTGTTGTTATATCTGAAGTATCACCTGGTGGTGCTGCAGATAAAGCCGGATTAAAATCTGGTGATATTATCTTAAAATTAGATGATGAAGAAGTAGATAGTATTGCTAGTTTAAGATATGCTTTATACAAATATAAAGTAGGAGATGTTGTTACTGTTAAATATAGTAGAGATGGTAAGACAGCTACTACTAAAGTAACTCTACAAAACGAATAAAACTGACTATGTCAGTTTTTATTTTGTTTATAAAACGAATGTGTTATAATACATGAGATTTGAGGTGGTTGGAGTGAAAGTAGGTTTTATTTCTTTAGGTTGTTCTAAGAATTTAGTAGTTACAGAAGAGATTATTGGATTATTTAAAAAACATAATTATACTATAGTTGAAAACGAAGAGGAAGCTGAAATACTTTTAATTAATACATGTGGTTTTATAGATCCTGCCAAAGAAGAAGGTATTCAAACAATACTAGATATGGCAGAATATAAAGAGACAGGTAGTTGTAAATATTTAATTGTTACAGGTTGTTTAGTAGAAAGATATGAAGAAGAATTAAAAAAAGAATTACCAGAAGTAGATTTATTTGTAAGTATTAAAAATTATGATGAATTATGGAATAAAATAGATAATTTAATTAATAAAGGTAATGAGTCTGATAAATTAAATTATATGGATAGAGTTCTAACTACAGGGGATACAATGGCTTATTTAAAAATTGCTGAGGGATGTAGTAATTACTGTACATATTGTGCTATTCCTTATATTCAAGGCAAATATATTTCTAGAAAGTATGAAGATATTTTAGAAGAAGCTAAATTACTTGCTAGTAAAGGTATTAAAGAATTGGTTGTTATTGCGCAAGATACAACTAAATATGGTATAGATTTATATGGTAAGAGTAGATTGGCAGAATTATTAAATGATTTATGTAAAATAGAAGGGTTTAAGTGGATAAGATTTTTATATTCATATCCTGAAACAATTACAGATGAATTAATTGAAGTTGTTAAAAATAATGATAAGATATGTAGTTATTTTGATTTACCTATTCAACATATTAATAATGAAGTACTAAAGAGAATGAATAGAAAAAGTGATACTGATAGTATTAAGAAACTTATTAAGAAGTTGAGAGAAGAAATACCTGGTGTAATATTAAGAACAACATTAATAGTAGGATTCCCTGGAGAAACTGAAGAACAATTTAATGAATTGTGTGAATTTGTTAAAGAAAGTAAGTTTGATAGACTTGGGGCATTTGCTTATAGTGCTGAAGATGGAACTCCTGCTGCCAAATTTAAAGATCAGATAGATGAATTTATAAAGATAGAACGTAAAAATAAAATAATGGAAATACAACAAAGTGTTAGTGTAAATAATTTAAAAAACAAAATAGGGAATAATTATGAATGTATAATAGAGAATATTACTGAAGATGGAGAGTATTATATAGGAAGATCTTATATGGATGTTCCATCTGAAGATGGGGTAATATTTATTAAATATAATCCTGAATATATGATTAATGAATTTGTTAATGTAAAAATAACTGATTCTAAGGAATATGATTTAATTGGAGAAATAATTGAATAGAACTCTTTTTGAGTTCTTTTTATTATGATATAATTATTAAGAATAGAGGTGGTATTAATGGCTCAAACAAAGATTACAGATAAAGATAATTTATTATCATTAGCATCAAATGCTAGTAGTGATGTAAGTTCAGTTAAAAGTAGTATGTCTAGTGCTAAAACATCTTTATCTTCTATTAGTGATTTTGATGGAATTAATATATCAGGAGCTGCTAGTACGCTTTCATCTAATCTTGATACTGTCTTATCAGATTTAGATGTAACAGTAAAAAATATTAATACATATGCAACCAAGTTATCAGAATTAGATACAAGTGATTCAGAGGAAGGTTTAACAGAAGAAGAATATAAAGCGTTATTCGCATCTGATGGAACAGCAGATGGAAATGCTAAGGTTATTTGGAATTTCTTGAAAGCTAAAGGTTTATCTGATGCTGCAGCAGCTGGTGTACTTGGTAATATTCAAGCAGAATGTAACTTTAGATTAACAGCTGTTGGAGATAATGGAACTAGTTTTGGTTTAATTCAATGGCACAATGGTAGATGGGATAATCTTAAAAGTTTCTGTTCTAAAAATGGTTTAGATCCTAACTCATTACAAGGACAATTAGAATATTTGTGGTATGAGTCGTTAGATCCAAATACTAGTTATGGAAAAAGTTTAGCATCAAGAGGATTTTATACTACAACTAGTGCAGTAGAAGCAGCGGTTGCATTCCATGATGCTGTTGAAAAGAGTGCATCAAGTGCATCAACAGTAAGAAATACAAGAGGAGGATATGCTTCTAATTGGTATAGTAAACTAGCTGGTACAGATGCTGGTGTTGATTTAAGTAATGTTAATTCATTTATTTCTAGCAATGCATCAAATGCGGTTGCTGTTACAACTGGTACTCAATACTCCCCAACAACTACGGCATATTCGTATTCACCAACATATAGTTCAACACCTACGTATACATCAACACCAACAACTTATACATCAACACCTACAACCGAGCAATCTACAGATGTTAATGTTGATTTAAAACCAGCTGATTTAACTGAAGAACAATATAAGAAATTATTTGAGACGGATGGAACTAGTGAAGGAAATGCAAAAGCAATATGGTATTTCTTAAAAGCTAAAGGTTTATCTGATGAAGCAATTGGTGGAGTACTTGGTAATATTCAAGCAGAGTGTAATTTCAGATTAACAGCTGTTGGAGATAGTGGTACTAGTTTTGGTTTAATTCAATGGCATGCTGGTAGATGGGATAGATTAAAACAATTTTGTACGGAAAAGAAACTTGATCCTAATTCATTACAGGGGCAATTGGAATTCTTATGGAATGAATCATTAGATCCAGAAAGTAGTTATGGAAAGAATTTAGCTAAACAAGGTTTCTATTCGGCTAAAAACTCATCTGATGCAGCTGTTATATTCCATAACGTAGTAGAAAAGAGTGCATCAAGTCCAGAAACTGTTCGAACTAAGCGTGGTGGTTTTGCTACTACATGGTATGAAAAACTTAAAGGAACAACTTTGGATTTCCTTAAAGATACTGAGACTGTATCAGTATAGATGATATTGTAAATTAAATGTAATTATTATATAAATTTTATTGTTTAAGTAATATTATAATGATATATTTAAGATGATAGGAGGATAAGATATGAGTGGTATTGTAAGTCATAGTACAGATCTTATGAGAGGTTGGTCTGAAAATATTAATGACAAATCTAATAATTATGATGAATTAATTAATAAGCTATATAATTTGATTGATTTCTTTGTCGGATCTGAAGACTTTAGAGGAGGTATTACTAAAGATTTTGAAGATACAGTAATATCTCATAGAGAAGAATTTAAAAGATATTCATCTACATTCAGAGAATGTACAGAATATATTAGTAAAGCTGCTACGGATATTGAAAGTGATGAAGCAGAATTAAAAGCATCATTTAATAATGCAAATCCGTTTGGGGAATAGGAGAGATTTAAATGGCAGATGGAAGTTTAAAGATAACACCAGCTGAAGCTAGAGCAAAAGCTGATGAATTAAAAGCTATTTCTTCAGATATAGAGATGTTATTAAATGAAGTATCTACTAAAATGGAAGAAATAGATAGTGTTGAACATGGAGTTTATCAAGGTGATAACCGTCCTGCTCAATTAAGAAGTGAACTTGATAGCTTTAGAGCTATGTTTGGAAAAGCTCATGAACAAATTATTAAGTATGCAAATGAAATAAATAACATTGCTACTACTGCTGAGAATGAATAATACTATTTATATTTCTATATAAATAGTTTTTTCTAGGAGATGATTTTATGGGAGAATTTTTATTCGATGAAGGAATATATAATAGTATTTCTAATCTTAAAAAATTAGCCGATAAGTATAGTAATCAAATAGAATTACTAAATACTTTATTAAAAGAGATAACTATGTCATCAGATTGGGAAGATTTATCTGTGAAAACAGCATTTTTAAATACTCTTAATTCTTATATGACAGTATATAATACTTTACTTGCCCAAATGAATTATTTGGTAGGTAGATTAAGTTCTAAATCTGATGTATTTAGTAATTTAGAAAGTACATTTTCATAGGAGGTATAAATATGGGAGAAAAAGTATATTTAGTACCTGCTACATTAGAAGGTTGGAAATCTAAAATGGCTACTATTAATAAAGAAGCTGAAGATGTTATTAGACAATATCGTAATGAAACTAATCAAATAGATAATTATTTGAGAGGTAAGTTTTCATCTTCTTATGTTGAAATGGTTAATTCTTTAATGGATGAAGCAGAATCATCTCATGAAGCAATGAAGGATATTGAGGTTATTCTTCAAAATGTTGTAAATAAAGCAGAAAGTGAATAAAAGTCTTTTTAAAGACTTTTTTTAATGATATAATTATGTTAAGAATAAAAGTGGGTGATTTTATGATTGACTTATCAGATAGTTTTTCTGAATCTGTTACTAAACAAACTGGTTTTAGTAATATTGAAGACAATTTAAGTTTAATAAAAAAATTATCCGTTGGAAATAAAGATATTGAATATCTAAGTTTATTTCCAAATTTAGAAGAAATAACATTTAAGTCATTTCCTTCTGTTAGAAAAGAAGATTTACAATTAGTTAGTAAATTAGTACCTAATTTAAAACGTTTATATATAATTGAACAAAATGCTTTATTTGAAATTGATTTAAGTATTTTTTCTATGTTAGAAGAAATACATGTTTTACATTGCGATAATATTAAGTCTATTTTGCATTTAGATAGAGTACATACTATTGAATTAGTAGGTAATAGAAATCTTACAAATTTAGAAAGTATATTTACAGCTATATTCAATGATACAGTTTTAAAACTAGACATTAAATATTTATATGATTTAAGAAGATATTTCTTTGAAAATAAACAGAGTGTTGATTTGTTTGACAGAGTAACATGGGTTGAAGGAGTTGGTCTTAAAGATCATAAAGAATTTGTTTATAAAAAGTATATGTTAGAAGAATTAACAAAGATGTTTAATGAGATATATTATAGATATATTTTTGTTAACGATGATGATTTGTTTAAATTTTCTGTACTATATAAATGGTTTATTGAAAATGTTAGATTTGAGAATGTTTCAGATAAAAGCGAAGCTAGTGTACCATCATTTTCTGTAATGAATTATGGTATTGGTAATAGGGTTACATACGCTAATGCCTTTAATTTATTCTTATGTATGGCTGGTATTAAGTCTACTGTAGTTTATTCTATTGATTCATTAGATTCTATAGGTAAGTTTGATGGAAAAGATGCTTACTCTGTTTTAGGTGCTAGTGATTATGCTTTACTTAGAGTTGAAATAAATGGTCAAACTTATTATGTGGATGTAGCTTGGGATGCTTTTGTATCTAGTTTTAATAAGTTTGATGCTTCTAAAGTCTACTTAAGTTCTAAAGATGAAATAAGACAAATACACAATATAGTTGGTGAAAGTAGTATTATGGAGTCTTCTTCTTATCATGGTGATGATGCTGATGATGAGTTAGAATCAGTTGAAAGAAGAATCAGCAATGTTGATGTAGTACTAAGTGATATAGATATGTCTTTACCTTCTATAGATGGTAAATTAGTTAATATTGAATTTAATAAATCAGAAATTGAAAGATTAAAAGATTCTATGGAATTAGTCGATAAAAATAGTGATGAGTATAAGAAAATGGAAGAAGATATAGTTAATATGTCTGTTGAAATTAAAGAATATACTTCTAAATTAAATGAATTTAAAAAAGAAAGAGAAAAAGATATACTTAAATATAAAGATTTTATTATGAATAGTTATTATACTGATAATTATGAAGTTTTATATGAATATGGTTTTCTTTCAGATTATATTTTTGACTTAATAAAAGTTGTGTCTAGTAACAAGAACTCTAATTAATAGAGTTCTTTTTATGTTATAATTAGTGTGGTGAAGTTATGAATAAAGAAGATATAAAATGTATATTTCTTGATATAGACGGTACTGTAGATAATAGTGAAAGAATTACTACTGATTATACTAAAAATGTTCTTAGTAAATTAAAAGACAAGAATATAATAAGTGTTATATGTTCTGGTAGGACAGTTTCATATGCAGTTGATAAGAGTATAGATGCTAGTTGTAGTAACTATGTTATAGCTGATAATGGATCTGTAGTCTATGATTATGATAAAAAGAAAGTTATATATGAAGATATTTTTAATAAAGAGTTAATGAAAAAAGTTAATGATATTTGTATTAAATATAAAGTTGAATGTTTATTTAATACTGTTGAAAATGCTTATAGATGTAATGATTATAATTATCATAAGTTTAAAAGAGGAATTGATATTAAAAACATTGATATGATTACTAGTAATGTAACACAAATAATAATTAGTTCAATTAATTTAGATGATATGATTATGGTAAGAGATAAGATATTAGAATTGGGAAATATTCAAGTATCAAATACTAATATGAATAAAAAATTACAAGGTACAAGGACTTATTATTGTGATTTAAATATAAAAGGCAATTCTAAAGGTAATGCTATTAAGAAATTGATTGATTATTTAAATGTTGATATAAAAAATACAATGTGTTTTGGAGATTCTATTAATGATTTATCAATGTTTGAAGTATGTAATTATAAAATAGCTATGAAGAACGCTAGTAAAGAGATAAAGAGTATTGCTACAGATATTACTGAATATGATAATGATCATGATGGAGTAGCTAAGTATATAGAAGATAAAGTTATATAAGACACAAATTGTGTCTTTTTTTCATATATTAAAATAGAGGTGAAATATATGAAAAAGGTAATAATTGATAGCGGACATGGTGGTAATGATAGTGGAGCTAGTGGTAATGGTATTTTAGAAAAAGATTATACTTTAAACATCTCTGAATATATACATGAGAGATTGGATGAATTAGGTGTAGAAAATGTTATGGTTAGAACTGGTGATGAAACTTTAGAACCAGATGATCGTATAAAAAGAATTAAAAGTTTTTATGGAGATGGTAGTGATATTGTTTTAGTTAGTAATCATATTAATGCTGGTGGAGGAGAAGGAGCAGAGATAATATATGCATTAAGAAATAATGATAAATTAAGTAAGTTAGTAGCAGATGAATTAGAAAATAATGGTCGTACTGTAAGAAAATATTATCAGAGAAGATATCCTACTGATACTAGTAAAGATTATTATTTTATACATCGTAATACTGGTAATATAGAAGCTATTATAGTTGAATATGGTTTTTTAGATAATGCCGCTGATGCTGATTTATTAAAAAAATACTGGAGAGATTATGCTGAAGCAGTTGTTAAAGCTATTTGTAAATATATAGGTGTACCTTATAGCTATTCAGGAGAAATGATTAATCCAAATTATTATATTGTTCAACCAGGAGATAGTTTATGGGGTATTGCTAAAATGTATGGTATATCTGTTGAAAAGTTAAAAGAAATTAACAATCTTAGTAGTAATATGTTACAAATTGGAGAAAAATTATTAATAAAAGATACTAGTTCTAGTAGTGATGTTGGGATTTATTATACCGTTGTTCCTGGTGATACTTTATATGGAATAGCTAATAAATATAATATTTCGGTAGATGAATTAAAGAAATTAAATAATCTAACTAGTAATTCATTAAGTATTGGAGAGAAATTATTAGTAAGTGGAACTAGTGTTCCTAATAATGATATATATGTTGTTAAATCTGGAGATAATTTATATAGTATTGCTCAAAAATATGGAACAAGTGTTAATAACTTAAAAGATATCAACAATTTGAAAACAGATGTATTACAAATAGGTCAGAAACTTTTAGTACCAAATATAACTAGTGATGTTAAAACATATATTGTAAAAAAAGGAGATTCTTTATATAGCATTGCAAGAATGTTTGGAACTACGGTAACAGATTTAGTTAATACTAATGAATTAAAGACTAGTAGTTTACAAATTGGTCAAGTATTAATAATACCTTAATAAAGGTATTTTTAATTGTTTTTAAAAAAATGTTAAAAAGAGTATTGACAAATGTTTTTGTTATTAATATAATGTTAGTAACAAGAGGAGATAATGATATCGAATTATTGAATTATTTTTTTAATATTTGATATTAACAATTTGTTAAAAAGAAAGGTGAGACTTATGGAAAGAGTAAGAAAAGAAGAAAAAAATATTGAGGAAGCGTTATTCTTAATTGATATGAATGTAGGCTTCTGTGAGAAAGGTAATTTAGCAGATCCAACTATTAAAAGCATTGTACCTAATATTATTCCAATTATTAGAGGCGTACTTGAAAAAGGTGAGGGATTCTATGTAGTTAATGATAAACATGATGAAAACAGTGTTGAATTACATAGATATGCTAGACATTGTATGGGTGATGATGAATCTAAGACAATTAAAGAATTAGCTATTTATGAAGAATATGCTAATAGATTGTTTTATAAAAATTCTACTTGTGCTTTGTTTGCTCCAGGTATGATGGATATGTTAATGGATATGGCTAGTTTAAAAAGAGTTATTATTGTTGGTTGTTGTACTGATATTTGTATTCAAAATTTTGCAATTGCATTACGTAATTTCTTTGATCAAATGAATATGGATGTAGATATTATTGTACCTAAAAATGCTGTTGAAACATTTCATATTCCAGAGGTTCATGATAGAATAGTAAATAATGAGAGAGCATATGTAGTAATGGAAAATACAGGGATTAAATTAGTTAAATCTTTAGATAAGAAGGTGAACTAATGAAACCTTATGAAATTAAATTACTAAGTTTTTTAAAGTTTAAATATGACTCATCATTTCATTATAATAAAGATGTAGTTTATGGTATGGGAGATATTGTAATTAATATTAAAGATGGTAAATATGAACATTATGTTATTGATAGAGCGATGAAGTATGATGTTTATACATTTGATACATTCAATTCTTTAATACGTTATATAGCTTCTAATTATAGTGATAATAAGGAGGAATACGATTATATTATGAGTATGGTATTAGAAAATGAAAGAAATCTAACAATGATGACTGATTTTTATGAATTAACAATGGGAGAAACTTATTTAAAGTCTGGAAAGAAAGATGAGATTGCGGTATTTGATGCATTCTTTAGAAATAATCCACTTGGTGGTGGTTATGGAGTAATGGGTGGAGTTGATAAGATTATAGATTTTATTAAGAAAGCTCATTTTACTGAAGGAGATATTGATTATTTAAGAAGTACTAAACAATTCTCAGAAGAGTTCTTAGAATATTTAAAAGGATTTAAGTTTACTGGAGATATTTATGCTATTCCTGATGGAACACCAGTATTTGCTAATGAACCAATTGTTACTGTTAAAGCTCCTATTATAGAAGCACAAATAATTGAAACAATTTTATTAAGTTATTTAAATGCTAATATTATGTATACAACTGCAGCTAAGAGAGTTGTAGAAGCTGCTGGTGATATTGGTATTATGGAATTTGGAGCACGTCGTGCTTTAGGACCAGAAGCTGCTATTGAAGCTAGTAAATGTGCTATGATAGCAGGATGTGTAGGAACAAGTAATGTAGCTGCTGGTAAAGAATATGGATTCCCAGTATTAGGTACTATGGCACATAGTTTAGTACAAGAAGCTGATTCAGAATATGAAGCATTCTTAAACTATGCTAAAGCATATCCTAATAATTGTGTATTACTTGTAGATACTTATGATGTACTACGTAGTGGTGTTCCTAATGCTATTAAGGTTGCTAAAGAATACTTAATTCCAAATGGATATAAGTTAAAAGGTATAAGAATAGATAGTGGAGATTTAGCTTATTTATCTAAAGAAGCTAAAAAGATGTTTATTGAAGCTGGTTTACCTGATGTTAAAATTACTATTTCTAATGGATTAAAAGAAAATACTATTCAATCTTTAAAAGCACAAGGTGCAGTTATTGATAGTATTGGTTTAGGAGATAATATAGTATTACCTGATTCAGCTAGAGTAGGCTGTGTATATAAAAATGTTGCTGTTCAAAGAAATGGTAAGTTCTTATCAAGAATTAAAGTAAGTAATGAAGCAGCTAAAGCTATTACACCTGGTTTTAAAAAAGTATATAGATTCTATGATCAAGAAACTGGATATGCTTTAGGAGATGTTATTGCATTACATGATGAGAATATACCTAAAGATAAATTTACTTTAATAGATCCTAATAATGAAGCTAATCAATTGACTATTAAGAATTATGTAGTAAGAGAGTTACAAGTACCAGTTGTAAAAGATGGAACTATTGTATATGTAGATCCTCATTGGAAAGAAAAACAAAAATATTGTAAGGAACAAATGTCTACATTATATCCTGAAGTTAAGAGAATGGAAAATCCTCATGGATATTATGTTGATTTAACTAGAAAATTATTGGATTTAAAGAAAAAATTAATATTAGAAGCTAAGAGTCAAAAAGTTGATGATTATATAGGAAGAGGTAAATAGTTATGGAATTTAATGCAAAAGAACATTCTGAAAAAATAATTGAATTTATTAGAAACTATTTTAAAGATAATAAATTAGGTGGAGTTGTTATTGGTATAAGTGGTGGTAAAGACTCAGGAGTAGTTGCTGGTTTATTTGCTAAGGCATTAGGTAGTGAAAATGTTGTTGGAGTAACAATGCCATGTCATAGTCAATCTACTGATGCAACAGATGCTAAGTTAGTGGCAGAGAAGTACGGTTTTAAATTAATAAACATGGATTTAACAAGTGTATATGATGAATTTGAAAAGCAAGCTATGTTATTAGATGACTTTGTTGTTAGTGAAGATAGTGAAATTAATTTAAAACCAAGATTACGTATGTCTACATTATATTATCTTGCTCAAATGTATAGTAAAAAAGAAGGAAAACCATATATAGTAGCTGGTACTGGTAATAAGTGTGAAATATTTGTTGGATACTTTACTAAAGGTGGAGATGGAGTAAGTGATATTAATGTTTTAGCTGATTTAACTGTTGATGAAGTTATTAAAGTTGGAGAAGCTGTTGAAGTACCAGAACAAGTATTATATAAAACTCCTAGCGATGGTTTAAGTGGTAAATCTGATGAAGATAAGCTAGGTGTTACATATAAAGATATTGCTAAAGTTATTAATAATGAACCAGTAGATGAAGATATCAAAGAAAAAATATTAAGAAAGCATAATGCTAATGCTCATAAATTTAGTATTGCTACATATAAAAAGTAATTAATGTTATAATACTATTGGTGAAGAATATGAGTAATAGTTATGAAAAAATGTTAGAAGAGTGTTCTAAAGACTATAGTGTTAAGTCGATGGAATTATTATCTTCTTATAGAGAAGGATATGTTGGAAAAGATACATATCGTGTAACTTTAAACAATGGTTTAGTTAAGAAGATGGATAGAATCACAAAAGCAGGTGGAAATGGGGATGCTGTTATAATAATCCCTGTTACAGATGACGATAAATATGTAATGATTATTGAATCTAGACCTAATATTAAAAATGGTGTTGCTATAGAATTTCCTGCTGGTATGGTAGATCCTGGTGAAGAACCTATAGTAGCAGCTAAAAGAGAGTTACTTGAAGAAACTGGATATAGTTGTAAAGATATAATTGAGATAGAAAATCATTTTCAAGATCAAGGATGTAGTAATGCAATTATTAGAATATATTTAGCAACTGGATGTAAAAAAACAACTGAACAAAGATTAGATGATACAGAGTCAATTAAATATGTAGAAATGACTTATGATGAAATATATGATTTAGTTATGAATGCTAATGTCAATAAAATAGGTTTAAATGATTCTGGTAGTAAAGTAGCTTTTTTAACATATACAATGAAATATAAAAGATAGTAAAGTTTTATAACGTTTGTTATAAAACTTTTTTGTTCTTGTGTTATAATTAAGTAGAATAGGAGGGATATCTATGACAGCAAAAGAAGCTGCTAATATGTTAGGTGTTGCTGAAAGTACCGTTCAAAAAGCTACAAAGTATAAAAATGGTACATTCTTAAGAATGAATGGTTATTCAGTATATATCCCTGATGATGTAGACCAAAATACTTCTGCTTTTATTTATTATCCAGGTGCTGGAGGAGCATGGCCTAATGATGCTTCTCAATTAGATAAATATATAGCAGGAGGTAACGCTAATCAAATAATATTTATTACTGATGTATCTAGGGATTCAAGATATATGAATGGTAAATATTTTATGCAGGAAATTGAAAGAATCGGAGAAGCCAACGGAGTTGAAATAACAAATGTTGACTGTATGGGATTTAGTGCTGGTGGACCAGCAGTATATTCGACTTTAGTTTCGTTAGCATCACAATCTGAAGAACCTGGTGGACATGCTGCTATTCTTAATGATGTTGTAGGTTTTTCTATAAGTAATAGTGATATACAGGCTTTGGTTAAAGATGAATCTAGAGTAATGATTCTTGAACCAGGAGGTACTATACCTAGTTTTGCAAGTACATTAGCTGCTGGTGGAGTAGATGTAGTAGTTGTAGGATGTAGTGGAAGCCATGGTGCTCATGTCACAATTAATAAAGAAATTTTAAGTAATGGAATTGTTAATTTATTATCAGGAGATGCAGAAGCATTAAATGATGTAAGTTATTATACATTTAGAAGATGGGATCCAAATAAAAAAGCTTGGGTAACAATGTCTGTTGATGAAGTATATGAAAAATTTAATAATGCTGAGTTTGTAGATTCACCATTTAGATATTATAAAAAATTAAGTAAATTAGGTGATTTGGAATCCAACAATCCTTATATTAAACAAACTATAAATGAAATAAGAGCTTTGATAAAGAATTCAGATTTCTTGAGTAATACTTCATTTACAGATTCGTATTCTAGTACTACTCAAATTCCAAGTGGAGAAGGAGAAATAATACAATCTTTCTTTACAGAATGTGCCAATTTATTACATTTTTTAGAAAAAGATACTGTTGCAATTGTTAAAATTGGAGATGGAATTGCTGAATTAGATAAATCTTCAGCTGAGGAAGCTAGTAATTTAAATAATTCAGTTAAGTATTATGATTCAACACCTGTATCAACATATACTCCAACATATAGTTCTACTCCGACATATACATCTACACCAACTTACACATCAACACCTGTTGATACAACACAATCTCCAGATGTTAATGTAGATTTAAAACCGGTTGATTTAACTGATGAAGAGTATAAAGCATTATTTGCATCTGATGGTAGTGGAGAAGGTAATGCAAAAGCAGTATGGAATTTCTTGAAAGCTAAAGGATTATCTGATGCAGCAGCAGCTGGTGTACTTGGTAATATTCAAGCAGAATGTAACTTTAGATTAACAGCTGTTGGAGATAGTGGAACAAGTTATGGACTTATTCAGTGGCATGCTGGTAGATGGACTAAATTAAAAGAGTTCTGTGCTTCTCATAATTTAAAAGAAAATTCATTACAAGGGCAATTGGAATACTTATGGTATGAATCTTTAAATCCTGAGAGTAGTTATGGTAAAAGCTTAGCTAAGAATGGATTTTATAGTACAGATTCTCCAGTTGATGCAGCAGTTGCATTCCACAATGTTGTTGAAAGAAGTGCTTCAACTCAAGATGTAGTTAGAAATAAACGTGGTGGATTTGCAAATTCTTGGTATGAAAAGTATAAAGGAACTAAACCTGAAACTAGTTCTACTAAAGCAAGTACTACAACAACAGATAGTACAACAACTGATTCTACAACTTCAAATACAAGCGAGGAGGCGAACAAGAATGAGTCTACTACTACAGTCTGATTTAGCAGCTGCTAATGGTTCTAAAGCCATTACAGCATTAAATAATGATATGGATGATACTAAAAAATTATTGGCTTCAGTAGAAGGATTTATTTCTGGTTCAACTGAACAATTAAAGGGAGAGTCTTTTGATACAGTTAGATCTCATATGCAAGTATATGTTGATGCTTTAAATGCTCGTATTAAAGTTGCTGAAAACTTAATAGCTGCTATTAAAAGTGCTAACAGCACTATGAGTAATTATATGGATGGAGAACCTAAGTTAGATACTTCTGAGTTAGAATCTGTTAAACATCAATGGGATAATTTAAAAGCAACTGCTAGTTCTTATTTAAGTAGATATAATAATTATAATGCTGAAAAAGAAAGAATAAGTAGAGAAGCTTTATATGGCTTGTATACTGAAACAGAAAGACAAGCTAAATTAAAAGAAAAGAAATATAATTTACTGGATAAATTAGATAGTACAGATGGTGCTACATATTCTAAATTACAATCTTCAACAGAGGATATTTCAACATTTAAAGGCACTGTTGGAGGTATTAAAACTATAAAAGTTAGTTAACTCTTAGCAAAATAGAGTGTTAAGTATTGACAAATAATATATATTTAATAAAAAAACCATGTTATAATTATATTGAATCATAGGAGGGTGATTATATGGGACAATCTAGTGACGTTTTTGGTGGACATTCTAGTGGATTAGAAGCAGCTGGAAAGAAAATCGACACTGTAGCTCAAAATTTTGAAGGAGAATATTTAAAGATTTATAGCGTTATTGATGCTTTAATCGGTAGTGAATGGAATTCACCTGCTGCTGAAGCAATTGCTAAACAAATTGAGGGTCAAAGAACTAATCTAGAAGCAATGAGAGATGCTATTAAAGGATATGCAAATTATTGCTATAGAACTTCAAATAGAGTTATTGAAAATGAAGAAAATATTATTTCAGGAGTGAGTGGTAACAATGGCTAATTACGAAATGAATACAGATATTAAATTTAGTAGTGTTGATGATGCTGTTAGTAGAATTAATACAAGTAGAGAAGCTATCGAAGGATATTTAGAAGAATTCGCTGATGCAGTTAGAGAATTAATTATAAATAAAGACTTCGTTGGAGCTGCTGCAGATTCATTTGAAGACGGATTTGCTCGTTTAAAACAAGATAAGTTCGATACATATATTTCTTTAGTAAAAGATTTTGCTAATGTAATTTCTGCTGGTAAAGCTTCTACTGAAGAAACTGCTAAAGCTGCAGAAGCTGATGCTACTACAAATTTATATTTAGGATAAGAAAAAAGAAGCTTATGCTTCTTTTTTTTCGCCTATTAATTGAGGTATAAATTTTCTTATTATTGCAGCTATTAGTAAAGATAGAATAATACTTATTATTACACATATTATAGATATAAGTAGTTCAATTGGTATATTACTATTAATAAGTTTTTTAGATATAAAACCTAGTTTAGATTGAAATATTAGTAATGTTATTTTATGAAATATTAGAATACTCATAGTATTCTTACCTATGTATTCTAATATATTGTTTTTATTAATTAACTTAGATATTAACAATATAGATATAGATAAGAATATACCTGATAATAGAGCATAGTATATAATTCCATATCCATAATTCATATATGTAATTTTTTGAGTATTAAGGATAAATCCAAATACTCCTATTATTATAAATAATGGTATGAATATAGGTTTAATCTTATCAAGTATTTTATATTTATTTAAAAGATAACCTATATAGAAAAATATACTTATGTTTAAAGTGGTATTTAAACCCCATGGAAGAATAAAATTTAATTTAGTACTAGTTATTATATTTATTAGTAAAATTGCTATAAATGTGATTAAATCATACTTAGAATGTTTATTTGATAGTTTAATTATAAAATAATATATTATTTCCATTGTAAATAATGCTGGTAAAAACCATAAAGCACTATTTTGTTTTAGATGGAAATTATTACCATTACCATATAGAGTATTTAATATTAATTCTTTTATATCAGATATAGCATTTATATTTAGAGAACTTTTAATACCAGTACTAAAGATCATATATGGTATTAGAAATAATAAACCCCATATAAAGTAAGGAATCATTATTCGTACAAATTTATTTTTTACAAAGTCTAAATATTTTTTATCTACTTTAAATAAGTATCCAGATATCATAAAGAATAGAGCTACATGGAAACTATATAAGAAGTTTCTTAATGGTACCAAATGTGTAGAATAACCTACTGTATGACTTAGTACTATACATGTTATTGCTATACATTTAGCAATATCTATATAATTTAATCTTTTTTTCATTTAAATCATCTCTTTTTTATTATATTATTTTAAGTAGGAATATGGCAAGAAGGTATTGACAAATTAATCTGTTTTTAATATAATGTTAATAACAAAGATGGTGATGTCTATGAAGATAGGAATATTTGGTGGAAGTTTTAATCCAATTCATAAAATGCATAGTGATATGTGTAATTATTTATTAAATCAACATTATGTTGATAAAATAATTATTGTTCCAACTGGTAGTAAGTATAAATATAAGGATAATCTTATTAAAGATATTGATCGTTATAATATGATTAAACTTGTATCAGATAAGAACGATAAAATTGATGTTAGTGATTATGAATTTAAAGATTATGTTGTTTATTCTATTAATACTTTAGAACATTATAGAGAAGTATATAGTAATGATGAAATATATTTTATATGTGGAGCAGATAATCTTTCTTATATTGATAAATGGATGAGAGGATTAGATATTCTTAAGAATTTTAAGTTACTAGTAATAAATAGAAGTACTGATAATACTGAAGAAATTTTAAATAGATTAGATGAGTATAAAGATAATATAACTATAGTACCTATGGAAATGAATGATATATCTTCTACTGAGATAAGAAAAATGATTACTAATAATGAAGATGTATCTAATTTCTTAGATATAGATGTTATTAGATATATTAAAGAACATAATTTATATAGAAATGGTGATTAGTATGACATTTAGAAAAATAATAAAAGAACTAACTAAAAGAAATTTAACAATTGCTACAATGGAATCATGTAGTGGTGGAGGAGTTAGTAATGCAATTACTAATATAGAAGGAGCAAGTGAAGTATTAAAGTATAGCGCAGTTACTTATTCTAATGAATATAAAATTAAAATGGGAGTTGATCCAAAAGTAATAGATAAGTATTCTGTATATAGTATTGAAACTGCTCATGAAATGGCTCTTAATATATCTAAGTTTGCTAATGCAGATATTGGTGTTGGTATTACTGGTAAATTGAATAGAGCAGATGAATATAATAACTTTGGTAAAGATAATGAAGTCTTTGTTAGTATTTATTTTAATAATAAATATTATGATATTGATATTAATGTAGATAAAAAAACTCGTAAACAAAATAAAGATATAGTTATTAATGAAATTATAAAGAAATTAGGTGAAATACTATGGGAAGAAAAATAAATAATGTTAAATTATTTGTTAATGATAATGAGAAATCTATGATAGTAGCTAAAGACTTAGAAATGGAATTAAAAAAATACAACTTTAATGTTGTAGATGAAGATTATGATTTAGCTATATCTGTAGGTGGAGATGGTTCGTTTCTTAGAATGGTAAGAGAAACTAATTTTGATGATAATATTTATTATATTGGTGTTAATAGTGGTACATTAGGTTTCTTGCAAGAAATAGATATTAATAATACTGTAGATTTTGTTAAGAGATTAAATACAGATAATTATAAAGTAGAAGATATTAGTATTCAAGAAACTAAGATTATTACAGATGAAAAGATATATAATTTTAAGAACCTTAATGAAATAGTTATAAGAAATAGTAATTTTAAAATATTAAAAACTCCTATATATGTAGATGATGAATTCTTAGAAAACTTTAATGGTGATGGTATTTTGCTTAGTACAAGTACTGGTACTACAGCTTATAATATGAGTTTTGGTGGTAGTATTGTTTATAATACTTTAGATACACTATCTATTACACCAATAGCTCCATTAAATAATAAAGTATATAATACATTACCTAATAGTGTTATTGTACCTAGTTTAAAAACAGTATCATTATTACCTAGTAAAGATAATAGAAATTTCTTTGTTCAAGTCGATGGTGTTAATTATATTATTGATGATGTAGTTAAATTAGAAACTAAAGTTGGTAAGAAGAATATTAAATGTTTAAGAATGAATGATTTTCATTTTATAAAAGTATTGAATAATAAAATGTTACAAAATTAATAAGGAACTATTGTTCCTTATTTTTATATATGTAGTTTTTTACTCCATAGTAACTAAATTCTTCTATTTTTTTAGATATTTCATCTACAGATTCAGTAAATCCTTGTTGGATCCAGTAATTAACTATACCTAGTGATCCATTAAAAGCAAATATGTTGGCATAAGATATTTCATTTTCATCTAAATTAGGAAAATCATTTAGCCATTTATTTTTATATTTATTATGAATACCTTCTAATATGTCATTAAGAATATATATGTCAGTATTCTTTTTAAATAGTATTGTTACTAATTTTTTATTTTCTAAAAATATTTCTAATAATTCTTTAGCTAATGATGATAATGAGTATTCATCATTAGTAAGAAATGGAACATGTTTTAGTTCTTCTAGAAACTCTTCTTCTATTTTATCTAGTAAATCATAAACATCTAAGTAATATCTATAAAATGTAGCTCTATTTATATCGGCTATTTTACATATTTCACTTACTGTTATTTTATTAATTTCTTTTTCTTCTAATAAATTAAGAAATGTTTCTTTTATAATGCTTTTTGTATATTTAATTCTTCTATCCATAATTGACTCCTTTTTAAACAAATTAGTTAAGATTTGTTTAATAATTATCAATCGTCTAATTAATTGATGATTGATGTATTAATTAATAAAATTATATAATACAAGTGATAGTTATTCAACAAGTGTTTAATATTAGGAGGAATAATATGAGTTTTATAGATAAATTATTTAAAAAGGAAGAGGAAGTTGATTATCCTTGGGAGAAATTTTATAAGAAAGAGGATAGACATCCAGTTGTACCAGATATTTCAATATATGAGTATTTTGAAGGAAGAGCACAACTATTCTTAGATGCATATGCTATTAATTATTTTGGAGTAAAATTTACTTTTCAAGAGTTATTAGAAAAGATAGATATATGTGCTAGAGCATTAAAGAGTCAAGGTGTAAGAAAAGGAGATGCAGTAACAATATGTATGCCTAATACACCAGAAGCAGTTATAGCTTTGTATGCTACTAATAAGATTGGTGCTATTGCTAATATGTTACATCCTTTATCTAGTGAAGAAGAGATTAAGTATACTTTAAATGCTACTAAGTCAGTAATATTAATTACTATCAATATTACTTTTGAAAAAGTCAAAAGTATTATAGATGATACTAATATATATAAAGTTATAGTAGTATCTCCTAAAGAATCTATGCCACCTTTATTAGGATTAGGTTATATGTTAACAAAAGAGATGAGTTTAAATATACCTAAAGATGATGAGTTTTTTATGACTTGGTCTGATTTTTATGAACATGGATATAAGTATAAAGGTGATATTTTAGTACATAGATCGAAAGATGATACTGCATTATACTTACATAGTGGAGGTACTACTGGTTCTCCTAAACATATAATGATATCTAATGGTAATGTTAATTTAGTAATGAAACAAATACCAATAATGTTAGAATTAGGTGTTGGTGATGTTATATTGGGTATATTACCGATGTTTCATTGTTTTGGTTTAGTAGCATGTATGTTAGGTTTATTCTGTTGTGGTGTAACAGTTGCTTTAATACCACAATTTGATGCTAAAAGATTTGATAAGTTAATTAGAAAGTATAAACCAACTATAATTGGTGGTGTTCCTACTTTGTTTCAAGCTTTAATGACTAATCCATATATGATGAATGTAGATATGAGTTTTGTTAAGTATGTTGTATCTGGTGGAGATTCTTTATCTCCTGAAAAGAATGAACAAGTTAATAAGTTCTTAGAAGAACATGGTTCTAAAGCACATATTATACAAGGTTATGGATTAACAGAATCTACTGGTGGTAGTTGTATAGGTGGTTTAGGATCTGATAAATTAGGTAGTGTAGGTATTCCTTTAGCAGGTAATGTCTTTAAGATACTAGATGTTAATACTTTGGAAGAAAAAGCATATGGTGAAATAGGTGAAATATGTATAACAGGTGAATGTGTTATGCAAGGCTATTTAGATAATGAAGAAGAAACTAATAATGTTGTTAAATTACATGAAGATGGTAAGAGATGGATTCATACTGGTGATTTAGGATACATGGATAGTGATGGAGTATTATTCTTTGTTCAAAGGTTAAAGAGAATGTTAATAGTTTCTGGTTATAATGTATATCCTGCTCATGTAGAAGATATATTACTTAAACATCCAGATATAGCTAATGTTGGTGTAATAGGTATACCTCATCCTTATAAAGTACAAGTTCCTAAAGCTTTTATAGTATTAAAAGAAGGTATTGAAGGTAATGCTCGAAAGAAAGCAGAAATAAAGGAATTCTGTTCTAAGAATATGGCTAAGTATATGATACCTAAAGAAATAGAGTTTAGAGAATCATTACCAAAGACATTAGTTGGTAAAGTAGACTATAAAGTTTTAGAAAAAGAAGAACAAAATAGAGTTTAATCTCTATTTTTGTTTTGTAATGATATGTAAACATAAAAAAAATAAATATTTACTTATTATTTTATTTGTAATATTCTTAAAGTAGAAGAGAGTTGAGTTATATGAAAAAGATTATGGTAATGGTTATAGCTTTGATGTTTGTACCATTAGTTGTATCTGCTAAAGTTAATTTAGCATCTAGTATAAGTATTGATGGTATTGGAGAAGCTCCATTAAATGGTAATTCATGGTCAGTAAAATTAACTACAACTTTAGATTATACAGATATTACAGTTACTCCTATTAACGATAATGTTACTGTAGAAGGTGCAGGAAGAGTTAATATTGAAGAAGGTAATAATGATATTACAATTACTTTAAAAGAAGGAGAAACTGTTGAAACATATGTTATACATATGAATATGGTTAGACCTAAAACTGATACTGATGGTAATCCAGAAACAGGTGCTTTTGTGCCAGTTATGATTATAACAGTTGGTATACTTGCATTAGTTGGTATTGCTTTTATTGGTAATAAAGGAAAGTTAAAGAAAATATAAGCACTTTAAGTGCTTTTTTTATGTTATAATATACGTGAAATGAGTTGGTATTATGTATAGTAGTGAAGAAGAGTTTTTAGCTCATTATAATCCAGAGAATTATGATAGACTTTCTTTAACAACAGATATACTAGTATTAAGTATAAGTGATGAGGATGTTTCTAATTATAGAAAGACTAGTAAAAAACATATGAGTGTTCTACTTGTTAAAAGAGATGATTATCCTTTTAAAGATAAATGGTGTTTACCTGGTGGATTCTTACAAATAGATGAAGAATTAGAAGATTGTCCTAAACGTATATTAAAGAGAGAAGCTGGTCTTGAGAATATTTATCTAGAGCAATTATATACATATGGTAATGTTAATAGAGATCCTAGAATGAGAGTTATATCTACTTCTTATATGGCTTTAATAGATAAGAATAGATTAGATTATAAATTAAAAGATAATGCTTCTTGGTTTAATATAAGATATGAAGATAAGAATAATAAAGTAGAAGTAATACTAGATAATGGTGAAGAAGTAATTACATTTACCATTAAGAAAGTATTAAGAGAATTAACTACTGATAGATATAAATTTATTATCGAAAAGAATGATGATTTAGCATTTGATCATCCTTTAGTAATATGGGCTGGTATAGAAAGGTTAAAGAATAAGATTAGTTATACTGATGTGGTATTTAATATGATGCCAGAGTATTTTGCTTTAGGAGATTTACAACAAGTATATGAAGTTATTCTTAATAAGAAGTTATTAGATCCAGCATTTAGAAGAATTATTGCTGATAAAGTTGAGAAGACTGATAAAGTTAAGACTGGTGGAGGACATAGACCTTCAGCTATGTTTAGATATAAAAAGAATGTTAAGTAACATTCTTTTTTAATGTATTTCTTTGCAAACTCCAGGATCTGGTTCATAGAAACAATGGTTTTTATATCTACCACTTTTCTTTTGATTATACCAAGTAGTTTTACAATCATTATTAGCTCCTGGAGCGTAGAACCATAATGCGTTAGTAGCTGGATGATAGTATTCGCCATTTAATACTCTTTCAGCTAACTTTTTTTCTGTGGTTGTAGCATTATTTGCAAATAAAGAACTTTTAGTACCAACAAATTGATTTGCTTGGTATATGGCATCTGTTATAGTTCTTATGTTTTTAAAGGTAAGACAATCGGCTAAACATCTATTAACAACTACATTACCTACCATTAACATACCTAAATTTCCTTCATTTAAAGCTTCTGCACGCATGATTCTTGCTAGTAAGTCCAATTCCTTAGAATTGTATTTTATAATCATATAATCACCTAATATAGCTTATTCTTAAGAAATAAAATGGTTATAAATAAGGAAAAATGTTGTTATTTAAAATTTTTGTGTTATAATTTAGTTACGTGCAAAAATAGAGGTATAGTTCAATGGTAGAATAACGGTCTCCAAAACCGCTGATGTGGGTTCAACTCCTGCTACCTCTGCCACGGAATATAAAAACACTAACTTATGTTAGTGTTTTTTTAATTAATTAATATTCTACATCTTGGATGAAGCAAGAGTATGGATTATTGGCGTTAGGGTCTTCAAGGTCTTCTTTTAATTCTTCTATTGGTCCTAAGTCATCTAATAATTTACGATCTTCTGAAGTTAATTTCCCGCTTATAACATTTTCTTTATTATTTATTTCTTGTGTAGTTTTGTATTCACTATATTTTGAATATGCATTTGATGTAATAGTTTTTAATCTTTCTATTTCTGCTTCTTTTTCTTCATTAGTCATTTGGCTATAATATTCTTTATCTATTGTATAAGTACTACTCATTGTAAAATATGTTGGTATATCATCTTTGTCATAGTCAAAAATTACACTGTGACTTACTGTTACTGTATCTCCCATTTTTGTCATATTACAAATTAGCTTTTTGTATTTTGTTTTTTTAATATTAGTATCTATTTTTATTTCAGGTTTATCTTCAGATTCAGTTTTATTACTACTGCTATCACATCCTGCTAATAGAATAGAACTAAGTATTGCAATTGATAATATAATTATTTTTTTCATAGGTTTCCTTCTTTCTGGTTATATTATAAATGACATATAGTTTTAAAGCAATATAACAAAAGTAGTGTATATATGTGTAAAATATACGCATTTGTATAGAATAGTTTAAAATGATGTTATATAATATTCTTACAATAGTAGCAGAGATATGCTACTAACGAAGGTAGAGGTAGAGAGAATGGATAAATATTTAGAGAAAGCTTTAAGATTAGAGAAGAAACGTCAACAGGAAAATATTGAGTTAATTGCATCTGAAAATTATGTTTCTAAGGATGTATTAAAGTTACAAGGAAGTATATTAACTAATAAGTATGCAGAGGGTTATTCTGGAAAAAGATACTATGGTGGTTGTGAATATATTGATATGTTTGAAACAAGAGCTATAGAACATTTAAAAGAGTTATTTGGTTGTAAGTATGCCAATGTTCAACCACATAGTGGTTCTAGTGCTAATATGGCTGTGTATAGAGCTTTACTTAATCATGGGGATAAAGTGCTTGGTATGGATTTAAGTAATGGTGGACATTTAACACATGGTTATAAATTAAATTTTAGTGGTGTAGATTATGAAATAGTTAGTTATGGATTAGATCCTAAAACAGAAATGATTGACTATGAAGAAGTTAGAAAGATTGCAAAGAGAGAAAAGCCAAAGATGATAATAGCAGGTGCATCTGCTTATTCTAGAACTATTGATTTTAAAAAGTTTAGAGAAATATGTGATGAAGTTGGTGCTTATTTATTTGTAGATATGGCTCATATAGCAGGTTTAGTAGCTGCTGGATTACATCCATCACCTGTTCCTTATGCAGATGTAGTTACATCAACTACACATAAAACATTAAGGGGACCTAGAGGTGGAATAATTTTAACTAATAACGAAGACATTGCTAAAAAGATAAATAAAGTTGTATTCCCTGGTATTCAAGGTGGACCTTTAATGCATGTAATAGCTGCTAAAGCACAGTGTTTTTATGAAGCTTTACAACCTGAATTTAAAAAATATCAAAAACAATTAGTTAAGAATATGAAAGCTATGAGTGATGAGTTTATTAAAATGGGTTATCATGTAGTAAGTGGTGGAACCGATAATCATTTAATACTTTTAGATGTAAAATCTTCAGTAGGTGTTACTGGTAAAGATGCTGAGAAAGCATTAGATAGTATTCATATTACTGTTAATAAAAATACTATACCTAATGAAACAGAAAGTGCTATGGTAGCTAGTGGTATTAGAATAGGTAGTGCTGCTATGACTACAAGAGGATTAGTCGAAAAAGATTTTGTTAAGATTGCTCATATTATAGATGAAGCACTTAAAAATATTGGTGATTCTAAAAAATATAAAGAATTAGAAGTAAAAGTTAAAGAGTTGACAAAGAAATATCCATTATGTTAATAATTGGATAGAAAGAGTGATACTATGGAGTTTAAGGAATTTAGTAATCCTTTAGAAGAAGATTATGATATTACTTCTAGTCTAAAGAATAACGATGATCCAGTTACTTCTAAAGAAGATTATGGATTGGAGTTAATGAATCTTATTGGTATTTTAGAAGATGTAACAAGTGAAGATTTAGAAAGAGAATTTGGAATTACATTAGAAGAATATGAACATCCTACTAAGGAAGTAGTAGAAAGAGTCAAAACTAATTTAGGTACAAAAGGATATACAAAATAAAACTAGTCATAAGACTAGTTTTTTGTTGTAATATTTACTGTTAGGAATTTTCCTCCACCACCAGAATGAGGAGTATTTAATAATTCATTTGAACTTAGATGAACTACGTTACCTATTAGCGTTGATGAACCATATGCTTGATATCCATATTTTTTACAATCAGATTCAAATACCATCATAAGGTTTCCATCACTATCTACAGATACTTGTTCTGCCATGCAAGGTAATTTTACATCTTTAACTGGTATGAATTCATCACCGTTTAGTGTTGCTACTACTAATTTGGAATCATTTTTTCTACCATATGAGCAGGTAAATACAAAGTATTTAACACCATTTTTATTTAATACACACATTCCTTGAACTTGTTCAAATGGAACAGGTATTTGTTTTTTAAATTGAATATTTTTACCATCATCAGCTAAATCATATATACTTACAACACCTGGACCTTCTTCTTCAAATTTACCAGCATATAATGTGTTTTCATCTACTGTTACATATGAAGGATGGTTTGCTAGAGTAACAGAGGTATAATTTGTTAAAGTTCCACCATTTTGTGTATTAGCTATATCTTGCATATCATAAATATTTAATGTACCACTTGGACCTGATACATATACTGTTTGATGTTCACTACTAAATGATATTCCTCCAACATGAGATGTATTATCAAATTTAACTGTTTTGGTTCTTCCATCATTATCTTTTATATCTAAGATTGAATTTCTTTCATCATCTGTAGCCCAAGGAACACCTTTATCATCGTATCCAGTATCATAACTAGTAATGAATGTAACACCATTAATTTGACATACTCCTTGTGTTGCATATCTTGAATCTCTATGAGGTTTACTTAAATAATTTGTATCTATTAGGAGATTTCTAAATGTAGGATATGCTGAGAATTTATCTGTTTCTTTATATTTTCTAACGCAATAACCTAAGTTATTATCGTAATCTTCTTTATTAAGAGGACAACCTGATAAAAAATCTAATCTAATTGGTCCTACTGGAGTTACCATTTGGTCTAATATTATCGTATCATTATTAACTTGATCGTATTTCTTTGATACAGTAAATGAATTATTATTAGAAATGTTGTGTGATTGAGATACATTAGTTGGTGTAATTGATTTTGGATTATAATTTATGCTATGTTCTTCCATAAGGCACCTTCTTCTTATATATTATATCATGTAATTTGTTAGTTAAATTTGATTTATTTTGAATAATTTGATATTATCATCTTGTTCGAAATGGGTTTTGTGAAGAGTAGATATTTTATTTACTTAGGAAAGGCTTTATTAAAGCCTTTTTTTGTTTACTATGATATACTTATGTTGAGGTGATAATATGTTTTGTCGTAAATGTGGTAGTGAACTAGTTAATGGAGCTAAGTTTTGTGGTAAGTGTGGATATCAAACTTTAGAATGGGAAAAGGAATCTACAAGTAATACTGTTCCACAATATACTCAACCGGTTACTCCTCCTAAGCAAAACAATACATGGATAATTGTTTTAGTACTTATTGTAGTATTTGCTATATTTGTAATTCCTGGTATTTTCTTTTTAATATTTATAATATTAATGGTATCACTTCCTACTACTGAATCTGATAATTTTGATTATGTAGACTATATCCATGTTAATTATGTAGAAGTAGCAACATTACATGGTATTGATTATGGTTCATTAATATGTGATTCTAGTGGTTATGATTATTCTGATCATATCGTATTAGAGTATTGTTCTGGAGAAGTTAGTCAAGAACAAATAGATGATTATATAGAATATTTTAAAGATAATGATTATGATTATGATGAAGATTATAATAAATTAACTAAAAAATTTGATGATGATGAAGTAATAATTACAATTAGTGGTGAAGATAAAGTTAAGTTTGATTATAGATTTAGAAATGTTTCAAACTATAAAGAAGAAAAAGGTGGGAATAGCATATGAAATGTATAAAATGTAAAAGAAAACTTGATAAAAAATCTGATTTTTGTCCTTATTGTGGTACACCTGTTAATAAAGATAAATCTGGTAAAGTTGCTCTTATTATAATAATTATAATATTTATATTCATCGCATTATTCGTTGGTGGCGTATATGGGGTAATATCATATACATTTGCTAAAGCTAAGAACAATGAATTTGTACAAATAGAAGAATATAAAGTTCCTAATATTTTTTATAATAGTGATTATAAGTTATGTAATTATAGTTTTTCTGATAATAATATTGGAATGGGACCTTGTAAAATTTTTAAAGAAGATTTCATGGATTCTTATATAGATAAAATGATAGATTATGGATATCACGTCGAAGAAAGAAATGGTATAGTGTTCTTAGTTAGAGAAGTTGATGATGGTCGAGAATTAACTGTTGAACTAAGGAATGACGAAATAACTTATACTATAGAATAAAAAAAGAAAATTATTTCTTTTTTTATTTTGTTTTGGTACAATTAGTAGGTATGTTTATAGGGTGGGATTTGAATGACTAAACAAGTATTTTTAACTAAGAGAGTAGTAGAGGCTTTTATTGATGAAGCAAATTTAAATGAAAGAATGGCATTTATAATTAGGACAAGAGCAAAAGGATATTCTATAATTCAACAAGCTGAAGAATTACATTTAAGTGTTGATCAAGTAAATAAAGATATTGCTCATCTTAAGAAAATATATGACGTTACTCAGAAAACGAGCAGTATTTTACCGCCTAGAATGAAGAATAAGAAAGAACTATATAAAAGTATGTAGTTTTTTTATTTTTTTTTGGTATAATTATCTTAGAAAGGAGTATGGAATAGAATGGAAAGTTTTGAAGGATTAGAAGGTCTTATAGTTGGACTAGGAGTATTTTTAATTTTCATATTAATATTATTAATCGCTTATTTAGTTTTCTATTACGTTGGAATGTGGAAACTATATGTTAAAGCTGGTAAACCAGGATGGGCTTGTATCGTTCCTTTTTATAATAATTGGGTATTTTATACTGAAATGGCTGGCCTTAAATGGTGGTGGTTCTTACTAGCAATTGCTGGTAATATTGTTGGAATGATTACTAATGAAGATACTCAATTCTTATCAACTATTGCTTCATTATGTGGAGTTGTAGCTTCATTTGTAGCTGCTTATAATGTTGGAGCAAAAGTTGGTAAACCTAATGATGTTGGAAATGCAGTTCTTTTAACTTTATTTGGAGGTATTATTTATCCTATAATGGGTTATTCAAAAACAACTGTATGGAATGCTAATGTTCCAGTTTCAGAAAATGGTATTTTTGATAAGGATAAAGTTGTTACTCCAGCTGCACCTCAACAACCAGCTCAACCAGGTGTACAACCTACAGTTATTCCTGCTGAACAAGTACAACAAATGTCTCAAGATCAGCAAAATAACAATCAATAATTTTAGTTATCAATTAAAGAAGATTTTATCTTCTTTTTTTGTTATAATTAAGTGGGTGATTTAAATGCATTATGTATATAAAACTAAAGGTACATGTTCTGTTCAAATAGAGTTTGATATTAATGATGATGTTATTACTAATATCAAGTTTTTGGGTGGATGCAATGGTAATTTAAAAGCTATATCTAAATTATTGGATGGAGCTAAGGTTGATTATATAGTAGATAAGTTAAAAGATAATCAATGTGGTATGAGAGGTACATCATGTGCTGATCAGCTAGCAATAGCTGTTACTGAAGCATATGCTGCAACACATAAATAATGAGAAAACAAATAAAGAAATTTTTGATTAAATTAATTAAGAGAAATAATAAAAATAAAAAAATAAATGATAATATACCTGATGAAGTATTAATGTTATTTGGTAAGTTTTATTTTTATTCTTTTATTTATATTATTGCATTTGGTTTTTTATATCCTTTATTAATAATTCCAAATGTATCATTGATTAGTTTAATATTATCTACTGTTATTTTATTAGGTTTATATATTTATATCATTTATGATGTTTTAAAGAAAAGTAAAGGTTTTAAATCATCTGTTTTTGTATTATTTATTGTTTTGGTAATACTTTCTATTTCATTTACAATTGTTAAATTGTTTATTTAACTTGAAATTTATGGATTTTTTTGTATAATACATGTTATAATGTTTTAGTTATTAATGAGGAGGTGCACTATGAGAACTTATAAAGCAAATTTACCTGAAGGCGTTAAAAAGACATTTGGAACTCTAAGAGGAGTAAAAGTAAGATTAGTAGCTAAAGATACTAAAAAGAGTAAAAAGACTAAAAGTAAATAGTTGATTATAATACAGACATATGTCTGTTTTTATTTTGTATGATATAATCTAGGTGGTGAGGTATATGAAAAGAATAACAGTTATTATTTGTTTAGTACTTTTATTATTTGGTTGTGGTACAAAGAAAAATAATGAAAATACTGAAATAGAAGATAATTTTGTATTAAGTAAAGTTGATAATGGAAAGAATTATGTTTATTCTAGCGTAATTGATACTTATACTTTACCTGATGGTTCTAGTTATGATGTAGAAAGTATCGTTATTAATCTTAATAGCGAAGATGCTAGTAATGTTAATATGGAATTACGTAGTTTTGTTAAAAAATCTAATAGTTTTAAAGAAACTACAGATAATAATTTATTAAGTGGTTATGTTTATAGTTATTCTTTTTATGTAACAGATGAGTATCTATCTTTAGTAATACCATATCAACAAATAACTAATGGTATATATGGTGATGAGGATAGTTTAGTTTATGTATTATCTATGGATAAAGGAAAAATAATTAGTAACAGTGATTTATTGGATAGATTTGATATGTCTGAGAAAGATTTGTTTAATAAAGTAGAAGAATCTATTGATTCAGAAGATAATTTATATACTATGAAAAGTATTAAAGATAATGGCTATTATTTGTATGTTAATAATGATAATAAGTTAGTAGTGTTATTCTATGAAATAACAGACGAAGATACAATAAAAAAAGAACTAATATTGAATTAGTTCTTTTTAAATGAAACTACTTAATCCACTCATACATATTTTATTGATAAATACTGATACAGTATTTGGTTCTTCATCAAAGTTATCTTTAATCCATTTTTCTACTATACCTATAGTACCATCAACTATAAATTTATATATTTTATCTAAATCTTCACGAGAAGCTTTCTTTAATAGTTTTTGCCATTCATTTATACTTTCTTCATAAACAAGTCCAAGTATTTTTCTTAAGAATGTATGATCTCCATTTTCACTTAATAATCTAGAGTAAATATCTCTATGATCATTTATAGTTTCTATTATTTTACTAGTATAAGAAATTAAATAATTTCTTTTGATGTCACTAATATATTTTTCTAAATCAGATATTAAAGATTCCTCTATCTTTAATACTAGATCATCTACATCTTTGTAATATTTATAGAATGTAGTTCTATTGATATTAGCTTTCTTACATAACTCTAGTACAGTTATGTCTTTAATTTTTTTTGTTTTTAGTAATTCTAGCAGAGTATTAGTTAATTTCTTTTTAGTATTAAGTATTCTCTTATCCATATTACCACCTTTTACCTATTCTAATTATAGTATATATTTTTATAAAAAGCAACAATCTGTTTATTAAAAAAATAATGATATCAATATTTATTTATGATATAATTTTAGAGAATAAGGAGGGCTTCCTATGAATAATAGATTTATATTAAATGAAACTTCTTTTTTTGGATGGGGTTGTAGAAAAGAGCTTGTTAACCAAGTTGTTTCTCGTGGATTTAAAAAAGTTTTAATAGTAACTGATGATAACTTAATTAAAATAGGTGTTGTAGATAAAGTTTTATCATTATTAGATAAAGCTAGTATTACTTATGATGTATTTAGTGATATTAAACCTAATCCTACTATAAGTAATGTTAAACATGGTTTAAGAGTAATTAGAAAGAATCATAATGATTGTATTATTGCTATTGGTGGAGGTTCTGTTATAGATACAGCTAAAGCAATTGGTATTGTTCTTATGAATCCTGATTTTAAAGATATTACTTCATTAGAAGGTGTTGCTAATACTAAGAATGAATCATTACCAATAATTGCGTTACCTACAACAGCAGGTACTGCTGCTGAAGTAACTATTAATTATGTAATAACAGATGAAGAAACTAAGACTAAATTAGTATGTGTAGATCCTCATTCTATTCCTATAGTTGCTATAGTTGATACTGAGTTAATGGCAGCTATGCCATCTAGTGTAGCAGCAGCTACTGGATTAGATGCTTTAACTCATGCTATGGAGTGTTATATAACTAAAGGACATAGTGAAATGAGTGATATGTTTGCTTTAAAGGCTATGAATATGATATATAACAATATTGAAAAAGCAGTTATTAAAGATAAAGAAGCAATGGATAAAATGGCATTGGCTCAATATATTGCTGGTATGGGATTTTCTAATGCTGGATTAGGAATTGTTCATTCAATGGCACATCAATTAGGAGCTTTATATGATACGCCTCATGGTATTGCTAACGCTATATTACTTCCTTATGTACTAGAATATAATGGAGAAGTATGTGCTGATAGATATATTGATATGGGTAAAGCTTTAGGTTTAAATATGGATAATTTAAAAGGAAAAGAAGCTGTTAATAAAGTTGTTAAAGCTATAAGAGATTTAACTATTAGATTAAATATACCTCAACATATTAGTGATGTTGGTGCTAAAAGTGAAGATATTTCATTACTAGCATTTAAAGCATTAAATGATCCTTGTACTCCAGGCAATCCTAGAGAATTAGATATTAAAGATTTTGAAGAGTTATTTAAAAAGGTATTATAAAGAGATTTTAAATCCCTTTTTTTGTTATAAAATTAAAAAATATTAAAATTAGCACTTTCTATTGACAAGTGCTAATAAGAGAACTATACTAATTTATGATTAGAGAAGGAAAGATGATATAAATGAGTAAAAAACAATTTAAAACAGAATCTAAAAAAATATTAGATATGATGATTAATTCTGTATATACAAATAAAGATATATTTTTAAGAGAATTAATATCTAATGCAAGTGATGCTATTGATAAGTTATATTATAAATCTTTAACTGATAGAAAAGTTAAATTAGATAAAGATGATTTTTGTATAAAAATAGATATAGATAAAGATAATAGGATTATTAAAATATCAGATAATGGTATTGGTATGACTGAAGAAGAATTAGATAATAATTTAGGTATTATTGCTAAGAGTGGCTCTTCCTTGTTTAAGGAAAAGATTGATAAAAATAGTAGTGTTAATATTATTGGTCAATTTGGTGTAGGTTTTTATTCTGCATTTATGGTTGCTAAGGAGATAAGAGTATTATCTAAAGCATTTGGTAGTAAAGAAGCTTATGAATGGGTAAGTAAAGGTGCTGATGGTTATAGCATTGATAAAGCTATTAAAGAAGATGTAGGTACTGAAATAACATTAATATTAAAAGATAATACTGATACTGATAATTATGATGAATATTTAAGTGAAAATAGATTAGAAGGTATTGTTAAGAGATATTCTGATTATATTAAATATCCTATTATAATGAAAAAGGAAGAAACTAAATTAAAAGAAGGATCTGATACAGAAGAAGAAACTGTAGTAGAAGATAAGACTTTAAATAGTATGATTCCTATTTGGAAGAGAAATGAATCTGAAGTTAATCAAGAGGAATATAATTCATTCTATTCTGATAAATTCTTGGATTTTGAAGCTCCTTTAAAAACTATACATAGTAGTGTAGAGGGACAAATAATATATGATTCATTATTGTTTATACCTTCTCATCCAGCATATGATTACTATACTAAGGAATATGAAAAAGGATTACAACTTTATTCTAATGGTGTTCTAATTATGGATAAATGTTCAGATTTATTACCTGATTATTTTAGTTTTGTTAAAGGACTTGTTGATAGTGAAGATATTAGTTTAAATATTTCTAGAGAAACATTACAACAAAATAGACAAGTTAAATTAATTGCTAAGAGTATAGAGAAGAAGATTAAGTCTACATTAGAAGAGTTATTAGCTGAAGATAGAACTAATTATGAAAAATTCTTTGAAGCATTTGGAATGCAATTAAAATATGGTATTTATAGTTCATATGGAATGAATAATGAAATGTTACAAGATTTATTATTATTCTATAGTTCTAAAGATAAAAAACGCGTAACTTTAAAAGAATATATTGATAATATGAAAGACGGTCAAGATAAGATTTATTATGCTTCTGGAGAATCAATTGATAAGATAGATTTACTACCTAATGTTGAGAAGTTTAAAGATGAAGGCTATGAAGTATTATACTTATGTGATTATGTAGATGAATTTACTATTCAAGCATTAAGAGAATATAATGGTAAAGCATTTGCTAATGTTCAAAATGAAGATGTATCTACTTTAACAGATGAGGAAAAAGAAGAACTTAATAAAGTTAATGAAGAAGCTAAAGATATGTTTGAGTATATGAAGGAATCTTTACCAGAAGTTAAAAATATTAAGTTTACTAATAAGTTAAAAAATCACCCAGTATGTTTAAGTACTGAAGGTAATATTTCTCTTGAAATGGAAAAATTACTTAATAGTATGAAAGCTGCAGGTGAAGAAGTAAAGGCAGATGTAGTACTTGAAATAAATGAAGATCATCCTATTGCAGATAAACTAAGAGATTTATATGAAAATGATAAGGATGAATTAAGTAAGTATACTAAAATACTATATAATCAAGCTCGTTTAATAGAAGGATTAAATGTTGATAATCCTACTGAATTAACAAATATGATTTGTGAATTAATGAGTAAATAAAAGAATAGGTTAACTATTCTTTTTTTGTTATAATAGGTGAAAGAAGTGGTATTTATGGGAAATATTAAAACTAATGCAATGCGTATTTTAGATAGTAATAATATTGAATATAAAGAATATGTACTAGATATTAAAGAAGCTTTAGATGGTGTTACATGTGCTAATATGTTGGGAGTTAATTTAGATAGTACATTTAAGACATTAGTTACACAAGGTAAGAGTGGTAATTATTATGTTTTTGTTGTACCAGTTGCATCTAAATTAGATTTAAAAAAAGCAGCTAGTAGTGTAGGAGAAAAGAATGTAGAAATGTTACCTTTAAAAAACTTACTTGCTACTACTGGATATGTTCATGGCGGTTGTAGTCCTATTGGTATGAAAAAGGTTTTTACTACTGTTATAGATGAAACGGCTATCTTATTTGATAAGATAATATTTAGTGGTGGGAAGATTGGTTATTTTATAGAAGTTAATCCTATGGATATAGATAAAGTAATTCCTGTTAAATTTATAGATATTGTGGAGGAGTAATGAAAGTATTAACAATTAAGCAACCTTGGGCACAGTTGATTGTAGAAGGTTATAAAAAATATGAATTCAGAAGTTGGAAAACTAAGTATAGAGGCAAGATACTAATACATGCTGGTATGTCTTTAGAAAAGGATATGGTTAGTAGATTTAAAGATTATAACTTAGAGTATACATTAGGAGCTATTATAGGAGAAGCTACTTTAGAAGATTGTATCTTAGTGGATGAAGAGTTTAATAAAAAACTTAGGGAAGAAAATCCTGTTGTTTATGGTAGAAGTAATCATGTAGAAACATATGCTTGGAAACTTAGTAATGTAATTAAATATAAAGAACCTATTTATATAAAAGGTAAATTAGGTTTATGGAACTATAAATAATTATTAGGTATCTTTTTAAAATAATTATATTATAATAAAGCAAATAGAGGTGATATTGTGAGTAATATTATTAAACAAAGAGAAAGAGGATCATTAGTTGTAATAAGTGGTCCATCAGGTGCAGGAAAGGATACAGTTGTTGCTAAATATTTAAGAAAACGTAATAAAGCTAAGGCTTGGTTAAGTGTGTCTTGTACATCTAGAGCAATGAGACCTGGCGATAAGGAAGGAAAGTCTTATTATTTTCTAAGTAGAGAAAAGTTTGAAGAGAAAATAAACAATGGAGATTTTTTAGAGTATGCTTTATATAATGATAATTATTATGGTACACCTAAGGAGCATATTGAAGAACATTTAAAAAATGGTGAAGATGTGTTTTTAGTTATTGAAGTACAAGGAGCATTAAAAGTTAAAGAATTAATTCCAGAAGCAATATGCATATTTATTATGCCACCTAGTATGAAAGAATTAAGAAAGAGATTGGTAGGAAGAAAAACAGAATCTAAAGAAAAAGTATTAAATAGATTTAAGACAGCTTATCAAGAGATAAATGAAGTTGCTAATTATAACTATGTTGTTACTAATGATGAAATAAGTAATGCAGTAGAAAAAATACATGCTATATTATTATCTGAAAAATGTAGAGTAGATAGAATAGAGCAAGTATATTTAGGTAATGAAGAAGAAGAAATCCATGAATTGTTGATGGATGAAGAATTTGTAAATGAAGATATAAAAATTTAGAAGTAGTAATACTTCTTTTTTTATTTATGTGATATTATATTATTGTAAAATAGGAGACGATCTTATGGACGAGAAAAAAGTTAAGAAAGTAAACAGTATGTTTTTTGGAAGACAAAGAAGAGTAGATTTTGCTGAAAAGGTGGCATATATTGTAGTCGCTATTTTTGCTTTAGCATTGGTTGTATTCTTAGTAACACGAAAAACTGATTTTGTAGATAAAAATGTTGATTATGCTTATATAGTAAATTTCTTTCAAAGAAAAGGCTATAGTTGTGAAATGTTAAGTAGAAATGGCGGTAATTGTACATTAAGAAATAAAGATGTCGAGAATTCATTTTTTAGATATGATGAAGGTTTTCAATTTATGAAAAGAGTAGATAATTTTTCATTAACTATAAAACATATGGATGGCATTGATAATATAGAATTTAAAACTTTTTCTTCTGCTTATTTAGGCTACAGAGATAAAACATATACATGTACAACTAAAAATGGTGTTTTTTCTGAAGTTGATAAGTGTACTACTAATAATGGTGAAGAATTAGATTTTCAATCATATATAGGATATATAAATGAAGCTTTATATGAATTAGATAGCATGATGGATGAATCAGGTTATGATAAAAGTATATTGTTAGAAAATTATGAATGGGTAAAAAAATAAGACTAATTTCTTAGTCTTTTTTTTCATCTTCAGTATGAGTTATTGTTTTAACTACTTTATTTTTTTTATCTCTTTTTTTCTCTTTATCAGGTACTATTAATGTTTCTGTTCCTGGTTCAACAGTATCTATATTATTATGTGAATAAAAGATAAAACCTATTATTTCAATAGTAGCATATATCATCATTATTACACCTGCTATTTGAACACCAATATTATCTTTAACTATTGTATATATACCAACAGCAATTAATAATAGAGATGTTATTAATAAAGGTAAGAATTTTTTGTTTTTAGGACTAAATGATAAAGCGTTTATTAATCTTATAACTCCAGTAAATAAGATCCAGAATCCAATAATAAATCTTATAAATTGTTCTACGATACTATAGAAGAAAATACATATTATAGCTATTGCAGCAGTAAATACTGGGAAGAATAATCTTATTAATTTAGGTCTATCTTCTTCAAATTCTGCTTTTTTATAAGCTACTATAAATACTATTAATTCTATTAAAGCTAAGACTGCTAAAAATATTCCTACCCAGAAAATAATAATTTCTGCAGTTTTTTTGGCATTTAAGAACATTGCTCCTAAAATAAAAAATAATATTGATTGAATTAATGATGATTGTTGTGAGTATGATTTTACTTTTATTTCCATATTATTACCTCTTTCGTAATTATTATACAACATAAAAATTATATTTATCAATAAGTTATCTATGTGATATAATTATAATGAAAAAATAGGGAGGGTGTTGTATGAATAACGAATCTAATAACACAAATGGTTCTGTTTTTCAAAAATTAGAATATGATGATGCGTTAGATATAATGCAAAACTATGGCTATAGTTCTGCTTCAATACATCCTTATATTTATCAAAATGGCGATGACTTAGGAATATGTTATACCTATGTAGATGCTGATTATGGAACTTTGGAAAGAATTAAGTTATTTGAAACTGCCGAATCATTGGAAGAATATTTAAAACAAATGAAATGGTTGGAAACAAATGGACCTTTATATCATGTTCGTATGGCATTAGACAATTATGAAACGGTATATCCTAGAATATTGTTTTTAAGAAATGAAAGAATTATGGTTCCATCAGAGATGGAAGATATAGAAACTTATGATTATAATTTAAGTAAAAGAGCTAGTTTGGATGATACAACTAAGATTTTGTATGAAGCTGGTGATTTGTTATTAGTATATGATGAATTAAAAGCAAGACAATTAGCTTATATTAAAAATCTAACAGTACTTAAAAATACTTTAAGAAATAAATATTATGAATTACAGTTAGAAGTAGACAAATATAATCGTATAGGTAAAATTGAAAGACATGTTACTTTAGTACCTGAAATAACTGATACAGGTATTGATATTACTTTAGAAATAAATATTAAAGATAGATATAATCAATTTTTAGCACAGAGACCATCTTTTGAAGAAGCAGTTGTATTAATAAAAGATGCTTGGAATATGTGCAAAGCTCTTGAACTAAATAGTAAGTATTATGAAGTTCAAATTGAAGATAATAATACTAGAAATGAAATTAAATTAGTAGAAGCTAAATTAGCTTTAATGAAAGATTTAAATGATGATGTTAAACCTTTATTTGGTGTAGATTTAGTTTCTAAATTTAGAAAAATTAATAAAGAATTTCTTGGAAAGAACAATGAAATATCTACTGATTTTATTAATAGTCAATTGGCTCTAGTTGATAAGAAATATAGTGTATTTGATCAATTAGAATTATTTGATGTGTCTGAATATTTAAAAGAAGCTATATCTAATAGTAATTTTGATGATTTAATTAGAAAGTATGCTAAAGGAAGAGTTAAATCTAACGAATCTATTGTAAGATTACCTTTAAATGAAGTTGCTTCTAATTTAACTGTTCAGTTTAAGGAAAAATTATCTCAACAAGAACAGTCAGTATTGGTATTGCATAACAATGTTAAGTTCAGACAACTATTTGATGCAATTTTAAATACTCCAGATTATGAAACTTTGCCAATTAAGAAAGTAATTAAAAGTATTAAAAAAGTTCATGGTTTTAATAAGTTAAAATCTGAGTGTTATGACATATTAAAGAAAAAATTAGAAGATCCAATTAATGCTAATGTTAAAGCATCATTATTCTCTAATTTTGACTTTTCAAGTTTTGAGAATTACATCGGTTCTTTAGTTAAAGAATTAAGCATCTTAAAGAGTATTAATGGAAAGATGGTTCTTAATAGTGATGTTAATATGTATTCTGTAGTTAAGAATCCATCTGAGCTTAATAATAAACAGTTTACTTTTGTAACTAATGATATTAATTCTATGTATATTGAAGCTCAAACTAATAAAAAATTGATTGCTTTAATACTAGTAAAAAATAATACTCCAGTTCTATATTCACCGTATACTTTTGACTTAGGAGATTTATATTCTAGAAATGCAAATCAACAAGTATTTATTAAAGAGAATATTGGATTTGATTTATTAATTGATAATAGTGACTTAAATATACATGTAGATGATATAAGAGTTAATGTGGTTAATTATGAGTCTGAAAAAGAAATTAGTCAGAATTTAACTACAGCTACTGCATTAAACACTGTTTATAAAACTACATTCTGTAAGTTAGTATTTAGAAATAATGCTGAAGTAGCAGTTTCGCAAACTCAAACTTCTGTGGAGACTTCTCCAGTTGCTGAAGTTGTACCTGTACAAACTGCAATACCAGTTCCTGATGTAACTCCTGTACAACAAGAAGTTGTGAATACTCCTGTTGTACCTGGAGTAAAAGAAGAACCAAAAGTAGAAACTCCAGAAGCTAAGGAAGAAAAAGTAGAAGAACCAAAAGAAGCTAAACAACCAGAGATACCAACAGTTAAGTTAGATGAGCAAAAACCAATTGCTCCTCAAAAAATAGAAAATCCAGATAATAAAGAGGATAAGCCAACAAAAGTTGATGTTAAAGATGAAACAACAAAAGATGAAAAAAAACCTGTTGAAAAGGTTGAAAAAGAAGTAGAGGAAACTAAAGAAGATAAACAACCAGAGGTACCAACAGTTAAGTTAGATGAACAAAAACCAATTGTTCCTCAAAAAGTAGAAAATAAACCTGTTGTTAAAACTGAAGAAGTTAAAAAAGAGGTTGTACCTAATAAACCTGTTGAGAATAAAGAAGCACCTAAACAAGATGCAAAACCTATACAACAGGTAAGTAAGCCAGTACAACCAGCTAAACCAGTTGAACAAAAAGTTGAGGATAAACCAGTTGTTAAACCTGATGAAGTTAAGAAAGAGGTTGTAACAAATAAATCTGTTGAGAATAAGGAAGCTCCTAAACAAGATGTGAAACCTGTTCAACAAGTTAATAAACCAGTACAACCAGTTAAACCAGTTGAACAAAAAGTAGAAAATAAACCAGTTGTTAAAACTGAAGATGTTAAAAAAGAAGTTGTACCTAATAAACCAGTTGAAAACAAGGAAGCACCTAAACAGGATGTGAAACCTATACAACAAGTAAATAAACCAGTTCAACCAACTAATCAAGTTGAACAAAAGGTAGAAAATAAACCAATTGTTAAACTTGATGAAGCTAAGAAAGAAGTTGTACAAAGTAAGCCTGTTGAGAACAAGGAAGTACCTAAACAAGTAGTAAAACCTGTACAACAAGTTAGTAAACCAGTTGAACAAAAGGTAGAAAATAAACCTGTTGTTAAACCTGATGAAGTTAAGAAAGAAGTTGTATCTAATAAACCTGTTGAGAATAAAGAAGCACCTAAACAAGATGCAAAACCTATACAACAGGTAAGTAAGCCAGTACAACCTACTAAACCGATTGAACAAAAGGTAGAAAATAAACCAGTTGTTAAACCTGATGAAGCTAAGAAAGAAGTTGTACCTAATAAACCTGTTGAGAATAAAGAAACATCTAAACAAGATGTGAAACCTGTTCAACCAGTTAGTAAGCCAGTACAACAAGTTAGTAAACCAGTTGAACAAAAGACATCAACTGCTCAACCAAAGGTAGAAGTAAAGGAAAAGGAGGAAAAGAAAGATGAAACAACTATTTAAAGACTTTTTTAAGAATCTTAAGGAATATGTATCTTATTTAATGAAAGTTAATTTTAAAGAACTATTTGTTAATACTATAATATTAGTATGTGTACTTGTATTATCTACATTTGCATATGTACCAGTAGGATTGTTAGATGATTTAATATTTAATTTTATTAAGATATTTGTTACTATGCCTGTTCTTGTTACACAAATATATCATTGGATATTTAATCTATTAGGTTTTTGCTTAGCATTATGTGCATTTGCATATATGTTTAATTTAAGATTTAAAGATGTTAAAGAAAAAGGTTTGGATAATAAAGTAGAAATTACTAAAAAAGGTGAGAGTAAAGTTACTTTAGACTTACCTAAACAAAAAGATAAATAAGATAACAATTTTGTTATCTTTTTTTAGTATAACTTGTATATTTTTAAAAAATGTGTTAAAGTGTTGCGTGGATTTTATAAAAGAAGTGGTGAGTTTTATGGATAAAATAATTAACATTGCTGTTGTAGCTCACGTTGATGCAGGTAAAAGTACTTTAGTTGATGCATTACTAGAACAAAACGGGGTTTTTAGAGCTAATGAAGAAATAGTTGAAAGAGTAATGGATAGTGATGATATTGAAAAAGAAAGAGGTATTACTATCTATTCTAAGAACTGTGCAATTAGATATAATGATTATAAAATTAATATAGTTGATACTCCTGGACATGCTGATTTTTCTTCTGAAGTAGAACGTATTATGAAAACTGTTGATACAGTTATTCTACTTGTAGATGCAGCTGAGGGACCAATGCCTCAAACTAGATTCGTTTTAAAGAAAGCTTTGGAACAAAATTTAAGACCTATCTTATTTATTAATAAAATAGATAAAAAGGATGCTAGACCTCAAGAAGTAGTTGATATGACATTTGATTTATTTATGGAATTAAATGCTACTGATGAACAATTAGATTTCCCTATTGTATATGGTGTAGCTAGAGATGGTATTGCTACATTAGATTTAAATGAAACTGGTACTAGTATTGAACCATTATTACAAACAGTATTAAAACAATGTACTCAATATGAAGGTAATGAAAATGATCCTTTACAATTACAAGTTAGTTCTTTAGATTATGATTCATTTATTGGAAGATTAGGTATTGGACGTGTAAGTAAGGGTTGTATAAAAAATGGACAGACTGTTGCTTTATCTAGAAATGATGGTAGTGTTTCTTCATTTAGAATATCTAAGTTGTTTGTAGAAGAAGGAATTAAAAGAGTAGAAAAAGATGTTGCTTATTATGGTGATATTGTTACTTTTGCTGGATGTCCTGATATATCTATAGGAGATACTGTATGTGATAAAGATCATATTGAACCAATGGAACCTATATTAATAGATAGACCTACTTTAAGTATGGATTTCTTAGTTAATAGTTCTCCATTTGCAGGTAAAGATAAAGCATCTAAGTTTATAACTAGTAGACATATTAAAGAAAGATTAGAAAAAGAATTAGAAACTAATGTAGGATTAGAAGTAGAAGAGCTACCTGGTTCTGATGGATATAAAGTATCTGGTAGAGGAGAATTACATTTATCTATCTTACTTGAAAATATGAGAAGAGAAGGTTATGAATTAAGTGTTTCTAAACCAGAAGTATTATATAAAGAAGTAGATGGAGTTAAGTGTGAACCATTTGAGAAGGTTATTGTTAATTGTCCTTCTGATTATAGTGGTACTATTATTAATGATTTACAAGAAAGAAAAGCAGTATTAGAAGTAGTTAATAATGGTGATAATGATTATGTTCATTTAGAGTTTAGTGCTCCTACACGTGGTTTAATAGGATATAGAAGTGCTTTCATTACTAATACTAAGGGTGAAGGTATTATGATTCGTAGTTTTGATGGATATAAACCATATGTTGGAGAAATTATTGGACGTAAGAATGGTGTATTAGTATCTATGGAAAATGGTAAGACATTAGGTTTCTCATTATGGAATCTACAAGATAGAGGTACATTAATTGTTGGACCAGCAGAAGAAGTATATGTTGGTATGATAGTTGGTATACATAATAGAGATAATGATTTAAATGTTAATCCATGTAAGAATAAACAATTAACTAATACAAGAGCATCTGGTAGTGATGAAGCTATAGCTTTAATTAAACCTAAAACATTCTCTTTAGAAGAAGCATTAGAGTTTATTCAAGATGATGAATATGTTGAAGTAACTCCTACTGCTATAAGATTACGTAAGAAAGTTTTAGATCCAGATGAAAGATTTAGATTAAATAGAAAGTAGAAATACTTTCTTTTTTTTATGTTTTTGTATATAATAAGCACCAATGTGGTGATAGTATGCAAACAATATCTAGACTAGAAGAAAAGGATTTTAAGAAATATGAAAAGATTTTAACTATGTTTGGTATTGCAAGTGGTAGTGAAATTGATGATGGTTATAAGATTAATATTGATGGTAAAGATTTTCTCTTATTTCCTTTTGGACCAATTAATATGGTCTATTATGAAGAGAATGGTTTGATTAAATCATCAATTGTTCAAACAGATGAGAATAATCGTGTTACTTCATTTACTCTTAATGGAAGGCAAATAGTTGTTAATGATAGTGGTATTAGTGTTATAGATGAACAACATAATCAACAAGGTTTACATTATCTTATAAATGAAGGAATCAATTTAGATGATGTATCTAATAATGGAGTAGTTATTTATAGTCAATATCGTTCTAGTGATGATATGTCTTTAGAATTAAGATATGAACATAATTCGTTTAATAATAGAAGAGAAATATATCCATATCATACTAGAGAACCATTTTATGTTGGTTTTAAGCAACATGCTAGTAAGTATAAGTTTTTAGGATTAGGAAAGAATTATTATAAAATTGATTTTGATGCTAGAGATAATAAGTTTTTATATGATTTAGCTACATTAAGAGAATATGGTATTGGAGCAGTATGGAGTCATGGTACAGTAGCATTACATGCTTCATGGGAATTCTCTAAATATTATAGAGAGATTATTAAATTAGGAGAATATACTTCTTTACTTAGTTTTCCTTTTTCTAAAGGATTAGATGAAGAAGATATTGAAGATATGATTAAAAGAATAGGTTTTGAAAAGAATGTTCCACAATCATTAATAAATTTATATAACAATGCAGATAATCTTGTTAGAAATAGACAAGTATTATTAGATACATATTATCAATATGTATCAGGTGAAGTATTAAAGAAGGGGATGTAATATGGAAATCAGGGGGAGTAAATTACCAACTATTGAATTAGTTAGGTTTACTAAAGAAAAGGATGAAGAATATAAGTCTTTTATGCCTTATTTATATGAAGAATTAGATAAGTATGAAGAAGCTACTGGTAAAGAGGAAGTTATCAAGTATATCTTATTAAATGTTAATGGTAAAGAAAGATTAATACAATTTATTGGACCATATTGTGTTGAATATTATTTAGTTGGAGATCTTTTATATACTAGATATTTGGAATTAGATGAAAATTATCGTGTTAAACATGCTAGTTATGAAGGTTATGAGGTAGCTGAGGTTGATGATAACTTATTAGTTATTGACAGTGAAACAGGTATAATTCAAGACTTTGATTATAATTTAAATGGTTATACAGATGAAGAGGGATATAATGCTACAGCAATGTATACTCAATATGATCAAGAAAGTGATAGTAAATCATATTTAATATATCCTTTAATAGATAGAAAAGATGGAAGAATGTATTCTATGCATTTAAATGATCCTACTAGATTAATATTTTTAGATAAAGCTTCTGAACAAGTAAATAAAGAGATAAATTTTAAAAAAATGCAGTCGTATGTTAAGTATGATTTTGATTATGAAGACGCCTATCCTTATTATAATTTGGTTACAGTTAGGGAATATGGTGTATTAAGAACTATGGAAGAGGGAGCTGCTAATTTACAAAAGGTTAATCCTCTTACAAGATATTTTAGAATGAATGGTGTAGATAGTAATAATCATATTAAAGTAAGTTTTGCTTTGGGAGAATATTTAACTCCTGAACAAATTGATGGAAAGTTAAAAGAACATAAGTATAGAAAAGAAGTTCCTGATTATATTATTGATATGTACAATGGAGATAATGTGGATTATTTCATTGATTGTTGTATAGCTGAAACTATTAGAGGAATAGATATGGATTATCAAAAGAAAACTGGTAAGTCATTATTATATATTAATAAGGGTGTTCAAAATGAAAGTAATTAGATTAGATGTAGATGTTCTTGGAGAATATAAAAATTTATTTTCTACTTTATATAATGTATTTGGTGATAATACAGTAGTTTTGTATGGAGTTATTAATGATAATAATTTAATAGATGTTATATGTAGAAGTGGTTATAAGGTTATATATATTCAAAATGGTAAAAGTGTTAATATTTCAAATTATATGATAGATGATAGTTATGAAATAGATATGTTTGCTTATAATGGAGTTGAGTATGGTTTAACTGATAGATATATATCAGCTATAAGAGATGGAAAGATAGAAGAAAGTCTTGTTCAAGTAAGTGATTTGGATGAAGATAACCCATATGCTGGACATGTTATATATACACAATATAATCCTGAAACTGATGTAGAAGCTAATTTAAAATATAATCATAGATGTAATTTAAATAATCCTGATAAGAGATCTAGAATATATGATTATAATATAAGAGATATTGATTTTTTAAGTATTGATGAACAAGCTAGAAAGAAACCTTTTGAATGGGGATTTATGGGGAGAAAACATCAATATTTTGGAAAAATGGAATTTGATGCAGATTCATATGATTATGATTTACTTGCTGTTAAAGAATTTGGTTTAGGTGAGTATATACATCAAGGATCAGCTAGTTTATTAAGAGATTATGAAGTAACTAGATACTCTAAAGGATTTTATTTAAGTAGAAGTGGTACATTTAGATGTACATGGCCATTAGGATATGCATATAAACAAGAGGAATTGAAGGAAATACTAAGTAAATATTCATTTAGTACAGAGATACCTAAAGATTTATTAGATGTTTATAATGGAGATCATTTTATGCTTCGTAAGGTTAGTAAAATTCTTCATGAAATAAAAGAAATAGAGAAAGATGAAGAAAGAAGAGTAGATATTGCTACACTATTAAAGATGCAACCATAAATAATTGACATTTTGATTAAAAGTTAGTAATATATGTTCATAAGCACGGCGAAGATAGGGCTTGTTACAAGATGTTTTTTAAGAGAATAAACGGTTGGTGAGAAGTTTATAAAAACTAGTAATAAAGTGAAAGCTATTGGAGTGAATCGTTACATTACGTTACAATGTTTAAAGAGCACGGAAACGTGAACTAAGGTGGTACCGCGGATTTAACAGGAATTCGTCCTTAATTGGATGATTTCCTGTTTTTTAATTTAGAAAGGGTGTATAAAATGGAAAGAAATTTTACTGAACAAGAGTTGGTAAGAAGAGAAAAGGCTCAAAAAATAAGAGAATCTGGAATGGATCCTTTTGGTCATGTATTTAATAGAACAGATTGGGCTGAAGATATTAAAACTAAATTTGCTGATATTCCTCATGATGAATTTGAAAATCGTGAAGATTTAGTAACAGTTGCTGGTCGTATTATGTTTATTAGAAAGATGGGTAAAGCATCATTCTTTACTATTCAAGATAAGACTGGTAAGATTCAAATTTATATCTCTATAAATGATATTGGTGAAGATGCTTATAATCTATTTAAGAGTGCTGATATCGGGGATATAGTTGGTGTTCATGGAAAGGTTATGAAAACTAAGACTGGTGAAATAACAGTTAAATGTTTAGAGTATACTCACTTAGTTAAAGCATTAAGACCATTACCTGAAAAATTCCATGGATTAACTGATATTGAAGAAAGATATAGAAGACGTTATGTTGATTTAATAATGAACGAAGATGCTAAGAGAGTAGCATTCTTAAGACCAAGAATTATTAGATGTATTCAAAATTATATGGATAATAAAGGATTTACTGAAGTAGAAACTCCAGTACTAACTACATTACTTACTGGAGCAAGTGCTAGACCATTTATTACTCATCATAATACTCAAGATATTGATATGTATCTTCGTATAGCTTTAGAGTTACCACTTAAAAGATTATTAGTAGGTGGTATGGAAGCTGTTTATGAAATAGGTAGAGTATTTAGAAATGAAGGTATGGATCCAAAACATAATCCTGAATTTACTTTAATGGAAGCCTATTTAGCATATAGTGATTTAGAGGGTATGATGAATCTTACTGAAGGTATGTATACTACTATAGCTAAAGAAGTATGTGGTAAGATGGTATTTAATTTTGATGGACATGAAATTAACTTAGAAGGTCCATGGAAGAGAATATCTATGACAGATGCTATTAAAGAACAAACTGGTATAGATTTTAAAGAAATACACGATTTAGATGAATGTTTAAAATTAGCTGAAGAACATCATATTGAATTAGCAGATCATGAAAAACAATATGGTCATATTGTTAATAAGTTCTTTGAGAAGTATGTTGAAGAAACATTAATTCAACCTACATTCTTATATGGTCATCCAATTGAGATTAGTCCATTAACTAAAAAGAATCCTGAAGATCCAAGATTCGTTGATAGATTTGAATTATTTATGGCTGGTAAAGAATTTGCAAATGCTTATACTGAGTTAAATGATCCAATTGATCAGTTAGAAAGATTTGAAGCTCAAATTGCTGAAAGAGATTTAGGTAATGACGAAGCTAATGATATTGATATGGATTTCGTAGAAGCATTAGAATATGGTATGCCACCAGCTGGTGGAATTGGTTATGGAATAGATAGATTAATGATGTTATTCTGTGAACAAGAATCAATTAGAGATGTTATTTTATTCCCAACAATGAAAGAAAGATAAAAGAAGATTTTATCTTCTTTTTTTGTTATAATAAAAATGGTGATAGTAATGAATGATAAAAAAAGAGATATAAAGGATTTAACTGTTAAAGAAAAAGAGAGATTAGAAAAATTTAATGAAAATAGAGATAGACTATGAAACAAGGTTATGTTGAAAAGGATTTAACTGTCAGTATTTTAATTGCTAATGTTATTGGGACATTAGTTATTGTTCCATTTATTTTGTTGTTTTTAGTTTTGTTTTTTGTTAACGGAGGTTCAAGTATTGGTTTTGATGATTTTACTTTTGGTGAATTAATATTGTTTTTGTTAATAATAGTATTATCTGTAGTAATACATGAATTAATACATGGTATTACATATTCTATATTTTGTGAAAATCATTTCAAAGATGTTGAATATGGCTTTATTGTTAAGGATTTAACTCCATATTGTACATGTAGAGCTCCATTGAAAAAATATCAATATCTACTTTCTATTTCAATGCCTGGAATTGTTTTAGGTGTTATTCCATCTATTATAGCTATATTTACTGGTTCAGTGTTTTTAATCATGTATGGCTTATTTATGTTAATTGGTGCATGTGGAGATTTTTTGATAATACTTTTAATATTTAAAAACAAATCTAAAAAGAAAGATGTTTTATATCATGATCATCCAACAGAATGTGGTGTAGTATTGTTTGAAAGATAAATAATATTTATCTTTTTTTATTTGTATTTTCGAGGTTTTTTCTTAATTTATATTTTACTTTATGTTATAATTTTTCTAAGGGAGGTAAAAAATGAAAAAATGTTTTAAGAAATATGACAAAATTATTATAGCTTTAGGATTCTTTTTTCTAGTTTTCTTAATGTCTTGGTTTATTAAAGCTGGAAATTATAATAATGGAGTTTATGTTGAAGGAGAATATGGAAGAGCTGGTATATATACTTTCTTCTATTATCTATTTGGAGCTTTTAGTTATAAGATAATGGATGTTTTCTTTATACTTATTGTAGGAGGATGTTATGGAATTCTTGCAGAAACTAAAGGTTATAGAAAATTAGTAGATAAAACTATTAATTTTATACATGGTAAAGAGAAGATTGTATTTGCTGTATTAGTATTCTTAATAGGTGTATTTACATCAATTAGTACACAACCATTTGTTGTATTTGCAATAATACCATTTATCATTACAGTATTCTTAGGAGATGGTAGAGATAGAATGACTGCTTTCTTAGCAGCATTTGGAGGAATCTTTGTAGGATTACTTGGTATGACATATGGTACATATGGTTTTGATTATTTAAATCAATATTTATTAATTAAAACTACTGATCAAATTATATTAAAGATAGTAATATTTATCTTAATGTATGCTTTATTTGTAGGATTTGGTATTCTACATATGAACAAGTATAAGAAATCTGTAGATGAAATAGATTATGATTTATTTGCTACAGAAGAATTAGATGAAAGTGGAGTTAAGAAAAATAAGAAGATTAAGGTATGGCCTACTGCTTTAGTATTAGGATTGGGTGTATTAGTATTAGTAGTTGCTTATCTTTCATGGAACACAGGTTTTAATGTTAAATTCTTTAATGATTTATTTGAAAAGTTTAATACTAAATTTTTAATTGTTAATGAAGTTCCACTTGCTGCAACTATTTTAGGAACTAATAGTGAAAGTGCTTTACCATTTGGTATGTTATCAGATGTGTTATTTGCTTCATTCTTAATGTTAGTTGTAACTATTATTATGGCAATTGTTAATAAACAACCATTAAATAAATTCTTTGATAATTTTGGATATGGAATGAAGAAAGTATCTAAAGTAGCTATAGTTTATGCATTATGTTTTGCACCTATAATATTTGCTACTCAATATCCTTGGGCTATTACTTTTGTTAATTCTATATTTGGTGATGGTAAGTTTAACATCTTTAAAATCTTATTCGCAGGATTCTCAAGTCAAACTTTATTAATTGAACAAGATTTATTAGGTGTTATATTTGGTAAATATTTAGCTACTGCATTCTTAGATAAAGTAGTAATAACTTCAATTGTTTGGAGATTTGGTTTAGGATTATCATTATTAGTTGCTCCTACAAGTTTTATACTAATGTCAGGATTAACTTATTTAGAGATTCCATATACTAAATGGTTAAAATATGTATGGAAGGTTGCTTTAAGTTCATTATTTATATTTGCTTTAGCAATGTTCATAGTAGTGTATTTATAAGAAGTAGAAATACTTCTTTTTTTTGTGAATATAATTTAATGGTGATATTTTGAAAGAGTATTTTAAAATGGCAGAGTATTATTGTAATTTATTAAGACAACCTTATGTAGGAACTCATCATTTGTTACTTTCTTATTTATATAAGAATGAAAGTAATGTAGTTACTTTTGATGAATTTTATAATTATGTTAAAAATATAGGGAGTTGTAGAAATAGGAATGAATATACTTTGTATACTCCATTACTTAGAGATTATGAAAAAGGTAATAATATAAAAGATATTATATTAAAAATATTAAATAATGATAATAGTATTGCTTATAATATATTATTGAGTAATAAGGTTAATATTAGTAATTTGTATGAAGAAATATTAAACTCTTAAAAGGAGTTTTTTTCTATCTGTATTTGTGCTAAAATATCTTTAAGATTTTAATTGGAAGGTGATTTTATGAAAATTTTTAACACGTTAAGTGGTAAAACAGAGGAATTTAAAACTATAGAAGATGGAGTAGTAAATATGTATGTCTGTGGACCTACTGTTTATAGTTATGCTCATGTCGGAAATATGTGTCCAGTTATTATCTTTGATATGGTATATAGATATTTTAAATATCGTGGTTATAAAGTTACTTATGCAAGTAATTTTACTGATGTAGATGATAAAATTATTAAAGCTGCTAAAGAAGCAGGGGTTACTGAAAAGGAATTAACTGATAAGTTTATTAAAATATATTTAGATGATGTTAAAGCATTAAATTGTTTAGATATAGATTATAGACCTAGAGTTACTGAAACTATGCCTGAAATAATTGATTTTATTCAATTATTAATAGATAAAGGTCATGCTTATCAAAGTGGTGATGATGTATACTTTAGAGTTAATTCTGTACCAGGTTATGGTGAATTAAGTAAACAAGTATTAGAAGACTTAGATGCTGGTAATAGAATTGATGTTGATGAGAATAAAGAGAATCCTTATGACTTCGTTTTGTGGAAAAAAACTAAGGAAGGTATTACTTGGGAATCTCCATTTGGAACAGGTAGACCTGGATGGCATACTGAGTGTGTTGTAATGATTAATAAGTTATTTGGTGATCATATAGATATTCATGGTGGAGGAGTAGATTTAAAATTCCCACATCATGAAAATGAAATGGCTCAAGCTAAAGGAGCATGGAATACTAAGTTAGCTAATTATTGGATGCATAATGGTCATGTAATGGTTAATGGAGTTAAGATGAGTAAGAGTCTAGGTAATTTTATGTTAGCTAGAGATTTAATTGATAAGTATCCTGTTAATGTTATTAGATTAGGTATTTTAAAGAACAATTACAGGGTTCCATTTGATTTATCGGAGACTTTGTTTAAGGAATGTGCAACAATTGATGAGAAGGTTAAAAATGCGTTAAAACAAGCTAATTTAGATATACAATTAAATAATGTATCAGTTGGTAAAATAACTAATGATGATAAGATTAATGAAATAATGGATGATGATTTAAGTACTCCTAATTTAATTACTTATTTATTAGATTTAGTTAAGGAATTAAATAATAAATTAAGACAAAAAGAAGATTATTCTGAAGTATATGATAAGATTGGATTAATCAATTATATTCTTGGTTTAAAATATGAATTCCCTGTATTAAGTGATGATGATAAAGAAGTATATAATAAATGGTTAGAATATAGAAGTAATAAAGATTTTGAAAATGCTGATAAGATGAGAGCTATTTTAGTAGAAAGAAATATTATTTAGGAGTGATATTTTGGAGAATATAGTTTTATATTTACTAATATTAGTAATACCATTAATAGCATCTTTGAATATTGATTCAACATATAAAAAATATAAACAAGTATTAAATAAAAAGAATTTAACTGGTTTTGATGTTGCAAGGACTATATTAGATGCTAATGGAATGAAGGATATGTATATAGTAGAAACACCTGGTAATTTAACGGATCATTATGATCCTAAACAAAAGGTTGTTAGATTATCTACTGATATATTTCATGGTAATAGTATAGCTTCTATGGCAGTAGCTGCTCATGAATGTGGTCATGCTATTCAAGATAAGACTAATTATACTTTTATGAGAATAAGAGCATCATTAGTACCTGTTGTTAATTTTATTACGTATGGTGCATATATTATGTTCTTTATAAGTATATTATTAAGTTATGCAGATTTACTTTTAATATCTATTGGTTCTGTATTAGCTGGTTTAATATTTCAAATAGTTACATTACCAGTAGAATTTGATGCAAGTAGTAGAGCTTTAAAACAATTAGAAGAATTAGATTTAGTTGTTAAAGAAGATAGTGAAGGTAGTAAGAAGGTATTAAAAGCTGCTGCTTTAACATATGTAGCTGCTGTATTATCAAGTGCATTGAATCTACTTAGATTATTATCATATTATAATAATAGAAGAAGATAGAAATATCTTCTTTTTGTATGTAAAGTTTTCTTTTATTTCATTATTTTTATTGTTTTAATGATATAATTTATATAGTAGAGGTGATTGTATGCAACCTATTCAAGGTAAAAAAGATGAGGGTCAGCCTTCAAATTATTTCTATGGTGTAGATGTTACAAATAGAAAAGCTGTGGAAAAAGAATATGCTCGATTAAAGAAAAGACATAGAATTATTACTATTGTTGCTTTAGCAGTTATTGCATTTTTAGGTTTAATAGTATTTGATTTTGTTAAGGTAAATTATTTAGGTACTAGACCATTATTTGCAATACGTAAAAAAGTTGAAAATGGTACTTTGTATAAAGGTATTGGGTATAATGTATTGTATTGTAAAAGCGGCGATAGATATGTCGGTTATGTTTTATATGATTCTTGTTTAGAATTTGATCAAAAGACTTTTATAGATTCTGTTTATGATAAGTTAGTAAAATATGGTGATGAAAAGAATTTAATAAAAAGAAATGATTATTCATCATTATTAATTACTGATGCAATATTTGATGAAGAATTAGAAGATGGTGGATGGGATTATTATGTAGAAGCAGAATTATCTTGTAAAGGAAGTAATGATAGATGTTTCTATTTTAAGAAAGAATTCTATGATCCTTCTAAGATTTATTTCTATATAAGATATGATCAATATAATGATATTACTGATGTATTTACATTTAAATCTACTGGTGCTCATGTAGATCAAATGAAAGAAGAATATATACCAAAAATTAAGGAATACTTTAAAGAAAATGATATTATAACAGATGAAGAAAATATAAGAGATTTTAAAATAGAATTTGTTGAGAATTATGGTAAATATAAATTTAGAGGTACTTCATATGCTGAATCATATTTAGTAGAGATTAAATATTTATGCCATGATAATTCTAATACATGTGTTGAACCACAAGATGATATCGATTTAGATGGTGACTATAGTAATCATATGTTTATGATGTCTCTATTTATAGATCAATATGGTGATGTAGCCTTAATGGGACCTAAGGAATATTTTGACTTATAGACCTTATGGTCTTTTTTATGGTAAAATATAGGTGGTGGTATGTATGGATATTAATAGAATAGTAGAAGAATTAGAAAAAGGTAATCTAGTTATTACTCCAACTGATACGATTTATGGTATATTAGCTAAATCTAATGATGAAGATGTTATTAATAAAGTATATGAAGCTAAACAAAGGGCTAAGAATAAATCTTTGATAGTTTTAGTTAATGGGGTAGATATGTTAAAAAGAGTAGTTAAAGATATTAATCCTGTACAAAAAGAATTAATAGATAGGTATTGGCCTGGTAAGTTAACTATTATTTTTGATAAAAAAGATGATATATCTGATTTATTAACTGGTGGTAAGAGTACTATTGCAATTAGATATCCTAATCATAAAGATTTATTAGATATATTAAGTAGAGTTAATGAACCATTAATATCTACAAGTGCTAATATTAGTAATAGTGATACTATTGTCGATGTAGAAATGTTAGATCCTGAATTACATAAATATATATCATATATAAGTGATGGAGGAACAGTAGAAGCTTTATCTTCAACAATTGTATGTGTTGTAGAAGATGCTGTTAAAATATTAAGAGATGGAGATCTTAGTGAAGATATAAAAAAGAATTTTAAAGTAATAGATTAGAGGTGTAAGTATGACTGATATAGATGTTAATAAGTTAGAAGTTATTGACAAGTGTTTATTAATATTTATTGATTATTATAAATATTATTCTATTTTTTTAAGTCAGACTTTAGAAACTAATTATAATTCTTTTAAAGATAATATTAATACAAGTAGAAAGAATAGATATGTTAAAAATATAGAAAATAATTTAGAATCTATTACGAAATTAGAAGATAAAAAATATAATGAAAATCTATATAATAAAATGATTGAAGATAGTAAATTATGTATTAAAAAGAGTTATAAAGCTGAATTGATAGATAGCTCTTATAGTAGATATTTGGATAGTTTAATAAAAGGTTCTAGTAAAGATATAATTATTAATTTCATTAAAGAATATGAAGCATTATGTTATATTGAAAAGGAAGTTAAAAAAGTTAAGCCTAAGAAAAAAACTAGTGTGATTATATTGCCTAAAGAAACTGATAAAAAAGAAATTAAGATAGAATATTTAAAAATCAATGATTTAATATACATGCATATGATAGCAATGAATGAATTTCCTTTTATGGAGTTTGATATTGATTCTTTTATGTTAGAAGTTAATAAATATAATGATTGTGTTAATAGTAATAAGTTGACTATCTTTAATGATTTAAATAAATATGAATTAAGTAAGTTAGCTCCTTTTGAAAAGAAAAGAAGAAATTATGTTAGGAATATGTTTAAGACAGAAAGTAAGATTAGAAGTTTAAAATATGATACTGAAGAATACTTTAAAACATGTTTGGATATTGTTAATAATTTATATGTTGAATTAAATGATTTTGATGATAATAATTCTAGTTTAGATAAACTATTAAAAATGACTAAGGTATCATATGGAGGTAAAAGACAGTTAGAATCTTATAAGGAAATTATAAATAGTGTAGATATTAATTGTTTAATTAATTGTAATTTCGTGGATAGATATACTGCTTTTAGTGATATAAATAATACAGTTCCTAGTTATGATGATATTATTAGAATACTTAATAAAAGAATTATAGATAAAATATCATTTAATATAGATGACTATATTAATAATATAGATAAAGTATTTGATAATGTTTGTGAATATATGAATGAAAATGATATTATTGAATTCTATAAAGAGTTTAGAAATGTACTTAATACTATTTCATTAAAAAGGAATATGAATAATGTAATTATTAAATTACAAGAGAATGTTAGTAAAAAATTAAGTAGTATTTTAGATATTAGTGATGATGAAGTTATAAGTGAATATTTAAAAGAAGAGAAAATGTATTAATTACTTTTCTTTTTTTTGTTATAATAAATATGGTAGGTGTTTAATATGGATGATGAAAGAGTTAAACAAGCTTTAGAACAAGTACAACAAGAGTATACTTCTTTAAAAGAGGAATTTGGTGATACATCTTTAGAACCATGTACTTTAAGTGTTGGTCAAAATGGTACTAATATTTATCTTAGTACTCAACAAACTGATCTGTTGTTACTTGTTAATGTTAAAACGCCTGAGGAATTAATAGAATTTATTAATAATTGTGTTCAAGTTTCTAATTATCAAGTAGGAGAAGTTAATGAATCTAATTTAGAAGATAAAAAAAGAGAAGTATTTGATACTTATTTAAAGAGTTTTGCATCTTTTAAAGATTTAGCACCAAGAGAAGGATTTACAGAAAAAGATTCTACTTTAACAAGAATAAAAATTAATTTGCAAAATAATTTACCTGAATCTTATCATCAAGAAGCATTAAATGCATTAAGTACTGGTGGTGAACAAGGTTTAGTTAATTATCTTATTACTTTACCTAATGGAGATAAATATATAAGAGATATAGGTAGATTTATTTCTATAGATTATGAAAATATTCAAGGAGTTACATATGAAGAAATAGTAGCTTTAGATGAATTGATTAAAAGAGATCCTACTGTTAAAGGTATTATTAGTATTGCTGCTAAATATGATATGGCCATGCATTATGGTGCAGATGGAATAAAACAATTTGATCCTTATTATTTAGATAGAGTTATGGCTTATTGTAAGATAACTGGAAAACATATGAGATATCATTCTTTATTTGATAGAAGTACAGCTATGGATTTTAAGGCTATGGGATTAGATAGAGAAGGTGTAATGAGATGTATGACTCTATTTGCTGATGGCTTCTTTGAATATTTAAGTAGACATAATGAAACATTAGAAGATGGTACAAGATTAATAGATTGTGCTGAAATATTTAATGAATTATTAGTTTATGAACCAGGTGTAAAAAATACTGGAATGGTATGGCAAGAATACTTTGGTATGAGTATGGAAGACTTATTCTCATTTATTATTAAAGATGGAGTGTCTAGAGTTCCTGATGGAGTAGAAGTAATGTATAATGAAACGGCTTTAGAAGAAGGTATGGCTAGGTTACAATCTTGTGATAGTATTATTAGGGATATTTATAGAGTAGCTCCCGGTTTTATAAATGTATTTGGTAATCAAATGCATGTTTATGATAGCTTATTTAGTAAAGATAATATACATATGTTAAATGAAAGTAATATGTTTATGAAACATGTTCAAGATGACTTCGGTATAAGAGTTCAAATTTCTGAACATGATTTAAATATTAATGGTGATTTAGTTAGTAATTGTCAGAAGTATGGTATTTCTTTAGAATACTTACGTTTATTAAAAAAGAAATATCAGAAAATTATTTCAGATTCTTTAGTAGCTTCTGGGTTAGATATAAATACTGTAGATTACTGGTCAATATTTGATAAAGTTGATCATAATTTAAGAAGAGATATTGAAGCTAGAATTAAAAGAGGAGAAAGTATACAAGGTATCGATTCATTACATGCGGGTTTAATACCTGAAGGAAGTGATATAAGTCAGGTACAAAGTTTAAATCCAGATGCTTATGAAAAACAATTAACTCAAGAACAAAATAAAGTTAAAAAGTTGGAATATCCAACTGAGACTGGGTCTATATCAATAGTATTAGTAATGATTGGTATAATCGTTGTACTATTATCATTAATAATAATTAGTTTTATGGTAGTTTAGTATGAATAAAGATGATATTATGAAATCTCTAAGAGAGTTGGACTTAGATAAAAATGAATACTTAATTATTAGTGGTGCTAGTTTAGTAGTACATGGGTTACTTGAAAAAACCAGTGATATTGATTTAAGTTGTAGTGAAGAATTTTATGAAAATTTAGATTGGAATATTAAATCTGGTTTATTTAAAACACCAATTAAATATTATAAAGATTTTGAGATAGGACCTAACTTTTATTGGCAAGATGATATAGACATTATAGATGGTTTTAGATTTATGGGTCTTAAGAATTGTTTAAAGTTAAAAAAGATAGAAAATAAAGAAAAAGATAAAGAGATTATTAAGGAATTGGAAGATTTATTAAAATAACAAGGTATTACCTTGTTTTTTATATATATAAATGATATTATTTATTCGATTTGAGGTGATAATATGTTTGAACTTGTTTCTAATTATGAACCTAGTGGAGATCAACCTGAAGCTATTAAAGAATTAGTAGAAGGTATAAAAGAAGGTAAACATGAACAAGTATTACTTGGTGCTACTGGTACAGGTAAAACATTTACTATTGCTAATGTAATAAAAGAAGTTAATAAACCTACTTTAGTACTTGCTCATAATAAAACATTAGCTGGACAATTATATGCAGAGTTTAAGGAGTTATTTCCTAATAACCATGTAGAATACTTTGTATCATATTATGATTATTATCAACCAGAAGCATATGTACCTCAAAGTGATACATATATTGAAAAAGATGCATCTATTAATGATGAGATTGATGAATTAAGACATGGAGCTACTAGTGCTTTAATTAATAATAGAGATGTTATTGTTGTAGCATCTGTATCTTGTATATATGGTATTGGTGAAAAAGAAGAATATGAAAAGATGATGTTAACTTTAAATGTAGGAGATACAGTTAAAAGAGACGATATCATGCATAAGTTAGTAGATATGACTTATGAAAGAAATGATTTGGATTTCCATAGAGGAACATTTAGAGTACGTGGAGATGTTTTAGATATAGTACCTGTTCAAGAGAAGAGTAAAGGTATAAGAGTAGAATTCTTTGGAGATGAAATAGATAGAATATGTACTTTTGATCCATTAACTGGTGTTGTTGAACAAAATAAGAAAACAATTAGTATATTCCCTGCTTCACACTTTGTTACTGGTGCAGATAAAATGCAAGAAGCTATTCGTAGAATAGAAGCTGAGTTAGAAGAGAGATTAAAAGTATTACATGATAATAATAAATTACTTGAAGAACAACGATTACGTGAAAGAACTAATTATGATTTAGAGATGTTAAAAGAAACAGGATTCTGTAGTGGAGTAGAAAACTATTCTCGTCATTTAGCATTACGAGGTGAAGGAGAAACGCCAAGTTGTTTAATAGATTTCTTCCCAGAAGATTTTTTACTAGTAGTAGATGAATCACATGTTACATTACCACAAGTAAGAGGTATGTATAATGGAGATAGAATGCGTAAACAAACTTTAGTTGATTATGGATTTAGATTACCTAGTGCACTAGATAATAGACCTCTTAAGTATGATGAATTTGAAAGTAAAATAAATCAAGCAATCTATGTATCTGCTACACCTGGTGATTATGAGTTAGAACACACTAATCAACAGTATGTTGAGCAAATAATAAGACCTACTGGATTATTAGATCCTACAATAGAAGTTAAAGGTACTGAAGGTCAAATAGATGATGTTATAGAACAAATTAATATACGTAAAGAAAAGGATGAAAGAGTATTAATTACAACACTTACTATAAGAATGGCTGAAGAGTTAACTAATTATTTAAAAGATTTGGGTATTAAGGTAGCTTATTTACATAGTGAAATTAAAACATTAGAGAGATTAAAAATAATACAAGAGTTACGTATGGGTAAATATGATTGTGTAGTAGGTATAAATCTACTTAGAGAAGGATTAGATATACCAGAAGTAAGTTTAATATGTATTATGGATGCTGATAAACAAGGTTTCTTACGTAGTACAAGAAGTTTAATTCAAACAATTGGTAGATGTGCAAGAAACGCTAATGGTCATGTTATTATGTATGGTGATACTATGAGTGATTCTATGGCTGAAGCAATTGCTGAAACGGCTCGTAGAAGGAAAATACAAGATGAATATAATATTAAACATGGTATAGAACCTAAAACAATTATTAAAGAGATAAGAGAAGTAGTAAGTAATGAAGTAGAAGAAAAGACTGATAAGAAACCAGTTGAAAAGATGAGTAAGAAAGAAAAAGCAGATATTATGATAAAGATAGAAAATGAAATGAAAACTGCTGCTAAAAATCTTGACTTTGAAAGAGCTATGGAATTACGTGATATCTTATTTGAGATGAAAAGTGAATAAAAGTCTTTAAGACTTTTTTTCTTTTGTATGATATACTTATTAAGATAAGAGAGGGGCTGAAAGAATGCAAACAGTATATGTTTTTGGTCATAAGATACCTGATACTGATACAGTTTGTGCTAGTATTAGTTTGTCATATTTAAAGAATCAACAAGGACTAAAGTGTGAACCTAGAGTGCTTGGCCCTATTAATAAAGAAACTAGTTTTGTTTTAGATTATTTTAATGTTAAAGAACCAGCTTTCTTAAATGATGTTAAGGTTCAAATAAGAAATATGCATTATTTAAAGAATGCTATGGTAGAAGAACATACATCTATATTTAGAACATATAGAAAAATGGTAGAACAAAGTGTAACTGGTTTTCCATTAATTAATGATAAAAAGTTATTAACTGGATATGTTAATGTTAAAGAAATATCTGGTTATTTAATAGATGGAGATATTACTAAGTTAAATACATCTTATGATAATATATTAGATACCTTAGAAGGTAAAGAAGTAGTAAGAATAGATGATGAAATAGTAGGTAATGTATTAGCTGCTGCATATAAAAGTGAAACTTTCTTAAAAAGAGTAACTCTTGATAAAGATAATATATTAATTGTTGGAGATAGATATAAAATACAGGAATATGCTATTGATTCTGGTATTAAGTTAATGATCTTAGTTAATAATGTATCTTTACCTAAGGAATTATTAGAAAAAGCTAGAAGAAATAGAGTAAATGTTATTACATCTACATTAGGAACATTTAACTGTTCTAATAAGATTAAATTATGTAATTATGTTAAATTAATTAATATAAATGAAGATCCAGTAAGTTTTAATACTTATGATAGTAGAGATGACTTTGTAGAAGTAAGTTCTAAATTAGGACATACTAATTATCCAATTATAAATAAAAAACGTGAATGTTTAGGAATGATTAGATTAGTAGATATTAATGATTATGAGAAGAAAAAAGTTATCTTAGTTGATCATAATCAGAAATCTCAAACAGTTGATGATATAGAAGAAGCTAATATATTAGAGATAATAGATCATCATAATTTAGGTACTATTGGTACTAGTATGCCAATTAATTTTAGAACTATGCCAGTAGGTTGTACATGTACTATTATTTATCAATTATATAAAGAAGCTAAAGTAGAAATACCTAAAGATATAGCAGGTTTAATGTTATCAGCTATTATTTCTGATACATTATTATTTAAGTCTCCTACTACGACAAATTTGGATAGAGAAGTAGGAATGAAATTAGCAGATATAGCTAGAATTAATATTAATGAATATGGTCTTAAGATGTTTAAAGCAGCATCTTCTATTGAAGGTATGGATATTGAAGATATTATTAAGACAGATATTAAAACATTTAAGTTTGAAAAATCTAGTTTGGCTATTAGTCAAATTACAACTATGGATTATGAAGAAATTAAAAATAGAAAAGATGAATTTGTTGATCAATTAAATTCTATGTGTAATATCGGTAATTATAAGTATGCATTATTCTTTGTTACAGATATTATTAAAAATGGTTCATATTTATTCTATAGTGATGGAGCTAAAGACTTAGTAGAAAATGCTTATGGTATAGAACCAAAAGAAGGTATGTATATGAAAGGTGTTGTTTCTCGTAAGAAACAAATGTTACCTCCTTTACTAGATGTAGAAGAAAGAAGATAAAATCTTCTTTTTTTATGGTAAAATAAAAGTGGTGATGGTATATGAAAGCATTAGTAACGGGAGCATCTTCTGGTATAGGAAGAGATATAGCAATATATTTAGGTGAATTAGGATATGATTTAATACTAGTGAGTAGAGATGAAAATAGGTTAAAAGAAACGGCTAGTAATATTAAGACTAATGTAGAGTTATATCCTTGTGATTTAACAGGAAGAGATAATTGTTTTAAGTTATTTGATAAGTATAAAGATGAAGATATAGATATACTAGTTAATGGAGCTGGTTTTGGTTTATTTGGTAATACTTGGGAAACTGATATTAATAAAGAAATGAAAATGATTGATTTAAATGTTACTAGTGTTCATATATTAACAAAGTTATTTTTACAAGAAATGGTTAAGAAAGATAAGGGCTATATAATGAATATAGCTAGTAGTGCGGGTTTCTTAGCAGGACCTGGTTTAAATACTTATTATGCTACTAAGAATTATGTTACTAAGTGGACTATGGGAGTATATCAAGAGTTAAAAGCTGCTAAGAGTAATGTTAAAATATGTGCATTATGTCCTGGACCTGTAGATACTAATTTTAATAAGGTAGCAGGTGGATCATTTACAGTTAAGGCATTAAGTAGTGAGTATGTTGCTCATTATGCAGTAGATAAGATGTTTAAGAATAAGTTAATTATTATTCCTGGTTTTACTGTTAGAATGGGAGTATTTTTTAATAAGTTTTTACCAACTAAGTTATCTTTAAAGATAGTACATAATATACAAAGAAAGAAGGCTAAATAATGTTTGGAATGGTATTAAAAAATATACCTGCTAAATATGCATTTGCTGGTTATAGTGTTAGAAAAGGTCTATCAGTTATGATGACTAATATGAATGGTAAGATGGTATATGATATATTTATTTATTCTTATGTAGATAATTATTTATCGTTTTATACATTGATGGAAAATGGTAAATATAAGAATGTAGATACTGGAGAAGAAGTCCCAGAAGCTATGGCAGAAGATATAATGAGTAAACATTTATATAGAGGACCTAATAAGGATGCATCTTCATATGGAATATATGATAAGGAAAAAATAATTGGAGTATTTGGGGTAAGAAATATAGAAACTCTAATGAAAGAAACTGATGAAATAGCTAAAAAAGATGATACAAGAGATGTATCATTACAAGCATTCTTGGATGTTAAAGCACAATATATGGGTATGGAAATAATGGGTGTTATAAATCGTTTTAATAATTATTTAAAATGGGAAAAAGACACTATGACTGTACCTGCTATTAAGTATGGAATGGAAGATGAATTTGAATCTGTTATTGGAGATGAAATGGATTTTTTTGATTTTATGTCTAATAAAGATTCTGATCAAGTAATAAGAGAAATAAGATTATTAACTGCTAGTACTGATGGTATTGGTAATGTTAAGAAGGGTATGGAAATTAAAATTAATAAAGCACAAGATGAGAATAGTGCTGGTTCAGTAGAAGTAATTGATAAAATAAATAAAGACCTTAATTAAGGTCTTTATTTTCTATTATTCCACTGTACCATATTAAATCTTTTCTTTGAAGATTATTTAATCTAGCATAATTATTTAATAATTCTTCTAGTTGTTTATCAGCAATATCATTTACAACATTAGATAGAGGTGTATCATCATTTGTTCTTCCAAGTAAATAATCAGTAGTTGTATTAAGGAAATTAGCTATTTTGATAAGTTTTTCTAGCTTAGGTTCTGCTTTTCCATTTTCGTAAGCACTTATGGTTTCTTGAGATACTCCTATTTCGATACTCAATCTTATTTGAGTAATGTTTCTTTTTTCTCTAACTACTCTTATTCTTTCCATACTTTACCTCCACATGTATTACTAATAATATTTTATTAATATTATGTGTATCTCTTTAGAAGTAGTATATGTATTGAAATATTAATGTTGTTTATATTTCTTATTGCCTTTTATATATCGAACAAATGTGTTATAATTGTGCATGGGTGTTTTTATGTTTAAAAGAATATATGTAGAAATAACTAATAAATGTAATCTTAATTGTTCTTTTTGTAAAGGAACAAAAAGAGATGGTAAGCTCATAGATATGGACTCTTTTAGTATTCTTTTAAATAAGTTAAAAGGCTATACAAAGTTTTTATATTTTCATATTATGGGTGAACCATTATTACATCCACATATTAATGAGTTAATAGATAAGGCTAGTAAAGATTTTTCTATTAATATTACTAGTAATGGTTATTTAATAGATAGAATTAAAAATAATAAGAATATAAGACAATTAAATATATCATTACATAGTTATGATAAAAGATATGGTAAAAGTTTAGATGAATATATAGATGATATTTTTAATAGTAGTGATATTCTAGTAAGTAATGGTACGATTATAAATTATAGAATATGGGTTAATGGTGTTAATAAATCTGAAATTATTAACAAGTTAGAGGATAAGTATAATGTTTCTATTAGTAATAAAGATAAAGTTAAATTAAGTAAAAATATATTCTATGAAGTAGAAAAGGAATTTATATGGCCTAGTTTAGATAATGATTATTATAATGAATCAGGTAGTTGTATGGGAACTAGAGATCATATTGGAATACTAGTAGATGGAATAGTGGTACCATGTTGTTTAGATAGTGATGGAATTATTAACTTGGGAAATGTTTACAAAAATGATTTAAATGATATAATAAATGGCAATCTTTTTAGAAATATTAATGAAGGTTTCTTATGTAATCAAAAAAGATGTGAGTTATGTAAGAAATGTAATTTCTATGAATTGAGGAGATAGTGTGGAAATCAAAGGATATAAAGCATTTAATAAAGACCATACTAATAGGTATGGAAGATTGTTTGAAGAAGGAAAAGATTATCATAAAGATGGCCATATTACTTTTGGAAACCATGGTCATGGTTTTCATATGTGTGTACATTTAAGTGATGTATTTAGATTCTTTGATCCTGATGATATTGATGTTGCTCGTGTTATAGGTTATGGTGAGATGGCTGAAGGGGAATATGATGACTGGGATGAACCATACTATGAGATGTATGCTGTAAGTGATATTCACATAGAAAAGTTTTTAACTAGAGAAGAAATTATAGATATAATGTCTAAATCAAGTTGTTCTGATATAGTTAAGTTTTTTGCTACTTATAAACCTACGGAAGAGGAAGGTATTAGAATACTTAGAGGTGGTAGAGAGAAATACGACTATTTTAGAGCAGCTAAGGCTTTTTTGTATTATATAAAACATTTAAATGTTTATAGATTAAGATATGATGAACAAGAAGAAGTAGTAAAGAAGGTGCTTGGTAATGGACAAGATAATAGTAAAGGGAGCAAGGGAAAATAATTTAAAGAATATTGATGTAGAAATACCTAAGAATTCTTTAGTAGTAATGACTGGTGTTTCAGGTAGTGGTAAGAGTAGTTTAGCTTTTGATACTATTTATGCTGAAGGTCAAAGAAGATATGTAGAAAGTTTATCTAGTTATGCTAGACAATTCTTAGGAGGTACTTCTAAACCAGATGTAGATAGTATAGATGGTTTAAGTCCTAGTATCAGTATTGATCAAAAGAGTACTAATAATAATCCTCGTAGTACAGTTGCTACTGTAACAGAGATATATGATTATTTTAGATTATTATATGCTCGTATAGGTGTTCCTTATTGCCCTAATCATCATGAACCAATTACTAGTCAAAGTATTGAAGAGATGACTAATAAGATAATGGATTATCCTGAAGGTACTAAGATAGAAATAATGGCTCCTGTTGTTAGAGGAGAAAAAGGTACTCATGTAGATTTGTTAGAAGACTTAAGAAAGAAAGGTTATTCTAGAGTACGTATTAATGGTACTGTTAGAGATTTATCAGAAGATATTAAGTTAGAAAAGAATAAGAAGGATAATATTGAAGTAGTTGTAGATAGAGTAGTGGTAAAACCAGAAGATAGAAATAGAATATTTGAATCTATTGAGAATTCATGTAATTTAGCTAATGGTATGGTTTTATTTAATATAATTGGTGATCAAGAATTATTAATGAGTGAGAATTATGCTTGTGTTCATTGTAATTATTCTATGCCTAAGTTAGAAACAAGAATGTTTTCATTTAATAGCCCATTTGGGGCTTGTCCTGAGTGTAATGGACTTGGAATGAAGATGAAGATAAGTGAAGAGTTATTAATGCCAGATATGTCTAAAAGCATTGCTAAAGGTGGTATTGTTACATTAACTCAAGATCAGAATACTTTATATACAGAAGTAGAAACAGTTGCTGATTATTATGATATAGATTTATCAGCTCCTATTAAAGATATACCTAGAGATAAATTAGATATTATTTTATATGGTAGTCCTGATATTATGGATTATAAGTATATATCTAGAGCTGGTAATATTAGAACTAAATCAGATTATTTTGAAGGTATTATCACTCAGTTAGAAAGAAGATATATTGAAACTACAGCTGGATGGATTCGTGAATGGATAGAAGGATTCATGGTTGAACAAGAGTGTTCTTTATGTCATGGAACAAGATTAAAACAAGATATATTAAATGTATTTATAAATAAGAAGAATATTTATGATATGACTGCTATGAGTATTTCTGAGTTATATAAGTTTATGCAAAATCTTAAACTAAATAAAGAACAAGCTCAAATAAGTGAATTATTAGTTAAAGAGATATGTAATAGATTAGAATTCTTAAATAATGTTGGATTAGGTTATTTAACATTAAATAGAGCAGCTGGTACTTTATCAGGTGGAGAAGCACAACGTATAAGATTAGCTACTCAAATTGGTAGTAAGTTAAGTGGTGTATTGTATGTACTAGATGAACCTAGTATTGGATTACATCAAAGAGATAATGAAAAACTAATCAATTCTATGAAGGAAATGAGAGATCTAGGTAATACATTAATTGTTGTTGAACATGATACTGATACTATGTTAGCTGCTGATTATTTAGTAGATATTGGACCTGGTGCTGGTACTGAAGGTGGTTATTTAGTAGCTGCTGGTACTCCAGAAGAAGTTATGAAGAATAAGAATTCATTAACAGGTAAATACTTAACAGGTGAATTAAAAATAGAAGTTCCTAAGAAACGTAGAAAAGGTAATGGATTATTCTTAGAAGTTAAAGGTGCTAAGGAACATAATTTAAAGAATATAAACGTTAAGTTCCCATTAGGTAAATTTATATGTGTTACAGGAGTTTCTGGATCTGGTAAATCTACTTTAGTAAATGATATTTTATATAATGCTTTAACTAAGAAGGTTTATAAATCTAAAGTAATAGTAGGTAAATGTAAGGAAGTTAAAGGATTAGATAGTGTAGATAAAGTAGTACATATTACTCAAGATCCTATTGGTAGAACTCCTAGAAGTAATCCTGCTACATATGTAGGTGTATTTGATGATATACGTGATGTATTCGCTGATATGAAGGAATCTAAAATACGTGGATATGGTAAGAATAGATTCTCATTTAATGTAAAAGGTGGAAGATGTGAAGCTTGTTGGGGTGATGGTGTTAAACGTATTGCCATGAATTTCTTACCAGATGTATATGTACCTTGTGAAGTATGTCATGGTACTCGTTATAATAGAGAAACATTAGATGTTAAGTTTAAAGGTAAGAATATATCTGAAGTATTAGATATGAGAGTTTCTGAAGCTTTAGAATTCTTTGATAGTATTCCTAAAGTAAGAAATAAATTACAAGTTATGATGGATGTAGGATTATCTTATATTCAACTTGGACAATCTGCACCAACATTATCAGGTGGAGAAGCTAGTCGTGTAAAGTTAGCTAAAGAGTTACAAAAGAAAGCTACAGGTAAGAGTGTATTTATATTAGATGAACCAACTACTGGATTACATACAGATGATATTAAGAAGTTATTAGTTATTTTACAAAGAATAGTTGATAATGGAGATACTGTTATTGTTATTGAACATAATTTGGATGTTATTAAAGTAGCAGATTATATCATTGATTTAGGTCCAGAAGGTGGAGATGAAGGTGGTACTATAGTAGCTAGTGGTACTCCAGAACAAGTTGCTAAAGTTAAAGAAAGTTATACTGGTGAATGGTTAAAGAAGGTGTTATAGTGGCTGAATTAGATGTAAAAAAACAAGTTAAGAATAAACCATCTATTAAAAGAATAGAAATAGAATATAAAGATATGAATTATATTATTATTAATTTAGTAGAACATGTAATAGATGTTAATGGTGAATTATGGGAATATAGTATTGATGATGAGACTAATAAAAAAATAATGGACATAGTTTGGGATTATGAAGATATAGATGAATTTGATTATTGGCCAGATAAAAGTAATGAACATGCACCATTATCACCAATGTGGAGATTAGCATGGTATGATGAGTATGATACATATTATCATAAGAGTGGAGCTACTAAATATCCAGAGCATCTTTTAGAATTAATAAATATGTTAAAAGAATTGAAGTAGTATTATTACTACTTTTTTTGTGATATAATTTACTTAGATAAGGAGTGGGAATATGAATAATGAACCAAAGAAAATGAATGTAATGTGTATTGCTGGTTTAGTATGTTCATTCTTAATAGCACCATTAGGATTGATTTTATCAATAGTAGGTGTAGTTCAAGTTAAGAAAAATAATGAAGACGGAAAGGCATTAGGTATTGCTGGTATCGTAATAGGTGCTTTAGGAACTTTGTTTCAAATAATTACTTTAGTATTGACTATATTTGCATTTGTTAGTTTTACTAATGATGCAAAACCTATGTTTGAAGAAGTTGGAGATATTCTAGATGAATCTAAAACTGGTATAACTAGAGCTAGAGCAGAAATCAAATTAGAAGATGCTTGTGGTAAGCTAGATAGAAATGGTGATTATGCTTATCTAACAGATGATGAATATACTATTAAATGTGAAGATTATTTCTGTACATTAAAAACAGAAGATGATAGATATACTAAGAAATGTTCTGGTGGAGAATAAGGTAGTTTATACTACCTTTTTTTATGGTATAATACATTTACTTGGGAGGAATGCTTATGAATCCAGAGATATTTAAAATTGGTCCTATTAGTATTAGATGGTATTCTTTTTTAATACTATGTGGAATATTGCTTGCTTTATATTTAGCTGATAAGGAAGCTAAGAAACATGACTTACCTAAAGATGTTGTATTTGATGCTGGTTTTTGGGTTGTTATATTTGGTATTCTTGGTGCTAGATTATATTATGTAATATTTAATTTTAGTTTATATAAAAATGATTTAATAGGTATATTTGAAGTATGGAATGGTGGTTTAGCTATTCATGGAGGAATAATAGCTGGTTTTATTACATTGCTAGCTTATTGTAAGATGAATAAGTTACCATTATGGAAATTAACAGATATTGCAGTACCATCAATTATTATTGCTCAAGCTATTGGTAGATGGGGTAATTTCTTTAATAGTGAAGCTCATGGACCAGTTACTACATTGGAAAATTTACAAAGATTGCATATTCCTAATTTTATAATTAAAGGTATGAATATAGGAGGTATATATTATCATCCTACATTCTTATATGAATCATTATGGTGTTTACTTGGATTTGTTGTACTTCTTCTAGTAAGAAGGTATTATAGATATTTAAAGACTGGTCAATTAACATGTATATATCTAATGTGGTATGGTGTAGGAAGACTATTTATTGAGTCTTTAAGAACTGATTCATTAATGATTGGAAATATAAAAGTAGCTCAATTAGTTTCATTATTATTTATATTAATTGGTTTATTATGTTTTATATATTTATGTTTTAATAGATTAAAGAAGGGTTTATATTACGAAAAGAAAGCAAAATAGATTTTGCTTTTTTTATGATTTGTGATAAATTATTGGTGGTGAAGAGATATGGTAGATAGTCCTTTAGTAATGGCTTATATGGGTGATACTATATATGAACAATACGTTAGAGAGTTTTTAATTAGAAAAGGTTTAAGTAAAATCGGTGAATTACAAGCTCGTAGTTTAGACTATGTAAGTGCTAATAGTCAAAGAAAACATCTAGAGAGATTAATAGATGATAATTTTTTAACAGAAGAAGAACTAGAAATAGTCAAATGGGGTAGAAATGCTAAAGGTGCTAAGACTAAACATGCTGATATTGTGACATATAGATTAGCAACAGGTTTGGAAGCTTTAATAGGTAAACTATATTTTGATAATAAGCAAGATAGAATAAAAGAAATAATGAGATATATATTAGGAGAATAAAATGAAGGTATTTGGTAAAAACGTTTTTAATGAATTAAAAGATGATCTTAAAAGTATTAAGAAAGTCTATTTAGCTAAGAATTTTAATGATAAAGATATTATTAGTTTTATAAAAGATAATAAGATTAGTTATACTGTAACAGATTTTAAAGTATTAGATGGTATGGTAGAAGGTAAACATCAAGGTATTGTAGTTGTTATAGATGACTATGAATATGCTAATGTTGAAGATATGTATAATGATAATATTGTAGTTATGTTAGATCATTTAGAAGATCCTCATAACTTTGGTGCTATTATACGTACTTGTGAAGCAGCTGGTATTAAATCTATTATTATTCCTAAAGATAGAAGTGTTAGTGTAACTAGTACTGTTATGAAAACAAGTGCTGGAGCTTTATCTAATGTAAATATAGCTATGGTTAATAACTTAGTTAGAACTATAGATGATTTTAAAAAGGAAGGCTTCTTTGTATATGCTGCCGATATGGATGGAGAAAATTATAAAAATGTTTCTTATTCAGATAAAGTATTATTAATTATTGGTAGTGAAGGTAATGGAGTAGGAAGATTAGTTAAAGAGAATTGTGATCAAATACTTGCTATTCCTCAATTTGGACATGTTAATAGTTTAAATGCATCAGTAGCAGCTGCTATTTTGATATATGGTATAGTAAATAAGTAGAGGTGTTTATGGAGTTTTCTGATAGTAAATTAATAGAAATGGTTAGAGAGAATGATGAAAACGCTAAAGACTTATTGTTTCAAAAATATAAATTTATTATAGATGCAGCAATTAAGAAATATATTTTTGTTTCTAAGAAGTTTGGTATAGACTATCATGATTTATATCAGGAAGCTGATGTAGGTTTTTCTGATGCCTTAGTTAGTTATAGAGATGATAAGGATATGTCATTACCAAGTTTTATTACTTTATGTGTTGATAGAAGACTAAGAATATTTATAAGAAAGTATACTACTCAAAAAAATAAAATAATTAATGAAACATTAAGTTTAGAGCATATATATGATAAGACTTCATCACCACTTTCTGATCTTATTAGTGATAATAACGAAAATAATCCTTTGGATAATATGGTTAAAGAAGAACATTTAAAAGAATTAATAGATAATATTCATAATTCATTATCAACTTCTGAAAGAGAAGTATATGACTTAATGATTAATGGTTTAAAGTATGATGAAATAGCTATGATTTTAAATAAAAATTTGAAACAAGTTGATAATGCTATGCAAAGGATTAAGTTAAAAATAACTAATATATTAAAAAATATGTGATTAAGTTCGATAATATCGAACTTTTTTCTTGCATTTTACTGGATATTTATGGTATATTCTTATTGAACACGAAAACGTGTTTTTTAAATACAATAATTTAGAGGTGGGCTTATGGCTAAAAAAAGAAACATTAAAGATGTAGAACCAGAAGAAGTAGTTGAAGAAACTGTTGAAACTGAAGAAAATGAAGAAGTAGAAAACATCAGAAAAGGTAGAAAAGTAAAAAAAGCTGAAGAAGCAGAAGAAACTGAAAAAGAAGAAAAAGTTCGCGATTATGATGAAATCGATGTAGAAGAAGAAAAAGCTAAAAGAAAGAATAAAAAGGAAGGTTATTTTGCTGGAGTTAGAAAAGAACTTAAAAAAGTTCGTTGGGCAAAAGGATCTGAAGTATTCAAAAATTCTATTGCAGTTATTATTTTTGTATTAATATTTGTAGGATTTTTTGAATTAGTATACTTATTAGCAGGATTATTGAAAGGTTGGCTATCATAATGGAGAAAGAATGGTACGTAGTAAATACTTATAGTGGACATGAATCAAAAGTAAAAGAAAAGCTTGAGCAAAGAGCTGTTTCTATGGGAATGCAAGATAATATTTTCCGTGTAATTATTCCTGAGACTACTGAAGTAGAAATTAAAGATGGAGTAAAGAAAGAAAAAGTTAAAAAAATGTTCCCAGGTTATGTTTTAGTAGAAATGATTATGTCTGATGAAGCATGGTACATTGTACGTAATACTCCTGGAGTAACTGGATTTATAGGTTCTTCTGGACATAAAGCTAAACCTACTCCTTTAATGCCTCAAGAAATAGATCGTATTTTAGCACAACTTGGAATGAGTAGAGTTAATATAGAATCTGAAATGAGTGTTGGAAGTAAAGTTACTATCGTTGATGGCCCATTCAAAGGTATGAATGGTGTTGTTGATAGTATTGATATGGAAAACAACAGATTAAATGTATTAATAGATTTATTTGGACAAGAAACTCCTGTTGAAGTAGAGCTATTCCAAGTTAATAAATTACAATAAGAAAGACAACAGTATGTTGTCTTTTTTTCTTTTGACATAATAAGGTTTAAAAATTATAATTATAATGAGACTAGGGGTGATGATAGTGTCAGAGTTAGGAATAGATTTATCTACTGATAAACAAACAAATAGGAATGCTATAGATTTATCTAGTAAAGATGGAATAGAGTTGGTTTCTAATGAAACCCCTGTTATGGAAACTCAAGATATAAGTGATATTAGAAAAGAAGTTATAATTAAAGAAACTCCTAGAGTAGAAGAAGTTGTTCCTACTCAACCAGTAAAGGAAGTTGCAAAACCTGAAGAACTTGAGGTAATGGAAGTAAAAGTAGATCCTAATATGGAAATGTTAAATAATGCATATAGGGATTACTATGATGTAGTTAGTAAATTACCTACTAATTTATTAGATAATTTAAATAGTAGTTATATGGTATTAGAAAGAAGTGTATCTGCAATACCTAAAGATATATTATTTAAATTTACTAGTAGTTTTGAAAGTATAGATGAAGATATACCAAAAATATTTTTGAATCCAAATGATTTTGGTAGCAGTAATTATAGTTTTATAATCGAAAAATTAAAAATATATTATGAATTTATTGCAACTGTACCATCTCAAATGGTTACTAATTTATTTGTGGCTTATCAAGAATATTCTAATTATTATAAAATGATACCTTCTGATTTATTTGAATATTTGGTTAGTACTTATAGAGAATATAAAAGATGTTTATCTTATGTTTCTCCTGAATTAATCACTTCAATGGGATATGATAAAATAGATTCTATATTTTTAAATAGAGTATTACTACATGAAGAAAATATGAATTTCTTACTTCAAGATATAGATCAAAAGGAAAGAGTTAGTAATGTAAGATACGGAATAACTAATGATATTAATGTTGTAGATGGTCATTTTATTGTTATACCTTTGTTTAGTAGAGATGACTACATTAATATTACTAGTCAAACAGGTAGTATAGATAAAGCTAATGAGATATGTTCATATAATATGAAAGTAATATATGATAGTGTAGAAAGAGTTGGAAAAACTCTTAATCAAGATATTGCTATATTAGATAATATAAAAGCTAATATGGAGATATCAACGATGTTTATTGGGCTAAGTAAGGATAACAAGGAAACTATATTAAGTATTATTAATGATCAGGTTAATAGAAGAAAATCTTTTATATCTAAGGCGTCTGAAGATTTAAAGAGCGGATGGAATAGAATAGAAGGACAATTAGGATTAGATATAGATGATGATGAGGACTATTTCAATAAACTAGATAAAATATCTAAGTGTGCAAATGGTTATCAAAATCTGTTTGCTGATTTGATGTCTATCCAACAAATAATTAATTTGATTAAACAAAATGGATATACTATAAAGTAAAGTACTAATTTAATTAGTGCTTTTTTTATCAAAAATACTTGATATTTACTTTTAGTTATGTTAGTATCTTAGGTGCAATTGTGTGTGTTTTTGCATGCAGTTAGCTTAAGTGGGAGGGAATAAGCGGATTGCCTTTGACCACTTTCGCGAAAAAAATTTTTTAGGAGGTGTTTTTCGTGGCAAAAGAAGCCGTAAAGAAAATTAAATTACAAATCCCAGCAGGGAAGGCTACTCCAGCACCACCAGTTGGTACTGTATTAGGACCTGCAGGAATTAATCTACAAGAATTCTGTACAAAATTTAATGATGCAACTAAAGATAAAATGGGAGATATAATCCCAGTAGAAATTAGTCTTTATGAAGATAGAACATTTGATTTCGTTCTTAAAACTGCTCCAGCTGGTTTCTTAATTAAGAAAGCTGCTAAGATTCAAAAGGGTAGTGCTAAAGGAGCTCATGAAATCGTTGCTACTATTTCTAAAGAAGATTTAAGACAAATTGCTGAAACTAAATTACCAGACTTAAATGCATATGATGTTGAAGCTGCTATGAGAATTATCGAAGGAACAGCTAGAAACATGGGTGTTGCAGTTAAGGGTGTTAATGATCAAGAATTAGCTGAGGAAGCTGCTGAAGCTGCAAAAGAAGAAGCAGAACAAGCTAAGAGAGAAGCTAAGCTTGCTGAATTAGAAGCTGAAGCTCAAGCTGAACATGAAGTTGAAGTAATTGGTGAAAAAGAAGCAGAAGAAACTGAAGAAGAAGCTGCTGAATAATTTAAACGAAAAAACAATATTTAATTTATAAAAATCCGCTAATAAACCACAATTAGGAGGTAAAATAATGAGAAAATCAGGAAAGAAGTATGTGGAAGCTTCTAAAAAAGTAGATAGAAATACTCTATATACTAAAGAAGAAGCAATAAAATTAGTTAAAGAAACTACTACTACTAAATTTGATAGTACTATTGAAGTAGCATTTAACTTAAATCTTGATACTAAAAAAGCTGATCAACAATTAAGAGGATCTATGGTATTACCTAATGGAACTGGTAAATCAAAGAGAGTATTAGTTATTGCTAAAGGTGAAGCTGCTGAAGCTGCTAAAGCTGCAGGTGCTGATTATGTTGGTGATACTGATATGATCGAAAAAATGGAAAAAGAAAACTGGTTTGATTTTGATGTTATCGTAGCTGCTCCAGATATGATGGCTCAATTAGGAAAACTAGGACGTGTTTTAGGACCTAAAGGTTTAATGCCAAACCCTAAAACAGGTACAGTAACTATGGATACTAAAAAAGCTGTTACTGATATTAAAAAAGGTATGGTTGAATATAAGACTGATTCTTATGGAAACGTTCATACTGTTATTGGTAAAGCATCATTTGATGAAGCTAAGTTATTAGAAAACCTTGTATTTGTATATAATACAATTATGAAGGCTAAACCTAGTGTAATCAAAGGTAAATATGTTAAAAACGTATGTGTATCAAGCACTATGGGACCTGGTATCAAAATTGATCAAAATTCTTTTGACAATTAATTGATATTAGAATATAATATGAATTGTTAAAAAAAGCGATTACCCAAAGACAGCAAGTGCAAAAGTAAATCTTGCCGAGGGAAAGACTTATTAAACACTTATTTTGTGTGTATTTTAAGCTTTCCTTATGGGAAAGCTTTTTGATTATCCTTAAAGGAGGGAAATAATGGCAAGTGCAAAGATTTTAGAAAACAAGAAGAATGTAATCGATGAGATTAAATCAAATCTTGAAAATAGTGAATCAGTTGTATTATTTACTTACCAAGGCTTAACAGTTTCTGAATTAAATGAATTAAGAGGAAGCTTAAGAGATGCTCAAGGAGAAATGAAAGTATACAAGAATACACTATTAAAAAGAGCTTTAGATGATTTAAAAATCGATTTAGATGGTTTCTTAGAAGGACCTAATGCAATTGTATTTGGTAAAGAACTTTTAGAACCAATCAAAGTTATATCTAAATTTGCTAAAGATCATGAAAAAGCTAACATTACTGTTGGTATTATAAATGGTGCTCCTGCAGATTTAAATGTACTTAAAGAATATGCATCTATTCCATCAAGAGAAGGATTACTTACAATGCTTGCTGGTGGTATGATTCAATATGTTAGAGATTTAGCTATTGGACTTAATATGTATGCAGAACAATTAGAAAAATAATTATAGGAAAGAGAAAGGAAAATATAAAATGGCAAAATTAACAAAAGAAGATTTTATAAGTGCTTTAAAAGAAATGACTATTCTTGAAGTTAAAGAATTAGTTGACGCAATGAAAGAAGAATTTGGAGTAGACCCAAGTGCTGTAGCTGTTGCTGCTGCTCCTGCTGCTGGTGCAGCTGCTGCTGAAGATGACGCTGCTAAAACTGTAGTATTAAAAGATGCTGGAGCTACTAAGATGCAAGTTATTAAACTATTAAAAGAAATTACTGGTTTAGGACTTGTTGAAGCTAAAGCATTAGCTGATAATGGTGGAAATGTTAAAGAAAACGTTCCTGCTAAAGAAGCTGAAGAAATTAAAGCACAATTAGAAGAAGCTGGCGCAACTGTTGAATTAGCTTAATTGTTAATTAACTAGCGAAGACAACATTAGTTGTCTTTTTCTTTGGGAAAACTGGTAAAATAAACTATTTTGTATTATAATGATATTGTTACATTGGAGGTTTGGATGAGATGAATAATCGCGGTTTTGGATTGCGTCAAGAAATAATAACAATTATTATTATGCTTATTCTGTTATTAATTGTTACTATTGAAATAAGAAATCTATATTCTGATATATCTAATGATACCTCTAGTGCAGGTAGAATAGAAAATAAAGAACCAGAGGTTAAAAAAGATTATTATGATGATATATATTATTATCAATTAGAAGGCAAAATTAAAGATGCTACGATAATTTATATATCTAATGAAAATATTGAATTTACTTCAAATATCATATCTATCGATTCTTCTGAATTAATTAAAAAAGGTTATTTGGAAGAATTAAAAGATGAAAAAGGAAAAACGTGTACATCTAATAGCTTGGCATCTAAAGATGAAGTTGGCGGAATTATTGTTGATGTTAGATTGACATGTAGTGAATATTCTACAAAGAAATAAATAAGGAGAGATATAATGGCTACAGTAAAGAAAAAGAAGATGAGTTTTGGTAAAAAAATTAAAAGAGTAATTAAGAAGACTATTTTAAATATTATGGAATTCTTTGAAGGATTATATAAGAAGTTTATGAGTCTTAAAGATTATGTTAGATACATAATATATGTATGGACTGTTATATTTGTTCTTTTAATTATATTAATTGCTATTAGTGCTTCTAATTCTAAATATAGATCTGAGTATGCCAAGATTGAAGAATCTGTAACTAATGCTGCTCTTACATATGTAGTAAAAAATGAACTATATCCATTAAAGACTAATAAATTAAAATTATCTGTAGATATGTTAAAAGATTATGGTTATTTAAAAGATGATGATATATCTGATAAAACATGTGTAGGATATGCCAAAGTTTATTATGATGGAGATATGGAATCAACTGAGTATGAAGCAGAGAGATATAATGCTAAAGCATATATTAATTGTAAAAAATATACTACTGATGGTTATAAAGATAATAAGTAAGCAAAAGCTTACTTTTTTGTTGACATTAGATGCATAAAATGATATATTATGATTGCATTTTAAATTTCGGTTCTATCTAGGTAGAACCTAGTTTAAAGGAAAGTTTGATACACCAGGATGTGTGTATATGGGAGGAGGACAATAATGACAACTATTAATCAATTAGTAAGAAAAAACAGAAAAGATAAAACTAAAAAGAGTAAGAGCCCTGTTTTAAATGTAGGTTTTAATAGTATGGAGAGAAAAGCTACTGTTCAAAATAGTCCACAAAAAAGAGGCGTTTGTACTAAAGTTGGTACTCGTACTCCAAAGAAACCTAACTCAGCTTTAAGAAAATATGCTCGTGTTAGATTATCAAACGGAAGAGAAGTAGATACTTATATTCCAGGTGAAGGACATAATTTACAAGAACATAGCGTAGTATTAGTACGTGGTGGTCGTGTTAAGGACTTAATCGGTGTTCGTTATCACATCATTCGTGGTACTTTAGATACTCAAGGTGTTAACAATAGAAAACAAGCTCGTAGTAAATATGGTACTAAGAAACCTAAATAGGATTTTACATTTAAATATATTAAGGGAAGGAGAGATATTATATGCGTAAAAGACGTGCAGTTAAAAGAGATGTATTACCAGATCCAATATATAACTCAAAGGTTGTTACTAAATTAATCAACCAAATTATGCAAGATGGTAAAAAGGGAACAGCAGAAAAGATTCTTTATGAAGCTTTCGATATGATAAAAGAAAAAACTGGACAAGATCCAATGGAAGTATATGCTAAAGCATTAGAAAACATTAAACCTATTCTTGAAGTTAAATCAAGAAGAGTTGGTGGATCTAACGTTCAAGTTCCTGTAGAAGTTACTGATGAAAGAAGTCAAGCATTAGCACTACGTTGGTTAGTTAACTATGCTCAAACTAGAAACGGAAGAGGAATGGCTATTAATTTAGCAAATGAAATTATGGATGCTGCAAATGGTGTTGGTGGAGCAGTTAAAAAACGTGACGATGTTCATAAAATGGCTGAAGCTAATAAAGCATTTGCTCATTATAGATGGTAGGAGTAAAAGGATATGGCAAGAGATGTTACAATAGATAAAATACGTAATATCGGTATTATGGCACACATCGATGCTGGTAAAACTACTTTTACTGAAAGAGTTTTATTTCATACAGGTATTACTCATAAAATAGGTGAGACACATGATGGTGAATCACAAATGGACTGGATGGAACAAGAAAAAGAACGTGGTATTACTATTACTAGTGCAGCAACAACTGCTCACTGGAAAGGATATCGTTTAAATATTATTGATACTCCAGGACACGTAGACTTTACTGTAGAAGTTCAAAGATCATTAAGAGTTCTTGATGGATCTATCTGTTTACTAGATGGTAATGCAGGTGTTGAACCTCAATCAGAAACAGTTTGGCGTCAAGCTACTGAATATAAAGTTCCAAGAATGATCTTTGTTAATAAGATGGATAAAATTGGTGCTGACTTTGCATTCAGTCTTGATACAATCGGAAAAAGATTAGGTGTTAATTATGCTCCTATTCAATGGCCTATTGGAGCTGAACAAGATTTTAAAGGTATCGTAGACCTTATCGAAAGAAAAGCTTATGAATTCGATAGAACTGACGAACATGAAAATTATAAAGAAATCGAAATTCCAGCAGACTTAAAAGATTTAGTTGAGGAAAAGAGATTAGAATTAGTTGAAAAAGCAGTAGAATTTGATGATGCTTTAATGGAAAAATATTTTGAAGATCCAGATTCACTTACTGTTGAAGAAATTAAAGGTGCTATCCGTAAAGGTGTTTTAGCAGCTGAATTCTTCCCAGTATTATGTGGTAGTGCATTATCAAATACTGGTGTTAAATTAGCATTGGATGCAGTTATCGATTACATGCCAGCTCCAACTGATGTTGAAGCTATCGAATGTACTGATAAGAATGGTAACATTGTTAAACGTCATCCAAGTGATAATGAACCATTTACTGCTATGGCATTTAAGATTATGACAGATCCATTCGTTGGAAGACTTGCATTCTTCAGAGTATACTCTGGACATTTAACAAGTGGTTCATATATCTTAAATAGTACAAAAGATGTTAAAGAAAGAGTTGGACGTATTTTACAAATGCATGCTAACCAAAGAAAAGAAATCACTGAAGTTTGGACTGGTGAAATCGCTGCTTTAGTTGGTTTAAAAAATACTACAACTGCTGATACATTATGTGATGAAAAGAGTCCAGTAATCATGAATGGTATGGAATTCCCAGAACCAGTTATTGATGAAGCTATTGAACCTAAATCAAAAGCTGATCAAGATAAACTTGGTATTGCTTTACAAAAGCTTGCTGAAGAAGATCCAACATTCAAATATAAAACAGATGTTGAAACTGGACAAACTGTTATAAGTGGTATGGGTGAGTTACACCTAGAAGTATTAGTAAGACGTATGAAAGATGAATTCAATGTTGAAGCTAATATTGGTAGACCACAAGTTGCTTATCGTGAAACATTAACTCAAATGGGTGAATGTGAAGGTAAGTATATTAAACAATCTGGTGGACGTGGACAATATGGACATGTTTGGGTAAGATTCGAACCTAATAAAGATAAAGGTTATGAATTCGTAGATGCTATCGTTGGTGGAGTTGTTCCTCGTGAATATATTCCAGTAACTGATAAAGGATTACAAGAAGCTATGGCTGGAGGTATCCTAGCAGGTTATCCAATGGTTGATGTTAAAGCTACATTATATGATGGTTCTTACCATGATGTTGACTCTAGTGAAATGGCATTTAAAATTGCTGCTAGTTTAGCATTAAAAGAAGCATTAAATAAATGTAAACCAGTTTTACTTGAACCTATAATGAAGGTTGAAGTAGTAGTTCCTGAAGAATATATGGGTAATGTTATGGGTGACTTAACTAGTAGACGTGGAAAACCACTTGGACAAGAATCTCGTGGTAATGCATTAAAAATTGATGCAATGGTTCCACTTTCTGAAATGTTTGGTTATGCTACATCATTACGTTCTAATTCACAAGGACGTGGAAACTTCACTATGACAATGGATCATTATGAAGAGGTTCCAAAATCTATCGCTGATGAGATTATAAAGAAAAACAGCGCTCAATAAAAATAATACTTGAAAATGGTTCAAGCATTAGATAAAATAATTATGTATAAAAGAGGAGGAAAATAAGATGGCAAAAGAAAAATTTGACCGTTCTAAGGCACACGTTAATATTGGTACTATTGGACACGTTGACCATGGTAAAACTACATTAACTGCTGCTATTACAAAATATTTTGGAAAATTCGTTGATTATGCTGATATCGACAAAGCTCCAGAAGAAAGAGAAAGAGGTATTACTATTAATACTGCTCACGTTGAGTATGAGACTGAAACTCGTCACTATGCTCACGTTGACTGCCCAGGCCATGCTGACTACGTTAAAAACATGATTACTGGTGCTGCACAAATGGATGGTGCTATCCTTGTAGTATCTGCTGCAGATGGACCAATGCCTCAAACTCGTGAACATATCTTACTTGCTAGACAAGTTGGTGTTCCAAAAATCGTTGTTTATATGAACAAATGTGACCAAGTTGATGATGCTGAATTATTAGACTTAGTTGAAATGGAAATTCGTGAATTATTAAACGAATATGACTTCGATGGTGACAATTGTCCTATCGTTAGAGGATCAGCTTTAAAAGCTCTTGAAGGTGATGAAGCTGCTGTTCAATCTATTAAAGATTTAATGGCTGCAGTTGATTCTTATATCGATGTTCCAGTTCGTGACACTGATAAACCATTCTTAATGAGTATTGAAGACGTATTTACAATCTCAGGACGTGGTACTGTTGTTACAGGACGTGTTGAACGTGGTGAATTAAAACTTAACGACGAAGTTGAAATCGTTGGTTTAAGAGACACTCAAAAAACTGTTGTTACAGGAATTGAAATGTTTAGAAAATCACTTGATTCTGCTATAGCAGGTGATAATGCTGGTGCATTATTACGTGGTATTTCAAGAGACCAAGTTGAAAGAGGACAAGTTCTAGCTAAACCTGGATCTGTTACTCCACATCATCAATTCAAAGGATCTGTATATGTTCTATCTAAAGAAGAAGGTGGACGTCATACTCCATTCTTTGCAAACTACAGACCACAATTCTATTTCAGAACTACTGACGTTACTGGTGTAATTACTTTACCTGCTGGTGTAGATATGGTAATGCCTGGTGATAACGTAGATATGGAAGTTGAATTAATCGCTCCAGTAGCACTTGAAAATGGTACTAAATTCTCTATCCGTGAAGGTGGACGTACTGTTGGTGCTGGTGTTGTTACAGAAATTATTAAATAATTAATGTAAAATTTAAAAAGATGAATGTCAATTCATCTTTTTTTTGTGTTTTAATTTTGGTATAGTAGAAGTGGTGATTAAGATGGGAGAAGTAAAGAAAACAACTAAAAAAATTACTAAAAAAACTTCTCCAAGTAAGAAGAAAAAACTTACACCAAGTCAGTTAAGTAATGAAGAATTATTAGAACAAATATTAAATAAAAAGAAAAAAGTTAAGACTATAGAAAAAAAAGTAGATAAAGTAGATGTTTCGAAATTAAGTAATGAAGAATTGCTTGATTTTATTATGTCTAAAAAGAAGAATAAAGTTTCTTCTAAGAAATCTCAGCCTAAGAAAGTTCAACCTAAAAAGGTAGAAGAACAAACTACTATTATTTCTCCAGAGAATCTTGTTGAAAAAGTTCAAGAAAAATTACATGATGAAGAGATAACTAAAGTAGAAGTAAATAAATCTGTTAGAAGAAAAACTACTTTTAAAAGAATAATATTTTCAACATTGTGTTTATTAATTGTTTGCATTATTTCATTTAGTATGGACTATTCTAAAAAAACTAATGAATCTTATTCTATATTAGAAGAGATAAGTGCTGAAAATGCAAAGAAGATTGAAGAAGAGAAAAGACAACAATTTAATGATTGTTTAACTAAAGAATATAGTGAATCTGAAGAGACTGAAGATATAATTAATAAGAAGAATGAATTAACTGAATATTTGAAAACATATAATTTAAGTGTTGGATATAAAGATTTAACATATGGTTATTCTTTTTATGATAATAAAGATGCTATTTACTATGCTGCTAGTACTATTAAGAGTTTAGATGCCTTATATATTTATACTAAAGCAGCAGCTGGAGAGATAGACTTAGATACAACATTAACTTATACTTCATCTGTTAGAATGGGATCTAGTATAGCAACAGAAAAATTAAGATATGGTACTAAGATATCATTGAGGGATTTAGTTAAATATACTATTACAGTTAGTGATAATAGTGCTCATAATATGTTAGTTAGTTATATTGGTAAAAATAATTTAAGAGAATTTGGTAAGAGTTTAGGAGCAACTACAACTTTAACTGGTGGAGATATATTTGGTAATATAAATGTTAATGATGCTATGATATATATGGATGCTATTTATAAGTTTACTCAAGAAAATGGTGAATTAGGTGAAGAACTTGCTTCATATTTTATAGAATCTGAAGATAATAATTTGAAATTTGAAGACTTAGGCATTAATGCTTTAGTTAAATATGGTAATTATGATGTTTTTTATCATAATATTGGTGTTGTTGATAGTAATCATCCATATGCATTAGTTATTTTAACTAAGATTGGTCAAACTAATGGTAGAAAAGTAATGCCAGAAATAAATAATAAAGTAATGGAAATAAATAATATGTATTATAGTAATAGACAAAGTCAATGTATGTTAGATGTTTATGGTAATTAAAAAGTATCAACTATTTGTTGATACTTTTTCTTTTCTTTTAAATTCTTTTGATAATTGTCCACTATGTTCTAGGCTTTGATATAGACCATCGTTGATAATGTAATCATATTCACCAATATATTCAAATGTTAATGGGTTGAAACCTAGTTTAAACTCATCTAAACCTTTATATGGATTTTCTGCTGAAAAATCTCCAGTAATACCATTTAAATCTAAATAATCATAATCATTCTTATATTCTTCTATTAATTTATAATGTAAGAAATAATTAGGACAGAAGTTTTTATATTTTTGATCAAATCCACTTATTAAGATACTTACTCTATTTTTATATTTAATAGTAATAGCTCCACCAATATATTTTTCTTTTTGAATTGCTATATTGTTTGTGGCATCTACAATACTATTTTTATATGTGTTAATTAAGGCATCAGAGTTTAATTTCTTAGTTAAGTTTTCTTCTGATGGATTTTTCATTACTTTAGCAACTAATTTAGCATTGTTTTGTTGTTCTTTATCAAGACATTCTCTTAAGTTTGTTAAGCATTCTTCAAAGTCTATTTTGATTAAATGAATATCAATGCTTTTATCTCTTTTAAAAGCATTGTAGTAATTATAGTAATGGTTGATATTTTTATCTTTTTTGTTTTTTATAAATTCATATAATATTTTTATTCCTTCAAAGTCTGTTTTTTCTAAAGATAAGCCATATCTTATACTTCTATTAACTTTGTTTCTTGTTCTTTTACTTAATGTTTTTAAATTAGTTTTTTTAAGCATTTGTATTGCATTGAATTTAGGAAATTTTGTTTCAAATCTATAACTTCCTTCTAGTTTTCTAAACTTTAAATCTTTAAGTGTACTTTCAATTATTTGGTTTTTATTGTATGTTACAAATTTATGTTTATAATCTACAGTACCAATAGCTATTTCTGGATTTATTTTAATAAATGCAAAATTCTTATTGTAGTATCTTTTCTTTAACAGTTTTAAGAATTCTTGAAGAATGGCTGGATTGTAATAATCTATTAAAAATCCTTTAGGTGCATAACCATATCTATTAAAAAAACTAAGTTTCTTTGATAGAATTAATGATGCAGCAACTATATTACCATTGTCATCTATCATACCAATAAGATCATAATCAAATCCTTGTTCACTAGCTACTAAAGCATAACTTGATGATTGATAATAACTACCTAATGGATGATTTTTAGCATATTCATCAAACTCAAAAATGGACAGATTTTTTAGCTTCATTAGCCACCCCTCCTTTTAAATAAGAGAGTATTATAACACATCTAAAAAATATTGCAATATATTTATTTATGTTTTAAAATGAATATTGTAGAGGTGGAACTTATGGACGTAATTGAAAAAAGATTTGGTATTTTATTATTAATATCAATGGCAATGGTATTGATTGATGCAATGGTTGGTGTATCATTGTTTGTGTTTGTAGATCTTTCATCTAAAATAAGTTCTGTTATTTTAGGTAGTTTGATTTTAATACATGGATTATTCTATCTAATTAGATATGTTTATGATGGATTAGGTAATAGATTCTTTGCTGTAAACTTAGTTTGTGGTGTTGCAGCTATTATACTTGGAATATTTATGTATGTTAATCCTTTTGATAAATTAAGTACTATGGGTATTATGTTTGGAATATGGATGTTTATAACAGCTGCTGAGAAATTATTCTATGGTATTAAGTTTATAAAAGGTCATGATGAAATTGCTCCATTAGTTACATTTATTTCAATATTGTTATTTGTAATGGGTATTTTATCAATTGTTAATCCATTTAGTGCATTTATGTTAATTTCAAGATTAATAGGTGTATTTATTGTATGTTATGCTTTATTTGAGATAATGGTTTCAAGACTATTCTTAGGTAGAGGTAAGGAAGTACTTAAATTGTTTGATTAGAAGGCTTTTAAAGCCTTTTTTTCTTGATTTATTAATTATTATATGTTAAATTATATGTCAGAACGGATGTGATATTCATGGAGATCGCACTATTAATTATTTCTGTGTTAATAATTATCTTAGTTTTATTACAAAGTAATAAAGCAAGTGATGCTAGTCAAATAATAAGTGGTGGTAATGCTGAATTATTCCAAAATCAAAAAGAACGTGGAACAGAATTATTAATTACTAGAATGACTGTAGTATTAATTGCAGCGTTTATGATTATTTCATATATCATGTTTATAAGATAGTCCGTACGGGCTTTTTTTTTGGTTAAATATATGGTATATTTAATAGTAGGTTAATATGATATAAAAGGGATTCTAGGTGATAGTATGAGAGAACAAATACTTGAGTTATTAGAAAATATTCATGAAGCTAAAGAAGCTATGGAAATTAATGACTTATTAGGTTTAAAGACTGTTGAAGAATATAGTGAGTTACAAGAGACATTAAGTGAATTAGTTAATGAATATCTTGTTTTTTATACTAAAAAAGGTAAATACATATTATTGAAGAATTGTCCTGGTATTAAGATTGGCAGATTATCAATTAATAAGAAAGGTTTTGGATTTGTTATTCTTGATAAAGAAGATGATATCTATGTTGATAAGAAGAATATGCATGATGCTATTAACGATGATATTGTCTTAGTAGAAATATTTACTTCTGGTGTTAGAAAAGAAGCTAAAGTAGTTAGAGTTATAAAGAGAGAATTAAAAGATTTAGTTGGTGAAATAGTATATGATGAAGATGGAAGATGCTTTGCCAACTTAAATGATGAAAAGAAACCTATTACTGTTGAGTTAACTAAGGATAGTACTAAAGACTGTGTAGAAGGTCATAAAGTATTAGTTAAGATAATTAAAGAGTTAGGTAAAAATAAATATTTAGGTGAAGTTGCTAAGATAATTGGTCATAAAAATGATCCTGGTACTGATATTTTAACTATTGCTTATAAACATGGAATATATGAAGAATTCCCTGAAGAAGTAGAAAAAGAATTAGAAGATATACCTAATGAAGTAGATGAAAAAGAGTTAAAAGGTAGAAGAGATTTAACTGATTTAACTATCTTTACTATTGATGGTGATGATACTAAAGATATAGATGATGCTATTAGTATTAAAAAGTTAGAAAATGGTAATTATGAATTAGGTGTTCATATTGCAGATGTATCTAATTATGTTAAGGAAAATACTGCATTAGGTGATTCTGCTTATGATAGAGGAACTTCTTCATATTTAGCTGATACAGTAATACCTATGATTCCTCATAAGTTATCTAATGGTATTTGTTCATTAAATGAAGGTGTTATTCGTTTAACTATGTCTTGTGTTATGGAAATAGATAATAAAGGTCATGTAGTTGATTATGATATTTTTCAAAGTTATATCAAGAGTAGAAAAAAGATGACTTATAAGAAAGTTAATGATATTATAGTTCGTGGAATTGTTCCAGAAGGATATGAACCATTTAAAGATGACTTATTATTAATGAATGAGTTACATCAAATTCTTAGAAAAGAAAAGAATAGTAGAGGTTATATCAATTTTGAATTAGATGAAGCTAAAATTATTCAAGATGAAAATGGTAAAGCAATTGATGTTGTTAAGAGAATTCGTGAAGAAGGAGAAATGTTAATAGAGGATTTCATGATTGCAGCAAATGAAACTGTTGCTACGCATATATATAATATGGATTTACCATTTATATATCGTGTTCATGATGTTCCTAAACCTGATAAGATTGATGACTTTTTAACATTGGTTAAGATATTAGGTTATAAATTACATGGAGACTTTAATTCTCTTACACCTAAGTCAATGCAAGTTATTTTGGACCAATTAAAAGATAAAAAAGAGTTTGAAATACTTTCTAGTTTATTGCTTAGAAGCATGAGAAAAGCTGAATATAGTAAGGAGAATATTGGTCACTTTGGTTTAGCTAGTAAAGCGTATACACATTTTACTAGTCCAATTAGACGTTTCCCTGACTTAACTGTTCATAGATTATTAAAGAAATATTTGGTAGAAAATGATATGTCTATGACAACAATTCAAACATTAGAAAATAATTTGGTAGAGATAGCTCAACATTCATCAGAAAGAGAAGTTGCTGCAGTTGATGCAGAACGTGATGTCGATGATATGAAGATGGCCGAATATATGGAAGACCATATTGGTGAAGAATTTGATGGTGTAATTACTACAATTACTAATTTTGGATTCTTTGTAGAATTACCAAATTTAATAGAAGGTTTGGTTCATGTCCAAACTTTAAAAGGCGATTATTTTACTTATGTACCTGATTTACTAGCTATGATTGGTAAATCAACTAAGAAAACATATCGTTTAGGGGATAAGGTTCGAGTTAAATGTGTTGCTGCATCTAAAGAAAATTCAATGATAGACTTTGAACTTGTAAAGGTTGATGAAGATGGAAATAAAGAATAAGAAAGCAAATTTTGATTATTATATTGAAGAAACTATAGAATGTGGAATAGAGTTAAAAGGAACAGAAATAAAATCTTTAAGAAATGGTTCTGGAGATTTAAAAGATACTTTTGCTATTATTAAACATAATGAAGTTTATTTAGTTAATATGTATATTGCTAAGTATGAAGAAGGTAATATTTTTAATCATGATGAGAGAAGAACAAGAAAGTTATTACTTCATAAGAAAGAGATTAAAAAATTGCTGGAAAAAGTTTCTAGAGAAGGTTATAGTTTAGTACCAGTAAAAGCTTATTTAAAAGATAATAAAGTTAAAATATTACTTGGAATAGGTAAGGGTAAGAAAAACTATGATAAAAGAGAAACAATTAAGGAACGAGATTTAAAAAGAGAGGCACAAAGAAACATCAAAATATAAAAGGAACTTTCTTCACTCGTTCTTTTTATTTATATAAATAATTTTGATATAAGGTTTAAATTCTCATAATAATTTGATATAATTAGTATCGTAAAAAGGAGGCAGTAAGAATGAATTTATCTACTGTATGGTCAATATTTACAAAGATTATAGACATATGTATTGTATGGTTTATGGTTTATTACATATTAAAGAATGTTAAGAATAACGTTAAAATGGTTTTAATTGTTAAAGGTGTAATTATCATTTTAGCGGTTAAGATATTAAGTGATTGGTTAAATTTATATACAGTTGGAGTAATACTTCAATATGTATTTGAATGGGGACCTATTGCTATTATAGTTTTATTCCAACCAGAAATAAGGAGTTTCTTGGAAACAATTGGAAGAACGCAATTACTTGGAAGACATAAGGTATTAACAGTTGAAGAAAGAGAAAAAGTTGTTTATGAAATTATGGATGCTGTTGATTACTTAAAGAAAAACAAAATTGGTGCATTAATGGTTATTGAAAGAGATGTATCATTACAAGAGTATATTACTCCTGCTACAAAGGTATATGCAGATTTAACAAGTCCATTGTTAGGTACAATATTCTTCCCTAATTCACCATTACATGATGGTGGTGTAATTATTCAAGGAGATAGAATTACATGTGCTGGAGCAGTATTTAAAACAAGTATGGATCCTAATTTGAATAAAAAATTAGGTACACGTCATAGAGCAGCATTAGGTATTGCTGAGGAAAGTGATGCAGTAGCATTAGTTGTTTCTGAAGAAACAGGTAGAATATCTATAGCTGTTGATCATGAGATTCACTATAACTTAAGTATGGATGAATTTAGAATGATGTTAGTTGAGGAGTTAAAACCTAAGACTGAGTTATTCTATGATGCTGATAATGTAGAGAGTGAAGGTGATATTGATGAAAAATAAGAAATCAGGTAAAGCCTTTAAAAACTTCTTTAAGAATATTTATAAAGTAATTGATAAATTAATTGTTACTCCAGTTAGTACGTTAGTTTATAAAATACAAAGTAGATTAGGTAAAAGTAATAAGTTAGAAAAAATATTAAATAGACCAAATGTATTATTATATTTATCTTTATTGTTTGCAGTATTGATATTCTTTATTGTAGATGGTAAAGCTACTCAATTAGCTGGTAATAGTGCTGAGTTTATTACAGATATTCCAGTAAGAGTAATCTATAATAGTAGTGCTTATGTTGTAGAAGATGTTCCTGAAACTGTAGATATGACTTTAATAGGTCGTAAAGGAGATTTGTATTTAGCTAAACAACTAGGTGATAAAGAAGTAGTTATTAACTTAGAAAACTATGATGCAAGTGATGGAACAGTTAGAGTTAAAGTTACTTATAATAAGATAATTAATAATATTGATTATAAAATTGATCCTGAATATGTAACAGTTACTATTAAGGAAAAGGTTAGTGAAAATAAAACAGTTATTTATGATTTATTAAATCAAGATGAGTTAGATCCTAAATTAAGTGTTAAATCAGTTACACTATCTAAGTCTGATGTAATTGTTAGAGGTTCTAAGGATAATCTTGATAAGATAGCAAGTATTAAAGCTTTAGTAGATTTAAGTAATGAAGATTTTACAAAAGCAGGTAGTTATACTGTTGATAATTTGAAATTAGTTGCATATGGTTCTGATGGATCATTAATATCTAATGTTGAAATTGTAGCAACTAATATATCTGCTACAGTTGTATTAGATTCATATTCTAAGAAAGTTCCTGTTAGAATTCAAACTACCGGTTCATTAGTAAGTGGTAAAGCTATATCATCAATTACTATAGATGGTAAAAATGCTTCTGATTTTGAAACAACTATTTATGGTGATGAAGAAGCATTAGCAAATGTAGATTACTTAAATGTATCTGTAGATATTAATGGATTAGGTAATAATGGAAGTAAAACTTCTTCAGTTACATTCCCTAAGCCATCTGGTGTTAGATATATAGAGAACGAAAGTGTATCATTGGTACTTAACTTTGGTGAAGCTAAACAAAGAACTATTACGGTATCAAGAATTAATACAAGAAATACTCCAACTGGATTAATTGCTAACTTAGTGTCTGAAGAAGATGCTACAATTGATATTCAAGTAATTGGTGTTGAATCAGTAATTAATTCAATTGATGAATCAAGTATAGTAGCTTATGTAGATTTAACTGGTTATAGTGCTGGTACTTATCCAGTTCCTGTTAAGGTTGAAGGTAATGATTCAAGATTACAATATGTTGTATCTAAGAATATAAATATTGTTTTATCTAAATCTAGAGATTAAAAAAATGACTCTTAATCAAGAGTCATTTTTCTATCGAAAAAATATGCAATACTAATTAATGAAGCTATTCCAATTATTATATAAATAATGTTATTTATTAATGTATTCTTTATAAGCATAGTCACTAGATTAATATTAAATAATCCGATTAATCCCCAGTTTAAGGCTCCTACTATTGTTAAGGTAAGAGCTATTTTTTTTATTATTTCCATAGATACCTTCCTTTTCTAGTATTAGTTTGTCCATCTTTTAGTAATTTATGTATGAATATTTAAAGTATTTATAAATATTATTAAATAGAAAAGGTTGGTGTTATGAAAAAAATATTTATGCTGTTTATAAGTATATTGTTATTAACAGGTTGTGGCAAGATGAATCAAAATAAAATAGTTGATAATTTTATAGATAAAGTTGAATCTAGTAAAGCTTATAGCTTAAAAGGAAAAATGAATATATATAATGGTGAAGATACTTTTACTTATGATATTAATGTATCTTATATGGATGATGATTTTTTTAAAGTTGAGATGGTAAATAGTTTAACTAATCATCAACAATATATATTAAGAAATAATGACGAAGTATATGTCGTTACACCTAGTTTAAATAAAAGTTATAAGTTTATTAGTGAGTGGCCCTATAATAGTAGTCAGTCATATATTTTAAATACTATAGTTAAGGATTTAAAAGATAATGAAGTAACAGATTTTACTAGTGATGATAATGGATACTCCGTTAAAGTAAATGTTAATTATCCTAATAATAAAGATTTAAGTTATGAGAAGGTATATTTTGATAAGAAAGGTAATTTAAGTAGTGTGGTTGTATATAATACTGAAGATATTATTTCTATTAAGGTAGATTTTACTGATATTGATTATAAAGCTAATTTAAAAGAAGAAGATTTTGATGTTGATCAATTAGTAGATGAAAATTGTTGCTCAGGAAGATTTAATACCGAGCAAACTGCTTCTTTAGATGATGTAATATATCCATTATATGTACCTACTAACACTTTCTTGAAAGGTAAAGAAGTAGTTAATACAGAAAATGGAGAAAGAGCAATTCTTACATTTAATGGAGATAAAAACTTTGTATTAATTGAAGAAACTAGTTTAGCTTCTGAAGAGTTTGAAATAATTCCTGTGTATGGAGATCCTTTAATGCTTAGTAATACAATTGGAGCATTAGGTAGTAATTCATTGTCTTGGACAGTTGGAAATGTTAATTATTATTTAACAAGTAATGATTTAACTACATCGGAAATTTTAAATATTGCTGATTCTTTAAATATGACAGTTGCTTTAGAAAAATAATGAATAATTTGGTAATAATTGATTTAAAATAATAGAGAAAGTTTTAATTTATTGGAATAAGTCTTTAAATGTGTTATAATACGTTCAAGGTGGTTTGTATGGAAAAAGAGAAAAAAACAGTAAAAAAAGCAAAGAATAAAATTAAATATACTACAGGGGATACAGAAGAAGTTAAGAATTTAATTACTGTAATAATTGTTGTTGTTTTAATAGTTGCAGGATTATATGTTGTAACTAGAGCATTTATTACAAAAGATTTATTTAAGAAGAAAGAAGAAGTTGCTGAAGTTGTTACACCAGGTGTTGTTTCATACGATACAATCGTAATGGGACAAATATTCCAAATGGATCAATATTCTGAATATTATGTAGCAATTTATGATAGCACTAATGATGACTATAGTTATGATATGAGTGACTTAGTATTCCAATATGGTCAAAATGAAAAATCATTACATATTTATACTGTAGATTTATCTAATGAAGTATTTAATGGTAGTTATTATGATCCAGAAAATGTAAATGTTAATGCTACTACTCTTTCAGAAATGAAAGTTGGAGATATTACATTATTACATATTAAAAAAGGTAAAGTTGTAGAATACATTGTAGACTACGCTAAAATGAAGAAAGCTCTAGGAATAAAGGAGTAAATGAAAAAGTTTAATTTTTAGTATTAAACTTTTTTTCTTTGTGGTATTATAACTTAGGAAGGTGAAGCTATGGCTAAAACAGATAATAGTAAAAAAACTAATAAAGAAAAGAAAACTACTAAAAAGACAGTTACTAAAAAAGCTGTAGAAAAGAAAAGTACTTCTAAGAAAAAAGTTGAACCTAAAAAAGAAGTAAAAAAAGAAGAAGTAGTTAAAGAAGAAGTTGTAGAACAAGTACAAAAGAAAAGATTTATTGATAAATTAGATAAGAAATTTAATTTAGATATATTAGATATATTGATACTTGTTGTTATTACAGCAATAGCTTCATGTGTATTAACAGGTGTTATATTAAATGTTCAATATAGAAAACTAAATCCAGTATATAAGTTGGATTTAGAAGGTGATGAAAATATTAATGAATTATTGAATGTTTATTCTGAAGTGGTTAATAATTATTATCAAGATATTGATAAGAAAGCAATGGTAGAAGCTGGTATTGAAGGTATGATGAAATATCTTGGAGATAACTATTCAATATATTTAAATTCTAATGCTGCATCTGATTTAAATGAGACTCTTGAAAATACATATGAAGGTATCGGTATTGTTACAACATTAAATGTAGTTTATAAGGTATATGAAGGAACTCCTGCTGAGAAAGCTGGTATACAAGTTGATGATGTAATAATTAAGGTTAATGGTGTAGATATAGATGAAGAAAACTTTGCTCAAACATCAGTATTAATTCAAAATAATGATGGCCCTAATGAGATAGTTGTTAAAAGAGGAGACGAAGAATTAACATTCAATGTTGAAAAAGCAACAGTTTCTGTTCCAGTAGTTTCTTCTAGAACAATAGATATAAATGATAAAAAGTTAGGCTATATTGCTTTAGGATCTTTCTCATCTCATTCTCATGATGAATTTGCTGAAGCTTTAATAGAATTAGAAAAAGAAAATATAGATTCATTAATTATAGATTTAAGAAGTAATACTGGTGGTTATTTAAATCAAGCTAAGAATATTGCTAGTATGTTTTTAGAAAAAGGTCAAATAATTTATAGTTTAGAAACTAAAGGTAAAATTGAAGATTTTAAAGATGAAACTAGTGATAAAAGAGATTATAAAATAGTAATACTAGTAAATGGTAATACAGCATCTGCTGCCGAAGTATTAACTGCTGC
>ERZ842401.1-NODE-1-length-506546-cov-18.354956_pt1:0-2500 | contig 506546 bp, 548 predicted proteins | sample MGYA00521270_ERZ842401 | MGnify/ENA primary metagenome ERZ842401 (study PRJEB31892, sample SAMEA3878208) | bioreactor metagenome | biome: Moose rumen | place: Sweden | collected 2011-10 | study: EMG produced TPA metagenomics assembly of the PRJEB12797 data... | reverse complement strand
CCATGAAGTTGGAATCGCTAGTAATCCCGAATCAGAATGTCGGGGTGAATACGTTCCCGGGTGTTGTACACACCGCCCGTCACGCCATGGGAGTCTGTAATACCTGAAGCCGATAGCTTAACCCGTAAGGGATGGGGTCGTCCAAGGTAGGACAGGTGACTGGGGTGAAGTCGTAACAAGGTATCCCTACGAGAACGTGGGGATGGATCACCTCCTTTCTATGGAGTAAACGAAATAGAAAAACAACCGTGTGAGAACTTCGGGGATTGTGATGTTTAACATCATAAAAGTTCTCTGGAAGCTACTATTGACTCATTTTACTTGGTTTTGAGAGATCATTGAGATTTCTCAATATTTTTGAGTTCTAATAAAAGAACTTGGGAATAATGTTCTTTGAAAACATGATAATGCCGTAATAATTTAAAATTTTCGAGAAACAAATTATTACAAATGAGTAGTCATTTTTTATTTCCGTAAAAAATGACATTAAGATCTCATCTCATCGAAATAGGAAAAAAATTGGTGGTTAAATTATTAAGGGCGTATGGTGGATGCCTTGGCAATAGAAGACGATGAAGGACGTGACAACCTACGAAATGCCTCGGGGAGCTGGAAGTAAGCTTTGATCCGGGGATGTCCGAATGGGGGAACCCACTTGTAGTAACTTACAAGTATCCTAGTCTGAACACATAGGACTAGAGAAGGCAACCCAGTGAACTGAAACATCTTAGTAACTGGAGGAGAAGAAAGAAAGTCGATTACCTTAGTAGTGGCGAGCGAAACGGTAAGAGCCCAAACCAATCTTAGGATTGGGGTTGTAGGACACTCTACACGGAGTTACAAAATTTCTTGATAGCTGAATGTTCTGGAAAGAACAGCTGGAAAGCGTGATAGCCGCGTAAGCGAAATCATGAAATCTCTTGAGTGTATCCTGAGTACGGCGGGACACGTGTAATCCTGTCGGAATCTACGGGGACCATCCCGTAAGGCTAAATACTCTCTATTGACCGATAGTGAACAAGTACCGTGAGGGAAAGGTGAAAAGAACCCCGGAAGGGGAGTGAAATAGAATACTGAAACCATATGCTTACAAAAAGTTCGAGCCCGTTAATGGGTGAGAGCGTGCCTTTTGCAGAATGAGCCGGCGAGTTGTGGTGTTGTGCAAGGTTAAGTGGAAAACACGGAGCCGAAGCGAAAGCGAGTCTTAATAGGGCGACTAAGTATAATGCTGCAGACCCGAAACCGAGTGATCTAGCCATGAGCAGGCTGAAGTAGGGGTGATACCCTATGGAGGGCCGAACCAGGACACGTTGTAAAGTGTTTGGATGACTTGTGGCTAGCGGTGAAATTCCAATCGAACTCGGATATAGCTGGTTCTCCCCGAAATAGGTTTAGGCCTAGCCTTGAATATTTCGTCCTGGAGGTAGAGCACTGAATGTGGAATGGCCTCGTCTAGAGGTACTGACTGCAATCAACCTCCGAATGCCAGGAATTGTAGATTCAGGAGTCAGTGTATGGGTGCTAACGTCCATACGCGAGAGGAAAATAATCCAGATCATCAGCTAAGGTCCCAAAATATACGTTAAGTGGGAAAGGATGTGGAATCGCACAAACAGCTAGGAGGTTGGCTCAGAAGCAGCCATCCTTTAAAGAGTGCGTAATAGCTCACTAGTCGAGTGATTCTGCGCCGAAGATGTACCGGGGCTAAAACGTATTACCGAAGCTATGGACTTAATTTATTAAGTGGTAGGGGAGCGTTCTTAGGGCACTGAAGGTAGACCGTAAGGACTACTGGAGCGCTAAGAAGTGAGAATGCCGGTGTGAGTAACGTAAGGAGGGTGAGAATCCCTCCCACCGATCGACCAAGGGTTCCAGGGTAAAGTTCGTCTTCCCTGGGTTAGTCAGGAACTAAGGCGAGGCTGAAAAGCGTAGCCGATGTACAACTGGTTTATATTCCAGTACTTCCTAAACGAGTGATGGAGCGACGGAGAAGGATAGCAAGAGCCTATTATTGGATTTAGGTTTAAGCGCAAAGGTTGGTGCATTAGTAAATCTGTGACACTATTAATACTGAAACGTGACGACGTCGAAGTCTTACGACTTCTAAGTCTTGTGAATCCATGCTTCCAAGAAAAACTTCTAAACTTATCGTTTGGGAACCTGTACCCAGAACCAACACAGGTGGTCAAGAAGAGAATTCTAAGGTGAGCGAGATAACTATGGTTAAGGAACTCGGCAAAATTACCCCGTAACTTAGGGATAAGGGGAGGCGGAGCGATCCGCCCGCAGTGAATAGGCCCAGGCGACTGTTTACCAAAAACACAGGTCTCTGCTAAAGCGCAAGCTGATGTATAGGGGCTGACGCCTGCCCAGTGCTGGAAGGTTAAGGTGATTAGTTAGATGGACGTAAGTCGATAACATCGAAGCTTTGATCTGAAGCCCCAGTGAACGGCGGCCGTAACTATAACGGTCCTAAGGTAGCGAAATTCCTTGTCAGGTA